>Ga0209542_10000262_pt1 | contig 130971 bp, 132 predicted proteins | sample RifCSPhighO2_01_FD_184028 | JGI IMG/M metagenome (GOLD analysis project Ga0209542, IMG submission 184028) | Soil microbial communities from Rifle, Colorado - Rifle CSP2_plank highO2_0.1 (SPAdes) (version 2) | ecosystem: Environmental > Terrestrial > Deep subsurface > Rock core/Sediment ... | reverse complement strand
AAGCATTCCGCAGTTTTGAAATATTTTCCGCTCCCAGATAGCCCATACCCGCGCGAAGCCCTCCGACATATTGATGGATGATTTCGGACAGCGCGCCTTTATAAGAAACATGTCCGGAAACGCCCTCCGGAACCAGTTTCGTCAAATCATATTGGTCATCCTGGAAATAACGGTCTTTGGAGCCTCTTTGCATTGCGCCGAGCGAGCCCATGCCTCGGTATTTCTTGAATTTTTGGTCATTTATTGCGATAGTGTCTCCCGGGGATTCGTCCGTGCCGGCAAACATAGACCCGGACATGATTACATCGGCGCCGAAAGCCAAAGCCTTGACTGCGTCGCCGCTATGCTTGACGCCTCCGTCGGCGATGACCGGAATATTAAATTTCTTGCATGCTTGATAAACTGCAGAAATAGCCGAAAGCTGCGGCACACCGACGCCGGAAACGATGCGTGTCGTGCAGATTGAACCCGGACCAATGCCGACCTTGACGGCATTTACCCCGGCTTTTATTAATGCCAATGCCGCTTCTTCTGTCGCAACATTACCGGCAATAATATCAAGTTTCGGATATGACCTGCGGATTTTTTGGACTACATCAAGTACGCCTTTTGAATGTCCATGAGCGGTATCTACGCAAATTACATCAACATCGGCTTTGACCAATGCTTCCACTTGCAGAAGAGCGTCGGCTCCCGTGCCGACAGCCGCTCCAACGCAGAGCCGGCCTAATTTATCTTTGGTTGCGTTCGGGTATTCTTTTGACTTAGCTATATCCCGATAAGTAATCAGCCCGACTAATTTATTATTTTTATCGACTAATGGAAGTTTTTCTATAGCATGCTTGTTGAATAAATTATTCGCCTCTTCTATGCTTGTATCTGGCCCGCCGGTTATCAATTTGGTAGTCATTATTTTTTTTATCGGGGTAGATTCGTCTTTTTGGAAGCGAAGGTCGCGGTTGGTGATAATCCCTGCCAAAAAGCCGTTTTTATCCAGGACCGGAAATCCGCCGAAATGATATTTTTTTTGTATAGCAAATACGTCGCCTACCGTCGCATCAATAGGAAGCGTGACCGGATTGGTAATCCGGCCTGCTTCATATCTTTTGACTTTTTCCACTTCCCGCGCCTGGTCGGCAATTGAAAGATTTTTATGGATAATGCCGATGCCTCCCTGCTCCGCCATAGCTATCGCCATTTTGGATTCGGTAACCGTATCCATGGCCGCGGACATGAATGGGATATGAAGATTTATGTTTTTTGTTAGCTTTGTTTTGGTTATTACATTTTTGGGTAGAACCTCGCTATAATCCGGCACGAGCAATATATCGTCAAAAGTCAGTCCCTGGCCCAAGTTTTTAGACATATAATTTTTTTGTTTATTTGTTTTGGACATACCACTTTATATCACATTAACTCTTTTTTGCCAAAAATCTATCCAGGCACCAGGAATCGTTCCCATAGAGAAATACGGAAATTACCGCCATTGAAAGCCCGAAATCGCGCACGCCAATGTCGTTATAGCCAACAGTAAATATGATGCCAAGCAAGTGAAATGCCAGCAGAAGTGCGGTTATTCGGGTAAAATATCCTGCCAGCAGGCAAAAACCGAATACAATTTCAAATGCGCCGTTGAAAAGAACCCAAGTCGCGGCGCTGAGTTGAGACAGGGATAAAACCCACTCCGGAATTAGCCCCACCCACATACTTGTGTGAAGCAGCTGCTGCGAGCCGAACCACAAAAATACCAGAGACAATCCTATCCGAAGGATTATCGGAGCGGAACTTTTCATTTTATTGAATATTGATTCATCAATCTCCATGTTCTCGTATTTATATGAGAATAATAGCACATTAGGAGCGTCCTGCGCGATGGGCGCGGCTCATACTGCCACCACCATAGACATCATTTTCGCGATCAGGTTTTTGGACCTTTGGACTTTTCCTGGAGTCGGTCAATTTTCCCCTGGCAGTTAAACCTTCTTGTCTGGCTAGCTCTACTTCCGATAAAGAAAGTTCATAAACTTCTGCGATAGCCTGAAGTTTGCTCTCCTCGGGGAAATGCGGGTCATATCTATGGCTCCATTGTGTCACCGAAGTTTTGCCGACCTTATATCCCAAAATTTTTGACAATTCCTCGGCTATTTGTGGTTCTGTTTTACGCAGCTCTGCTTTACGTCTTTGCAACAAATCTGCCAAGGCGTCTTCTCTAAGAATCTTTTCTGGAACTTTTTGAATTTCTGTTGGTATATTATTTGGTTTTCCTAATTGTTCCCCCATAGTTTTATTATAGCAAAAATTTTATCTATACGTATTTATATACGTATACGAATACGTATATTTTTTTACGCCAATTTGCTGCCCAAATCCACCGAATCGGTTTTCGGCTCAATCAGGATCCAGCCGCCTCCCAAATTATTCCTGAAACCCAAAGTCAAAACTTCGGAAAGGAAGGGTCCGACTTTTTTCGGAGAGAAATTCACCACGCAGCAGACGAAAGAATTCAGAAGTTCTTCTTTGGTGTGTGCTCCGACCGCCTGCACACTGGAATTTTTCACCCCTATTTCCGGGCCAAAATCAATTTTGAGCTTATAGGCAGGCTTGTGGGCTTCGGGAAAATCTGAAATTTCAACAATTTTCCCAACCCGTATATCCACCTTTGTAAAATCTTCGTAAGTTATTTGCGGCATAAAATAAGTATCATTTACTTTAATATTCAATAGTTATTGGGAATGAAATAGATGCATCAAATTCTCGCATATCAGAAGGGTTGTCCTTTTTGAGTATTAAAGTAGCCGGACCGATATAATCTATCGGTGCTTTGACTTCACTTTTAAAAGGCACAAAGTCGGTCGTCATCCATTCTCCCTGTGCGGTAGCATAAGTTTCTACCAACATATTGCCGTTTTTATCCAGAAGCGTAATAGGAAAAGATGCCTCAAAAAACCAATTCCCGCGGGCTTTACCTATTACGCTGAATTCTTTCCCTGTAACCGCTCCTGGGAACGGAAGCTCAACAATAATTAAATCAGTCGTTGCATTGTTATATGTTATTTTCTGTAAATTTTGGTCCAAATTCTGCGCAGGCATCTTGCCGGCGGGAACCGGGTTTTTAAAATAAAAAGCAAAGTACCCTATCCCTATTACCAATACGCCTACCGCTATAATTATTTTTATTTTCATAAGCATATTAAAGTATACCAAAATCTAGATTTTTATGAAAATTTATGCTATAAATTAAGTGTTTTTAGGATTTTGGGAGTCAGATACAATAAATTGGGAGATCGTCTAACGGTAGGACAGCGGCCTTTGAAGCCGTGAATCTTGGTTCGATTCCAAGTCTCCCAGCTCGTAATTTAAAATTTATGAAGAAAAAAAACAGAAACAAAAAAGAAGATACAGGATTCATTCGTTTCATGAAAGTTGTAAATCCAAAACTTGATCCGATTCTCATGATACTAAAAGCATTATTACTTGCAGAATATTACATAGATCAGATAATTTCATTAGAAATTCCGAGAGGAGATATCTTATTAGATAATAATTTTACATTTAGTCAGAAGTTAATTATGGTAAAAGCATTAAACGTTATGGATAATAGTTTATGGGATTCTATAAATGCATTAAATAAATTAAGAAATAGAGGTGCACATGATATGGAATATAAAATTTCTGAAACTGATATTGATAAAATAGGTTTTCCTCAAGGCAAAACTTATACAGAGTTAAAAGAAAAGCAATCTTTAGACAAGAAAACCTTACTTCATCTTACTCTAATTAGTACCATATCCCCTTTGGACGGACTTTTCAGGCACATAATCCAAGGTCATCGTCAGGTAAAAAACATAAAAAATAAATAATCTCTACTCCTTAATAAATAAAATTGGTATAATAGCGGAATGTGGTTTTATGCGGCACTTTTAATGTCTTTACTTACGGGTATTTATGTTGTTATAAGTAAACACACTATAAAAAACATGGACCCGGTAATTTTTTATTGGGTTATAATTACGGCGTCAACTCCATTTGTTTTTATGTTTGCTTGGAAAAACGGCATACCTACTCTGGATTATATGTTTTTTATTGGGGTATTTGGATCAGCAATATTTTATACGGCATCAAAAATCATTTTTTGGAAAACGATTAAAAACTCCTTACTCTCGGAGATTTATCCTCTTATTTCTATTGGTCCCATTTTTACCTTAATATTATCAATAATAATTCTTTCGGAGAAAGTGTCACTTTATGCTTTTTTAGGAAGCGGCATTACTCTTTTAGGAATTTATATTCTTAATGTTAGTTCAGCTCGTGAAGGATTGTTGAAACCATTTAAAGTTCTTTACCAAAACAAACTGGCCTTTTTAATGATGGTCTCAATCTTTATTGGTAGCGTTGTTTCCATTTTTGATAAAATTGCCATTAACCACACCTTTTCGCAAAATTTTCTATTTGTTGTTTTAGTTGAAGATTTAATAATTATTTTAGGACTTTTACCGTGGATGTTGAAAAAAAAGAAAATAGTCATCCAAGAAATTATAACTAATGGGAAATTAATTTTATTATTGGCTGTGATTTTTTCTGCAAGCAATATCGTGGGATTTTTTGCTTTGGCGAATGGAAATCCAGGTCTTGTTTCTTCTGTTTTTAGAACGCAGGTATTTTTTGTTTTCTTGTTTGGTTATTTCTTCCTGAAAGACCGTCCAAAACTAGAAGCAATAATAGGAACCATCATTATGATTCTGGGCTTGGTAGTTCTCAAATTAGGTTCCTAAATCTTCCACAACTGAAACTTTCGGGTTAGTTCGCTTATTTCCGCAATCGGGCCGAACATGCAAATGCCGTAATATTCAAGCTCCGCTTCTGGAATTTCTTTAGTTCGGTTAATTTGGTCTATATATGTTCCCTCTTGCATAGTGCTGGTAAAGTCTACTACACGAATCCCTTTCTCCAGTGCGGCTTTTCTAGCGGTTCTTATTTGATTTGAATTATCTGCCCGAAGAATTACATAACTATTTTTTGATAAATTATTATGATGATTTCCATCTTTATCAATGTAATCAATAAATCCCATTAATTCTTTCTCTTCCGGAATCGCGCTCGCGCCAAGGCCGACAGACATGTGCGCAAGGGCATTTACAACCTTGCCCAGTTCGGCTTTTTTGTTTAAAACTGCCACGAATTTATGGGTGGTTACATCCTGGTTGCTCATATATAGTAGTTATTCTTTGCTTATTATCTTCACCAGCGCCAATTCCAGCGGCAACTCGGCGATAAATGCGTTATCCATATTTTGATACGCTTCAAGAAGAACAGCGAGTGCTCCCGAGCGAAGTAGTCCATCCTTATCTTTTTTTACTAAACCCTGTAAGAATTCCAAATCCGTCTCGCTCAAATCCTCGGCCATTTCATTTTGCAATTTCGGCGCATAACGCAAAACTATCGCGATGCGAAATTTTTGAATAATGAGTTTGAAATATAATTTCATATCCAGATTCGCCTCGGCTGCTTTTCGCACAACTCCAATTCCTTTTTCCAGATTTTTCTCGGCAATAGCAGAAATGAAATCGTTTACCAGGGTCGTTTTCGGCGCCCCGGTTATTTTTTCCACATCTTCCCTTTTGATTTTCTTGCTTTTGCTAAAATTCAAAACTTTTTGAAGTTCGCCCAGCGCGTCGCGAAATGACCCATTTGCTAAAATAGCCAGAAGTTCAGCCGAACCGGCATCCAAATCAAAACCTTCTTTTTTAGCCACATCCAGCACCATCTTCTTGCATACCGTGTCGGAAGCTTTTTTGAAAGTAAAAACCTGGCAGCGGGAGATTATCGTTTCCGGCACTTTATGAAATTCTGTAGTTGCCAAAATGAAAATCACATGCTTCGGCGGCTCTTCCAGGGTTTTAAGCAGCGCTCCCCAGGCATCCTTGGAGAGCATATGCACCTCGTCTATTATGTAAACTTTATATTTTGAATCAAAGGGTGATACCCGTACGCCGTCTCTTAATTCTTTTATGTCCTCAATCCCCCGGTTGGAAGCGGCGTCTATCTCGTAGAGATCATTGACTGATACGCCGATATCGGCGGCAAAAATCCTGGCAACGGTCGTCTTGCCTGTCCCCCGCGAACCGACGAAAAGATACGCATGCGAAACTTTATTGGTCTCTACCGAACTCTCTAAGACCTTCACAATATGGTCCTGCCCCAGGACTTCCTTGAAGCTTTTCGGCCGGTATTTGCGATATAAAGCTAAGTCGTGCATGGAATAACTATATCAAATTTTTCTTAAAAAATCATTAGTTATATCTTCCACTTGGGTAGCGTTTTCTGCTTCCATTAATTTCATACGAAATTCTTTTGCACCATTAAAACCATTCACATATGCCTTATAATGTTTTTTCATAACTGCAAAATTTTTGTGGCCAGTCAAAAGTTTCTCAAAAAGCTTGGTGTGCTCTATCATGATAAGTAATTTTTCCTGAATACTTATCCCAGCCCCAGATTCGCTTTTTTTGCTAAAGGCAACACACTCGCTTCGCTCGGCACTATTCCGGCTCTGTGTTGCGAGAGAAAATATTTTTTTAAATTTACTTAAAATTTGTGATTTTTTTACTAGCGAATCTGAAGCGGGATGCTCAATTTGGCAGTTGCGCTTTATGCAAGCCAAATTGGCAAACAGCCACGGATTGCCAAAAATAGCTCTGCCCAGCATAATTCCATCGCAACTGGTTTCTTTTATTTTTTGTTTCGCATCTTCTAAATCCAAAACATCCCCATTGCCTAAAATTAAAGTTTCTTTTCCCATCTCATCGCGAATCTCCACTATTCTTTTCATTAAATTCCAATGCGCCGGAACATCGGACATTTCTTTACGGGTGCGTAAATGGATAATCAATGCCGCTATATCCTCAGAGAGAAGTTCGCGAATCCACCCGGAAGACGCACTGCCAATTTCGTTGTGATTATATCCGATGCGGGTTTTGACCGACACAGGCAGTCCGCCCGCGCCCTCCTTGGCCGCGCGGATTATCTTCCGTGCCATTTTTGGGTTTTTCATCATCGCCGCGCCGGCACATTGTTTCTCTATCGTTTTATCCGGACAGCCCATATTTATATCTATGCCGTCAAAACCGAGCTTTTTGCACAAGGCCGAAGCGATTCTGATATTTTCCGGTTTCCCGCCAAAGATTTGCGCGACAATCGGCCGTTCGTTTTCAGAATATTTTAAATCAATTAAAAGTTTTTCTCTTGCTTCTGGGTGCGCTAGTCCGTCAGCGGAAACAAACTCGGTATAGAATACATCCGGCCCGCCGCCTACTCCGCCGTGACATGAGTATTTAGCGATTATTTGACGAAAAGCGCAATCGGTGACATCTGCCATTGGCGCCAGGCAAAAAATTGGTTTTTTGAGTTTTTGCCAGAAATTAGGGGGAGAATTTATCATAAACTTTATTTCCAAACCGTAAATCAATATATTGAAGAGAAGAATATTTATTTTTAAATTGCGATTGCAGAGGCTCGGTGGTTAATGCCGCTTCCAGATTTTCCGCGACGTTCTGGAAATCAGAATCCGTCTTGAGGATTATTTTTGGTTCTGTTGCCGAGAAAACCCCCTTAGAAAGGAATATTTCTATGTTTCCATCATCTGTTATATATGTCGCCACCGGCTTCAACCCGATGCCGATAAGAATATCTTTGAATGAAACCAACCGTTTGAAATTTTGCTTAAAAAAATAAGACCCGAATGGCTCGCCCGTTAGGCTATGCCCTAAGGGATTGTCAATATTTATATCTGCCGAACCATAAAATTTAAAATAAACTTCGCCGGAGAAATATGGCGCTTCATCGAAAATATAGCCGTCTTCATCCAAAAAATAGCATTTTGGATTCTCTGTTTCTGTTTGTAGCAGAACGGCGCCGCACCACATGAACTTCGCTACCCGTTCGGTTAGAAATACTTCCAGAATTTTATTATTTTTAATCGACAGGCTTATGTCTTTGAGTCTTTTGAACTTATTCCATAATTCGTTTTTTATATTATCCCCAGGATAATATAAAATATTTGTCCTGGAAAAAAACCATAGATATTCCCCTGCAATCTGCTGTTCGACTACTTCTTTGATTGTTCCGGCGTCTACGACTTTATTGCCGACAATCTGCACTTCACTGATATTCAAACTGTCAAGGTGGGAAAGATAAGCCAATAAAGCAAGAATTGCCAAAAGTCCGAGCAAAAAAATAAAAATTTTACCCCAAACAGCCTTTTGCCTGTGTCTTTTTAATTCCAAAAGGCGCGGAGAATTTAAAACATTTCTATTCATAATCTTATTTTATTGATTCTTTCCCGCCCATATATTTACGCAGAACTTCCGGGATTTTCACGGAACCGTCAGCCTGCTGATTGTTTTCCAAGATAGCTTCAATAATTCTTGGAGTGGCTATGGCTGTGTTATTTAAAGAGTGGGTATATTTTAATTTTCCGTCAGCGTCTTTATATTTAATATTCAAACGCCTGGTTTGAAAATCGTGGAAATAGGATGCGGAATGTGTCTCTCGGTATCTGTTTTGTGAAGGCACCCAAACCTCAATATCATATTTTTTCACTTGACCTAACCCTAAATCCCCTCCACAATTGGCCACTATATGATAAGGAAGGTTGAGTGATTGAAGCAAATCTTCCACATTTTTAGTAATTTCTTCATGGAATTTAACGCTTTCTTCATGGCTGGCTTCACACAATACTACTTGTTCTAGTTTATAGAATTCATGCACCCGGAAGAATCCTTTCATATCTTTTCCGTGCGAACCCGCTTCTCGACGGAAACAAGTAGAAAAAGAAACGAATTTTACCGGTAATTTTGTTTTGTCGATGACTTCATTACTGTAATAAGACATGGTGGCAACTTCCCCTGTACCGGCAAAATAGTCTCCATCTTGATTTTTATATAAATCATCTTCTCCGCCCGGAATATACCCTGTACCTACCAGGGCTTGCTTTCTCACTAAGGACGGCACAATCATCGGTATAAATCCTTTTCTCACTAAATTATCCAAAAAGAATTGCCAAAGAGCAAAAGCCAGGAGTGCTCCTTCGTTTTTTAAAAAATAACCCCGAAAACCGGAGACCTTTGTGCCACGTTCAAAATCCGCTAAATCAAGCTTGCTCATGAGGTTTATTTGGTCTTTTAGTTCAAAATCAAAAACAGGTTTTTCACCCCAGACTTTTATTTCCTTATTATCGGCGTCACTATTGCCTTCGGGCACGGAAATATCCGGCACATTGGGAACCTGCAGCATTGCTTTCTGCCATTCTTCGGTCGTCGTTTTTAGTTTTTCTTCTTTTTTCCTAATCTCTTCTTTGACTGCGCGCATTTCTTCAATAAGCTGAATTTTTAATTTAGTGTCTTGGTCGCGCGCGATGTCATTCGATACCTTGTTGACCTCACTGCGGAGTTCTTCTACTTCTTTAAGCTGTTTTAGGCGTTCGTCGTCAATAGCAATAAGAGCGTCAATGTCTATATTGATATGCTTTTTTTTCGCGCCGGCCTGCACGATATCTTTGTTTTCGCGAATGAATTTGATGTCTAGCATGGTATGATTATATCATGGAAATCAAAAAACTACCAAAAAATAAATTTCCAAAAGCGCTTTTGGAAATTCCTCAACCGCCCGAAGACCTATGGATTATAGGAGAATTGCCTCCGGAAAATTTAATTTATCTTTGCATTGTCGGTTCGCGCAAATTCACTTCCTATGGACGAGAAGCTTGTGAAAAAATAATCGCGGGGCTCAAAAGTTATCCGATAGTGATAGTTTCCGGCCTGGCGATGGGTATTGACGCTATCGCCCACAAAAAAGCTTTGTCGGTAGGATTAAAAGTTCTAGTCTTCCCGGGTTCAGGATTATCGCGCGAAGCAATGTATCCGAAAACAAACGCCAAATTGGCGGAAGAAATTATTAAAAACGGCGGCTGCCTGATATCGGAATTCGAGCCTGAATTCAAAGCAACTCTCTGGGGTTTTGGAAAAAGAAACAGGCTGATGGCCGGTATTTCTAAAGCAACCCTGATTATAGAAGCCGAAGAAAGGTCCGGTACTCTTATTACTGCCCGCCTGACGACGGAATATAACAGAGACTTATTGGTTGTGCCCGGGTCAATTTTCTCTCCGAATTCAAAAGGCACAAATAGATTGCTCCACCAGGGCGCCACGCCTGTCACTTGCGCGGAAGATGTTTTGGAAGCATTGGGTTTTGAATTGGATAAAGACGAGAAAAAACAGGCAAAATTATTTTTTGATTTATTGCCTGAAGAAAAAATAGTTATGGAAATACTGCGTAACCCGACTTCCCGGGACGATTTAATCCGCGCGATAAAAATGCCTACGCCAACCGCCAACGCGCTCCTGTCGGTCATGGAAATCAAGGGACTGATCAAGGAAGAAATGGGAGAAATTCGCGTGAGTTTTTAAATTGAAAAGTTGCATTGAAAAACTATTTCGTGTAATACTGATGATTAATGAAACTTTTAATTGTTGAATCGCCGTCAAAAGCAAAAACTATCGAGAAGTATCTTGAAGGCGAATACACCGTGCGCGCATCTGTCGGGCATATCCGCGATTTGCCAAAATCAAACAAGAAAGCTATAGACATAGAAGCAGGTTTTGTTCCACATTACGAAATTTCCAAAGGCAAGGAAAAAATCGTGCATGAACTCCGGGGACTGGCAGAAAAAGCAAAAGAAATACTCCTGGCGACAGATCCAGACCGCGAGGGAGAGGCTATCGCCTGGCACATAGAAACATTGCTTAATGAAGACAAAAAAATAAAGGCGCCAATAAAAAGAGTCACTTTTCATGAAATTACCAAAGAAGCGGTGGAAGAGGCGCTAAAAAATCCGAGAAAGATTGACACGGCTCTCCGCAAGGCCCAAGAGGCCCGCAGAGTGCTAGACAGGCTTGTAGGTTATGATTTATCAGGTCTTATTTGGAAAAAAGTCCGATATGGACTCTCGGCTGGCCGCGTTCAATCCCCCGCACTCCGCATTATAATGGAGCGAGAGCGAGAGATTCGAGCTTTTATTCCCGAAAAATTTTGGCGGATATTGGGAATGTTTGATACGAAAAGGAAAGAAAAAATTACTTTGGAATGTTCCGAAGAGCCCAGAAATGAAAAATTGGTGGAAAAAATACTTGAACTCGGTAAAAAAGGAAACTGGCTAGTGAAAGACGTAAAAGAATCCGAACAGAAACGTTCACCTCGCGCCCCTTTCACCACTTCTACGCTACAACAAACAGCCAGTTCACGTCTTGGATATTCTCCTTCACGCACGATGCAAATAGCCCAAAAACTTTATGAAGCCGGGCACATTACTTATATGCGAACCGACAGCACGAATCTTTCAACTATTGCCCAAAGCCAAATTATTTCATTTATAAAAAAAGAGTACGGGGATAACTACGCCGAAGCCAAGATTTATAAAACCAAGTCAAAAAATGCGCAGGAGGCGCATGAAGCTATTCGCCCGACACATATAGATAAACTTCACACGGGCAACAATGACCAAGACAGGCTCTACCATCTTATTTGGGAACGCGCCGTGTCATCGCAAATGTCGGATGCGAAATTACTTAAAACAAAAATTACAGCAATCGTGGAAGGACATAGTGAATTGCCTGATTTTGCGGCGACTGGCTCTCGGTTGCTTTTCCCCGGATGGCTAAAAGTGGAGACTGGCGCACGGGGTGAAGATGTTGAATTACCCAAATGCAGTGTTGGGGAAAAATTAAAATTATTAAACTTAAGTAGTGAAGAAAAATTCACCGAACCGCCGGGCCGTTATAGCGAAGCGGGACTAATCAAGGAACTTGAACAGAGAGGCATTGGTCGACCGTCAACTTACGCATCCATAATGCGAACAATCGAAGAACGAGGGTATGTGAATAAAAACGGCAAGACATTATTCCCAACCGACACAGGTGAAGTGGTATCCGACTTTTTAGAAAAACATTTTACTAATTATATTTCCGATACATTTACCGCCGAAATGGAAGACGAGCTGGATGAAATTTCCCGGGGGGAGCGCGAATATGAAAAAACCTTGAAAGATTTTTATCTGCCATTTTCCAAAGACGTGAAATCTAAAGAAAAATTGGAAAAAGCGACAAATTTAGGTGATGCTCCAGAAAATATTAAATGCCCGAAATGCGGCAGTCCAATGATTATCAAGCTTTCCCGCGGGGGCAAATTTTATTCCTGCTCCAAATATCCGGAATGCGACGGCGCATTGATGCTCGACGGAACGGAATTAAAAGGTCCGGAAGAAACCGGTGAAGACTGCCCGGAGTGCGCCGCGCCCGCCGTAGCTTTAGCGTTGGCTGGGGGGAAAAGAAAAAAAGATATGGGTGGTAAACTTGTTATCAAAGAAAGACGCGACGGCACCGGAACTTTTATTTCTTGTTCACGCTATCCGAAATGCAAATTTATAAAAAAAGACGAAGCCGAAGAAGCCCGGAAAAGAACCGGAGTTGTTTGCCCCGTCTGTAAAAAAGGAGATATTTCGGAACGCCGGGGAAGATTCGGAATATTCTATTCTTGTTCAAATTATCCGGATTGCAAATTTGCGATTAAGGCAAAACCAACAGGTAGAACATGCGAAAAATGCGGAAGTTTGATGATGGAAGGCACCAAAACCATCCCTGAACGCTGTTCAAACAAAGTCTGCCTGATGCATAATCCTCATAAAATACCAAAAATAGAAACGTAAATTACGTTTTTCCAAGTTTTATATAAATGCTATAATCCTCTAATGCCAAATGTTCAGGAGATAATAAGTAACATAGCGGGTGGTATAAGCAAAAAAGAGGAAGAACTTACAAATAAAGCCTATAATTTTGCGGAGAAAGCGCATGCCGAACAAAAAAGGATGAATGGAGACCCATATTTCATCCATGTCTTTGAAACCGCAAAAATCCTAGCTCAGCTTGGAATGGACGCGAAAACTATTGCCGCCGGATTGTTGCACGACGTCTTAGAAGACACAAAAATAACGGGGGAAGAAATAAAAAAAGAATTTGGCGACGACATCTTGTTTTTAATAAGGGGAGTAACCAAGCTTGGAACTTTGAAATATCGGGGGCACGAAAGGCATGTGGAAAGCCTGCGGAAATTTTTTATTGCGATGGCGAATGATTTGCGGGTAGTTATTATAAAATTTGCCGACCGACTGCATAATTTGCGCACTTTGGAATTTTTGCGTGAAGACAAAAGGGATAGGATAGCTGTTGAATCGATTGAAGTCTACGCGCCACTGGCTAATCGTCTCGGTATGGGAAAACTTAAAGGCGAGATAGAAGACGCAGCTTTTCCTTACGCTTACCCGGAAGAATACGCGCAAGTGGAGGAAATAATCAAGGAAAAAAAAGACAGTTATCAGAAAAATCTTACCGAGGTCCGGATGGAACTTGAAAAAGAATTAAAGAAAAATAAAATAAAATTCGTTGAAATTGATTACCGGATAAAGCATAAATATAGCTTGTATAAAAAGCTTTTAAAATATGACATGGACATAGAAAAAATTTATGATATCGTGGCGCTTCGTGTCGTCGTTGACACTGTAGAAGAATGCTATAGGGTTTTAGGACTGGTGCATTCTATCTGGAATCCCCTGCCGGGCAGAATTAAGGATTATATCGCCGTTCCGAAGCCGAACGGTTACCGTTCTATTCACACGACTATTTTTACGGGATTGGGAAGAGTTGCGGAAATTCAAATAAAAACAAAAGAAATGCACGCGGAAGCGGCTTATGGCATTGCTGCGCATTTTGCTTACAAAGAGCAAGGCAATAAAAAAATCAAAGATGATAAAAATAAATTCAAGTGGATTGAGGAATTGAAAGAATTAAACTATACCCCCGGCGATCCGAAAAAATTTATTGACCACTTGAAAATGGATTTCTTCAATGACCGTATTTTTATTTTTACCCCCAAGGGAGATGTCATCGATTTACCCGAGGATTCAACTCCGCTTGATTTTGCCTATTCCATACATTCCGATATCGGAGACCATACTTTTGGAGCTAAAATAAACAGCAAAATGTTGCCGATTTTTTCAAAATTAAAGAACGGAGATATCGTGGAAATAATAACCAAAAAGAATTCACGACCATCCAGTAAATGGCTTGAATATGTCAAAACATCCATTGCTAAAAAACATATAAGATCATATTTGGAAAAGAATAGTCTTTTAGCAAAACTTAAATCCTTCGGCCGTTCCTAAACGCTAAAATTAGAGATATTGTATAAATCAGTGTCATCTTTTTGGGTTTCTTCTTTTGTCCGGTCGTCAATCGCTTCCGCTGCCTGTTCTGTTTCCGAATTATTTTGAGAAATGTGCTTCTCAAGCATCTCAGTCGGCTTTTTTTCAATTCCTGACTTATGTATTAAATCCAAAATCGTCCGCAGGTCTTCGGTGGAAAAAAAATCAATCTTAATCTGCCCGCCTAATTCTTTCCTGTCTATATGCACCCGGGTGCCCAATTTTTCTTGAAACTCTTCTTCCAGCTCGGTAATCTCCGGGTCCGGCATGAACTCTTTCTTGCGCACACGGTCATAGGCGATTTTTCTGGCTAATCTTTCCGCTTCGCGCACGGTAATTTTCTTATATAAAATTTCTTTAAACAAAACCAGCTGTTCTTCCGGATGGTCGGCAAGCATTAGAATCGGCCGGGTATGCCCTTCGGTTATTTTTCCTTCGGATAAAGCATTCAAAATTTCTTCCGGCAGGGTTAAAATACGTAAAGAATTGGAAACATATTCCCTGCTTCTGCCCATTTTTTTCGCAATTTCATTATGGGTGAATTTAAATTCGCTGACTAACCGGAAAAAAGCCCGCGCGCGGTCAACGGCATTCAAATCTTCCCGCTGTAGATTTTCAATAATGGCAAGCTCCAGCTTCATTATGGCCGTGTCTCCGGTGCGGATGATAACCGGCACTTGCAAGACCAGGGCAAGCTTGGCAGCCCTGAGTCTTCGTTCTCCGGCGATTAATTCATATTCCGTCACAAGCCCGCCTCCTTCTTTTTCCACTTCTACCCGGGAAACGGTAAGCGGCTGGAGCACTCCATACTGCTTTATAGAGTCGGCCAAATCCTGCAATCGCGCCTCGTCGAAATCCCGCCTTGGCTGAAGAGGGTTTGGTTTTATTTTATCGGTGTCAATCCAAAAAATTGAGTTGGAATAAGTATTGGACATGCTTTTATTTTAGCACACTTCTAAAAAATAAAAATCTATACTCGTGTTCATATCAAGTGAAAAAATGTTCTGTGCCCAGGGAGAGAATCGAACTCTCATGATGTTGCCATCAATAGATTTTGAGTCTATCGCGTCTACCAATTCCGCCACCTGGGCATATTGGAATAATACTTTAATTGCTGGTGAAAATCAATTTATCCACAAGATAACTTGCATTATATCATATATGAGATATAATTTAATACATGAAAAACACCCAACAGAAACAAATAGGGATTTTTATTAAAAGCCTTCGTGAACAAAGAGGAATGACCCAAGAAGACTTTGCCAAAATGCTCAATACTTCCCAGAGCTCAATACCCAGAATGGAAAAGGGTGAGCAGAATTTCACTACCGAACTTTTAACAAAAATAAGCAATGTTTTGGGTCATAAGATAGTTTCCATAAATGATTCCATTGACTTTGAAGTGAACGGCGGAAAGAAGTTGCATGGAACCATTAAGACCAATTTTTCCAAGAATGGCTCCGTCGGGCTTTTATGCGCTTCCCTTTTAAACAGAGGAACAACAACTTTGCACGGTATCGCTCGTATTGAAGAAGTAAATAGAGTAATTGAAATTCTGGAGAGTATCGGCGTGAAGGTCGTGCGGCAAGGCCCAAATACCGTAGTAATCACTCCGCCAAAAAATTTTAATTTGAGAAGTATAAATATTGAATCCGCTATCAAAACCCGCTCTGTGGTAATGCTGATAGGTCCGCTTATTCATATGCTTTCCTCTTTTTCTCTGCCTCATGCACAGGGGTGCACTTTAGGCAGGCGTACCATTGCCGCCCATACCTATGCGCTTGAGGAGTTGGGAATAAAAATAAAAACAGTATCTAAAGATTACGAAATAAGCTCCAAAAAATTGAAACCGGCAAATATTGTAATGTATGAATCCGGCGATACAGCCTGCGAGAATGTTCTCTCCGCGGCGGCATTGATTCCAGGTAAGACCGTTATCTCCTTCGCAAGCGCAAACTATATGGTTCAGGAAATATGTTTCTTTTTGGAAACTCTCGGGGTAAAAATTGATGGCATCGGTACTTCAACGCTCACTATTCACGGAATAAAAGAAATAAATAAAAACATTGAGTATTGGAATAGTGAAGACCCTATTGAATCCATGATGTTTATCTCGGCCTGTATCGTCACTGATTCAAAACTCACTATTACAAGGTGTCCGATTGATTTTCTCGCCCTGGAACTTGAAAAATTAAAGAGGATGAATTTAAAATATAAAATTTTGAAAAATTATTATTCATATAACGGACGTACTAAACTTGCCGATATTGAAATCTTTCCAAGCAAGTTGCAAGCATTATCGGATAAAATTCATTCCAATCCTTACCCGGGAATAAACATAGATAACCTTCCTTTCTTTGTGCCTATCGCCATCCGTGCTACTGGACAAACAATGATTCATGATTGGGTTTATGAGAATCGCGCGATATATTTTACCGAACTTAACCGCTTGGGAGCAAACATCACCCTTGCTGACCCTCACCGAGTTTATATTCAAGGCGGAACGCCGCTCAAGCCCGCGCAGGTAGTCTGCCCACCGGCTTTACGTCCGTCAATGGTAATTTTTATTTCAATGCTTGCCGCTCCCGGCACTTCCATTCTCCGCAATGTTTATATGATTAACCGCGGCTATGAAGAAATAGCTGAACGTTTAAATTCTATCGGCGCGGATATTAAAATTTTAAAATGAGAAAAAAGATAATTGTCATCTTGGGCCAGACGGCGACCGGAAAAAGCAATCTGGCGGTAAAAATTGCCAAAAAAGTAAATGGTGAGATAATTTCCGCAGATTCCAGGCAGGTCTATAAAGGTCTTGATATTGGCACAGGCAAAATCAGCAAGAAAGAAATGAAGAGAATTCCGCATCACTTGCTGAATGTAGTAAATCCTAAAAAGAAATTTACCGTAGTAGATTATAAAATACTGGCCGAAGAAAAAATAAAAGAAATTATCAAAAGAGGTAAAATCCCGGTTATTTGCGGCGGCGCGGGATTTTATATTGACACTATAACCAAAGGAAGTGTTTTTCCCGAAGTCCCGCCGAATATAAAATTACGCAGAGAACTTACTAAAAAATCTGCGATAGCATTATTCTTAGTATTAAAAAAATTAGACTCTAGCCGCGCGAAGAATATAGATAAAAACAACAAAGTCAGATTAATCAGGGCGATTGAAATAGCAAAAGCTCTTGGTAAAGTTCCTAAAATTACAGAAGTTAAACCTATGTATAAATTTACAAAAATTGGCTTATATTTACCGCATAACAAGTTAAAAAAGAAAATAGAGCAGAGAGTTCGGAAAATGTTTCAGGATGGATTATTAAATGAAATTAAAAAATTAAAAAAATCCGGCGTGTCCAGCAAGCGCCTGAAAGAATTCGGCTTTGAATATGACAATCCGACTCCGGAAAAAGTAATAAAAGAAACCTTGAAATACGCCAAGCGCCAGATGACCTGGTTCAAGCGCGACAAAGAGATAAAATGGCTTGACGCGTCAAAAGCTGGTATAATAAAAGAATTATGAAAACAATAATACATTTTGTTGTTTCGGCTCTCGCCATATTAATAACCGCTTATCTTTTGCCCGGAGTGCATGTGAGCGGCCTGTTCGCGGCGCTGGTTCTGGCAGTGGTCTTGGGCGCCATTAACGCCATTTTGCGCCCGATACTCATATTTCTGACTTTGCCTCTTACCATTATGACGCTTGGGCTTTTTGTTTTAGTTATTAACGCGCTTCTTGTCCTTCTCGCGAGCTACATTGTGCCCGGTTTTATAGTAGATAGTTTCTGGTCGGCATTCCTATTCGGCATCGTGCTGGCAATCGTAAGCTGGGTCCTGCAAATATTTGAGAAAGATAATTAGTTTTTATTAAAAGATTTAATCCACCATTTTTTGATAAACGGTAAAGATTGCACGGAAAGAAAATAACCGATAGCCGGCACAAGGGCATTTAAGAAATAATTTCCTGAACCAATAAAATATAAAACAAAAACTGCCAACACATAAATAACCGCCGAAATCAAAAATATTCTGAAATAGCTTGTCTCCCAGGCCTTATCCGCTTCCACTCTCAAATTCCTCTCCTTTATGAGTTTAATTTCTTTTTCGAGGTTTTTGACTCTTTCTTCCATCTAATTTCCGGACAATAAACTACCTAGACTTCTTTCTATTCTTTTAAGTTCCTCAATTTTGTTTGCAGCTTGATCGAGTGGAATAATCGCTGGACCAGTCTGTCTTGCCATATATACTTCAGAAGTTTTGTATTTTTCTAGCTCCGATATCACGGTTTGAACAAATGTATGTGCTTCTGACCATTCAGCTGGATTGGTAAATTTCTCTCTTACGGTCCTGCCTAAAAGTACCGGATTTGAACCTGCCTGAGCCATAACCTCGCGAAATCTTTGATAGAAAGGATTTTTCATAAACTCAGGAAGTTCCGGCGCCAGCGTCTCCGCGCCGCGCTGCGGTAAGGCAGAAATCTTTTGTCCTGCATCTGTTTTTATTGGTGTAAGTTTAAAATCTTCAACACCCATGTTTTTATTATATCATTTATTAGTAATAAATTAAAGATGTAATATATGCGGACTTTCAAATCCTGGACTGAAACACTATACAAACAATGATTCTTAAGTGGAATAGTGTTTTCCAGGGTTTTGATCTTGTAAATTAAACTAATAAATATAAGGTCTTAAAAAATAACAGCTACTTTAGATCTTGAGATCTAAAACTATTTTTTCTCCTTATCATTTTACTTATTATCCAACCGATGAATGCGCCCTCAATAGGAAGAAGTACTACAACGATAAGTAGGGGTGGAAAATAGGCTAAGGCAAAAAATATATCAATTCCCCTTGATAAAGTGTAGTCCTGTACAAATACGCTAAAAAAGTTCGGTGTGTATTTTATTTTAGGCTCAGTACTTAAAACTAGTGAATTTTCTTCATAATGATATTCAGGAGATTTAAATCCGCAAATTCTAGCAGTATATTCGATTTTTCTGTTACGGATAATTTTTTCTTTTTGTTGAATAATCTCACTATCTGAAAGTCCGGCAGCTTTTAAACTCTGCTCATTTATTTCTAATAATTCTTCACTTTGCCTATCAAACTCCCTAAAACACTCTAAAGGATTAGCGCCAGAGCATACATTTTTCATTCCACAACTAAATAAACTATCTTCATTTTGTTCACACAATGAACAAGATTGGAAGTTTTCAAATGTCATTTTATCTAACCTGAGTTTTTCTTCTATGGCGCTAATCCAGGCAAACGAAAAAGCACTAAACAATAATATCAAACCAACGATCCCTCCCCAAGTAATATATGGATTGATTTTAGAGTATAGAAATTTAAAGTATACAAAAACAAAACAAGCTATTGCACCAAAAAATATAAATATACCCATAATATTTGTAAGTATACTACTTTTTCATTAAAAAGAAAGGGAACCAAAGATTATTAAAGGATTGGTTTGTATAATTTTAAGTGCGGGCGATGAGGGAATCGGACCCCCGACATCGGTTTTGGAGACCGAAGTTATGCCACTTAACTAATCGCCCGTATTTTAAATAACGAGTTGATTATACACTAGAACCTAGAAACTAGAAACTAATTTCTATTTTTTAATTTCCTTATGCTTGGTCTGCTTTCGGCACCATTTGCAGAATTTTTTGAGTTCTATTTTCTTGGTAACCAGTTTCTTGTTTTTACTAGACCAGTAATTTATCCGTTTGCAGGTTCCGCAGGCAAGTTTTATAAGTCTATCTTGTGACATGTATATAGATTAATACAAAAGGCTTAAAAAAGCAATTAATACCCGTTATTTTTAATAATTTTTTCTAGTAATTCCAGCGGATAAATCGGCGGATTTTCAGCCAATGCCTGGTGAAAAATTACAGTAGAAGGGGTCAGGCCCGGGAGAGTATTAATTTCTATTACTATAATGTTCCCTGTTTTGACTTCCACAAAAATGTCTATGCGGGCGTAACCGCGAATGCCGATAATTTCCGCGACTTTTTCAATTAAGCTTTTAACTTTTTTGAGGTTTTTTGCGGAAATAATATCTTTTGGCGGAGGCGTGATATTGATACCTGTCCCGCCTTGAAACTTTTCCTCAACACTCAGTATGGACTGCTCAGCAACAGTAATGGACGGTGAAAGTGCTTTAATTTTCGTCTTGCCGTTATATTTTTTTTCTACAACTCCCACAGTCATTTCTATATATCCACTTTTGCGGGTATAAGAAATTTCTCCGCCGGAAGTTTTTAATTTATCTGTTTCTATAAAAGATTCAAAAATTATATCTGTCAGGCATTCCGGCATATGTATAATGCCTGCCTGATTGGTAAAAGTTCCCGCCTTGGCGACAAAAATTCCATTTTTAATCAAAGAAATATAGATAGACAGGTTTTTTTCATTAAAAAGCCGGACGACACCAGCTGAACATCCGTCCCCTCTCGGTTTTGCAATAATCGTCCGTGAGCCTAATTTTTTCAAGAGCATATTCCAATATTCACCTATAAACTTATCATTCAAATTCTTTGAAAAATCCTTGACGGATAAAAGAATGTGCGGAGCCACAGACACGCCGATAATATCTGCATTTTTTATAATCTCGCTGGTTCTCCATTTATCCATGCATAATTTAGAAACATTGCTATCGGAACCATTATATTTAATTTTTTTATCAGATAATATTTTTTGAATCGTGCCATTCTCGCCGATGCCGCCATGCAAACCTAAAAAAATGAATGGGTGTTCTTTTATTAAATCATTTAAATAAAGCTTTTTCGGCATAAAAAATTCTTCGGTTGCGTCTCCCTTTTCTAAAGCAAGCCTTAATTTAACTTTTCCCACCAGAAAAGCCAGCCGGACGGAATCTTTTTTCGCCTTCATCGCGTTTTTTATGATTTCCTCTACTGTATGATTTAAAATATAAGAATAAGGTAGTTTCCAAACTTCTTTATCTTGACCGAGTAAATACGGATACGGCTTATAAATTTCGGAGCCGCGCAATTTAAGCCAGACATTTGTCCCGCTCATTAATGAAGTCGGCTTTTCGGCTGTTTCTCCTCCAAAAAGAACGGCTAATGGTTTTCTTTTTTTATCGGCCAGTGGATTTTCAATCTCTTTATTCATACTACGGCGTAAAAATGCATTATTTACAATATAACGGAGAAGGTCTTGGTGAGAAAAACCAATTCGGGAAGATTGTTGGAAAAGAAAACTATTTTGCTCCATGCCGGAAATCGGGTTAAAATCCGAAAACCAAATATTCCCATCCGGCATCAAAAAGCCGTCAAAGCGGGCAAAATCCCGCATGCCGAAAAGAGAAAACAATTGTTCGGACTCAATCTGGATTTTTTCAATTATTTCATTGGAAAATCTCGGCGGACAATGATAGGCTACTTGACGTGTCGGCAAATATTTCTTTCGGAAATCAAAAAATTGGTTTTTGTCATATTCCACTTCTATCTCGGTAGGCAAAATAGCAACCGGCATATTAAATCTATTTTGCAAAATGATAACCGTGAATTCCTTGCCTTCCGCAAAACGTTCCATTACCACGCGTGTGTCCATTCTCTTGCTAAACAATATCTCAACGCTCTTAATAGCATCTTTTGTCTTTTCCACGGAAAAAACTCCGATACTGGAACCACCGGAGGCCGGCTTGACTATCGCTCTCTTGATTTTTTCCCCTTTCCAAAATTTATTTATTTTTTGAGTAATAGTTTTCTTACTATCGGTAATTTTTAAAACAATGGAATTTGGAGCATAAAATCCCAATGAACGGATATACTCATTGGCTTTATGCTTATCAAAAGCCATTTTGCATGATTTAGACGCAGAACCGATAAAAGGAATGTTATATTTTTCGAGAAGATTCTGAATTTCGCCATCTTCACCAAATGTTCCATGAATGCAGGGGAAAACAATGCTAACGCCTCTTAAGATATTAATGAGATTTGATTCTGTAAGTTCTTTGCCTGTTTTTTTTAATTTGAAATCAAAATCGCTCGGAGTGTTGGAATAAAGTTGCGCAGTGGATATTTTATAAGGTTTTTTCTGTTCATTGAAATAAATAGGCACGATATTAACGCCCAGGCTGCCCAGATGGTCCATCACGCTACGCGCGGAGTTGAGTGAAATTCCCCGCTCTAGCGAGGGACCGCCGCACAATATTGCCACGCTAATTTTTTGATTATTTTTAATCATTTTTACAGAAAATTATTCTTAACACACCTTTATATTATAAGGATATAGTTAGAAAGTCAAAAAAAAGTGGGGATAACCTTAAATTATTTGCAAAAATTTACTCAGGTCTTAATATAGCGTTTTTTAAGTCTTTAGAAACTTTGGTTAGATTAACACAACCATTTTTAGTGATTAAAACCATATCTTCTATGCGCACCCCGCCCTGTGTGTTTCTTTTGCCTTTGAAATAGAGCCCGGGCTCTATAGTCATCACGCATCCAGCAGGAATAATGTCTTCGCTTTTGGGCTTGAAATTTGGCCACTCGTGAATAACGGTGCCGACGCCATGTCCCAACCCGTGTTTAAAATTATTTTTATATTTTTTACCTAAAAAATTCCGTGCCGATTTATCAATAACATTTGCCTTTCGTTCACCTTTTTTTATTTTATTTATAGCAAGTTTCATCGCCCGTAAAACATCATTATAAACTTTTTTCTGTTTTGTCGTCGGTTCACCCCAGAAATAAGTGCGGGTCATATCGGAGCAGTAATGATTGACCGCGCAGCCAAAATCAAACATCACGATATCACCTTTTTTGAGCTTTGTTTTACCGGGTTCATGATGAATATTGGCTGTATTCTTGCCGAAAGCGACTATCGGCGGAAATGACAATACCGGCGCGCCATATCGGACAAAAGATTTTTTAATAAAATTGGCAATTTCAATTTCTCTAATCCCTGTCTGTAATTTTGCCACGATATTTTGGAGCACTTTCTCACTTATTCTTTGCGCCTTAATTATATCTGCAAGCTGTCTTTTATTCTTAACGGCTCGAACTTCGTGAATTAATTTTATTTTTCCCATATTTAGAGTAATTTGATTACATCATGATAAGTTATGACGAGCATAAAAAAAATCAAAAGGCTGAAGCCGACCATATTGGCGGTATTAGCGACCTTCGGATTCATGCGCGAGCCTTTTATTTTTTCAATCAATAAAAAGAGCAGCCGTCCGCCGTCAAGCGCGGGAAATGGAATTAAATTTATTATTGCCAGATTAATTGAAATAAGCGCGGCAAAAGACAGAAGATAGACAAAGCCAAACTCATAGGCATCTCCGACGATACCCACCATGCCAATGGGGCCCGCGACAGAAGTGAAGCTGCCTTTGCCCTGTATGCTGTCTATAATAAGCGTATAAAGCCCCACAGCGGTACCTTTGGCCACAAACCAAGTCAGTCTCATTCCCTCTAAAAATGCGGTAAAAAAAGGTAATTTAGCCGTTCCTATCATGTCCATGGATATGCCTATTGAATTATTTTTGGGAGTTATTTTTGTGAAATTTACTTCCCGCCCTTTGCCATGGATATACCCAACCGTAATTTCATTATCGGCGTGAGAAACTACAAAAGATTTCAAACTTTCAGGATTTATCTCCGATAATATTTCTTTACCACTCCCTAAATTAACTATCCTGTCTCCAGATTTCAATCCCCCTATATATGCGGGAGAATCCGGCACGACAGAAACAAGCACCAGATTCACATCTTGAAGCTTATAGCCGGCCATCTCGCTACCGACTGAAGTAGGAAATCCGGACATAAAACCAACGGAAAAAAGAAGCCAGGCTAATAGAAAATTAGCGAAAACTCCGGCGAAAAGCACCAAGGCTTGCTGCCATTTCGGTTTATTGACCAGACTCCTTTTCGATAATTCAATTTGTTCAGGAGTCTTTTCCCTGTCCAAGAATCCGACTTCCAAAAAATCAGCCTCTTCAAAATTCTCTCCAAAAATTTTCACAAACCCCCCCAAAGGCAATAAATTAAAACTATATTCCGTCTCCCCTTTTTTAAAACCGAATAATTTGGGCGGAAAACCAAAACCAAATTCATCCACCCGGATGCCAAATCTTTTCGCGGTAAAAAAATGCCCAAATTCATGGACCAGGACTAGAACCAATAAAATTACAATAAAAATAACGACGCTCATATTTATTTCTTATCCCATTACTTCTTTCTCTTTTTTCTCAAAAATCACTTCTAGGCTGCCGTTGGTTTCATTAATAATTTTCTGCAATTCTTCTTTGGCCCTGAATCTTTCATCTTCGGTCATTTTGCCTTCTGTTTCTTTTGTTTCTATATCTTCCAAAAGTTTTTCGCGCTCACGACGCACGGTAATTCTGCTTTCTTCCAATTTTTCTTTCAGGACTTTTACCAGAGTCTGCCTCGTTTCGGTAGTTAATTGCGGAAAAATAACTCTTATGCCCAAATCGTCAGTTGCGGCGGATAATCCCAAATTCGCCCCGGCAATAGCTTTTTCGATGTTTTTTATCTGACTTTTATCCCAAGGAGCTATTCGGAGAGTCTTTGGATCTTCAATAGACACAGAAGCCACATTCTTCAGCGGAACAAAAGAACCGTATGATTCCACCGAAACGCCGTCCAGCACCATCGGCGATGCCCGCCCGATATTCAGCTGATTGTATTCTTTGCCCAAAAATTCTTCCACCTTCCTAAGCTCGTTCTTAAAATTAGAAAAATTATATTGCATAACTCTAGTATAGCAAAAATTAATTTTTAAAAATAGGTATAATTAATGCCACTGATTCCATCAGGCTTTTCGTGGACGAACCGGGCATACGCAGAAATTCTCGGACTTTGAAGAAATGCTCAAAGCAAGTTCCTGAAAAATTCTGAGCGGCGTAAGTCCCACCCCGAAGGGGAAGGGTAAAGCCGGCAGAATTTTTCAGGAACTTGCGATGTAAAGCACCCTCCAACGCATTTAAAAATTTTAATGCTTTAGAACGAGTGGAATCTAAAGCGATAATTTCATTCCCCTCTTCATCTTTTTCTTCCGGTTCAATCAATAATTCTTTAATAAAATCAATTCTGTTTTTTAAAGGCATGGCAAGAAATTTTTTCGCTTCTAATTCATCGCCCGCTTCCGCTTTCGGCTTAATTAAATAAAATCTGGAAACGAGAGTTTTTAAAAGAGCATTGGCATCCGGAACAATCAGGAAAAAATGAGTATTTTGTATCGGCTCCTCAAACATCTTAAGCAGGACATTCTGGGCATCCAGAGAAAAACTATTGACGCAAATTACAAATACTTTTTTAACAGAAGAGAAACTTTTATTTGAAGACATGGCGCGCAGGTCAAATGCCTCATCAATTTTAAAATTATCAATTACGATATGGCAAAAATCAGGATTGCCAACGGTATTTATGCCCAAACTTTTCAGGAATTTTACGATTTCTGGAACAATCTCGCCACGCGCACCTTCTATCAAATATGCATGATGCAGGTTATTTTTGTCTAAATGTTGTGAAATCATAAATTTTTTCCTAAGGACGGTCCTTAAGAAATTTCCCCAAAGATCGTCCTTGTTAAAAATTTTCTACTTTTTGCTTAGGACTGTTTTTTTATAAACGTCCAGGTGCTCCAGAGCGATACCCGTGCCTTTAACTACGCAAAAAAGAGGATCTTCCGCCGTAGTTGCCCTGACTCCCGTTTTTCTATAAACCAAGTCGGTAAAATTCCGCAATAGAGACGAACCGCCGGTCATAATAATCCCGTGATCTATAATATCGGAAGCAAGCTCGGGAGGAGTTTCCTGCAGGACATTCTTGATTGCTTTGATGATTTGCCTCAATTCCGCATCTATCGCTTTGACTATTTCATTGGTTCCCACTTGGGCGCTTCGGGGCAATCCCTGGATAAAATCCCTGCCTTTGATTGTCACGCGAAGCTCTTCTTCCAGCAGCACAGCCGCGCCGATTTTGATTTTTACTTCTTCGGCGGTCCGATCGCCGATTGCCAAATTGAAAGTTTTTTTAATATAATCGGCTATCGCCTGATCTATTTTGTTCCCGGCGCATTTCACCGAAGTGGAAGCTACAATTCCGCCGAGAGATATGACCGCCACGTCCGTCGTGCCTCCGCCGATATCAACCACCATATAACCTTTCGATTCATGAATGGGAATGCCCGCGCCAATCGCCGCCAAAATCGGTTCTTTGACTACATACGCGTTTCTGGCGCCGGCGCGGATGGCCGCTTCCACGACAGCCCGCCTTTCAGTAGACGTGACGCCGGCCGGCACGGAAATCATCACGTCCGGCTTGAATAAGTTGAATTTTCCCATCGCTTTGCTTATAAAATAACGGAGCATCGCTTCGGTCACGCGATAGTCCGCTATCACTCCGTCCTTCATTGGGCAGTAAGTAATAATATTGCCGGGGGTTTTGCCAATCATATCTTTGGCCTCAAAACCTATTGCCAAAATCTTGTTATCCTGCTCGGAAACCGCCACTACCGAAGGTTCATTCAGGACCACCCCTTTACCCGGTAAAAATACCAGAGTATTGGCGGTGCCCAGATCTATGCCCAGTTTTTTGGAAAAAATACCCATAAAAGTAATATAACACATCTGTGTTAAAATAGAAGTATGAAGATCGTGACGGTAATCCCGCTTAAAAAGGGAGCTTGGAAAGAAGACTTGACTTATTTCACCGCGCAGGATATTCCAAATGGAAGTATCGTGGTTATCCCTTTGCGCAATAAAAAAATTTTAGGATTAGTTGTCTCTTCGGAAGATGTCGCTCTCGCAAAATCAAACATAAAGGGTTTGTCTTTCAATTTGAAAAAAATAAGCGAAGTAAAAGAACGTTCGATTTTTTTGAAAAAATATCTTGATTCGGCGATTGAAACCAGTAAATATTTTATTTCGGGCAAAAATGACGGAATTACTTCTTTAATTCCGACTGTCTTGCGGGAAAATTATGACAAAATAGCTAAATTCAAGAATACAAACCTCACCCCGCTTTCAGCACCCCTCTCCTTGGCAAGGAGAGGGGTCGGGGGTGAGGTAAAGCCCGAGAAGCTGATTTTCCAGGCGCCGCTTGAAGACCGCATCTCGGCTTATAAAACTTTAATTCGCGGATCTTTTGCCCTGAAAAAATCCGTTTTCATAGTATTGCCAACCGAATACGATATAAGAATTTTTGAAGAATCTCTTTCTAAAGGAATCGAGAAATTCGCTTTTGCCATATACGGGGGATCAAGTTCAAAAAAAATTATTAAAAAAATCGAGCAAATAATAACTCTCGCTCACCCGGTGCTGATACTCGGAACTGCGCCATTTTTATCTATTCCACGATATGATATCGGAACCGTCATAGCGGAACATGAAAGTTCTAATGCTTATAAAATGATTGCAAAACCTCATTTTGATTTGAGATTTTTTATAGAGCTTTTTGCGGCAAAAATCAATGCGAAATTCATCTTGGGCGATTCATTACTTCGTTATGAGAGTATTGCGAGACAAGAAACGGACGGATTAAATCCAATGCATCCGCTTTCTTTTAGAATTAATTTTGACGGAGAAATAGAAATTTTAAATAAAGAGAAAAAATTTAAAATCTTGGAAGATAAAAGCCTGGAAGAAATTAAAAATACGACAACCAAAAAGAAAAATGTTTTTATTTTCTCATTGAGGAAAGGATTGGCGACGATGACTATATGCAAAGACTGCGGCGAGATAGTGGACTGTGAAAAATGCGGGTCGCCTTTGGTTCTTTATTCGTCTCATCAGGGCAAAAAAAGGATATTTGTCTGCAACCGGTGCGAAACAGATTTGAATGGAGAAATCGTCTGCGCCGCTTGCGGAAGCTGGAATCTGGTGCCTCTTGGTATAGGCACCGATACTGTATATGAATCTATTAAAGAAAATTTTACAAAAGTTGAGGTTTTTAAATTAGATAAAGATTCTGCGAAAACAGCCAAGGGCGCAGAAAAAATAATCAGGGAGTTTGAAGAAAATCCCGGATCGATATTGATAGGCACCGAAATGGCATTTTTCTATTTAAAAAACAAAGTTTCGTTATCAATTATCGCTTCTTTTGATTCGCTTTGGAACATACCGAATTTTAAAATGAGTGAAAAAATCATTCAAATCATGCTTTCGGTAATTGGCAGCACAACCGAAAAACTTATTATTCAAACTAAGAAAGAAAATGACCCGGCAATTATGGCAATTAAAATGGAAAATTTATTGTCTTTCGTGCGGGAAGAATTAGAAGACAGAAGAAATCTAGATTATCCGCCATTCAAGCGTTTCATAAAAATTACGCATTTAGGCGATAAAGAACAAACAATAAAAGCAAAAAAAGTATTGGAAGAAATTTTTAAAGAATACAATCCTGAAATTTTCAGCGGATTTATCGCGCGGCTCAAAGGCAAATATGCCACCAATGCGCTGATAAAGATAGACCCGAAAAAGTGGTCCTTGCCGGAAATTTCCGCCGGCTCGTCCATAGATGAAAACCTGCTCCAGAAACTCGCCGCTCTTCCGCCCAACTTTGACGTATTCGTTGACCCGGAGGACCTATTGTAAAATTTTTAGGATAGTTTATATTACCAAGTGAAGGGAGGTTCCTAAATGGCTACATACGTAGCATTCTGTTTGGAGACAGGCAGAGAGTTGGCGGCAACCGAAAGGCTACCAACACTCTTGCCGACGGCAAGAACTGATGCTGAAGCCGTCCAGCAAGCACAGGCGATGGGAAAGCTGGCCTGTCGGGTCCTCGACTGGGGACTCGAAGAGGTCAAAATCCCAAACAGCTTTGGTGGTCTCCGTATGGAACGAGACCACCACAACGACAAGTAGGGTATCGTGTCCTGCATCACACACAGGGCGGCTCGCTAACCACGAGACCGCCCTGCACTTTTTTAGGCAACTATTACCGTAAACTCTCCTCTTTGTTTATCTTTATTTTTATTAAAATATTCCAAAATTTCTGCCGGAGTTCCAATTTTAAATTCTTCATAAATTTTCGTCAGTTCGCGCGCAATGCAGACTTTCTTATCAGGGCAAAATTTCTGGAGCGATTCCAAGGTTTTTAAAATCCTGTGCGGAGACTCGTAAAATATCATCGTCCTTTTAGCCTGCGTAATTTCTTTAAATAACGTTTCCCTGCCTTTTTTGTGCGGCAGAAAACCTAAAAATGTAAACTCGTGAATAGGTAATCCTGACGCAGACAACGCGGTAATAACCGCCGAAGCTCCCGGAATCGGAATAACTTTAACTTCCCCATTTACGTCATGGCTGAAATGAGTTTTTATTTGAGAAACAAGCATTGCTCCCGGGTCGGAGATTCCCGGCGTGCCTGCGTCCGACACCAAGGCCAAATCTTTTCCTTCTTCCAATAATTCAAAAATTTTATTGAGCTTGGGGCTCTGGGCAAGCTTGCTCTGTCTGTAGTTTTTTCCGACGATATCGTCGGATGGATAACTCATCGTCGGTTTATGTATATCGTATTTATCTAAAAGTTTTTTCGTGACCCGCGTATCCTCACATAATATCAAATCAACGCTTTTGAGCGTCTCAATAGCCCGGAGCGTAATGTCCCCCAAGTTCCCTATCGGAGTCGCAACAACATAAAATTTAGACATTTTTTATTTTCTATACTTTCTCGTCCTCCATTTGCCCGCTTCGCCATAACTTCAGCGAGGCGAGTCGGCAATTTTTCATTTTCTGTATTTTTTTAATCTCCACTTATCTGCTATCCTAACTCTAGTTAATGAGCGTTCTAGTTCGGCTTCAAAGTGCTCAAAGTCAACATGTTCTTTGTTTTCCATTAACTTTTTCAATTCTTCGGCACGGGCTTTGGCCTCCTCAATTTTCTCGTCCGAAATTTCCGCGAGATGCTCGGCAAAGTCGGCTAAGACAGCAACTTCTGTATGCCCGGCTTCGCCTTTTTTAATTTCCACAAATCCGCCCACTACAGCCATCGGGACATGTTCGCCATTTGCATAGGCAACAACATCTCCGGACGCCAGTCCTGTAATTAAAGGAATATGGTCCGGCAAAATCGTAATTTCGCCTAAAATGGTCGGTAAGCTGACCTGGTCAACCATTTCTTCTAGCACTAAGCGCTCTGGTGTGACTATTTTCAGTTTTAATTGTTTATTTGTCATGTGTGATTACCTCACCCCTTGCCCCTCTCCTTGCCAAGGAGAGGGGTGGATGCATTAAGCAGACGGGGTGAGGTCTATAACGCCCCTTTCATATAAAAATCGCTTTCCGGCTTATCATCATGCTTGCCATCCAGAATTTCTTTGAAAGAACGGATGGTCTCGGAAAGAGGAACATACTGCCCTTTTGTTCCGGTAAATACCTCCGCCACGAAAAATGGCTGAGAAAGAAATTTTTGAATTTTTCGTGCTCGGGCTACTAGTTCCTTGTCTGCTTCAGAAAGCTCTTCCATGCCCAAAATCGCGATAATATCCTGCAAATCTTTGTAACGCTGAAGCACGCGTTGGACTTCCCGGGCAACGACATAATGCTCTTTCCCAACAATATTCGGGTCAAGAATCGTGGAAGATGAATCTAGGGGGTCTACGGCCGGATAAATGCCGATTTCCGAAAGCGAGCGGTTTAACACCACCGTGGAATCCAAATGCGCGAAGGTCGTCGCCGGAGCCGGGTCGGTCAAGTCGTCCGCCGGCACATAAACGGCCTGCACGGAAGTTACCGAACCTTTATCGGTGGAAGTAATACGTTCTTGCAGAATTCCCATTTCCGTACCTAAAGTAGGCTGATAGCCCACCGCCGAAGGAATACGGCCAAGCAAAGCGGACACTTCGGAGCCCGCCTGGGTAAAACGGAAAATGTTGTCAATAAAAAGAAGCACATCTTTGCCTTCGGCATCACGAAAATGTTCCGCCATCGTGAGTCCGGAAAGTCCCACGCGCAGACGCGCGCCCGGCGGTTCATTCATCTGGCCGAAAACCATGGCAACTTTATCTATAACCCCGGATTCTTTCATTTCATGATACAAGTCATTGCCTTCGCGGGTGCGCTCGCCGACACCAGCAAAAACAGAATATCCTCCGTGGTTCGACGCAATGTTGTGAATTAATTCCTGAATGACGACAGTCTTGCCGACACCCGCCCCTCCGAAGAGCCCCACCTTTCCTCCTTTCAAAACCGGGCAAATAAGGTCTATGACTTTAATGCCGGTTTCCAAAATTTCCACTTCAGTCGATTGGACAATAAATTCCGGGGCTTGGCGGTGAATCGGTAATCTTTTATTGGCTAAAACCGGCTTACCGTCATCAATGGCTTCGCCCAGAACATTAAAAATGCGTCCCAGAGTCACGCTGCCTACAGGTACGGAAATAGGCGCACCGGTGTTTATGACTTCCATCCCGCGGGAAAGACCGTCAGTTGTATCCATAGCCACCGTGCGGACTATTCCCGAGCCCAAATGCTGTTCAGTTTCAAGAACAATTTTTTTTTGACCTTTCATTACTTCCAAAGCAGTATAGATGTCCGGTAAATTTTCTCCGAAATCCACATCCACGACCGGTCCGATAATTCTTTTGATTGTTCCTGTTGTTTTCATGATTGTTTTTTAATAATTACTTTTAACTTTATAAAGTTTATAACTTTTAAAGCCGACGTTCCAGTCGGCTCCCCGACTTTACGTCGGGGCTAACTCAGCTAACACTCGCCATCCCCGCACTAATTTCCGATATTTCTCTGGTAATATTCGCCTGTCTCGCTTTGTTAAATACCAAAGTCAAATCGTCAATCATCTCTCCCGAAGCCTCGCTGGCATTTTTCATTGCCACCATGCGGGAAGATTGTTCCGAAGCATTGGACTCAAGAAGCATCTGATAAATTTGCATTCTGGTAATTTTTTCAGCCAGAGAACCAATCAACTCATCTTGATTTCCTTCAAATAAATAATCTGTTTTCTGTTCAATATTAGTTTTGTCTTCTGTTTCCTTTCTACCTCCGGCTACATCGTTTAAAAATTCTTTCAAGCTGGATTTAGAAATAGGCAGAATTTGTTTTATATTTGGCTTTTGGGTAAGGGCAGAAATAAAATCCGTATAAGCAACCAAAACTTTGTCGTAATGAAAAGCACTGTATTCGTCTATGGCTAATTTTGATATGGGAAGAATGTTAGAGATGGATATATTGTCCGGCAAATCAGTGAAGCTGGCAATAATATTTTTGCCTACGCGGCGCATTGCCGTATCTCCCTTTTTGCCTATAGCCATAAAATCTATATTAATATTTTCTTCATCGAGCTTTAGCAATAAAATAGCCTTTTTAATAATTTGAGCATTATAAGCGCCACAAAGTCCGCGATTGGATGTAATCAGTATAAATAAAATATTTTTTTTATTATCCTTTTTTTCTCGTTCATTAAAAAGCGGATGTTTTATGTCTTCTGTATTTTTAGCAATAGATGTGAGAATCTCCCAGGAATACTCGGCATATAAACGCGAAGCCAAAGTTGATGCCACCGCGCGCTTCATTTTGGAAGCGGAAACAAGCTCCATCGCTTTGGTGATTTTCTTCGTATTTTTTACCGATTTTATTCTATTTTTTATCGCTTTGCTGTTTGACATAAGATTTTTTAAAATCTCCTATCACTTTCTTCAATTCTTCCTCGCCTTTGTCGGTCCACATTTTATTTTCTTTAATTTCCTTGTAGAAAGTTTTGGCACTAGCTTCGCTGTATTCCATAAGATCTTGTTCAAATTCTTTTATTTTTTCAATTGCCACATCATCCATAAAGCCTTTCGTCAGGGCATAGAGAGTGACGACTTGGTGTTCAATTTTGACCGGCGCGTATTGAAGCTGTTTCAGCACTTCCACCGCTCTTTTGCCGCGTTCCAGCTGGCGCTTGGTCGTCTCGTCAAGGTCGGAACCGAACTGGGCAAAGGCTTCCAATTCGCGGAACTGCGCCAGGTCAAGCTTCAGCGTTCCGGCCACTTTCTTCATCGCTTTGATTTGCGCGCTGGAACCGACGCGGGAAACAGAAAGGCCAACATTGACCGCGGGACGGATGCCTTTATAAAAAAGATCGGTTTCCAGGAAAATTTGCCCGTCGGTAATGGAAATAACATTCGTCGGAATGTATGCGGACACATCGCCGGCTTGCGTTTCTATGATAGGCAAGGCTGTGATAGAACCTCCGCCATATTTTTCATTTCTCCGGCAGGCGCGCTCCAGCAGGCGGGAATGCAGATAAAACACGTCTCCCGGATATGCCTCGCGGCCCGGCGGACGGCGCAAGAGAAGTGAAATTTCACGATAGGCGACAGCGTGTTTGGAAAGATCGTCATAAATAATCAGCACGTCTTTCCCCTGGTCCATAAAATATTCCGCAATAGATACTCCGGTATAGGGCGCAATATATGAAAGCGAAGCGGCTTCGGATGCGCCTGCCGATACGATAACCGTATAATCCATGCTATTGCCTTGTTCGAGACGAGCTTGAAGCTTTCGCAATTTGGAATCTTTTTGGCCAATTGACACATAGACGCATATCATATCCTGGCCTTTCTGGTTGAGAATCGTGTCAATGACAATCGCGGTTTTGCCGGTCTGGCGATCGCCAATAATAAGCTCACGCTGTCCGCGGCCGATAGGAATAATGCTATCAATAACTTTAATGCCCGTTGAGACCGGTTTGTCTACAGATAGGCGGGTAATAACACCCGGAGCGACTTTTTCAATCGGATAAGTTTTTTCCGCTTTAATGGCGCCTTTACCGTCAATCGGAACGCCGATAGCATTGACTACCCGTCCCAAAATATTATTGGAAACCGGGACTTCAAGAATTTTCCCGGTAGCTTTCACTTCATCGCCTTCTTTAATTTTGGAAAAATCGCCGAGAATAATCACGCCAACCGCATCTTCTTCCAAATTGAGAGCAACGCCTGTCTCCCCGCCCGGGAAAATCACCATTTCGGAAGATTTAATATCAGAAAGCCCGGAAACTTTCGCGATACCGTCAAAAACTTCCAATACTCTACCAATCTTCTCGATTTTTATCTGAGCGGAAAAATTTTCTATCTCTCTTTTTAAATTTTCTATAATGTGGTTTGTGGTCATACGCCCTTTATTAAATGCTCTTGTAATTTTCTAATTTTATTCTTTATCGTCAAATCAATAACTTCGTCATTTATTTCTATTTTGAATCCACCCAACAACTTTTCATCCAGATGTTCGTTAAAAACAATTTCCCTGGCTTCATAGCGTTTTTTAAGAAAATGTTCCAGATCTTTTTTTAATTCTTCGTTTATTTTTTTTGAACTTGATACTTTTACTTTCACTACTCTCTTATTAAAATTAATTATTTTTTCTAATTTTTCCAATATATCTTTCGATTGTGAAATCAATCTTTTGCGAACTAAAAAATTAATAATACTTTTAACTGTTTCGGGTTTTTCTTCCCGTAAAAATAAACTGATTGCCTGGGCTATTTGATTATTGGTAATTGCTGTCATTTTAAACTATTTAAATCTTGCTTGCTACTAATCAATTTTTCAGTTGCCTGCATTGCGAGGATTACAATTTCTTTTTTGGTCTCTCCTACCATCTTTACTTTCTCCGCTTCCAGGATTTTCTTGCCGTTTTCTATGACTCCCGCCACTTCCTTTTTTGCATCTTCCAGCATTAAGGCTTTTTTATCTTCCGCTTCTTTTCTGCCTTCCTGAAAAATTTTGTTCGCTTCAATGCGGGCTTTGGAAAGCGCTTCTTCATATTCCGTGCGGGTTTTTTCCAGAAGAGCTGCGTTTGTTTTGGCGTCATCAACTCCTTTCGCTATTTTTTCACTTCGTTCCGCCATCAACTTGGAAAGCGGCTTTAGGGCAAAAATATATAAAACTATGAAAACAACTCCGAAGTTGACCGCCTGAGCGATAATAATTTTCCAATCTATGTGAAATGTGGAAATAATTGATTCCATTGCTCTGAAAAACTTTCATAGCATAATTTTTAGGGGTCTCAAGCGCGACAGCGCGAGAGCTTCAGGATTTTTGATTTTGCTAAATCATGTCGCGTAAGTCCTCTTGGTGCGACCAAAAAATCCGTACCTAAAAATTATGTTATGTAAGTTTTGCTTAAATCGAAAACGCGATAACCAGCGCATAAATAGCGACTGCCTCGGCAAAAGCGCAGGCCAGAAGCATTGGCACCAATATTTTACCGGCGGCTTCCGGATTGCGTCCGATTGATTCCATGGCTTTGGAACCAATCATTCCGATCGCGATAGCCGGACCGACAGCTCCCAAACCTATGGCAATTGCTTTCGCAAGAGTATCTAATTCCATAAAATTAATTTTAATTAACTAATAATGTTTCGACTTTTTCATGCACTTCTTCATGTTCATCGTGATCAGTGGCTCCAATTGTAAAATAAACGACAAGCAAGATCGAGAAAATGAGCGCCTGAATGACCCCAACCAGCAGTTCAAGGAAAAGAAAAGGTATCGGGATAATGTAAGCTACCAGGGCGGCCATCGATACCAGAAGAACTTCTCCGGCAAAAACATTGCCAAAAAGACGGAAAGAAAGCGATGCAACTTTCGCAAATTCACCGACAATTTCAATCAAGCCAACAAAGAACGTGATGGGCGCGACGATGATAATCGTCGGCTCGCGACGGATTTTTGTGAATATTCCCCCGAGCGCTTTAAGATTAACATATTTATTGAAAGTTTTCCATAGACCAATGGAAAAAATTCCAAATATATTGGCCCCGAGAACGGCCATTACCGCCAGCGCGATGGTCGTATTTATGTCGGCTGTGCCTCCGCGAAGATATGGAATAAAAGCAAGCCCATGTTCTCCTTTCTCTATGATTCCAAATCCTCCAAGCGGAAGTATCCCCAGCCAATTATTAACGAGAATAAAGAAAAAAACTGAAATAGCAATCGGAAAAATTTTTATAGAAAGAGCTCTGTTGTTTGTCACCTGGTCGCATAGTTTTAATCCTTCATCCACAATCAGTTCAAAAATGTTTTGCAACTTGCCGGGAACAATCTTGAGTTTGGAACGTAAAATAAAAGATAAAATAATTATTAGGGCAACGACGAACCAACTTGTAAAAAGCGCATTGGTGACGGTAAAACTTCCATAATGGAAGACGGGTTCGGCAAATAATGTAATTTCGTGTGATATTTGTTCCATAAATTATTTCTTTTTTTCTATATCTTGCAATTTTTTTATATAATCTTTTATAATTCGAAATATTCCAAAACATGTAACTAAAAACCCAAGTCCGGCAAGTGAAAGAAATATAATTGGTTTTGTTCCAAAACGCGCATCAAGCATTTTGCCAAAAATGAGCGCCAATATAATGGGCAGTACAATCCACGTTGAAACCTGGCTAACCAGCTCGACTGCCGGTTTCCACCAAGGACCCCCGCCTTGGCGGGGTAAGCCATTATTAAAATTTTGCTTATTTTCTTCCACGTGAGCGTGGATGGGATCGAACCATCGGCCTCTGTCTTATCAGGACAGCGTTCTACCACTGAACTACACGCTCAAAACTTAAATAAATATAACACAAATCAAACAAAAAACCACCTAAGGTGGTTTTTTGTTAATTCTCTTATCAAAGATTAAATTAATATTCTCTTCGTCCGCCTCCGCTGCCGTATCCGCCTCGGTCATTGCCTCCGCTTCTTGGCGGTCTAGCTTCCATTGGGCGAGCTTCGTTGACAGTAAGTTTACGTCCTTCAAATTCTTGGTCATTGAACATAGAGATAGCCTTTTGAGCCTCATCCTGAGATGACATTTCTACGAACCCAAAACCTTTTGAACGACCGGACATTTTGTCCATAATAATCACAGCGGAAACAACGTTTCCGGCCTGCGCGAAGAGCTCTTTAAGAGCGTCTTCTTGGGTGCTGTAAGGGAGTCCCCCTACATATAGCTTTGTAGCCATATATTACTTCTTCTCTTTTTCCTAAAAGAGACAAAAAACTACTTAATAAAACGTAGAAACTCTTTTTCGCTAAATGAGACCCTACCTGAAAATTATATCATATCAAAAACGAAAAGCAATCCACCACCTATTAGTTTTATTTCAAAGACATTAAACGAGTAGCAAACGGAGAAAAATAACTAAGAAGTTGATCTTTATTTAGTTCAAATTTTTTCTGATTCAAATCTTCAATAATTGATTTCAATATCTCAAGTTCGCCAGTTCTGCCTTTCATCTCGGGAAATTCTTCAATTTTTACTATTATATCTTTAGCTCTAATGATTGAATTATGCATCTTTTTAAAATCTTCTTTTTGGTATTCCAAAAGGGCGCGAGAAACTTCGCTACCTAAATTTGCCATATAAAAAAGTGGTGTACGAGATGTATTCATGCTAAATATTTTAATATTATTGATTTTATTCTATCACGCAAAGATATATCCTGCACTTCCATTGTCCGATTGTTTTGTTTTGGTCGAATATTTATGAGTGAGACATATTCAATTCGTTCATCTACATTTTTATCAAAATACCAATTAAAACCCCAAATATCTTGCTGTTTGGAGCCGTTCTCAATAAGCACAACATTTGCATCCATATGATATTCTCCGCCCATAGCAAGAATTTCACGCTCAACATCTACAACTCCCTTTACCATTTCGCCATAAAAATCTTCAGCAATTTTATGAAGTTCTGGCTCTGTTATTTTTTTATTTATTATTTTTATATTCATGAAAAAATTATAATGTTTTATTTTCAGTTTTTACTCTTCGCTTTCGTCTCCCACCGCGCCGGATTCTATGTCGGCAATGATGTTTCCGATATCCCCTTCCATTATTTTCGGCAGGTTGTGCCAGGATTTTTTGATGCGGTGGTCGGTCACGCGGTCCTGCGGAAAATTATAAGTACGAATTTTTTCCGAGCGGTCGCCGGTGCCGATTTGATTCTTCCGGATACCGGCATGCTTGCTGGCTTCTTTTTCTTCTTCCAGCTGCTGAAGTTTTGCCGTTAAAATCATCATCGCTTTTTCTCTGTTTGTTAATTGGCTTCGCTCGTTAGTGGAACGAACATCAAGTCCCGTCGGCTTATGGATGATGCGCACTGCTGTCTCAACTTTGTTTACATTCTGTCCGCCTTTTCCGCCGGAACGAGAATATTCCATTTCAAAATCAGCTGGATTTATTTGGAAAGTTATTTTTTTTCTGATTGGAAGCACAGCCACCGAAGCAGTGGAAGTATGCACCCGGCCGTTTTTTTCGGTTGCCGGAATTCTCTGCACCCGGTGCACGCCGGTTTCGTAACGCATTTTTTTAAAAACATCCTTTCCTTTTATTTCAAAACTCGCTTCTTTGTAGCCGTTCAAATCGCTTTTTGATTCATAATTAACTTTCCAAAGCCAGTCTTGTGCTTCGGCAAATTTTTCATACATATGCGCAAGTTCCCAGGCGAAAAGCGAGGCTTCGTCTCCGCCGGCGCCCGCCCGCACTTCCAACACTATTTCATTCGGGAATTCCTCTGTTCCCGATTCTTTTATCCCTGAATTTTCTTTATTTTTTTTCCACTCTTGCCAATCCATATAATTTTAGGGTAATTTTGAATATGCTTTTTGGAGGCTACGGAGGCTGACGAGCCGAGTCTTGAGAAATTTTTCAGCAGAAAAATATTCGTGCTCTAAAAAGTACATTCAAAATGGACTTACTTCTTAACTTTTGCCGTAGCAGCTCTACGCTTATTGAATCTCTCCACGCGTCCGGCAGTATCCATAATTTTTTCATTACCCGTATAAAAAGGGTGGCATTGGCTGCAGATTTCCATTTTGATTTCAGGCACAGTAGAGCCAACTTCAAAAACCGCCCCGCAGGCGCAGGTTGCTTTGGTCTTTATATTGTATTTCGGATGTATATCTTTTTTCATTGTCAAAAAATATTATCATAATTTTAGCTTTAAAGCAAATCTATATCGGCTTGAATGCTATTGGCTTTTTTCATAACACCGTCGCCATAAAATGCATTCTTTTTCAATTTCCAATTGCTGCCGGCATAATATTTAAGCGCCGCAGTGCGTTCTGCCGTATAGCCTCCATTGTCCGCTCCCAGTTCTCCCAGATAAATAGCCGATGCCATAAAAGCATGCTCTGGTTCCCATGGATTCGGCATTCCGCCAATGCCCAGGGCACTTGCAACTTTCTTGGCATAAAGTTCCCAAGTAGAAGGAATAAATTGAGAAGGACCCATCGCTCCTCCCCAGCCGCCATTCCAAGGACACGATACTGGCATGGAATACGGATTGAATCCCAAAGCGGAAGTAATTCTTTCAAAAGGCATCAAGTCACGGTCCGGCTTCATGACTGCTTTCCAATTCTTTGACGGAGGATCTTCCGGGCGGTTGCAAGTGCCGATATTTGCGCCTAAATTTGTTTCCTGAGTTATGATGGCAAGCAAAAATGCTGGACGGACGCCGGTTCTGTTCTGCGCTTCTTTTGCATATTCCAATGCCGTGCCGAAAGGAATAGCCTTGGTGTCGCGGAGCTGGAACAAAGCGGCGCGAATTTTATCCGCACGAGATTTTTTCTCGGCAGCCAATTTTTGATATGCTTGTTCTTTTTCTTTAGAAATAGCCAGAAGCTGTTTTTTTTCGGCTTCGGATTTAGCTACTTTTTTCTGGGCAGCTTCAAGCTCGACTTTCGCGTCGGTCTCGGCATTTTGTTTTTTTTCAAGATCTTGTTTTGCAGTTTCAGTTTGAGTTTTCACTCCTCGGATGACATCCACCGAAGCTTTAATCGCCTGCTTGATGGAAGCATAAGATTCCAGATCGCTGTAAAAATTGGAAACACTTTCGTCAGAAAGAATTAAATTTACGATGGTTTGATCGTCAAATTCATTCGTATTTCTGATAAGCTGGGCCAGGGATTCATGTTCACGGTCAATTTTTTCCGAAAGAGATTCAATCGTGTTTGCTTTCTCCCTGATATCTATTTTCAACTGGGCAATAATTAGCGCTCGGGCTTTTATTTTTGCCTTTAAAGCGTTAATCTGGCTGGTTAAATAGTCAACATCTCCCTTGAGCGTTCCGGTCTGTTTTTGCTGTTCTTTCTGTTTATTTAACAAATCTGTCAGCTGAGCTTCAATCTGGCTCAATTCGCTGCGGCAATAGTCTTTTTGTGCCTGGTTGGAGGTGATGGTTAATGTCAAGCAATCAAACTCAGCATTTGCTTTTTGCGCGAAAAATGATGAAAAAACAAATATGAATACTATAAAAACTATGGTTTTTCTTCCCATAGTTTTTATTATAGCATAAATTAAATTAAGAATTTTACTTTTTTTCTGTCTTTTCCCCGCCTGCGCGGACAGGTTCTTTTGCGGGTGCAATTGCTTCTGCTCCCTCTGCCCCCTCTTCTTCTTTCTTGCCTTTCTTTTCCACTTCTATCGCAGACAGGTCAACCGGCACCACAACTTCTTCTTTTTCTTCCACTTGTTCGACGATAGAAGCCACGACATCGGTAGGACTGTTGATAACGACAATCCCGGCCGGAAGTTTTATATCGGAAATAAAAACCTGGTCTTTCAATGTTTCCAGCTTGGAGATATCAACGATAAGATTATGCGGCAGGTCGGCCGGCAGCGCTTCTATTTCAATTTCATGAAGAACTTTGACGAGATTCCCAATTCCGCTTTTGACGGCATTGGATACGCCCTCAAAAACAAGCGACACTTTAACGCGTATTTTCTTTTTCATATCTATTGCCAAAAAATCCACGTGTATCGGTTCGTCGGTTACCGGGTCAACCTGCACTTCATGGATAAGCACATCAATATTTTTTTCTCCTACTTCAATTTTGACTGTTGAAGATTCCCCGACTTCCCGCCAAACTTTTTTAAATTGAATAGTGGGAACTGAAATGGAGGTCGTGTTTTTGCCTGCTCCGTAAAAAACAGCCGGGATTTCCCCTGCTTTTCTGAGTCCCTCCGATTTCATTCCCGTATCCCGTTTTTTAGCTTTGATTACAAACATAAAGATAGTATATAGAAAAATTCTTAAAAAGCAACCCTAAACATGATGACTGGCATCATGTTCCACCGCAATATGTGTTGCTATGTATTCCTTAGTGCCTGCCCCGCCGTTGGTGGGACCACTTTTATTAAGAATTAGAATTGGAACTTTTTTCCCGGGATTGAAAATGTTTTTGGAGTCAAAAATTTTCTTGATCTCTTCAAAAATTAAAACAATTCTATCTCCATACATTTTGCGCAAATAGGGCGTGCGGATCAGGCCGTCATTGTGTTCGGCGGTAATTGAGCCGTGATATTTTATTACCAGGTCATACACGGATTCCCCAAGCTCTATTATTATTTTTGCCGTATCGGGACGCTTGAAATCCATCAGCGGGATAATGTGAAAATTGCCGTCGCCGGCATGTCCTGCCAAGGTATAGGTCAAATCGTATTTGCTTAAAATATTATTCAGCTCCGGAAGAAATTTAGGTAAAAATTCCGGACGAACGATAATATCATCTATGAAAGGAGCGGTGCGCATGCCTTGGACGTGCTTACGCAATAACGCGAAGCTTTCTCTTCTGATATCCCAATATTTATTTGCTTCTGTTTCGTTTCTGGTAATATGGACTTTTAACCCCGACGCTTTTAGTCGGGATCCCGACTTTACGTCGGGATTAAAAATTTTCAACTTTGATTTGAGCGCCTCGCATTTCTTATGTACTTCAGCCTCGTCATCTCCGGCAAATTCAGCCAGAAGAATCAGTTTCGGGAAACCGCCGGTAATCATCATCCAAAATTCCGGCAAGAAACTCCACATAAATTTAGCCATTCCTAAAAATCCTTTATTTTTCAAAAAATCCGGAAAAAATCTGACAGCCAGCTTCATCGTTTTGTCGTCGTAAGTTTCAAGCGTTTCAGGGTTGAGCATTAAAATTTCATCCACCAGGCGACCAAGCATTTCCGTATCTTTCATGAAAATTACTACCAATTTCGAGTGTTTATTATCCGGTATCAGCTTGAAAGTTATTTCCGTGACAATGCCCAATGTCCCCTGCGAACCAACAAGTAATTTATTAAGGTCAAAAAATTCATCAGATTGTAAAAAATTCCTCTGGCTTGACCCTTCCCCGATTACGGGGTGGGACTTACGCCATTCTGAATTCTTTACAATCTGATTATTTATTACATTCCAAATATAATATCCTGCGGAATTTTTATGCACATCCGGTTTTGCCTGTTTTATTTCTTCTTCATTATCTTTTATCAATTCAAAAATATTTTTATAAACGTTTCCCTCAAAATCGCCTTGCGTAATTTTTTTATTTAATTCATCCTGCGTCAATGGCTTTACAATATATTCATTCCCATCAGCAAAAACTACCTTGGCAGACAAAACATAATCCTCTATCTTGCCGTATTTCAAAGTCCGTTCGCCGGCAGAATTATTGCCATACATCCCCCCCACCGCATTCAAGCTCTTGGATGCCGTATAACAAGGCAAAATCAATCCTTTTTCCAAAGTTATTTTTTCAAAATCCCGATAAAACATCCCGGGTTGGGTTGTAAGATAGGAAGGAACCAGAGGATAATTTTTGAATTTTTGAATAGCCGTATTTTTCCGCTTAGGATAAGGATGGGGAATCTGGAAACCCCGCGGATTATCAATCGGCAACGGCCCGCCAATCAGTTTATTCATATACCGGCTAAAATCTAAAATTATGGATTCCCCAATGGCCCCACCGGACATATCCGTACCCGCGCATCTTGGAGTGATAGATAGGTTGGGATATTTATTTTTATTTTCTCCCGCCCATTTTACCAAATTTTGGACGTCTTCCGAATCTTTCGGAAAAAGCACAATCTCCGGCCTGACTTCCAGCAGGCTCGCATCATGCGAATATTTTACCAACGTCTCCTCGCTGTCGTCCGTATCCCCTTTAAAAAATTTTTGTATCTCTTCTTTCATTTTTATTTTTCATTTTTATCTATTCTACAATTCTAACGAATTTTAGAATACTTTTACCACGATTTGTAAGTTTGTGTCGGACAATATTGCCCTCATTTCTCTTCATCAACAACCCAGCAATAGCCATTTTAGTAATGTGAGCAGAAATATTCTTGAATTCTGTTTTTAGTTTATCAGAAATTTCCTGAACCGACAATTCTGGTTCTTTATACAAAAGCTCAAGAACCTGCAGTCGTCTGTGATTCGCGAATCCTTTTATTATTCTTTCTAATTGTCTATCTGTTTTTTTTATAATTTATTTATTCTATAATTCTATAGAATATTAGAATACTTTTATTCCCAAAAAATTAAAATTAAGGCGAGGACTCCCAATATCATTCCCATAAATTGAAATTTATTAGTCTGTTCACCGTAAAAGTAAAGACCGATAATAATTGCCAAAACGGCTGAAGATACGGAAAAAATTATCGCACCTCTCGCCAGGCCCGAACCGCTTTTAATAGCCCAAAGCCAGAACATATTGGCCAGCACATAGGCCAGCAGCGCCCCGCCCCAAAAGTACCAATTGTCCCTGAGCGAATATTCTTTGGCGAATATATCCGCCACAATTTCAAACAGGATTAGAAAAATTAAAGGTATGACCCAGAACATGTTATTTTTTATATTGTCCTATTGAAGCCTGGCTGTTATTTTTTGCCGCGGCAAGAAGAAGGGCTTGCGCGCCGGAAATATCAGCAGGACTCTTCGCCCAACTCTGAAAAGCGGGATTTTGAATCGCCCGACCGTAAGAAAATGAGAGCGGCCATGGAAGAGAACCCATCTGGTGCATAGTATTCAAATTCATTGCCGCTTCTTCGTCGCCTTGTCCGCCGGAAAGAAAAACTATTCCTCCGATATGCTCCGGCACATGTTCCTTCAGGCACCGTAATGTCATCTGCGCGACTTTTTCAGCGGAAGAAGATTTGTCTTCGGCATCTTTCCCGGAGAGCACCATGCTGGTTTTTAAAACAATGCCGGAAATAAAAACATTTGAATCCCGTAATTCGGAAAAAAGCACGTCAAAATTGCCTGCTGTAATTTCATAACACTTTTCTATTGTATGGTCGCCATCTATTAAAACTTCCGGTTCAATAATCGGGACAATATCCAGTTCCTGGCAGATGAGAGCGTATTTTACCAAAATAACCGCATTTTCTTTCATACAATCCCCGGAAGGAGTATTTTCTCCGATGCTATAAACCACGCGCCACTTGGCAAAAGTAGCGCCCATATTCTTATATTCCTTGAGTCTGCTTGAAAGCCCTTCTAATCCTTGCGTAATTTTTTCTCCCGGATGCGACGAGAAATCAATCAAGCCTTGGTCAACTTTTATGCCGATATCTATTCCTTTCGCCTGCAGTATAGAAGTAAAACTTTTGCCGTCTTTTGCGGATTGCCTGATGGTTTCGTCAAAAAGAATATAACCGGAAATATATTTCTCCATTTCCGGCGCTGTTATCAGGAGTTCGCGGTATTCCCTGCGCTTTTCCTCGGTCGTCGGCACGCCGAGTTTTTCAAAACGCTTGTTGCAGGTACTCAAGCTTTCGTCGATGGCAAGAATGCCTTTGGGCGGAGATACAAGGCGGGCAACCGTTTCAATTAATTTATCTTTATTCATTTCAATAAATCTATTAATAATTGCTTGGCAACCGATGGATTCGCCGAGCCTTTGGTTTCCTTCATTATAACTCCCACGAGAGACATAAGGGCCTGTTCTTTTCCGCCCTTATAATCCGCTACGGTTTTCGGATTGGCATCAATAATTTTTTGCGCGATTTTTTTTAATGCTTCCGGGTCACTACTTTGCAGTAAACCTTTTTCTGTCGCGATTTTTAACGGCGATTCATCTTTTATCACAATCATTGCCAAAATATCTTTTGCGGCGCGAGAAGAGATTTTGTTTTCTGTAACTAAATTTATAAGTTCAACAAAATTTTTAGAGCTTGGTAATTTTATGTCTGAGTTATTCTTTTTGAATCCAAGATAATCTGAGGTAACGTAGTTAGAAAGAATCTTTATACTATCTTTTTGGGCCAAGATTTTTGCCACATCTTCAAACCATTTGGCAAGTTCCAAACCATTTATATATACTTCTATATCCTCATCTTTTATTCCAAAATCTTTTCTATACCTCTCTCGCTTTGCCCCCGGCAGTTCCGGCAATTCTTTTTTTATTTTTTCCAAATCAAATGCTTCATGCAATTTCATTTTCGGCAAATCAGGGTCGGGAAAATAGCGGTAATCCGCGCTCCCCTCTTTTTTTCTTTGGGAAAAAGTTTCACTTTTGCTTTCATCCCAGCCACGAGTCTCCTGCACTATTTCATTTCCCAATCCTTCCTCTAAAAGCTTTGTCATTCTATTAAGCTCGTATTTGATGGCACGCTCGACGCTTCTGAAAGAATTTAAATTTTTTACTTCTACTTTCGTGCCAAGAATTTTCGGATCCGGTGAAACGGAAATATTCGCTTCTACCCTCATTTCTCCTTTCTCCATATTCGCTTCCGATACATCAAGATAACACAAAAGAAGTTGCAGTTCACGGGCAAAATCACTGGCTTCTTTGGCGCTGTGAATTGCCGGTTCTGTTACCAGCTCCATCAGCGGCACTCCGGCACGATTGAAATCTATCAGCGAATACCCATTCGCCCCCAGGTCGGACCTGTGGGAGCCCACAGGTCCGACCTGGGGGCTATCTATGTGTTTATTTGTTCCTGTATCCTCTTCCAAATGCACACGAGTAATATCTGTTCCCAGCAATTTTCCGCCGGAAACTATCGGATATTTATATTGGGAAATCTGGTAGCCTTTCGGAATATCCGGATAAAAATAATTCTTGCGATCAAACTCCGTGAAATCGGCAATTTGGCCGCCTAATGCCAAGCCAACTTTTATGACATTTTCAATGGCTTTTTTATTCGGCACCGGCAATGCTCCCGGATGCGCCATGCAGACCGGGCAAATATTTACATTCGGTTTTTCCTCATCCGGGTCATTCTTGCACGCGCAAAACATCTTGGTGTTTGTCTTTAATTCCGCGTGTATTTCAAGACCAATTGTCGGGTAATACTTTTTTTCCATAATATCAGGCATAATTTATTTTTTCTTTAAAATTTTTACCAGTTCATCCTTAAACTTTTTTACCATTTTATCATCAAATAAAGTTAAAGTGAAAACTTTTTTCTTCAATTTTTTAAGCTCTGCCGCTTTTTTTGCAATAATCTTCTGATCGTCCATTACATCACTTTTTGTCAAAATTATTATTTCATCTTTAGAAGAAAGCCCCTCTTCGCCCAAGTTTAATTTTTTATCGTATTTTTCAAGTTCTTTACGAATTTCTTTGTAACTTTTCAGCATATTGGAGTTTTCAAAAGATACGAGATGGGCCAGCATTTTGGTGCGCTTGATATGACGCAGAAATTTCACGCCAAGTCCTTTGCCTTCCGAGGCTCCTTCAATAACTCCCGGAATATCGGCAATAATGTAGCCATAAAAATCTCCCAGATTCGGATCAAGTGTAGTGAAAGCATAATCCCCAACTTTTGCTTCCGCATTTGTAAGAGTATTCAAAAGAGAAGTTTTACCGGCATTCGGAAGTCCGATTAATCCGATATCGGCAAAAAGTTCGAGCTCTATTTTAAAATTTCCTTTTTCGCCTTCTTCCCCGGGCCGCCATTCTTTCGGAGTCGTATTGATAGAACTTTTAAAGTGTTCATTTCCAAAACCGCCGTATCCGCCTTTTAAAAGCAAAATTTTTTCTCCTTCGCGAGTCAATTGCCATTTTTCATCTGTTTCAAAATTGGTAATGATAGAACCGATGGGTAATTCCAAAACAAAATCTTCGCCATTTTTCCCATGAAGACTTTTATTGGCGCCATTTTCCCCGCGCCCGGCAGAAAAACTTTTTTTTGCCTTATATTTTGAAAGTATATGCACGTCGCGCACCGCCAGAATGTAAAAATTTCCGCCGCGTCCTCCGTCTCCGCCTGCCGGCCCGCCTTTGGGCACGAATTTTTCCTGCCGCCAACGCACGACACCATCTCCGCCCCGTCCGGCTTCGGCGTAGATTTTTATTTCGTCAATAAATGCCATATTTAAGATTCTAGCGCAATTTGCGCCAGTTTGACAGCGCCTTCTTTTGATTTAGCAACAGCCATAAAAAGTCCGCGATGGCAGAATAAGGCATCGGGAACTTTGGAGATTTCCTGTAACTCTCCATTTCTAAGTCCCGCCCAGGTATCTGGAAATTTTTTTCTCTTTTCAACGGAAAATTTACTTGCCGCCACTCCTTCAACCCCCCACGAATTGTCAATTCTAGGATAAACCACAAAAATTGGTTCGGGATAATTTTGCATTAGTTCTTCCCATGGATATTTTTTATCCAAAACGATAATTTTTTTATTCTCAGCATTTCTGTAAATTGTAAAAATAATTTTTTGAGCTTCTGTAATATCTCGGGCTCGCCCTATTTCTCTGGTTAAAATGTTTTTGGCCATTTGCACACACTCTAAAAATCCAACAAATAGAGCCTTTTCACTGACATCTTTCCATCCCGGACGGAAGGCATTGAAAGCATATTGTATAAAATAGGGTATTACTTCTCTTTTTAATTCAACTAAATTAACACCATTATCTCCAGCATCTATAGGTTGAACCAACTTTTGGTCAATTAACTCAGCTTCCGTTTCCCCGTTACACAATTCTCCCCCGAATTTTTTCCACACCAAGCCAAAAGAAGCGTATTCAATGCCATTGTCACGCTTGCCCGCACCGTTAACTTGATGATGGTCAAATCTGTTCTTTTCTTCGTCATAAAATCCTCCCACGTCAAAAACATAATCGCCGTTTTTGATGATTTCCTCATTCCTTGTGCGAATAATTTCAAAAGTTTCTCCTTTCTTTTCAAGATAAATGGAGAGCGTAGCCGCCGCAAAAATATCATCCGTGTGGAAAGAGCCATCGTGCGTAATTAATTTTTGATTTAATTTTTTAATTGTTGTCATTATAAAATTCTTCAAACAACTCATAAAGCCAAGATACCAACTTGTCAAAAAGAATAAACATTATAAACAAGACCAGAACCACCATTGAAAACCTCCAAATCTCCCGGCTAACCTGTAGCGCAGTATAACTGAAAACATAACCGAGCGATAATAAAAGCGGCGCCCAGATTGCCGTAGCTAAAATTTCCGCTTTCAGATATTTTTTAAAATCTATCTTTTTATAACCGGCATAGACAATGACCATATGATTCATCATGATAAATTTTGAAACAAAAATAGACCAGAAAGGCTTCTGCTCAAAATGAGGCATTATATTAAAAACACGTTTTTCAATATATTTGAAAAATTTTATATGATTCCATTTGTTGTAAATAAAACTGCCTATATAGTAACCCAAAAAAGTTTTAGACAAGCCTCCCATCAGGACAAAAATAAAAGTAAAGTAAAAGTTCAGGGCACCCAAATACATCAGAATCCCGGTGCATAATAAAATAAACTCGCCCTCAAAAATTATGCCTACAAAAATCAAGAAATATACTAAAACCTGATGGTGTTCCACTAAGCGGATTAGAAGATTGACTGTATTCATAAATAATTAAAAGAGAGAATCCACGACTTCTTTTACCACAGCCCCGTCTGCCTTGCCTCTCAGATCCTTCATCAAAGCGGACATCAGTGCGCCTTTTTCGGTGCCGTCGGAAATGCCAAGCTGGTCTTTTTTTAGGAGCGCGATTTTCTCTATCTCGCTCTTGTCCATCAATTTCGGCAAGTAAGTTTCCAAAATAGCAAGCTGCGCCTGTTCTTCTTTCACCAAATCTTCGCGATTGCCTTTTCTGAATTGTTCTATTGAATCTTTTCTTTGCTTAGAAAGCCTGGTTATAACAACTAATGCTTCTTCATCCGCAAGCATTTCGTTTGGCTTCCTGTTTTTAGAAACAAGTTCGTTGGTAAAGGAAGCGAGCATCCCCCGATACGTTTCAAGTCGGACACTGTCTTTCGCCATCATCGCCTCTTTTATTCCGTTTTTTATTTGTTCGTGAAGCATAATGTTATTATGAGCCGGAAAATTGTTTTTGGAAAGGCTACGGAAGCCGACGAGCTGAGTCCTGAGCAAATTTTCAACAGAAAATTATGCGGACTTTCTAAAAGCAATTCTCCGGTGATAATTATATCAAAAATGTGTTAAAATAGCACTATGCCTAAGTTGATATTTTTTGATACGGAAACCACGGGTAATACGGAAAATGATTTTTTGATTCAAATTGCCTATAAACATGACAATGAAAGTTTTGTGGGCCTTTACAAACCTCCGACTAAAATCCCTCCGGAAGCTTCGGCTGTGCACCATATTACAAACAAAATGGTGGAAGATAAGAAATCTTTTAAAGAGAGTGGTGACTTGCCGAAGATTAAAAAATTTTTTGAAGACAAGAAAAATATCGTCGTTGCCCATAACGCGCTTTTTGATTTGATGATAATTAAAAAGGAAGATATTATACCTGATAATTTTATCTGCACGCTCCGAATTGCACGATATTTGGATCCGGAGGGAAAAATAGAAAGATACAATCTGCAATATTTGCGTTATTTACTTGAAATAGAGATAGATGCGACCGCTCACGATGCTATGGGAGACGTATTGGTATTGGAAAAACTTTTTGAAAGATTAAAAAAGAAAATGATGAAAGAGGAAAATCTGGACGAAAACGAAGTCATAAAAAAAATGATAGAGATTTCTTCACACCCTTCCCTTCTGCATTCCTTTAGTTTCGGAAAACATAATGGTAAGAAGATAGAGGACGTGCTCGCGACCGACCGCGGATATCTGGAGTGGCTGCTGACGCAGAAACTTGAAAGCGGAGGAATGGAGGAGGACTGGGTATACACCCTCAAACATCATTTAAAAAAATGACTGGATTTACCCCCACACCTATTTATAAATAGGTGTGGGGGTTTATACCCTGAAGCATCACTTGGGGAAATAAACCTGTTGACAGGGCGGGTTTTTGATACATACTAAAAGTGAACAGTTTTTCGGGCTTTCAAGCCCGATGGAGGCATCCCCATGAATTGGAAATTCGAAGCCGGACAGAAAATCTCGTTCGAGGTCCTCTCGAACGGGAAAGTGACCAAAGGGCGCGTTTTCATGTTCGAAGACGAACCCTCGCGAACGAAGTTTGTCGGGTCGTTCGTAGTACCCGAAAACCTCAAGTTCGCCGACAATACGCTCCAGACTACCCTGGCAGCTACCGTTGCTCTGCAGGGCAGGACAGCCCGACAGGACACAGACCTCCCCTTCGTGTTCTGGATTACATGAACATGGGGGCAAACCCGGCGGGGGCATCGCGCGCGCCCCCGCCTAAAGAAGACAGTGCGAATCGCACCGGACAGAGAAACACCACGTTCCTACCGGTGCTTTCTAATTTTTTAGGAAATTAGCTAAATATATCTTTCTCGTCTTCGGGTTTCAATACTCCCGCATCAAGACCGGCAAACCAAATTCTACGCATTTTGGCTTCTAGTTCTAGAGGAATAGGAGGAAAAAGACGAATTATGATAAGTTTTGCAATTGTTAACGATCTGCGTAAATCGGGGTCAGCCGCTAAAAACGACGCGGGTTTAACTTCCAGCTCTTTTGCCAATTTAACGAATAATGCTTCTTTAGCTTCATCCGGCCGCTCGCGGCCTCCTTCTTTCATATGGTTATTGTAGCACAAAAGACAAATACGACATGTCACAAGTTTTACATTTTATGTTAAAATAAGTATATGCAAAATACTTTATTGATTATACTGGCGGTTGTGGTGGGAGGAGTTATTGCCTATTTTGTGTTTGGCAGAAAAAAAGAAGAAAAAAAAGATGATACGGGCTTAAATCTTATTTTGACACAGATCAATGAGCTTTCCAGAACGGTAGACACTAAAATCGGCGAGTCGCACAAGCAGGTCAACGAAAGTTTAAAATTTCATTCCAGCGAATCAAATAAGATAATCCGTGACGTGACGGAGCGCCTGACCCGCTTGGATGAAACTAACAAGCAGGTGATTTCTTTCGCCGACCAGTTGCAGAGCTTGGAAAACATTCTGAAAAATCCGAAACAGCGTGGAATCCTGGGAGAGTATTATCTGGAAACAGTTTTGAAAAATGTTTTGCCTCCGGGAAGCTACCAAATGCAATACCCTTTTCCAGATGGAACTATTGTGGACGCGGTAGTCTTTGTAAAAGATAAAATCATTCCAATTGATTCAAAATTTTCATTAGAAAATTATAACAAAATGGTGGAGGAACGAGATGTTGTAGAAAAAAAGAAGCTGGAGGCAGTGTTTGTGGGAGATTTAAAAAATAGAATTACCGAGACAGCAAAATATATCCAACCCACAAAAGGCACGACAGATTTTGCTTTTATGTTTATCCCCCACGAAGCAATTTATTACGACCTGCTCACTAATAAAGTCGGCTCTGATGAAAATGCAGAGAATTTAATTCAGCGCGCCGCCGGGAAATATAAGGTCATCATTACGAGTCCCACTTCTTTTCTCGCTTACTTGCAGACCGTCCTGCAGGGACTCAAGGCGCTTAAAATAGAAGAATCGGCCAAGGAAATAATCAAAAAAGTGGAAGACCTGGGCAAGCATTTAAAATCTTATGATGAATACCACAACAAGCTTGGCAATGCGCTTGGCACCGTGGTAAACCATTACAATTCTTCAAATAAAGAACTCAAAAAAATTGATAAAGACGTGCTCCGCATCGCCGGAGCTTCGCCGGAACTCTCTCTGTTGGAAGTAGAAAAGCCCCGCCCGAACGACTGAAAATAGTTTGTTTAGTCGGGCAGGCGAAAATTGAAGATTAGTTGAAACTTAAAAACCAGCGAACGTACTCCTTTCGAGCGTTGCTGGTTTTTTTGATGGTTATGGTGTCCATCACACCTTGCCTCGGAACCGCCGGGCGCGGGTCTTACTTCTCGACGTAAGGTATAAGGAGAGGTTCCCACGGGAACTTCCCCTTCACTGTCATCTTGAGCCCAAGCGCCGAGTTCATCTCGGCGACGGCGCGGTCGAGCGCACTGCCGATGTCGCAGGCTTCACCCCTCGGCTTGGTGCAGTCACGTTCGATCCAATCGTTCGTGACTCCCATCCAGGTCGCTGCGGGGACACCGTAGCCCTTCGTGGGATCCGAATTCAATTCCACCTCCCACTCGTGGCCAAATCCGTCCTTCCGACTCAGCGCCACCTTCTTGGTGTTGCCATCGAGCTTCACCGAGAAACCGAACTGCATCCAGGCGTCGGTGTTCGTGAAGGCAAACCAATAGAACGGCTTGCCTTGGAACGTGCCCGTTCCCCACCCGAATGAGCGCTGGAAGGCGACGTGGCCCTTGGTGTAGTCCTCGGTCTCGTAGGCGTCGTAAGCGGCGCGCACCCATTCGGGCAATTCCTTGTTCGCGCCGGTGTAATCGGTCACCGCGACGTCGAGCACGGCCTTGCGGATGTCGTAATTGCGGCGCTTCTCGTCCGGCGTGAGCTTCTTCTCGAGCTCGCGCATGCGGAGCTCGGCCTCGATGCCGGCGCGGATGAAGTCCGCCTCGGTCGAGCCGCTCGGCTTGGCTGCGGGCGCTTCGGGAGCGGGAGCCGTTTGCGCAGTCGGCGCGGTCTGCTCCTGCGGCTTGGTCGACGTCTCGGTGGCGCACGCGGCCACCAACCCGAGAACTGCCAACACCATCATCAGTCGCACGATTTTCTGCATCTTCATCCCTTTCAAATGCGCCTCGTTCACCATGAACGCGCACACACAAACTCGCATATAGTATATCACACTTATCTCAAAATGTCAATGATTTATATGAAAAATAAGGCTTTATTTATATAGATAAAAAAGGGTGCCGGCGGGCTCCCGTGAGGAGCGCACCGGCATGGAAACTGTTTCTTGAAACCGTGGTCAAATGCCTACAAACTCGCGGAGACTCTTCACTGTCTCCGCAACGCTCTCCGCTAGTCTGCACACCCACGATATCGGGGTGCAGATGGGATGGAATGTTGGCCGTAGTTTATACGGCCGGTCGCACGATCGCCACCTGGATCTCATCGGCCACTCCTCCCGCGAACGAAAACACCAACGAACCGGGAACTTGAATGAAAAGATACCATATCTGTATAAAAAGTCAAGGGTAAATTTGGGATTTTACAATTGAAATGCTATAATGAAAATATGGACAGAAACGAAATAGACAAGTTATTATTTATAAAAAAGGGCGACGAAATGAAAGAACATAGAGACCCTTATGTGGACTATTGCCTGGAGCAATACCGCATCTATTTGCATGTCTTCAACAGCACCAGCGACCGGAGCCAAAAATCAAATGAATTTTTCCTAGGACTCAATGCCGCCATCATCGGCATCCTGGGCTATGTGGAAACAAAAAGCCTGCCTCATGGAAATACAATATTTACCCTCATCCCCTTCGTCGGCATCAGCATCAGTTATTCCTGGTATAAAATTATAAATTCCTATAGCCAGCTAAACAGAGCGAAGTTTAAAGTGATACACGCCTTGGAGCAAAAATTGCCAATCGCCCTTTTTGAGACTGAATGGAATATTTTAGGCAAGGGCCTGGATAAAAAGAAATATCATTCATTCTCAAAAATTGAAAGAAACATTCCGATAACTTTTATCATCCTTTACTTTATTATATTGGCAACCATTATCTTGGGATAAAATTTCAAAATTTTTCAAATAAATGCTATATTTTTCCCGTAAGGCTCTATCGTCTAATAGTCAGGACGGAAGCTTCTCAAGCTTCAAATCTGGGTGCGATTCCCAGTAGAGTCACAAATTGTGCAGTTAAAAATTTGTGACCACATAAATATGAATGCGAAGTATTCTTATTTCTATAATCCTATTATTGTGGCATAATCAAAAATGAAGGAGCACATCATGGCACCACTTCCGCGTTCCGTTCGTCTAGCAGCGGCGGCGGTTATTTTCGGGATCGGGCTGATTATCGGTCACGACATTGGGCGCTATTTAGGTGCTGATGTCGGGGCCGGAATCGGCGCACTCGCGCTCCTTCTTGCGGTTACGGTCTTCCTCTGGGAAGACCCCTTACTGCGAGAATGAGTATTCGGACCAGCGCGGTCGTCAATCGCGCTGGTCCAGTTTTTTTATTTAAAGTTTTACGTGTATACTACTGAAGACATGAAAAAAAAGGCGAAAAAAGTTTTGGTGCTAACTGTCGGAATTATTTTTATAATACTGGGATTCTTCGGCTTGGTTTTGCCTTTCCTGCAGGGATTTCTTTTTCTGGCTATCGGCCTCTTTCTTCTTTCTTTTTACTTTCCCAAAACCCGCCTATGGATAGAAAAACATACGGAAAAATATCCCCGCCTCTTTTTAATGATAAAAAAAGTTGAAAAATGGATGACAAAAATTATTGGTGAAGTTTAGATTGATTATTTTTTCTTCAGCCACTCGGCATCCTGACGCACCAGTAGTTTATTTTTATTTTTCTGGTCCAGAAGTATCGCTTCCACGACACGTTCCATCCGCATGCCCTGCGAGCCTTTCACGAGAACTATGTCCTTTTTTTGTACAAAAGTTTTTATAAAATTCCCCGCTTCAAAAGAATTTAAAAATTCAAAAATTTCTCCACCCATTCCCATTTCCAAAGCGCCCTCTTTGATAGCTTTAGCCCTAGGACCGACGACGACAAGTATATCCGCATTTTCTTTTGCAATCTTGCCGATATTTTTATGAGCTTCAGTTGTGTGCTTGCCCAATTCAAGCATGTCGCCCAGAATGGCAATTTTCCTTCCCGTACATTTTATTTCCCCCAAAGTTTTCAGCGCAGACTCGCAGGCAAAAGGGGAAGAATTATAAGTATCGTCAATAATTAAAGAATCATTTATTCCATTTAAAAGCCGCATCCGCCCCGGCGGAACATCATAATTTTTAAGCGCACTGATAGCATCCAGCATGTTAAACTTTAAAGCGGACACCAGGGCGAGAGCTGCGAGAGACGCATAAACATGATTCCGGCCAAACACTCCTTCAATCGTTACCGGCAAACTATTGCCGCCTTCATCTGCTCTGAAAATTATTCCCTCCGGCTCATTTTTATCGTTATATAAAATGCTGTCACCTGAACCCAAAATATCAGCCCCTTCTTTAAATCCATAAGTTACGGCAACGTTCTTGGTTTTATTTTTCATTTGGCATACTGATTCATCGTCGGTATTTAATATCAGAAAACCGTCTTTTTTTAAAGTTTTTATAAGCAGGCTTTTTTCTTCCACCAAATGCTTGTGTGAATTGAAAAATTCAATATGCGCCGGAGTCTCACCTATAGTAGTAATGATGACCGCATCCGTTTTGAGCCAGGCAGCAGTATCCCGCATATCATCAGGCTTGCCCACACCCGCTTCTAACACAAGCCATTCGGGATATTTGTGAGGCCCAAAAGGACTAAGAAAAAGCCACAATCCTTTAAAAATATTTTCCAGCCAGGTAAATGGATTATTCCATCCGTTCGGGCATCCCAAAATAGTCAACGGCAGACCTATTTCGCTGTTGAAACTTTTCTCGCTTTTGCGGACATACGATATTCCGGAAAGCACGGCATAAACCGCATCTTTAGTGGAAGTCTTGCCGATTGATCCGGTAATGGCAATAATTTTCGGCTTATATTTCCAAAGCACGAGCCGTGATTCTGTTTTCAGGATATAGGCTATTATTTTTTTAAAAGTTGTTTTCATAAATTCACCTCACCCCTTTGCCCCTCTCCTTGACAAGGAGAGGGGTTGGGGAGAGGTTACCGGTCCGGCGGAATATTATAATAATTTAATAAAAATTTGGTAATATCCAAAAAAGGATCGGTCCAGGTCGTCGCAGCATAAGGCACTCCCTTGGGATTCACGGCATAAAGAAAAACTATGAATTTCGGGTTATAAGCCGGAAAATAGCCGAAAAAAGAATGGGTGTGCCTGTCCGTATAATAGCCTCCGGTAGTGTTGTCCGCAACCTGCGCCGTGCCGGTTTTTACCGCCACGCTGAAGTGGTCCAATTTCCCTAGGCCTCCTTTGATTGCCTTATCCATTACCACCACCAGCATTCTGGTTATTTCTTGCGAAGTTTCTTTTGTTATTTTTGCGGGAGTAACGGGATATTCCATTTTTTTGGAGGTACCATTGCTATATTTTATTTCCTTAACGACATGCGGAACAACCAAATTCCCGCCATTGGACAGTGAAGCGAGCGCCCGGATTAATCCAGCCGGAGTCAGGGCGATTCCCTGACCGAAAGCGGCATTGGCATATTCAATTTCACGGGGACTCTTTAATATGCCCGAAACTAGCCCGCTGGTTTCATTCGGTAAATCAATGCCGGTCTTATTTTTTATGCCATAAGCCAGCAGGTATTCGCGCAATTTCTCTTTGCCCAATTTTTGCTCCACAAAAACCATGCCGGTATTGAGCGATTGATTTAAAACCTCCTGCATACTGGTACCCGGACCGCGCGCCTTCTTGTCAAAATTAAATATTTCTTTCTTTTCAACTATTACGGACCCTCTGTCATTGTAAGTCGTATCGGCTGTGACAGCTCCGGCATCCAGAGCCGCCGCCATGACCAAAGGCTTGACCACCGAGCCGAATTCCAGGACATTTTCCACCAGCGGATTCGTGAAAATAGAAACTTTCTTGACTTGAGAAAAATTATTTGGGTCAAAATCAGGCTTGACGCCGAGCGCATAAATAGACCCGTCCTGCGGATTCATAATTATTCCGCCGATAGAATCAATCTGATATCTGTCTTGGACTTCGGTTAATTTTTTTTCCAGGAAATTTTGAACCTGGGGCTCGATAGTGGTTACGATATCTCCTTCCGGCGCCTTATTTTCAAACAAGGTCTTGCGCATATTGGAAAAAACTTCGGCAAAAAAATTAACATAGGGATTGCCGGCATTGCGGGCAAGCTCGGAATCATACTGCCTCTCCAGGCCATAGCGCCCGCCAAGTTCGTTGCCTTTATACCCCACGAAGCCCAGGGTATGCGAAGCCAGGCTGCCTCCGGGATAGAAACGCCATTTTTCTTTATAAATTTTTATACCGGGCAATTTTAAGCCGGAAATTGCGTCAGCCTGCTCTTTGGAAAGGCGGTGGATTATTTCTTCATAGGAATCATCTTTTTGCCCCGCTTTTATTAAAAAATTATCACGATCAAGAACCGCATTTTCCGACAATTCCCGGTAAGTATTTTCCGCGTCAATGATTTTTTTGGCGTCAATGGCCATTTTAAAGCCGGAAGCCTGCGTGGCAGCGGAGACAAGCTGACCGTCTTTCCGCTCAAAATAAATAATGCCGCGCTCATAAATATTAGCGGAGGGCGTAACATATTGATGGTCGGCAGCATTCGAATAAGCGTCCCCGTGCACGACTTGCACCCAAAAGAGTTTGGTTAAAAGCGCAGAAGCAAAAATTATTACGCAAAAAAGAATTACTCTGGATCTGAAGAGAAAACTATATTTCATTGTTAGCAAGCTTAAGGCTGCCAAGAGACTTGCGGACCGCAAAAGTTGCCTTAGTTTCTTTGAATCCCATAGAGGACGAGAGAGCCAGATCAATGCTATCAAGAGAAGACAAATAAGAAAGTTCCAGATTTCCGACTTCGGCGGAAAGGGCAAGCACCTCTTTTTCCAAAGCCTTTCTCTGGATAATATCAAAAACCATATTTCCCAAAATAAAAACATATAAAAGAGCCAGCCCGCCCAAAATGGAAAACATCGCATTCAATATGATTTTTTGAACTTCAATATTATTATTCGTAATATCTACATTCCGGATACGTGTTTTTAGTTGTAAAGTCATGTGTCTCATATTTTTTCCAAAATTCTTAATTTAGCACTACGGGCTCTTGGGTTATTTTTTAATTCTTCTTCGCTAACCAAAACCGGTTTCTTGTTTATTAAAAATGCTTCTCCCCCGTCTTTTTTCTCTCTAAAAAACTTTTTCACTATCCGGTCTTCCAGGCTGTGAAAGCTTATCACCGACATCCTCCCGCCCGTTTTCAATGCATCAAATCCCTTTTCAAGTCCTGTTTTTAAAACTCCCAGTTCGTCATTGACCGCTATTCGTAATGCCTGAAATGTTCTGGTGGCAAAATGGATTCTTCCTCTGCGGTATCCAGCCGGCACTGCTTCTCTTATTATCTGCACTAAATCAAAAGTGCTTTTGATTTTTCTCTTGTGCCTCGCGTCCACTATTCCTTTGGCTATTCTGCGGCTGTATCGCTCCTCGCCGTAGCCATAAATAATGTCTGCCAGATTTTCTTCTCCCCAGGTGTTCACGACATCATCGGCCGTGACAAAATATTCGGATGGATTCCCGCCTGCGCCGAGGCTTCGGCGGGCAGGTTCTTTCATCGTCATGAGCAAGGGCTCATCTTTCATAAAAGAAAATCCTCGTCCGGAATTCTCCAATTGGTCGGAGCTCAAACCTAAGTCAAAAATAATCCCGTCCACACTATCCATTTTTATATCCAAATCACGAAAATTTTTGTTTATAAAAACGATATCGCAACCCTTGAACTTATCCTTGGCTTTTTCAAAAACACTTTTGTCCTGGTCGAGGGCAATAATTTTTACGCTTGGACATCTTTTACAAATCTCCAGACTGTGCCCTCCTCCGCCAAAAGTGGCATCTACTATCACAAGATTCTCATTCCCCGCCTTCTGCGGGGCAAGTAGGCCGTCTATTGTTTCATTTAAAAGAACTGTTTTATGCATTTCCCAGTTTCTCCGCCAACTGTTCCGCTTCTTTGGCCACTTTTTCTTTTTGCTGCGACCATGCTTTTTCGTTCCAAACTTCCACTCTGTCTTTAACTCCGATAATTGCCGCTTTGTCCCGGAGCCGGATGCCTTCCTGTAGAAACTCCGGTATTAGCATTCTCCCGATTGAATCAATCTCCACTTCGGCCGCTCGCCCGAACATATATCTGTTAAAATTTCTTTGGTCAGCCTTGAGAAAGGAAAGATCGGAATCCGAATCAGAAAGTTTTTTGCTTACCTTCGCCCATTCGGCAGTTGTAAAAATAAACAAACATTGACCCAGGCCCGGCGTAATAATAATTTTCTTGCCCATCTCTTTGCGGAATTTTACCGGCAAGGAAACTCTGTTCTTTTCGTCTATCGTATGTATGTATTCGCCGATTAACATAAAATTATTTCGCCTGCCCCGTACTCAAAAATTTATGCATTCGATTGATTTTTGTAGTATTGGGGTTATTAACACTTTTCCCACCTTTTCCCACTTGATTAACATTATAAACCCCGCCTAAAAATAACACCAAGCCCCACCTGTGGATAACTTTAACTTTAACTTTTGTTTTGAATATCACGAAAAATTAGGCAAAAAGGCCTTAAGGTTGTAATCTATTTTTGGAGGCAACCATATGCTGATTCGTGTATTGAAGGCCCCCGCAGAGGTACGCTCTGCGGAGGCGGCTTTCTTTAGCCGCCTGGGGATTGCAGTGTCATTCTTGGACATGACAAACTTTCCCTGGGTTATTGGGGTCAGTGAGTGGTCGGATGACCATATCCAGTTACTCGCCAAATTCGGGGTCGTCGTCGAAGTGGTGGAAACAAGGCTAAGGCCAAGACCCTGGTTGGCGGGTGTGGATTACGTCGAGTAGGCGATTCCCTGCCTGCCCCGCCGTGTGACATTTGACACGGCGGGGCGAAGAAAGTAGTTCTTTTATTAAAATAAGTAATCATTAAAAGCGCTCCGACGACCTCTGGTTCTCGGAGTGTTGTTATTTTTTATAGACAAAAAATAGCGATATGGTGTATACTATTTATATGGAAAGCTCATCAATGAATTCAGAAAAATCACGTTGCCAGAGTTGTGGACGCCAAGAAATAAACAAGGACGGCCGTTGTATATGCGGACATTTACAGTGGCCCGGTAAACCATTTAGAGTAATTACCATTCCTCCGAATCCCGAAAAACCAAAAGAAGATCTAAAATAAAAAATCCCTTCAGGGGATTTTTTATTTATTCCTGTTTCGGTCTCATCAGCGGAAAAAGCTGGGTCTCGCGGAGCGGTTTGTCCGCCAATATAGAAAATAATCTTTCTCCGAAACCAAAGCCGCAGGTTGGCGGCATACCGTATTCCAGCATTTCCACAAATTCATCGTCCTGCATCATCGCTTCAGTGTCCCCTTTTTCAATAAGTTTTTGCTGGGAGATAAATCTTTCTTCCTGGTCCAAAGGGTCGTTCAATTCCGAATATCCGTTACCAACTTCACTGCCCGCGATAAGAGGTTGAAATCTTTCCGTAGTGAGCGGATTATCACGGTTTACTTTGGAAAGCGGGGCAATCAAAATAGGATGATGCACCAGAAAAGCGGGACCTGATATTTGTTTGCGGCAATATTTCCATAACGAGTCCGTCAACCTTTCTCGATTGTCGCCGTCGTATTTTACGCCAAGTTTATCCAATTTCTTTTTCATATCTTTTTCGCTGGCAGTAAGCACGTCAATCCCGGTCATTTCTTTTGTTTTTTCGACATAGTCGATTTTCTCCCATTCATCCGAGAGATCAAAAGATTGCCCGTGGGAAGTAAATTTAGTCGTACCGAAAACCTCTTTGGCAATTTTTATATACATCTCCCGGACCAGTTCCATTCCGTCATTATAATTCGCATAAGCCCAATAGAATTCCATATTGGTAAACTCCTGGGTATGCTCCAGGCTGGTGCCTTCATTCCTGTATGCCCGCCCGATTTCAAAAGTTTTCGGAAAACCGGCAGCCATCAGCCGCTTCTGCCACAGCTCGCCGATAGAGATGCGCAAAAAAACATCCAAGTCGTAATCGTTGTGATGGGTTTTGAACGGGGTCGCTTCGGCTCCGCCGGTCGTGGTTTCCAAAGTAGGAGTCTCTACTTCCAAAAATCCTTTCTCTTTCATGAAGTCCCGCGTAACATCCCAGAATTTTGATTTTTTTATTACCAAGTCGCGCAATTCGGGATTCATTAAAATATCCAAGTAGCGTTTCCTGTACCTTTCTTCCACATCCTGAAGCCCGTGCCATTTCTCCGGCAAGGGACGCAGGCTTTTGGAAAGCATTCTCCAGTCAGCCGCTTCCAGCGTCTTCTCTCCGCGGTTGGTTTTGAAAAAAGTTCCCTGTATTTCCACAAAGTCGCCAATATCAGCCACTTCGTTCCAAAAATCAAATTTCCCGTCTCCCAAAATGTCTTTTTTAAGCAATCCCTGAAAAGTCCCCGTGCCGTCATTTAAAGTGATAAAAACAATCGCGCCCTGCCCGCGAATAGACATTATCCGCCCCGCTATCCATTTTATCTCTTTGCTTTTTTCCAAATCTTCAAAACTATCTATCGCTTCTTTGAGGGAAATTTCTCTTTTGGATTCAGCTGGATACGGATTCACTCCCTTATCTTTAAGGAGTTTGAGTTTTTTTATTCTGGCGTTCCTAATTTCATCGATTGAAGACATTTTTAAATTGTAGCATAAAACTAAGATACGTTCACGATTTTATAATTTACTACGCCATTTGGAGTTTTAAAGGAAACTTTATCGCCTTTCTTTTTGCCGAACAATGCCTCGCCAAACGGGGACCGGTTGGAAATTTTTCCTTTTATCATATCCGCTTCCTCAGAGCCTACTATAACATAATTTTTCTCTTCTTTAGTGCCTTCTTTTTGGACGATTACTTTGGAGCCGATTTCAATCACATCTCCCCCGCCTCCTTGGACGGTTTCTGAAGACCGTAAAATTTGCTCTATTTTGACAATGCGCGCTTCCAGCTTACCCTGGTCTTCGCGGGTTTGGTGGTATTCCGCGTTTTCCGACAAGTCGCCCAAAGATTTGGCGTATTCCAAGGCTTCTAAAATTTCTTTTCTCTTCGGCCCCTTCAGGTCTCTGAGCTCGGCTTCCAGCATTTTTCTTTTTTCTTCAGTTATATAATCTCCCGCCTGGTTCATATACGCATATTATATTTTTTTACGAAAAAGTCAATGAAAAAAATTACAGAAACTTGCCCACACACTTATATTTTGATAATTTTAAAAAACACACTTTAAGCGCAATTAAAATATAAGTGTGTGGGCTTGCTAAAAAAAATTTTTATGATAATATCATGGGATGGCAAGAACGGTAATCGAGGTGAAGAAAAATCCAAATGAAAATAATTCAAGCGTTTTACGCCGTTTTTCGCGCCGGATTCAGGAATCGGGCATTATCCGCAAAGTCAAAGGCACCCGTTATAATGTTCGGAAAGAATCAAAGCTCAAAGTGAAAAAAAGCGCTTTAAAGAGAATGGGCCGGAGAAAAGAAATAGAAAAACTCCGTAAGCTCGGCAAGATGAAGTAAACATGGAGGATAATTTTTCAATAATGAAAAACAACATTTTGGGGAAAAAATATTCCCTGTCAATCGCCTACGTCAGCGAAAAAACATCTAGAGAAATAAATAAGGAATATAAAAATAAAAACAAGCCCGCGAATATTTTGTCTTTTCCGCTCCGTAAAAATAAGGGCGAAATTGTGCTTTGCCCGACAGTCATAAAGCGGGAGGCTAAAAGTTTTGGAAAAACTTTTAGCCGGTATTTGGGCTTTTTAGTTATCCACGGAATGCTTCATTTGAAAGGAATGGAACATAGTAGTAGAATGGAAGAAGCGGAGAAAAAATATGATCAGAAATATTTCTGTCGGGATAGACGTAGGGTCGTCCATGACGCGGGTCGTGGTCGGGGAGTTTTTAAAGGGAGAAAAAAATCCTAAGATTATCGGCGTGGGCGAAAATGCCACTCTCGGTGTCAGGCATGGTTATGTTGTAAATTCGGCTCTGGCCGCCGTTTCGGTAAAAAATGCCGTCGCTATGGCGGAAAAATTTTCGGGTGTGAAAATAAAGCGCGCTTTTGTTTCGCTGAGCGGCACGACTTTGCGTGGAGAAATGAGTTCAGGTTCGACGATTATTTCCAAAGCCGACGGCGAGGTAACCAGCCTGGACGCCAATAAGGCGCTGCAGGATTGTGAAGACAATTTGAGCCTGGGCAATAAAAAAATCGTTCATATGTATCCCATCGCTTTCCGGCTTGACGGTAAAGAGGTATTGGGCCGGCTGGAAGGCATGCGCGGAACCAAGCTTGAGGCTAAAGCTCTTTTTGTCACATATTCTATCCAGCATCTGGAAGACCTGCTCGGGGCTATCGCGGAAGCCGGAGTGGAAACGATAGACGTGGTTGCGGCGCCGATAGCCATTAATAATATCGCCCTGTCGGAAAAACAAAAAATAGTCGGAGTGGCGCTGGTTGACATCGGAGACCAAACGACTTCCCTTTCTGTTTTTGAAAACGGATTATTGGTATCAATCTACACTTTCTCCATCGGCTCTTCGGAAATTACCAACGACATTGCCCTTGGTTTTAAAATTTCATTAGAAAAAGCGGAAAGCTTAAAACTTGGAAACATCGAGGAAGAATTTTCAAAGAAAAAACTTGACGAAATTATTGAAGCGCGCCTTTGCGACATTTTTGAATCAATAGAAAACAATTTAAAAAAAATAAAGAGGTCGGAGCTCTTGCCGGCCGGCATAGTTTTCGTGGGCGGCGGTTCAAACATTCCCGGTCTGGCGGAATTGTCAAAATCCATCCTGAAACTCCCTTCCAGCCTGGGATCTACGGAAATTTTTGGCAACGCCAAAACCAAACTTCGCGATTCGTCGTGGTTTACGGCTTTGGGACTCTTGACTTCAGGCAAAGACAACGGAAGCTACTCGGGAAGCTCGCTCAAAAACTTTTTTAAGGACCTAAAAAACACAATGAAATCAAGCATGAAACAGCTAATGCCGTAGCGGATATAATTTTTAATTTGTAATTTGCAATTTTCAAAAAAGTAAAAAGCCTGTCCCGTACCAAACTTGTTTTGGTTCGGGATTTGCTTTTTTTTGCCCTGGTGGTAGTATGTCTCCATATAAGTTAAGCGATTTTTTATTAAAAATAAGCACTAAAATCATGCCAAAAATCAACCAGGAAATAGAGAGTTTTGCCCGCATTATGGTCGTTGGAATCGGAGGCTCGGGAAAGAATACTATCAATCACATGATAAATTCCAAAGTCAAAGGAGTCTCTTTCATCTGCATGAATACCGACACGCAGGACCTGCACCACTCTCTGGCGGAGAAAAAAATCCACATCGGAAAAAATCTGACCAAAGGTCTGGGTTCGGGAATGGATCCGGAAATCGGCAAGAAGGCGGCTGAAGAAACAAAATCTGAAATCCAGGATGTCATCAAGGGAGGTGATATGATTTTTATTGCCTGCGGAATGGGCGGAGGCACCGGCACGGGCGCCGCTCCGATTGTCGCCCGCGCAGCCAAAGAACAAGGCATCCTGACAGTAGCGGTTACGACCAAGCCTTTTTTCTTTGAAGGCAGCCACCGGATGAAAATAGCGGAAAAAGGGATTGAAGATTTGGCCAAAGAGGTAGATGCCATAATCATCATTCCGAATGATAAATTGCTCCAATTGGCCGACAAAAACACTAATTTTAAAGATGCTTTTGCCAGATGTGACGATGTCCTGCGCCAGGCAGTAGAAGGCATTTCCGACCTGATTACCACTCCGGGTGTTATTAATGTGGACTTTGCAGACATTAAAGCGATTATGGCAAATGCCGGCTCGGCTCTTATGGGCATCGGCAGTGCTTCAGGCGAAAAACGAGCCGAAAAGGCGGCTCTGGCAGCCATCAACTCGCCATTGCTTGAGGTTTCCATTCACGGCGCCAAGGGAGTACTTTTCGCTATTTCCGGCGGAGATGATCTGACAATTCACGAAATTCAAGAAGCGGCAAAAATAATCACCGAGTCGATTGACAAAGACGCCAAGGTAATCTTTGGGACGATTCGCGACGAAAAATTAAAAAAAGGTGAAATAAAAGTTACCGTCATTGCTACCAGTTTCCCTGCCGACACGCCCCGCAAGAGCCTTTTTGGCGGAACCGGCGTGGGTCAGACGCTTCTCAAAGACGAGAACCCAGCGGTGGCTAAAAAAGAAATACACAATAGCATCCAGAGCGGAAACATCGGCAGCAGCGATTTCATTAAAAAAGGAGACAAGAAAGATGCCAAGGAAGAAATCATAGAAGATGACGGCGACGACTGGAGCGCTGTTCCGGCATTTTTGAGGAGAAATAAAAAATAATTTTTTAAAATAAACTTTTGCAGGGGTTTTGAGGCTGTCGAGCCGAAAACTTCAGGATTTTTTAAGCTTTAAAAAATCCGTACCGGAAAAAGTTAATTTTTAAAAATTTGACAAGTAGTGTAGAATATAAAGATGATTTATGAACTGATCATTATCGGAGGCGGGCCGGCCGGGGCGGCCGCTTCTGTCTACGCCGCCCGCAAAAAACTCAAGACCCTTTTTATAACATCCGAATGGGGCGGGCAATCCGTCGTTTCCGAACAGATTTACAACTGGATTGGCACTCCTTCCCTGTCCGGAACGGAATTGGCGGAAAATTTTAAAAAGCATGTTTCGGCAAATGCCGGAGAAAGCTTGGAGATTAAAGAAGGTGAAAAAGTAATTTCGCTCACAAAGAATGCGGAAGGATTTTTAGTAAAGACGGATGGAAATAAAGAATTCGGTTCTAAAACAATTTTGATTGCCAGCGGCAGCGGACGCAGGAAACTCGTTGCCAAAAACGCGGACAAGCTTGAACACAAAGGCCTGACTTATTGCGCGTCTTGCGATGGGCCTCTTTTTGAGGGCATGGATGTTGCTGTCATCGGCGGGGGCAATGCCGGGTTTGAAACGGCCGCCCAGCTCCTGGCCTATTGCAAATCCGTCACGCTCATTAACCGAAGCGATTCTTTCCGCGCAGACCAGATAACAATAGAAAAAGTTTTAAAAAATCCGAAAATAACAGCAATTAAAAATGTGGATATTTTGGAAGTTAGGGGCGATAGATTTGTGGAGGGGTTGATTTATGAAGATAAGGTTACCGGCGAGCAGAAAGAACTCAAAGTTTCGGGCATTTTCGTGGAAATCGGGCAAATTCCAAATACTGATTTTGCCAAAGGGCTGGTGCCCCTTGATGAAATAGGCAGGATAAAAATCGACGCCTGGTCGCAAAAAACCGAAATTCCGGGCATCTGGGCGGCCGGAGACTGCACTAATGTCCTTTATCACCAGAACAACATCGCCGCCGGCGACGCCGTCCGCGCGCTGGAAGATATCTATCTGGCGATACATGCCCGGTAGCGGAGCGAAATCAGAGTCTTGTTGCCGGATATGCAAAATAATATGATTTCAATCATCATTCCCGTTTATAATGAAGAAAAAACTATTTTTCGCGTCCTGGAATCCGTCAAAGAAGCATTCAGGGATGTTGAATACGAGATAGTGGTTGTTGATGACGGGTCAAAAGACAATACCCCGATTATCTGCGCGGCATATAAAAATATCCAATACATACAATTGCCTCAGAATCACGGCAAGGGTTTTGCTTTGCGGACAGGATTTGCGCGCGCCCAAGGTTCATTTATCGCAATCCAAGATGCCGACTTGGAATATAATCCGTCAGTATTGCGAAAACTTTACAATCAGACGAAAGAGAACATCGTCATATATGGCAAGCGCGGCAGAAAACAGGGTTATTTATTAAATAGAATCGGCAACATATTCCTGTCATGGGTTTGTAATATTTTATACCGTTCTCGTCTCTCCGATATTTATACCTGCTATAAAATCATTCCCGGCAAAATTTTGCGGCTGCTGAGACTTTCCGCCGACGGATTTGAGATAGAAGCGGAAATTACGGCAAAATTGCTGCGCGCGGGCGTATTGATAGTAGAGATACCCATAATTTATTCTCCGCGCACTTTTAAAGACGGCAAGCACATCCGCGCCCGCGACGGAATCAAGGGAATATGGACATTGATAAGAAACAGATTTTAAAAAGCGGAGGGTACAGGACTTGAACCTGTAAGGGATTGCTCCCGCTGGTTTTCGAAACCAGTGCCATACCATTAGGCGAACCCTCCCTGTTTTTCAATCTAACACATTCTGTTCCAGTAATTCAATCACTTCTTCGTCGGATACCTGCGGAAAATTTTGATAATAAGACCCGACCGCGCCGAGATATTTCCGCTCGTCTTTTAAAATTACAACTTTATCCGCTTCAGCGCGAAGAATTTCCACAAGTTCATGCGGGGCAACCGGCACTGCCGCTAAAAGTTCCTTGGGCTGCTCTTTGCGAAGCGAGTGGAGCGCGGCCCGCAGGGTAAGTCCCGTCGCAACCCCGTCATCCACGACAATTGCGATTTTATTTTTGGGCGAGTGATGTTCTTGGTTTTTCAGATATGTTTTTCTGCGCCGTTTTGCCTCTTCCCGCTCTTTTTTTATCTCTATTTCCAGCCATGCAGGGTCAAGCATTGCCCGCGCGGCTTCATCGCAAAACGGTTCTCCTTCTTCGGTGACGGCGCAAACGGCATACTCCGGGTTGTCCGGATGCCCGATTTTTCTGGCAATAACCAAATCAAGAGGCAGATGCAGAAAATGCGCTATTTCAAAACCAAGCACTGCTCCCCCGCGCGGCAGCGCATAGACAACCGCATCCGTATCGCGATATTGAATAAGCTGTTCCGCAAGCAATTCTCCCGCTTCTTTTCTGTCTTTAAACATCAAAATAATCTTTTTTACTCCGCCGGATAAATTACCGCTCCTTCTTTTGTTTTCTGGGAAAGCTGAATCGCTACCTCATCTCCTTTTTTGCCGGAACTGACAGCCAGGTGGTTGACTTGCATTGAACCGACGGTTTCTTCAAATTCCGAATCGCCTTTTTTGACTTTTATTTTATCCCCAACCTTAAGGCTGCCGCTGAGTTTTACCACTGCCACCTGCGCTTTGTCATACCAGTGATTTACTTTTCCGATTTCTTTTTGTGCCATATATTATATATATTTATCTACATAATAATGTATTCGACCCCCTCCCTTGGAGAGTTTAACCTGCTTTGGTGATGTAATTATACCATTTTGCGGTTTTTTCAAAAAACAAATAAGGCTCAAAAAAAACAGCCCCCGAGAGGGTTGTTTTTTTGCAATAATCTCCGAAATTTATTTTCCTATTTACAAGTGCACGGGTCATTGCCGCAAACAGGGCATTTTGGCTCGTCCATATTCTTTGATAAATAAATAATAATTGTATTGACAGACATGTCGACTAAAACGTGCCTGTCGTACTTCTATACTATAGCAAAAAAGAAATATTTAATCTAATTTTCGTTTTGTGCGCGTATCGCGTAGTTTTTATTTTATAAGAACGAAGTGGTGACCCTACTGGGAATCGCACCCAGATTACCAGCTTGAAAAGCTGATGTCCTAACTATTAGACGATAGGGCCAATGCAAGATATAATAACATTTTATGGACAAAACGCAAAAACTCGAAAATCTGCACAAGAAATGGATAGCGGAATGCCAATGCGAACTGAAAAAAACCGCGACCCAGGCGGTGCCGGGCGTCGGCAATGCCGAGGCGGAAATAGTTTTTATCGGCGAGGCGCCGGGAAAATCGGAAGATGAAAAAGGCGAACCTTTTGTCGGCGCGGCGGGAAAATTCTTGGACGAAATGCTGGCGGAAATAAAATTGAGACGAGAAAACATATATATCACGAACATCGTAAAATACCGCCCACCGAACAATCGCGATCCCTTGCCGGAGGAAAAAGCATCGTGCCGGGAGTGGCTCCTGGAAGAGCTGAAAATAATTTCGCCCAAGCTGATAATATTCCTGGGCCGTCACGCGATGAATAATTTTTTTCCCGACCAGCAAATATCCGGAGCTCACGGAAAATTATTAATCAAGCCATTTAAGGGCATGTCTACTAAATACTTCTTCTCTCTTTATCATCCGGCTGCGGCTCTGTATGACGGTTCAATGCGCGAGACTTTAATGGAAGATTTCAAAAAAATCCCGAAGGTTTTGGAAGAAATCGAAAAACGCCAAAAAAACAAATAATCATATTTTTATGGAAAATAAAAACACGCATAGGGATATATGGATCGTGGCATTGGCTATAATTTCTTTCGCCTTGTGGAAACTTTCTTCACTGCAATTCAGGTTCGGCGATGAAAACGTCTATTTCTATATGTCGGACGCCATTTTGCGTGGATTTATCCCATATAAGGATTTTTTCTTCGCCGACCCTCCGTTTTTCATATATATGATGGCAATTTTCAAGGCTATTTTCGGTTCGCATATTATTCTCTTCAAAACTCTCCCGATATTATTTGACAGCCTGTCCGCAATTTTAATTTATCTCCTGCTCCGGAAGAATAATATTTTTGCGGCGCTCGGCCCCATTTTTTATCTTTTCTCTTTTACCATCCTTTCCACTTCGGATTATGTCACCGGCGCGGAAGTGATGATGTTTTTCATTCTTCTGGCTCTCTATTCCGACCAAAACAAAAAACATTTCTGGTCCGGAGCATTTTGGGCGCTCGCCTGCCTTTCCAAATTATATGCCGGACCGGCTTTGCTCGGTTTTTTGTTCTATAAACTCATTTCCAAAGAATTTTTGCCTGCTAGAAATATCATCTTGGGAGGGCTGGCCGCTACTATCGTAATATTGTTGCCATTTTTTATCTTAGCCCCGCATCAAGTCTTTTATGATTTAATCATTCATCAGTTCAACCGGCCGACCGGCATCAATAAATGGAATATTTTAAGCGTCTTCGCTCGGTTTGAATGGCTGCTTATAATCTCAAGCCTTCTCGGGATGTTTATCGCCAAAAATAAATCGTGGATTTATCCGTTGATTTTTTCCGCCGTATTTTTTTTATTATATAAAGACCTTTATTATTTATACCTGCATCTTTTATTGCCGTTTATTATATTTCTGGCGGTTGAATTCGCGGCATTTCTGAATAAAAAACGGGAGGAAATTGCCTGGGCATTTATTGTATTTTACATTTTCGTTTCCTTCTATTCAATTTCCGGATATGTGAATACTTACGGGCCGCAGGGAATTTTTAACCAGCCGGAAGAAATTGCGGAAGCTTTAAAAACCGCCCCGGAAGATTTCCCGGCCTATGGCGCGCAGGAAATAGCTCCGCTTGTCGCCCTGATGTCCGGCAGGAAAATTTTCGGCAATGTTATAGACACCAATACGCAAAACTTTGCCGCCGAGACGCAAAATCTTGATTTAATATCCGAAAAAGCGACGAAAAACGGCATATACCTTGTTGCGCGCGTGGCAAATTATCCGGAACAAAATATGCAGGACACCGGTTTTGAAGGCTATTTTAACAAAAAAATATTTGACAGTTCGTGCAAATTTTACAAGTCTTTTGACAGAAATTCCCCGGGCGACCCCTTGAACCAGGTGACAATTTACAAATGCCATAAAACAGCCGATTAAAAATTGATAATGCCGCCTTAATTCTATATACTGCAGACATGATCCAAAAAAATAAAATCAAAATAATAATTCTAGCCGCCGGAAAAAGCGCCAGAATGAAAATGGACGAGCCGAAAGCGCTCGCAATGCTTAAAAACAAGCCATTTTTGCGGCATATTCTTGATACTATTAAAAAACTGGATTCCGGAATAAAACCAATTATTGTCGTAGGCCATAAAAAAGAACGCATCAAAGAAGTGCTGGGAAACGAACATATTTACGCGGAACAGAGCGAACAGCTTGGCACCGGACACGCGGTTATGTCCGCCAGAAAAGCAATTAATGATAATCCCGAAATAATCCTTGTCATTTCGGCCGACCAGCCGCTAATTTCCAAAGAAACGATTGAAGGCATAATTTCCGTTCACGCGGAAAAGAATCCAACTATGACGATAGCTACAGTCCTGGTGCCTGACTTTGAAGATTGGAGAACCGGGTTGAATCACTTCGGCAGGATAATTCGCGGAACCGATAATCTGGTCAAAAAAATCGTCGAGTTCAAGGATGCGAACGATGAAGAGAAAAAAATCAAAGAGTTGAATCTCGCTTTGTATGCATTCGACGCAGAATGGCTTTGGGATAATATTAATAAGATTAAAAATAAAAATGCGCAGGCCGAATATTATCTGACAGATCTTATCAAGATGGCATGCGACCAGCAGAAAAAGATTGAAGCCGTGCCGGTGGTAAATATCATAGAAGCATTGCAGCCAAATTCAAAAGAAGAACTTGAAATATTAGAGAAATTAGCAGTAGAATAGAATGATGCAAAATCCCTATCAAAACGCCATGGCGCAGTTGGACAAAGTTGCTAAGATTATAAATTTTGGCGACGAGTTTATCGCCCGCCTCCGCCAACCCGACCGGGACATCAGAATTTCAATTCCGGTTAAAATGGACAATGGCTCTCAAAAAATTTTTGAAGGATATAGGGTGGAATATAATAATGCCCTGGGGCCCTATAAAGGCGGAATCAGATACCATTCCGATACCGAGATAAACGAAGTGAAAGCGTTGGCTTTCTGGATGGCGCTTAAATGCGCGGTCGCCGGCATTCCGATGGGCGGAGGCAAAGGCGGGATAACCGTTGACCCGAAAGAATTGTCTAAGAATGAACTGGAAAGGCTTTCGCGCGGGTGGGTGCAAAAGCTCGCAGATGTGTTGGGCCCGCATAAAGATATCCCCGCGCCGGATGTGAATACCACGCCCGAGATAATGGCTTGGATGGCGGATGAATATAAAAAATTAACGGGCGAAGAAAATGGAGCGACCTTTACCGGCAAGCCGCTCGACAAGGGCGGTTCGGCGGGCCGAGGCTCGGCTACGGGCCTCGGCGGATTTTATGTTTTTGACTCATTGAGAGCGCAAATCGGGCTTCCAGAAAAATGCAGAGTCGCAATTCAGGGTTTCGGCAATGTCGGCGGAAATGCCGCGCGTATTTTTGCTGAAAACGGACATACGGTAATGGCCGTTTCTGATTCAAAAAGCGCGATTGTAAAAGATAGCGGGCTGGATTTGAATGAAGTTGAAGTTCATAAGAAAAAAACCGGAAGCTTGAAAGATTTTCCCGGCGCTGAAAATATAACAAATGCCGAACTTTTAGAACTTTCCTGCGACCTTCTGGTGCCGGCCGCGTTTGAAAACGTGATAACTGGCATTAATGCGGAAAAAATCAAAGCTAAGGCCATCCTGGAGCTTGCCAATGGCCCGATAAATCCGGAGGCTGATGAGATTTTATTCAAAAAAGGTGTTCCTGTTGTGCCGGATATTTTGGCAAATTCCGGAGGCGTAACAGTATCTTATTTTGAATGGGACCAGAATTTAAAGAACGAGCATTGGAGTGAAAAAGAAGTTTTTGACAAATTAAAACCAATGATGAATGACGCCGCTCAAAAAATATTTAAAAAATCCCAAGAAACAAAAACATACCTGCGCATGGGCGCTTTCATCCTGGCGCTTGAAAAAATCAAGGAAAAAATGCAATAGTCAGATATTAAATAGCGAAAATACTAAGAACTCTGCGATAGCAGAAAGTTTAGTAATTTTCATGGTTCACTTTTTAAAATCGTACTCTTTTGCCAACTTGAAAATCTTGAAACCGTTTTTTATTTTTATCTTTTCAATGTAGTCTAGAAATTCTTTAGGTAACGGAGATGGTCCAACCCATACACTTTTTTGAATCATAGAATAATTAAATTTTTTCAAATGCCAGCGGAGCCATTCCCTTTCGGCTTTTTTAGTTTCCGGAATATCGAACATCACTATTAGATTTTTGGGAGCGTTTTGGTCAAATTTGAAATGAAATTGTTTTAAAGAATCTATTTTCTTTTTTATATATTTTTGACCTTTAAGAGTTATCATCAGCCCCGCATCACTATGTTCTATAAAACCAGTTTTACGAATGTAGGACAAAGTTCCGCTTAAACAATTCTAAGAATAATTTTTGAATTTTGGAATACCAAAAAGATTCACACGGCTTCCTTTATATCTCAAAGACGTGGCACTTAACTCTTTTAAAATTTCATAAACAAGGCTCACGAGTTATATTATATCACAAATACTAATAAATCTGCGATAGCAGAGTTATTAGTAAATAATAGTTTGTTAATTAAAACATTATTTTCCTGTACTTATTTGAAAAATTAATGGAAAATGCTATAAATAAACAATGGGCGGTTAGCTCAGTTGGTAGAGCGTGTCTTTGACGTAGACAAGGCCACAGGTCCGAATCCTGTACCGCCCACATGAGAATTTTAAGCATTGAAACATCCTGCGACGACACGGGGATAAGCATAATGGAGGCAAAAGGGGGCGTTCTAAACGCTTCTTTTAAAATCCTGGCAAATAATTCAAATTCACAAATAAAAATCCACATTCCTTATGGCGGAGTTTATCCGGCATTGGCCAAAAGAGAACATAATAAAAATTTGCCGATTCTTCTGGAAAAAACATTAAAAGAAGCGAAATTAAAAAATAGAAAATCTCCCGTGGATTTGATTGTCGTCACTCACGGACCGGGGCTGGAAATCGCGCTTTGGACAGGCATTGTTTTCGCCAAAGAATTGGCAAAAAAATGGAATGTTCCTTTGATGCCCGTAAATCATATGGAGGGGCATATATTTTCAGTATTTGGAAAACAAAAAGGTGAATTTTTAATACCTAAAATAAAGTTCCCTGCTCTTTCTTTGCTGGTTTCCGGAGGACATACGGAATTGGTTTTGATGAAAAATTTTATGCAATATAAAATCATAGGCGAAACTCTGGATGATGCTGTCGGGGAAACATTTGACAAGGTCGCAAGAATGCTCGGCCTTCTCTATCCCGGCGGGCCGGAGATTTCCAAACTGGCCGAATTTCTACGGCGAAAAGAAAAACAAGCTTCGGAGATTAGTTTTTCGGTAACTCTCCCCCGCCCTATGCTTTATTCTAAAAACTTTGATTTCTCTTTTTCGGGACTTAAAACCGCTGTTCTATATTTGATCAGAGACATTGGCAAACCGGATGAAAAGACAAAAGCGCAAATTGCCCTGGAATTTGAAAACGCGGTTATTGAATGTCTCGTTCACAAGACAGCCAAAGCCGTTGAAAAACACGGGATTAAAACTTTAATTGTTGCCGGCGGAGTTGCCGCCAACAAACATCTAAGAAATGAAGTGAAAAAACTTGAAGATAAAAAAATAAAATTATTTTTTCCGATTAAAGAACTTTCAACTGACAATTCTATCATGATTGGTATAGCTGGATATTTTAACTATATCAAAAACAAAAAGAAAACTCTAAAAGCAGGCAACATCAAAGCAACTGGCAATCTAAGGCTTTAATATGATATTATTTGAGGATGGATCCCGTTAGAGATAACGAGATACATGTTTTGAGGTTTAAAATAATAACTATAATAAAATTATGAAAATCTCTAACGGGATGGAAGACAAACTGCTCAAGCCTTATGACCCGAAAACAACCGAAGAAAGAATCTATAAGCTTTGGGAAGAAAGTGGTTTTTTTAACCCGGATAATCTGCCCGGCGATAGAAAAAATCCGTTTACTATCATAATGCCTCCGGTAAATGCCAACGGCTCTCTGCACGCCGGACACGGTCTGGTAATGACTATTGAAGACATAATGGTGCGCTATAAGAGGATGCAGGGGTTTAAAACGCTTTGGCTTCCGGGCTTAGATCATGCCGGTTTTGAAACTCAAGTGGTCTATGAAAAAAAACTTGAAAAAGAAGGACGCACGAGATTCGAGATGGACCCAAAGGAACTTTACAAAGAAATTTTGGATTTCACTCTTGTCAATTCAAAAAATATAAAATCCCAAATAAGAAAAATGGGGGCATCATGCGACTGGTCTCGGGAAAAATTTACTCTGGATGAAAATGTGGTAAAAGCCGTTTACCAAACATTTAAAAGAATGTATGAAGATGGTTTGGTATACCGGGGAAATAGAATCATCAGCTGGTGTTCAAAACATCAAACTTCTTTTTCGGACTTGGAAATCACAGACGAGGAGCGTACGGATAGTTTTTATTATTTAAAATACGGGCCTTTTACTATCGCAACTTCCCGTCCGGAAACAAAATTCGGAGACAAATATGTGGTAATGCATCCGGACGACAAGCGTTATCAGAATTATACCGATGGACAAAAAATAAAACTGGAATGGATAAACGGGCCGATAGAAGCTACGGTGATAAAAGACAAAATGATTGATATGGAATTCGGCACAGGGGTAATGACCATCACTCCCTGGCACGATACAGCTGACTTTGAAATTGCCGAAAGGCATAAATTAGATAAAGAGCAAATAATTGACGAAAATGGAAAACTTCTTCCGATTGCAGGAGAATTCGCAGGTCAGCATATAAAAAAGGCCAGACCGTCAATTATTGAAAAACTTCAAAAAAAGGGCTTGGTAGTTAAGATAGATGAAAATTACAAGCATGTTGTCCGAACATGCTATAAATGCGGAACCGTTATAGAACCCCAAATAAAAAGCCAGTGGTTTGTGAAAATGAAGCCTCTAGCGGAAAAAGCATTAGAGAAAATAAATAATGGGGAGATTAATTATATTCCGGAACATTATAAAAAAATTACGACATATTGGCTCGATAACATTATGGATTGGAATATTTCCAGACAAATCGTCTGGGGTATTTCTATTCCGGCAAAAATCTGCATAGAATGCAAGCATGGCATGGTGGATTTGGAAAATAATATTTCAAAATGCACCAAATGCGGTGGAAGAATAATCCAAGACAGCGACACCTTTGACACATGGTTTTCATCCGGACAGTGGCCTTTTATCACTCTTGGCTATCCGGATAATAACGACTTTAAAACATTTTATCCCACAGATGTTATGGAAACCGGAGGTGATATTATTTTTTTCTGGGTTGCCCGGATGATTATGCTTGGATTTTATATTACAGGGGAAATCCCTTTCAAGACAGTCTATCTGCATGGAATGGTCCTTGATGCCAAAAGCCAGAAAATGAGCAAGAGTAAGGGAAATGTAATTGACCCACTCATTCTTACGGAACAATTCGGTACGGATGCTTTCAGGATGGGAGTGGTCGTCGGTAACACCGTGGGAACATCTTTAGCGCTTTCTCCCGATAAAATCAGAGGATATAAAAACTTTGCGAATAAAATTTGGAATGCCGCCCGTTTTGTTTTAGACAACACAAAAGATTATACGATTCCCGAAAATCCCAAGTATGATGAAGAAGATGCCAAGTCGAATAAAGAACTGAAGGAGTTAATGAAAGAAATCACGAAAGAAATGGACGAATATAAATTCTATCTCGTCGCGGAAAAACTTTATCATTATTTCTGGCACACTTTCGCCGATATTATTATAGAAAGGTCAAAGAAGAAAATCTTGAAAAACAAAAATGCCGATTCGGCTAAAGCTTTGCTCTTTACACACTTGATTACCCTTCTAAAAGTTCTACATCCATTTATCCCCTTCGTCACGGAAGAAATTTGGTCGATGATGCCTGGAAAAAATAAAAACCTATTAATGATTGAAAAATGGCCTTCTTAGCAAACGATCCAAAAATCCTAGGCTTGGCGTTTTTGGGCGGAATTATTCCTTCTCTTTTGTGGCTATGGTTTTGGTTAAAAGAAGACGAAGAAAACCCCGAACCGAAAGGATTGCTCGCTTTAGTGTTTGTGATGGGTATGCTGGCTGTTGTGGTCGTCTTGCCGGTCCAAAAATTCATACAAGCCCATATAGGCTCATCCGAAGGCCAGCTGGTCCTCTGGGCCGGCGCGGAAGAAATATTGAAATATCTCGCCGTACTAATCATTCTCTTCAAGACAAATCATGCCAATGAACCCATAGATTGGCCGATTTATCTCATTACCGCGGCTCTAGGTTTTGCCGCATTGGAAAACTCCCTGTTCTTGATTAAGCCGCTTTCAGTAAGCGGGGCAACGGTAGGCCTGCTTACGGGCCAGCTCAGGTTTCTCGGGTCTACCCTTCTCCATACTGTTTCAAGCGGAACGATAGGCATTACTATAGGAATTTCGTTCTATATGGACGAATTTAGGAGAAAATGGTTTCTTTTTGTCGGTTTTTTGGTCGCTATTGCCTTGCATAGCGCCTTTAATTTTTTTATAATAAGGAATGACGGAAATGACTTTTTGAAAGTATTCGCGTTTTTGTGGGTCGTCACGATTATCGTTATGCTGCTTTTTGAAAAAGTGAGAAGGATGAGTACAAATTAAAAGTTAATCGTTGCTTAAGAAAAATTATGGAAAATAAAAAAAGAAGTTTTTTTGAAAGATTGACCGGAAGCATGAGTATGGAGGAAGAAAATTTAGAACCGAAAAAGGAGCATCTGATAAAAGGGGTCAAGTCGGAAAACGGAGATAAGAAAAATGGCAATCATTGGATTGAAGAGGAAAATGATGAGGCAGAATTGTCGGTTGATGTTTATCAGACGCCTACTGATATCATCATTCAGACAATGGTTGCCGGAGTCAAGCCGGAGGATTTGGAATTATCGATTGCCCGGGATATGATTACCATTCGCGGACAGCGCGAGGAAAGCAGGACTATCGATGAAGATAATTACTTTACAAAAGAGCTTTATTGGGGAAGATTTTCCCGCACTATATCACTCCCGGCGGAAGTGGAGCCGGAAGAAGTTGAAGCGACCGAAAAACACGGCCTTCTAACTATCAAGCTTCAAAAAGTGGACAAAGAAAAGAAAAACAGTGTCCGGGTCAGGTCAATCTAGAAAGACCGGTTCGTGTTTTTTATCTCAACTTTTTTAAGATAGAATATCCCAACAGTAGTAAAAATAGCCATAAACATTACGGCAATTCTATAACGTATTGGACCAAGGCCAATAAAAAGTGAAGTTATCAAGCCCCATGACAACGGCCCGACGAGCGTTGAAATACGCTCGGCCAGAGTGTAAAAACTGAAACCAAAATTTAGTTTTTCTTTCGGACACAATGCCGTCATTGCTGCTCGTGACACCGTCCAGGTTGCACCAAAGAAAAAGCCCATCATAATAGATAAAATTATAAAAACAACAAAGTTGGAAATTATGCCCATAAGTGGAAATATTACTACCCAACTTCCAAGAATTATCATGAGAGCTTTTTTAAGACCAATTTTATCCGCCAGCCAACCGGTGAAAAATGCACCAATAGCTGAAGTAGCTAATATACCTATAAGAAGCATTGCTTTTGTACTATCAGAAACACCAAAAACTCTCTGCATGTATATGGAAAAATTATTTTGAGTTGTTATAATTGCATCATTAAAAAAGAAAAAGGAAAGAAGGAATAGTCTTATATTTGGTTCTTTTATAAGTTCTTTAAACTGACCCCAGAAATTCTTATACTCTTCTTTCAAGCTAATTTTATTATAAGCTACTTCCGGTTTTGGTAATTTGAAAAACAAAAGCATTGGTATTGAGAGAATAAAAAATATAATAGTGGCTGGAAGAAATGTCTGTGCGCGACCAGCTTCACCAACAAGGTAGACTGCACCACTGGCAAGCGGTAGAGTTATTAAAAGTCCAGTAATTTGCCCTAGCCAATTTCCAGTTTGACCGATACCCGATATTCTTCCCCACCTTTCCGGTGGAGCAATATGATGTAAAAGCGCATTATAAAAAACAAAAGAAAACTGATAAAGATAGTTTGCGATTATAAAAAACAGGACTGCTAAAAATACTTGATGGGAAAAAAAGAGAGTTATAAATGACACGCCAAGAAAAGACAGGAAGGTCAAAACCGTAATCCAATTAAGATAGTTTTGCTGTTTTCCATTTTTATCGGCAATACTTCCTAGAATTGGAGCGGTCAAAAGAAGCAAAATAGAACCAATTGTAAAAATCATATTATACCAAAAATCAGAAACTCCCCTATCCACGACTAACCATTGCGAGAAATATAAAAAAAAGACAATAGTAGTTATTGAATTTGCAAAATCATAGAGAGCCCAAAAGAAAATATTTTTCTTATTCATTTTTGTGCCTGGGGGCAGAATCGCACTGCCGACCTATCCCTCTTCAGGGGAGAGCTCTACTACTGAGCTACCCAGGCATGGTTATTTAATAAACAACTATGCCTGGGTATTTATATACCGAATGAGTCCCGACGCATTTAGGTCGGGAAGCCGACTGAAACGTCGGCTCTACCCAGGCATCACGATTTTATCTTGATAAAACCGTCTTTAATTATACTAGCAATATAATCATGTCTTTTCAACTTTTTTAGCTTAAATTCAATACTTCTAGCTTCTTTTAAGGTTTGATATTTTTGAGAAAAAATTAGTTTTAGTTTCCCTAATCTTTTAGTTGAAGGGGTATAGCCACCTAAATGGTGTTGCATTCTATCGTCCAAATCAACAGTGCTACCTATGTAATACTTTCCATCTTCATTTTGTAATATATAAACAAATGCCATAAAACTGAGTCCCGACGCCCTTTGGGGTCGGGAGGCCGACCTAGCGTCGGCCCTACCCAGGCAATTACCTATTGGTTAAGCTGTCTAAAATTATTGAGCATATCGCCTGCCCCGCTATATACGCCTACTAACTGTTCCAAATACGGCTGGATAAAATAATATGCGCCGATTGCGGAGCCGATTATAAACGCCCAATACAAGAAACTCATAATGCGCGACAGGCGCATAGAGCGATGCAACGAACGCAACATACCGTTATTTTCTTCGGCCAGTTTGAAAGTGGCCTCAAGCAACTTCTTGGATTCAGGATCCATGAGTATAATTTAACATAAAATTTTAGAAAATAAAAGAGATATTATTGCTCCTGGTGCAGAGTAATTATTATCTTATCCTTTCCATAATCTTATTAAGCCAATATCTATATTCTCCTTGCTCAATCCATTTATTTTTCAAAGCCTCGGCTAAATTTGGCACATCATAAGTTCCTTTTTCTAATGAATCTAGAAATGCCTCCTTGGCCTGTTCTTCTGGGCTAAGGGTTCTTTGGTCCGGGCTTGGTTCCATTTGTGATTTCCCATTCATGGAAGTATTTTATCACATTTTTTTAAAAAAATCAATAAACGTGTGCCCTCGGCAGGAATTGAACCTACATCTATTCCTTAGGACGGAACTGTTCTATCCGTTGAACTACGAGGGCATATGGGAGCAATAATATATTAAGAATAGATTAAAGTCCAAGCAGTTTAGCTATTTTCGGCCTGTCAAAACCGACAATAATTTCATTGCCGATGATTATGACCGGTACGCCCATCTGTCCGCTTTTTTCCATCATTTCTTTTCTTTTCTCAAGATCGCTGGCAACATTATGTTCCGTATAAGCGACATTGTTTGCCTTAAAAAAATCTTTGGCCATGTGACAAAAGTGGCAGGTTGGGGTCGAATAAATGGTTACGTTTTGCATAATTTTGAAAAATTAATTATTAATGAGTTTGCATTATAGCATACTTGCCCAAAAGGTAAAATAAAGTTATATTTTTTAGATGCGAGTATGGTCTAGTGGTAGAATGCGACCTTCCCAAGGTTGAGACGGGGGTTCGATTCCCCCTACTCGCACCAGAAATATTTTAACCTTTTTGCTCTTTGTTGCTTAGCGCCATAATGATTTTAATGACCGTATCCGGATTAAGCGACATGCTCTCTATTCCCTCGGATACGAGGAATTGCGCGAATTCCGGATAGTCCGACGGCGCTTGGCCACAAATACCGATATATTTATTTTTCTCTCTGCATTTGTGGATAATTTCGGCAATAAATTTCTTGACCGAAGGATTGTTTTCATTCGCGATATGAGTCACGATGCCGGAATCGCGGTCTAGTCCCAGGGTAAGCTGGGTCAAATCATTAGAGCCAATCGACATGCCGTCAAAAACTTCAAGAAATTCATCCGCCAGAAGAATATTTGACGGAATTTCACACATTACGTAAATTTTCAAACTTTTGTCGTTGGCGCGGTCCAATCCATGTTCTTTCATTATTTCCACCACTTTTTTCCCCTCTTCGGGCGTCCGGCAAAACGGAATCATCGGGACAACATTTATAAAACCCATATCTTCGCGCACTTTTTTCATCGCCATGCATTCAAGGCCGAAGGCCATTTTGAATTTCGGGTCATAATAACGGGATGCGCCGCGCCAGCCCAGCATTGGATTTTCTTCGTGCGGTTCATATAAAATACCGCCTAAAAGCGTGCGGTATTCATTTGTTTTAAAATCCGAAAAACGGATAATCACTTCATTCGGATAAAAGGTAGCCGCAATTTTTGCAATTCCCAAAGCAAGCTCGTCCACATAAAATTGCGTTTTATCTTCATACAAAGGCGTTAATTTTTCAATTTCTCCAAGTAATTTTCGTATGGCGGGAGTTTTTTTCCCCTCTTTCAATTTCTTGTAATCAATCAAGGCATTCGGATGAACGCGGATATGCGAAGCAATAATGAATTCCAACCTCCCCAAGCCAACCCCCTGCGCCGGAAGATAGTGATTTTTAAAAGCCTCGTCCGGAGAGCCGATATTTACCATAATTTTTGTCGCTATTTTGGGTATTTTGTCCAAATGATGCTCCATTATCTCAAACGGAATAATGCCCTCATAGACATTGCCCACCTGTCCCGGAGAAGCATCGACTGTCACTTCCTGCCCATTTTTCAACACTTTGGTGCTGACGCCGGTGCCAACGATGCAAGGAATGCCGAGCTCGCGCGATACGATGGCGGCATGAGAAGTGCGCCCTCCTTTATCCGTCACAATGGCTCCAGCAATTTTCATAATTGGTTCCCAGTCCGGATCGGTAATTTCGGTTACCAGTACTTCTCCCTTTTTAAACAACGAAATATTTTTGGCATTGCGCAAAACACGGACCTTCCCGCTGCCGATTTTCGCCCCAACCGCAATGCCGCTTGCCAATATCTTGCTTGTTTTTTGCAGTTTATATTCTTTCAGCACATTTTTGTCTTCTCCGGAAATAACCGTTTCCGGACGCGCCTGCACGATAAAAAGTTCGCCGGTTTTCCCGTCTTTGGCCCATTCAATATCCATCGGCTGATAATGTCCGTGCTTTTTTGAAAAATATTTTTCTATCTGGAAACACCATTTTGCAAGCCGGACGGTTTCTTCGTCTGTAATGCAAAATTTTTGCTGATCCGGCAATGAAACTTTTTCCTGCTTCGTCCCATCTTTCGCATAAACAAGCTTGATATTTTTCTTGCCGATATTTTTGCCAATGATAGGGTTTTGAACGCCATTTTCCAGCATCGGCTTAAAAACTATAAATTCATCGGGAATGATTTTGCCCTGCACGATAAACTCGCCAAGACCGTATATGCCATTTATTAAAATAACTTTGTCAAAACCGGTTTCCGTATCAATAGTAAATGCCACACCCGAAGACGCAAGGTCAGAACGCACCATAAGCTGGATACCGACAGAAAGAGCCGCATCAAAATGGGAAAATCCCTTATCGGCCCGATATGAAATGGCCCGGTCGGTAAAAAGCGAAGCAATGCATTTTTTTGTCGCAATAAGAATATTTTCAATGCCATGGACATTGAGATAAGTCTCCTGCTGGCCGGCAAAAGAAGCGCCGGGAAGGTCTTCGGCTGTGGCCGATGAGCGGACGGCTACATCGCTGTTTTTTCCGTATTTTTCCCCTAATTTTTCATATGACCTGGCAACTGCGTCTTGCAGGTTCTGGGGCAAAACAGCCTCCAAGATTGCTTCACGGACTTTTTTCCCGCGAATTTGAAGATTGTGAATATCCTTCGTATTAATATCGGAAAGAATTTCTTTTATTTTTTCATCTAAACCTGTTTCTTTAAAAAAATGCCGGTAGGCATCAGCTGTCAGAGCAAAACCATCCGGCACACGGACACCAAGTGGCACAAGATTGGAATACATTTCCCCCAATGCGGCATTTTTGCCTCCCACGCTCGGAACATCGGCAATCCCCACTTCGCCATACCATTTCACAAAATTCTCTTTTTTTTCTTCTGCCATAAAAAATACTTTAATAATTGGTAATCTGTATTAACCTTTTGTATTTTACCATTCTTTCGGGTTTTGTCGGAGCGCCGGCTTTTAATCCAAAACAATTAAAGGCATAAGCCAAATCAGCGATAAAATCATCGTCGGTTTCTTCGCCCCGGTGGCTGATAATTATTTCAATGTTATTTTCCCGGGCCAATCTCATTGTTTCAAGGGTTTCGGTCAGTGTGCCGATTTGATTTGGCTTGATGATTACCGCATTTATACTCCCCTTTTCTATCGCTTTTTTAAGAAGCGTCTTATTTGAAACAGTTAAATCATCCCCCACTATCAATGAGTTCCTGTTTTTCTCCTTCAGTTCCCTGAAACTTTCAAAATCTTCTTCGTCAAACGGATCTTCAATGGAAAATAAATTAAATTCGTTAATCAGAGATTCATAGAGCTCCATCAGTTCTTTTTTGGAAATATCTTCCCCGCTGATTTTATAAATGCCATTCCCGCTTGCGCGGACAGGTTCATAAAAAGACGAAGCGGCGGCATCCAGAGCCAGCCGAACTTTATCCTGCAAATTATTTTGCCTGATAGCCTCAGTTAAAAAAACAAGCGGCTTCCAAACATCCGCGACTTTCAGGGCGAAACCTCCCTCGTCGCCCAATATAAGAGATTCTTCTCCCAAATCCCTGCCAATAATTTTTCTCAGCGTATCCTGTATTTTAATTCCAATACCGACAGCTTCGGAAATATTCTCCGTATCGGGCATGATAAGATATTCCTGAAAAGCTAAAACACTGCCGGCGTGCTTGCCGCCTTCAAGCAGATTCATAAAAAGATATGGTGCTTTGCGCGAGGGTTTTATTTCCGCCAGAGTTTGCAAATATTGATACACTTCTTGGCCGGTAACTTTGGCCGCTGCTTTTACGCAGGCAATACTGACACCAATCATGGAATTACCGCCTAAATTGTTTTTATTCGGAGTGCCGTCCAGTTCAAGCATAATTTTATCTACTTCTTTTTGGTTTAAAATATCTTTGCCGATCAGGGCTTTTGATATTATTTCATTTACGTTAAAAATCGCCTTTCTGTTTTCCATGACTCGCGCCTCATGAATGCCCGTGCTTGCTCCGGACGGTACGGAAAAACTATCCGATATATCCCCGGCCCCCGCCTTCGCTAAAGCTTCGGACGGGCAAGCAAACACTGTCACTTTTATTGTCGGATTTCCTCGCGAATCTTTAATTTCTTCCGCTTCGATTTTACTAATCGGATAATTAAATTCCGGAATCATATACTTCTAATTTTACCACATTTTTGATACTATTAAAATATGTTGAACGAACTAATTACTGCCAGAAACTACATAATACACCTAAAATATAAATGGATTTTAAAGCCTATTTTTTTTAAAATTGACCCGGAGATAATTCACGACTGGATGACTGTTTTCTTGCACTTTTTGGGAAAATACGCCCTAACCAGGAAAATAGCTTATTTCTGCTTCGGTTATTCAAACTCAATGCTTGAACAAAATATTCTGGGCATAAATTTCAAAAATCCCGTCGGTCTTTCGGCCGGTTTTGATAAAAACGCGGCATTGATAGATATTGCCCCCTCTTTAGGTTTTGGCTTTACGGAAGTCGGTTCAATTACCGGCGAACCGTGTCCGGGCAATCCCAAACCGCGCCTTTGGCGGTTAAAAAAATCAAAATCTTTGGCTGTTTATTACGGCTTGACAAATAACGGCTGTGAAAATATTTCTGAAAAATTAACCGGAAAAAGTTTTACTATTCCGGTAGGCATTAATATCGCGAAAACCAACTGCAAAGAAACAGCTGACACCGCTAGAGCTATTGCGGATTATTTCAAAGCCTATAAAATTTTCACCAATATCGGCGGCTACATGACGATAAATATCAGTTGCCCGAATGCTTTCGGCGGCCAGCCTTTTACTGATAATGCCAAGCTTAATGCATTGTTGGAAAAAATTATGTCTATTCCCAAAAGGAAGCCAATTTTTTTAAAAATATCGCCGGATTTAAATAAAAAAGAAGTTGACGATATAATCGATATCGCGTCTAAATTCAAGATTGACGGGTTTATCTGCACCAACCTGACAAAAAATCGCAACAATAAAAATATTATGGATAAAGTGGTTCCGGAACAAGGCGGGCTAAGCGGGAAAGTTTTAGACAGTTTGTCCGACGATTTAATTAGATATGTTTATAAAAAAACCAATGACCCGCGCCAGGGCGGGGCAGGCAAATTTATCATTATCGGTTCCGGCGGAGTATTTAATGCAGAAGACGCTTATAGGAAAATCAAGTTGGGTGCAAGCCTTATAGAACTCATCACAGGGATGATTTTTGAGGGACCTCAGCTAATCAGCGATATAAACTTGGGACTGGTTAAACTTCTAAAAAAAGACGGCTATAAAAACATTTCCGAAGCAATCGGGAAAAAAAATTAAAAACAGAAAACAAAATCTAAATTCTTTAATATACAATATATGATATATTAAGGAAAAGTTTTATTTATTTTATCATAACCAAGTTCTATTGCACGATTGACGGACTTCCTCAAAAAGTATCTCCAGTGGTCACGGTCTTCGTTCCTGGTGTGGGACTCCCAATTGGACAAAATTTCTTCCGGAGTCGCCCAAGCCAAGGTAAATTTTTCATGCTCTTCGAGTCTGGTCGGTATTAAATTATTGCTTTTAAGTATCACTAGAAAACAGGTGGCATCCGCGATACGGTCTACGTTTTTTAAAGTATTGTGAAAATGACACAAGGCCTCAGCTATTTTTTCAACATGCAAAAAATCATGCAAACCGCTCTCTTCGGTAATTTCTCTTAAGACCCCGTTTTTTATATCTTCTTCGGAACTTACACCTCCTCCAAAAAGACCAAATTTACCATCATCTTGCTTCTTGCTAACGGCATATTTTTGTGTTTGTGGGTCAAAAATAACCCCGCATCCACCGTCTCTCCGTTCTTCATTTTTTCTCTTAATTCCAAATTCCGGAATATTACTCGAATCATTCATATAATGATTTATAGTTTTCTTAATATACAATATACTGTATGTTAAAGATTTTCTATTTTTTAGTCAATAAAATCATCAAATCGGAAACGTTGGCACCGGTGGGACCGGTCATAATCATATTCCCGGTTTTTTGGAAAAATGTATAGGAATCAAATCTTTCCAGATATTCCCCCGCATCTAGCCCAAATTTTTCTCCTTTTTCTAATGTTTTTTTATCAACAATTGCCCCGGCAACATCGCTATTATCCATACCGTCGGACGCAAATGATATAAAAACAGAGTTTTCATCAACCATTTTCATTTTTATGGCCTGAAGTCCCATATGAAGGCTTCTGCCTCCTTTTCCTTTTTTATCCTTAATTTCAATGCTTGGCTCTCCGGCGGCCAAGCTAACGAAGCCAGAAAAGGGTTTTTGAGTGGTCTGGGGATTTTTTCCGAGGACCCGAAAAAATCCTTTTCTGGCTTCGTTATGAATAGAAAAAATTTTTTTTAATGCTCCGCCAATTTCATCATATAATTCAGTTGAAATTATCTTGGGTTTCAAGCCAAATTCTTCTCCTTTTTTCGCCATCGCCTCTACCGCCGTTTTATTGGAAACCAAGACAAAATTACGGACTTTTTCAAAATATTTATCTTCTTTCGGTGTTTCTGTCAAATCAAAATGCCCTAAATCATATTTCCTAATTATCGTTTCCGCATCCGCAACCGTCGTCTCGTCTTTATAGGTCGGCCCGGACGCCACATCGCAAAAACGATCCCCCGGTATATCGGAAAAAATAAGGCCGATAACCGTTGCCGGATAAGCAATTTTAGCCAAGCCGCCGCCTTTGAGTAATGAAAGGTGTTTTCTAACCGTATTGATTTCGGTTATTGTCTTGCCTGTTTTTAAAAATGAATCATAAAGTTTTATCCCCTGCTCGCATTCTTCTTCCGTATAGCAGAGCAAGGCCGAACCCCCGCCCGAAACCAAAACAATTACTAAATCTTCTTTGTCGGAATCTTTTATTGTTTCATATATTTTTTCTCCGCCTTCCAGGTTTATTTCGGACGGCCTCGGATGGGTGCCAGCAAAAATTTCAATATATCTGCTGGGAATTTTTTGAAGGCCGATAACGGCGCCTTCTTTGATTCTGGATCCTAAGATTTTTTCCAATGCGACAGCCGCATCGCAGGAAGCTTTGCCAAAACCGACTACTTTTATATTTTTAAATTTAGATAAATCAAAACTTTCCCCCATAACGTTTATAACATTACCTTCCAACTTGAGAGAACGGGAAATTGCTTCCTTGGTATCAATGGCATCTAGTCCCGCTTCGGCGATTAAAAGCGCCTTCTCCCTATTCGGACTTGTCGCCAGTTCATTAAAATTTTTTATCCAACGCTTGTCCATTTTTATTTAATTAAATTAATCGGGTTTCCAGAAATAAAGCTTTTTATATTATCTATGGTTGTCTGTTGTATTGATGCTATCGCTTCTCGGGTATAAAAGGCCATATGGGGAGACACCATCACATTCGGCATTTTTATCAGTTCGTGGTTCAAGGCAACAATTTTTTTTATTTCTTCGTTTTCGGCATTTTGGACATTCTGGAGCTGCTTCTCTCCTTCAAGCACATCAAGCCCCGCTCCAGCGATAATTCCCTCTTTAAGACCTCTAATCAAGGCTTCGGTATCTACAAGTTCCCCGCGGGCAGTATTAATCAGATAAACACCTTTTTTCATCATGGAAATATTTTCTTTGTTTATCAGATGATGATTTTCTTTGGTATAGGGAATGTGCAGGGTTATAATGTCGGATTGCGAAACCACCTCGGCAAAGCTTTTGTATTCAAAATTGTTTTCTTTGACAAACGCCGCATCCGGATACAAATCAAACGCCAACACATTCATTTCAAATCCTTTTGCAATTTTAATAACGTTCTTGCCAATCTTTCCCGTGCCAATAACGCCCAAAGTTTTGCCTTCCAAATTAAAACCCTCCATCCATGGCAAGTAATTATAATTAAGCGTTTCCTTGAGGTATGTGTTTGATGTTGCAATCTTCCTGGACAGATTGAGCATCAAACCAAATGCAAACTCGGCGACGGTGTGAGAACCGTAAGCCGGCACGCTGGCCACCCTAATTCCTTTACCAAAAGCATATTCGCAATCAATGTGGTTAAATCCAGTAGAGCGCGTGGTTATAAATTTCAAATTCACCATTTTATCAATAGTGTTTTTGTTTATATCGGAATCTACAAAAACTGAAATAATATCGGCATCTTTCGCCAAATCAGCATTATTCTCAGTTAATCTTTCCTCATAAAAAACTAGTTCAGAACCGCTCAAGGATTGTGAGAAAACAGATTGTTCCGCTTTCGGCACTTCAAAAAATATAATTTTCATAACTTTATTATAACCCAATATTACCACTTAAGCCAATTTGCAAAAAAGGAAAAAACTCCTGAAGAAGAATCGGTTTTTGGGACTATGGGCGGATTTTTATCTTCCACCACCACAATCACACCTTCCCCTTCTTTTGCTAGGCCAAAATTTTCCCGGAAAAATTTTTCTTTCCCCTGGTCTGTTCCCAGGCTGTTTATATCGGATGAATATTTTTCCTTCTGCTGCTTGAGCGCGGCAACTTTATCTTCGGCAATTTTTTTATTCCTGCCGGTTTCTTCCATCTTGCCCCAAAAACCCAGAATATTCCAGGCAAAAATCAGTATTAAAATTCCAAAAAATATCAGGACAGGTTTTGATCGCATTGTATTTGTCCACACTCTCTTTTGTTGAAAATTTATCATGATGTGATACATTAAGTATATGCTTTTCAACAAAAAACATCAAAAGAAAATCCAGGTCGTCTGGGCGGTGGTTAGCGTATTGATTATTATCAGCATGATATTGCTGTATTCCCCGATATTCGGATAAAAAATTTAATCGGGGTTTATTCCCCGGCGCGCATCATCTTCAGAAACACATCTTGGGGAATGTTTACCCTGCCTCTTTCTTTCATTTTTTTCTTTCCCTTTTTCTGTTTTTCGCGAAGTTTCATTTTGCGGGTAATATCTCCCCCATACATGTGCTGGGTTACATCTTTTTTCATGCCGGAAAGAGTGCGGGAAGAAATGATGCGCCCGAGCGCCTTGCCTTGAATTTTTAAAGTAAACATCTGCCGGGGCAGCAGGCTTTCCAGTTTTTCAACCGCTTTTTCGGCTTCTTCGGCCGCTCTTTTTTTAGAAACAACCCGGGAAAAAGCCGGCACGATTTCATCGGCGACTATCAGGTCAAGTCTGGTAACATTCGCTTCGCGCATTTCCCCTATTTCATAAGATATGGAGCCATAGCCCGATGAAACGCTTTTTAATTCATCAAAGAAATTTCTCATAAGTTCACGGAGGGGCATTTCTACAGATATAGTTGAACGGTTATCCCCGAAATTTTCCGTGTTGCCAACCTCCCCTTCGTGGTCAAAAAGCAATTGCATGATATTGCCGATATATTTTACCGGAGTGATGATTTTCAATCGGACCCAAGGTTCGAATACGGCCTCTATATTGCCGTCATCAGGAAAAAAATACGGAGAATAAACCCGCACACTTTTTCTCTGGTCGTTTTTCAAACGCGCTTCTGGCGCAACCAGAGAATTAGTGTGCGGGTAAATCTTTTCTTGATTGCTATTTTTCATTAAAACCTCGTAGGTGATGGATGGAGTAGTGATTACTAAATCCAAATTAAACTCGCGTTTCAGCCTTTCCGTGATGATTTCAAGATGGAGCATTCCTAAAAATCCGCATCTGAATCCCCGGCCCAGTGAACCGGAAGATTCTTCTTCGTATGAAAAAGCCGAATCGGAAAGCTTTAGTTTCCCCAATGAAAGCTTTAATTCCGCAAAATCATCCGCATCTTCCGGAAAAACCGAAGCCCAGACAACCGGCAAGGGTTGCATATAGCCCTCAAAAGCCGGCAATGGATTTTTAAACATAGTAATAGTATCTCCCACCGAAGCTATACCCGGTTTCTTTATGCCGGTAACGATATAGCCCGTTTCTCCCGAAGAAAGAAAATCGGCGGGTGTTTCTTCGGGGGAAAAAGTTCCGACTTCTAGAGCGGTGAATTTTTCGCCCGAAACTGCAAAAAGCAAAGATTCGCCTTTTGTCATCTTGCCGTCAAATACCCGCACAAAAACTATTACTCCCCGATGATTTGAATATTTAAAATCAAAAACCAATGCACGGAGCACCCCCTCCGCCTTTGGCACCTCCCCCTTGGCAAGGAGGAGGGTGGAAGTCGGCTCCGGAACACGTTTTACGACTTCCTGCAGAAGATTCTCCACTCCTTCTCCGGTACGCCCGGAGACCAGCAAAATTTCATTTGGATCGCAGTTTAAAAGCTTTACAACTTCTTCTTTAACTTCATTTATTCTGGCTAAAGGGGAATCAATTTTAGAGAGCACTGGAATGATTTTAAGGCCATCCAAGCGCGCCATAGCAAGCGTGGTAAGCGTCTGAGCCTGCACCCCCTGAGTTGAATCTATAAGCAAAATAGAGCCCTCTACGGCCTTTAGGGCGCGGGACACTTCGTAGGAGAAATCTATATGCCCGGGAGTATCAATTAGATTTAAAATGTAAACCCCATCCTCAGCCTTCCCCGAGGGGGAAGGAATTTGCCCCTCTCCTTTGGGGAGGGGTTGGGGAGGGGTGTATTTCATGCGGACGGGCTGCATTTTGATGGTAATTCCCCTTTCGCGCTCAAGTTCCATGGAATCCAGAACCTGCTCGCGCATCTTGCGTGTTTCTATGGTGTGTGTAATTTCAAGCATTCTATCCGCTAAGGTGCTCTTGCCGTGGTCAATATGCGCGATGATAGAAAAATTTCTGATGTGTTTTATATCCATAAATAAATTTTTTAATCCAAAAATCCGCCGGTTTGGTGGTTCCATAAGTTGGCATACATACCATTTTTTTCCAGCAATTCTTTGTGTGTTCCTTCCTCTACTATCTGCCCTTTATCTAAGACAATAATTCTATCCATTTTCTGAATAGTAGAAAGTCTGTGCGCTATCACTATCGTCGTCTTGCCTTTCATCAATTCGTTGAAAGCATCCTGAATATAATGCTCGCTGACGCTATCAAGTGAACTAGTCGCTTCATCCAGCATCAATATCGGAGAATCTTTGAGCATGGCGCGGGCTATGGCTACTCTTTGCCTTTCGCCTCCTGAAAGTTTAATCCCCCGCTCTCCAACCAAAGTGTCGTAGCCATGGGGTAATTTAGAAATAAATTCATGGGCATGGGCTTTTTTGGCAACGTCAATAATTTCTCCTTCACTTGCATTTGGTTTGCTGTAAGCGATATTATCTCTAATACTTCGGTGAAACAAAATCGGCTCTTGGGATATATAAGAGATGTGTTTTCGTAAATTATCCTGAGTTATTTTTCTTATATCCTGACCGTCAATTAGAATTTCACCGCTAGTTATGTCAACAAATCGCATAAGAAGTTTGGTAATCGTTGATTTACCTCCGCCGGAATGCCCGACAAGTCCGACTTTTTCGCCTTTTTTTATGCTTAAGGAAAAATTGTGAAAAACTTCCACATTACCTTCATATTGGAAATCAATGTTATTTATTTCAATATTGCCATCTTTTATTCTGCATTTTTCCGGACGAGGCAAATCAAGAACATCAGGCGTGCGTTTAAATATGTCAACCATCTCTTTCATGTCCGAGGATGCTTCGGTAAACTTGACTAATGCACGCCCTAAATCCCAAAAATAATTTCCTATGGTTATGGAATAACTTTGAATCAAAACAAACATTCCGGCCGTTATCTTTCCGGAAATCCAGAGTTCAACAGCCAAGAATAAACAGATAATTTGGACTGACACAGTAAGAACGGACTGTACGATTAATTGTCGATTAGAAAAATTCCATGCTCGCAATCGTAGAAAATGTACCTCCTCTGTTGCTTCTCCAAATCTATCTATTTCCCTCATCGAAGCGGAGGAAGATTTGGTAGATAGAATGTTGGTTAATGCATCAGCAAGATATCCGGTAATCCGTGAATCTGCGTCAGCTTTTTCTATATAATATCTGATTTTTCTCTTAGATAGAAAAACCGCAATAAATACGTAAATGGAATAAATGCCAAGAAATACGTATGCTATGGGGGGAGATTGAATAAAAAAAACAATAAAAATTGCAACAAAAGCAACCAACGGATTCCAAAAATTATCAATAGCCATATCATGCATAGATTCAAAAGATTTTACGAATTTCTTCGTTTTGTTTACCAGAGAACCAGAAAAATTATCCGCAAAAAAAAGGTAAGAATGGTTTTGCAACTTACTGAAAGCAAGATTATCCAAATCTCTCATTACATTCGATTGAAATTCTGAAAGCATAAATTGACCGAATCTTACTAAAACATTAGCAATAATGAAGGTAAATGCTATAAAGGCAACATAATGAAAAAGGGAGTCGGCTAATACATGCCTATCTATATTGGTATTTGCGACCAAATCAACAATTTTTTTATAAAAAATTGGTACAACAGTGTTAGACAATAAAGGCCTGGCGGCATAAAGAAGAAATATGCCGTAAAACTGCCATTTATATTTAGAAATGGTAGGCCAGATATAGGAAAATGAATCTTTAAAATTAAACATAAAAATCGGCTTGGATAAGCTTTTTCGATTCTAGCAGAAAAAGCCCATATTTCAAACCCCCACACCTTTTGTTTTATGGCTTCAGATCATATAATAGTCATTATGTACTATGTATATATTTTGAAGAGCTTGAAAGATGAAAAATTATATATTGGTTCAACCAATGATCTGAAGCGAAGACTTTCGGAACACAATAATGGACTTAATCGTTCAACGAAAGCGAGGCGGCCTTTCGAACTGAGATATTATGAAGCTTGTGCCAGTAAATATGATGCAAGAAAAAGAGAATATGCGCTAAAAAAAGACGGTAAAGCCTTAGGCCAATTAAAAAGAAGAATCTCCGAAAGTCTTCAATAAAAACGAAAGGTGTGGGGGTCAAAGCTCTTCCTGGGACGGCGCGATGACTTCTGCGCGCCAGAATTTTGTTTTCAGAGTCTTGATGAGGTCATTCAATTCTTCGCTTTTAAGCAGATACAAAACTACAATGGCGGCCATTATGCCTAAAATCCCGGAAATGAAGCCTTGTAAAAATACGCCCCAGAATGTTGTCGTGCCAAAAACCGGGGAAAATGCGTTCAGGCTCAAATAAGACACCAATCCTAAAAAAAACGACGCGCCTAAACTTTGAAAAAAGGTTTTGGTAATAAAAGATTCATCCGGCATAAAATCTCTCTTTATAAAAATCCAGTGCAAAATAAAATTTAAAATAGTTCCGATGGAATATGCGAGCGGAAGCATCAATACTTCGGTCCCGGCAATGTCGTTCACTTTAAGCAGTGATTCCATAAAATAACGGAACAAGAGCGCGTTTTTAAAAAAATAAATAAATACATAAGACAAGATTATAATCAGGACAGAACAGGAAAAATTCACCAAGAGTGGGCGCTTGGTATTGCCGGTCGCATAATAAGAGCGGGACAAAAGAGCAATCATTCCCTGCGCGAGAATTGAAACGGAAAAAATCGCGAGACCGGCCGCCACCAGACGGGTATCGTCCCAAGAAAAAGACCCGGAACCGAGAATCACGCGCACAATCTGCGCCCGCAGCACGATGAAGAGAAAGATTACGGGAAGCGACCAAAAGACGATTGCCCGGGCAGTTGACTTTAAATGTTTTTTAAATTCGTCCTTCCGGCCACCGGAAAAAGATTTTGCCAAAGTGGGAAAGGCCGCCACCGCGTAAGATATGCCGATAATGTTCAGCGGCACCGACTGAAGATTGAATGAGAAATTAAATATGGAAATGGAGCCGCTTTTTAAAAACGAAGCCAGGGCAATAATGCTGATTAGGGCGATGTTGTTAAAAGCGAGGCCCAGGGTTCTGGGAAATGAAGCTGCTGCCGCCTGTTTAATATCCTTAAAATTGACTGAAGGCGAAAATTTAAGCGTAAATCCGCAAGAGCGAGACGCATAAAATTGTATTCCAAGATGCATCAGGGCGCCAAGCACGACGCCTATCGCCAGCCCGTAAATTCCAAAAATCGGATAAAAAAATAAAACACCGGCGATAATTCCTAAGTTGTAAAAAATCGGGCTTAAAGAATAGATAAAAAACTTGTGAAAAAGCTGGGTTACCGTGCCGAAAAGATTGGAAAGACCCATTAAAATCGGAGAGAGCAGCATTATCCGTGAAAGTAAAATAAGTTTCTCTTGGAAAAGCGGAGCAAAGCCCGGAGCAATAAGAGGAGCTAAATATGGCATGAGAAAAAAAGCAGCAAGAGAAACAAATATCATCAAGCTGAAAAAAACGGTAAAAATGTCATTCAAATATTTTTGGGCTTCAGAAGTTGCTTTCCCCCCGTCCCCGCCTACTCCCGAACCATCGTGAGAGCGGGCAGGCATTTTTGCCGCCATAAAAGGTATGAGCACCGTTACGGAAGCCAACGATGCTATGCAGATAAAAATCAGGTCCGGCACACGAAAAGCGGCATAATAAGCATCCAGAGAGGAAGAAGGCCCGATAAAATGCGCGATGGAACGGTCGCGGAAAAGGGCCAAAATTTGAGAAAATAAAGTAAAACAGCCCAAAAGGAGCGCGGCCTGGTTGATATTCCCATATTCTTTGCCGAAAATTCTTAGGATTTTCTCCATCCTATTATAAATTTATTGTTTAGCTTTATCGGGTGCGGGTGCGGGTGTAGAATTTTTTAAGGAATCAACATATTGTATTAAATTTTTATCGGCAGGAGCAAGAGACAGGGCAGCCTGCGCATAAGAAAGCGCTCCGCTGTTATTGCCTTCGCTTTTTGCTATCTGGGAAAGAGTAATCAGAGCATCAATGTAATCTTGTTTAAGGGAAAGAGCTTCTTTTGCATAATCTTTAGCCTCTTTAACTTTTCCATCAACAAATGACGCGCCTGCCATAGCAAGCTTGAGGCCCGGATTTAACGGATTTAAGCTGGAAGCGGCCCGGTAAGCTTCAACGGCTTTGCTATAGGCATCTTTGACCCCCAGCGACCCGACTGACTGATACACGGAGCCAAGCAACTGAAAATTCAGATAATTTGAAGGATCGTAAGCTGCCGCCAATTGCGCGCTATTTACAACTTGGTCGAAACTTGCCTGTAAATCCGCCTTATCTGTGTCGGACAATTCCGATTTTTTGTTGGCTATAGTATTTAATTTCACAAGATATATCTGCGAATAAGTGCGCAAATACAAATCATTCGAGTATAAGGAAAGGGCTTTGCCGATAAAATCTTCCGCCGCTGTTTCCGTTGACGCAAAAACCGCCTTTCCAAAATATGAAATGGAGGCAAAGCGCTCTATATATCTGAATGAAGCGGCGATAGAAAAAATTATCACAAGAATAAGGGCAAGTATGGAGAAAAAACTTTTTCTATGGTCGTTTAAAAATGACATTGATATTTCTTTATCCGAATTAGAAGCAGCCAGCCCGATGAATACCCCGGTAAAAGCAAGCGACAATAAAAATATTACCGCTCCCGTGGAATAAAAGAATGAAGAAATAAATAAATAAAGAGACAGCACGAAGAATGCCATCATTTCCCAATTTATTCCATTTTTAATGCTGGAAAATACCGATTTTACGCCGATAGCCAAAAATAGGACGAAAAAAACAAGCCAGGCAAGAATGCCAAGATAGCCGGTAGTAGCGGTCAGGGTAGGCAATGATCCGGAGCCTGAACTAAAAGAAACATCCCAAAACTGGGTATTGTTTATAGCAGCGGGCTTATACATTGACCATGCTTCTGTAAACCTGTTCGGGCCAATGCCAAAAACAGGATCTTTGGCAAGCACTCCCTTGGTTATTGACATGGTGGCTCCAAAAGAAGGACTGACTTCAGTATTTGATATCTGCAAGCGGTTCGGAATGAAGCCCCCGACAAAACCCGCCGACATAAAAAATAATAAAGATATCATCACGACAATAAAGGAAACCATGGGAAAAGGCTTTTTTTCTTCTTCATTTTCATTTCTTTGGAAAGTAATTGAAACTTTATAAACAAAAATTATAAGGCTGGAAATTCCAAGAAGCAGCCAAACCAGCGGGAAGTTTACGGAAGCCGCCAACAGTATTGAAAGTAAAATGAATATTTCCAATAAGACTTTTTCCATTTTAGAAATTGGAAAAAATTCAATCACCAAAAGAAACATCAGCCCGGAAAATCCGGCAAAAAGCCCCAGCGCGTTCCAGGACCCTAAAACATTGCCAGTTTTGCCTGCCAAGATTCCCAACGACAAAATCGTAGGCATGAACAAATGGGCGCTTTGGAAAATTAAAACAAAAGCTGAAGATAATATCATTCCAAGCAAGACTATCTTTGCCCGTTTGGGAGTTCTAAAAATAATAGAAGAAAAGAGCATTAAAACAAAAGCCGAAAGGATAAACCAGAAAGACCCGATATCAAACATGGTGCCAAACAAAGACACTTGCGATGTTCCTGAAAAAAGAGCTGAAAGCAGGAATACCAAGGTTATGCCAAATCCCGATACTAATAACCAGGATCTTGGAAAAACTATCCGTCCATCTGAAAATCGGGCTATTGCCCAAAAAACCACGGAAACCGCAAGTCCCAAAACCAAAAGCAGACCTTTTGAAGTTTCAACCGGAATATTGGTAAAAGGTAAACAGAAAATCGGCAACAATACCACAACCAAGAATAGTGATAAAAATGAGAGCCTGTCAAATATATTTGAATGCATAAGCTTTTTTAAAAAAACTAATAAAAATAACGACTATGTTTGATGCTTAATTATATATAATATAATGCCAAAAGACAAACGCTATACTAAACAACTATGTTGATAAGTTTGTCCTTCACATAAACCACCTTTTTTACGTGTTTCCCGGCTATTTGTTTCAAAATAGCTTCATTCTCAAGGGTTTTTTTCTTCACTATTTCTTCATTATCATCGGTTTGTATTATAATTTCGGTTCTGACTTTACCATTTACTTGCACCACAATTTTTATTTCTTCGTCTTCTATCAAATCAGGAGACCACTCCGGCCAGCTGGAAAGATAAATAGTGTTTTTTTCGCCAAGCATATTCCACAACTCTTCCGCCACATGCGGCGCAAATGGCGCAAGAATTTGCAGAAATTTCTTGTAATCTTTCAAATCTAAAGTCGGACTTTTTTGAAGATCTAGAGCAAAGGCAGATTCCATCTTCGTCGCTAAAATCATCATACTGGAAATTGCAGTATTGAAATGCATCTCTTCAATGTCTTCTGAGACTTTTTTGATGGTTTTATGAAGAATTTTTTTTAATGAAAGAAAATCGGAAGAATTTTGAATGGTCTGGTTGAGACCGCTCTTATTTTGAACACTAGCGCGGGCGACCCGAGGACCTGAAAAATTTTTCTGATTTTCTGAAATTTTAATACCTAGTCTCCAAACCTTTTCAATAAACCTCCTGGCTCCGATAATGCTTTCTGTCGACCAGGCGACTGACTGGCTAAATGGCCCCATAAACATTTCATAGACCCGTAGCGTATCCGCGCCGTATGTTTTTACAATTTCGTCCGGATTAATCACATTCCCCAAGCTTTTGGACATCTTTACTCCCCCTTCACCCAAAATCATGCCATGCGAAGTGCGTTTTTTGTACGGCTCGGTCGTGGGCACTAATCCCAAGTCAAACAAGAATTTATGCCAAAAACGTGAATATAAAAGATGGAGTGTTGTGTGTTCATTGCCCCCGTTATACCAATCCACCGGTGTCCAATATTTTAAATTTTTCTTGCTCGCAAATTCTTTATTGTTTTTCGAATCAGCATAACGAAGATAGTACCAGCTAGAACCTGCCCAGTTCGGCATCGTATCGGTTTCTCTTTTGGCTTTGCCTTTGCATTTCGGACATTGGACATTAACCCATTTTGCAATATTGGCAAGCGGTGATTCTCCGCTCTCCGTTGGCTGATAATTTTTTACTTTTGGAAGCTTTACCGGTAAGTCCTTCTCCGGCACCGGAACCATTCCACAATCTTCACAATGAATTACCGGTATTGGCTCACCCCAGTATCGTTGCCTGGAAAAAACCCAATCGCGAAGCTTGAAAGTGGTTTTTTCTTTCCCCCCGACAAACTTTATGATTTCCTTTTTTGCTTTTTCAGAATCCATTCTGTCAAATTTACCAGAATTTACGAGCAATCCTGACCCTACATATGCAATTTCTTTTATTTTGCCTAGAAAACCATTCCAAATTGAATCCCGTTCCGAAAGACTTAAAAAATCATATACTTCGTTTTTCTTCTTCCATAAAACATTGTGCTTTGCATTCTCCTCTGGAGAAATAGGTATCTGTTCCCCGTTTTGAAGTTCAAAATATAGATAACGAAACCGAGCGAGTACGTTTGTTTTTTTCATCTGATGATAAAAATTAACAAACGAGAAACCGCCAACTTGTCGAATAAATTTTGTATTTGTGTACCCTGATTCTTCCCGAATTTCTCGTTTCCCTGTTTCAATAAAATCTTCCCCTTTTTCAATTCCGCCAGAAACCATTGAGCGAACGTCAATATGATTTTTCCATTGGATGCACAGATATTCATCCTTATCCCAGTGTTTAACAATGCACATCACAGCATCACGGTCTACATACGGCATATCGTTGCGAACTATCTGTCCAGGTATAGGACTTTTAGAGACAGGCGCAACTACTTGGCGAATCGGCAAATCGTATTTTTTCGCAAATTCAAAATCTCTTTCGTCGTGCGCCGGCACAGCCATAATCGCTCCTGTGCCGTAAGATGCAAGCACATAATCCGCTACCCAAACAGGAATCTCCTCCTTAGTCGCCGGGTTAACTGCTTTTACTCCCTTTAATTCAATACCTGTTTTTATTTTATCGGGAGCTGTCCTTTCGATTTCCGTCTTTTTTTTATTTGCTCCGATATATTGCAACACTTCGGCCCAATTTGAAATTCTAGATTTAACTTTGGAAATCAGTGTATGTTCAGGAGAAAGCACTAAATAAGTTGCTCCGAAGATAGTATCTGGACGAGTGGTAAAAACCTTAATTTTTTCAAGATTTGGTATATTTTCTTTCGCGCACGGGCAAAAACTGAATTCTATTTCCGCCCCCTCGCTCTTTCCTATCCAATTCCTCTGCGCGAGCTTTATTTGCGGCAGATAGTCTACGTCGTCTAAATCTTTATCCAGCCTCTCGGCATATTTTGTAATCGCGAGCATCCATTGTTCTTTTTCCCTTTTCACGACCGGCGTCCCGCAGCGTTCGCAGTTTCCGCCGACTACTTCTTCATTCGCCAGGCCAATTTTGCATGATGGACACCAATTAATAGCCATCTTGGCTTTATACGCCAGGCCTTTTTTAAAAAACTGCAAAAATATCCATTGCGTCCATTTATAATATTTGGGGTCAGTGGTATTCACTTCCCGAGACCAATCAAAGGAGATACCAAGCGATTTTATTTGCTGGCGGAAATTATCGCTATTTTTTTTTGTGACAAAATGCGGGTCCTTGCCTGTTTTTATTGCGTAATTTTCCGTCGGTAAACCAAATGCATCCCAGCCGATTGGATAAAGCACATTATAACCCTCCAATCTCCTTTTTCTAGATATTATATCCATGCCGATATACGGCCGCGGATGCCCGACGTGCAGCCCGTCGCCCGAAGGATACGGAAATTCAATCAGACTGTAATATTTAGGTTTCTTAGAAAAATCTTCGGCATGATAAATTCCGATCTTTTCCCATTCTCTCTGCCATTTTGTTTCCAGTTTTTTATGGTCGTATTCTTTCATGGTGGATTTATAATACACAAAAAACCGCCTTTTTGCAAAAGCTGTTTTTTGTTATTTTTTGAATCAATTAGGCTTTAATATATTTCTTATTGATTGTAATTGACACATATCCAAGACCGATAAATATAAAGCCGAGAAGAATAAGAGCTACTGGCCAGCCGACTGAATCTGCAAAATATTCACTTGTGATATAAGAAACATGCGCAATAAGGAAAAGAGTGCTAACCACCAATACAGCGCGACTCTTTATGTAAGCTGACAAGAAAAGGCCTCCAATCACGATAATAAAATAGAGCATTTGCCATGGCACTGAACCGAAAACCTGTGAGAACGCAGCCCCAAGAAAGCCGGCGATGCCAAAGAAATACAAAACTTCCACCAATTTATCATTCCATCCGCCTCGAAAAGAATATGCAAGCAAAAGATAACTGGCTCCCACTACCATCGTCAAATATGCGTATAAATCCCCGTGCATATAGAATGAACCGTCAGTAATCGATTCAACGACAAGATAAATGAAAGCCGTGCCGTTTGCTATCGTAAAAAAAGTCAGAATAGCACTTTTATGGATAGAATTTATTAATAAATAAAAGACAAAAATAGCCCCGAAGGTTAGAGCAACGGGCCACAAAGAAACAAAGTCCAAACCGAGCTCCGAAAGAGTTACCATCGCTCCCCCGGGAACGAGTAAACCTCCCATGAAATGGAAAACCGACCCAATATGATCCTCCGGCTTTTGTTTAAGTAAGAATGACCCGATAGCGGTAAGAAGAAAACCGAGGCCCAATGTAACTGATATGCGTCCAAGAGACCCTATATCATTCCAAATCTGAAAAACAAAAATAATAATCCCGATAACCACAATAGCCGCGCCTAAAACATACAACATCTTGGTCACAGAAAAATGCGTCTCCCCTTTAGCATCTGCCACCCTCTTTTGCGCTCCCGGAGGAAAATTTAGCTGACTTAGAACGTACTCACGGCTTATCTCACCCGTGGCTACTTTAGCCAAAAGTTCCTTTATTAATTCTTCTTTATTCATAAAATTTAATAGCTAATAATAATTAATTCCGCTTAATTTCTCCCGGGCAATACCCATCCTATAAATTGAAAATTATTTTGGTAATAATATCGATCACTGCTATTTATAAGATTCAGTTTGCTTTTACTTCTTCCTTTCATAAGATAATAACCATATGAGGAAGAATTCCCCCCGAAAGGAAAGAAGAAATCACCTCCATTGTTGTAGTTGCTGGAAACTGTAACGCTGTCAGGCGATGTTAAAAGACTGTTCAGCATCAATGCTTCTGCTTCCGCAAGAGTTATTTCTCTACTCTCATTCTTCTTGGTGTCGTGCAAGAAGATACGAGCGGCATAGTTTTCTTTAATATCCGGTATCTTGTCTTTATCTGAATCTTGAACCGGATCAACGGTATTGACAGTAAATTTATTATTTACAACTGAATAGCGTTTCTGTAGATAGTTATCACAATTGTATGAATAGTAGTAGTTTGTACCGTCAGTACATGATGTATAAACAAAATTATAATCAGTAGAAAGAAAAAGTGACGGAAGATAAGTACTCAAGGCAACAACAATTATTAATACTATCGGCAGTATAAAAGCAAACAATATGGCAAAATTTCTCTTTATAAATTCTTTCATACTGATATTATACACTCCAAACAGCCGTATTGGCAAGGGGAATTATACGCTTATTTGATTTTTCCAGAACGCAAAGCTCGCCGGCTTCAACGCTACCTCCGAAATTCTTCATAGTATCTTCTAGTGCATAACAGAGAGCAAGAGAAGAAGAGTCAATCGCATAAGAAGTCAGAATAACAAAAAGTGGTTTATCGCTTAAAACTTTTTTCACTTGAGAAAGAAGCTTCGGCAACATTTCTTCTATTTTCCAAATCTCTCCTTTGGGTCCGCGGCCAAACTTCGGCGGATCCATAATGACAGCGTCGTATTTATTGCCTCTTTTCTCTTCTCTTTCTAAGAATTTAATGGCATCATCTTCTATCACTCGCATCGATGCTTCGGCTAGCCCAGTATTCAATTTTTGATTTTCTTTGGCCCAATTTAAAACTTGCTTGGAAGCGTCCAAATGTGTTACCTCCGCTCCGGCCCGGAGCGCAAACAGGCTCGCCACTCCGGTATAACCGAAAAGATTTAGAAACTTAAGCCTTGAAGCAGAGGAAAATTTCTTTGTCGCGTAAGTCCCACCCGGTACTCCGGGAAGGGTAAAGCGCGAAGAAATTTTCTTCTGCGAAATGGCTGAACTAATTTTCTTCTCAATAAAATCCCAATGCGCCGCCTGCTCCGGGAAAAATCCCAAATGCCGGAAAGGCGTGGGCGAAGCAAAAAATTTAATTCCTCTGTATTCCATTTCCCACTTTTTGTCAAAGTCCGCCTTTGACATTTTCCAACCCGCTTTCGCACCTACTTTGGAACTCCAAAATTTACCATCCGATTTTTGCCATTCATTTTTTAGCGTCTTTGGCCAAACCGCTTCTTCATAAGGCCGCACAAAAGTGTATGGACCGAATCTTTCCAGCTTCTCTCCTCCGCCCGTATCCAAAAGCTCGTAATCGGTTTTACCCGCCATAGCACCAGCGGAGGAGGGCCAATTTTCTGAATAAAAAATTTTGATTTCCATATTATTTTTTTACATAAACACCTTGTAAATAAGAAACAACGGGAAGAAACAAGCATATCGCTGAAACTGTTATCAGGCTCACCTTGGGAGAAGTTGTAAAATAAAAGACCAACAAGCCAATCATAAGCGTTGCAAAATAACCTATGTTTAAAAATAATTCTCTTAAAGCCATCGTTCTTTCAATTCCGATATCTTTGTAATAATCAATATTAAAAGTAAGCCAAAAGGGACTGGCAAGCGATATAGACAAGCTGCCTATGCCGGCGAAAATGTGCCAATAATAAGAATTTTCCGCAAAACCGAGAGGTAGGAAACTTGCAACCGCCAAAACACTGAATACATAGAAAAATATTTTTCTGTCTTTCATTTTATCCGATATATGGCCATTAATTATGGAAGCAATTGCTGTCATTAAGGCCAAATATCCGAAAAAGTTGCCAAATTGCCTCGGAGTCTTTATAAAAAATAACGTAAATATGGGAATAAAAGAATAATTTATTCTTAACATTATCCCCTGAAAAAAAGTTGACCAGTTGAACTTATTTTCAAAAAAATAATTTCTAACGTTTATTGTATAGTCAAAAGAGGGCAAAAATCTAAGCAGCATGATTGGAACAACGTACATGGCGGCTCCTGTCAAAAATACGGTTTCAAAACCAAATTTTTCAGCTACGATGCCGGTAAGTGGCTGGAGGGTTATACCTAATATCGGTGTAATCAAATAATACATTCCGCTATGGAGCCCCCGGCTGTCTTCGTGGCTGAACTTAAAATGCATTGCGTTGTAAGGAATCCAAAAAAAAATTATATTCAATCCTGAAAAAAGTCCGGATAAATAAAGTTGATAACTGCCGAATATTTTTATCAAAACAAAAGCCTGTAGAATGCTGAATAATATGCCCCCAAAAATAGAATATTTGGCATTTATTTTTATTTTTGGGAAAAAGAATATGCCCGCCAAGGCAACAAGACAAGCAACCATGTAATAGATAAGCAATTCGGCAAAACCAAAACCATTCCTAGATAGCCAAAATACGATTAGCGTCTGGGCAAAAAACATTGACGCCATATAGGTAAAAAAGAAAATATAAATTCGTCTTAATATCATAAATTAAATTAAAAACTCTATTACGTCACCGTCTTTGACTATATACTCTTTGCCTTCAGTGCGGACCCAGCCGTGCTCACGCGCCTTGGCAAAAGAACCGGCTTCCACCAGCTTGTCATAGGCCACGACCTCCGCCCGGATAAACTTATCCCGGAAATCCGTATGGATTGATTTGCCGGCAAATGGCGCGGTCGCTCCGCGGACTGTCGTCCAGGCCCTTGATTCATCTTCTCCGGTGGTAAAAAAAGTAATCAGATTGAGTAAGTCATAACTCGCTTTAATCAAGTTATCCAGACCAGTGCCGAAAATAGGGTCAACTTCTATATACGGGCCCGGAAGTTTTGAAATAAAATCCCGTTTCACATTTTCTGCAGCCTCCGATGTGTTCAATACATACAAAGTCGGCTTTTTAATCCCTGCCTGCTCCAATTCAAAATTAATAACTTCTATATCAAAAAGCGGGTCAATAGCCTCATGCACATGAATCATCGCCTTATCTTCAAAAATTCGCACCACTTCAATAATCGCGTCCACTTCACGAATGTGGGAGAGAAATTTATTGCCAAGCCCGGCGCCGGTACTCGCGCCTTTGACCAGACCGGCGATATCTACAAATTCTACTATCGCGGGAATAGTTTTTTTGGACTTGGAAATTGCCGAGAGTTTGGTCAGGCGCTCATCCGGCACCGGCACGATGCCGACCGACGGATCAATCGTGCAGAACGGATAATTTTCCGCCGGCACACCTTTTTTCGTCAGCGCGTTAAAAAGCGTGGACTTCCCCACGTTTGGCAGACCGACAATCCCTATACTTAATGACATATAGAAAATATACCTCAACACTTATTTTTTTCCAAGCCCTAAAACCCTAAAATAAGTGTATAGATATAGCAAAAATAAGCGCCAAAAACAAAGCAGGTCCCGTACTGAGCCCTGCCTGTCGACAGACAGGTTTGCTCTTATGAAGTTATCCCCATAGTCTTAATATTATAAAGAATGAAAAGTGTTATAATTGAGAGTTGGAAAGAGGAGAGGATTAACGCTCTTGCTCTAGGTTCATAAAAAGGTCGACTACACTAACCAATTCGAAGGAATTGGGATTTCGAAAAAATCCTTCAAAATTATAAACTTCTCTAATTTAATAACTAAAATAAAAAAATTATGAAAAAATTCAACAAAGCTTCAATTATTTTTGTTTCTCTGGCTCTCGGCTTAGTTTTGCCGGTTTCCGCATTGGCGGCTACGACGCCTTCTCTCGGAGCAGCGGCAACCTATGGCATTCTCAGCAGTACCTACACCAACACAGTGGCAGGAACTACAGTCAACGGAGACGTCGGGTTTACCACCGGACCGGCCGTTGCCCCCGCTGGCACGCATACAAACTACGGAAGTGGCGCCCCATATTCTACGGCGGGCTCGGCTCAGGGTAGCGCTTTATCCGCTTTGGCTTCTCAGGCATGCACCTTCACTTTTGCGCCTGGAGCGATTAATCTTTCTACCGACACGACTCACGGCCCTATCGGCGTATACACCCCTGGGGTGTATTGCAGTACGGGGGCGATGAATGTGGGGGGGCCGCTCACTCTCAGCGGCAGTGGAACATATGTTTTTAGGCCTGTGGGCGCGCTTGATTCAACCGCCGGGGCAATTGTCTCATTGTCCGGCGCATCAGCTTGTGATGTTTTTTGGACGCCGAGCGCGGCTACGACGCTGGCTGCTAATACAACTTTTGTGGGAACGGTAATTGACAATTCCGGTATTACGGTGGGCGCTAACACCACCTGGAATGGAAGGGCTTTGGCCTTCGGTGGAACAGTCACGACAGCTACTGATACCATTACCGCGCCAACTTGTTCTACTCCAACTCCAACTCCAACACCGACCCCAACACCAGTTCTAGTTCCACCCTTAATCAGCATTACCAAAGTCCCATCTTTGCTGGCACTACTGGCTGCTGGAGGCGGATCGGTTGCGTTTGATTATGCAGTTTCGAACATTGGAACCGTTGCAATGAGCAACGTCACGGTTGCCGATAATAAATGTTCTCCTGTAACCTTTCTTTCCGGCGATACTAATGGTAATTTAACGCTTGAAGTCACTGAAACATGGAATTACCGCTGCACCGCGAATGTCTCGCAAACCACTACCAATACGGTAACTGCGACCGGTCAGGCCAATGGTTTTACCGCTACTGATACCGCCGAGGCAACGGTTGTTGTCGGCGCTGCGCTTCCGCCGCCATTAATTCATCTGGTAAAAAAGCCAAGCGTATTACTTCTTCCCGCTTCCGGCGGAGCGGTTACCTACACATATACGGTAACTAATCCGGGCACAGTCGCTCTGAATGATGTCAGTGTTGCTGATAATAAATGCAGTCCGGTTTCCGGCCGTTCCGGCGATGTTAATAGCAACAATATGCTTGATGTCTCGGAGACGTGGGTTTATTCCTGTCAAATGAATTTGACCCAAACGACAACCAACACTGGGACAGCGCAAGGCAGCGCTAATGGCTTTACCGTTACCGATCTATCGCTGGCTACAGTTGTGGTATCTGCTCCCGCTCTTCCTAAAACCGGATTTCCTCCGGAAGAAAATACTCTTTGGAATATCATTCTTCCAGCCGGAATTCTTGGCGCTCTATTCTCATTCTACTTGGCTCGAAAAAAAGAACTAATCTAGTCCAAGCATAAATATGAATCTATATATAAAAAAATTGAATAAAAATTCAATAATAATAATATTCGCGCTTTTCTTGGTTTTTACCGGATACAATAATATTGTGCGAGCCGCAACCGGGGGAGGTACAGCCACGATTGCGGTAGATGGCGGTGCTCAGGGCGCGGGTGTGACCGTTGTACAATCCACCTCACATACTTTTACCGCTGTTTTGACGATTAATGTAAGCGGAATGACTCTCGGTGCGGCAAGCCCAACTTTTACCATTCCGACCGGTTTTACCGCGCCGAATGCTAGTCCTGTCGCTGTCGCAGGTGATGTAAATGCCGATGGAAAATGGTCTGTTGTGTCAGGCACGGGTTCTTGTGTTGTGGACTCCGCTCCCGGTTCTCCCAATACCACCGCTACAGGACAAGTAATTACTGTTGACATAACAGCAGATTGCGCAAATGGCGATACAATTACTCTTACCTATAAAGGAACATCTAATGTGGCAATGGGGGCGACAGCTCTGACTGTTAGTACGGCTGATGCCGGGGACCCAGGCCCGGTTACGCCGCTTCTTGCCGGTTCGCCGACAATTACTGTTACTGCCGCCGATGTCACTGCTCCGACTGTTGCCGTTACCATGGACGATGACGCTTTGAATATCGGCGATACATCTTTGGTCACCTTCACCTTTTCGGAAACTCCGGTAGAATTTGCTACGGCCGATGTTACCGTTGCTAATGGTTCAATCGGAGCGATAGACACTAGCAACCCGCTCGTGCAGACCGCGACTTATACCCCGACGAATGGCATCACGGACGCAACAAATGTCATTACTGTCGGCACCGCTTGGACGGACGCGGCTTTAAATGCTGGTGTTGGCGATGATTCGCCGAATTACACGATTGATACTACCGCGGCAACCGAAACTATTACTGTCATTAAATTAGTGGTCGGAGGAACAAAAGTTGTTGCTGATTTTCCTTTGTTTGTAAATGCTTCGGGAGTTACCTCTGGTGTTGCCAATAGCTTTCCCGTGCCTGCCACCTATACTGTAACAGAAACCTCTAACACAAATTATACCGCCAGTTTTTCCGGTTTTTGTCCGGGCGGTGTCATAAGCCTTACCCTGGGTACTCCCAAAATTTGCACTATCACTAATACTTATGCCATACCCCCCGTATCTGGAAGTGTAAGTTTGTCTTCGGCGCCAGTCCCGCCTTTAATCGACGTGTTAAAAGTGCCCAGCCCTTTGGCCTTGCCAAGTGGTCCCGGTCCAGTGACATACACCTATACGCTTCGCAATATCGGAACGGTTCCGGTAACCAATATAACTATGGCGGGCGATAGTTGCAGCCCTATAATCTTTGTCTCCGGCGATGCTAATGCCAATGCCAAACTCGAGGTGAACGAAAGATGGGTCTATCGCTGCACGACAACACTCTCACAAACTCATACAAATGTCGTCACCACAACCGGATGGGCTAATGGAATAAGCGCGGTTGACATCGCAACCGCCACAGTTGTTGTCGGAGCGTCAATCGTGCCACCCTTGATCCACGTAACAAAAGTCCCGAACACATTTTTGCTTTCTTCTCCCGGTGGAGCGGTTACTTACACATATACCGTGACCAATCCCGGCACAGTGCCATTAAGCAATGTCAGCGTTACCGATGATAAATGCACCGGCTTGCCAGGCCGTGTTCTGGGACATCCGGGAGACCTTAATAAAAATAACCTGTTGGAAACCAATGAGACCTGGAGTTTTGTCTGCCAAACAAATCTTACGCAAACAACGACAAATACCGTCACGGCCAGCGGCGATGCCAATGGCCTCACGGCCAGAGATTTCGCAATTGCGACCGTCGTTGTATCTGCCCCCGGTTTTCCGAAAACGGGATTTCCTTCTGAAGAAAAAAAAGGTTTGTGGAATTATGCTATGAACCTTCTGGAGAATCTATGGAATTTAAGTTTTCATTAAAATGGTCATTGCTTATTATTGGTATTGCGGGAATTGCATTCTCCGCAATAATTGTTTCATTCCCGGCTTCGGATTTGTCAGCCCGTAATCTTTCCCAGAGCATCTCTTTTGAAATGCAGACCAGTCCGGGACTTCCAGCCCGTCTTAAAATTCCAAAAATTAATGTTAATACTGTTGTTGAATATGTAGGTCTCACGCCAGAAGGGGCAATGGGCGTGCCCAAAGGGCCTGCCGGTGTAGCTTGGTATAAGCTCGGGCCGCGCCCCGGGGAAAAAGGCAGTGCTGTTATAGCCGGACATTCCGGCTATAAAGATAAAAAACCGGCAGTCTTTGATAACTTACATAAATTGGTTAAGGGGGATAAAATATATGTTGAAGATGAATTTGGGATAATTGCCACTTTCGTGGTACGTGAAAAACGACTATACGATCCAAATGTAGACGCTTCAGACGTGTTTGGTTCAAGCGACGGAAAAGCACACCTTAATCTTGTTACCTGCGAAGGGGTCTGGGATGAAGTTACTAAAAGTCGTTCCAAGCGGCTGGTAGTCTTTGCGGATAAAGAATAAATTACAAAAACTAATTCCCAAAATTAATCTGGAAACTATACATTCCCATTCCGCATATTCCCTGCAATGGTTCCCCCGCTTTTGGAATTCCGAGATCAATTTCCGTTTCTCCCGTTTGGGGTAAAATCTTCTGAAAATTGACAGAACGAATCACAAGCGCCGCCGAGCAATCATATGTGCTTTCCGTTTTGACAATAAGTTTTGTCGGTATCCCCGCTTTTGCGGCAGAGATTCCCGGAGAATAACCGCCCTTGGCATTTATCGTGATGTATTGAATGCCATTTCTTATTTCAATATTGTTCTGTGCCGATTCGGAATCCGATTCGCCGGTAAAAATAATGCCCATGACAACAATTAGGCCGAGCGTAATAATAATCAAAACTGTTTTATTCATTGATTTTGCAAATCACGTCGCGCAAGTTCGATTAAAGCGCGACGCTTAAATTATACATTAAACAGCGGATTAATAATTCCCAATCCGGCAAGTCCCGCAAGCAATGCAAACAAGCCAAGCCCGACTACCACCACTCCCGCGGATTTGAAAAATAATGGCGCGTGTTTTGAATGCGCAAAAGATGCCGGCCCGAATGATAACAGCAGGAGCATTGGCAATGTCCCCAGGGCAAACGCAAACATAATCAAAAATCCCGATAGAAGCGAACCGCTTCCCAATGCGGCAACCTGCATTGACTGGGTAAATCCGCAGGGCAGGAAAAACGTGCCGAAACCGACTAAAAGAGGTGTGAAAGTTTTGTGTTCTATTTTTCTAAAAACAGAAAAAACTTTTTGAAAAATTCCGGAAGGAAATGTAACTTTGTTTTTTGCAAATAACCCCAGTAAATTAAAACCAAGCAACAACATAACTAGAGACGCGGCGATTCCCAGTATCGCCGTAAACGTGAAGTTGATGCCTATCGCATTGCCGGCCAATCCGAGAGTTCCGCCCAAAATCGCAAAGCTGAAAAGCCGGCCTAAATGAAAAAGAATAAAATTCTTTTTATCGCTGACATTATCCTGCGATACTTTCGCCGAGAGAGATAAAACCAAACCCCCGACGATAGCCAGGCAGCTGGAAACCGAAGCAATGAGCCCGATAATAAAGCTTGTTGCCGGTGTAGTTTTGCCCCCAATACCGAGATTGAGAATTCCCGATTTCTGTAATAGAAAAAAGAGCGCTAAAAATACAAGCCCAATCGGTATAGCTTTCCAAATCACATCATCTGCCTGCGCAGACAGGTCATTTTCTTTTTCTATCAATCTTTTCTCTACTGAAAGAATGTAGTTATTTGGCTTTAATTTATTTGTTAAAAAAGTAGCCACTTCTTCAGCATCCTGATTGTTGTCAGTTTCAATTTCAACAATTTCTTTTTTTAAATCAACTCGCGCGTTTTTTACAAAATCCTGCTCTTTCAAAATATCTTCAATTAGGATTTTGCATGACGCGCAGTGAGTGCCAGTGACGTGAAATGTATATTTTTTCAACATTGAACACACAGTTTATCACGAAGAATTATGCGCCGCAACTTCCGCCTCCTTTTTGTTCTTGTGGTTGTATTTGCGACAAGACTCCCTGATATCCCGACGCGCTGGAAAATTCGGCTGAGAGGATTTTCTTCGGGTCAGCGGTGTTCCAATCCATATTTTTGGATTTAAAAAAAACCGCGACGGCTTTATATTGGCCCGGGAACCAAAGAGTATTTACCTGCAGCGCAACTTTATACATATCCGTTTCGGAAACTCCCTGTGAAGCCATAAGTTCCAACAATCCGAGCATCGCCATGCCGTGGTTGCAGTCCGGAAAATAGGTGGAATTATCGCAGCAGGGCCTATATATATCCTTAGAAACTTTTTCAATCAGCATCTGCTGTTCCGGCGTAAGCGTTATAAATGAATGCATGCCGTAATGCGCCATTGCATTTCCTTTTGCCAGTGTCCAGCCGCCGGTAGATGCGAAATTCCCCGCCTTCGCCAAGGCTTCCGCCGTCACTGAAGTTTTGGCGGACAAGTCGGCGGGCAAGCCCGCATCGCCATATGTTACCATTGGTCCTTCTGTAAGAATCGGATTTTTGTTTCCCAATCCAAGAGCCCAAAGCATATTCAGCATTACGCCGGAATTTTCGGAATTAATTACGAGATTCCCGTTATCAGAATTGTAAAGTAATTTTTTGTCCGACTCGGAAAGCCCGCCGCGTCCGCTGTAAAGATTTTCAAATTTTTCCTTGTCAATCACTCCAGCTTCCGTCATTTTTACTCCCATATCCCCCCATCGGACCGGCAGCTCTGTTCCATTTTTGAGGGAAATTTCATCTTGCGGATTCAGCCGCGCCGGATGCCATAAAATTTCCTGGCTCTTTAATCGCGCCGTATAAATCCAAGCTCCGGAAATCAAAGCCGCCACGATAATAATGCTCACTATCGGGGGTAGATTTTTTTCTTTTTTTGTTTCATTTTCCATGTTTTTCTTGTAATTTAACCCCGACGCCTTTGGGTCGGGGTCCCGACTTTTCGTCGGGATTAGTAATTTTTAACAGCAGTTATCCAACCGTTTTTTAATTTCTTCGGCTTTTGGACTTTCTGTCCTATTTTTACGCTTTAAGAATAATTTTTTCAGCTCTGTTACGATGCCGCCTATTGACATACCCATCAAAATTGCGGTAATAAATTCATAGCGGGGCACGGACAAAAGTCCAAACCACATGCCAGAGAGCATCCATGCCCAGGTTAGAGTTACTCCGGCGCAAATTGAACATACTTGTATGGGCAATTTTTTATTAAGAACCCATATGACACACGTAAGAATGAGAACTGACAATAATGCGATAATCATATTAGATGAAGAAAATTAAGATGCCGATAATAATCATGACAATTCCCGCCCAGAGCCTGAGCCCGTTCATATTGTCGCGCTTCCATACCTGCATTTTATCAACCAATAATTTATCTGCCGATATAAACAACACGGCTACCAGCGGCAGAATTAGAATCAGATTGTAGAGCAATAGATAATTAAATCCGCTCACATAAGTCATCTGGTCGCGCAGGAGCCCGATGACCATCAAATATGGCCCGCCCATGCATGGGAACTGGCAGATGCCAACCAAAAACCCCAGCCCGAATACTGCCGGAAAGGAAGCTTTGTCCATTAATTTTCCCATGCCAGCGTGAGCAATTCCTGGAATCTTGAGTTTGATGGGGAATGTCGGGAAGAAACGATTGAGAAGATTGAGCACACCGAAGATAATGAGAAGCGTTGCTCCCAATTTTCCCATAAAATGCGGAGTGTTGAACAGATGTAGCACTTTCAGTATTCCCAGGCCAATAAGAAAATACGCGGCGAATATTCCGGCAATGTATGTTCCGCCTAGTCTGAGAATTTTTCCCCGGCTCATTTGGATTCCGAAGAGAAATGCAATAGTGATGAGGAGAATTGAGAATGAACAGGGATGCACGCTATCCAGGACGGCAGCCACCAAAACAAGCGGCAAAAGCCAGGTCCCCTGCTTGCTCAAACTCCAGATGATTGAGGAAGTTGCCGGAGCGTTTTTGAGAATAACTATGCCGACGATGACGGCAAGTATAATGCAGATTGTAATAATGATTCTTTTCATAATTAAGGAGTTACATTTGCCTTGATTTCGAATTGAAGCTTGTTGCCATTATCGTCTTCAAGGTAGACAAAACGGTCAATCCTCCCGACACCGGCCGGACCGTGAGCATTCGGGTCATAGACAACCTCAATGTCCGTCGATTGTCCGGCTTTTATCGTCTCGTTCAGCTTTGGAACAAACCCCATGCCTGGCATGCCAAAAGGCCCGTTTTTATTTCCGTCCGAACGGACAAAATACGCCACCGTGCACATGCAGGAGGTTGTTAAACTTGGAAAGTTGACATCTTTGTCCGTTCCGTTAGTCACTTTAAACATTTTGCTGACATTCCCATTTTTCATGGAAATCGTGCCAAAATCATAGAGCGTTTCGGGTGCAATCAGTTGATTTTCCCCGCCCGCGGCATTTTGCGCAGCGCTGTCGGCAAGTATTTTGATTGGTTCATTTTTATTGGAAGCTTTGCTTCTTCCGGTCAGCCACAAGAAACCGAACAAACCTACCACAATAAATGTCCACACGATAACCTGTTTAGTTTTCATAGAATTTATTTAATTAACGCTGTTAAAGAGATTACACAGCGTAAACAGACGGACTATTTTCAAAAAGCGAGAGCCATTTGATTATTTTATCTAAGTGGTTATATGATGTTTTATTATAGAAAAAAAGTTTCCACTTATAAAAAAGGAAGGGTTTTTGATTGGAAAATACTTGTCCGCCCAAAAAATATAAAATCATCCCAAAAATCAGAAACGAAAAAAGAAACAGCGATGGGAAAATTGCGCTTGAGAATTGGCGCCAATTGTTGATATGGTCAAAGCTGTTTTCACATATTGAATAGCCGTTTTGAGCGTAGGGGCAATCTACCATAGGCGCTTCGGCTATATGGCTGAACTTGAACAAGCCGAAAATTCCTATGCTTATATAAATAAGCAAAACAAAAGCGCCGATGAATAATTTTATATTGCGCAAACTCATATTTATTATTTATTAATTTGTTTATACAGCCAGATACCGAGCAGAATCAGGTCTATTATCACTATCCAAGCAACGACAGAACCAAATCCCCCGCCCATCATCCCGCTATACCCATATCCATATCCCATCATACAGAGATTATATCATATTATTTGTAATAAATCGACCTCCAAGAAATACTACTGGTTTTTATTATCAATACCGAATGCGGTATGAAGCCAGCACCAGCCCAAAAAGCTTTCAATAAGGGCAATCAAGGCCACAATAAAGATAAGCATATTATAAGCGCTGTTGTCGAATTGCGGGGCAAGCGGACTGAGCCAGACTATTCCCAGAACAAACCTAAATATTCTGTCTAATTTTCCCAAGTTGTGATTTGTCATAAAATTCTAAAATTAATAACAATTTTCGACCTTTTGTATTTTAACCTATTTTGCGTTATCAATAATATTCCGAATAATTTGGTCAATCTCTTTCGGCCTCTCTCCAAAATTGGCTTGCGGGAAAAAATGAGGGAGAATAATCGGGCGCATGCCGGAAATGAAAGTTTGACCGTCTTTGACATACACATTTATCTTGCAGGGCAGACAAAGCCCGATTTTAATGTCAATGTTCAAAAATTCATCGGCAAATTTCGCGCTGCAAAATTCAACTATCTTAAAAGGTTCTCTGACAAAACCTTTCTCACCCAAGGTTTTTTGTACATCATGAACATACAAAACCCGCATACCAGCTTTAGCGATTTCATCTTGCACATCTTGAACTGCTTCATCAAAAGTTTTTGTTGTAATTAGAGTATAATCAAATTCCATATGTTTATTTTATTAATTTTATAATTTCTTACTTTTAATACGCAAAGAATTCCCGACCACCGATACACTGGACATTGCCATGGCAAATCCTGCAAAGACCGGTGAAAGAAGCCAGCCGAATATTGGATAAAATAATCCGGCTGCCAAAGGGATACCTACTATATTATATATGAAAGCCCAGAAAAGATTTTGCTTGATTCCCCGCATTGTTATTTTTGAAAGTTTTATCGCTTTTACAAGTTTTGAAATATCTCCGCCGAGAAGCGTAATGCCGGCTGACTCAATGGCCACATCGGTTCCCGTGCCCATGGCAATACCCACGTCGGCCTGCGCCAGAGCCGGAGCATCATTCACGCCATCGCCAGCCATAGCGACAATATGTCCTTTTTCTTGTAATTCTTTAATCTTCAGCAGCTTGTCCGCCGGCAGGACATGAGCGACAATATCGTCAATGCCGACCAGCGACGCCATATATTTTGCCGCTTTTTTGTCGTCTCCGGTAAGCATAATTATTTTGATACCGAGCTTATGAAGGTCGAGAACAGCTTGTTTTGATTCAGTTTTTATTTCATCTGCCACCATTACAAAACCGAGAACTTTTTCTTTAGTTGCAAGAATAATCGGGGTTTTACCCTGCGCCGTATATTGTTCCAATTTTAAATTATCAAAAGGAAGCTTTAAGTCTTCTATAAGTTTTGCATTTCCGGCAAAATATTCTTTCCCATCTATTGTTCCTTTTATGCCTTTTCCTTGTATACTCTCAAAATTAAAAACATTTTTTAGTGGAATATTTTTTCTTGCCCCGGAGGAAGTACCCTTTCCTTCGGGGTCTTGCGCATAATTGACAATCGCATGGGCAATCGGATGTTCTGATTTTTTCTCAAGCGACGCAAGGATTGATATGATTTCTTCGTTTTTAGTGTTGATAGAAAGACTAACAAGGTCAACGAGAGTCGGCTTGCCGATAGTAATCGTCCCGGTTTTATCAACAATAACTGTATCGACTTTATGAAGCTTCTCAAGCGTCGCCGCGTCTTTAATTAAAATACCTTCTCTGGCGCCTTTGCCGACCCCCACAATGATTGCCGTGGGTGTCGCTAAGCCCAATGCGCAGGGACAAGCAATAACGAGCACTCCCACAAAAGAGACAAGACCGTATGATAATGCCTGCGAAAATCCGAGCGGGCCGGTTCCAAAAAGAAGCCAGGCGCCAAGAGCAATGAACGAGACAATAAGCACGATTGGCACAAAGATGCTTGATATTTTATCGGCCAGGGCCTGAATCGGCGCTTTGCTACCCTGGGCCTCCTCCACCATTTTTATTATATGCGCGAGCAGTGTTTCTGAGCCGACTTTTGTTGCCTTGAATGTGAACGACCCGGTTGTGTTTATGGTAGCGGCAACCACATTATCTCCGACTTTTTTTTGAGCCGGCATCGGTTCTCCGGTAACCATTGATTCGTCAATAAACGAGCCTCCTTCGGTAATTACTCCATCAACAGGAATTTTTGCTCCCGGTTTTACGATAATCAAATCACCGTGTTTTACCTCATTTACGGGTATTTCCATTTCTTTTCCGTTTTGAATGACTAAGGCGGTTTTCGCCTGGAGATTCAAAAGTTTTTCTATGGCATCACCGGTTTTTAATTTTGATTTGGCTTCCAAATATTTACCAAGCGCAATAAAGGTAATAACGATAATCGTTACATCATAATAAGTTGCATCAACATTTATGAATTGTCTGAGCGGTTCTTCAAATGCGGCAACTGCAAAACTGTACAGATATGCGGTCAATGTGCCGATACCGATAAGTGTATCCATATTCGCTTTGCCGTAACGGAGAAAACGGTAAAAACCGAGAAGATACGGTTTGCCCACGACAAAAAGAATATATGTGGCCATTAAAGGCAGAAGATGGTGGAAAAATTCCTTAATCACATAGCTCATTGCGGGAACCATATTGTATTGCGCCAAAATGTCCCAGCCTAAAATTAAGGCGCTGATTATCGCAAGCGGGATTGCAGAGATGACTTTTATTTTCATATCTTTGATTTCCGCCAGCTTTTCAGCTTTGGATTGATTAAATCCGAGATGCGCTGCATGTTCGTCAGCGGACATATTCATAGATTCTGCGGTTGGAATTATTAAAGAGTAGCCAAGCGGTTCTATTTTTTTAGAAAGGGCTTCCGGGTTGGTTTTTGATTCGTTAAAAGATATTTTCGCCATTTCTGTCCCATAATTTACCTCAACAGAATCAACGCCGTCAATTTTCTTTATATCTTTTTCAATGATAGCGGCACATGAGGCGCAGTGCATTCCTTTAATTTTATATGTTTCTTTTTTCATAATTTTTACCCCCTCCTCGCCTCCCCCAAAGGGAGAGGTCTTGAATTCTTTCCCTCTCCTTTGAGGAGGGTCAGGGAGGGGTTTATTTTCTCTTTAGCTTGTAAACTTTCAATATTTCTTTTGTTGCTTCTCCGGTCCGGCCTTTTTGGATTTGATTGACCAGGCAAGTCCCCAAATGGCTTGCCATAAGTTCATCTTCAATATTAGAAAGCCCCTGCTTCACAGCTGAAGTCTGGGTAATAATATCAATGCAATATACTCCTTCATTTATCATTTTCTGCAGGCCGCGAACCTGACCTTCAATAATCTTAAGCCGGCGGACCAGTTTTGATTTATTATCATGCATATTCAGAGTATATACCCCCTGGGGGTATATGTCAAGACAGATGCTTGTTGAAAACTAAAAAAAGGTTTTTAAGGGGTTTTGAGCGCGGCGGCGCGAAAACTTCAGGATTTTTTAAACTTCAAAAAATCCGTACCGGCAAAAATCTTGTTTTTAGTTTTCAACTTATTAGATTACCCCCATTTCTCTGCCCACCTCGGACAAAATTTTAAGCGCCTGGTCAATCTGTTCGCGGGTATGCGCAGCGGAAATTTGGAAACGCAATCGCGCGGTGCCTTCCGGCACGACCGGAAACCACAACCCCACTACAAAAAGTCCATTCGCCAAAAGTTTTTTGCTCATTTCCTGCGTCTTGGCGGCATCCCCCAGCATTACCGGCACGATTGGATGAATGCCGTCCAATACTTCAAAACCCAATTTTTTCGCCCCATTTCTGAAATATTCCGAGTTTTCTTTTACCTTAATTAAAAGCTCCGGCTTTTCTTTTAATAAATCCAAAGCCCTGATGGAAGCCATAACCACCGATGGCGGCACGGAATTCGAAAAAAGATAAGTGCGGGATTTCTGGCGGAGCAATTCTATGATTTCTTTTTTGCCGGCAATGTATCCGCCGACCGCCCCGCCCAGCGCCTTGCCAAAAGTTCCGGAAAGAACGTCAATCTTCCCGTGCAGGCCGAAATGCTCCGGCGTGCCGGCGCCGCTCTTGCCCAAAACTCCGATGGCGTGCGCATCATCCACGAATAAAAGCGCTTCGTATTTTTCCGCCAGTTCTTTCAGTTTCGGCAATTGTGCCAGATATCCTTCCATGGAAAAAACTCCGTCCGACACGATAATTTTAAAACGATATCCTTTGCCTTGGTCTTCCACAAGCATTTTCTCTAGGGCGACCAAGTCTCCGTGCGAATAAATTCTTTTAACCATATTTTCCTTTTTACAAAGTTTAAAAGCGTCAATGATGCTGGCATGGTTAAGTTCGTCGCTGTAAATAGCATCCATATGCTCCCCTTCTGCCCCAAAAGCTTCATTGGTAAGAGTCGCGAAAAAACCCAGATTCGCCATAAAATTGGTGGAATATAAGATGCTGTCATTCACTTCCAGAAATTCGGCTAATTTTTTTTCCAAAGTTTTATGGATAGTTTCCGTGCCGGAAATAAAGCGCACCGATGACAAGCCGAAGCCATATTTATCTATCGCGTCTTTGCCGGCTTTTGTAATTTCCGGATGATTCGCCAATCCCAGATAATTATTTGCGGCGAACATCAAGACCTTCTTGCCGGCAATTTCCACTTCCGCTCCCTGAGTTCCCTCCAGTTCTCTTTCCATCTTGAATTTCCCGGCTTTTTTCAACGTCTCCAGTTCTTTTTCTATATCTTCCGCAAGTTTCTTAGAATACATATTCTTGATTATATCATTTTAATTTATCTTTTAAATTTTTCAGCATTTCCGCAGTCATTTTTTCCAGATTAAATTCGGGCTTCCAGCCCCAGTCTGCGCGGGCCGCGCTGTCATCAATGCTTTTCGGCCAGGAATCGGCAATCTTTTGGCGGAGATCCGGCATATAGTTTATTTCAAAAGAAGGAATATGTTTTTTGATTTCTTCGGCAATTTCCCGCGGCGAGAAACTCATGGCGGACAAATTATACGCCATGCGGGATTGCACTTTCTCAACCGGAACCTCCATTATTTCTATCGTGGCGCGGATTGCATCATCCATATACATCATCGGGAGATAAGTATTCTCTGAAAGAAAACATGTATATTTTCCCTGTTTCAATGCTTCGTAATATATTTCCACGGCATAGTCGGTAGTGCCCCCTCCCGGTTCGCTCTTCCAGCTGATAAGCCCCGGATAACGCACGCTACGGACATCAAGACCAAAGCGCCTATTGTAATATTGGCACAATAATTCTCCGGTATATTTCGTAATTCCATACATAGTAGTCGGTTCAATAATTGTTTTTTGCGGAGTATTTTCTCTGGGAGCTGTCACGCCAAAGACGGCGATAGAACTCGGCCAGAATAATTTAATTTTTTCATCCACGCTCAAGTCAAGAATTTGCCGCAGGCTTCCCATATTAAGTTCCCAGGCAAGTTTTGGATTTTTCTCGCCGGTTGCCGACAGCAACGCCGCTAGCAAATAGATTGTTGTTATTTTTTTCCCGACGCTTTCGGTCGGGACCCCGACCCCAGAGGGCGTCGGGGCTTTCACTAGAGCACGAACAGCCTCCGCATCCATTGCATCTAATATCGCAAAAGGGCCGGTACCTAAGAGTAGCGGATGTTCTTCTTTAATGTCGGTGGCCAAAACATTCTCATTGCCGTATTTTTTCCGCAACGCCAAAGTTAGCTCTACCCCTATTTGCCCGCATGCTCCGATGACTAAAATCTTTTCCATAATTTTATATTATACATCATTTGGTCATAACCAAAGAAAACTCATCCGAAGCTTCTTCCAGAACTTGAAAACCGAGAGCTGAAGCAAGTTTAAAGCTGCCAGGATTGCCTCTTTTAACGGCAATCCAAAGCTTGATTTCGGAACCGGTATTCTTGACGTTTTGCGTATAAATATTCATCACAAAATCGGTAAAATTTTTCATAAGCCCTTTGCCCCGGAAAGGGTTGTAGGACCGCCATGCGGCGGTGTGCCAATTTGCTTTATTTGAAAGTAGGGGTTCCGGCCCGAACCAGGCTATCGCGGCCAAAATATCGGTCTGCTTGTGAACAAGAGCAAACGGTGTGCGGTTTTTTTTATACCAATCTTCATATAATCCCTCGCCGAAACGCTTCTTGTCTCCGGTATTTTTTTGCAAATCAACATCTTTTTTGTCCAGAGAAAGCTGTTTCAGTTGCTCCGCGTATTTTTTATCCAATCCGATGAAAACGCCGAATTCTTCGCCGTCTCTCCCGATAGCGTCGGCAATATGAATAGAATTATAAATAGGTAATGGCAGGGAGAAACCAGGTATGTTGTTTTGAGGGGTGATTTTCATTTGATTTGATTTTATGATTTGATTTTACGAAAGATGCCGCGCAACCGTCCATTTTAGCGTGGCTACTCTACTGTTACGCTCTTGGCTAGATTGCGGGGCTTGTCTATCCCGCACCCGCGCAAAGACGCAATATGGTAAGCCAATAATTGCAGCGGAATGGAAGCGGTAAACGCCAGCATTATATCGGAAGTTTCCGGGATTTCTATGGAGTAATCGGCGATTTTTTTGGCACGAGTATCGCCTTTGGTAATTATAGCGATAATTGTCCCGTTGCGCGCCTTGACTTCCATCATATTGCTGATTATCTTCTCATAAGAAGAGCCCTTGTTGGCGATAAAAAGAACCGGCATATTGTCATCCACCAGGGCTATCGGGCCATGTTTCATTTCTCCGGAAGCGTAGCCTTCCGCATGAATATAAGAAATTTCTTTTAATTTTAGCGCCCCTTCCAAAGCCAGTGGAAAACCGTATCCCCGCCCCAGATAAATAAAATTTTCCGTATTCTTGAATTTTTTCGCAACTTTTTTTATAGCGGCTTCCGCCAAAAATGCCTGCTCGACTTTCTTGGGAATATTTTCCAATTCCGTCAGGATTGCAATCATCTTTTTCTTGTTCAATAATTTTTTCTCGGACGCGATAAAGAGGCACATCAGCATCAGCACGGCAATTTGCGCGGTAAAAGCCTTGGTGGAAGCCACTCCGATTTCCGGACCCGCATGAGTATACAAGCCGGCATGCGCAATACGGGAAATAGATGAGCCGACAACATTACAGATGCCAAAAATCGTCGCGCCTTTTTCTTTGGCCAGTTTTACGGCCGCCAAGGTATCAGCTGTTTCGCCCGACTGCGAAATGGCAATAACCAGGTCATTTTCATAAATTACCGGATTGCGATAACGGAATTCCGAAGCATATTCCACCACCGTCGGCACTTTGGTTAATTCTTCAAAAAAATACTTCGCTTCAAGGCCAGCGTGGAATGATGTCCCGCAGGCGAGAATTATTATGCGTTTGGCGTCAAGCAGTTTTTCTTTGTCCTTTTCTATGCCACCCAATTTGACCGTCCCTTCGTTCGCATTAATCCTCCCGCGCATGCTGTCCCCAATGGAGCGGGGCTGTTCAAAAATTTCCTTGAGCATAAAGTGTGGAAAACCGCCTTTTTCCAGCTCCTCAATTTTCATCTTCGTTTTCTGGATGTAAGGATTTCTGGTTTCATTATCTATGGTTTTTATTACAAGCGCTCCGCCTTTAATCATTGCCATCTCCCTGTCTTCCAGATAAATAACTTTATCGGTATATTCAATAATCGGAGTCGCGTCCGAAGCGACAAAAAATTCATTGTCTCCCACGCCGATGACGGCCGGACTTCCTATTTTTGCCACGACGATAGTATCGGGCTCATCTTTGGATAAAACTAAAATCGCGTAAGCGCCCACCACTTCCAGCAATGCCAGACGCACCGCTTCGTCAATGGAGACTTTAGCGTTTTTTTTTATATCTTCAATCAAATTCGCCAGAACTTCCGTGTCGGTATCGCTTTTGAATTTGTAGCCTTTTTTCATCAGCATTTCTTTAATGGAAAGATAATTTTCAATAATGCCGTTATGCACAATTGCAATTTCTCCGGAATTTGATAATTGCGGGTGGGCATTTTTGTCCGATGGAGCGCCGTGCGTCGCCCAGCGCGTGTGCGCGATACCAGACCTCACCTCCTGTCCCCTCTCCTTGTAAAGGAGAGGGGGGAATTTTTTTCCTTGTTGTTCGATAAAATTTTTTAATTCGGCAACTTTGCCTTTTTTCTTGTAAACCGAAAAAACGCCCTTGTCTAAAAGCGCAATTCCGGCCGAGTCATAACCGCGGTATTCCAGCCGTTCCAGTCCTTTGATTAAAACCGCGTAGGCTTCCCTTTTTCCAATGTATCCGACAATCCCGCACATGGTTGAAATATAGCAATCCGCCCAACAAAATGCAAAGCAACGAGCGAATAATTTTCAATTTCTAATTTACAATTTTCAAACAATTTCTAATAATTAATGTTTTAATGATACAGAATGGGAAATTTTATTAAAAATTAATGTCAGTTCTCGGGCTTCTTTAGAGATATTCTTTAGTCTCTCTTTATACTCAGGATTTGCTTCTCCTAATAAATCCAGCCAATATTCTGTTTCTTGTATTTCTTTCCGACAAATGTGTATTTTGTTACGAAAATCATTTTTAGAACTAGCTGCATTTGCTTCGTGATAGTTAGCACCAACACTTGTAGCAGACCTCAACAATTGAGATATTATGTTTGAGTTCAGGGTTATAATTTTAATTTTTTTACAACATATTATAACATCTTTGGAAAAACAAGTTGTTCTTTTTTCTAAATCGTATCGCATTTTTGTTTAGAAATTAAAAATTGATAATTGAAAATTACTTCTTCCTACAACGCAGCAGCGACATTGACCGTTCTGGTAATTTCTGTTGCGGGATTCCCGGCTGTGTCGCTGGCATTGTAATGAATGGTGTAAGTGCCGGCAGTGGCTGTATCAACACTTCCGCTGATGATGACTGCGACTGAAGCGTCTACATTGTCTGTCGCATTGGCTCCCTGTTCGGTGTAGGTGTCTCCGACATTTAGGTTGATGGTTATTTCCCCAGTCAGAGTGATGACGGGTGCAGTGGTGTCGGGAGTGGAAGAATCGGGTGTGGCGCAGACTCCTCCGGTATCTATGCCTGTCTCATCCTGATTCTGGATACCGTCGGAACAGGTGGCGGCAGGTGTTGTGGAAGTTGTCGTCGTTCCGCTGCCGGTATTGTTGACGATGCTGCCCCCGGCTCCGGCCAGGAGGGTGTCGAGTTGGGTTCGGGTATAACAAGATGTGCCATTTGTATCTTTCAAACAAACTTGATCAAGTGTGGCCTTGTTTGCAAAAATATCTGTAATTCCATTCCCCGCATCCGCCAACCAGGCGCTGAGGGTAGTTTTAAGATTTGTGAAGAAAGCGGTGGCGAAAGATTCGGAAGCAGAACCTGGCAGAGGAGTTGTCGTCCCGGCAATGCCTTCCAAATTTAGATTCATTTCTTTGACAGCCTGGGAGATTATTGGTATCAGAGAAACATAAGATACGCCTAGGTAACCATTAGTTGGGTCAATAGTGGAAGTTGCTCCCGGAAACAGGGCTTGGACATCCTGGGCGATGAAGCCGACTTCGGATTCAGGGTCGCCAATCATGTTGTAAGTCTTGGCTTGAAGGGATGAGACAATACCGAGAGCTCCGTTGAAGTCCGTAATGTTTTCCTTCAATCTGACATCCGAGACGTCCGTAATTGTGCCGGTGTATTCTATGTCTCCGGTGACGTCCAGGGCGACGGAAGGGTTTGTCATCCCGATGCCGACGTTGCCACCGGTTGTGCCCATAATGACATCAGCATCTTGTTGGAAAAGCATAACTGTTTCGGCAAGATTATTTGTTATGTCAAAGTCACCACCAGATGTTTGCCTAAAATCTATGTGATATGGATTATCATCTTTTATTCTTAAAACTGGTTCATTCCCATACACTTCCAATTTCGTCCCCGGCACCGTCGTCCCGAGGCCGACGTTGCCATCACCTCTCACATATAATAAATTAGCGCTAGCATAACTTTTTACATCCAATGCGTAATCAGAAGAATTTGTTCCAGCCAAAATTTGAATACCCTTACTCTGTCCTGCCGTTCCGTATCCCGCCACAATAAGAGAAGGAATGTTTGAAGCCGCTTGTATACCAACAGTTTGTGTCCCTGTCCCAAGACCAGCAACATTACCAAACATTGCATCTCCGTTAACAGATAACTTTGCCAATGGCGCCGTCGTCCCGATGCCGACGTTGCCAGTGCTTAAAATTGAAAACTTTTCTGCTCCGGAGTTGTTGGAAACCCCAAGACGGTAATTTCCACTGGCATCAATGACGGTATTCAAATACATATCCAGTCCAGCACTCGTAGCTCCCGTCCAATATTTTCCACGAAGACCCATGTATGGAGAATTTACGCTCGTGACCCCCGCCGTGGCGTCTGCCCCGGCAGTTAAAATGGAGATTGCCCCTGCTGTCCCCTTCACTTCCAAAGGATAGCCCGGATTCGTCGTCCCGATGCCGACGTTGCCGGCTTCTATTACCATTTCAATATCTTCAATTCCGTCACCACCGACAGAACCAAATTCTAAACCTCTCGTAGCACCATTATCAAATCGGTTATATCCTATGAAACCATCGGCAGCGTTATCGCTACCTCTAAACATAATACCACCACTCGCGGCAGCATTGTCGCTTCTTCGAATACTGAAATCGTTCACCCCAGCTGCCCCAGATATTTCCAACAAAGTATTTGGCGCCGTCGTCCCGATGCCGACGTTGCCGGAGATATATGCGCCGTAATTATTATCTGCGCCGCTTACTGTATCAATATATAAACCATAATTGGTCGTTGCCGCGCCGGCACCGCCTGTAGATATGCCGGTTGAATCTATGTAAACACCAACTTTTCTGGTCCCGTCGGTAGTTGCATTCGTAGTAGCGTTTGATACTACAATACCGTAATTGTTTGCGGTTCGAGCGCCGGAAGAAGAGAAATCAGCCGTGCGGCTTGTCGAAATATCTATTACACCCAGTTTTCCCAAAGGCTCCGTCGTCCCGATGCCGACGTTGCCGGTGCTTGTAATATAAAACTTTGAGCCAGCTAGTATACTAGCATCAGCATAGCTTGCCATGTTATACGACAAGGACAAATCAGAGGTATTCGGCATCCCCATATACCAAGAATTTTGCCTAACTAATGCAAGCACGGGTGCTACATCTGCTGTCGTGGCTTTACCAAATATCGAAACTGTCGTCTGCGCTGTTGCGTCACCTACCTGGAGTTTTGTCCCCGGCGCCGTCGTCCCGATGCCGACGTTGCCGTCTGATTGCATGGTCAACACATCCTTATTCCCATCAAGCTCGCGGAAGGTAAAGTCTCCAGGAGTAGCTCTCTCTCCAAATTCCCAAGCCGTGCCATCTGACACAGACATTTTAATAATTGAAGTAGCTCCCACTGCTCCACTTATATGCAACTTTGTTGCAGGCTCCGTCGTCCCGATGCCGACGTTGCCGGTGCTGTCTATTCTCATTCGCTCGCTATATGAGGTGGCTCCGGTTCTTGAGCCAAACACCATAACACCACTATATTGACTAGCTCCCGCTAGAGAGTATGTCCCAATGTAGGATTGTTGATAAATTCCTGAAGAGTTGTTTGGACTAAATCCAATGCCTGCAAAATTAAGATTGCTTCCTGAAGTAACTTCCGCATAATGCTGAACCCCGGCAGGCAATGTGAGAGATGCTGATGTGTCTGAATATGTATTCGCTGTAGCAGAAGAAGTATGCAAGAGATACCCCGGTCCCGTCGTCCCGATGCCGACGTTGCCGGAGGTGTCTATTGTTATTCCGCCTGTGCTACCTCTTTGACCATAGTTAGAAATATGTAATTTTGGCTCTGACCCGCCTAAGTAATCAGAGTAGATACTAGTCATTCCGGCTTGAGCGTTACCATCAACAGAGAACCCACCAGTTGTCGCGCTGTTAAATACACCGAATGTCCCGCCAACAACCTGTAACTTCTGGCCCGGCTCCGTCGTCCCGATACCGACGTTGCCGTTACCTAAGACGGAGAATCTTGTTCCGCCGGTCAGGGTGTAAGCCACTCCGGAGTTGGCGCCGGTAATGGCGGCGGTAGTCATAGAGGTATCGCTGGCAATGGCGGAGATAGCGACAGTTTCAGCATTGATGGTAATAGTGTCGCCAACCTTGAAGGTATTTAGGAATTGTGTGCCTACGCCGGTAACGGTGGTTCCGCCGGCCAAGTTTGAAACAGTTCCAACCCCGGCTGTGCCTTGAGCGACTTGTAGGTTGGCGGTGGGAGCGGTGGTGCCGATGCCGACGTTGCTCGTAATTCTCATCACTTCTGAATTGTTAGCAGCAAAAACAATTGAACCATCGCTATCTAACCTTGCAAGACTTGTCGCTTCCGTGTAACTCAAGTAGCTACGCTCGCCTCCTGCGGTAACATCTAGGTTTATTTTAGGCACAGTTGCGCTTGAAACTGTCAAAATGGCACTCGGTCCCGTCGTCCCGATGCCGACGTTGCCGCTCTTTATGGCTAATGTATCAAAGTAATTTACGGAATCTTGAATAGTGCCAATGGTAAAAGTATCCGTGGTTCCGGCAATATATGTTAGAATTGCCCTGTCAGTACTCGCGCCGCCAATAGTAATATCCGAAGTGTCTCCCGCTCTAATACCAACATGAAGCTTCGCGCTTGGATTCGTCGTCCCGATGCCGAGGTTGCCGTTTGGAATTGTCAAAGTTCCGCTCGAGCTAAGAACCATATTTTCTATCAAGTCAGCTCCATTTGCTCTTGTAGAAAAAGATAAAGCGCTCGCATAATTATTGTCCGTAGCATTTTCCTTTACGCCCTTTATGCCGGCGAAGTCCACTATTGAAGTACCTGTATAAATTCCGTTAAATACAATTCCACCACCGACACCAGCCGCCATCGCGGTTGAATCTATTGACCGAATAGTCCCTCTTGCCGCTTGATTTATGTAAGCCGCACCTTTGACATCAAGAGTAAGTCCCGGCGCCGTCGTCCCAATCCCGACATTCCCGCTGAATGAGCCACCGAAGTTGAAATCAAACTGGTCGGAAGCGGAAGTCCATTTGAGCACGGCGTTGGGGGAAGCGGTTCCCCGCTCAAAAGTGACAGTCATATCTTCGGTATCAGCCGTGGCATTGTCGGAGTTGATGGTCCAGTCGGCGGAAGTGGTGCTGCCGGTGACTACTCCGCCCACCAGGTTGGTGGCGTCAACCGAATCGGCGTAGATGGTGCCAAATCTGACGCCGCTGGAACCGATGTTCAATGGGCTGGAAGCGGCTGTGATAGCTCCGGTTGCCGTGACCGCTCCGAGACGCAGGGTTCCGGCTGAGGCGGTGATGTCATGATTGCCGGTGCCGGAGAAAGTCAGGTCGCCTTCGTTGGTGCCCAGTTCCAGGAGAGAAGTTGGGTTGGTGGTGCCGAGGCCGAGGTTGCCGATAGCGGTACAACTTACTGCAGAAGTACATACGCTCACTAATTCACCACCAACATCACCGAATATACCTAATCTCCCCGTGCTAGCTGCTGACATGCCAATTTGGGCGGTTTGATTACCCCCAGATTCTTGGAACATTACTCTTGCCAACGAAGCAGTGCCTTTTAAATGTAATAGTGTGCTTGGATTTGTTATCCCGATGCCGACGTTGCCGGCTCCATTTATTCGCATTACCTCAGCGGCTGTTGCTGTTCCGGTTGGTGTAGTATAAAACGAAGCATAAGTACCTTGTGCTGTATCCGTCCACGTTTCTGTAGCAACCAGTCGTATGTTTGCTCTTCCTCCCGATGAATATCCCGTCGCCCCATATCCCCAACCACTCAAAACCAGAAGCGCGTCATCTGCCGTTACTGCTGTGGGAGAACTAATTGAGCCCCGAGCTTTTCTTCCAATAACAATGGGACCTGCATTGCCTGCATTAGCAGAATCAATAAGAAAACCACGAAGAGCGTCCCCACCCGAATCTACCATGTGTAATACTGTCGCTGGTGCCGTCGTCCCGATGCCGACGTTGCCAGCTGTATCTATTCTCATTTTCTCTGCCGAATTAATTCCAAATATAATAGGACTCACCACGCGAGTTCCGATAATAATTCCATTTCCTATCGTATTGGCGAGTTCACTATAAGAACCTACGGTTAAACCCCAACGAGATGTAGTATTGGCAGGACCATATGCTCGAGTATAAATATTTGAAGCGCTGGCTGATACCAGCGACTGTGCGATTACCCCATCATTTGCTACATCCAAATTGTCTACAGCAATAGTAGTATTGGTAGCTTGAGATTTGGATACTTGCAAACTACTTGTTGGCTCCGTCGTCCCGATACCGACGTTGCCGGTATTTGAAATTCTCATTCTCTCCGTCAGTAAGGTGTCTGCATCCCAATTATAAAATCGGAGAGAATAATTCGCAGTACCATCATGACTGCTCATGATTTTGGAGGTGATAGTACCCGTGTAAGGAGAAAATCCTAAAGACACTGCCGTGCCGTCAGTAGCATCATTATTCTGCAACAATAAAGGAACTGTTTCGGCGCCAGCGCTTGTATGAACCACTTGTAGTTTATTTGCCGGTCCCGTCGTCCCAATGCCGACGTTGCCGGTATCTGTAACATGGAACCTGGCGGTTGTGCCGTCATTGGCAAAGATATCAAACAGATGGCTTGGTCCCGTCGCCTGCCCAGCACCGGCGCGAATCGTTAAGGTTGAAACACCGGTTACCGCAGTTTGATCGTAAATTCTTGTTAGACCGCTGACGTCCAATTTCGCGCCTGGTGCTGTGGTCCCAATCCCAACATTCCCGGAATTCAGAATCGTCATCGCTTCGGTGGCTCCGTTACTGCCTGTAAGGAAATGCATATCGGCGCCGGTTGTTCCGACACCGGAAGTTGTCTGTAAGGTTAAGTCAGAGGTGGTAGCGGTGCCACCGATGACTAGAGGACTGGTGATGGAAGTTATGAAAGTCGGAGAAGTGCCGAGAACCAGGACTCCTGTTCCCGTTTCGTCCGAGACAGCGTTGGATATGGCGGCGCTGTCGCCGGTTGAGGTTAATACTTTGGAGGCGTCGGTAAAGACTAATCTGGAAGCGGTCAGAGCCGAGTTGGTTACCGTTCCGGTAATGGTTGTCGCTCCCGTCAAAGTTGAAACTCCGTCAATGGTTAAAGTTCCGTTGGCCTGGATATTGCCGGTATTGGAAACAGTCAGGCCGGTGGAACCGTAGCCGCCGCCGACGGTCAGGACGTCAATGGCTCCGGTGGTGGTGGTGAGAGTTGGAATAGTGGCAACGCCCGTAACGTTCAGGCTTCCGGAGAGAACGGTGCTGCCGGCGACATTCAAAGTCGTGATATTGGAAGTAGTGTTTGTAAAAAGGTTGGAAGTCAGGTTAGCGATGGAAGCGTAAGCTCCTCCGGAGAAGTTCATGCTTGGGTTGGGCATTGTTATCCCGACCGGCAGGAAGACGACGGGATTGGCTGTCGGAGCGGAAGGAGTGATGCTCCTGGCTGGCTGGCTGACGGACATCGCAGAGCTTCCGATTGGAGCTGCTATTCCGGCTGGACCTTGGGGACCGGTGGCTCCCTGAGGTCCTCGCAATTTGTCGGCAATTTCTTTCTTATTTAAAAGTTTTGTGAGAGCGGCTTGCAGTGAGCTGGTTGAAACTGAGGTGGAGTCGGAATTGACCCCTTCTGCCTTCGGCATCTCCCCCTTCCCAAGGGGGAGAGTTGGAGAGGGGGTTGGAATTGACGGAAGAATGATGGTTGGAAGAAAAGTTACGGGAGGAACAGCCACCGGGGAAAGATAGCTCTGGTAAGCAGAAGTCAGGTCGGAGATTCTGATTGTGGAAGCAGGGGTGGCATTGATTACGGCAGCAGATAAATTGATTTTGGCTTTTTCTTCCCCTCTCCAGGTTGTCCTGACGCAGGAAGCGGGGTCCTGGCAGTCAAATTTTATCCATCCGCCTTTGGGTCCGGAGGCGAAAGCCCAGCCTTTCCATTCTCCGGTCTTGGGGTCAATGACTACTTTCTGTCCGGTGACGGAGAAATTAATCAGACCGGAGATAGAGCCATCGTTGTATGAAGCTGTTCCGGAGAGAAGTCCGGTTTGGGGGTCTTTGAAATGGACTCCTCCTTTATTTGGATTAAATACAATATCGCCCAATTCATTTCCCCAAATTGTTCCTTTTACGCCGGTATTGCTGTCAACAATCAGGGGAGATTTACCTATTTTAAAAGCGATAATCCCCGGAGGCGGGTTGATGCAGGAAACATCCTTACAGACCTTGGCGGTATTTTGGGCGGAGCTGTCTAGGGAGCCGGTATTGGCTAAAAGTGTCGCAGGGGTTGCAAAAATAACAAGCATGAAAAAACCTATGGCAAGAAGAGCTGTGAGGGAATTTTCAATTTTTAATTTATCGCTTGACATATTTTTGACTGTTGCTATACTATATCTATAAACGGCTTCGGCCTCGGTCCCGCTTCGGCGGGATCTGACATTTCAGGGAGTCCTACATAAATTCATAACTGATTCAATTAGATTCTTGTAATCTATCTCATTAATAAATCCCAGTTTCTGATATAATCTTTTACCATCAATAAGTCTTAATTGAGAAATAATAGCCACTCTTGGTATGTTATCTTCCAGATTAATAGTGGTATAAAATTTACCTTTTTTAATTTTGGTGCTAAGCGGTATTCCCCAAAAAACTTCGTTATTGAATTTTTTAAAAACAATGACTGGTCTTGCAAAATATTCTCCTTTCCCATCCTGTTCAAAACCCACATTAACTCCGATGGAGCACCACCAAACCTCACGCTCATGAAAAAATATCCGTCTAGAAGAGTTGTCTATCTTTTCTTTTGCATTATGCCATTGTTGAAAATCTTTTTTCATAAATAATTTATGGCGCAGCCGCGACGTTGATTGTTCTGGTAACTTCGACCGCAGGATTCCCGGCTGTATCGGAAGCATTGTAATGGATGGTGTAGGTGCCGGCGGTGGCGGTGTCAACACTTCCGCTGATGATGACTGCGACTGAAGTATCTATATTATCGGTAGCGGTAGCTCCCTGTTCGGTGTAAGTGTCTCCGACATTTAGGTTGATGGTTATTTCTC
>Ga0209542_10000261_pt1 | contig 131098 bp, 108 predicted proteins | sample RifCSPhighO2_01_FD_184028 | JGI IMG/M metagenome (GOLD analysis project Ga0209542, IMG submission 184028) | Soil microbial communities from Rifle, Colorado - Rifle CSP2_plank highO2_0.1 (SPAdes) (version 2) | ecosystem: Environmental > Terrestrial > Deep subsurface > Rock core/Sediment ... | reverse complement strand
GCCTTGCTATAGTGTCAGCAACTGCATTGCTTATGGCTTTTTCTTTCTTGCATGCGGATGCGCAGGTCATCTTCACCAGAGACCTCACCATCGGCAGCAGCGGCAGTGATGTGAAAGCGCTCCAACAAGAGCTCAATCGCAATCCGCAAACCCAGCTGGCCACTGCAGGACCGGGATCTCCCGGTCAGGAAACCTCGTACTTCGGACCGGTGACCAAGGCCGCGGTGATGAAGTTTCAGGACCTCCACAAACCGGACATCCTCGTTCCGGTCGGACTTTCGAGCGGAACCGGATACGTCGGGCCATTCACGCGCGCCAAGCTGCACGCGCTCATTGCCGCGCGCGGCGGCACCCCACCAGCTCCTTTGCCGTCAGACGGTATCGTCTTCACCAAAGACCTCACCATCGGCAGCAGCGGCAGTGATGTCAAAGCCCTCCAGCAGGAGTTAAACAATAATTCCCAAACCCGGCTTGCCGCAACCGGTCCCGGATCTCCCGGTCAGGAAACCACCTATTTCGGACCAATCACCAAAGTAGCAGTGATCAAATTCCAGAACCTCTATGCCCAAGACGTGCTGATTCCGATAGGACTGGCGAATGGTACGGGGTATGTGGGGTCCGCGACTCGCAAACAACTCAACGATCTGATTGCGGATCGTGACAGTCTCTCGCCATCTCCGCAACCGCCGTCACCCACTCCTACTCCCACTCCACAGCCCACGCCCCCGCTTTCCACTGCTACTCGCATCATACACACATGGACCTTTAGCGATGGCAAGGCCCAGATCTCACATATCTTCAACCGCACCGACCAGGAATATCTGAACTACATTGCAAGTGTTGAGGCGCGGTGTCGCGCGATTCCAATCACTCAATTCCGCTGGAGCGCTCGCGTGGCAGACAGCAATTCCTTAAACTGGCAAAACTACGGCATCCCGGATTGCACGGGCACGCCGCTGTTGCCCACACCACAGCCAACGCCGACCAGCGTCTGCGGCAATGCAATCTGCGAAACGGGAGAAACCCAAAACAGCTGCCCGAGTGATTGTGGCCAAGTCTCAACCTCCACATGGATACTCCACACCTGGACTTTCAGCGATGGAGCAATCGTCCAATCAAAGATTTTCAACCGCACCGACCAGGAATATCTCAACTATGTTGCAAGTATTGAGGCGCAGTGCCGCGCCATCCCACGGTCGCGGTTCGTCTGGAAACCCAATGCCGCTAACAGTGATCCCTCAAACTGGCAAAACTACGGTATCCCAAATTGTTCTTCCTTTCTATCAGCGCCTATCTGCGGCAATGCAATCTGCGAAACGGGAGAGACCAGCGCCGTCTGCGCGCAGGATTGTCCGCTGACCTGTACGACGACTCCCTCCAAATGCACCACTGCATTCTCCTGCGCTGCTGCCGGTTATGCCTGGTGCAGTAACGCCTGCTATGCCTCCAACGCCTCCTGTCCCGTCCTCTCATGCGGTGATAACATCATCACTGCTCCGGAAGAATGTGAGATCGGCGTGCAGCGTATTGCCCCCACCTGTATCCAAAAGGGGTTTGATAGCGGAGGGCCGATTACCTGCAGCACGAACTGCCGATGGAATACTGACTCTTGTGTGAACTATGTCTGCGGCAATAACGTCCGGGAAGGAACAGAAGCGTGCGATGGGAATACTGAAATACTCTCCTGCACGACGCTTGATGGGTACAAAGGCACGAAGACCCGAGCCTGTAATCCGCCTGCCGGCACCAATGCCTGCCAGTGGGGCAGTTTCGGCAACTGCATTCCAAACGAATTCTGCGGCGATGGAACAATCCAGACTTCGGCAAGAGAAACGTGCGAGGGCTCCAACCTTGGAGGAAACACTTGTCGTAGTCTTGGGTACGATAAAGGCACGGTGTCGTGTAATACAAACTGCACGCTCAATACTGCACAATGCAGCAACATTGATTCTGATGAACCCGTGTTACCCGGTACAGGTTCAGTGGATATAGGAATCGTTTTCCCAGGAGCCAGCTGGGCAGCGCGTAATCCTGAAGACGTGGGACTTAAACAATCGGGAGTCGACCAATTTGTTTCTGCTGTTAGGAATTTCAGTAGCAATGGCATGGTTATCAAAGATGGTTATCAGGTCGCTTCTTGGGGAAGCCTGAGCGATAAAAACGACTGGGCATCCGCTGCAAAGCCGGTACATTCCACACTGCTTTTCTTTGCGGTCAAAGAAGGAAAACTTTCAGGCATTGGCGATCGCATTGCATCTTACGTTAACAAGGTTTTGGGTAAGAGTTTAAGATCGGCTGACCTCCCTATGACCTTTCGTCATCTCTCCAACATGACGAGCGGATACACCCTTCCTGAAGGGCCGGGGGAAGCTTGGGCATATAATGACTATGCTATCAAACTTTATGTCCGCATGCTCTATGATGGCGTTTATGGCACTTCAAATGCCAACCAAGTCGCCATCAATACAAATCGTCTGGGTGCCTTGGGCTTTCAAGATGGTTCGATTTTTTCCAGCAGGGATGGCTATGGATTGAGCACCTCTGTGAGAGATTTTGCCCGAATTGGATGGCTTTGGGCAAACAAAGGTTATTGGAACGGACGACAACTGTTCCCCAAAGAATATTTTGACCTGTACGTGAATGTCCAGGTGCCATCCAATCTTCCTAGGACAACAGGAAGCTCTGTGGATGACTACCTAGGTGTTGGCACAATAGGAGGAGGCAATGATCTATCAAGTCTGGGACCTGGTGTATATGGAGCTAACTTCTGGTTCAATGCAAATAAAAAATTATTTCCAGACTTACCTGCTGATACTTATCAAGCCGTTGGTCACTGGGGCACGAAAGTGCTTACTGTATTTCCATCTCAAAGAATGGTTGTTGTTCATTGGCAAAGCGGAACTCGCGACCAAAGTGGCTATAATCGGGACTTCAACAGCGTGGCACGATCTCTTATCAATGCCGTAGTTGCTCAACCTGAGCCCACCCCCACCCCAACAAGTAAAGGTAAAATAATCGTTGATCCCACTAATCCTGAGTGGCTTATCTATGAAAATGGAAAACCTTTCTTTATGTGTGGCCCGGGAGATCCGGAAGACTTTTTATATCGCGGAACACTCCTGAACGATGGAACCCGAAGTGGTGACCAACTCAATCTTATTAACAAACTTAAAGGAACCGGGGCTAACAGCATTTACCTCCAGGCCATTCGTTCTCATGGTGGAGATGGTAATAACACACACAATCCGTTTATTAATCATGATCCTACAAAAGGATTAAATGCCAAGGTTTTAGATCAGTGGGAGAGTTGGTTTAGCGAGATGGACAGAAATTCTATCGTGATCTACTTTTTCTTTTATGATGATAGCGCAAATATTTGGAATACGGGTGATATCGTTGGATCTGCTGAAAAAGCCTTTATTGAAGGTATTGTTAATCGATTTGAACACCACAAAAATTTGATTTGGGTTGTTGCTGAAGAATATGGAGAAAAGTTCTCGGCTACTCGCGTATCCAATATTGCACAAGTGATTCGTTCAGCAGACAACAATCAACATGTCATTGGGGTCCATAAAAATGAAAGTATTTCATTTTCAGAATTTGCAAACGATCCAAATATCGGACAGTTTGCTATGCAAATCAATAGTCCTTCAACCCCTACAGAAATGCATGTTGAGGTATTGAAGGCTTGGAATAATGCTTCTGGAAGATACAACTTAAACATGTCGGAAGCGGCTAACCAGCCGATTGATTCATCGGCACGAAAAATGAATTGGGCTGCTGCGATGGCAGGTGCTTACGTCACGGCCCTTGGATGGACAATAGATAACACCCCGAAAGAAACCCTGGTTGACTGTGGCCGACTTGTAAACTTTATGGAGAGCACAACCTTAAACAAAATGTCCCCCAGAGATGATTTGGCAAGCGCTGGAACCCAATACCTACTGGCAAATCCAGGTCAAAGTTATATTGCCTATTCCGCATCTCTATCTGGAGATATCGGGATCAAAAACATGAGTGCCGGTACATATTCCTTCAAATGGCTTGACATTCTGACAGGTTATTCTTTAACCCAAACAAGAGTACAAGTCTTGTCAGGAACTCAAAATTTTAAATTACCTCCGGGAATCGGCAAAGAGGTCGCTGTTTTTATTCTGAAAGAATGAACTTTATAGGAAGCGCCAGAGCTCGGAAAAGAAGGATTGAGATACATGATATGATGAAACAAGTATGATGAAATAATTAAAGAATTTTGCACATTGATTCGCAATTTTTTCCCATGCATCCCATTTCTTGAGATGCTACCCAAAACAGGAATAATTTCCTGACAAAACCCAGGTCATATACAACAACGGTGAGCGGGAGAAATTTTCCTTAAAAAAACTTCTTTGACCTCCCATAGTATAATTAACATTATGCTTTTTATCTGTATGTTTGTCGAGAAAAGCGTTTTACCTTAAAAGATTCATTTCTTTTCAGCATGATTCCCGACACCATGCTAAAATAAAAATACAGCCTCATATCAGTTCTTTATTTTATAATGACAAAAAAGAACTTATACGTCGTTACAATCCTGATGGCACTTACAATCATGCCGATCTTCTATGCTCACGGGGAAACCCAAACGCTCACGAATGTCGGCTTTATACAGGGCAACATTTGGTATTCCGAAGAACCTTTTTTTGACGGTGATCATATAAGAATTTATACCGTCCTTCATAATAATAGCGGACAGGATATTACCGGAACAATCGTATTCTATGACAATGAGACTCCAATAAACAGCAATAATTTCTCCATCGCGAACGAGAGAGTTCAAGACCAATGGACTGATTGGCAAGCAGTGTATGGCTCTCATAAAATCTCCGCATCCATTACGAATGCGAAGATGATATTGCCCGGCGGCGAGGAAGTTACTATTGTTTTACAAAACAGTCAGACCGGAGTCAGCGACCGTTTTGTTGACATTGATACCGATGAAGACGTTATTGGAAATAGCGCGGATGCCGATGATGATAACGACGGCATGCCGGATACGAAAGAAGTCAGCATTGGAACAAATCCTCTCAAACAAGACACCGACGAAGATGGGATAAACGATGCCAAAGACACAGATCCCCTTATTCCAGAAAAACCAGCCGCTTCCCAAACACCCCAAACAACGGAAACCTCTCCCGAGCAGGCAAACAGCATCCTTCCTTTTGCAACACATGCAATAGCATTAATAGCCAACAAGATAGAAACAGCAAGGAAGGCGTTACTTGCGCAGATTGAAAGAAGGATCGAACACTTAAAAGCGGAGATGAAGGAGCAGAACATAAAAAAAGAATCCGTTCAGCCGACAACGAAAAAGAACGGAGCGGAGGCACGACTAGGGACAAAAGCGATGCTGAAAGATTCCGGTATTTTCCAATATCTCAATCTCTATATACATTATGCGCTGCTTTTCATTTTAAAATATAAAATACTTTTTTACTTCGTTTTAGCGCTTCTGTTTTACTATCTTACTCGGTTGTTTTACAGAAAAGTGTTCCGTTCATATTAACGGCGGAAATTTATATGACAATCATAATATGTATGATTGAAAACTACTCTTATACATAAGATATATGCGACATGTAAAAGCAGGGAATAAAGCGCCGGATTTTTCCGGAAAAGACCAAAACGGCAACATCCATAGGATTTCCGACCATAAAGGAACATGGGTGCTGCTGTATTTTTATCCCAAAGACGACACACCCGGATGCACAAAAGAGGCATGCTCCATTCGGGATACACATAAAACCTTTAAAGAAAAAAATGTCGTGGTACTTAGAGTAAGTAAAGACTCCGTTGAGAGCCATAAAAAGTTTGCAGACAAATACACGCTCCCCTTCACCTTGATTGCTGATCCGGAGAAAATTATTGTGAAACGCTACGGCGTTTGGAAAAAGAAAAAATTTCTTGGAAGAGCATATATGGGAACGGCGCGGGAGTCTTTTTTAATAAATCCGAAAGGCGTCATTGCAAAAGTATATGAAAAAGTCAAACCGGCCGAGCACGCCGACGAAGTACTTGTTGATGTAAATACACTTGCGTAAGCAAAAAAAATCTTTCTACTATGCCGATCTGTACGTTGTCGTGTTTATTGTACAACTCCTACTGAAAAATCATTTACTATTCTTAAAATCAAAAAGCTTTAAGCAAAAACACTGGCAAACAAACGCCCCGCTTCAGCGGGGCGTTTGTGTTATGCTGTTTATGCCTCTTCCTGCGGAGGTGATGCCTGCGCGGAGGACTCTTGAGACTTTCCTGATATACACTCCCTGCAACGATGCGTATGTGTAACTATTTCGTAAATAGCTGCGGCACCGATCAAAATTCCCAAACCCCGCCAGAATGTACTGGGCAGAAACGCAAAATAAATATTGAGGGCGTTGAGAAGAGCCAACAGTCCTCCCAATATCAGCAAACCAAATGCTATCTTGTGAAGATTTTTCATATGATAAAGTTTTTTGCGCCGGCGACCTTTAAAGTAACTGGTTGATATTATTTTACCAAATATTGATATTATTGTAACCGTAAATCATATAGTTCCCATATAATACTGGCGCGCAATCACTCAAACGGAACTTCAATGCTCTGCTGGCTGTCTTTTATGAAACTGCGAACGAGTATATAGGATATTTATACAACACAACCTTTTTCACCGACAAGTAGGCTTGCATTGAGACGGAAATGAAGATTTAGAGACTATATAAAAATTGACACTGGCATACTCTCCGGTAAGATACGTCTATAAGAAAACCTCATGGAAAAAGAACCTGAAAAACCAAAAAGACGGCCCTGCATGCAATTAGGCCACTGTGATTTTATAAGAGATGGTGATGAATTCAGATGCACGAAATGCAGGATAAGAGTTAAAATTCACCAAGAAAATAATCCGCCCCTACAAAAACCTGAGCAATAACTACTGGAGCTTTATACCACAAACAAGGTTCTTTACTGCGAAGTGCCGATCCGCTCTTACGGATAATTATTAAAAAATGAAAAGTAATTTCATAAATACAGCTTACTATTTTTGAACTTGCATATAAAAAACAGTTTTGACAAAAAGGATGGTTTGGGTATAATAGGTAGGTTAGATGAGACTAGGCAAAGGCGGGTTTATATATACCCATTGCCTAAACAAATCGCAAAGGTCTCTTTTTTATTAGAATAATTACACAGGCAAAGTGGCATACAACGAAAATCAAGGCGGTGGAGAACGGAAGATGTATCAGGGAGATTGGAAATGTTCCAAATGCGGAGCTGATATAAAGGAACTTCCATTTAATCCTGATCCAAGCCGGGCGGACACCCTGCAGTGTCGGGATTGTTATCGGCAGAACCGACCGCCCCGCCGCAACAACTTCTAGTGATAAAGCTAGTCAAAAACCCTCGCGTTGGACGCGAGGGTTTTTGATTTTGTGTCAAATCTTCATATTTTTACCTGCTAAGCGTAAAAACACTTGATAGACAGGGGTTTTTATACTTTATTATTTCGTCTTACTGCTGCATTACAATATCCACTTTTATGTCTTTTTAGAAAAAATTCCAAGAAGGAGTACAATATATGTTAGAGTCATTTTAAAATGGGAGTGCCCACGATGAGGTACTACTCGCTTTTGCAAGATATGTGGAACCGAGTAAGTAATTATGCGTGTAAGCAATGCGGCAGTCTCGCCATTGTCTCCCATGAAGACGGTTTCCCAGATGTATGGGGCTGCAGGATATGCAACTACACTACCTATGCGCGAGATGTATTCTTCGGCGAAGTGATTGACGTCATAGTGCTCGGCGTGATACTGCGATGTGTCATCGTCGCACAAAGCAAGCAGTTTGTACGTTTAATGATTAGCCGTGAAGAAATGCTTGAAATACAGGCGGAGTCAGGCGATCTTGCTGAAAACGCGACCGTTGAAGTGTATCACTTTATTCCGCGGAAGTATGCCCAAAGCAAGAGATTCGTAACAGCCGGTGAGTTCCACATGCCAAAAGACAAGCTCGTTGAAATTCTTTCCTGAAGACTCTCCGGTCGTTGGAGAGTCTTTTTTTGTTGGAAAAAACGCTTCTTCCTGCACAGTAATACTTGAACAGATGCGGGAATGAGCTGGAGCTACACCCTTCTAACGGGATTTACTTATCCATGCGTCTGTTGTACGACCTCCCCAAAAGGGTCGCGATAAAAATAAAAATGCTAAATAAGACAATGGTCGCGCCGGAGGCCGTATTGAAATAAAAAGAGCCCATCAGCCCCATGAATACGCTTAATACCCCTATGAGCAATGCGTATACCATCATCTGGCGGAATGTTCGGCTGATGTTTTTGGCTGCCGCGGCGGGGATGACCAGAAGCGCCGGGACAAGAATAATGCCGACCACCTTGATGCTCATAGCGGTTACAACGGCGAGGAGTCCCAGAAACAGATATTCATAGAAACGAACTCTTACTCCAGAAACTTGAGCGATTTCCCGATTAAAGGTGATTTTGAAAAGAGGCTTCCAAGTAAGAAAAAATATAATGCCAACGAGAACGGAAATGAAAAGGGCAGTTATTACATCCTGAAAGGAAATGGCAATGATATCGCCAAAGAGGAATTGAAAAAGGTCAACACGGTATCCTTCAAGAAGCCCGATAATAAAGATGCCAAGAGCTGCCGCTCCAGAGAAAAAAATTCCGATAATGGTATCAAGCGACTGCGTTGGCGCATGGTTTTGGAGATATCCCATGCCGAGTGCCAAGAAAAGCGATACAAACACCGCCGCCACTATGGGATTCATCGCAAATAAAAAGCCGAGAGCGATTCCCGCAAAAGCAAAGTGAGCCACCGCGTCGCCGAAAAACGCGGAACGCCTCAGCACCACAAAAACGCCGAGAAGCGAGAGCGTCGCCCCCATGAGAACGCCGGCAACGAGCGCCCTTTGCATAAATTGAAGCTGAAAAATCTCAAACATTTCTTTTTTCTTTATGCGCGTATACGGCTTGATTGCCGCCGTAAAGTTTTTCTATGACTTCTTTAGTAAGAGCTTTTTCCGGAATGCCTTTACAGAGAAGCTTGTGATTTACGCAAAGTACGGAGTTCGCGTACCGATACACCACATCTACATCGTGAGAAACGAGAACTGTGGTTATCGCTTTTTCTTTTCTTAAAGTTTCCATCAGTTTATACACCTCAGCCGCGCCTTCAATATCTATACTCGCAGCTGGTTCATCAAGAAACAAAATCTCCGGCTCATTGAGCATAGCCAATCCCAAAAGCACGCGCTGGAATTCTCCGCCTGAAAGCGAACCAAGGCTTTGGGAAAGAAGCGCCTTCACCCCTATCAATGCGAGCGTATCTTTCGGCAAAGAATTTTTAGCTGAAAGATGCGCCTTTAGAAGTTCTTCAACAATTACCGGCATGGTGCGGTCAAACTCAAGCCGCTGTGGGACATACCCTATCTTTGAGGCGATTTCTGCCAGTTCCCATGGCGCCCTTCCTAATATCTGAATCTCGCCCTGATATGGCACAAGACCAAGCATCGCTTTCAAAAGCGTTGTCTTGCCAGAACCGTTAGGGCCTATAATTGCGGCGATGTCGCCTTTTTCAATATTAAAAGATAAACCATCAAGGATATGGTGGCTATTGAGGGTGACATGAAGATTACGAACAGAGATTGTTGCCATAGTTACTGTAGTGCTTCTTTTAGAAGCTCTAAATTCTTCTGCATAATGAAGATGTAAGAATCTTTCGCGAGATTGCCGGTTTCTACGGGATCGAGCGCATACACTTTAAGATTCAAATCGCGCGCAATCACCTCAACGACTTTTGGAGAAAACTGCGGTTCTGAAAAAATCGCGGTGATTCCAAGCTCCCGGATAAGTTTTATTACTTCGGAAAGATAGCGCGGAGACGGTTCTTTGCCGGGAAATTCTTCAATAGTTGCCGCTTCATTAAGCCCGTAGCGCTTAGCAAAATATTGGAACGCGGAATGAAACGCGATGAAATCTTTCTTGGAAAGTTTGGCAATCGCTTCTCGAATCTCTTGATCAAGCGCGCGGAGTTCCTCAATATACCGTTCCGCGTTCTTATGATACAAATCGGCATTTTCTGGATCGTTGGCGATGAATGCGTCGCGGATATTTCCAACCTGAATAATCGCATTATTGGGGTCAAGCCAGATGTGCGGATCAACAGGGCCGTGTTCATCTTCCTTATGCCATTCACCTTCTTTAAGTTCTATGCCTTTAGTGGGGGTAATGGTGGTAATGCCTTTGCTGGTATCGATTACTTCAATATCAGTGTGATCGCTTGAGGCAATCAGGTCATCGAGCACCGGTTCAAGACCGGCCCCGTTTTTAATCACCATATCGGCATTGTTGATTTTCTGAATATCGGCCGGGAGGAAGGAAGAAACTTCGGGGGTTTGGCTAAAAAGCATATCAAGCCCGATTCGACTCCCGCCCACTTGTTTTGCGAAATCGTACATTGGGAAAAATGTCGTAAGCACCCGCAATCCTGATTCCGATTGCGAAACAGGCGTTTCTTTCGGGGCGAAAATCCCGCTTCCCCAAAAGAAACTTAAAAGTCCGATAAAGATGAAACCAGCGATCACCAGAAGCTCTATAATTCTTTTTTGTTTCACCCGGTTAAAAATTTGTGTACTCATATCAGTTTATGATATTACTCCCCTTTAGATCAATATGTTCAATTTCTAACAGGGTTCCATAATAATTTATCTTTTAGTTATTAATTTGTTGTCGCATGATTTGCAAACCCCGAAAAGATCTAGCGCGCGAGCCTTTACGGCATTGAATTGTGATGGCTTTCGAAAGTTTGATTGGGCGGAAGAATATAAGTATCCCACCGTTATCTTGGAACAAATGAACCAACTGCTCACCGAATGCCGAGAGGATCAACCCGTTTCTGCCCCGTAATTGTTTACCCCGTAAGAAGCCGTAGGCTTACAATCCTTCTGAGGAGTACCCAAGGTTAAAAACAATTCTACAATCTCGTAGTCATGAAAACCACCTAGTCCTGATTGCAGAAATCTTTCCCGAAGGCGCTTTCTATGCCCTTCGCTTTTGTGTTTTTCACTCGTTTTATCAACTTTTGGCGCTTCGACTTTGTTTACAGTGAGCATAGTCGAACCGCTCAGCATAAATAAATCCTTGATTTTCATTTTATAAATCAGCGATGTAAGTTTTGATAAACTTTTCAGTTGCTCGAACTGTTTCTTCTTTTAACTTTGGGTTTGACTCCGCTACCCATTTTGCAAAATTATATAGTTCTTGGTTATCAACCCGTAGCCACTTCTTATTTCTGTATAAAAAATAAAGCATAGTGGTCATTGCGATTCGTTTGTTGCCGTTCTGAAAAGGATGATTCTTAACCATTAAATAAAAAAGAGTGGCGGTTTTATTCAGCAAACCCCTATATGCATGTTTTCTCTGAAAAGTCTGGAATGGTACAGCTAAACAGCTTTCTAGAATATTCGGAAATCTAGTTTCAAAGGACGGAATCGGTTCATTCCATTTCATGGTTTCTTTCGCCAGACGAAAAGCAACATATTCTACCTCTCCTATAGTCAGCGATTTTATTCTTGTCCTAAGAGCCGCAATGTTTTTCCATATTCCTTAACAGCTTTCTTTACAGCAGCTTCAATGGCGTTCTTTTTTTCTTCTGTGAGAGTTTTCCCTAGGATATCGGGTAAATCGTTTTTATGAATGGCAAAATTACGGCCAATTTTTCGGGCCTTTATGGCGCCGGATTTAATTTTCTTAAAAACCGCTATTCGGCTTATACCCAATAACTTCGCCACCTCGCTTGTGGAAAGAAATTCTTTGTCCATATTATTGAATAATAGTCCATGTTAACTGCTGTGTCAATGGTTAACGTATGTTAATTTAAACCGTCTCACTCGTGTCCGGAGAAATAATCGCGAAGGTTCGAACCCCGAAGGAAAGCTCGACCTGCTTTTAGACGCTCATTTGGACGGCACGATTTCACGCGAGGAATACACTGCCAAGAAAGAGAAACTTATTACCGAAAAGGCCGAGCTTTCCGAAAAATCAAAGGATTTTGAACGAAACGGCAATCATTGGCTCGAACCCGGCCCGGCAATTCGTTTTAGCGGCTCAACAAGCCAAAATTATCGCTTTGCAAGAAAATCCCGTCGCGAGACGGGATTTTCTCAAAAGAATTGGCTCGAACCACGTTTTGCGCTCCCAAGCGATTTGCTTTGAACCCAAAAAGTCGTGGAAAATTCTCGCCGATTTGCCCGCCGACCCCGCCGTGGCGGGGGAGGTGAACTCGTATCATCCTATTTGGCTCCGCGGGCAGGACTCGAACCTGCAACCAACGCGTTAACAGCGCGCTGCTCTACCATTGAGCTACCGCGGACTAGATGCACTAAAAGTGCAACGAATAACTCATTACAAATAACGAATAACAAACGGCCACTCAACAGTATACGATTATTCCGGCGATTTATCAAATACCGGGATTGTTTACCAGTATTAAAACAAAACTTGCGCGCATTCCTATATACCTATAACCCTTGAAAACGAAACACCGTTATTCGTTACCAGTACAGACGAACAGGACATTAATATCCTGTTAGTCTGTCCGACTTTCTGTGCTGACGGATTTTTTCAATTGCTTTCGCTTCAATCTGACGGATGCGTTCACGCGTCACTCCAAACTCTCTCCCCACCTCCTCAAGCGTATGTGTAATGCTGTCATCAAGACCAAACCGCATGCGCAAAATTTTCTGCTCTCGCGGAAGAAGATCTTCAATGATCGCCCGTATCTGGTCTTTAAGCAATTCTCGCGACGTCTGGTCAGCCGGCGAGAGTACTTTTTCATCTTCAATAAATTCACTTAAGGTGGAATCTTCTTCATCTTCTCCGACCGGCATTTCAAGAGAAATGGTTTCTTGAGAAATCTTCATAATATGATGTATCTTCTCCGGCTCCATTCCCATCTCCGCTGCAATCTCTTCCGGGAGCGGCTCGCGTCCCAAGTCTTGTGTGAGGCGTCGCCGCATCTGATGGAATTTTGAAATAGTTTCCACCATATGCACCGGTATTCGGATAGTGCGCGCCTGATCCGCAATCGCTCTGGTAATTGCCTGCCGGATCCACCACGTCGCATACGTTGAAAATTTAAATCCGCGCCTCCAGTCGAATTTCTCAACCGCGCGAAAAAGCCCGATATTTCCTTCTTGAACAAGATCAAGCAGTGAAAGATTATGACTTCTCCCCACATATTTTTTCGCGATTGAAACAACAAGCCGCAAGTTTGCCTGTGCTAAGCGTTTTCTGGACTCAATGTCTCCTTTTTCTATCCGCTTTGCAAGCTCCCGCTCTCCTTCGGCAGTAAGAAGCGGGATGCGTCCTATCTCCTTTAAGTACATCTGCACCGAGTCATAATGTTCCGTGCCGGTGAGCATCTCTTCAAATTTTTTCTTCATTATTCCTTCCCTCTTTGACGGGCTTTTTTCCTTTTTTTCCTTCTCCAACTCAATAAGGTTTTTTACTTCCAGCACATCAATATGGAGATCCGAAAGACGCGCATACAACTCCTCTAACCGGAAAATGTCGTCCTCAATATGGGGAAAGAGATTTAAAATTTCAGCATAGGTAACAGCACCACGCTCTTTACCTTTTTTTTCCAAGATTGCGAACTTTTTCTCAAATTCCTCCTGTTTTCGGCTGTTTCTTTTTTTCTTCTGCTCTTTTTTCTTATCGACACGACCCGTGGGCATATCCTCCTGTCTTGTTTTCTTTTTTGGAGCACCTGTTTTCTTTCTTGTTTTTATCGCGCTTTTTCCTTTTCTCATTTTTCTAATGTTATAAACAACTTAAAAAGCATAAAATAAATCCGCACAAACGCACTACGGCATCACCTTATACGCGCCGTGAGAGAATAAATCTCTCCAAGGATGCGAATACAGTCATCGCTGTTTTGCTTCTCCTCCGCGTCCCGTAATTTTATCTGAAGATCGGCCATCTGTGCTCTTATATGCTCCATCTCCCACTCTTTAACGCAAATACGAAGCTCCTCGGCGACATCTTTAATAAACTCGGCTGTTTTCTCAATCTCAAAAATAAGTTCATGCACAAATATCTTTTCATCATCGTCCAACAGATTTACCACATCAGCATGGTTTTCGGACAGGTTTTCTTGCATCCCAATAAATTGAAATAACTTTCCTGCCTTTTCGCTTGTGCAGTGTTCTTTTTTGGGAAGTGTCTTTATGGAAGACATGAGATGTGGGTAAAGAAGCAACAACCCTAAGATACGCCTCTCGAGCAATACTTTGCGGTTTGAAGTTCCAGCAACTCCTTCAGACCCGGCAAATTCCTGAACTCTTTTTTGCTCTTCATTCATGTCGAGCTTTGCGTAATAACGAAGCTCCTTCCAACATGCTTCCTCACTTAAAGAAAGCCGGCGGGCAATTGCACCAATCCAATGCGCTCGTTCTATTTCACTGAAAAGCCGCGCTACAAGCGGCAACACTTCAGCGCCAATTTTTCGTTTGGAAACAGCGTCTTTCAAAGAATATTTTTCAATAGCGCGGGAGAGAAAAAATCCTATACTTTCAACCGCATTTTTTACTTGTTCCTTCCAGCGCTCGGGAGACGCACATGCTACATCAGCTGGATCGGTACCGCTTTCAAGCTCAATAAGCGCCGTTTGCATGTTTTCCCGGACGGCCAGTTCAACAGCCCGCCTTGCCGCCTTCACTCCCGCCTCATCCATGTCAAAAGCAAACAACACCGCATCTGTAAAACGCTTTATGAGCCGCAGGTGCTGCGCGGTAAGAGCGGTTCCGGACACCGCAACAACGTTTTTTACCCCTGATTGATATGAAAGCAGAACATCCATATATCCCTCTACTATCACAGCTTTCTCCTCTAATCGTATTGCATGGCGCGCCTTATCAAAACCATAAAGAAATCCCGATTTATCATAAAACATCGTGGCAGGCGTATTAATATATTTTCCACCAGAGACAGACTTACCTTTGGTTGGTCCGCCTAAGACGCTTCGGCCGCCAACCGATGGAAACCAGCTTTGAGTTGGCGCTTCACCAGATTCAAATATCCTGCCGCCGAAACCAATGACGCGATTGCCTGTGTCAATAAGCGGGAATATAATGCGAGAACGAAAGCGGTCGTAATGCCCCGACTCAGACTCACCAAAACTCGTCCGCTGACTTGCACCAGCATACCTCTTAGTTACCTCACGTTGCACCACAAGTCCTGCTTTTTTCATTTCCGTCAATGTGTATCCACGCTCTTTCAAAAAAACAATAAGATTTCTCCATCCATGCGGCGCAAACCCCAGACGAAATAATTTCATCGTCTGGGGCTGAATGCCTCTTTTAATCAAATACTGCTTTGGCGGCTCCGACGCTTCAAGCGCTCTTTCAAAAAATAATGCTGCGTTATCAAGTAAATCAAGGAGGCGCAAACGTTCGCTTTTTTCTTTTGTGTCTTGTGTGCCCAGCTGTACTCCGGCACGTTCAGCAAGAATGCGCAGAGCTTCACGAAACTCAATATTCTCAATTTCCATTAAAAATTGAAATATGTCGCCTCCTTTGCCGCACCCGAAACAGTGCCAGATCTCTCTCGAGGGAGAAACGTTAAACGATGGGGTTTTTTCCGCATGAAACGGACATCGCGCCTTAAAGTTTGAACCGCTTTTTTGAAGCCTCACATATCCCTGAATAAAGGAAACGATATCTAAACGGGATTTAATTTCTTCCACTGGTGAACTCATAACATTCTTCTTAACCTTTATGTTATACATCAATTAAAACGCAGATTCAATGAGGATATTATTATATGACACAGTTTGGGGAATCCCCGCATGTCATATACAGATAACAGGCAAAAAGGAACGGCCATCGCTTTATAACATAAGCGCCATGAATATATTGTAAACCGGCACTGCACATGTTGATTGCCCTATAAGTAAGTGTATTTTATAATAAAAACAGCTCAGCATAACGTATATAAAATTGCAATGACACACCAAAACAACCTACGGACAAGGGATGGGTTTACTCTTATAGAGTTGCTGGTCGCGGTATTTATTTTCACCATAGTGATGCTGGTAGCTGTTGGGGCAATCATCGCGGTTAATGACGCCTCGAAAAAGGTGCGATCCCAAAAAACAGTAATAAATAACCTCGATTCAGCTTTAGAACAGATGTACAGAAACATCCGTGAAGGATATAACTACCATTGCGGAAATGAATCACTCATTCGTTTCGACAAATCGCAGGGATGTCCAAGCGGGGAAAGCATATTCGCATTTGAACCAAGAGAAGGAAATCCAAAAAACCGTAACGATCAGGTGGTATATAAACTACAAAATAAAAGAATTATGCAGTCACTTGACGGTGGTACAAGTTTTTCTCCAATCACCGGCTCCGACGTTATAGTGGAAGAACTCACATTTAAAACTGTGGAAATCTCATCTGCTGGAGATCCTCAGCCAAGAGTGCTTATTACGCTCAAAGGAAAAGCAGGCACGAGCGGAAAAACGGCATCAGGATTTAACATTCAAACAACAGTATCTCAACGATTAAAACCAACACATGCAGAAAGTCTCATTCCGCCCGGCTCACCTTGGCCGCAAAATGCCTATTGCCCGTTTAACGAAACGGTGCCCGGAAGAATCATCGTCAATTTCAGCGATATAAAAAAAAGCGGCACAACGCTCGGGGCCATCAGCTGTAATAAAGCAACTATAAAACAAGTCATAAACTATGAGCTTCCGATCGCAACACAAATACCACCCGGGACATATGATATTACGCTTGCAAATTGGGACGATCATTGCGACGCAAATGGGAAGAACTGTGCTTCTCATTATCAACCATATGAAAAAATAAAAATTGAGCTCTTGGCCGCTAATGGAACTTCACTATATACATCAGGCATTACAGAAGACGTCAAGGCCGACAAAAATGTTGTTTTTCCTCCTACTGTTGTTGGAACCAATGTGAAAGTAAGAGCGCTGGTCACAGAAATTAACGCACGGATAGGGGATGTCAGTTGGCCCTACTGTAATAGCGTCGTTGCCGCATGCGTCGCTTTTGATTTGTCGGGAGCTGAAGGCGGCGAAGAAATAGATATCCATGAGTTCTAGTTACACGAGACGACATTACTTCTAAAGTAATAACTTTTCATAATGCCCCGCCTACTCTTTCAAAACAACCGAAGAAAAAAACATATAAACCCTTGCGCCGTTTTCTTCCCTAAAAATGGCTTCGGATTTACTCTCATTGAAATCTTGGTAGCTGTCTTTATTTTTACCATTGTAATCATGGTCGCTGTTGGGGCAATCATCGCGGTGAATGACGCTTCAAAAAAAGCGCGATCGCAGAAAGCAGTAATAAATAACCTGGATTCAGCTTTAGAACAGGTGTACAGAAGCATACGAGAAGGACATACCTATCACTGCGGAACTGCTCCCTTTAACACTGAACTTGCATGCCCGAACGGGGAAAGCGTCTTTGCATTTGAGGCGAGGGGCGGCGATCTGAACAATCCAAACGACCAGATTGTATATCGGCTCCAAAATAACCGCATAGAAAGGTCAATTGACGGGGGGAATACCTATCTCCCTCTTACCGCCCCCGATGTCGTGGTAAATGAGCTAACCTTTAAAAATGTTACCATATCATCTGCAACCGATCCGCAACCAAAAGTGCTCATTACCGTCAAAGGCAAAGCTGGTATTGACCAAAAGTCTGCTTCTGAATTTAACATTCAAACGACCGTTTCCCAAAGATTACGACCTACAAGCGATATCGGACTATTGCAGCCCGGCTCTTCGTGGCCACAAAACGCATACTGCCCGTTTAACGAGACGCTGCCCGGAAGAATTATTGTCAACTTCAGCGACATAAAAATAACCGACACAACACTTGGGTCTACGTGCAATAACCAAGTCGTAAACTATGAGCTTCTTCCGCTCGCAACGCAAATACCGCCGGGAACATACGATATCATACTGGCAAGCTGGGACGATCATTGCGATGCAGATGGGAATGACTGTCGTGCTCAAGATCAGCTGTATGAAAGAATAAAAATTGAGCTCTTGGATGCGGGTGGAACTTCACTATATACATCGGGCATAACGGAAGACATCGAGTTCGACAAAAATGTTGTTTTTCCTCCAACCGTCGTCGGAACTAATGTGGTGATAAGCGCGTTGGTCACAGAAATTAACGCACGGATAGGGGATGTCAGCTGGCCCGGCTGTAATAGCGTTGTTGCGGCATGCGTCGCATTTGATTTATTATCATCAGCCGGCGGCGGCGCCGATATATACGAATTTTAATTTACACTGGACGTATTTCTATGATAAAAAATACATATACAACCATGAAAGGATTCACACTTATTGAAACACTCGCTGCAATAGCGGTTATTCTTATTGTAACAGTCGGCGCTCTTACACTTGCACAGCGGAGTTTGTCTGCCGCAACCTTTGCAAAAGACCAGACAACCGCTTTCTATCTGGCGCAGGACGCAACGGAATCCATAAAAAACATACGAGATACGAACATACGGGATAATAATCCGGGCGGCTGGCTGAACGGTCTTAGCGGAACCTGCACCGGCGGGAATAAATGCACCATCGATACGTCAAAAACCGACACTATATCAAACATTGTTAAAACATGCACCGGTTCGTGCGCGCCACTGCGCTATAATCCTACAACAAATCAGTATGGCCATACCTCAAGCTGGCAAGAATCAAAATTTACAAGGGAAGTGGCAATCAACGTATTAAATCCGGCAAGGGAAATTGCGGTTTCGGTCACCATACGCTGGAAAAGCGGCGTACTGGGAAGGGAATTCACTATAAGACAAAATCTGTACGACATTTTTTAAACAATCATTGCCGTAAAATATGTTTCTGACAAAAAAACGAAAAAAAAGAAAAGGACAAAAAGCTGGGTTTACGCTTTTATACTCCCTTATTATTACAAGTATTATACTCGTCATTAATGCCGGAATTTTCAGTATTATTATAAAAGAAACACAATTTGCCGGTCTTGGAAGAGAGTCCCAATTTGCGTACTACGCAGCTGAATCTGGTGCAGAGTGCGCCTTTTACTGGGATGCCAAACAATCCTCCTTTGACTCACCCCATACCATCACCTGCAATCAAGACAGCAATAACCCCTCCAATTCCTTTGCGGTCGGCAACTCATCCATAAGCACCTTTACTATTACATTTCTGCCCAAGTCCTACTGCACCGAAGTGAAAGTAAATAAATCGAATCCGGTCAAGACAGTCATTGAATCACGCGGATATAATACTTGCGATACGTCAGCAAACAGGATAGAAAGAGGGGTGCGGATAGAATATTAATACTGCTTTACCGTACAGCAAAAACATCAAACGACATCAGCAAGCACAAGAGTTTCTTTGACATGCTTGGCGATTTTTGACGGGCACTTTTCTATTGGAACATTCTCATCCCGAAACCGATCAAAAGCGCTTTTCTTTTCTTTTCCGAAAAAAAGAAATATCCCCCGTTCTGACCTGCCCAAAAGCTTCCCCGAGGCACTCATTCTTTTAGGAGGCGGCTTTGGCGAATTCTCCACAGTAATAAAATATTCGGAGTCATCGCTCACAGATGCATGATTTGGGAAAAGCGACGCAACATGCCCATCTTCCCCTACGCCCAACAAAACAATGTCAAAGCTGTTGCCGTAGCGCAAAAACAGTTCCGTATAAGCGCGTACTCCGCCGTCAGCCGCTAAACTGTTATATATAAATGGGTGTATATTTTTCTCCGAAAGTTTTCTTTTCTCCGTCAAAACATCAAGAAACCCTTCCTTCGCGTTTTTATAGTTACTTTCATCGTCTTTAGGCGATACAAATCGTTCGTCCACCCAAAAAATGTGCACGGTATTCCATGGAATGCGGGATTGTTGCAGCAGTTTTAAAACACCTTGAACAGATCGCCCACCGGAAATTCCGAGCACAGCATTTTCTTTTCTTTTTAAAACATCTCGAACGCCTGTTTCTATAAACCTGACGGCCTGTGTTTCAAGATCTGATCTTTTAGCTTCGATTATTTGTATACTCATGCTTTTTTACTTGCGCAAGCCATAGACCAAGCGCTTAAAAGTGCAGATATTATAGGTTATTTGCTGTATGATTTATAACTTGATGAAAAACAAAAGCAAAATTGGCGGTAATTTTTTTATTCTTCTCAACTTAAAAAAATGGGTCGGACCACTGCCCGTAGCCGACCCATAACGAACCTCTGCTATCCTTTACAGCATGATCTTTACGAGAAGTCGTGCAACTCAAATTTGCCATCTTTTATGATTGTGACTCGCAGGAAGTCAGGTAAGAAATGCTGCACGACTATGATCTCGCGCGGTACGACTTTGATAGTTTTCCTGAAGTTCTGCGGGATCTTGTCTTGATCATAACCTCCATTGCCGGGAGTGATCGAGAACGAGATCTCGTAGGATCCTTTCTCGTAGAACCGAAAGATCAAGCGGTCATTGATGCCCCGTACATAATTCTGCCTGTACTCAATGACAACGGCACCGTCGAAATACGAACTCTTGGTGAAGTATTCCGCTGGACCGCTGTATCCTACTAGAAACGTGATTCCAATGCATCCCGCAAACAGCGACAGATTCCGAAGCATTGTTGCCTCCTTTCGAGGTTCAATTTTTGCTGTCACACTTTGCAACAGCTGTTATCGGATGTGATACCGATAATGAGTAATACTAGCATAGCCACATCAGCATATCAAGGATCAGCATCGAGCCGCTTCTTAAAAAAATCTTATAAAAAACCTCTTTTGCCACTATTGACCCTTCGATTTTGATCAGGGTCAATCCTAGGCCCGTCGAATGGATTGATAGATCCATTTCCTTTTCGACAAAAAAGCTCTTTCAAATCCTAGCCGAGCGGCGGCTTTACCGCTACGAGACTTCCTTTGTCCACTTGCGAAATCCTGACTGGCGGTGTCTGTTTGAAAATATCCGAACGGAACTGGTGTGTATCCGCGCAATGTATTATAGTGCTTGATTTGCTGCTATTCCTTAACGATTTTGAAATTAAACAAAGGTGTTTTGAGCGCACCCCACAGTCGCAACCAAATCGGCAGGAGCATTTCGGTGCCGCGCGCGGTGGTGATATCGCCGAGATCAATAATATTCTTCCACCCGTAGCTTTTCGCAATCTCGGCAACCTTGGCTTTTGCGTCAGCATCATTACCGCATATAAAAAGATCGTGGTCTGCCTTTGCTAGTTGCGCTGGATTCACTTGCAAATACGCGTTCAGTGTATTGAATGTCTTAACAACTTTGGTATCCGGCAGGGCTTTTTGGATTTGCTCGCCTAAAGAATCAGTGTTGCAAACTGAAAGAAACGGCGGCATACCTTGAGAGAAATCTAATGGATTGGCAATATCAACAAGAATTTTACTGGCAAGCTCGGATTTGAGCATAGAAAGCACAGATACCGCCACCTCGCCTTTGAGCGCATCAAACACTATATCGGCGTCTTTTGCCACGTCTCTAAAAGTAGCAAGTGTTATGTCTTGGTGATCTTTGTGCCACTCGGCAAACGGTGGATTGCCCATGGCATCTTTTTTAATGTTGGCACGCGTCTTTTCAATATCCTGTGTGCCGAGCATGACTGTGTGACCAAGCTCCGCGAGGCGCGTGGCATGAATCCTACCTACCATCCCTGTTCCTAAAATTCCGATTTTCACAAGATTATTTTATTTACTGCTCCGTTGTTTGTCCATTAAAATGCTCTTCTTTTTCTTCGGCTTTGGTTGTATGAATCGTACCGTCTTTATGTTCAGGCGGAGAATACACCGTATATAGTTTCAATTCCTTATTGCCGGTATTTATGATGTTGTGCCATGTTCCTGCTGGGATAATGATGGCGTAATCATCATGAAGCTCGTACTCTTCAGAATTGTTCAAAATAGCTTTTGCATCGCCCCGCTCTATGCGAATGAATTGATCAAGCTTATGCATCTCGTTACCTATTTCATCGCCAGGCCGAATATTCATCAAGACTAGTTGTGAATTTTTCGCGGTATAAAGTACGCGACGATAGTCTGTGTTTTTAAGGGTTTTTTCTTCAATGTTTGTTATATATCCCTTCATGGTGTTATGAATTTAATTTAACTATATGGACTCGACTTTTCCATAATTATACAAATCTTCTCATTATTTTATTAAATCTTTCATTGAACATCAAGTTTTTCTTTGGCGGAATACAGATTCGAGCGTGCGGAGCACGCACAGTAGTTCTTTGTAAAAAAAGAGTGGCGAGGATTTTCCTCGCCACCGTGAAGCGACTTCAGTCGCGGACTCGTCTGGCGCCGAGCCAAGGATCGTTCTCCTGCAAAGGATGGTCAAACCAAAGACGGCCACTAGCCACATCGCACATATGGGCGGCGCAAGCGAGCGGACCCATAACACGATGACGATTCGAATAGTCGTTCAATTCGCCCTCGATATACTTCATGCCGTTCTCCTGTTCGGGAGTAAATACGACACCGTATTCGGTGAGCTTCGCCATTCGGAAACGCTGATGGTCTTTCTTGTTCTGCATAGTTGCCTTGTAATGAAACTGACCATCATCGCGAAACTCGTATTTCCACGGCTTCTCGACATCGTGCAAATACACCACGAGAAGCAAATCCGAAAGGGAAAACGGCAGAGGACGAATAAAGCCCAACCGCTCATAAAGAACAACTGCAATGTTCATAATTTCCTGAACATGATCGAAGTAGCCGCCGGGCCAATCCTGGTGATTGTTAGTAGAACCCTGTACCGTCTGGAACAGTCTTCGATTGTCCGTGAGGATTCGAGTGCAGGCAGAACGGTTGGGCTCGTCAATCATTTCGAGCATTTGTTCTATTGTGTAGTAATTCGGCTTCATGAGACCTCCTTTTGATGACAATGAGCTTATTGTGATGTTATAAAAAAATGTTCTAAAAATCAAATGAAAACAGAACCCCCTTCAAGTTTCTATTTTTAAGAAATCATTCTGAAAAATTGCCCCTACAAAATATGCTTCGAGCCGATTTGTTTCAGGTTCTTTGGCGGTTTGTCTTTGAGGCTTTTAATGAAGCGTACTATCGAAAAGAATACCATTGGCCCAATAGAATCCGGTTTCGCCAGACGGCAGTATATCGTGTGTTGCGTCTTTACCGTAAGGAACGCGCTCGGCGCTTACAACAGAAACGCCATCGTACAGGTCGCCGGGCGCAAGATTGCCAACAGTGCGTCCATCGATGAGAGGATGTCCGGGAGAAACGAACAACTCCCGGCCATCATCAAGAACCAAGTGAACCATTTGATGATTTAATGCAACCGGCACCCTGCTGGTTTTAACGACAATTCCGGCGACACGCTCACCAGACTTGTTGATTGTCCAAACTGATGTTCCTTTCTGTAATTGTTGTACCGGAACCGCACCAAAAGGTGTATCAATCAATGTATTTAGAGTAAGACATATAGGACAAGGCCGAATATATCCTTTAAGTTGGCAGAAATAAGGGGGAGGGGGCTCGCCTGGATACCCAACTGGCGAACCACAACCTTGTACACATTCATAATCTGATGGACAACTTGTATCGCTTGGGCCATTACACTGCCTTCCAACCGGACTAGCACAAATATTTTTATGACATAAATTTCCTGCAACACAATCCAAATCTACACTGCACCGATTGCCTTCTTTCAATTTGCACTCTCCTTTTATTACAGTATGAGTGGGTACGCATGACGGGTCATTCTCTGGGCAAGCGGTTCCAATGCTCTGTGTTTCCTCGCAAATATATTGCTGGGAAGGACAATCAGAATCCTTTTTGCATTCAGTAACTGGTTGTGGATTTATTGCTGGGCATTTTGCAAATTCACAGTTTTCACCGGTACGGCTCACGTATGATCCATCAGGGCATTGCTTAACTTCTTGGGTACAGACAAGACCAGTTACTTCCGTCTCTACTTTAAACCCGTGAGATTCCGAAGGAATTTTATTTTTAAGATTCGGCAGATTTCCCAATTCTTTTTCGAGCATTACTTTAATACAAGGTTCTCCACCACATGCTCCAACTCCAACGCCGACAACGCCCGATTTATCAAGAAACGACTGCGACAAAAGCTCTTTTGCCTGCTCGATTGTTAATTTTTCAACAAAATGCCTCCCGTCCGGAGTCCAACATTGCCGAGGATAGCTTTCTGCTACAGGATATTCTGCTTTCACACATTCCTCAAAAGAGTTGATTTCTTTCGCGGGTTTTTGGAAGAAAGTTTGCCGAGTACCAATAAAGTAACCCGCTATGACAGCAAATATCACTATCCCAATAATTATTATGATATTTATAAATCCTTTTTGATTCATAAACTATAAAAAACTTCTTTTACCCCTCTAAAATATGGTTCGAGCCGATTTGTTTCAGGTTCTTTAGCAGTTTGGGATGTTCTCGGCTCCGACTTTCATTTTGTCCGCTCACCGAGAAAGTGATAGCGTTAGGAATTATCCGTGTATTTCTTTCGCAGGAATTCAGTAAAATTTCTCATTTCCTGTTGTGTGGTTTTCAAAATTTCTGGAATATGATCTCGTTCCTCCTTTGTTAGTTTATCCCGAAATTGATCTTTCCGATTATTCGGAATATAAAATTTCCCGCCTCCGTGAACACGAAAACCCCCAACACTTCTATCTGCAATAATACGCATTTCATCTGTCGCATCTCGCCCATGATAAAACTCCTGTAGTAAAGTCTCCACTTTTACTAGAAGTTTTTCGTTTTCTTCCTCCCATTTTTTGTACTCTGTAGTTTCCTCTTGTTTTATGATCAATCGGGTTGCCTCCTTCCAGGCCTCATCATTTTCCGCGTGTAATACCTGATCTACGGTTATTCCGTATTTTTTTGCAACCTGTTCGTATATTTCTTCTTCGTGTTCAAAGCGCCATTTCGGTTTGTCAGGAGCCTCCACTTCAACCCACGGAACTGGATATCCGTGTTCTGACTCGCTTTCAAAATGACCCTCACAAGAAGCAGAGGTGGGGATTCCCATAACATTATACATCGCTACGGTTTCCTTAATGCCTTCATCAACCCCCTTACCCAAGCGATCGCGCCAACTATTAACTTCTTTTATCATCGCTTGTAGTTTATTCAATTTTTCTGATTCTTGTGAGGGAATTTTTTTGTCTGTTTGCTCTGGTTCCTTGTTCTCAAATTGTGGTGGTCCTTCAGGTTTCATAAAATTATTCGCCAATACGCCGCGCGCGAGGAGCATTTCGAGACCTACGCCATCGTTCATTTTCTTCTTCTTCTTCTGCCATTTCCTAACTAGCGGTGTGTACTTAAAAAAATCCGAATTCTGAATTTTAAAAATTGGCGGAGAGGGTGGGATTTGAACCCACGAGAGACTTGCATCTCTGCTCGCTCTCCAAGCGAGTGCCTTAGACCACTCAGCCACCTCTCCACTCTAAAGAAAATTAAATTTTCGAGGATCCTCGATTTTGCTATCAAATGCTTTTGAATAAAATCGGGACAAGCGTGTGCACGAGACCACTATGCGACCATTCCGGTTTTCATCTCTTTTTAGCACGTTTCTGTATTGTTGTCGAAAGGGTTGACGTGCTTCAGTAGTTTTTAGAAAGTTTTCTCAACACCGTGCGCGTCGCTTGCGAGTAAGTAGTCCTCATAGCCAAGTATTGTGGCGGGCCGGTAATTCTTGTTGCCTTGATCTTCCCGACCATATGTTCACGCATCCTATGCTGTAAATCACCCGTTCATTCTTTATAGATAGCGCCATTAGCAAGGAAAAGCGCTAAACCACTGGAACTCTTGCCATATCCTTTTTATAGAATACACCTCTCATGATAACAAGAAGACCAGCGAGCACCAAAAATGTGGCAACCACCACCATCCAGAAACTTCCGCTCGGCGCGGCGATAAAAGCAAAAATAGACGCAAACATAAGAATAGCGATACCCGAACCAAGCCAAAACGAACGGCGCACCACAAAAACATCTTCTCTATTTTGAATGCCGTGTCCGATAAAAAGAAAAGAGGCCAGCCCGGCGGCAAGAACAGCATATACGCCCGTAACCACTCTCATCCATTCTGGGAACACCGGCCTCCAGTATGCATATTGGTCGAATAACTCCCGCACCGAAGGTTCAAAAGAAACAATGCGTCCGGCCAGAAACGCAATATTAAATAAAAGCACAAAAAATAAGATTTTCCTCGCAGTGCGTTCCTTGTTTGAAAGTAAAAAGGGAAAACCCATCATATATCCGATGCTTAAATAAAGGAAAAAATAAGATACAACGTGAAAAATTCCTACCGGAATAGCTCCCGATGCATCAATAAACAATAACTGGGATGTCGCGAAAGCAAGATAAAAAATCCCAAAATGAAGATAAAACTTCATAAAGTACTCCTGTGCAGCGCTTTTAAGTTTTTGGTAGGAAATATAAATCCGCCATGCGATAGCAAGACTTACAATAGCGTTTATCGTGCCAGTAACTGCAACGAGCTGAATTCCTCCGTCAAGCATACTGCTTTAAAGCGCAATATTTATACCTCAACATTCCGCAACCTCGCCACCCGCTCTTCCATTGGGGGATGCGTCATAAACAATTTGGCAAACCAGTGTGTTTTTTTCTCACCTTTTGTCGGGTCCGAAAACCACAGATGATTGGTGGCATTATTTACGGCACGAAGAGGAATAGAAACCCGTAAAATTTTTTCAAGTGCGGCCGCAAGCCCTTCAGGATAACGCGTCAGAAGCGCTCCCGACGCATCTGCCAGAAATTCGCGCTTCCGAGAGATCGCAAGCTGCATAAGCGAGGCAATAAGCGGGGAAAGAATAGCTAATGCAATTCCTAAGAGAATTACTATCCCGCCGGCGTTATTGCGATTACGGCCTCCAAAACCTCCCCAAAACAATGACCGCAAGAACATATCAGATAAAAGCGCAATAAACCCCACAAGAATCACAGCCACCGTTGAGACAAGCATGTCGCGATTGCCGATATGACTCATTTCATGGGCAAGAACACCTTCTAATTCACTCCTGTCAAGGATGCCCAAAAGCCCTGACGTTACGGCAACAACCGAGTGCTCGGGGTTTCTGCCGGTGGCAAAGGCATTCGGCGAAGGATCTTCAACAAGAAAAAGCTTCGGCATCGGGAGCCCGGCAGTGATGGAAAGATTCTCAACAATATTGTAAAGCTCCGGCACTGTTTTTTTATCAACCGGCTTTGCCTTTGCCATCTTGATCACAATCTTATCCGAATACCAATAAGAAGTAATGCTCATGAGAACGCTGAAAAGAACAGCGATATACAAAATGGCCGGGGATCTATACACATAGGAAAAACCAAAGCCAATGCCAATAACCACGGTAAAAAAAACAAAAAACAACAGCCACGTCTTGCGAATGTTTCTGTCTTTGTGCGTATATAAAGAAGGCATCGCTGTAATTTTTAATTATTCCAATTCATCTAATAAACTCCCCATCCTCAACATCAGATGACCTAAGACATAAGAACAATTGAACATGAGGTCCGTTGGGTTAATTCGGTAAAGTCTTGCATTCAAAACTCTACCTTTACCGGTTCTCGTTCAATTTCTTCTTCCGTTTGGAAAAATTCGGCTCTGTGAAACTTAAACAAGCGGGCAACGATATTGGAAGGGAAAAACCCAACCTTATTATTTAATTCCTTGACTACGGTATTGTAAAAACGACGGGCTGACTGGATTTTATTTTCGGTATCGGCAAGCTCCCGCTGGAGATCTAAAAAATTGGCATTGGCCTTTAAATCCGGATAATTTTCAGCAACCGCAAACAAAGTTTTTAGCGTATTGGAAAGCATATTCTCGGCTTCAGCGCGATCAGTGCCTGTTTTCGCAGCGGCTGTCTGGGCGCGTGCCGCTGTTACCTTTTCAAAAACTTCCCTTTCATGAGTCATGTATCCCTTTACTGTTTCAACAAGGTTTGGAATAAGGTTAAATCTGCGCTTCAGCTGTACCTCAATATCAGACCAGCCCTCCTCCACGCGGTTGCGAAGACGGATAAAAGTGTTATAGGAAAGCACAACCCATAAAATTAACACTACTACTACGGCAATTGCAATATAAAACACCGTCATAACATTATTTTAAGATTAAGCAATAATTGCTTTTCCATTATAACACTCCATTCGGCATCAAACAAACATCCGCGTCTACAGACGCGGATGTTTGTTTGATGTGTATAAGCCATAAACGGACAATCGCATCCGAGACTATCTTAGTACTCCGGCATTCCCATGCCCCCGGGCATTCCTCCGCCGTGGGAGCCTTCCTTCTTTTCAGGAATATCGGAAACTGCCGCTTCTGTTGTCAAAAGAATTGCAGCTGCTGAAGCGGCGTTTTGGAGAGCAGAACGCGTCACTTTTGTCGGATCAATGACACCGGCTACGACAAGGTCTTCATAGACGCCCGTTTCGGCATTATATCCAACGTTCCCCTTGTGCTTTAACACCTCTCCTACAACGACCGAACCGGATACCCCGGCGTTTTCTGCAATCTGCCAAAGCGGCCGCTCAATAGCCCGACGCACAATTTCAACCCCTACTCTCTCATCACGGTTTGCTTTATTGTCTATCTGTTCAATAAGGTTATCGAGCTTTTCAGCCACGCGAAGCAACGCAACGCCCCCACCGACAACAACCCCTTCCTCTATCGCGGCTTTCGTGGCAGAAACGGCGTCTTCAATGCGATGTTGTTTTTCTTTTTGCTCAACTTCAGTCGCGGCGCCGACATGAATAACCGCAACTCCGCCCGATAATTTTGCATATCGCTCCTGCAGTTTTTCCTTGTCAAATTCAGAAGTGGTATCCTCCATCTGTTTTTTAATCTGCTTGGCCCGTTTTTCTATACCATCCTTCGGTCCTTTTCCTCCGACAATCGTGGTATTGTCTTTGGTGGCAATAATTTTTGATGCTTCGCCGAGCATATTGACATCGGCATTTTCAAGCTTCAATCCAACCTCTTCCGATATAACTTTTCCTCCAGTGACAACCGCAATGTCTTCGAGCATTTCTTTTTTCCTATCTCCATAACCGGGTGCTTTGACAGCAAGAGAGTTGAATGTTCCCCGAATTTTATTGACCACCAGCGTTGCAAGCGCCTCTCCTTCCACCTCATCCGCAACAATAACCAGTTCTTTCTTTCCCGCTGTTGATACTTTTTCCAAAAGCGGAAGAATTTCCGCAATTGCCGAAATCTTTTTATCGGTAATCAAAATAAGCGGATTCTCATACACTGCTTCCATCCGATCAGGACTGGTAATCATGTAAGGAGAAATATAACCGCGATCAAACTGGAGCCCCTCCACAATTTCATGAGATACCTCAAACGTTTGAGACTCCTCCACTGTTACCACGCCGTCTTTTCCAACAAGCGAGAGCACTTCGGAGATTTTCTGTCCAATAACAGGATCATTGGCAGAAATGGTCGCGACGTGTTTTGTATCTTCCTTTTTTCCCGCCGATATGGGGATGGAGATATCACGAAGATGTGCTATAACCGCTTCGGTAGCACGGGCAATGCCCCGTCGGATTCCCATGGGATTTGCTCCCGCAGCGATGTTTTTCAAACCCTCATGAATCATGCCCTGCGCCAAAACGGTTGCAGTGGTAGTGCCATCACCGGCAACATCATTGGTTTTGGAAGCAACTTCTTTTACGACTTCCGCGCCCATGTTTTCAACCTTGTCCTCCAGCTCAATATCCTTCGCAATCGTCACGCCGTCATTCGTAATGGTCGGCGCGCCAAAACCTTTTTCAAGAATGACATTTCTGCCTTTTGGACCGAGCGTAATTTTTACCGCATTTGCGAGCGCGTCAACCCCGCGTTTTAACGATTCTCGCGCTTGCTCATTAAACAATATTTTTTTCGCCATATTTGTAAGAAGTAATCACTACTATACGAATTCGCACGGAATCTTAGATTGCGTATATTCGCGACTACTCAATAATTGCGAGTATGTCCTCCTCTTTAGCAATTAAGTATTCCTTGCCATCGACCTTGATTTCATTCGGGCCGTACTTTGTAAAAAGAACTCTCTGGCCCGACTTTAGTGACATAGGGACAATTCTACCGTTTTCGGTTTTCTTGCCCTCTCCAACCGCAATAATTTTGCCCTCTTCGGGACGCTCTTTTTCGGCAGTGTCAGGAATGATGATGCCGGATTTCGTTTTTCCTTCGCGATCTTCTTTGGAAACCGGCTCAATTAACACACGATCACCTAATGGTTTGATTTTCATAATGATGCAACGCTAATCTGCTAATGCATGTAATAATACGAATGAAATGCCATCATGAGTATTTATTCGTATATGGGTATCATTATTTAGCAGTCTCGACCTAAGAGTGCTAATTTGCTTTATTATATGGATTTGAGGAAAGTTGTCAAGATCCTTGAACAAGCTTTAGATTGGGGTATGCCACAACACTAACGTGGATAAGCCACTTTTTCTTTAAAGCACTTTCTTTAACCACCGGCCGGTATAGGAGGTTTTAACGCCCGCTAACTGCTGGGGCGTTCCCTCGCCGACAATCTTTCCGCCGCCCTGTCCTCCTTCCGGGCCAAGGTCAACAATCCAATCGGCATTTTTTAACACCTCCATATTGTGTTCAATCACCAGCACAGTATTTCCCCTGTCACGAAGCGAAGCAAGCACGGTAAGCAATTTTTGAATGTCATCAAAGTGAAGTCCGGTTGTCGGCTCATCTAAAATATAGAGCGTCCTGCCGGTGGCTTTTTTGGCAAGTTCCGTTGCCAGTTTGACACGCTGTGCTTCTCCTCCAGAAAGCGTTGTTGCCGGCTGGCCTAATTTCATATAACCAAGTCCAACATTTATCAGTGTTTCCAACTTGCTTGCAACCGGCGCAATATCTTTAAAAAATTTACAAGACTGTTCGCAGGAAAGATGAAGCACATCAGCAATAGTAAGACCATTATATTCAATATCCAGCGCTTCTTTGTTATACCGCTTCCCGTGACATTCCTCGCATTCCACATAAATATCCGGCAAAAAATACATTTCAATTTTTTTTACGCCCTGCCCCTCGCAAACTTCACAACGCCCTCCCTTGACGTTAAAGCTGAAGCGGCCCGGCCCATATCCGCGGGATCGCGCGTCTCGGGTTGAAGCAAAAAGCTCCCGGATGGGACCGAAGATTCCTGTATAAGTCGCTGGATTGGAACGCGGGGTTCTCCCGATAGGCGATTGGTCAACAACAACAGCTTTATCCACCAACGCAAGGCCTTTTATGGTTCGGTATGCGCCGGGAATTTCTTTTGATCCGTAATAATGTTTCATCAACACCCGTGCAAGCGTATCGTTTATCAGCGTACTTTTCCCGGAACCGGACACACCGGATACACAGATAAGTTTTCCAAGCGGGATTTTTATTGTCACATCTTTTAAGTTGTGTTCTCTGGCTCCCTCCAAAATAAGATATTGCTGTTTGGGTTTGTTGTCTTTTATCAGTGGGCTTCTCTCAAGCGAGACTTGTTTCTTCCCTGATATATATTCTCCGGTGAGTGTGTTTGCTTTCCGCATCTCGCCGGGAGTTCCCTCAAATATCACTTTTCCTCCTTTAAGACCAGCGCCGGGACCCAGATCCACAATCCAATCGCTCTCCTCTATGGTTTCACGGTCATGCTCCACAATCAATACGGAGTTTCCGAGATCCCGCAAATGTTTAAGAGTAGTAAGCAACATGGAATGATCTCTGGCATGCAAACCAACAGACGGTTCGTCAAGCACATAGATAACACCGGTCAGTTGTGATCCTATCTGCGTTGCGAGACGCACACGCTGGGCTTCTCCTCCGGAAAGCGTTACGCTTGAGCGAAAAAGGGTAATATACCCAAGCCCAACGTTCATGAGAAACTGAAGGCGTTTTACAATTTCACCGATCAGGGGACGCATTTCACTCTTGGATTTTTTCAGAAGCGCAGTAAAAAAAGAAAGAGACAGTTCAACTGCCATTTGAGACACCCCCGCAATATTCTTACCTTCAATCGTGACTGCAAGCGCCTCCCGACATACACGATTACCCTTACAACTTTCACAGGTGCGCACGATCATATATTTTTCAATTTCGGCCCTCGTCCATTCAGAATCGGTTTCCTTCCACCTTCGCTTTAGGTTTGGAATAACCCCCTCAAATGCGCCACTATTTGTTGTGCGTACATCCGTTTTCTCTTCATTATTATTTTTATTTTTCCCGTTTTCTCCATATAACAGGATTTGGAGAATGTGCTTGGGCAGTTTTTTGACGGGCACATGGAGCGAAAAATGAAAACGCTCTGAAAGGTCTTCAAGCATCCACCAATACCACGATTGTCGTCCTACGCGGTGAGACGCGCGAGCCCACGGCTGTATCGCACCCTCGCCAAGAGAAAGTTCCTGGTTGGGAATGACCAGCTTAGGATCCACTTCAAGAACAGATCCAAGTCCGGTACAAACAGGACAGGTTCCATGAGGACTGTTAAAGGAAAACAATCGCGGTTCGAGCTCCGGAAATGAAACCCCGCACGAGGGACAGGCCAAATGTTCCGAGAATAACGTGTCTTTATCGCCATCATAGACTATAACAGTCCCCTTCCCTATGCTTAAAGCGGTTTCTAAAGAATCCCGTAAACGCATTCGCTCAATTTCCTCGTCTATGATCAAACGATCAACCACTACTTCAATGGAGTGTTTTTTCTTAGGATCAACATGCAAATCGTGCGCCTCTTCAAGCGTCATGATTTCTCCATCAGCCCGCACTCTTAAAAATCCCCGCTGTTCAATCTCCTGCAGCACCTTTTTATGCTCCCCTTTTTTATCGCGTATGACGGGACCCAAAAGCACCGCCTTCGTGCCGGGCGAAAATGAAAGTATTTTTCTTAAAATCTCGTCCGGCGTTTGACGCTTGACCGATAAATTGCAAAACGGACAATGCGGCTCGCCGACTCTGGAAAAAAGAATCCTTAAGTAATCGTAAATCTCTGTAATAGTGCCGACAGTACTTCTCGGATTTTTGGAAACGCTTTTTTGGTCTATGGCAATGGCCGGCGAGAGACCCTCAATCGACTCTACATCCGGTTTTTCTTTTACTCCAAGAAACTGACGGGCATAACTGGAAAGCGATTCCACAAATCGCCTCTCTGCCTCCGCGTATATGGTATCAAATGCGAGTGAGGATTTTCCCGATCCGGAAAGACCGGTTATAACTACAAACTTGTTGCGGGGAATATCGAGGTTGATGTTTTTTAAATTGTGCATCCGCGCTCCGCGAACTCTGATATAGCTGGTGGTGTTCTGTTTGCGCGGCTTCATAAAAATACACTATTGAAATAATGATTATAGTGCATTTTTTCCCAAATTTCAAGCGAGGAGCAAAAAGAAAAAGGGGATAAAAACAACTGCATCATAAAAAACCGACTGTGCATTTGTCACGCCAGCTTGTTTTGCTTACTATACAAACGTGCTCAATCTTAAAACCATTAAAAACATCCCGCCAAGCTCCGGCGTCTATATGTTTAAAAGAAAGAACGGGAATATTCTTTATATAGGAAAGGCCAATAACCTTAGAAACCGGCTTGCTTCATACCGGAACATTGGCTCCCTTTCGGCTGCAAAACAGCGCATGTTACAAACATCCCATGGAGTCGACATAAAAATAACCACATCGGAAGTTGAGGCGCTGATTTTAGAAGCGTCCCTTATTAAAAAACACCAGCCAACATATAACATTTTAATGCGGGACGACAAAAACTACGCTTTTGTCGTCTTCACAAAGGAACGCTTTCCAAAAATACTGGTCACACATCAACCCTTGCAAAGTCAACGGTCAACGGTCAACGGTCAACAATACGCCGGTGTTATCGGGCCGTTCACCGATGTCGGGGCGCTTAAGAACGCGTTGAGAGTTTTGCGCAAAGAATTCCCTTATTGCGACTGCGCGAGAGGAAAACGCGGGCACAAACGAATGTGTGTAAACGGTTTAATAAAAAAATGTCCGGGGATTTGTTGCGTAGAAGACAAGGTGAGAAGCGCCGTGCTGCAGAAACGAGGCATAGAAGAAAAAAATGCGGGGGCGGAGTATAAAAAAAATATAAGAGCAATAAAAGACGTTCTTATGGGAAAACAAACTTCATTGCTTAGAAAACTGCAACGAGAAATGAAAACGCTTTCCGACCGAAGATTGTATGAACAAGCAACGACAATGCGCGATCAGATACAAAGCCTCGAAAAAATATTCCGTCATAGTCCATACATTAAAAAAGATGAGATTTCAGACCGTGCAAAGGCTCTCCGGCTGTTAAAAGAAATAGCTCAACTTCCCACCATACCAGAACGCATAGAGGGTTACGATGTTTCCGACATCGGGGGTAAATTCCCGGTGGGCAGTATGGTAGTATTTAAAGACGGGGTTCCGGAAAAACAATCATACAGACGCTTTACAATTAAACAGGTGGCTGAAGCAAACGATCCCGCTATGATTGAAGAAATGCTGAACAGACGATTTGCACATACAGAGTGGCCTTTGCCGGATTTTATACTTATTGATGGAGGCAAACCGCAATTATCGGCGGCGCGAAAAGCGCTTATGGCCAGGTACATACACATCATATTCGGCGCAATCGCAAAAAAAGAGGAAGAATTATATCTGGAAAAACGTAAAAAACCAGCGAAGCTGAAAGACTTATCGCCGCAATTATTGCATCTCTTACAGCATATTCGAAATGAAGCCCATCGCTTTGCTGTTTCGTTCCATCGTGTAAAGAGAAAAAAATCATTACTGAATATATAATATATAACCTGCAATCGTCGCGAGCAAACAGAAAAACGAATGCGATACTATAGCGCAATAGGCAATGATATGATATATTCATTGGTATGCAATTATTGATTTCTTATCTGCAGATAGCTGTTTCGGTTCTGCTTGTTGCTGCTATCCTGCTTCAGCAGGGCGGCGAGGGGCTTGGAAGCGCATTTGGAGGCGGAGACAGCATGCACCATACAAAACGAGGCACCGAGAAAACACTTTTTATCGCGACAATTACACTGGCAGTGCTGTTCATTCTTCTAGCACTCGCGAACATACTTATATAGACAAGCGAATTTTTAAATTGCCCACATGAGCAGTAAGCGGCGTTTTCCTTCAAAACAACAATTTAAACTGTTGCCGCGCCTTATGAACCGAAAGGAAAGAATCCTGCTTTTTACGGCATCCGCGCTGTTTATACTGTCCGGTATCGGCACGCTGATTATTGCTGACAGAAATTATTCAACTCCCATCCCTGCTGAAGGCGGCTCCATAAAAGAAGGCCTGATAGGAACACCGCATAGAATAAACCCGCTCCTTGCGGTTTCCAGCGTGGATCGCGATCTCGTTGAACTCATCTATGCAGGTCTTATGCGGGCAGACGGGAAAGGCGGCCTCGAAGTCGAGCTTGCCGAGTCATATGAAGTTTCTGAAGATGGTCTTGTGTACACGTTCTGGCTGAAAAAAGATCTTTATTGGCATGATAACGATGTTCACGAAAACGAACGGGTTGATGCTGACGACGTTATTTTTACCATCATGGCCACAAAAAACCCTTTAATAGACAGCCCCAAAAGGGCAAACTGGGAAGGGGTCAGCGTCGAAAAAGTCGATGAATATACTGTGAGATTTATTTTAAAGCGCCCCTATACGCCGTTTCTTGAAAATACTACGCTTGGCATCATACCACAACATATATGGGGGAAGTTGACGCCAGAAAAGTTTAACTTAACGGACCTTAATATAACGCCGATAGGCGCCGGGCCTTACAAAGTTGAATCATTTAAGAAAAAGCCGGACGGCGAAATTGTAGACTATAACCTTGTCGCACACAAAAAATATAAACCAAGATCGCCATACATCAATGAATTATCGTTCTTTTTCTTCCCCAGCGAGGAAAGAATGATTCAGGCGTACAAAAATGGAGATATTGACACTTTCAGCATTTCATCGGACAACGCCTCCCAGATAACCAACGATAACACATACAAGTTGCTTAGAATTACACTGCCGAGAATTTTTACAATATTTTTGAATCAGTCAAAGTCGAAACTCTTTGAAGACGAGATGGTACGATTAGCGCTTGAATCGGCTTTAGACAGAAACGATATTATAAATACTGCGGTAAACGGCTACGCATATCCGCAAGACGCTCCGATTTTTTATACAACCAGCAATAAAACATCCATCAACTCAAACGCCATACCGAAGAGCGAGGTAAAAAGTAGGCTTCTTGAGAATGGTTGGGAAGAAAATGAGAATGGCATACTGCAAAAAGAAACGAAAAAAGAAGTAATTAGCCTGTCGTTCACATTAAGCACATCAGACGATCCGGAACTCATCCGTATCGCGGAGGCACTGAAACGTCAATGGAAAAAAGCGGGTATAACAGCAAACGTAGAAATTTTTGAAAGAAACGACCTAGAGCAAAATAAAATAAGGCCGCGCGAATACGAAGCCATTTTGTTTGGGCAGGTTGTCGGATTCCGCCCAGACCCTTTCGCATTCTGGCATTCATCACAGCGTAATGATCCCGGTTTGAATATCGCGTTATACACAAACCCAAAGGTAGACTCACTGTTGGAGGAGATACGAGTGAACACAGACAGAGAAATATTAAACGAAAAGTACGGCGCATTTGTAAATATAATAAACGAAGAAAAACCGGCTATTTTTCTCTATAGCCCAGTGTATTTATACTTTGTAAAAAAAGACATCCAAGGAATTGCGCTTGAGCGCATTACATTAACTGCTGAGCGCTTTACAAAAGTAGAACAATGGTATAAAAATGTAAGTAACGTATGGAATATACTGCTGAAATGATAGAAGGCGACGCTTTTTTTATGAGATGATCCAAGCTGTTAGGGTTGACAATAGGATAAAAATGACATACAATTGGGATATCTTTACTTAAAAAACGATCCGACCCATACAAACCTGTTTTGGTATTTGGCGACGGATGTTATAATAGCGTTATACACTACCACTGCCTTATAATGGCTATATAACTTCAACCTTTTTGCTTACATAAGAACCACTCGTAAGTTTCCGGACCAAATCATATTAAAGATCAAAGAACGAACAATTGCGCTGTATGAAGCCGTTGCGTACTATCCTTAAGCATGCGATATTTATGAATTGATGAAACCCCGCGCCACTACACCGTGCTTCGGCGGTAACATGAGCAAATGTGCGGTGTTTATTGCATGAGATGAACATAGTATTATTTATAAAGTACACCAATAAAGAAGCCGAGGGTGCGTGGCGGAACTGGCATACGCGTACGGTTCAGGACCGTATGGAGCAATCCATGAGGGTTCGACTCCCTCCGCACCCATAAGATCGTGTACTATCGCGTTTTGTCATCTATTCAAGGAGCATATAAGACTGACGGGATCGGTGTCCTTAGAAATTCAAAAAGGATATGCATTTGAAAAAGCGCGCACTCGCAACAACCGAAGCCGCAACATGCTTACACAAGAAAAGAAAGTAAAATATTGCCAATACGGCTTACTATGAAATTGTTTTTAGCAAAAATGTTTCAGCAACATGTATCTTATAGCAGTGCAACTGCAACAAAAAAAGCATGATCACAACATATAAAAAGAGGATAAGAAAACCCGTGATGAGGGGGAAGGTTTTGCTCGCCCCTAAAACGATTACGGAAAGACGACATCCGGTAAAGCCGCATACTGTAAAACCGCATGTGCGCATTGTTCCACTCGGCGGTCTTGAAGAGGTTGGGCGAAATATGATGTACATAGAATATGTGGACAACACGTCTGCTCATCATGGCGACATCATTATCATTGATATGGGACTTCAATTCCCGGAAGAAAATATGCCGGGTATTGACTATATTGTTCCCCAAGTTGCTTCGCTTATACCAAAACGAAAAAACATCAAAGGGGTCATTATCACACACGCCCACTACGACCATATAGGAGCAATACCGCATCTGATGCCGGAGCTTGGAGCAAAGATACCGATGTACGGTACAGACATCACCATCGCTATAATAAAAAAACGTCAGGATGACTTTAAAAACGGGAGACACGAACTGAACTTAAAAGAAATCAACAACAACACAAAACTGCAGTTGGGAGCGTTTCATGTTGAATTTTACGGCGTCTCACACAACGTTCCCGGGTCCGTTGGCGTTATCATTAATTCCCCTGTCGGGACATTGATACACACGGGGGATTTTAAACTGGACCTTAAATCCGACATTGCCGGCCATACCGAGATTGAAAAAATAAAAAGTCTGGGGGAAAAGAATGTATTGCTCCTTATGTCGGACAGCACCAATGCGCCGCAGACTGGACATCAGTTTTCGGAAGTTGAGATCCAAACTGAAATTGAAAAAATCATGCAAAACGCCAAAGGGAAGCTGTACTTTGCGACATTTGCTTCGCTATTGGGACGCATTAACGAAATCATTCAGCTTGCACAAAAATACAAAAAGAAGGTTGCAATTGACGGGAGAAGCATGAAAACAAATATCGCAATAGCAACGGAGCTTGGTTACATGAAATATGACCCGAAGATTATCATTCCAGTAGAAAAGGTGAAAGAGTATCCTGATAATAAAGTGATCATTCTTGTAACCGGAGCTCAGGGGGAAGGTCAGGCAGTCCTTATGCGAGTGGTAAATAAAAGACACAAGTGCCTCAGAATCGAGCCCGGGGACACAGTGGTATTTTCCTCTTCAGTCATTCCCGGAAATGAACGTTCCGTACAGGCGCTTACAGATAAACTGTACCGTGACGGGGCGGAAGTGGTGAATTACAGAATGCTCGACATTCATGCCGGAGGACATGCAAAACAGGAAGATTTAAAATTGATGATACAATTGATAAAACCGCATTATTTTATGCCGATTGAAGGGAATCATTCATTTCTTAAAATTCATGCGCGGCTCGCCAGCGAGCTGAACTTAAAAAAAGAACAAATACTGGTCGCTGACAACGGACAAGTGGTTGTTGCCACCAAAGATTTGGTGACATTAACGGATGAACGTGTTCCTGCAAACTATGTGATGGTTGACGGCCTCGGGGTCGGCGATGTTCAGGAAGTAGTACTAAGGGACAGACAAGCCATGGCGGAAGATGGAATTTTTGTCATCATCACGGTTGTTGACGCACAAACCGGAAAGGTGCGCGGATCACCGGATATCATATCGCGCGGGTTTGTATATCTTAGAGAATCAAAGGAGTTAATATTTGAAACCAGAAAACGCATAAGAAAAACAGTGGAAGACATCACCCAAGAAATGCATCCCATTAATTTCCAATACATAAAAGAAAGCCTCCGCGATAAAATCGGGCAGTTTCTGTTCCAAAAAACAGAACGCCGCCCGATGGTGCTGCCGGTTATCATTGAAGTCTAGTTTGCCTAGCTTGATGAGCCGCTTCAGCAAATGAAGAAAGCATGTCAAAGCAAGTATTATTAACGGGAATGCGACCAACTTCGCATCTGCATGTGGGGAATTATTTTGGCGCTCTTAAAAATGTTGTTGAACTCCAGAAACAATACAAAACTTTTTTGATGATTGCTGATCTCCACGCACTCACAACGTTAGAAAACACGAAAAATATTGCAGAAGATACTCTAAACATTGCCGCATTGTATATCGCAGGGGGTATTAATCCTAAAAAAGTTACGCTTTTTATACAATCCGCTGTCCCCGAGCAAGCTGAACTGGCAACGCTTTTTAATATGATAACACCGGTCTCTATGCTGGAGCTGAACCCCGTATATAAAGAAATGCTTTTAGAACACCCAAAAGCCACAAATCTTGGACTGCTCGCCTATCCGGTATTACAGGCCGCCGACATACTTGCGTATAAAGCAACAGTGGTTCCTGTTGGAAAAGATCAATCGCCTCATATTGAACTGGCCCGGGAAATTGCGCGGAGATTTAATTACCACTATGGAAAACTGTTTTTGGAACCAAAGACATTGCTGCAAAAAGAGCTTAAAATTCTATCTCTGAAAGATCCTAATAAAAAAATGTCCAAATCGCACGAAGCACAAACACATATCGGGCTTCTTGATTCACCAAAAACAATCCATAAAAAAATCAAATCCGCCGTTACCGATTCCGGAAAGGAAATCGTTTACGACCCTTTCAAAAAACCGGCAATTTCAAACCTTATGATGCTTATGCGCCTCGCATCGGGTACGAGCATCCGGTTGATTGAGAAGAAATTTCAAGAGAAGGGGTACGCAGTATTTAAAGAAAGCGTTGCGGATGCGCTCATAAAACTCCTTGCCCCCATGCAGGAGCGTTACAACACGCTCGCAGAAAACAAAAAAGCGGTACAAAAACTTTTGGAAACCGGCTCTAAAAAAGCCCGTATTGTTGCCGCTGAAACGCTCAAAGAGGCCAAACAAAAAATTGGTCTTCTTTAAAAAAGATACGGATATCCCGTCGCCCAATCGTACTGCGCCATACCATGCCTACGACTTTTCAATCAGTCTTTTTAAGTTTTCTAAATTTTCTTTTAAAAGCCATTCATTATCCGCTTCAACATTTAAGCGCGCAACTGGCTCGGTATTGGACATACGCAAGTTAAACCACCAATCATCATATGTTACCGTAAGGCCGTCAAGCCAGTACAACTTCTTTGCGTCTTTAAAATGAAGGGCGATTCCTTCAAGAAACGTTTCTTGACTGCCAACCTGAAAATTGATCTCTCCAGAAGAAACATACGCTCTGTAAGGAGCAACAACTGAACTGAAGGGCATTTTTTGTAAAGACAATATCTCTAAAAAATATAAAAACGCAAAGAGTGCGGAATCAGCAAAGAAAAAATCCTTGAAATAATAATGGCCAGACAGCTCTCCTCCAAAAACAGCGTTCTCCTTTCGCATCAGCGATTTTATAAATGCATGCCCAACTTTTGACTCAAGCGCCGCTCCCCCATTTGAGGCAATCGTTTCCGGGACAATGCGGCTTGACCGCAAATCATATACTATCTTCCCGCCTTTGTGTTTCTTTAACATAGAATCAGCCAAAAAAGCAGTGATAAGATCATTTTGAACAATCCTGCCGTTTTCATCCACAAATCCGATCCGATCGCCATCTCCGTCAAACGCAATTCCAAAGTCGGCCTGCACTTCAAGCACCTTTGCAATCAAATCTTTCAGCGTTGACGTATCGAGAGGGTTTGCTGTGTGATAGGGGAAACGCATATCAATATCAAAATAAAGAGGAAACACCTCAATAGGCAGTCTTTTGAGAAGCAATGGGAGCACATGCCCAACCATGCCGTTTCCAGTATCAATCACAACGCGAAACGGCTTAACGGACGAAACGCTGATATGTTCTAACAGAAAATCTATATATGGCTTTTTAAAATCTTGTTTGTGTGAGAGGTTTTTTTCGCTTCCTTTTTTATCTTCTTTATCAAAGATGCCGCGGAGCGCAATTTGCTTTATTTCCTCCATCCCGGAATCCTTGCCAATCGGCACTGCCCCTCTACGAGTCAATTTAAAGCCGTTATATGATGCCGGATTATGAGAAGCGGTTACCATAATGCCTCCGTCTGCTCCAGCATGATTGACAGAAAAATAATGCATGGGAGTAGTGGCAAGTCCACCGTCAATAATATTGATATGCTCTGCAATAAGACCCTCTATCAAACCGTTTTTAAGCCGCGGGGAATGTTCCCGGGCATCGGCCTGCACCACAACAGCAAAAAGCTTTTTGGACGGATGAGTATCCTTCATAAATACGCCGTACGCACGCCCGATAATATAGGCGCCTTGCTCGTCCAATTCTTGTCCGACAATCCCGCGAATATCATATGCCTTAAATATATTCGCCTTTATCATATTACTGCATCATATCATAGCTCATCTGAAACCTCACACGCATTTCATGTATAAAACACGGCATAGCGCCCTCAATATGTTGCCATTGACCATGCAGTATTTTTCTGATACCATCATAAAATGGCACAAGAAACCCAATACTACGAATTGAGCTATCTGCTTAAACCCACGCTCGGAGAAGAAGAGATAAAAGAGTTTAAAAATGAACTGAAAACCGCAATTGAGGAACGAAATGGGATTGTTGAATCTTCGGATAACGCCCAGAAAAGAAAGCTTGCATACGAAATGAACAATTTTCATGAAGCACATTTCGGTGTAATGCGGTTTACGATTTTTCCCCACACCGTTGAAGGACTCCAAGAACTACTTTTAAGTAAAGAACACCTGATAAGACATATGGTTGTGAAATGGCAAAGGCATGAACTTAAAAAACCGCCAGCCCCAAAGCCAACATACACACCAAAAAAGGAAGAAAAAGAAAAAACGACCATAGAAACAATCGACAAGAAGTTAGACGAGATTTTACAGGATGAAATCTAAATGGTTTCCAACCGATGTAAATATATCAATGTCCCAACATACTATTGAAAACAACGATAATGAAGTTTGGGATTCTCAATCCTTGTGTGGATTGGGAAATGCTCATGAGACAAATATATTTGTATCAATGGCATTGATGAGCAAATAAGTATTATATCAATCATGAATGTAAACAAAGCATTTATCATCGGAAATCTCACACGTGATCCGGAGTTGCGGTCACTGCCTTCCGGACAAGCGGTCGCAACCTTTGGAGTCGCAACAAATCGTTTTTGGAAAAATCAAAGCGGTGAACGCCAACAACAGGTAGAATATCATAACATCGTTGCCTTTGGCCGCCTTGCTGAAATTGCTGGTCAATATTTAAATAAAGGGAAAATGGTGTTTATCGAGGGAAGAATGCAAACCAGGTCATGGGACGCACAAGACGGAACAAAAAAAACGCGAACTGAAATAATCGCGGAGCGAATGCAACTCGGGCCGCGTTCCTCTGGCGACGCCGCACGACCACAAGGCACAGAACAACCCGCGGAAGATATACAAACCGTGCAATATCCCGATGAGGTAATTAATCCTGACGAGATACCGTTCTAGTCCCTGTCTTCCTTATATGCTTTCAAAATTCCAAATAATAATGAAACCATCAAACCAGTAACAAGATGAGACAGTTGACAGAATAAATCAGCTAAAAAACCATGAGCGAAGCTCAAAAACAATGTCATTTCTGCACCAACAACGCAAAAATCATTAACTACAAAGACAGCGAGTTGCTGCGAAAATATATGACGCCGCAAGCCCGAATTATGCCCAAACGCCGTTCAGGAGTTTGCGCAAAGCATCAGCGAATACTTGCCCGGGCCATCAAACGCGCACGAACCATGGGACTTGTTCCATTTACGATACGATAAGACGAGTCCGAAGTTTAAAATTCGAAACTATATAAATCAAGCGCTGAACGATTGAGCTAAAAGTGTATCTGGCTCTACTAACTTTTCTCTTTCATTGCCTCTTTGAGCGCCTTTTCAAGTTCACCGCGCACTTTCTTGTTCTCTTTTAAAAACTTGCGTGCGGCATCATACCCCTGACCGAGTTTTGTCTCCCCAAACGAATAGGAAGCCCCCGAACGTTTTATAAGCTCCCACTTAAGGCACAAGTTAATCAAATCTCCTTCAAACGATATCCCCTCGTTATAAAGCAAGTCAAACTCGGCTGTTCTAAAAGGAGGGGCGACTTTGTTTTTCACTACTTTTGCGCGCACACGGTTTCCAATGATTTCGTCGCCTTTTTTAATCTGCGCCGAGCGGCGGACTTCAATCCTGACGGATGAATAAAACTTTAATGCCTTTCCTCCCGGCGTCGTTTCCGGATTTCCAAACATAATACCGATCTGCATGCGTATCTGGTTTATAAATATAATAGCGGTATTTGTCTTTGAAACCACTGATGTTAATTTCCGAAGCGCGTGGGACATAAGCCGTGCTTGAAGACCAATATGCTGCTGCCCCATTTCACCTTCAATCTCCGCTCTCGGTGTTAAAGCCGCCACAGAATCCACCACAATAACTGAAACTTCACCGGATCGCACCAAACTCTCAACAATCTCAAGCGCCTGCTCTCCCGTGTCTGGTTGAGATATGAGAAGCTCGTTGGTGTGAACGCCGATTTTTTTCGCATAATCGGGATCTAAAGCGTGCTCTGCGTCAATAAAAGCACACAAACCACCGCTCCGCTGGGCTTCACGGATAATGTGAAGCGCAAGGGTTGTTTTACCGGACGACTCCGGGCCGAAAATCTCAACAACTCTTCCTTGCGGAATGCCGCCGACCCCAAGCGCAAGGTTTAATGAATAGCTTCCAGTTGAAATTGATGGGAGGTCACGAACTAAAATGCTGTCAAGTTTCATAATAGAACCCTCCCCGTACTTCGCCTCAATTTCCTTAAGTGTTTTTTCTATCTCGTGTTTTTTGGTTTCTTTTGCCATATGTTCCTCATTTCCCTAACTTGTTAGTTTCACAAGTTTCTGTAACTTTTTCACTGTACCGGTTTTCTGGCGTTTATTCCCAACAAACTTATGAAGCTAACAGATAAGAAGCTATCCTATTTTACCACAATTGCGCGCGTGACGCGAGCCTCTTTTTGAAACCGATTCCTCACCTCAACAATAATATCATGATAACCCTTGGTGAGCGGAAGGTTTTCAGAAAAAAATCCATCATCATCGCTATACGCCTCAAACCCGTTGATAGTTAACCGTGTATTGGGGTCAGTTTTTCCGCTGATAAACACATTCCCAACAACTGTTTCACCGTTGATTGGATACTCAACAAATAACTGAGGTCCAAATAGAAAATCACTTGCCTGAAAAACAAAATAACCAATTAAAAGCAGAATAAAGAAGTTCACTATCATAAAAAACGGCACCCGCCTTCTCGGCGTAACTGCAGTTTCTTTCATAATATGAAAATCTTCAAACTTGCCCATGTAAGTCGGCAGGTTCATCGTTTGTAATCAATACCTCTCGAGGTTTTGCCCCGTCTCCAGGCCCGATAACACCGTTTTCCTCCAGCAGGTCAAGCAAGCGTGCGGCGCGCGCATAGCCAACCCTAAGTCTCCGCTGAAGATATGACGCAGACGCCTTTTGGGTTTTCACAACCATGTCATACGCAGTTTGATATAACTCGTCATCCATCTCATCTTCCTGTATGAAGCCGGGATGAGACTCCACGTCATTAAAACTTTCGGCATATTCCGCTTTTCCCTGCCGGCGCACAAAATCGGTCACGCGGCGCACTTCTTTCTCTGTAATAAAAGCGCCTTGTATTCGGCGCGGCTTTGAGGCGTCTCCCGACTGGTATAACATATCGCCATTGCCAAGCAGTTTATCAGCTCCCGCGCCATCTAAAATGGTACGAGAATCCACTTGTGATGCAACCTGAAACGCGATGCGGGAAGTAATATTCGCTTTAATAAGCCCCGTAATAACCTCCACTGAAGGACGCTGGGTAGAAACCACCAAGTGAATACCCACAGCTCTTGCCATCTGCGCGAGACGTACAATGGATCCTTCTATATCGCGAGCGTTGGATGCCATAATATCCGCAAGCTCATCAATAATAACAACAATAAATGGAATGGGCTCATCAGTTTTCTCATTATACGAACGGATGTCCCGAGCGCGCATCTCAGCAAACATTTCATACCGCCGTTCCATTTCCAAAACCATCCAGCGAAGCGCTTTTATGGCTCCTTTAGCCGTTGTCACGACTGGAGAAAGCAGGTGAGGAATGTCATGGTAATGCATCAGTTCCACCCGCTTTGGATCAATTAAAAGCAATTTTAAAACACTTGGAGCGTTTTTGTATAAAAGGCTCATAATCATAATATGAATGGAAATCGACTTTCCGCTTCCGGTACTCCCCGCGATCAGCAGATGCGGCATGGTCGTTATACTCGCAAATACGCTTTCACCGCGCACATCTCTGCCGAGGGGAAACAGTAAAGGTCCTCCATTTTTAAAAACATCCTTTTCCAATAAACTTCTAAGTCTTACAAGCGCAATGGAACGGTTTGGAATTTCAATTCCGACAAGCGACCTTCCCGGAATCGGCGCTTCTAAGCGCAATGGATGCGCAGCAAGAGCAAGGGCAAGGTCATTTTGCAAAGCTGAAATTTTCGAAAGTTTTACTCCTTGTGCGGGTTTTAGCGTATATTGTGTGACTGACGGACCAACACTGACTTCACCCATTTCAACAGGAATGCCGAATTGCTCAAGTGTCCGCTGGATAATATTGGCATTCGCCTTGATATCGCCGGATGAAGGCGTCCCTTTATCATCTTCCAACAGCGCAAATGGAGGATGAACGTACTTTGGATGCGCAGATAAACCGCTGGATAGCTTTTGCCCCATAACATAAGCTTCCTCACCCGGCACACCTCTTGCATCGCGATAAGACGCCGGCGATACATCGTCGACGACGCTGTCTGGAAGAGTTTTTGACGCTTGCTCTTTTCCTGACACCTCTTCGTTCTTATCATCTTGGGTTTTTGCATCCGTATCCAACACCTCCCCGGAGGTTATTACCCCTGTATCTACAGCAACAGCTTTGTTCACTTTCCCGTCAGACATTGCTGTATCCTTTTTGCGGACAAGCGGGACGTTAAATGCAACTAAAAACCCGACAACAAGCACGACAGCCAACAAAACACCCGAAGCCCAAACATCCAAAAAACTGATCAGTGCTGAGGATACAATGTTGCCAATAAAACCAGCCGGGCGCTCGGCAACATCCGTCCCTAAAATATCAACAAACCCAAGGGTGCTTATAAGTATTAAAAATCCACCGAAGAAAACCGAAGGGAAAAAACGGCGTTCAATGGAAAATAGAAATGAGAAGGCGAGTAAAAACAGTACAAGCGGAAAGAGCAAAAACGCATGCCCAAAAAGAAGAAACGCCGATGCATAAAGAATATTCCCCCCCCATCCTGCTTTCCCAAACCAAGCAAGAACGGAAAGCGCTGCAAACAAAAACATAAGAAGCCCAATGATACTCTCCTTTGTTTCCTGATTTAGGCTGCGATACCAGTGGACAGGGAAACTCCCAAAAAACGAGAATGCCCACCATCTCCTTTTTCTTCTACTTTTTCGTGCCACATTCCTTATTATAAAGCAGACCTTATAAAGATTGAAACAAGGAAGCGATAACGCTGCCAAAACGTACCCAAAAAATAATACACGCGCCGAAGCACAGATAACAAGATGCAAACAGAAGAAACAATATCCCTTACTGTTTTATTTTTTTCGATGAAAACCTGTGCCGGCGGGGATTAAACGCCCGATAATGACATTTTCTTTAAGTCCTAACAACGTGTCTTCTCTTCCTTCAAGCGCTGCACGTATGAGTACTTTGGACGTTTCCTGAAACGACGCGGCTGAAAGGAAACTTGTTGTGGTTAAAGCAACTTTTGTGATACCCATAAGGATTTCCTCAGCGGTAGACGGTTGGCCTCCAGCAGCTATGATCTTGTCATTTTCCTCCATCCACGTGCTTCTCTCAAGAATTTCCCCTTCGGCATATGCGGTATCGTTTGGTTTTATAACACGCACGCGAGAAAACATCTGCCGCACAATAATTTCAATATGTTTCTGATTAATCGCGGCTCCCTGCAGGGTATACATTTTTAATACCTCATTTAAAATGTATCGCACTACAGCCGACTTCCCCGCGGTTTCATATAAGATCTTTAATTCCAGCGGGCCGTCAGATAAAGCGTTTCCTACTTTGACGGTATCTCCTTTTTTTACAGCCACCATTCTTCCAAAAGGAACGGCATATTCTATAACATCATCCTTCGCAGCCGTTCCGCTTTTCTTTGAACCTCCGCCCGTTTTCATCACTGACACAACCTTTTCTCTGTTCTTTTTCACTGTAATGTCTAATACCTGTCCATCAATTTCGGTAATGACAGCACTGTTTTTAGGGATTCTTGTTTCAAATATCTCCTGTACACGCGGCAGACCGAGCGTAATATCAGTGCCACCCGCACCAACAGCGCCACCGGTATGAAATGTGCGCATGGTAAGCTGGGTTCCAGGCTCCCCAATAGCTTGTGCAGCAACGACCCCTACGGCCTCTCCAAGGTTCACAAACTCATTATGTCCAAGGTCATAACCATAACACTTCCTGCAAACACCTCTTTTGGTTTGACACGTGACCGGAGAACGCAGAAAAACTGATCGCACCCCCATGTTATCAATACGCTCAGCATCTTCAGGAGATATAAGATGCCCTTTTTTAAAAATGATAGAGTTCTCATGTTGGTCCCTCACCGCTTCCAAGAGCGTCCTTCCAAATATACGCTGTCGAAACAGCACACCTTCCCTTTCAAGATCTTCACGACATACCTCAACTCCTTCCTTTACCTTACAATCTTCTTCAATTACCACAACATCATGGGAAACGTCAACCAACCGGCGTGTCAAATATCCTGCGACTGCAGTTTTAAGAGCGGTATCTGCAGTTCCTTTTCTTGCTCCATGAGTAGATATAAAATACTCAAACACCGAGAGTCCTTCCTTGTAACTGGAAAGAATAGGAAGTTCAATAATTCTGCCAGCTGGGTTCCTCATAAGCCCCCTTAAGGCCGACATTTGTGTAATAGAGCCCCAGGAACCGCGCGCTGAAGAGTTGACCATATAGTAGACGGGCCCATCCTTATCAAGGGTTTTCGGAACGTCGTCTGAAATCTCTTTGGTTACGTTACTCCACACCTCAACCACCTTTATATATCGTTCATCCTCAGTCAGGAATCCGTTGTTATACTGCTCCTGAATAGTATGCACTTCCTTTTGGCCTTTTTGTATCAGATCGTCCTTCCGTACAGGTATGGTAAGGTCCTCCATACCCCAACTAATACCAGATCTGGTGGCGTACTCAAAGCCAATTTCTTTAATACGGTCCAAAACGTGGCACACCTCACTAGACTCGTATTTTCGGAGAAGTATATCAATAAGACTAGTCAACTTTCGTTTATTCAACACTTCATTAATGAAATCATAACCATCCGGTAAAACAGCATTAAAAAGAATCCTCCCCACCGAAGTCTCCAACAAAAATGTAGATCCGCTGGATTTTCTGTCAACGATCTGCACCCGCGCTCTCAGCGCAACATCACCTACGTCGTGAGCAAGTACTGCTTCATTTTTTGAAGAAAAAATTCTTCCCTCTCCCTTTGCTCCACCTTCAAAATGTGTGAGCCAGTAACAACCAAGCACCACATCCTGTGTGGGAACCGCAATGCTTTCTCCGGTGCCAGGTTTTAACAAATTACGGGTTGCGGTCATAATGTCACGAGCTTCTTTCTGCGCCTCATCAGTAAGTGGAACATGTACAGCCATTTGATCACCGTCAAAATCCGCGTTGAATGCCTGACAAACAAGCGGATGCAACTCAATGGCATTGCCTTCAACCAATAGCGGTTTGAACGCTTGAATACCTAAACGATGAAGCGTCGGAGCCCTGTTTAAGAGCACGAATTTATCCTCAATCACCTCTTCCAATATTGCCCACACTTCCGAAGTAGCCTCATCAATGAGTTTCCCAGCACCCCGAATATTATAAGCAAGCTCTCTGGCAACAATTTTCTGAATCACAAATGGCCTAAAAAGCTCCAGCGCCATATGCTTGGGAAGCCCGCATTGATGCAGTTTGAGATCTGCTCCAACAACGATAACCGAACGTCCTGAATAATCCACGCGCTTCCCTAATAAATTCTGCCTAAAACGCCCCTGCTTACCCTTTAACATATCCGCGAGTGACCGAAGAGGTCTTCGCTGCTCATGTGCATTGACCGGCGAACCTCCGCGACGCATTGAATTATCTAAAAGAGCATCAACAGCCTCTTGAAGCATCCTTTTTTCATTCCTTGTAATCACTTCGGGGGCACCCAATTCAAAAAGTCTTTTTAAGCGGTTGTTACGGTTGATAACACGGCGGTAAAGATCATTCACATCCGAAGAAGCGTGTCTGCCGCCATCAAGTGGAACCATTGGACGAAGATCCGGGGGTATCACGGGGAGCGCTGTGAGAAACATCCATTCAGGCTTTGACCTCGCTTTCAGCAACGACTTTATAAGACGGAGACGCTGGAGTATCTTTTTCCGAATGGCCGGCGAAACATTCTTGGCTTTTTCTTCAAGTTCATTCCCCAACGAGAGCAGATCGAGACGTTCTATAATCTTTTTAAGCGCTTCGGCGCCTGTTTCTGCTTCAAAAACGTTGCCATATTTGAGAGACAATTTGTGATACTCAACTTCGGAAAGAACAGTATGGGGTTTTAGGATTTTGATTTCATTTCTGGCTCTCTCCGTTGCTTCTCTTAAGGCGCTCTTAGTAGTTTCCTTTGCTTTCAACTTACTCTCGTGCTGAACGGCTTTGAGAGCAGCAGCGCGTTCTTTTTCATTAACAACTGTCACAATATAACCGGCAAAGTAAATAATCTTTTCCAAATCAGCGATTGAAAGATCAAGCAAAAGTCCAATTCTACTGGGAATGCTCCTTACAAACCAGATATGTGCGACGGGGGAAGCAAGGTCAATATGAGCCATGCGCTCACGTCTGACTATTGAACGAGTAACTTCTACCCCGCATTTATCACAAACCACGCCTTTATACCGAATACGCCGGTATTTCCCGCAATAGCATTCAAAATCTTTCGTCGGGCCAAAGATGCGCTCACAAAATAGGCCGTCTCTTTCAGGGCGCTGTGTTCGATAATTTATCGTTTCCGGTTTCAAAACCTCTCCACTGGACCACGAGCGAATAGTTTCAGGAGAAGCAAGACGGAGTATTATTGATTGAAGATCATCTGCGCGTCTTTCCATAAGCGTAATTATGCTGCACGTTGTTTTTCTAAAACTTTTCCTGACGCCTTAGTTGTCTCCTTTTCACCCGTTTCTTCCTCTTCTTCACGAGACTGTTCGGAGTAATTTATAACAACGTCAAGCGCAAGACCTTTTAACTCGTTCACTAATACATGAAATGATGTTGGAATATGAGGACTTTTCCTTCGCTCACCGCGCACTATTGAATCATAGATAGATGCGCGTCCGCTTACATCGTCAGACTTGATAGTGATCATTTCCTGAAGTGTGCTGGCCGCTCCATATCCCTCCAGCGCCCACACTTCCATCTCGCCAAAACGCTGTCCCCCTCCCTGTGCTTTCCCTCCAAGCGGCTGCTGGGTGATTAAAGAATACGAACCAATAGAACGCATATGGATTTTATCTTCCACCATGTGATTTAATTTCATCATATAAATATATCCAACCGTAACTTTCTGACTAAATACCTCACCTGTTCTGCCGTCATACAACCGAACCTTTCCGTCTTTCGAAAAACCGGCGTGTTCCAGTTCATCCCGAATTTCCTGCTCGCTTGGACTTGTCAGCGCCGGACACACCGCACGATACTTAAGTGTATGCGCGGCCAACCCCAAGTGTGTTTCCAAAATCTGTCCGAGATTCATACGAGACGCGACTCCCAAAGGATTCAATATCATGTCAACTGGCGTTCCGTCCTCAAGATACGGCATATCCTCCTCTGGTAAAATTTTAGAGATAACACCTTTATTTCCATGTCTTCCCGCAAGCTTATCCCCAACAGATATTCGCCTTAATTGCGCTACTTCCACCTGCACCTGTTTAATCACTCCCGATTCCAAGCGATCACCCTCTTCTCTCGAAAACACCTTTACACCGACAACCCTGCCGTGCTTGCCGTTTGGAAGCTTCAGCGACGTATCTTTCACATCACGCGCTTTTTCTCCAAAAATAGCATGCAACAGGCGTTCCTCCGGCGTAAGATCAATCTCACCTTTTGGAGAAATCTTCCCCACGAGAATATCCCCTTCCCGCACTTCCGCACCGATACGCACAATACCATCTTCATCAAGGTCTTTAAGCTTTTCTTCTCCCACGTTTGGAATGTCTGGAGTGGTTATTTCTTCTCCTAATTTGGTGTCGCGCACATTCACAGTGAATTCTTCAATATGGATAGAGGTAAAACGATCGTCTTTTACAAGGCGCTCTGAAACAATAATTGCGTCCTCAAAGTTTGCGCCTCTCCAAGAGAGAAAGGCGACAAGCAAATTCTGTCCCAAGGCCAAGTCTCCATCCTTGGTTGATGAGTTGTCTGCCAAAAGATCTCCGGCACGCACTTTCATTCCCTTCGCCACACGTGGTGTGTGGTGAAGAACTGTTACCTGATTGGAACGCATAAAATTAATCAGAGGATACTCTCTGCTTCTTCCTCCAGACCGAACAACAATGTTCTGTGCATCCGCATGCACCACTTTGCCGTCCTGTTCGGCGATAATGATTTGTCCGGAGTCCCTCGCTGCCCTGGACTCCATACCGGTGCCAACGAGGGGAGGGTCGGCTTTAATACATGGAACTGCCTGCCGCTGCATATTTGAACCCATAAGCGCTCGATTTGCATCATCATGGCCAAGAAATGGAATAAGACAGGTCGCGATACTAAACGCCTGTTGCGAAGAAACATCAATATATTCAATCGCTTCACGGGGCACAAAACCAAAACTGCCTTTTATCCTCGCCTCCACTTCCTTATCAAGAATCCTGCTATCATCGTATTGGACACTCCCATGGGCAATGATATGCTGCATCTCTTCAAATGCAGTCATAAGACGTATCTCATCTGTAATGACGCCGTCAACAACCTTCCTATATGGAGTTTCCAAGAGCCCAAATTCATTAATTGACGCGTATATGGAAAGGTGGCCAACGAGACCGATATTAGGACCTTCTGGGGTTTGGATAGGACAAATCCTTCCATAGTGAGATGGGTGAACGTCACGCACTTCAAATCCAGCCCGCTCTCGCGTCAACCCTCCCGGTCCAAGCGCAGAAAGTCTTCGTTTATGCTCCAATTCAGCCAGAACATTGACCTGATCCATAAACTGCGAGAGCTGGTTTGTCATAAAAAAATCTCTCAACACCGTCATAAAGGGGCGGGAATTAATAACCTGCAGAGGTGTTAAGGTTTCGGCGTCTAAAACAGACATGCGGTCTCTTATATGCCGCTCCATGCGTGCAAGACCGACCCGAAGACGGTTCTGCAACATTTCTCCCATTCCGCGAATTCTTCGATGCCCAAGATGATCAATATCATCAGGAAGTTCATCGGGAGTATTGTTTTTCCTGATAATCTCGGAAATAGTACAAACGATGTCATCAAGCGTTAACACACGAACATCCGGTTTGGGCACTTTAAAGTGAGCGAAGCGAATATTTGTTTTATACCGTCCAACCGGAGAAATATCATACCGGGCACTGGAAAAGGTATTTTCAATAAGATGCCGGGCATTATCAGGAGTTGCGAGATCGCCAGGCCTTATGCGTTTGTATACCTCCACATACGCATCGTCCGCTGTCTTCGCGAGATCCTTGGAAAGCGTCTTTTCCATAAATGATATTTCTCCATTATCAATATCACGGAACCGCTCCTTTATGGCACTTTCCTTTTCAAGGCCGAATATGCGGAGCAATGTCGTTGCGGAAATTTTTCTTTTTCTGTCAATCTTCACCCAAATTACTCCTTCAGCGTCTGTCTCAAACTCAAGCCATACACCACGACCCGGGATAATCTTTGCGCCAAATAACTTCTTTCCGCGATGATAATGAAGAGTAAAATATACTCCGAACGAACGGACCAGTTGTGAAACGATAACACGTTCTATGCCGTTAATAATAAATGTCCCCCTCTTTGTCATTAACGGAAAATCGGCAAAGAAAATGTCCTGGGTTTTTATTTCTCCAGTATTTTTATTGGTCAATCGTGCTGTCACTCTCAACGGCGCTTCATAAGAAAGATTATGCGCTTTGGCGTGATATTCATCACGACTCACATCATCGAGAGAAAAATTAACAAAGTCCAATGCAAACTCCTTCCCAGTAACATCTTCAATGGGGCTAAACTCATCAAAGACCTCCTTTAATCCTTTTTTTAAAAGCCATGCATACGAGTCGAGCTGGACTTTTGCCAGATACGGCAGTTCAGTAAGAGGTTCCTTATACTTAGAAAAATATTTTTTTTGCATGCTTCAACGCTATACATGAGCGCATACTGCCTGCCTGCTTGGCTTTAAAGCAATAGCGACTCAAAAAAATATTAGTTTGCTAAAAGTTGTTCACTTGTAAGAAGAGAACACTATTGGAATAACTCCTCGTTCTCAAACCACAACCGAAAAGGAATAAAGACAACATCAAACAAAAAACCCGTTTGTCTTTGGGTCTTTTTTAGTTTTTACCGATTTTAGAATACAAAACCTTTCAGGTCAATTAAACCATTTATAGATACTCATGGTATACTTTTCCGTGTTTTTCGTCAAGAAATTGTTTGATGTCGCTGTGGATATTCCAATCATAACACAGATTAATGATATTGTCCAGTCCAAAAGTCCTTACCATACGTCTAAAGAGCTGTTTACAATAACACAAAGTGAATGGGAACAACACCTGATAAAAATCACCGACTTCACTTCAACACTCGTGTGTTCTTTTTAAACCCCTCTAATGTCACCAGCAACGGGCTTGCAATAAAAATAGATGAGTAGGTGCCGAAAAAAATACCCAACACAAGAGCGAGCGCAAAATAGTGTACAGAATCTCCGCCAAAGAAAAACACCGCGAGCAAGACAAGCAGCGTGGTAAGGGATGTATTCACTGAACGCACGATTGTTTCGCTAATACTGCGAGCGGTCACATCAGAAAATGAGAAATGCTCGAACTTTTTTAGATTTTCTCTCACTCTATCAAAAACAACGATGGTATCATGGATAGAAAAGCCTAGTATGGTAAGAAGCGCCGTCACAAACAACGCATCAATCTCAACTATGCCCCATTGCCCAAGAAATGCAAATATACCAGTAGGAATAATAATATCATGGAAAAGCGCAACAAGCGCCACCATTCCATATTTCCAGGAAGAAAACCTGTGTGAAACTTTTCTAAAAGCCCACGCGATGTATAAAAGTATAAACACCAACGCAAGGGCAAGCGCAATCAACGCCTTTCTGCCAAGTTCCTTTCCGATCACAGGACCTATGGACTCAAAACGCCTCTCTTCAAAATCACTTCCTTCGAGTCTACTGTTCTGAAGCGCGGCTATCATTACTTGATGCTCTTGTTCTGAAAGATGCCTTGTGCGTATCAGTAGCCCTTTGTCGCCGATAAATTGTACCCGCGCATTATGAATACCTGATGTAACAAGTGCATTGTTGACAACAGCAACCGACGGCCTTTGTTCCGTATATGTAACTTCGAGCAGCGAACCTCCCCGAAAATCTATACCAAGCGGAAGACCCCAAACGATAACTGCAGCAAAACTTGCTGTCACTAACAAAAGCGAAACCGCGTAAAAAATATTTCTGTACTTTATAATAAACATACCTTCAACGGTGTAACCCAGAAAGCATAAGTGAACGCATGGCCGAAGTTTCCTTTACGCCAAGCGCTTTTAAGAACGTTCTGGTAACTACTATTGCAGAAAACATGCTTATTGCCACCCCAAGTCCGAGAGTCAGGGCAAATCCCTTCACCAGACTTGTGCCGAACCACCAAAGAATAAATGCGGTCATAAGACTTGAAACATTTGAATCACGAATGGAAGTCCATGCGCGCATAAAACCATCTTCAACAGAACCGCGAATGCTTTTCCCCTCTTTCAGTTCTTCTTTCATCCGCTCAAAAATAAGAATGTTTGCATCCACTGCCATACCAACCGAAAGAATAAACCCCGTAATCGCCGCAGCGCTCAAGGTAACCGGAATGAGCTTAAAAAGAGCCAACATAATAAAGATGTAAATGCTTAGCGCAATAACAGCAAGGATTCCCGGCAGGCGATACCAAAGCACCATAAAAACAACGACGGCAATCGTGCCAACAATGGCAGCCGAGAATGTTCGCCGCAATGCTTCAGCGCCCAGCGATGCTTCAACAGACTGCTGAGTGATCAGTGTAATCGGAACAGGCAAGGCACCGGAATTAAGACGACGTACAAGTGTTCTCGCCTCCTGAGGAGTAAAGTCACCGGTTATTTGCGCCCTCCCGCCGGTGATCTTTTCTCGTACTACAGGGATACTGATGGGAGTTCCGTCTAAATATATTGCAATGCTTTTCCCAATGTTTTTTTCTGTAAGTTCAGCAAATAATTCAGACCCCTTATCATCAAACACCAGCGCGACCACCGGCGAACCGAATTGGTCAAATTGTAACTCCGATCGCTTGAGAAACTGCCCCGTTAATTCAGTCGGCTCAAAGGAAATCTCGGCTGCAGCCAATGCTTCGCTTGTAGCTGTTGATTGCTCAATGCCTTCGCGTTCCTGCTGAAACTCTAAATAGGGTGTATCCCCAATTATTCGTATGGCCTCACTTATATTAAACACCCCTGCAAGCTCAACGATGAGGCGTTCGTTGCCTCTGCTCCCAGCAATTTGCACAACAGGTTCGGAAACTCCAAAAAGATTCACTCGCCTTTCAATAACATCTCTAAGCCCTTCAAGTGCCTCGATGCGATTTTGCGAAAGCGCATCGGATTCTTCAAGTTTATAAACAAGGTGTGCTCCGCCGGCAAGGTCAAGTCCCAGCCGATACTGCACATCAAGAAATTTGAGTATTCCACCAAATGGGTACGCAAAATATCCAAGCGCTATTCCAGTAATGAGCAAAGAAAATGCCAGAAAGCGAACTTTTAACATACAGGGATAGTGTAACGGGGTTCTAAACAGTTTACAAGATAAATTTTTCCTCCACCGTTTCCCAAATGGATCTTGCCACTGCCGCTCTTGACTGATGAGCATTAATAATTACATGATTTTCTGGATGTGTCTGCGCAATTTGCAAAAAACCTTCTCTGACACGATGATGAAAGAATATGTTTTCTCGCTCAAAAATTGACAGCGCTTCCTCCCCACGCAACTGCGCGCGTTTAAATGCCTCTTGAGGAGACATATCCAATATCAAAACAAGATGAGGTGTTACCGTTATTCCTCCCACCAAATGCTGTTCGTGCTCAATGAACTCCAAAGACAAACCTCGTCCGTAATGCTGATAAGCGAGCGTGGAGTCAGAAAAACGGTCCGAGAGCACTATAGCTCCATCAGAAAGCGCGGGAACAATCACGTTCTCAATATGAACCCTGCGGTCTTGAAGGAAAAGTTTCAGTTCCTCTTTTGGGGAAAGAGTCCCGCTTAATATTTGTTCTTTGAATTTTTCTCCTTGGGGAGTTCCACCAGGTTCTTTTGTGACAACAACCTCTCTGCCGACTGCCCGCAGTTTTTCGGCAAGGAGTTTTATTTGTGTTGTTTTACCGGTAAATTCACCGCCTTCAAACACAATAAATACCTTGCTCCCTTTCATATCTTTTATATTGTCAAATCGTTACAATCGCGATGAATTGACAAACAGTTACCTTTGGGCAATGCAGTATCAAACATCAATGCCTTTAGGTTAAGCAGTGCTATCAATGATTTTTAAGGCACGATGTCGATGCCCATTGAGCGAGCCGTCCCTTTAATGGTTTTCATTGCTGCATTTATATTTGATGTATTAAGATCCACAGCTTTTTTTTCAGCAATTTCTTTTACTTTGCCTTCAGAAATCTTTGCCACTTTATTCTTAAGCGGATTTCCAGAACCCTTTTCAACCCCCGCGGCTTTTTTAAGAAGACTAGAAGCAGGAGGGGTTTTTAACACGAAATCAAAAGTTCGATCCTCATAAACCGTAATCTCAGCCGGCACAATATCATCGCCCATTTCTTTGGTGGCTTCGTTAAACTTATTCACAAAATCTCCAATATTTATTCCGTGCTGACCAAGCGCAGGTCCGACCGGCGGAGCAGGATTGGCTTTCCCGGCAGGAATTTGTAATTTTAATATTGTTTTTATTTTTTTAGCCATACCAATTTCATACGAGCGTTAGCGAGTTCATAAAATTGAGCGCCCCCACACGCAAAATCATGATATGTTCCGTGTAACCCGCATTTCCACCAACCAATAAACAAAGGGAGGTCTTCGATTTGCCAGGCGTGGGTCTTGAAAAAATGTTGCACATCATAATTTTGAGTGTGGTGATTGTGATTTGGTACCGAAAATGCTACACCTTCGGCTTGAACGTTTCAGCTCAATCTACAACTTCTTTGCCTGCAACGGGTCAAGTTCAACAGGGGTTTCCCTTCCAAATATCGAAACGAGAACCTTAATTTTTCCGCGCTCCTCGTCAACAGCGTCAACCCTTCCCTCCATATCCTTAAACGGCCCGTCAACAATTCTTACCATACTTCCATTCGAAACATCAATCTTATGCTTGGGTTCCTCCTCTCCCATCCGTCTCATAAGCTCATTGACCTCTTCCCTTGAAAGGGGTATGGGAGTGGTTCCAGACCCAACAAATCCCGTCACCCTCGGCGTATTTCTTACAACATACCAGGAATCATCTGTAACAATCATGTCAACCAATACATAGCCGGGATAAATTTTTTCCTCGACTATCTTGCGCTTTCCTCCCTTAATGCGGATTTTCTTCTCAACAGGAACCAACACCCCAAAAATTTTATCCTCCATTCCCATTGATTCAATACGCTGACGCATGTTGCGCGCGACAGCGTCTTCATACCCTGAATAGGTGTGGACAGCATACCAATTCCTCCCAAATTCCGATGTTTGCTTAGGCATGCCACATTAGCATAAACTTGTAAAAATGTGCGGTGCACTCATATATCAAAAAGTAAAACGAAAAATTGCGAAATGGTCAAAATATCTAAGAAAAATTTTAACATCTCTATGTTGATATTTGATTTTTACATTTTGCATTTTTACAGCACAAACGTCCGCAACAAAAACTGGAAAAACACGTCAAGCGCCCCGAGAAAAGCAGCTACCCCCAACGAAATACCAATGACAATCGCGGTCGAGATGAACGTTTCGCGCCTGGTGGGCCAATTCACCTTCACCATTTCGCGTTTTGACTCCTTAATGTATGCAATCAATCTGGACAGCATAAATAAGCAACATAAAAATTTATACCATTTTTAAAAGGCCTTTCGGCCCATTGATGGTTTCAACTTATCACAAAGCCACTTAAATGTCAAGATTTTTCACGCCCTTTGCATGGGTTTGTATAAAGTGTTTCCTTGGAGCCACATCCGCGCCCATCAGAACATCAAATACGACATCGGCCTCTTTCGCATCCCTTATGCTTACCTGCCGCATATGGCGCGTTTGCGGATCCATAGTTGTTTCCCAAAGCTGATCCGGGTTCATTTCTCCGAGCCCCTTATACCGCTGGATCGTTATACCTTTTATGCTTTCTTCCTCTGCGGTCTCTTGAGATATTTCCTCGGAAGGCAACTTCGTCTTTATTTTGCTTAACTCCTTGATAATGATGTCTTTCTGCTTTTCAGTGAACGCATACTGCACTGATTTCCCTTTTTGGACTCTATAAAGAGGCGGTTCCGCAATATAAAGATACCCACCCTCAATAACTGGCAGGAAATAGCGATAAAAGAATGTTAGCAGAAGCGTCCGGATATGCGCACCGTCAATATCAGCATCGGTCATGATGATAATTTTATGATACCGCAGCTTTGCCAAGTCAAATTCATTTTCTATCCCTGCTCCGAGCGCGATAATAAGCGCCCTTATCTCCTTGAAAGCAAGCATCTTATCAAGCCGGGCGCGCTCCACGTTCAGGATTTTCCCTTTAATAGGAAGAATGGCTTGAAATTCCCGCGACCGTGCCTGCTTCGCTGAACCGCCAGCTGAATCTCCTTCTACAATGAAAAGCTCCGTAGCTGAAGCATCACGGGATTGGCAATCAGCAAGTTTTCCGGGAAGAGTCATTCCTCCAAAGGCACCTTTGCGTAAAATAGTTTCCTTAGCGGCTTTCGCCGCCCGGCGGGCTTTCGCCGCTAAAATGACCTTCTCGATGATGGCTCGTGCATCTTTGGGATGTTCTTCAAGATATGCGTTAAAAGCTGACGAAAAGACAGATTCCACCGCGCTCCGTGCTTCCACATTTCCCAACTTTGCCTTTGTTTGTCCTTCAAATTGCGGTTCTCTGATCTTTAAAGCAATAATGGCAGAAAGGCCTTCCCTGACATCCTCGCCAGTAAGGTTCTCGTCGTCCTTCTTTAAAAATTCATTTTTCCTCACATAATCATTCAACACTCTTGTAAGTCCGGTTCTAAAACCGGTCAAATGCATCCCTCCCTCGGGCGTGTAAATGTTGTTCGCAAACGCCATTTCGTGGACCTGTAAATCATCCACATACTGCAGTGCAACCTCAACCGATATACCCTCATATTCTTTGACAACGTAAAACGGGGTTGGATGTAATGGAGTAAAATGGCGAGTAAGAGACGCAATATATGAGAGAATACCACCCTTAAAGTAGAAGGAGTATGAGTTTTCTTCCCCTTTTTTTCTCCGGTCCTCTATGTGTATGGTAGTCCCGGCAGTCAAATATGCCTGCTGCCGTAAGTGTGAAATAATGGTGTCCCAATCAAACTCCGGCATTGCTTTTAAGTCTTTTTTGCCAAAAATATCCTGGTCCGGCTCAAAAGTAACAGTCGTTCCATTATGGGAACATTTGCCGCTTTTTTTTACTTTTGTTGTCGGGGTTCCCCGCTCGTATTCCTGCTCGTATAGACTCCCGTCTTTGCAAACTTCCGCCTTCAGATAACTGGAAAGCGCATTGACCACGGAAACACCAACACCATGCAGCCCTCCGGCTACCTTATAAGATTCGCCGCCGAACTTTGCTCCGGCGTGCAGTGTGGTCATCACGGTTTCAAGAGCGGATTTTTTTGTTTGTTTGTGCAGATCAATCGGGATGCCCCGACCATCATCAGCCACTGAAACTCGCCGACCCGGCAAAAGCCTTATCACCACCCTCTTCGCGTATCCCGCCATCGCTTCGTCGATTGCATTATCAACCACTTCCCAAATAAGATGGTGCAAACCACTGCTGCCTGTTGAGCCAATATACATGCCTGGACGCTTTCGAACTGGTTCCAAACCCTCCAGCACGTAAATATCGCTCGCTGTATAGCGCGGTTCTTTCACGATGTTTTGTTTTTTTAAAGACTTCTTCATTGAAGATTTTTTTTATGCCAGTGTAGTATAATGCCAATCAATTGCAAAGAATATCATGAATGATGCACGATATTATTTACCTCACCTCCCATTCATTGTTCTTCTCAAGATTTTTGATAATCCTTTTCATAATGTTATCAACCTCGCCGTCCGTGAGCGTGCGATTAGGCGACTGGAACATAAGATGGAAAGCAAGGCTTTTTCTTCCTTCCTCTATCTGTTCTCCCTCATAATAATCAAAAAGGTCAGAATCTATAAGCAAAGAACCTCCAGCGCTTTCTATAATATTTACCACCTCATATACCCGCGTCTTGCTCGAAACCAAAACGGCAATATCCCTCACAATGGAAGGATATTTTGAAATAGGACGGTATTCCTTTTCTGCCTCGACAACTTTCAGGATGTTACCCATGCAAAACTCAAAAGCTACAACACGGCCATGAATCCGCAACTTTCTTAATACTTCCGGATGCACTTCGAAAATCGTCCCGACCGTTTCTCTCCCGACATACACATATGCATTTCTGAATGGATGATAAAACTCAAAAGGCGTCAGCGGCCATTCAATGGAATCCGTCGGGTGCAAATCACCAAACCAATAATCTGCTATGCCAAACCGCTCAAAAATGGCGCTCACAAATCCTTTCGCCTCTAAAAAAAGGTTTCCCTTTTCCCCTTCAATGCCTGCCCCACCGCTCATCACCGCTGTACAATGCGTGGTTTCATCAATCTTCCCCTGCAACATGCGGAATACATGACCAATCTCGAAAAGCAGCACGTCTTTCGTATGCTCAATATTCCTTGCGACATTTTCAAGTAACGGAACTAAAAGACCGTTTCTTAAAAACTGTGCGTCTTCACTTATCGGATTTTGAAGAACTACCAGCGTGTTCGTATTTATTTTTAAATCCCGCACAAGTCTTCCGCTTTCAAAAACATAATTAATCTGTTCTATAAAACCGAGATGGGAAAACGTATCGCGCAATTCTTCCGTAAAAAAAAGATCATCGTCGCGCCCCGCTCCCGCTAACATCCCGTGCGGAGGAGCTGTTTGTATATTGTCATATCCCCATATCCTTCCTATTTCTTCAATAACATCTTCCTTATTGAGAATATCAAGCCGAAAAGGCGGCGGAGAAACAACCACAATCTCTCCGTTGTTTCTCTTTTTCAGTATTTCAAACTCAAGACGCTTTAATATGTCTGTTGCGGTTTTTTGTTTTATCGCCGTGCCAAGAAGATTATTGACGTCGTTTATGGAGAACATGATTTTTGATGATTTTGCGGGTTTTTTCGCCATATCTATGATTCCGGAAGATATCTCTCCGCCAGCCACTCGTCTGATAAGCACAGCAAGACGGTCAATCCCAAAAGACACGAGATCCGTATCAAGCCCGGAAGAGAATCGCACCGAAGCATCTGTTATCAAGCCAATGGCCCGACTTGTGCGGCGAATCGATGTTCTCGAAAAATTCGCCGACTCCAATATGATGCGCCTTGTGTTTCCCGTAACCCCCGTTCTTTTGCCTCCCTTAACGCCGGCAATGGCAATAACGCCCTCTTCGTCCGCGATGACAAGAGTCTTGTTATCCAACACATAGCTTTCTCCATCAAGTGAAACCATTTTTTCGCCTTCCTTGGCGCGCCTCACAATAATGTGAGCGCCTTTCACTTTATCGGCATCAAAAATATGAAGCGGCTGGCCTGTTTCAAGCATGATATAATTTGCGGCATCTACGATATTATTAATGGGTTTGATGCCGCAAGACACAAGACGCTCCCGCATCCACAAAGGCGACTTCTTCACTGTAACATTACTCATATAACGGGCAGCATAGCGCGGACAGTCCCTGACGTGTTCTACAGTCACGCGAAGAACATCGGCGGTCCGTTTTTTTCCTTCCAGAACGTGCGGCTTTTTGAGATATGCGGTTTTTTTTATCACCGCAGCAATCTCACGGGCAAGACCAATGTGCCCGTTGCAATCAGGCATTCGGTTTGGCAACACATCAATATGTAATACCGTATCTTTGCCGACCTTGTTTATGCTTTCAACCTCAAATGAATGGAACGTGATAAGCTCCGCAAGCTTATCAGCCGGCGGTATCCCTTTCACGATACTCTTTAGCCACCTGTAAGAATATTTCATGCGAATGTGACGTATCGCCAATCAGTCGCGAATGACGCCGCGAATGATTACAAATAATGAATTAGCAGTTAACACGGACTGATGCATATGATTTATAAGTATTCAAGTGGCATATTCGAAATTCATTCGTAATACATTAAAACTGTCTCAAAAAACGCACATCGCCGCAGCGAAAAAGTCGGACATCCGGTATTTTATATTTCATCATTGCAATGCGATCCAAACCAACACCGAATGCAAAACCTTTCCAGTGCCCGGGAATGTATCCCGCATTCTTCAACACCTGCTGATGCACCATACCGGCTCCGAGCATCTCAAGCCATTCGCCTTCCGCAGTTCTCATATCAACCTCAAAACCGGGCTCCACAAAAGGGAAATAGCTTGGACGCAATCTGATAGCAACCTTTGGAGAAAACATTTTTTGAAAAAACGCCGAGAGCGTGTGTTTGAGATGCGCCACTGAAACATTTTTATCAACAAACAGACACTCCAGCTGGATAAATTCGGTATCATGTTTCGCATCCGTGGCCTCATACCGAAAAGTTTTTCCGGACGCAATAATGCGAATAGGCGGCTGATGTGATTCCATGTGCCTGACCTGCACCGAACTGGTGTGGGTTCTCAGTAGTACTTTTGAAGTTGGAACTCGAAACGCAGAGCGACCTCGCGCTTTCCTTTTTTGGTCTATCACTTTTGAGCTTCGGCTGCTAATCCAAAACGTATCCCATAAATCTCTCGCCGGGTGGTCAGACGGGATATTTAAAGCATCAAAGTTATAGTATTCAGTTTCCACTTCCGGACCACCCGGGATAACTGAAAAACCCATTGAAGAAAAAATCTCTTCTGCCTCAAGGCGAATGTGTGTAAGCGGATGAAGATGCCCGCGAGGTCTCTTGGGCGGAGGAAAGGTAATATCAACTGCTTCTTTGCTAAGTATTTCCTGCATTGCATGTTCAGCAAAAATATTTTTCTTTTTATTGATCTCTTCCAAAAGTTCCAGCCGCAGTGTATTTGCCTCCTGCCCGATACTCATACGCTCTCTGTGAGGCAGCGACCCAAGTCTCCGTAAAACGGCTGTGAGTTTTCCTTTCTTTCGCCCAAGAAACTCAACCTCGAAAGAACGAAGTTCCTCCTTATGTTTAATACTCCTAAGGCGCCGCAAAGCTGACTTGCGCAAAGCATTTATTGACTCCATGTATATACATTTTACCTTAAAACACAAAGCGAAACAAGCCGCTTCAGCCCAAAAAACTATAAACCGATTGCTTTATGCGATAAGTCCTTCGTGTTGAAAATAACTGTTTTGATGCTGGCAGACTATATAAATAAAAAACTGTCAAAACAGACGGCGCTGACATACACGGAGCATAAAAGTTTCTTTGTTGTCATTTTGTCTTTCCCGCGTTACAATTTTTATATGATCCGAACACATAAGACATATGAAAAAAATCCTGCTTATTGAAGACGACAAAAGCTTATCAGCGCTGATCCAAGCAAAATTCGAAAAAATAGGATACAAAGTTGCGATAAAGGGCGATGGCGAAAATGTCGTTAAAGAATTGAACAAAGAACATCCGAACCTTGTGTTGCTTGACTACGACCTGCCGTTTAAAAACGGCATCGAGGTTTTGGATGATATTCAAAAAGAAGAAAAATATAAACATCTCCCTGTCATTGTAATTTCCAATTCAGGCGATCCAATAGACATCGGCCAGTTTGAACGACGAGGCGTCAAAGACTATCTTATCAAAGCCGAATTCGACCTTGATGAGCTGGCAGAGCTTGTAAAACGATATTTTTAAACGTTTGCGTTTACAGTTCCTCTATCTCTTTTTTCGTAAACGTAACCTTGCTTCCCCGTTGAATCTCTCCGCTTAATAGTTTGCGGGCAATAACTTGCTCAATTCTGCTGCTTATCGCGCGCCTCATCGGCCGAGCTCCCATCACCGGGTCATAACCAATTTCAGCAATTTTTTCCACAACATCGTCGTTTACAATAAATATTATATCTTCTTTAAGTAATTGTTCTTTCAGCTCATTCAGCAATAATTTTGCAACCTCTTTTAATTGTTCCTTTTTCAGTGGATGAAAAACTACAATCGCATCGAAACGATTGAGAATCTCCGGGCTGAAAACGCCTTCTTTCCTTATCTCATTTATAACCTCCTCCTGGAGTGTGCTCGGATCTATCCCTCTTTGAACCAACTCCCAAATAAGATTGCTTCCTGCGTTTGATGTAGCAATAATCACGGTTTCCTTTGCTGAAATTCTTCTACCAAGGGCGTTGGTAAAAAATCCCTCCTCCAAAATCTGGAGGAAAATGTTTACAACGCTGGCTGATGATTTTTCAAACTCATCAAAAAGTAAAAGACCAAATCGCTGTTTCTGCAGAGCGATGGAAAGAACCCCTTGTTCTTTTGTCTCAAAGGAACCTATAAATTTTTCGATCCCATCACCGCTTTGAAACTCAGACATGTCAAACCTCATCATGTTGTCCTCTGAACCAAAATACACTTTGGCCAGCGCCTTTGCTGTTTGGGTTTTGCCAACACCGGTTGGGCCAAGAAAAAGAAATGACCCAATCGGACGCTTCCAGGCATGAAGGCCGGAACGCACCCGCCGAATGGCATCGGCAATAGCACGAACTGCTTCGTTTTGATTAATAACATAACTATGCAGTTCCTCCTCAAGTTTTAGTAATTTTTCAGATTCATCGCTGGTCGGTCTCATCAACGGAATTCTTGTTTCACTCTGCAAAACTTCTTTCACATCATCAGCCAAAAGAGTTTTCTTGCCAGCCGCTTTCACAGACACTGTTGCTCTATCCAAAAGATCAACGGCCTTCTGGGGCATCGTTCCTTCTGTGATATATCGATCACTTAATTCATATGCCGCAGCAATGGCACCGTAGGTAATTAATATGCCATAGATAGATCCGTACTGCGTGGCAACATCTTCAAGAATAAGCATCATCTCCTGTTGCGCAACATCCCTGACCTCAACCTTCTCAAAAAATGAAGCGAGTTTTTGATTGAGTTCTGTGTTGCTATAGAACGAAGCGGTGTTCGCAAGCGCAATAATCTGCAATGAAGAGCTTTTTAAATACGGCTCCAGAAAACTTCCGAGGTTCACCCCAAGAGCGGCAGACGATTCCAGAAATTCCGGAAAGTTATCAATAACCAAAATGATATTGCCGGCATCCACGGCATCGTTCATGATTTTAATCATAAGTCCCTCAAAATTTCCCTTGGTTTTTGTTTGGGCGGTAACAGAAACCGTGTCAAGCCGCGCCATACGCTTATACTCAAGAGCAGGCATAACCCTTCCTTCTCCAATCATGCCTGCAAGTTCCTTTAAAATCGTGTGTTTTCCTTTTCCCGGCTCCCCAATGAGCAGCACATTCGCTTTTGCTGAACGAGAAAGAATTTCTTCTATAGCAAGCACTTCAGACTGATGGGTGAAGTAATGCACGGGCTTGCGCAACGTACCTTTACTTAAAATATCACTTGAATACGAATCAAGCGTATATGTAAATCCAAATCCAAAATCCTTGCCGATGCCCTGAATTCGCCCCAGCACGCTTTTTTCCCACCATCGTCCTCTTTGCCGGGACCCCTCAAGCAGCGCAGTAGTCCATTCAGAAGCCCCCATCAGTTCCTTTTTATGGACTTTATATGAAAATAAAAACTGCTCAAAAAATTCATCATGACGAAAAAGAAGCAACAACACTTCCTTCGCTCCGATTGAGTTGGAATGAATACTGTCAGCTTCTTCTATCAGTGCGGACAAAAATTCCTCCTCATTGAACTTCATGGATTCCGTCTGCCGTTCGGCAAATTCAATAAACGATTCCCACGGAACGGCAAGGCGCGCAAACAATACACGCGTAAAATTACTTTTTTTGAAAAAACCGTAGAGTTTGGAAAGCTCAAATGAGGTTCCAAAAAATGACTGCAGATAAAACAGCCTCCGAGCGCCGCCAAAATTCAAATAATAAATTTTTTCTTCCTTGCCAGACCCGGTTTTGAGATACGGTATTGTCCGGGAAGTCGCAAGAAAGTAAAAATCCAATAAAAAGAGCCCCCAAAGAACGGATAGAAAAAAAATAATCAGGCCAAGAAATGGTTTAAAGTCTGAAAAAAGATTTGCTGCAAAAGGATATTGAATTTCAAAAGATGAAAAAAACGGCGCGGAAGCCGGCAATTGCTTCAGCACTGCGATCATAAACAGCATGAATGCCAGCAGCGCCAATACCATGGTGATTTTTAAAAATTGAAGCCTTTTAACTCGCGGAAAGAAAAACTCAACCCGTACTGCCCGGTAGAGCGACATGCTGTTGCTTACTTTTTCAAAAGCAGCCATACCTGTAACTTACAGAAACAGAAGCGCCAATCCAACAATCAAACCAATTGGCACGAGAAGTGGGCTTGCAAGGTAATAAATAAAAAGTAAAACGCCAAAAACAAAAGCGCCGAGTTCCGCCGCTACAGCAACAAGAAGCAGCGCTCCTCTGATAAATGCTCCAACAGCGCGCATAATAATGTTCACGGCAAGTGTTTCGGCAACCTTCCCCGGATCAAAACCTCTGCCGTATTCCTCGCGAATTCTGCGAAACGGTTTAAACAGAGTGCGCAAAAGAATGTTTATGGAAAAAAAATGATATAAAAACCAGTGAATGTTTTTCCACGCTTTAAAAACTTCCTTTACGCCTTCGCGATAGTGCCACGATATGTACTGGAAAAATATGACCGGTATATTCATGTTTTAATGATTATCTGCGCTCTGTATACGTATATTCATTGTATCTGTTCTCTCACAAACCTTCCACGATCTGCGAAGCAGTACTCTAAAAATAAGCATTATGTTCCGCCACCTCCCTTTTCCCATTGAACAGAGGAAAGAAAAGGATAATAAAGATCCTCGCTCTCCTCAACTTCTAAAGATGCGAAAGGTTTATCAGAAGGCGCTTGTGACTCTCCAAAAACAACGAAAGAAACATCGTCAATAACGGCAATCGGAGTGCTTTCACTTCCTTCTCCCATCACAAGAACAGCGCAAGCCGCGAGAGCGTCTGCGACGTTCGTCTGTGTTAAAAGCAATTGCTCGCCGAAAAGGTCTTCTTTACCGCGATAATCGTTCAGAGGAGAAAATCCGAAGTATCCAAGAGCAACACCAGTCACACCGCGTCTTAAAGGAAGAGTGCGCGAATCCGTTATAAGCACCCCCATCTCTCTTACCCTATATTGGACTTTTAACCGCTGACAAATTTCCTTTGCGTCCTCTTTTGGATTTTTGGGAAGCAGCACATAAAAACCGTTTGCATTACTTTCATCAATGCCGGCGGCGGGCATTAAAAGATGATGCTTTATTGTATGCATCGTCCATCTATTCGGGACGGCATCGCGCGGTAAATACTTATCGGCTTCATATTTTATCAAATCGTCCTTGCTTGGATATGCATCCTTTGGAACACATCGCCCCCTCCAGATACTCACCACTTTTGACGTAATCGCAATGATGGACTTTTCCTTAATGTGATCAAGCGACTCTTTCATAAGAGCGAATAAATCATCCTTGGGCGGGGTGCATATTCTTGTTTTAATCTGCAGGACATTCATACAGATCATTATAAGGCATTTTCTCTTTTGCTTCCTTATGTATATGGCAAACAGGTATTTAAGGAAGAGATAAATGAAATTATTAAAATGCCCGATTCGTCAGAAACAAAAGAAAAACTTTGTTTTGCAAAAGGAGTTAGCAGTTCAGAAGATGAGGCATGGGAAGTTGTCTATGAAAAAGAGGATACTGTTTATAAAATATTAACGTTTTATCCCATTATAAAATAATATGCATGTAGAATACGATTCCGAAGCAAACATACTTTCATTTGAACTTGGCGGGGGAGATATTACGTATGCAAAAGAGTATAGCGGAACGATTATCCATTTTACCGAAGGCAATAAACCTGTGCTTATAGAAGTGCTTCAAGCGTCACATTTTATTTCAAAACTAGGCAAACTGAAAAAACGAGGCGTTGTCATAAGCCCCGCCTCGTCACCAACGACATAGCTTAAAAAACGAATAGCTTTGGAACACAAGAGCATTTCTGATATAAAAAAGTATGCTATAATATTGAAATATGGAGGGGAATCAAACAGCCCAACAGCCGCAGGACCTTAACCCTGAAAAAATTCAATCAGACAAAAGCAATAAAAAGTTATTTGTTATTATTACAATTGTAATATTTTCTATATTAGTCGGAACAGGCCTTGTTTATGGTTACTTTAAGTTTATTAAAATTACTAATAATGAAAACGGAATAGTCAATATAGAAAATAAAATCAGTTCAGATAATGCACCAAACAAAACTTTTAACCTTGCTACAATGAGGTTAGCAAAAATTCCAGAAGGTTATTTTTTTAGTGAGGGTTTTAGCATTGATGAACCTTTTCATTTTGATACTCAAGGAAATTGGACAAGTTTTCTTGTGAAAAATGATAACGAAGAAGTAAAAACAGTCGTTGGCTATTCTGATGGAAGGCAATTGGAATTTGATAATATTGCAATTGTTAATCCTAACGGAACTAAAATAGCAAACTTAACAGAAGATTTGGGGAGTAATGGAGATTTAATAATACTGCATGATTATTATAATAACACTGAAGTTAAGAGTAAAATATATGATAGTATTAGCCAGATAAAATTTTTTGGTGAGAATGGGCATAGATTAGTATTCACCGCAAAAAAAGAAAATAAGAATTATGTGGTTATTGATGGGATTGAATATGGTCCGTATGACCAGTTATATAAAGGTGGAAGATTATTCTTTAGTGATAAGGGGTCTAGAATAGCATTTATTGAAGAAGAAAATAATAAATTTTTTGTTATAATTGAGAATATTAAAGAAGGTCCTTATAATTCAATTAAAGATAATATTAAATTTAGCCCTGATGGAAAAAGAATTGCATATGTTGCTGACGGTAAAGCAGTTATTGATGGCGTTAAAAATGAAAATTATAATATAACGAATACCGTTGTTTCAAAACTTACTTTTAGTCCTGATAGTACTAAGGTTGCAATCGTTGCTGTCAATAACAATGATTTATTTTTCCCCAAAAGCTTTGTATATGTTTTCGACGGAAAAAAAATTATAAAATACAAAGAAGGTAATGGTGATATTCTTAATTTAAGATTTAGTAATGATAGTAAACAAATTGCTTATATTGTAGATAAAACAATTTCATATCCTTACCAATCAGAGGAATTTGTTATGGTTGGTAATGTTAAACATAAAACATACGATCGTATAACATCGTTAGATTTTAATACCACAGGCGAACTATTTTATGAAGCTCTTGAGAATGGCCAATATTTTTTAGTTATTGATAATGCAGAACAAATAAGACATGAATCTGAATTACTGCCAATTATTTCAGGTCCACATGGCAATCTATTTTATGTTATTGGTGGTTCTATACCTATAATAGATGCTGTTCCTCAAAATAATCCTTTAGAATTTATACCATCTGCTGAATTTTTCTTTAAGGCAAGGTTTGGAGATAAAATAAGTAAATCTTATGATTCAGTTTATTCTTTGAGGCCAGCATTTAGCAATGATGGCACAAAAGTGGCATTTATTGTAAATGAATTGCGTAAAGAATTTGTGGTTGTTGGTGATTATGAGGGTGCTCAGTATGACGCTATTATAAGTGATATGATATTTAGTAATGATGACACCAAATTAGCCTATGCCACATTAATTGGAAATGAGATATGGTGGATTGTTGATGATATAAGTAATGTAGAGTTTTCTTCATGGGAAACAGCGCCAATAAATGATATTCCTGTGGTGGAAGTAAATCCAAGTTGCGATCTTAATGATAAACCGAAAGGAGATCCGACATCGCTTAAATACAATCGTAATTTTGAAACAAATTCTAATTTAATACAGTTTAAATTAGAATTTATAGGTTGTTTAGAATCAAAAGGACTAGTAACTGTCTATATTGATGATAAAAAGATCGGGTCAATTGATGAGGATCAAACCATGAGAGGAGAACAGTACTATAGTTTTTTATTTGAAGAAATATTACCAGGAACTCATCAGATTGAATTTAGATTAGATGGACTCAACAAAGATGTTAAATCAGTAATGAGATTAGAGAATGTAAGATTTGCGCTTAAATGAAATTCACAATAAATCTACAGTTGTATTAGGTTAGAAATATAGCCTCCCCACCTCTTTACGTAAAAAGGTGAGCGGTAAATATACCACTGTTTTTTTATACTAAATTTGGATAGTCTCTAGGATTTTCCATAGTTTTTAGTATCGTTAATTTTGATTATTATGTCGTTTACTATTGTCAAAACTGTATATATGGTATATACTGTCGGTTATCTTAATTTTTGAAAATTCTTAATTTTTTTCGGATTTTCCGTCCGAGGCGGATTTGTCTCTAGCATTACCTATTCGGATTTTGAATTTAGCATAAATATGTCCCAAAACATTGTTATTAAAGGAGCGCGCGTTCATAATCTTCGGAATATCTCATTAGAGATACCGCGAGATAAGCTTATTGTCATAACTGGACTTTCAGGGTCGGGGAAAAGCAGTCTTGCGTTTGACACGATCTACGCTGAAGGTCAGCGTCGATATGTTGAGAGTTTGTCAGCATACGCGCGGCAGTTTTTGGGACTTATGGATAAGCCGGACGTTGATTTGATTGAAGGACTTTCGCCGGCAATTTCAATAGACCAAAAATCAACCACGCATAACCCGCGTTCAACAGTTGGCACTGTAACTGAAATTTTTGATTACCTCCGGTTGTTGTTTGCACGTATTGGAGAACCGCATTGCCATCAATGCGGACGGCCGGTAAAAAAACAGACAGTTGATCAGATTGTAAAACAGATTTTTTTATTTCCGAAAGGAGCAATGGTATGGCTCCTTGCGCCGATTGTGCGTGATGAAAAGGGCGAACATAAAAAAATGCTTGAGGAACTTTTTAAAAACGGCTATAAACGGATTCGCGTTGATGGTGAGTTTATCTCGCTTGATGCAGAACGTTTGAAAATAGACGGAAAAAAGAAACACACGATAGAGGTGGTTATTGACCGGCTTCAGGTTGACCCGGATGAGCGCACCCGATTTGTTGATTCGGTTGAGCAGGCGCTTGAATTGGGAAATGGTCTTGTCATGCTGCATTTTCCTGACAGCACAGAAGCGGATAGAATGCTCTCCCAGCATTTATCGTGCAGTTTTTGCAATATCAGTCTTGAAAAAAATGATTTACCCTTTGATAAAAATCAACAGGCGTTTCACCATGCAGCCCCTGATCAGGAAAATAAAATTCGGATTTATCGTTGTGCCCTAACGCATCCATGAGGCGTTCTCCGTGTGTAATGGAAATTTGCTCGTCTTGTCTCGTATGAATAAGAAAGACCGGAACATGCACTTTTTTAGCGGCGTTAACAGGCGAAACAACGGCGGGCGATTCTCCAAATAAGAGTCTGGCCCAAATAAGCATAGAACCGACCAGCGGTTTTTTGAATATCCAAAAACGCGAATAGGTTTCTTCACCAAGCGTCTTTACATCGGAAAATACCGCATACCCTGCAACGGCATCAATGCGATGATCTTCAGCCGCGGTGAGCAGAGCCACTGCGCCACCAAGCGAAAATCCAAATACACCAATGTGCTGATATCCTCTTAACTGGAGAAAATCAAGGGCAGAATAGAGATCCAGCCGTTCTTTTATGCCAAGTGTCGTATATATGCCCTCACTTTTGCCAAAGTACCGAAGATCAAAAAGCAACAGATCAAAATCGGGGTGCAGTTGAGCGGCAATGCCGAGCATATCCCCTTTTTCAACGGGATACCCATGAATTATTATAATGGCTCTTTTTACCGAATCTTGAGTACCTTCTTTCGGTATAAACCAGCCGGAAAGTTTTAAGCCGTCTTGCGTTACAAGTGTGACATCCTCACTTGGCAAATGATAGTCTTCGGGCGATTGCCGTGCTGTTATTTTTGGAGGCCGTATGACAGACCACAACACAACTAACGTAAGAAGAAAAAACGCTGCCGGATAGACTGCAAGCCGGAGCAGTATTTCTTTGAGCATCTTATCGGCATTGTATCATTCCGATGTTTAAACCAAAAATCACCGAATGGAACGCCCTCTCCCGGGACTTACCACAAAAAAAACCGCCAGATGGCGGTTTTTTTTGTGGTACTTGCTGCGAGGGTGTGACTGAATTGGAACCAATTATTGTTGGATTTGCGAGAAATACTAGTATTTGCTTTAATAGACTTGGAGTTAAGGAGACTGAGATAAACATGCTTGTGGTAACAGAATCTACCAAGAATGGTCATGGTTGTGTTGCAATGGGCAAAAATCAAGAGGAAATCATGGAGTTTCTACGCAAGAGAATAACCAGTGAGATTTGTGAAAATAACTCACACATAGTTCGAAGTGAGACAGAAAATAATCTGTCTCTTGAGTGGGATTCGGATGTCATCTGCGTGCGGTGGCCAACAGAAGCTCTTGTTGCTACAAAGTTGGATTCACCCCATTTCTTTCAAATCCTCACAGTGGAAAGTCCTCCATTTGTCACTCATTAACTGATTGACCGCCCTCACCAAGAGCGGTTTTTTTAGTTACTCAAATTAATTAACTTTAATTTCTTCTCTTTTCTCCATCCCTTAATTTGTCGTTCACGCTTGAGGGCTCCGCTTTTTGTGTTGTGTTTCTCGGAATAAAGCAGCTTTCTAGGTTCATGCGAACTCGTATAATGTCCGCCCTTGCCGTTTCTGTGTTCAGAAAACCGCCTTTGAATATGATCCGTTATACCAGTATAAAAACTGCCGTCCTCGCATTCGAGAATATATACGAACCACATGATTTCATCATAGCCCTTCGGCAAGCTCGGGGCACTTCGCCTCGCTCGTTTATTTTTGCTTGCACTGAGCGAGCGAAGCGAGTCGAAGTGTTGCGGGACCGGGATTTGCACCCGGGTCTGGAGGTTATGAGCCTCCCGAGGTACTACTCCTCCATCCCGCACAAACATTATAAAAAATTTTTATGAATATTTCAAGTTAAACAACAATTTCCATTATATACTAAGAACGGGACAACAAACGGTGAAAGATGAATGGAAAAATTAGTGAAATTACTGCCTTTCTGAAAAAGAGTTTTTTATTTAAGCGATTGATTTTCCTAGTTAATTCTCGTACACTTTTATTATGCGGCGATAGACAGCGGTCGGTAATATCATCTCACCTAGCTATATGTATGCCAGGGTAGCTCAGTTGGTCAGAGCGGCGGACTCATAAACCGCAGGTCATGGGTTCAAATCCCATCCCTGGCACCAGTAGTAACTTGTTCGGAAATGACTGCTCCGCGCGGCGAGTACGCCGCGCTCCGCAGGGCAAATTCCGACCCTTCGACTTGGTTCAACTTTGCTCACCACAAGTCGCTCAGGACAAGCAAAGTTAATTTTGGTGCTGTAATTATACACTTCGCGCGAACTTTTTTTGAGCGGAAACTGAACGAATGAACCGTCCCGCCACCGCCTCGCAAAGCCTCGGCGGGACTAATGCGGACTCGGTTTTGCGAAAACTATTTTTTGGGGAAAGGATTTCGCAAAACACTCGGCTACTCTTTTTTGAATTCGGAAGTCGCAAGTGGAGGAGGAGGGGTTTGGGAAGGAATCCTCCTCTTGCTCCGCTGATTTCTTTTGGCGAAATTCGGGCGGGATTATTTTTTCTTCCAAAATTTAAATTTATCAAAAAACAAAACTCGCACACCTAATAATTCAAGACCAATAATTGCTAGCCAAGAACCGGGAGTAAGTGGGGTAAAAAAAACGGTAAGGCCAACAAGAATTAAAATAACGCCGACCGCTTTTTTGATTCTCGGTCTGTTATGGATATATTCCTTAATGGTTTTAAGTAAGTTCATATATTTTTAAATTAACTTTCTTCGATAAAAGAATTTGCGTATCTCCTCGACCAAAATAATTGACCCGGCAATCGGAATAATAATAAGCCATTCCGAAAGCGAGAGTGGTGTGGTGTGTAGGATTTTCTGCAGAAATGGCGTATAGAGCGCGGCAAATTGTAGAAATATGACTATCACTGTGGCGCCGACTAGAAACTTATTGGATAATGGATTCATTTGAAAAATCGATTTACTTTCCGATCTGCAATTCCAAGCATTGAACCATTGAAACACTGCAAGCGTTGTGAGCGAAATTGTCAAAGCTTTGGTAATGTCAGTTTCAAAGTACCCTTTGAAAAGATAGAGTGTTCCAATGGCCATCGGTAATGCCATCAAAAACATCCTTTGCGCCATAAGTCCATCCACAATCCATTTTTTAGGTCGCTCAAATTTTCCTTGCATGAGCCCTTTTTCTTTTGGTTCCATAGCGAGAGCAACATCAAGGAAGCCGTCAGTAACAAAATTAAGCCAGATGATTTGAGCGGCGAGAAGAGGCAACGGGTATCCTAAGACAAGCGCCCCCGCGATGGCTAACACCTCGCCCGTACTCGTGGAAAAAAGATAAAGAATAACTTTTTTAATTGTCTTGTAAATCCCTCTTCCTTCTTCGGCGGCGGAAACTATACTTGCAAAGTTATCGTCAAGAAGCACGATGTCCGACGCTTCCTTTGCCACCTCGGTTCCAATTTTTCCCATTGCCACACCAAGGTCAGCGGCAACAAGCGATGGCGCGTCATTAACACCATCTCCAGTCATGGCTACGATTTCACCTTGTTTGCGATACGCCTGAATGATGCGAAGTTTGTGATCTGGCGTAACCCGTGCAAAGACGCTGGTGCGCGCGAGTTTTTCCGCCAGTTCATCGTCGGGCATTTTATCGATTTCTTCCCCGGTAAGGACAATATCGCCTTCGCGCCAAATATCCGCCTCCTTCGCAATTGCCTGTGCTGTGAGACGATAATCGCCAGTAATCATCACCACGCGCATATTTGCCGCTCTAACTCTCTGCATTGCTTCCTTAACTTCGCCGCGGAGTGCGTCACTCATACCAAAAAAACCGACAAAAGTGAGCGACGGCATTGCATTCCCATCAACGCTCCGCCCAGTATCCGGATTGATGGCATAGGCAACTACCCGAAAACCGCCCTGTGCAAGATTATGGAAAACTGATTCTAATTCTTTTTTCTTTTCTTCTCCCAAAACCTCGATCCCATCTTTGTGCCAGATATTCTTACAAAGTAGAAGTACTGTCTCCGGCGCGCCAACGATAGTAAGAAAATTTTTGCCGTCAACCGCTCGAATTGTGGCGTGATACTTTTTTTGATAGTCAAACGGCAATTCAAAAATTTTCGGTGTTTCCTTCTCCAGCGTTTCGTGGCGAAATCCAATTTTTTCAGAAAGCACCAACATCGCCGCCTCGGTTGGATCACCAGCTATTTTCCAAATACTGGTTTCTTCTATAAAAGACAATCGCGCGTTGACGCAGAACGCCGCGATTCTTCCACCAAAAAGTAGTTCCGGGTGATTTAAGGGGTCAATAATTTTACCATCGAGACGTATATCTCCTTTCGGTTCGTAGCCACTACCTGTAATTTCAAATATATTTCCGTTTGTATACACGCGTTGAATCAGCATTTCGTTTCGAGTCAAGGTTCCCGTTTTATCCACAGCAATAATTTTTGTTTGCCCCAACGTTTCCACCGCCTGCAATCGCTTCACCAGCACATTGCGCTTCGACATCCTATGGACGCCAGTTGCCAAAACTAAAGTCGTTACAATCGGAAGCCCTTCGGGAATAATAGAGACCGAAAGTGCCACAACCGTGGTGAACATTTCTTCGAGGGATTTATCAGAAAAAACGCCGAGAACAATTAGCGAGGTGCTGATAACGGCTACCGTAACGATAATAGCGCGAGAAAAATAACGAATATTGGTTTTTAGAGGAATCTCGGTATCAACCGAGGAAATCTTCTCTGTAATTTTTCCAATTTCTGTTGCAAGTCCGGTAGCCACAACAACCGCAGTGCCGTTTCCACTCAAAATGTGTGTGCCCTTAAATACCATATTTTTCTGATCCGCCACTGGCAGATTGTCGGCTGGCACTAATGTATCAGTTTTAGTCACTGGTTCTGATTCTCCAGTAAGACTTGCCTCATCAACTTTCAGAGTATTGGAGAAAATAATTCGTGCATCAGCCGGCACTTTTTCTCCTTCCTGCAATACGATAACATCCCCGGGCATTACCACGGTATCTGGAACTATAAATTCTTTTCCATCTCGCAATACAGTTGCCGAAGTTTCTGCAAACTTTTTTAAAGCAAGGAGGGTGTTTTGCGCTTTGCCTTCCTGAATTGTGCCCACAATCGCATTAAAAAGAAGCACCGCAAAGATAATCGAAGCATCAATAACTTCTCCCATCGCAAAAACAATACCTGCCGCGGCAAAGAGAGTATAAATTAGTGGACTTTTAAATTGCCGCAAAAAAATAATGAGTAAACCATCCACCTTCCCTTCGGGAAGTTTATTGAGTCCATATTTTTGAAACCGCTCAATCGCTTCTTTTTTTGTTAGGCCGTGCTCACGCGAACCGAGCGCACCAAGAACCTCGGGGGCTGTTTTTGTATGCCATAAAATTTGTTGCATTATTGCTATAGGATTATTTGATCAAGTCCTCAATTGCGACATTAAGGGCTTTCGCGATTTTGCTCACAACGAAAACAGATGGCTTTTTAATAACACTTGTTTCAATCTTGGTAAGTGTTGTATAAGCCACATCTGCCTTACGAGCAAAATCGTCTTGGGAAAGTCCTATTTTTTGTCGCAATTTCCTTATTCTTTGTCCTAATTGATTACTTTCCATATATTGATAACATATAACTGTTGCTTATTTCCGGACGCAGTATTATACTAACAGATATGAGGGCTTTTTCAATTTTATCGTTACAAATAATCCCGCCCGAATTTCGCCAAAAGAAATCAGCGGAGCAAGAGGGGGATTCCTTCCCAAACCCCTCCCCCTCCACTTGCGACTTCCGAATTCAAAAAAGAGTAGCCGAGTGTTTTGCGAAATCCTTTCCCCAAAAAATAGTTTTCGCAAAACCGAGTCCGCATTAGTCCCGCCGAGGTTTTGCGAGGCGGTGGCGGGACGGTTCATTCGTTCAGTTTCCGCTCAAAAAAATTCGCGCGAAGTGTATAATTACAGCACCAGAATTAATTTTGCTTGTCCTGAGCGACTTGTGGTGAGCAAAGTTGAACCAAGTCGAAGGGTTGGAATTGACTGCTCCGAGCGGGCGAAAGGAGGTTAGATAGAGAAATGCCGTACCACCCTCACTTTTATTTTTTTAAAAAAACAATGGCAGTTACTCCCCTACAGAAGGAAGGTGGTGTCTGCGGTTAAACGCATCAATGACATCAATATCAGTATTGCCTTCTTCCGCTTCGCCAACCCTTGTCGCGACTAACCTGCCTTTTTTTCGTTCAAGATTGATGAATTCACCCGGATGTAACCCGCTCTTTTCGCCTCCGGAGAAAACATTAGCGATAAATCCAGTTAAAGCGTCGTGAGTAACAATAATAACCCGATAAGATTTATCATCAAGTTTCTTTAATCGCGAAAGGGGTTTCATTATTCTTTTTGTGACGTCAATAAATTTCTCAAATCCTTCAATTTCCCGAACATAATCCTCTGGTAACTGGGCTTTGGCTTGCGGCGTGATGTCTTTTATGCCGTCCTCCGCAAAATACTCCGGATAGCCAAGATTATTCGGGTTTGTTAAGTTTTTATCCACAAAAAACTTCTTTCCGCCAGACGCAACCTCGCCGCCGGTTATCAACGGATAAAACAGATTCCATGAAAAATTTCTGACTTCCGATAATTGTTCAAAAACCTTTATCCCTGTGTCCTGCGCGCCCCCCTTTTTTCTTAGACGAATGCCTTTTTGCTCCAAAGTTTCTGTAATAACCTTTGCCGCGTGCAGGGTTCGTCCCATCGGAGACGACCAAATTTCCACCTCCTCGTCTGGCCGAATGAGATCAGCCAGTGCTTCAGCGCTCACCCTCACCTCCTCAATTCCTTCCTCGGTTAAATCTTCCGCCTGTTCTATCGGCACTGCTCCTTGTTCATATTTTGCTTTTCCATGCCTAAAAATGTCAACGCGCAGCGAAGGTTCTTTTTCCGGATTTTCCGATGAAAAATTTTTGTCTATTTTTTCCATACAAATTGATGACCTCGCAAAATTTCCAAGATATTATCAAAAAATCTCTTTCCGATTTCCATGTTCAGGTCGGGATAAAATCGCGGGGATATATAAATAATACCCATAAGACCGAGCACTAAACTCACTGTCTGACGAATTTCCTTGTCTCCGGATTTTTCAACATACATGTCCAAAAATTTTTCGCCAAGCTCCTTAAAATATTCATTTTGCGTTTCATGATAAAACCATAGATACTGCGAAAGCCACCATCCGATATCAACTCCCCGGTCACCCCATGGGATACGCGAGTAATCAATAACCCATATGGAGCCGTCTTTTTTAAAAAAGAGATTTGCGCCCCAAAAATCTCCGTGGAGCGCAACCAATCTGTCACAACGGTCTTTCCACTTATGAATCAGATTTAACATCAGGCCAACATAATTTCCGTGTTCACCAGCAGGCAACAGTTGATGGGTATCGGAGAAATCGTGTAATAGCATGACCGTCAGTTCCGGACTGGTAAGAACACTCCTTAAACCATCGTTATAAACGGACTTGAGTCGTTCAAGGTCTTGAGAAGCATGTTTTACCTGATGAATTGCAATGATATAATCGGTAATTTTTTCCAGCTCGGCCAAATCCTTTTCATCAACTTTTGCCTTCCGCTTCTTTTCCTGAAGTAATGACCAGTAACTAACGCTGTCAGATTGAAATTCCTGAACGTGATAAATCGCTGTCTCTTCATTCACCTCCGGGATGATACCCGCTTCGTCTTTGTTTTCTAAAATTACTCCAACAGATTGCGGCTGGAAACCAGAACGCCGATACATGCCGTTACTAATGAGTAATGACATCACTTTTCGTTCAGGAATCTCAAAACCGAGATCGTGCGACTTTATACGCTTCAAAAAGAAACTATGGCCGTCCTTTGCTGTCAGTTTAAAACCGTCCGAATGGTAGCCGCTCCCGATTTTTTCAATACCAACAAGCTCAACTGTCCTGTCGAGTTTTTGTGATATAAGAGAGGAGATTTTTTGTAAATCAATGTTGTACACAGTCGCATTATACAACAAGAGTTGAGGAGCCGCCATCGTTTTTTGAAAAAATCGGCGGGAGGATAGCGCCGTTATGCCATCTCTCGCCGTAAGGGAAAACTATGAAACAGCGTTTTGTAATGTATTACCCCCTAGCATGCTGCGCGGAACTGCATAGAGATATGCTGGATTCAAATCTCAACAATAAAAGTACAACCTTCCGAAGAAGGTTGTACATGTTGGGATCTCTTTATTTGGAGACTAAACTGAAATAGAGATTTACTTGAATTGTCTATTCGGTGATGTCATTGCCGGGCGCAATACGCGACCAGGGAGTGATCAGTGTCCACGAAACGCCAGCAGCCCACGCGACCACGCATGCAACCCCCGGATGTAAACCGACCCCTATACTGGCATACTGGATAGCCAGCCACCCCGCCATTATAGCCGAAACCTGCAATAAGACGGCAACGATAATGAAAACGACATACATGACTTTCTCCTTTCGCAAAGACAGTGAAAACGTAAGTGCTCCATAGGATAGAACACTCGTCTATCCTAAATTATTCTGTGGAACATTATACATAAAATCATATAACTTGTCAATAGCTGTAGGTCTCGTCCACGCACATATTCAGCACTGGCGTAATGCACGGAGCAGGTATGAATACATGCGCACCATGTTAAACGAATATGAAAAAGCAGTGGGCTTGACCTCCATGCTGAATAAGGCCTCACTATACAAGCAGCAGCTCATCTGTCAAGCAATCACCCGGATACGGTGTCCTCCCGAAACGTCATAAAAAACGAGCATCCATAGTCTATTTGCTTGTTTAGACTATATGTTGCTTTCCTGCTACGGTGTAAGGCGCAGCCGATGGGATTTGAACCCACGATCTCCTCCGTGACAGGGAGGCGCTTTAAACCAGCTAAGCTACGGCTGCAAGAGCATTTTATTGTACAACAGAAAAAAGTCTTTTGTCTATCCGTCCCTCAAGATTTCGTATTTTTTTCCAAGCTCAAATATTGTTTCCTCATCAAAGGATCTTCCTATAATCTGCAACCCAACCGGAAGTCCATCAACAAAGCCGCACGGAACCGACATTGCCGGAAGTCCCGCAAGGTTGACTGGGCAAGTATACACGTCCTGCAAATACATAGTGAGGGGGTCTTTCGTTTTCTCGCCGATCTTAAATGCCACTTGAGGAGTCGTCAGCGAAAGAATCACATCAACTTCCTCAAATGCTTTTTCAAAATCCTGCCTTACAAGCGTTCTCACTTTTTGCGCCTGCAAGTAATAGGCGTCATAGTACCCGCTGGACAATACATACGCTCCTATCATCGTTCTTCTTCTCGCCTCACTTCCCAACCCATAAGAGCGCGACTGTACATACGTTTCAAAAAGGGTCCCGGCTTCTTTTGTAAATCCGTACCGTATGCCGTCATAGCGAGATAGATTCGCAGAAACCTCCGCCGGCACGATGATGTAGTAGCACGAAAGGGCGTAATCGGTGTGAGGAAGAGAAATGTTTTTCATTGTAACTCCAGAATTGCTGATCAGAGCCAAAGCGTCTTCAATGACCTTTCTTTCTCCGCTTCCGATGCCTCCCCCAAAATATTCCTTTGGTATTCCGATAACGAGGCCGCCGGTTTTCTTTCTTTTCTTTGTTTCTACGGAAGTGGAATCCTGTGCATCTTTTCCTCTAATAGCATAAAACAGCAACTCTGTATCGCCAACAGTATTTGCAATGGGTCCTACCTGATCAAGCGAAGAAGCCATTGCAATAAGGCCGCTGCGGGAAACCGCTCCATATGTCGGCTTTAACCCTACAACTCCGCAAAACGCAGCCGGCTGTCTAATGGATCCTCCCGTATCAGAACCCAGCGCCGCGAGGCACTCGCCCGCAGCCACTGCGGCCGTTGAACCGCCGGAAGAACCACCGGGCACTCTCGTCTCATCATAAGGGTTTCTGGTCGGACCAAAAGCAGAATTCTCACAGGACGATCCCATCGCAAATTCATCCATATTTGTTTTCCCGAGAAAAATACTGCCGGCGCTTTTAAGAAGCCTGATAACATGCGCATCGTACGAAGCAGAGTAATTTGCGAGTATGCGGGATGCGGCCGTCGTGCGGGTTCCTTCAATGAGAATATTATCCTTCACAGCGATCGGTATGCCCTCCAGCATTCCCAACCCTCCATCCCTTACAATTTTTTCATCAACTCGTTTTGCGTGCTGGATAGATGCGTCGTCAAAAACCTCCAAGAAAGCGTGGATCCGGCCATCGCGCTCACTGATTACGTCTAAGTAATGCCTTGTAAGCTCTTCACAGGAGATTTCTTTCTTGATAAGCGCTGAATGTGCTTTTTCAATTGTTTTTGGGAAAGCGTCGCTCATCTTTCAAAAACTCTGCTTACTTTAAGATATCCGTCCTTCGCGTCAGGAAAAGAGTTCGTTAACTGCTGAACAGTTTTCCCGGACGGCTCTTTGCATGCGTCTTCTCTCATTATATTAAACAGCGGCTCTGCATGCGTCATAGGCAACACACCTTCCACATGTATGCTGCGCAACTCGCTTACATAGTCAATGATTGCGGTGAGGTCTTTTTGAAACTCCTCAACTTCTCTATCAGAAAGCTCAAGACGAGTAAGTATCGCAAGATGTTTTATTTCATCCTTTGAAATCATAAAGATACAAATTATATTACTATACCATGACTATACAAACTTTGCGTGATGTATGCAATCATTTCGTCTTCATGCATTCGTATTTACTTTGCCATCTTTAAAAACTCCTTTTCATCCATAATGGAAACGCCGAATTTTTTTGCCTGTTCATGCTTTAAACCGGGGCTGTCTCCAACAACCACATAATCGGTCCTTGCCGAAACACTCTCCGAGGCCGTGCCTCCGAGGCTGCGCACGAGAGCTTTCGCTTCATCTCTGGTTATTGTTTTAAGCTCGCCGGTGAAAACGAATATTTTCCCTTTCAGTTTCGTCCCTGTTTTCCCTTTTTCGCTCACTACTGTAACACCCGCATGCTTCAGCTTTCTCATCAGTGCGGCACTGTGCTCGTCGCGAAAAAATGCATGAATGCTCTTCGCCACAATCTCCCCGATATTCGGTACTGCTGTCAATTCATCAAGTGATGCTTTTTTCAGCGCTTCTGTTGTTCTAAACCGGTGCGCAAGATCAATGGCGGTTTCCTCGCCAACATGCAAAATACCGAGCGCCATGATAAAACGCGCAAGAGGAATCCGCCGCGATGCATCAATGGCCTCCCGCAGGTTAGAAGCGGACTTTTCTCCAAAACGCTCAAGCGGTACAAGATCTCCTTCCTTCAATGAAAAGAGGTCCGCGGCATCCTGTATAAGACCTTCGTCAAGAAGGGCGTTTATGGTTTTAGGACCAAGCCCGTCAATGTCAAACGCCTTTTTTGAAACGAAGTGATACAGCGCTTCCCTGTGACGCGCTGGACATTCTTTGTTCATGCATCGTATCAGCACTCCGCCGGAACCTTTCTTTAAAGATTGCCCGCACACCGGGCACAGTGTTGGCATATGAAACGGCTTTTCCTTTCCGGTGCGAAGCTCTTTCACCACTTCCCGAACGTCCGGTATAACATCTCCAGCCCGGCCGACAATGACCGTATCTCCAATGTTCACGCCAAGCCGCCCGATTTCATCCATATTGTGAAGCGTTGCCCGGCTTACAGTAACACCGCTGATACGCACTGGTCTAAGCACCGCAACCGGCGTCACAGCGCCGGTGCGTCCTATCTGTACAATAATATTTTCCACAATGGTCGTTGCTTCCTCCGGAGCGAACTTTAAGGCAACAGCGCCTCTGGGCGCCTTACCGACAACGCCAAGTTTTTTATAAAGCTCACTGTCATTGACGGAAATAACAAGACCGTCAATGTCAAAGGCAAGGCTTTTTCGTTTATGAGCAACCTCCCGATAAAAGTCCGCAACGTCGTCCTTCGTTGCTGCCATCCGGGCGAGCTCGTCTGTTTTGAAACCCAAATCTTTCAGTAAATCGTGTTCCTCGCCGTGTAATCGCTGTCCGAGATCCGTAAGCAGAGCATACGCGAAAAACGAGAGCTCCCGCGAAGCAGCTATCGCGGGATCCAATTGTCTTATAGACCCTGCGGCGAGATTGCGGGCATTGGCGTATAACTTCTCGCCCTTCTTCTTCTGCACTTTATTTAGTTTCTTAAAAGCTTTTTTTGTCATTACCACCTCTCCGCGCACCTCAACAGTCCCTCCGAGCAGTTTGTCATACTTTTTATTTCCATGAAACTCCAGTTTCAGCGGGATTGACTCAATGGTTCTGATGTTTTGTGTGACATCCTCCCCGATTTTTCCATCCCCCCTCGTGGCCCCTCTGACAAGCGTTCCTTGCTCATACAAAAGTGAAATGGCAATGCCGTCAAACTTAAGCTCTCCAAAATACAGGACGCGCTTTTGGCCCAACAGTTTTGCTATGCGCTTTTCCCACTCGGCAAACTCGTCAATGGAAAAAACATCCTCCAGCGAAAGCATGGGGGATACATGCGTTACTTTTTTAAATTTATCCAGCGCCTTGCCGCTTACGCGCTGGGTCGGCGAATCCGGTGTTATAAATTCGGGAAATTGCTGCTCTAACTGCTTTAGTTCGTGTTTCAGCGAATCATGAGCGGCATCTGATATTTCGGGACTGTCCAGCACATGGTAACGATACCGGTGGTGATTAATCACCTCTCGCAACTTTTCAATGCGCTTTTTTGCCTGCGACTTGATATGCTGTTTCATAAAATAGCGATGCTCCACTGCGTACCAGGGAACACAAAAACAGAGATAGGATTGGCGGAAAAACTTCTTGCCTAGCCACCACCATCATCATCACCCCTACCATCCCGAGCCGGGGAGTATACCGGTTGTCAGAACAAAGACAGATTTGCTGAAACGGCCGCTTTCGGTTTCAAGCTGAATTTCAAACTCTCCCCCTTCAGCTTTGCCCTTACCACTACCGCATGGTCCGGAGACCGTTATCGTCGGGAGAGGCCGAATATAGACAATATCAAGACGCCTGCACGATCGTGAGTGTTCTTTATCTCTGATATCTTTTATTCTCACCAAGGCGGGCAATTCATAAATAATACTTGCTGAATCGGTATCTTCCCCGGAACTTAATTCTCCGTCACCATCCAAATCGGGAAATAATACGACGGATCTGCTTCTTTTATCCATGTGAACGCCGTAGCCGGGAAACGCGCCCGACTCCGTTTGGTACACCGCAAGCGCTCTGGTTTCCGCTCCGCTATATAGCAATGAAATTTCTTCAGCAGTCTGCTCCAGTGTTTTCAGCTCCTTTGATTTGCGAAGGCTTGGGACCGTAACCAGCGAAATAACGACAATAATGGAAATGACCACCAGCAGTTCTATAATGCTGAATCCAAAAACAAAAAATTTTTTTTCCAAAATCTGTTTTGATTGTTGTTTAAAAAACCCCATAAAACGTTGCGATTTAAAATGGAACTTCGGTAATGTTGACAACGCTCCCGCAGTTTTGATACGGATCCTGATTGCAATATTCCGCCCCAATCCATTCCGGCGAGCGGACCGTATTGGCAATGCGAATCTCATCTATGGGTCCGTTAAAATACTGAGTGCCAGCGTATCCGGAGTACTGTCGCCTTCCTATGTCTACGCCATCCGCCGTGGAATCTGAATTATTCCCAAACGCGAGATCATTCTCGACTTCAGAGCCATCTACGTACAACCGAAGGGTGTCATTCGTTCTATCAAGCACCGCGGTATAGAATGCCCACGTATTAGCGCTCACAACGTTTAAATCGCTATATAGACCATAATTGCTGCTACCCACTTCGCCTTCAAACACAACGCTGCCATCCGAATCAACAGCAAGTTCCCAGTCTTTTGAAGAGGAACTCATACTTTTTGTGATTATTTTTTGATACGAACTGAGATCGGAATTGAACCAGAGCGATAACGTGATATTCTGGTTTCCTCTCAAATCCGGAGCGTCGCCGACAGAAATATAATCATTATCCAAACTGCCGTCAAAATCCACTGCTGTTCCTATTGCTCCGTTCACCAGATCCGTCAGCGTCATGGAACCGTTCGCCGTGCCGTGATGCGCGTTGCCGGTTGAATCCTTGATTTGCGGGGCAGGACCGGTGGGATCATTGTTCATATGCCAAACAGCCGCATAGCCATTCGTCCAAACGGCTTGGGGCTGCTGGCCGTCGGGAGCGGCGGGATTGTTATAATACATCCAGATATAATCTGTTGTTGAAAGAGCGTCAACCTGCGGCACTTTTACCCAGATGAACGAGGTCGCGCCAGGCGATTCGTCCCACCGTTCTATTTCATAATACAAAGGAGTGCCGTCGGGGTCAAAAAATCGTATGTCCTCGCCATTGTTTTGTGTTTTTGTGTAATCAATATTGTAACTATTACTTCCGCCTATTAGCCGAATAAGAACCGGGATGTCGATGAAGTTTTGTTCGCCTTCGGAGTTGTCAAACGTGATCTTTTTTCTGTTGAGCCAGTCGTTTTCGTCGTCATCAAGCGAATTATAGGAAACGGGGTTTGACGCATTGCCGTCTGTATGACAACCGGGATCGCTGATGTCTGCAAAACTGTCTTCTAGATCAGCATTGTCTTGGCCATCTGAACACTCCGGGAATTTAATTTCTTCGTTGTCGGTTGCATTATTACAGCCGTTGTCAGCCGGCCAGTCAGTCAGGCCGTCGCTGTCGTTATCAAACCCGTCGGAACATTGTTGAGGGTTCGCCTCATCATTATCAGCCGGATTAGCACAACTTCTATCAGCCGTATCTATAAGGCCATCAAGATCATCATCAACGCCATTGGAGCACTGGGTATTCGTCTCGTTAGTATCATTCGGATCATAGGAGGAAGGATTTGATGAGACGGCGTCAGAATGACACCCAGCATCATTATCATCTGCAAGCGTGTCTTCCGGATCCGCGTTATCAATACTATCCGAACACTGCGGATCGCTTTCATCGTTGACGGTTGGGTTATACGGGTTGACAAGCAGTCTTCCGGTATGACAGGCGGGATCAGCCGCGTCAATCAGCCCATCCGCATCACCATTATTTATAAGATCAGAACACTGGGTATCGCTTTCATCGTTGACGGTTGGATCATACGGATTTACGAGCAGTCTTCCGGTATGACAGGCGGGATCGTCTTCGTCAACACGGCCGTCTAAATCGTTATCAATATTGTCGGAGCATTCGGCTACGTCAAATTCATTGTTGTCAAACGGATCATAGGAATTGGGGTTTGCGACGTTAAAATCCCAATGGCATCCCGGGTCAAGATCATCATTTTTGGAATCACCGTCATCGTCCGTGTTGTTTGAACACTCCGGATCGTTTTCGCTATTGTAATACGGATAGTATGAATCGGGGTTGAGCGCATTTCTGTCGGTATGGCAAGCTGGATCGTCTATATCAAAACGGCTGTCGCCGTCGTTGTCAGTGCTGTCCGAACATTGGGTAACAACAGGAGGCGGAAGCCCCGCGCAAAAATCCCCCTGCTCGGCTTCAACAGTAATAAAGTTAAATGGGTTATTCTGATTTAAATATTCCGCCCCAATCCATTCCGGCGAGCGAACCGTATTGGCAATGCGAATCTCATCTATGGGTCCGTTAAAATACTGAGCGCCAGCGTATCCGGAGTACTGTCGCCTTCCTATGTCTACGCCATCCGCCGTGGAATCTGACCAATTCACAGGTGCGGTATTATCCGCGACTTGAGAACTCCCTCTATACAACCAAAGATCGTTATTTGCTTTATCAAGCACCGCGGTATAGAATGCCCACGTATTAGCGCTCACAACGTTTGCGATGCTAGTTAAGTTAAAATCACTGCCACCCACTTCGCCTTCAAACACAACGCTGCCATCCGAACCAACAGCAAGTTCCCAGTCTTTTGAAGAGGAACTCATACTTTTTGTGATTATTTTTTGATACGAACTGCGATCGGAATTGAACCAGAGCGATAACGTGAGATTCTGGTTTCCTCTCAAATCCGGAGCGTCGCCGACAGAAATATAATCATTACTGCCGTCAAAATCCAATGCTGTTCCTATTGCTCCGTTCACCAGATCCGTCAGCGTCATGGAACCGTTCGCCGTGCCGTGATGCGCGTTGCCGGTTGAATCCTTGATTTGCGGGGCAGGACCGGTGGGATCATTGTTCATATGCCAAACAGCCGCATAGCCATTCGTCCAAACGGCTTGGGGCTGCTGGCCGTCGGGAGCGGCGGGATTGTTATAATACATCCAGATATAGTCGGAGGTGGAGTTGGCGTTAAGTTGAGGGATTTTTACCCAAATATATGAATTGCCGCTTGCGTCGTCCCACGTTTCAATCTCATAATTGAGCGACGTAAGATCGGCATCGTAGAAACGAATATCGGCTCCAAGCGGTTTCGTCTTCGTATAATCAAAAAAGAGATTCGGGCCGCCGCTTTCAAGTTTCACCAAAGCGGGAAAATACCATAAGTCTGTATTTATAGCGGAAGTGTTAAAAGTGATTTTCCTCCAGCACTGCCATCCCGTCAAAGATCCGCCGGCAGTGCTTTGCTCAAACATCGAAAGAACGCCGGTTGCCCATATTGATACCTTTTTGCTTAACTGCCGCTCCGTGCTCTCAAGAATAATTTCATACTCCCCCGGCCCCAGATCACCCGATGCAATACCGCACGTCCCATACGCCGTTATCGTCGGCAGCGGCCGAAGGTACACAATATCCAACTGAGCGCAGGATTCATTGCCGCTTTTTTTTATGATGTCTTTAATCCTGATATTATCAGGTAGATTATAGACAACGCTGGCGGTATCCGTATCTTCCGTTCCCGGATTTATCTGTTTACTGGCGTCTACATCCGGAAAAAGTATCACTGTTTGGGGACTCACCATTTCAACGTGCACGCCGTATCCCGGAAATATGCCTGACTCCGATTTATAAACGGCAAGCGCTTTTGTTTCGGCTTGATGAAAAAGAAGTGAGATTTCATCTGCGGCGGTATCCAATGCGCGCTGTTCACGGGATCTCCCAAAGCTCGGAACAATAAGAAGGGAAATGACAGTTATAATAGCAACGCTTATGATGAGCTCTATCACGCTGAACCCTCTTTTTTGAAAGCCGGGAAATATTGAAGATAGAGGGATACTTCTTTGGTTTCTCATTTTGGAGATTTAGAAAAAACGCCCGTTTACGTAAAATCTATAAGGTGATTATACCATGCGATCATATCCTTTCCTAAAAGAAACGCCAAAAATGCTCCTGTTGCAAGAAAGGGGCCGAACGGGATTTGGGTTTTTCTTCCGTATTTGCCTAAAAGTAAAAAGAGAATGCCCCAAATGGCTCCGATCCAAAACCCTAACAGTACTGCGACAATGACAAGAGGCCAGCCAAGAAATATACCCAATCCAAACGCGAGTTTTGCGTCTCCAAAACCCATCCATTTTCCGCCGGACACAAACCAAAAAAGAGCAAAAAACAAAAAAGCGCCCAGTCCGGCAAGCATATCATAGAAAAAAACGCCACCAAGCAATGAATACACTGCGGCCGACGCTGTAAGAGTTGCGGTGAATATGTCGGGGAGCATTTTATTCCTTGCATCGTACACCGCCGCCGCAAGCAAGACAGCAAAAAACAAAAACACCAGGGCGCTACTTATAATCGAAAAAACGCCTCCTCCCGCGATATCGTACCCGAGCTTTAAGAAAATCAAAAAAAACAGAAGCCCGCTAAGACTCTCAACAACCGGATACTGAAAGGAAATACTGCTGCCGCAGTGCCTGCATCGGCCGCGTTGAATGATAAAGCTTAGAACTGGAATAAGTTCACCCGCGCCCAAACGCTTACTACAGCTAAAGCATCGGGAGAATGTAAAAATAATGGACTCACCGGTGTTTAAACGGAGCACCACAACGTTTATAAAACTCCCCACCACAAGACCGAAAAGAAAAACAACCGCACTCCAAAAAATATCCATACATATATGGTAACTGCACTAAACCGCAAACACCAACCGCCCCCTTCGGAAGTCCGACTTCCCGATGTAAGATTTATGGGCGGTAACAATAGACCGGGTCGGAGCAGTCAAGCGAGCCGTAGGTTCCATCATTATCCCCATCAAGCGCTTTGTGACCGGTTTCAAGCTTCGCGCCGACGACATAACTGGCACATGATGCTGACGCGGCGCCGCATGCGCTTCCATCGCCATGTAACCCGCGATAAAAATAATCCGCATTGTCCAATGGGTCTTTGGGTAAAGCGGCGATATGAGCAGGGGCAAGACTTTGATAATTCACATCGGTTTGATCCCCTCTCGGATACGTCGCGCCTTCGCTGTCAAAGAAAAGCTCAAAGGCAATTTTCATCTCCGCAATATCAGCAATGCGGCGCGCGTCTCTGGAATCTTTTCTTCTTGCGCTAAGCGCCACCACAACTGCCGTTGCGATAAGCCCGATAATCACTATGACAGTAAGCAGCTCTATTAATGTAAAACCGCTATTCGTTGTTTTTTTGACCATGGTATGAGTAATAATGAAACCACTCCAGAGGGAATAGACTTCCCGATTTTTCCCCGATTTGGGTTCATGGAAAAATCTATGTTATATATGTATCTGTTTTCATTATATACCATTCCTCAACATGTAACATAAACAACGATGCGTATGGTGCGTGTAAACAAAAAATCCGCCGAAGGGGCGGATTTTTTGTTTAGAAAACCTTTTTGCCATTACGGTGTTACATCGTAGCACGTATCAGCGCCGGTACTTGCATCACACGCGCCATTGAGTCCATCAAAGTTGTCAGTAATACCAAGAGCACCCAAGTCTCTGTCACCAGTAAGAGCTGTGTTTCCGCTTTCTTCCATACTTGCTCCAAGGTGGTAATAATTACACGGAGATGCAGTACAATCTGTGGGGGTCGCGCCTGCTGTCAATGATTTATACTGATAACCGGTTGCTAAATTGGTCGGATCGACTGGTATGGTGGCAATATATGTTGGCGCCATGCCTGTAAAGTTTGCTCCTGATTCTGCGCCTACCGGATACGATCTGGAGCTGTCAAAATACAATTCCAACGCCAATTGGATCTGCTTGATATCTGCAATGCGGCGCGCGTCACGGGACTTTTGCCGGGCGCTGTTTAGAGAAGCGAGCACAATGGACGCTAAAATGCCGATAATGGCGATAACCACCAAAAGCTCAATTAAGGTAAAACCTCCTCTACGCGATTTATATTGAAACATACTTATAAGCTATTATTTCCCTTTGCGTTTTCGACCTTACGACTTATATTATATAGAATCGACCTAAACAAGACATGGTTTTATTGTATATGAATGCCGGACATTTTTTTATATGTACGCTTGTGGATATCTTTCGAGGGGCAAGTAAGAACAGAAAGGGGGTTTTGCCGCGCTCTTATATGGCTGCTGTGATGCTATACAGCGGCAAAAGCACCGCCGCCACAAGAAATCCGACGCCAGCTCCAAGCACAATAATCAGCACTGGCTCAATTAAGGCGACAAAATTATCAACAAGGTTATTTACTTCAGCAGTATAAAAATGCGCAAGGGATTTCAGCATGGAATCCAGTTTTCCGGTTTCCTCGCCGATGCGTATCATTTGTGTCACTAAAGGAGGCATATCTTTATATTTACTTAGGGCCTCCGCAACGCTTGAGCCCCCTTTGACCGCTTCAAGAGACTGCAGCACAATATCCCTGTATACAGTGTTCCCGATGATATTGGCGGTAATCTGGAGAGACCGAATCACCGGCACACCGGCTGAAAGGAGTGTTTGGAAGTTGTCGGCAAATCTCGCAAGATACATTTTCTTATATAACGGCCCCACAATCAAAACAGAAATACTAAACCGCGACCATGCGCTCCTGCCTGCGGGTGTTTGCACATATCGCCACACAAACGCCGCCATCAGCGCAAGAACCAAAATAATAAAGAGCCAGTAATTTTTTGCAAAGAGACTTACGGCTATGACAATGCGGGTATAGAACGGGAGGGCGACATTCGCTTCTTCAAAGATTTGGGCGATATTGGGAATAATAACGGTAAGCAAAAGAATCATCACCCCAACAAAAGCAACCAGCACAAACGCCGGGTAAATAAGCGCATTTCTTACCTTTGTGCGCAGCTCGTAGGAACGCTCAAGATAATCAGCAAGGTACATAAACACTTCACTCAACTTGCCCGACTCTTCGCCGGAACGAACCATATTGACGTAAAATGGCGAGAATATTTGCGGGTGTCGTTCCATAGCCTGCGATATGGACATTCCCCCCTGTATATCATCCAGCAGCTCTTTGAGTTCCTGTTTTAAAACGGGTTTTTGCATTTCACTTGCAAGAGTCCGCAAGGCCTGCACAACCGGAACTTTTGCGTCAAACAGCGTTGCCAACTGTCTTGAGAGCAGCACCACGTCGCGGGGACTCACACGGGCAACAAAGGTTTTAAACATTGCCGTAAACGAATGGGCTTCCTTCGTCGGCGTAATCTCAACGATAACGAAATTTTGTTTCTGTAATCCCCTCACAGCGCTCGAAAGACTTGGAGCCTCGGTTGTGCCCTCGCGAAGCTCGCCCTCCGGTGAACGTACTTTATAATAAAATTCCATAGACGATGTGCATATAGCAATACATACTAATAATACAAATAACTTTACATCATCAGCAGTTTGAATTCCGACGGGTTTGTTGAATACGTCAACGCATGCTCCATGGCAATTTCACCACGCCGCAGCAAATCCATTAATGAACGGTTCAGACTAATCATCCCCTCTTGGGAACTGGTATCAATGACCATTCCTATTTCATGAGTTTTCCCCTCGCGAATAAGATTTTTTACGGCCGAATTTGCTATCAACAGTTCGTACGCCGGTATTCTTCCACCCGAGATTCTGGGAAGCAGTCGCTGCGAGAATATGCCCAGCAGCGTATTGGACAGCTGCAGCCGAATTTGGTTTTGTTGCTCGGCGGGAAAGCTGTCAATAACACGGTCAATGGTCTGCGACGCGTCGTTGGTGTGCAGGGAAGAAAAAACCAGATGTCCCGTTTCTGCGGCGGTCACAGCCGCGGACATGGTTTCATAATCTCTCATTTCCCCTATCATGCCGACGTTTACGTCCTGCCGAAACATCACCCGGAGGGCAGACTGAAAATTTCTCGTATCCACCTTCACCTCGCGCTGGTGGATAATGGAACGATCCTGCGTAAAAAGATATTCAATCGGATCTTCTATGGTAATAATGTGTTCGGCGCGGCTATGGTTTATAAGATCAATCATCGCGGCGAGTGTTGTCGTTTTGCCGTGTCCGGTAGGTCCCACCACAAGAAAAAATCCCTGCTCTTTTCTTGTAAACTCCACCAAAATATCCGGCAAATTTAATTCCTCAATAGTCCGGATTTCCACCGGCACAAGCCGCATCGCCGCATTTAAATAGCCGCGGGAGTAAAAAGCATTGACGCGAAAGCGGGCGCGATCCTCAAGCTGATAAGAAAAGTCAAGCTCTTTGGTCACCGTCAGTTTCCTTTGATCTTCGGGATGCAGCATGGACAGAATAAGCCCTTCAGTCATCTCCGGTGTAAGCACTGGTTTTTTTGCCAATTCAATAAGCTCTCCGACCACACGGATCAATGGATGCCGCCCTACCGTCAGATGCAAATCTGAACCGTTCTCACGAACCACTGTAGATACAAGATCTTTTAATTCTTTTTTATATTCCATCATGATTATCTGTCCAGAAACGTCTTTACCTTCGCTACGACCTCGCTTGGCGTAAAGTGCGCTTTTACAATGTAGTCGTCTGCGCCGAGCGCTAGACCTTTATCAATATCTTCTCTTTGTCCCAGATTAGTAAGAATAATGATCACAGATCCTTCGGCAAGTTTTTCTTTTTTGATTTTTCTTAAGATGTCAAAACCGTCAATAGACGGCATGACAATATCAAGTAAAATGACTTCAAACTTGCCGCGTCGAAGTTTTTCCAACGCCTCCAGACCATGATGCGCGATTTCAAGATGAAATCCTTTCTCTTTAAACTTCACCGAATACATATCCAGTAGGAAATCGTCATCGTCAACAAGCAGAATTTTTTTGTCCTTATTGCTCATGCTTTGAACAGGCGAGCTCATATATTTATTATAATGCGACTTCGGAAAGCGCCTCAAGTCCGATCTTCCCATCAAACGCCTTAAGCAGCCCGTCTTGCCGCATTGTAATCATACTTTGCCTCACCGCTTCAGCGGCAATGGTGGATTCCGAAGGGTCGCTTAAAATTATTTTTTCGAGCGCCGGGGTCATGGAAAGCGCTTCAAACACGCCAATACGGCCTCTTGTCCCTTTTGGACAAGTGGAGGAGGGAAGCGCCTCGTAAATGTGTTTGGGGAGTTGATTTTTTTTCTTTACCTCCTCCGGAAATCCGTCAAATTCCTTTTTTATTTTCTCAAGCGTGCTTCCGGTAAGCGGTATTTCTTTTCGAGACTCTTCACAAAGTCTGCGCGTAAGCCGTTGTGCAATCGCAAGCACAAGGGTAGAGGGAATAAGAAAAGGATCAACTCCCATATCAATAAGTCTCGGGATGACTCCAATGGCGTTGTTGGTGTGGAGCGTGGAAAGCACAAGATGTCCGGTAAGCGCCGCGTGGATCGCGAGCTGCGCCGTTTCGTTGTCCCTGATTTCACCAACCATGATAACATCGGGGTCCTGCCGAAGCACGCTTCTTAAACCGCTCGCGAATGAATAACCTATTTCCGGCCGTACCTGTGATTGGTTTAATCCTTCAATGTTATATTCAATCGGGTCTTCCAAACTTAAAATATTTCGTTTTTCCTGATTGATCAGCTGAAGCATCGCATAGAGCGTGGTGGATTTCCCCGAACCGGTAGGGCCGGTCACCAGAATAAGACCGTAGGGAAGTTTCAGAGCGTCTTCAGTGAGCTTCAGGTTTCTTCCTGCAAGCCCCAACGCACTAAGCTCTCGTACTCCTGCTTCGGGATCCAAAATGCGAATCGCGACTTTCTCGCCGAAATATGTTGGAAAGGTAGAAACACGAAAATCAACATCTCTTCCGTCAATGACAATCTTGAACCGGCCGTCTTGCGGCGCGCGCTTCTCGTCTATCTTCAGATTCGCCATAATCTTGACGCGCGATATAATCGCCTCATGCACGTTCATCGGTAAAAAAAGACTTGTATATAACACGCCGTCAACGCGAAACCGGACGCGCAATTGACCTTTTCCGGGTTCAACATGAACATCAGACGCTCTCCCCTCAATGGCATGGCGCAGCATAACCGCAACCATCTTGGATACCGGCGCTTCTTCGCTGAGGACCATCTGCTCTTTCAGCTTTTCCATGCTTGGAAGATCTATTCCCTCCTCAAGAGACGATTGATATTCTCCAAGGGCTTTGGTGACCGTGCCTCCAAGTCCTTTATACTCTTCCATCACGGCATTGAAATCAGACGGGGAAATAAGAAAGATTTTAAATGGCATATTCACACCGGAAGAAATAAACTGAAGCGCCTCTCGTGCTTCGAGGTCCTCGGGCGACACCATTCCAACTTCCAAAACACCTTCCTTAACAGCAAGCGGAACAGCCTGATAATGACGGGCAGACTCTTCCGGAATATACTGTAATACTTCGTATTGTACTTTCACCCCTTCCATTGACCACACAGGAATGCCCAGCAGTGTGGATTTCGCTTCCACAACAACAGCCTCCTCCACTTTCCTTTGAGAGAGTATATCGTAAATACTTTTGCCGCTTTCCCGCGACTCTTGCCTTATAGATTTGGCCTCTTCAGCGGTGATAACGTTTTGAGATTCAAGGATATCAAGAACCGTTTTGGTAGGCATGTTACTTAAAACGGCAAGAAAGGATTTTGCCTCCCGCGCGGCGTTACAACAGGAACCGCGACGCTGAAATCCTCCAATTCAAGAAAGAGCGGATTTTGAAAAAATGCCGTATCAAGCCGAACTTCTTTTATCAGCTGTACCGCGGCCAATATATCTTCAGCGTACTGTGTCTCCGCTACAAGGGGCGCTTCAACGGTAGCGACTTCCGCGGGCTCACTGCGCGAATTAAGAAACCAAACAAGCCCAATAACAACAATGCTTCCTATAATAACAGCAAAGACGATGTTCGTTCCTTTTTTAAGGCCGCTGCTCATGATTCAATTTCTATCTGCGTGGGACTCACAAAATAGCTCTGCGCGGTGATATTAAAATTAAACTGATTTGTTTCACCGCCTGAAAAGTTAATTGACTGAACATCCACAAGACGCAGCGACCGCGCTAGATCATCCAGCAATGCTCTCAAATCATTGTAACTGCCCGAGGCGATGAAACGCGTCGTTAAAACGCCCGGACTGGTGCCTCTGCCCGCTTGAACGGTAAAACCGATACTGCTTAATAGGAGATCGTGTTCTTTCGTCAGCCTCCTCATCGTAAGAAGCATATATTCGCGTTCGTCTCCTTCAGGAATCATTAATCTCATGCGCTCTAAATCGTCATCAGAGATGCTGTTATAACGCGCAACTAATTCATCCTGTAAGTCGCGTACTGCCTCAATCTGGTTCAACACCTCCTCACGCCCCTTGGCTTTCTCTCTGAGCGCCTGTATGGTATCCCACTCCGGAAGCGCAACACCAAAAATAAGACCAATAGCCGCTGCAATAAATATAAGGCCCAATACCGTTTTCATGATTCTACGTCAGCATCATTCATTATTATTTTCTTTATTGTTACTCTCCGTAGCTGGATTTATCGCGCCACTGTCCTCACCAAAGCGAGAAGCAAATGGCGGCGGGTTTTTAGAAAATGTGAGCGTCAGCGTAAATCCGATGTTCTCCTGTTGAGCACTGATGGAAAGACTGTCAAAGCTCACATTAGAAAAAAACCCGGACTTCTCAAACACCGCCAGTTGTTCAGCAAAGATAAGATCATTTTTTGCATCAGCAGTAAGCGTGAGCGTTCTGCTTGAAGGCGTATAGGAAAAGGTGGTAAAACGAACGCCTTCAATTGTGTAATATTCCAGTACATCAAAAACTCCTCCGACCGTTGCATCCGTGTGCTGAGCAAGCAAATTGACAGCCATGGCGATTCTGCTGTCCAGCCGAAGCATTTCCCTAACGGAAGTAAGCTCCAGCGTTTCCCTATATTTTGCTATCTCGCTTTCAAGCTTCTCAATATTGTTTTCCGTCAGCTTCCGCATCGTGAAAACCCCGCCGGTGGTGGCTCCTGCAACGATTAAAAATCCGATTCCCAAAGCAGTCAGAAAAGCAAAGGGGGAACCCGTGGTTTTCTCCGGGCCTCCTGTGGTGCTCTCAAGAGATTTAAACATTTCCGTGTCAACTTTCGGGGACATATAGTGTAATTATATACATATATACATCACTAACGACAGGTCTACACCTTATTATTATAGTAGACAAAATAAACCATTGCTATTGTGCATATTGAACCAAAGGGGAAAACATGGATTCTCGCAGACTTTTTAGAATGTAGACGTAGTATATAATTTTTCGCCATAAACCTTACATGGTTTATAGTTAATCCAAAACTCCGCGTAGTTTAGGGTGAAGTTATAGGGTCGCCCTGAACCCTACATGGTTCAGGGCGGCTATGCCTTACGTATGGCATGCGGTGTTTTTTTATATATCGTTACGGGAAATAAGCTATTGGAACATTTGTTTAAGATCCGCCGTGCTTCAGCGCCCGAAGCGCGAGCCCCGCAGCAACGCCAAAGGACGGAGCTATCTTATTTATGATTGGCTGCATAAACGATGGGTACTCTAAAATCCGAAAAGGATTTCCTAATATGACTTCAACGCCAAAATGTTCCGTTGCGTACTCAACGAGGCCCGGCAGCTTTGCCCCGCCTCCGAGCAATATCACTTTATCAACACTGCGGCGTGTTTTTCTTCTGTAATAAGCGCGAAAACGATCAGACTCATTCAATATATGATCAACGAAAGGCAAGATGGTTTTTCTCATTTCGGCTGTTTCTGGACGGTCGATAATGCCGGATTCTTTTTTCATTTCTTCCGCACGTTCAAAATCAACTCCGAGCGCCCGCGACAGAGTAACTGTTAATCCCTGTGAACCTCCTTCAATACTATAAGCGGATCGGATGCTTCCAAAATCAACAATGGTAATCTTGGCAGTTGAAGCTCCGATATCAATCACCATCACCGGCGTTCGGAACTGACTTATGACGGAGCGAGTCCCGCTGAACACTTCAATTTCGCTCCCTTTCATTGAAAGACCGGCTTTTGTTACTGCTCTTTTGTAATGATCAGCCATATTTTTCTGCGAGGCGGCAAGGAGGATAGGTATTTTGCCTTCGTGTTCTCTCCGCTCCTCTTCAGAAATTCTTACCGGCCACCATTCAAGATTCACTGCATTTAAAGGAAGCGGTATGTATTTACGAGCCTCAAACGGAACAGCGCTTTGGAGCTCCGAAAGAGGCATATTGGGAAGTTCAATGTATGTAACGAAACTGTACCGAAGCGGCATTGCAACGTACGCTGTTCTTGCCGCGGCCTCCGACTCTCTTAATAAATCCCGAATCATTTCGGCTACCTGATCTTCCTGAAGCGCCACGGCTCTCCCCTCCTCGCTTGACTGATACGCTCCAGTTGAAAGCTCTCCGTATGTTTCGAGCACTGCCCGTTCCTTTTCCTCTCTTAACTGCACAACTTTGATGGAGGCAGTGCCGATGTCAAGTCCGAGCACGCTTTTTTCATCTCCAAACACCGAGGATATCTTTTCCAATATTTTCTTGCCGGAAAATTGAATAGCCATGTACTTTTATAGTATCATAAAAAAGCCGCATACATTGTATGCTTTGCTAATAACGACAGTATAACAAGCAATTGTTTTATGGGCGAATATAGAACACTCATCCGCTCTATAACCGGCCACATCACTGACTTTATTGTCCCCTTAAAATGTGTCGGGTGTAAAACGCTCTCAACTATTTTATGCAACCAATGCAAAACCCGATTGTTTGATGAATGTGAGAGCTGTCTTTTCTGTAAAACAGCTGTCGGAAGAGGTGTTTGCAGAACGTGCACTCGCACGCTGTATCTTTCTTCCATCGTATCGGCGACATCCTACAAACACCAGCTTGCTAAAACCATTATTACACAATACAAGTATCACGGCGTCAGAAGCCTGGCTGGTGTTATGGCATCGATGATGACAAATGCCCTCGGCGCCAGTGGAGGCGCGTTACATCATCCGCTTGTCATTCCAATACCGCTTCACCGCTTAAAGGAACGACGAAGAGGATTTAATCAATCGGAACTGCTGGCCGCACTTATAGCAAAAACAGCATCTCTGCCAAAAATAGAAAAAAATGTTTTTGTGCGAACACGCAAATCTCCCCCGCAGGTAACAGCAGCATCTGCCGATGAACGTGAAAAGCAGGTACGCGGCGTCTTTATCGTGCGCGATGACACTCCCATCCGCGGCAGAGACATTTTGCTTATTGATGATGTTGCAACCACCGGAGCAACCCTGAAAGAAGCGGCAAAAACATTAAAAAACGGGGGCGCTGAAAACATACATGCGCTCATTTTTGCGCGGGGATAAAGAAACTAAACACATCGAAGACCATGCGGCAATATCTCGACCTTCTTCAATACATTCTGGATAACGGAATAAAAAAGGACGACCGCACTGGCGTTGGAACGATCAGCTGGTTTGGATATCAGATGCGATTTAATCTTGAAAAAGGGTTTCCGTTGCTTACGACAAAAAAAGTTTTTATAAAAGGCATCATCCATGAATTGTTGTGGTTTCTGAAAGGAGACACCAACATCAAATACCTTGTTGACCGCGACGTTCATATTTGGGATGAATGGCCTTACCAAAACTATTTACAGGAAAATGATCTGGGGAAAAAATTTCCGATGTATTCGGATGCTTGGCGGGAAGAAAAAAAGAGCTTTATAGAAAAAATAAAAACAGACGATGCGTTTGCAAAACAATGGGGTGATCTGGGGCACGTGTACGGCGAACAATGGATTCGCTGGAAAGGATACGACGGAGAAGCAATCAACCAAATAGCGCAAGCCATAGAGCAATTACGCCATAACCCCGATTCGAGACGAATAATCGTAAGTGGATGGAACGTTGGCGATTTACAACGGCTCATTAAAGCAAAAACTGCCGCGCCGCCGCTCTGTCATACCATGTTCCAGTTTTATGTCGCAAACAATAAGCTTTCCTGCCAGCTCTATCAACGCAGCGCCGATGTGTTTTTAGGCGTACCGTTTAACATTGCTTCATATGCGCTGCTTACCATGATGATGGCGCAGGTTTGTGATAAAGAACTTGGCGAGTTTGTTCATACTTTTGGTGACGTGCATATTTACCTTAACCATGTAGAGCAAGTTAAGACACAACTTCAACGCAAACCGCGCCCGCTCCCCAAAATGCACATCAACCCTGATATAAAAAATATATTTCGCTTTACATTCGATGACTTTCAGCTTGTTGATTACAACCCTCATTCCTCTATCAAAGCGCCTATTGCTATATGATAGTGTCTCTCATCGTTGCAATTGACCGAAAAAACCTTATCGGAAAAGACAATGCATTGCCATGGCATCTTCCCGCAGACTTAAAACGGTTTAAGGAAATCACCATGGACCATCCTATGATTATGGGCAGAAAAACGCATGAATCGATCGGCAAAACGCTTCCGGGCAGAAAAAACATTGTTATAACAACAAACCAAAACTATAGACCCGCCAAAGATTGCGCCGTCGCATATTCGTTAGAGGAAGCGCTGCAAAAGGCGAGGCCGGCAAATGAGGTGTTTATCATCGGCGGAGCGGCAATTTTCAAACAGGCGCTCCCCATCGCCGACAGATTATATGTCACGAAGGTTGATCATGAGTTTAAAGGCGATGTCTATTTTCCCGATATAAACAGAGCGGAATGGAATGAAATAAAAAAAGAAATCCGCAAAAAAGACATTAACAATCCCTATAATCTCACTTTTCTTTTATACAAACGGCGGACGCTGGGAGCAAAACAGCAATAATCAACGGGCAATCCGTAAGCAGCTTTGCTTTCGCTTAAAAGATAAATTTTAAAACAATATTACTCCGTGATATAGGCGCTATTACAACTTGATGGAACGAGGTACGTCTTTTTTTGTGCCAACAATATAAGTCATTGTAATGTATGCAGCCATAGATGCGAGAAGCGTTAAAAGTCGCGATGACGGCACAAACAAACTGGAAACGAGGCCGAGCTGTTCCAGTGAGCCACCGATAACCAGCAATAAAAATGAGGCTGATGTCAAAGACACAGATATGCGTTCTGCCTTTAAAATACTTTCCGCAATCAGCACGCGTCCCCAATCCATGAGTGTGAGAACAACTGTTGGAACAACGAGGATAACGAAAACAATCTGGGCATTCAAATTGATAATAAACTGACGGGCAAAAAAAGACGGTGGCACCTCCTCCAAACCATACCGCATTAACGTCCACTCAAAAACCATCACCATAAAAGCAACGGCATAAAGCAAAAAACGCTGAAAAAGCAGATGCGGATGCGGGGAAGGGAAAAATCGGACAAGAAAATACTTCCACGCGACAAGAATGCCTATACCAACCAGAGACTGAAAAACATAGACCAAAAAACGCGCTGATTGAATATGCCCGGCCCATGTAAAAAAATTTGTAATCCCAACCAGAAACCAGACAATTCCCATGATCAGCCAAAAAATAGAAAAAAACAGCACCGGCATCAAAAACACAGCCGCGATACTTTTTCGCCCTTTCACGTACATATAAAACTGCATAACGCCCAGCGTCCCGATCGTCCATGCAATAAACATTGTAAAAAAGATTCCGAGCGTCATATGTCGTGGCCGTTGGCCATTTAAGAAACGTTGATACCGATATCATACCGCATAACGCAAAAAGACAAAAAAGAACCTTATATATTGAAAGTCCTTTTTAGTTAACCATACTCCCCGCTGGTTAGACAGACCTTTTGTTTCTTACGCATTCAGTTACCTTGCATTTTCGTCAGGTTGATGCACGCCGAAGGTATTGCTTCCAGTATCAAGAAAGTATTCTTGCCATGCAATACCGGGAAGCGCGAACTTCGGCATTGCAACCAAATTCATATTTTTTATTCTCAAATTTACTTTTCCCTATGGCTCTCAGCCCTCGATCTTTCTCGTTGAGTCAATATTTTTTTTCTTAATCTCACCGAAGCCGGAGTAACTTCCATATATTCGTCTTCCCGCATTATTTCCATTGTTCTTTCAATTGAAGCTTTCCAAGCTGGAGCCAAAGAAATGCTATGGTCTGATCCTGACGCCCTCATGTTTGTCAGTTGCTTTCCTTTTGTCGGGTTCACATATAAATCTTCGCCTTTGGATGTATTTCCGATAACTTGCCCCTCATACACTTCGTCGCCCGGTTCCACATACAGAGTTCCTCGCTGTTGTAAATTATCCAACGCAAAAGCTAAACATTTTCCAGTCATCATGGAAATCATTGCTCCATATTCCTGTTTTTTTATTTCTCCCAAATATTTCCTAAAGCCGATAAAACGAGAAGACAAAATACCAAGTCCCTTAGTATCAATAATAAATTGTCCTCTAAAACCCAAAAGGCCTCTTGTCGGAGCTTCAAAAATTAATCTCTCAACTCCCCCATGCTCTGATTTTACACTCATCAATAAACCTCTGCGTTCGGTGAGTCTCGCAATTACTGTTCCTGACATTTCCTTTGGAACATCAATGACCACTTCTTCAAATGGTTCATTTTTAATACCATCTACCTCTTTTATAATAACTTCCGGTTGCGATACTTGAACCTCAAAACCTTCTCTGCGCATATTTTCCAAAAGTATTCCGATGTGAAGTTCGCCACGACCTGAAACTTTGAAGCCGTCGTCTCCGGAAAAATCCACCTTAAGGCCCACATTCACTTCCAATTCTCTTTCAAGTCTTTCTCTGATTTGGCGGGATGTTACAAATTTACCCTCTCTCCCGCCAAAAGTGGAATCGTTCACTAAAAAGAAAAGGGAGATTGTCGGCTCATCTACGATAATAGCGGGAAGCGGAGAGGAATCTTCAGACGAAGTAATTGTTTCGCCGATAAAAATGTCCGGAATGCCTGCAATCATCACAATATCTCCTGATTGTGCTTCAACTGCTTCTATGCGTGTCAATCCTTCAAAGGTGAAAAGTTTTCTTATTTTTGCCTTTCTCTTTGTTCCGTCTTGCGTAATGACAAAAACATCCTCGCCATTTTTAATTACGCCGTCATGAATTCTGCAAATAGCCATTCTTCCTAAAAAATTGTCGTATGCCAAATTGAATGGCTGACATCTTCCCGGTACATTACTATTCAACGTGGCTGGAGCTACGTGCTCCAAAATAATATCTAATAATAATCCTACTCCGCTATCGGGATCAGCTAGGTTTCTTTTTGTGATTCCTTGTCTCGCAATCGCATAAACAGTGGTAAAATCACATTGCTTTTCAGTAGCGCCAAGTTCAAGGAATAGTTCCAACACCTCATCTTCAACTTCCTTGACTCTTGCCGCCGGCTTATCAATTTTGTTTATAACAACAATCGGTTGTAATCCGAGCTCAAGAGATTTTTTCAATACAAATCGCGTCTGCGGCATTGGGCCTTCTTGAGCGTCAACCAATAGAAGGACCGTATCAATTGCGCGTAACACTCGCTCTACTTCTGATCCAAAATCCTGGTGGCCAGGAGTATCTACGATATTTATTTTGGTGCCTTTGTGCCGTATTGAAGCATTTTTTGAATATATAGTAATGCCTCGCTCCTTTTCTAGAGCATTTGAGTCCATTGACACGCCCTCTTCAACTGCCCCGGTAAACTTCATAATTGCGTCCGTAAGGGTGGTTTTGCCGTGGTCAACGTGGGCTATGATTGCGATATTTCTTATCTCCATAGAATAAAATTGCGCGGCCTTAAGCCGCGTCATAGAAAGCATTAAACACTATTTAGGACTTAAAGTAAAGGCACCTTGTCAGACTGATTTGGTCCAAAGAAAAAGCCAACTGGCGAGAGCTGGCTTACCCCGAGGGGATTTTGAGAAAGAGCGATAGTGGTGCCTCCTTGGTGGGGTTGGGAATCTCACCTTGAGATGAGAAAGAAGGTAAGTCCGATGAGGCCGATGGAAATGGGCCCTGTGAGAATTGCCCAGTAGACGACATCTCGAAAGATGCTAGAAAAGTTTGACTTCACTGTGGCACTCCTTTCCGATGTTGATGCTCGAAGCATACAACATTTGTACTCCATTCACTATAGCAAGAGCAATAGCTCCTGCAAAGAGCAATACTCCGAGCAGACCAACCATATTCCTTACGGAAATGATTGGGAACTTTGCGTCTTCAAGTCTTTGGTGGAGCCCTTTTCTGATGCCCAGCATCTTCTCTAAATCACGAGCATATTGCCATGATGAATCGTAGCGATGCTCAAGATTACGTTGTACGATGAAGAGGGAACCAAGAACAACACAAAAGAAAAGGATGAGTATCCATCGTAGCCACTTCTCAGGCAGCGTGTTGCATGCCCAAAGCTCATTGTATCCATTGTTCCAGCCGAACGCTATGACGGTGCCCAGTACGGTGATGTAGAATACGAGTGACCCGACTCGAAGATTGAGCATGTGTCGTGCGTTGTCTTGTGCTTCATTCTTTTCGGTGAGAAGCAGTGTTCTTTGAGAAATATCCAGCTGTCCGGATTCTCCTAGACCCTCGAAACCGAACTCAAGTTGCTCTTCAGGCATTGTAAGCCCTCCTTAGCTACCAAAGAGCATTAGACCTTACCAATAACAAGATGCCGTGTCAATTATTTATGTTACGTAGATTTTACAAAAATAAAACACCTTTTTTTGGTGTTTTTAAACATCCTCGAGCGCTCGACTGTCTCTAGATCCTCGTGCTAGCTCGAAGTGGCGGTGTCTGTTTGAAAATACATCTGCCAAAGGCGGACTACTGCTAAATGACTTGCCGAATCACAAGTTTTTCTTTGCTTGCACTGAGTTTATCGAAGTGGCGGCAAATGCTAAATAAAATATCAATAATGATCTGTGTCACTAACAACTTGTTTAAGGTAAACTCCAACGCCTTCACTGGGCAATTCGCCAAGCGATTCACCACGGTTTGGTTCTGGCATAGGACGATTCTTGAGCACTACGTAAAATTGAGTTTTCTCGTTCTGCTCAAGTCCGGAATAAATTTCCTCAGCTGGTGTGAATCCTTTTGTTCGAGCAAAATCTCGCATTGCCGGTCTGTAATCTTTTGCGGACGAAACAGAACCCGCAAGATACATTACGGCAACGTCTATAGGATACAATGCCATTTCCAAAGTTATCGGTGTTTCAGAAGGATTATATCCGGGTCGGTTGGTGATAACATTGGTCGCCTGAACGCCAGCCAAACTCACTTTGTAAGTGCTATATGAAATTTTATATTTGTTACTATCTCCACCTAACTCAAATATGATTTCTTTATCACCATTTTGTTTTAACCAATCAGGATCTATACTTACTTTGGCTCGCGATTTCAAGATAACCGCTGGACAATCTCCTCCGGCGCCTTTTGTAAATTTATATCCTTTTATATCAACAACTAATGTATCACCCCTTAACGATTTTTTCGTTTCTAAATCTGAAGCCGAATCGCAACCGCCGCCTGCAACAGCAGACAAAACCAAAACTGGCACTCTTTCGTTGTCCTCTACTGATGAGGCGAGAAATACACGTACGTACTCTGGTACAGTTAGCTCACCAGTCAAAGGTTGTCTGGGTAAATTTATATTGTCACGGTTGGTGAAAAATATTGCACCAATAACGATTAGAACGACCACTACGATTGCGATGATAAATTTTTTGGTCATAGGTTTTTGGATTAAAAAAATTCTTTTATCCACTTGCGAAATCCTGATTGGCGGTGTCTGTTTGAAAATATCCGAACGGAACTGGCTGGGCTCGGCGGGCGGAATTCCCCCCACAGCCCCCTTCCGCCCGCCTCGCCTTGAACCGGAGCGGAAAGGACGATTTCAAGTTTTTCTTTGGCGGCAAATTACAAAATCTTATGTTCCTGATTTATTTTTGCCTTTTCTGGATCAAAAATCAAATAAGTATCGTGATTCCCATTACCACCTTCTCCACCCTCTAAGGTAATCAATCCTTCATATCCCAATGATTTTATATAATCGCTAAATAGTTTGCCGTTGCTTTGAGCAATCTCTTTCAAATTACCGGCTCTAATTTTTCCGCCATTTATCGTTTCGATGGTTCTCTCTAAACCTCCTTGCACGAACCATTTCAAGTCAGGTTTTTTTAGTTCTTCTTTCACAATTTTCTTAAATCCATCTAAAATCTTTTTTACATTTTCGTCTTCTCTCAAATCGCACAATTTCATGTTTTCAACCGATGATTCGTAAATTGTAGGAACAGAATCTTCGATGACGGGTGCCCCGTCTGCTCTCTGCGGATTCCACTCTCTTTCTGAACGAAGTCTCGCGTAACCAATCGCATCTTTCGCCTCGGAAGTAAAATATACTCCACTGCCCACCGTATCTTCTTCTGCTTTATTAAAAGTTTTAATTCCGCTTATTCCCGAACCATGATAAAGAGTTTTCTTTTTCATTAAAACACCAAGGCCGTCATTGATTTTTTCTTCATCTTGTCGCTCTTTAATTTTTTCGGTTCGGGCTTGCCAATATTCTGAAGTTTCTTTTGCTTTTTCTAAAATATCTTTTCGTTCTTCTTTTGGAGCTTCCTTAATTTCTTTAGCAAGCTCATCTCTAAATTGTTGAGATTCAAAATTTTCCATAACTATTTCAATAAGTCTTCAATAGAAACATCAAGGGCTTTCGCAATTTTTTCCACCATAAGCACAGATGGTGTTTTGATAACCCCGCTTTCTATCTTGGTAAGTGTTGTGTATTTCACGCCTGACTTTTGGGCAAAATCCTCTTGCGAGAGCCCTAGTTTTGTCCGACGTCTCTTGATGTTCTCACCAATGTTATTATCGGTTGCCATACTTGCAGTATATTGATAGTATGAAAGTGACTTGATATACTATCAATATCATACTATCAAAAATTATAATTTCTTTCAATTCAGAAAAGAAAAGCCCGCTTTTGGCCTTATTGAATTCAAAACGGCTTGTCGTGCCAGAGGCAGATCCGACTATGGCGGAAAATTTCCCCGAAAAACGGCTGGCGAGCCAATGGCTTCATTTCCTAACTGACAGTGTATTTTTGAAACAACTCCAAAAATTCAGAAAAGAAAAACCCGCCAGAGCTCCCAAGTGAGGTGGCGGGTCGTGGAGGGGGGATAAACTAAGGCTTTGCTATGACTACGGCTTTCAGAAGGGTAAGACCCTCCTGCTTAAAGCCGAGCTTTTCAGCGCCTGCCATTGAAAGGTCAAGAGCGCGACCTTCAATGAAAGGGCCACGGTCTCGGACAATGGCAGTAATCTGCCTCCCATTTGCCAAGTTCGTGAGCAGGAGGCGTGTTCCAAACGGAAGCGTTTTATGCGCAACCGTCTGCGGATCATACATGTTGAATGTACGACCGTTTGCCATTGTCCGTCCATGATACGGTATCCCGTACCAGGATGCCCGCGCAAAGAAACTCTCTTCCCGCGGGTGTTCTTGCGTGCGGACGACATTCAGGAAAGTTCCTTCTTCAATGCATCCGGATGCTGAAAGAACAAGACCAATCACAAAGCCAATTATCAACAGTGCTAGTACTCGCATGTCTCCCCTCCTTTTGACAATGCGAACAAACAGTATACCTCAATAAGCTTTTTCTGTCAAGCACATGTACTAGATGGGTACATCGGTGAGACTTTATTCGTTTTCTGATAGAATTGCCAAGGCGTATCGTAACCCAAAGATTGATGGGGTCCTTGACGATCAATAAATTCTCTATCAAGCATCTCGGTCGCAAAACCGCCTCGATAGAGGCGGTCTCACGATAAAAAATGTTGTTGGCGGTGGGGGTGAGATTCGAACTCACGGTACGATTGCTCGTACAGCAGTTTTCAAGACTGCCGCCTTAAACCGCTCGGCCACCCCACCATGGCCTGTATTATAGCACCGTTTTCTTGTTTCTTCCAGATTTTCTGCTTGTGCTGTGCGAATAAACTTTATTACCTAAAAGAATTGTGGTAGTATTCCTAATACTTGGAAGGGTGGCTGAGTGGCCGAAAGCAGCGCACTGCTAATGCGTTAACCGTCAAAAGCGGTTCGTGGGTTCGAATCCCACCCCTTCCGCCATGGCACGCATAGTTGATATAAAAATAAAGAAAGAGAAACCCACACTAAAAAAACCAGAGCAACAAGAAAAAATCCGGATCGAAGAAGAACGTTATGAAAAATCAGTGGAAGAGCTAGAAACGATTTCATGGGAAACGTTGGAGTATCAGTTCCATAAAAAATCCAAAGAGTGGTTTTGGGCGCTTTTTATTATCGTTATCGGGCTTGTTATAACCGCATTCATTCTTAAAAATATGCTCTTTGCCGTATTCATTATACTTGCCGGCTTTACCATAACGCTGTTTAGCGTAAAAAAACCAGATACCATAAAAGTCCACATATCAGGAAGAGGTGTACAGGTTGGGAACAGACTTTTCCCATATGAATCGCTGGAATCATTTTGGATTTTTTACGATCCTCCGGATGTAAAAGAAATCAGTTTGTTCTCCAATAAAACATTTATGCCGTATATTAAAATACCCATAGGAGATGCCGACCCGGTTTTTATAAGAAACCTTCTAATGCAATACCTACCTGAAGAAGCACAGGAAGAATCGCTGACTGATACAATTACAAGGTTTCTTAAATTTTAAAAAAAGAAGAATATGCGCCCGTAGCTCAGTTGGATAGAGCGCCAGCTTGCGGAGCTGGAGGTCATAGGTTCAAGTCCTATCGGGCGCGCCGTGAACACCTCCGCGCCCCGCCACAGGCGGGGCTACGCCTCAACAAAACTTTCTTCTACATTTTTTGATTTCTACACGCGACCATTTTTCAATTCGGGAAGAAGAAAATTTTGTTTCAGCATTCTGCTCTGATAAACAGGCGGAAACGGTCTGACGCTCATGGGCAAAAATTTTTTCCCTCAAACTCCCTCAATAGTACTCACAATGAGACCAAAAATCCCAATCGTATCGATTTCAGGCATTGTGTATCTCTTGGCCTTGTAAATTCTTATCAGACTTACCAAACACAGAAAATATTGTCAGCAAAAACTTCATCAAAAAACTATCCAAGTGCGACAGCTTAAAATACCCCCTTGCAAAGCGCCTCATAGAAACGCACCATATGTATATGATGGAACTTACGGAGCGCGTTGAAAATGTTCTGGAACTGTCTTTAACACAGAAAAACGGGCTGGAGAAGTTACATGTTAATACTGTTCGCGACCTGTTGTGGCATTTTCCTGCGCGATATGAGGATTTTTCCCGGTTTAAGACAATTAGTAACGTTACACCAAAAGAACACATAACTGTTGAAGGAAAAATAACACACATTGATCTTAGAAAAACATGGAAAAGCAAAGTTGCAATCGCAGAAGGTACTTTTGCAGACGCAACGGGAACATTGAAACTTATCTGGTTTCACCAACCCTACATCGCCCGCTTTTTAAAAGACGGGGACTTAATAAGAATAAGAGGGGAAATACAGTCGGGGAAAAGAGGGTTATATATCGCAAACCCTTTTTTTGAAAAAATTGACCGCCTTTCAATATCACTCAATATAAAAGAAAGGGGTCTCATCCCTGTTTACCCTGAAACGAGAGGCATCAGCTCGCGCTGGCTTCATTTTCACATCACCAAACTGCTTCAGAGCGCATCTTTGAACTTCAAGGACATATTGCCTAAGGCAATATTAACAACATATCACCTTCCCTCTCTTATACATTCCTTAAGGGCAATCCATACCCCAAGAAATGAACGGGAGGCCGAGGGAGCAAGAAAGCGCTTCGCATTTGAAGAAATATTTCTCCTCCAGCTTTCGCGCATAAAAGAAAGAAAGCTCCTTGAAAAGAAAAAATCGTTCATTTTAAAAACCGACGAAGAAGCGTTAAAGGAATTCCTGGAAAAACCGCCCTTTACGCTCACGGCGAGCCAGAGAATCGTTCTTGAAGATCTTAAAAATGATATTGCAACTCCAACGCCAATGGCACGACTGCTTGAAGGAGATGTGGGATCCGGAAAAACAATTCTCGCGGCGATTATATCGTTTATAGCAGTAAAAAATGATGCGCAGGTCGCGTATATGGCACCGACAGAAATACTCGCCAGCCAGCATTTTAATGCCTTTTCTGAATTGTTTAAGGGTTTAAGAATAAAAATAGGACTTATCACTTCATCCGACACAAGAGTGTTCCCATCAAAAGCGTTCCCAAAAACTTCCGCTCATGTATCCAGAACGCAACTTTTACGATGGGCAAAAAGCGGAGAAATAAAAATACTCATCGGTACTCATGCACTTATAGAAAAAAAAGTCCAGTTTAACAATCTGGCGCTTATCGTCGTAGACGAGCAGCACCGATTCGGCGTTCAACAGCGAGCACGTCTTGCCCGGACAAAAATGCAAACGGAAAACCCGCTTCCGCATTTTCTCTCCATGACCGCAACGCCCATACCGCGAACGCTTGCTCTTACCGTATATGGTGACCTTGACTTGTCGGTGCTTGATGAAATGCCGCCCGGACGATCACCGACTGAAACCATGATACTTATGGGAAGAACCAGAAAAAAAGCGTGGGATACCATGCGGGAAGAAATTAATAAAGGGCATCAGGCTTTTGTGATATGCCCGAGAATTGAACATGATGATGACAGAATAAAATCGGTAAAGAAAGAAGCTGAGAGATTAAAAAAAGAAATCTTCCCTGATTTCACTATAGGGGTGTTGCATGGAAAACTCACCCCAAAAGAAAAGGAAACAACCATGGAAAAATACAAAAAAGGCGAGATTCAAATTCTTGTCTCGACTTCAGTTATAGAAGTCGGGATTGATATTCCTAATGCCACCGTCATGGTAGTGGAAGGGGCAGAACGGTTCGGCTTGGCACAGCTACACCAAATGCGGGGACGCATCGGGAGAGGAAAACACAAATCCATTTTTTTTGTAATAAGTGACAGTCAAGGGGAAAAAACAAAAGACCGTCTTCATGCCCTTAGAAATGCGCGATCCGGTTTTGAGCTCGCTGAATATGATCTTCAATTGCGGGGCGCCGGGGAATTGACCGGATCATCGCAGTGGGGAATCTCGGATGTCGGCATGGAAGCATTAAAAAACATCAAAATGGTTGAAGCGGCGAGAAAAGAAGCGAGAAATATTATCGAAAAAGATCCGGAGCTTTCACAGTCCCCTCTCCTGAAAGGGGAAATAGAAATTATAAACAAAAAACTTCTTCATTTTGAATAACGCCATTTAAATAACACCACGCCACCTAAATAACACCACGCTTATAAAATTCTATAAATCCATTATCCAACGATCGTTGGATAATGGATTTAAGGCACTAAGACATCAAATACGAAAATGCTTGCGGAGTGTTTTCCTATTTGTAATATGTTGAATCGTTACAAAATGCACATACTCCTCAATCTCATACATATCTATAAGAAACTTAACAACATCGCCGCAAGGGAAAGGGTAAACCCAAACGCTCTTTTGTAATTCATAAAATCCCAGCAGTTTTAGCTGGTCACGTAAGATGTCGCGTGCTTTTCTATATTTCTCCGGGATATCATATATAACCATGCGCCAATTACCATCCCATCGTTTTGGTTTCAATATGGTAAGTTCACCAATGTGATACCGCCTCGAAAGCCGTTTTCCTGCAGGAGTAAGTATAATTTTGTAACAACCATTTCGCTTTTCCCGAAAGGCAATAAGTTGCTGTTTACGGAGTTCACGGATTGCTTTGGATACATAATTTTTCTTAATATTTTCCAACTCCCTTGGTATTTGTTTTAAAATCCACCACTGCCTGCTTGGATGGTAAGTAAAACCCAAAGCAAGCCCTGCTGAAAGTAATAGTAAAATTTTCCGTTTCGTTTTACTACGCAAATATTTCGCCATAATATAGAACAACGCTTACAAATCCTTGTGTTTAATCAAATCAAAGTTACATTTTATTAATAATCTCATATTTAATCTCATTATAATAAACTAAACTTCTAAAATCCATACTTTTACGATCGTTAAAGTATAGACTTATGGATATTTTGTATTTCACTGAAATATATTTCACTAAAACATATTTCACTGAAACCCAGCTTACTGCTACAGCTTTTGGATTTTTTTTTCCGCTTGAGAATTTACACTCACGCGTTCCTGAAACAAATTCCCGGCTCGCTTTCCCTCCTTAGGAGTAACCCAAAATCCCATATACTTCCCGAACATCAATCGAGCTTGCGCATCAAGCCCTGGAATAGCACCGAATACGGTTACGGTAAAAGGCACCAACATCCACTGCAACATCATAAACGCCCAGGAAAAACGGTGACGGTTTTTCGGTCGCGGCGGAAACAGTGCCACAGACATAAAAGCAGAACCTATCAGACCGAGCATAGCGATAGTCATAAGCGTACGGGTTATACGCGGAAGGTTATATGAAATAAGTGTCACATTAAACTCATCACCGCCAAGAAAGAGCGGAAGCCATCCAAGGGCAAATATCAAAATAGGGTTAGTCGCGAGCGACCAAAATCCTTCTAGCTGTGTAGCAAGATAATAGATACGCTTTTGAAAGGAAATCGCACGGTTTTTAAAAAATCCAAACAATATATAAGGAATGTTTTCCACTCCCCATGTCCAACGACGCTGCTGGCGGTAGATGTTTCTCACAGTTTTAAAAAAAGTCGGCGCGACATTCGCATCCATAGAGACCGGATAAAAAAGCGGAACAACGTAATAATCTCCATTAAATGCAAGGAGCGCATTCCAAAAAATCCGTGAGTCTTCTGAAACCACGTTGGCCTGCCAAAATCCCACTTTCACCAATGCCTTAAAACTCATTGAATGAGAAGAGAATGTTGTAAGACGCTCGGGACGCACCTGCTGCATCATCTGCCAGTATGTCCCTGAAACCGCAACCACTCTTGAAAGAACCGGGGCATCCCAAATATTGTTATTGTAGAGAGGAATTGGCTGATACGACGACTGATAAGGATGCTCTGCAGTGAGAAAATGATACGTAAGACACAAAAAATATTGCGGGTATGCCTGGGTATCAATATCAAACGATGAGACTACAATATTTTCATATGGTATCCGAAATGCATCAATAATCTCTTTTTTCGTCTCTTTGGCTGCCCATGCAATGTTAGCGCCCTTGCCCATCAATTCCCCTTTCATGTTTTGAGAATGTTTAGTGACTAAAAAATGTCCGAATACATTTGCATAGCTTTGCCTTACGCGCTCGGCAATGTTTTGAGCCTCCTGGCCAGCCCGCTCCTCGGTTGCAAGCACGACGATCATCCGTTCTTTTGGCCATTTGGAATCTTTCAGAGACTGACACGCCTCTGTTACAACCTCATATGGTTCGTTATAAAACGGAAGAATCACAAGCTGCCAAACATGGTTCCACTTTAAATGCACCAGTCGCTCCTCCCAGTCAATCTCCATATAATGAATCATCCGTCTCCAGCTCGCCCGAAGATGCAAAGACAAATATGCTGTCTTCACCAACCAATACACATCAAAGGCAATAATAAATATTGCCACCGCAATCGGGTAAACCCATGAAAAAAACACCATCCCCAAAATGGTCCCCCATGAAAGCGCTCCCGGGAACACTTCAAACAACCGATACAACCAACGATCCCCTCCTTTTAAATCGGAAGCGTGTCCCACTCGCAAGTACGATTTCTTATCCATATATTTTGTATCTTAACTGTAAACGAAAAACACCCGCCTTAAAAGCGGGCTTGTTTCTTATATAAACAGGGGGGCTTAACCAAGATATGAATACCTTACCGAAAGTTTTTCTTCTTGACCTGGGCAGTTCGGCTGTGCTCACTATAAACCTGTCAAATGGTGGCAACTACTTTATCTTTTTAATTTTAATACCGTGTTTATGCAAGAGTTCTATTCCATCATCGTTTCCGTAAAGATGCGGATAGTAAACCTCACGAATTTTATTTTTAAGAATTTCTTTTTGCCCCGAAAAATCCATACGATTTGGTCGCCGAGTCCCTCCTTCGTCGGGATAAACTCCGCGAGGCGAACCAAAACTCTTTGACTTTTCCAACGTGGTGCAGTATTCTTAAATTAGTCCGAACGCATTTCGCCGCCTGCGGCGGCGAGGAATTCCCCCCGCGAAAATTCGGAAAGGCGGCGGCTTGTACTGAGCGAAGTCGAAGTGGGCCGCACCGCTGACAATTTCAAGTTTTTCTTTGGCGGCAGAAAAATTAATCAATAAATTCGAAAGTGGCCATCATTTGTTCAAAAATCTTTTCGGCCGATTCTGCCAATGATTGATTATAATCACCAGCAACATGCCATTTAATTTCAAACATATTAAGTCCCTTAGCAAAGAAAACGGTATTATTGTCGATTTTGAGTGCCTTCATATTTTTGAATGTCGTTTCTTCAAACTTAACTCCTTCAAGATTGATTCCAGTAGGAATTTGTTTTACCCATTCTCGATACCATTCTTCGGTAGGTGTTTTTCTAAGTGGGTTGGGCTCAACAATAACATCAACAACAGCATCGTTAAGGTATTTATCGCCTTGTTTAGTTATTTTCGTAAATCGAACTGCTGCGGGAGATTGTTTTACGGTAATTTGCCCAAGTTCCCAGTCGGGTGGATAGTTAATTCGATATTTATATTCTGTATTTGTAAATATTTTCCATTGAGCGGTTTCGGATTGTGGAGTCGGTGTTGGCGATACAGCAGTATTTGTTTGAGTGGGAGTTGGCGTCGGTTGTTGAGAACCCGGCTCAAACTTTTTAACAAACATAAAATATCCAACTGCGCCAACCAATATCACAATTACTACTACCAAAACCATATTTGCAAAACCTCTTTGATTCATATGATTAAAAAATTTTCTTCCCCCAAAATGCAGAATCGCCAATTCGTTTTTGCCCCCAAAATTGAATACAAATTAGTCGCCGAGTCCCTCCTTCGTCGGGATAAACTCCGCGAGGCGAACCAAAACTCTTTGACTTTTCCAACGTGGTGCGCCTGCTAGGACTCGAACCTAGAACCACGAAGGTATAAGCTTCGCGCTCTACCAATTGAGCTACAGGCGCGCACATCATAAACGAACACAAAAAATGTTATGAAGTCGCAGTTGCGACACCGGCACGAGATACAGGAGAGACAAGCCGATCAAAATCCTCGCGCTCAATACTTTCGTGTTTCATCAGATAGTTTGCAAGCTCCTCAAGCTTTCCGCGCTTTGATTTAAGAACTGATCGGGCGCGCTTAAACGCGCTTTTCATAAAGCGGCTTATTTCCTGATCAACCAATGATGCGACGCGTTCTGAATAGTTTTTCTCCGACATGAGTTCCTTGCCTAAAAAGACAAACTCATCACCATGGCTTAAAGTCACCGGACCGATCCTTTCCGACATACCATAGCGCATAATAATATCCCTGACAATGGCCGTAGCTCCCTGCAAATCATTTGCAGCGCCTGTTGTGAGCTCACCAAACACAAGATCCTCCGCCGCATACCCTCCAAGCAAAACTGCAAGTTCATCAACAAAATAACTTCTCGAATATAGATGACGGTCAGATTCCGGGAGTTTCAGTGTATATCCCGCCGCTCTGCCTCTTGAAACAAGTGAAATCTTATGCACCGGATCCGCGTGAGGGAGATATGCTGCAGTAAGAGCATGGCCTGCTTCATGATACGCGGTAATCTTCTTTTCCTCTTGCGAAAGTAGCCGACTTTTCCTTTCGGGTCCCAAAAGTACTTTTTCAATCGAGCTGATCAAGTCAGATTCAATAATCTCTTTTCTTCCTTTCCTTGTTGCTAAAATCGCGGCTTCATTGATGAGGTTCGCCAGATCAGCTCCGGAAAGACCAGGTGTTCGCTCTGCAATTTTGCGCAAATGAACACCCTTGGCAAGCACTCTTTTGCCTGCGTGAATGTTAAGAATGGCCTCGCGCGCTTTAATGTCAGGCAGATCAAGAACAACTCTTCTGTCAAAACGGCCGGGGCGAAGAAGAGCCGGATCCAGCACATCAGGCCGGTTCGTTGCGGCCATCAGAATCACTTGATCAGATGTGTCAAAACCATCCATCTCAACCAAGATTTGATTGAGCGTTTGTTCTCTTTCATCGTGCCCACCACCGAGCCCTGCTCCACGGTGCCTGCCAACAGCATCAATTTCGTCAATAAATATAATAGAGGGGGCAGCTTTCTTGGCGTTTTTAAACAAATCTCTCACACGGCTCGCACCAACCCCCACAAACATTTCTACAAACTCTGAAGCAGAAATCTGGAAAAAGGGCACCACGGCTTCGCCAGCAACGGCACGCGCCAGAAGCGTTTTTCCCGTTCCCGGAGCTCCCATAAGAAGCACTCCTCTTGGTATTCGCGCCCCAATTTCAAAAAACTTTTTTGGATTTTTTAAGAAATCCACAATCTCCATAAGCTCCTCTTTTGCCTCATCAACCCCAGCTACATCTTTAAACGTCACTGTATGCTTTCCTCCATGCGGTTTCACTAAACGTGCACGGGACTGGCCAAACCCAAGCGCTTGAATATTAGCCTGTTGTACTTTGCGCCCCATAAACCATATAAGGAGAATGATAAAAACGATGGGAATTACCAACGGCAATGCCAATCTTACCCACAACACCAAAGCCGAAGGGCCTTTTACCTCAACAACAAGGTTTTGGGGGCGCAACATCTCAGGAACAACGCCATAATTCAGCAAGGTTTCAGAAAGAGATGATTCGGGCTCTTTTTTCGCTGTTTGCACCGCGCCGCCCTTGAGTGTAATCTCAAGATTTTCCTCTGCAAGAACAACACTTTTCACCTCGCCGTTGTTTATTTCCTCAACAAGCTTTGAGATTGTGATTGATTCTTTTTCCTGGACAGAGCCAATCAGCGTCGCATACAGCGTCGCCATCAGAAAAAAGATCATGAGTGCGAATATAATATTTTTTGAAAATGACTTCATATAATGTATAAGTATAATATACCACAAAACGAAGGAAATCAAGAGGAAATCTATGGATGTCGGAAATGAGGGATGTTTTTACATTTGACTCATCGCACAGCGTTACATATGATGCTAACTAATTCATGAACGCCAATAACAAAGAGATATATGCCGCCACCTCCGACAGCGAAACGTGGCCAGCACTATTGAAAGAACTGCCTCTCAAAGATCAACCAAAACGGCTTTATATGAAAGGGACTATGCCGCCGCAAGACTCTCTCCTGGTTGCCATTGTCGGGACAAGGCGACCAACATCTTACGGGAAATCGGCTGCATACGAGATTGCCGCATATCTTACGCGCTTAGGCATCGTCACAGTAAGCGGCATGGCTGTCGGAATAGACACTGTTGTACACAAAGCATCAGTTGAAAACGGAGGAAAAACCATTGCTGTCCTGGGATCAGGATTAAACAGTGACGTTATATATCCACAAATAAACAGGCCATTGGCGCAAAAGATTGTTGAAAGAGGAGGTTGTCTTATTTCGGAATATGAACCGGATACACAGGCGGCAAAATGGACTTTTCCAAGCCGAAACCGTATAATCGCAGGCATGTCAAAAGCAGTTGTGATTATTGAGGCGAGAGCAAAAAGCGGAGCACTTATTACTGCACGCCTTGCGACCGAATATGCACGGGAAGTGTTTGCGCTTCCGGGATCAATCTTTCATAGCACGGCGGAGGGTCCGAACCGCCTCATACAGGCCGGGGCTATACCGATCACCTCACCGGATGATATACCAACCGTTCTTGGAATAGATATAAAGAAGTCCAAGGAGCGCGACGATAAAACGCTTTCTCCTTATGAGCGGCAAATTATACGCATACTCGAAGAACCGCTCACTCTCGATGAGATTATAAAAAAATGCGCATTGCCGAGAGAAATTGTTCTCTCATCGCTCAGCCGTCTTGAAATTTTTGGCGTTGTGAAAAGCAGCAGCGAAGGTTTATACAGAAAAACATAACATGAAACTTATCATCGTTGAATCTCCCACAAAAGCGCGTACTATTGAGCGGTTTGTCGGAAAAAACTTTAAAGTTGAATCAAGTTATGGCCACGTGCGGGATCTGCCTTCCTCAACGCTTGGAATTGATATAGAAAACGATTTTACCCCAAAGTATATAACTCCACGCAAAGCTCTCAAAAACGTAAAGGCCTTAAAGGAAGCGGCAAAAAAAGCCGAGGAAATTATTCTTGCAACCGACGAAGATCGCGAAGGTGAAGCGATTGCATGGCATTTAGGAGAAGTGCTGAAAATCAACGATCCAAAACGCATCATATTTCACGAAATCACGAAAAACGCCATTACCGAAGCATTACAACATCCCCGCAAACTCAATAATAACCTTATAAACGCCCAGCAGGCACGAAGAATTCTTGACAGACTGGTTGGATATACATTGTCTCCGTTTTTGTGGAAAAAAGTGATGCGCGGACTTTCTGCAGGAAGGGTTCAATCCGTGGCGCTCCGGTTAATTATAGAACGTGAAAAAGAAAGGTTGCAGTTCAAACCTCAGGAATATTGGACTATTACTGCAACGCTTGAAACACCAAAAGACAAAAACACCTTTGACGCCCATCTGTATAAAATACATGACAAAACGGTTGAAAAATTTGATTTGGCAACCGAAACAGACGCTAAAAAAATCATTAAAAACGTTCAGGGCAAGACATGGCAAGTGTTAGATGTTGTGCACAAAAGCGTAAAACGCCTGCCTCAAGCGCCGTTTACCACAAGTGCCCTTCAACAAGAAGCAAGCAAACGATTCAATTTCTCGGCAAAACAAACAATGTACATTGCCCAACAACTTTATGAGGGAGTTGAGCTGGAGAAAGAAACCACGGGGCTTATCACCTATATGAGAACAGATTCAACACACGTTGCCGACGAAGCGCTGAAAGAACTTCATGGTTTTATAAAAGAACAATATGGAGATCAATATACGCTGGAAAAGAAACGGGAGTTTAAGACAAAGACAAAAAGAGCGCAAGAAGCGCATGAAGCAATCCGCCCGACAAGTGTATCGAGAACACCGGATGCCATAAAAAATTATCTTGATAAAAAGCAGTTCAAACTCTACGAACTTGTCTGGCAGCGCTTTGTTGCGAGTCAGATGCAGCCAGCCATGTTTGATGCCACCACAATAGACATCGCTGTTGATGATATGGTGTTTAGAAGTGTGGGGCAAACGCTCCGTTTTGATGGATACTTGAAAGTCTGGCCGTTTGCGTCGCAGGAAATGTTGCTCCCGGAGCTTACAAAAGGGGAACAGGTAACATTACTATCAATAATGCCAAACCAACACTTCACCCAACCACCGCCGCGATATAGCGAAGCATCACTCATAAAAACCCTTGAACAATACGGCATCGGCCGCCCTTCTACATATGCTCCTATTATGTCAACACTGGATGAGCGAGGATATGTGACGAGAGGAGAAAAAAGGCAGCTTACTCCAACAGAAATAGGTTTTATAGTAAATGACCTTCTGGTTGAACACTTCCCTAATATTGTTGATGTGCAGTTCACAGCAGAGATGGAAGAAAATCTGGACAAAATCGCTGAAGGAAAAGTGGATTGGACTCCTGTAGTGAAAGACTTTTATGAGCCGTTCGCTGTTCATTTAGAAAAAAAGCTGGAAACAGTAGAAAAAAAAGACATGACCATACCAACGGACGAAGTTTGTAAAACATGCGGAAAACCGATGATTATCAAACACGGGAGATTTGGAAAATTCCTTGCGTGCTCGGGTTTCCCCGACTGCAAAACAACAAAAGCCCTTCCTCCGACTTCCCTTCACATACCCTGTCCCGAATGCAAGGAGGGGGAAATCGTTGAGCGTTATACACGAAAAAGAAAACTCTTCTTCGGCTGCTCACGCTACCCCGACTGTACATATGCTACTTGGAAACGCCCCCAGTCAAGTGAAGAAAAAGGCGACGCCGAACATACGACATAGAGTTGCCTGGAAACCGCATCCATCATACAGTAAGTGATGATGGACCTCACTCGGCAAACACTCGAAAAACGCCTTGAAAAATACCCCGAACAACAGCGGAACTTTATTCTCCTTGCCTACGAAGTGGCTGATAAGTGCCACAAAGATAAAAAGCGAGCCTCGGGAGATTCTTATATCATCCATCCCCTAGCAGTCGCTTTAAACATCATGCGGTTTGGATTTGACGCGTCAACGATTGCCGCGGCGCTACTCCACGACACTATTGAAGATTGCGGCTTTAAACCGGAAACGATACAAAAAACATTTGGTGATAACGTTCGTTTTCTTGTGGAAGGCGTGACAAAACTGAAACATATACGCTATAGCGCCGTACAGAAAAGGGCTGAATCTGTAAGAAAGATGTTTCTGGCTGTTGCAGAAGATATTCGCGTGGTCATCATTAAACTTTATGACCGCCTGCATAATATGCAGACCATTCAATACATCCCTAAAAACAAACAGCAGCGGATCGCTCTTGAAACATTAGAGCTCTACGCTCCGCTTGCGTACCGCCTCGGCATCGGAGAACTGAAGGGACAATTAGAAGACCTTGCGTTCCCCATTGTGTACCCAAAAGAACATGCATGGCTTGTGCAAGAAATCAAAGAACGCATTCCTCAAAGAACTCAATATCTCAAACATCTTATCCCAATCATTAAAAGAGAACTGCAAAAAGAGGAAATCGAAGCGCCCGACATACATATACGAGCGAAACATTATTACAGTTTGTGGAGAAAACTTGTAAAAAATGATATGGATTTCGGATCAATTTATGACCTTGCGGCAGTTCGCATTATCGTGCAGAGCATTGAAGATTGCTATACCGTTTTGGGGATCATACACAAAATCTGGAAACCGCTCCCCGGGCGCATAAAAGATTATATAGCGCTGCCAAAACCCAACGGGTATCAAAGTCTGCATACAACGGTATTTGCAGAGGATGGTAAAATCGTTGAACTGCAAATCCGCACCCACAAAATGCACGAGGAGGCAGAATTCGGAATTGCGGCGCACTGGGCATATGACGAAGCCGGAAAGTCTTCACTGCGCGCAAAAGCCACCGAACAGGAATCCACGCTCATCAAGCAGCTCCAAGAATGGCAGCATACGTTCTCCGATGCAAGCGGCGAAGAATATCTTGAGTCGTTAAAAATTGATTTCTTTAAGAACCGGATATTCGTGCTCACACCAAAAGGCGAGGTCATTGACCTGCCGGAAAGCGCTACACCCATTGATTTTGCTTATTATATACACACCGATATTGGGAACAGGATGATGGGAGCGAAAATCAATGGAAAACTCGTGCCATTCTCATATGAATTACAATCAGGGGACACAGTTGAAATTCTAGTTCAAAAAAACAAAAAACCATCCCCTGACTGGCTCAAATTAGCAAAAACATCTGTGGCGAGATCAAAAATCAGATCCAGCTTAAAACGCGCCGGCATTCAACTCCCGAAGTTTCAGGGATTAAAAAAAGCGCCAAAAGAATTTTTACTGGAAGTGCAGGTGAAAAACAGGATAGGCATGTTAAAAGATATTACCAGCGTGTTTGCGGACGCAAAAATAAATATTACTGTGCTGCACACAAAAAGAGATAATGCTGATTATCCAATTATTTTCTTCCGATGCGCCTCCCCTAAAAAACGCACGTTTAACGATGCACTCGTTGAAATACAAAAAATCAAAGGCGTCATAAACACAAAAGTAACGGAATCTAAACCGTAAAATCTTTTAAGTCATCTATGGTCAACGTGGTGTCGGCCAAAGACGACGCGGCGGAGTCTTTGGTGTTTCCGTCTTGAGCAGTATGTGCATCGCCTGATTCGTCAACAGATGCTTCGTTATGTGCCTCGGTCCTTATTTTCTTAACAATCCCGCCGAGCTCTTCAGACGAGAAAAACTCTATTGCTATCTGTCCCTTTCCCATTCGATCACGGGTAATGAGCACCCTGGTTCCGAGAAAATGACCGAGTTCTTCTTCTGCAAGCTTTGCTTCTTCATCTATGGCGCGCCGAAATTTCCGAGACCGTTCAAGGGCAACACTTCTTGCAAATTGTTCTGCCTCCCTCACAGATAAGTTGCTGGAAATAATATTTTCGTAAAGTTTTTTTTGTTCCTCCTTGTGACCCTCCAGCATTAAAAGAGGGCGGGCATGTCCTTCGGTAATCTTTCCGGCAATGATGCCCTCTTTAAATTCATCTTCCAAGTTCAGCAAACGCAAGGCATTGGCAACAGATTCTCGAGATTTCCCAATGCGAAACGCGATCTCACGCTGGTACATGCCAAATTCCTCCATTAAGCGTTTATATGCCATTGCCCGATCAATGGGGTTAAGATCTTCCCGCTGAACATTCTCCACAATGGCAAGCTCCAGTTTTATCTTGTCGGACTCTTCGCGCCGAACAACGGCGGGAACTTCGCGAAGACCAAGCATAACCGCCGCTCTCCATCGGCGTTCGCCGGCGATGAGCTCGTATTCTACTGCGGTGCCGGTCGGCACTTCCCGTTCAATACGAGAAACGACGAGCGGCTGCAGGATGCCATATTCACGAATTGATGCCGCAAGGTTTTTTAAAGAATCCTCGTTTACACTGTGCCTTGGCTGCATTGGATTAGGTTTAACCTTGTCCGTTTCAATCCAATAGATATGATCGCTTTGTCTTGGACTGTCGCTCATAGCAATATATGTAGGGTAACGTATGAGTATAAAATTGACAAATATCTTCCGCGGTTACGTCAAACTACAACAGCCGCCTTGCACGGCATGGAACACTTGTATATGATGAAATCATAAGGACGGTATCTCTAGACACAAACAATGAAAAAAATCTCTACCATTACACTTTTGTCTGTAGCAGTACTTCTGGCAGCCTTTCCGGCATTTGGAGCAATGCTGAAGACGGGAGAAGAATATACGCTCAACAAAAATGATGCTACGGAAGAAAATCTCTACATCGGCGCCGGCAACATTTCCGTTGCTGGAAATGTTCGTAGAGACCTTGTTGCTGGGGGAGGAAATATTATCGTAACTGGAAATGTTACCGAGGATATACTGCTGGTCGGGGGAGACATTGGTGTTTATGGACAGACCGGACAAGACTTAAGAGTGCTTGGGGGGCAAATCATTGTAGGAAATAATGTAGGACAGGAACTGGTGGGCGCGGGTGGATCTATTCATGTTTTGTCAGGAGTAACGATAGACGGTGATACAATGCTTGCCGGAGGAACTGTGATACTTGAGGGGACAGTAAATCAAAACGTACATATTTTTGCCGGTGAGGTAAAAATCAACGGCTCCATCTTAGGAAACGTTTATGTTGTAACTGACGAACTGACGATCGGAAAAAATGCTTCCATTACCGGAAACCTCATATACAGCGCAGAGGAAGAAGCAACAATTCTTGAAGGCGCAACGATACTTGGAGAAACACACTTCACCAAAAAAGACATCGGGGGCCGCAAGGCCGGGGCAGGTTTTCTCGGATTTATTGGCTTTGTTTCTCTTTTAAAACTCGCGATTGTCCTTACGGCCGGTCTCGTTGCTGTATTTTTCTGTCAAAAAACGTCAAAAGCGCTGGTAGAACAGAGCCTTTCAAACATTTGGATAGAGACCGCGCGCGGTTTTGTTATTTTAGTGGTCATCCCATTCGCCGCATTATTTCTTCTGATAAGCATGCTCGGCGCTCTTATCGGGCTGGCGGTAATATTGATGTATATATTCTTGCTTATCGGCGCGAGCGTATATGCCGGCATCATTTTTGGCGGATGGTTATATAAATACATATGGAAAGATAAAACAATTGAAGTTAACTGGAAAACCGCTTTTCTGGGGATTGTGCTTTTGCATCTGATCGGTTTGGTGCCGCTCGTCGGATGGGTTATCAAACTACTGTTGATGCTCACGGCACTGGGCAGTATTTCCATATACATATACAGAAAAGCACTGACCTTAGGATAAAAAAACACATGGGAAGTCTGATTCCCCCTTTCTCATATATATGCTTCCTTTATACTGGTTTATCAAAAAACCATTACAATCCTTTACCGTCAGGCAACTTTATAAACCAGAGCGCCTTCTTTCGTTGGATTGGTCACTTTCACTGCCACTTCCTCGCCGCTTTTTCCTCTCTCAACAGGTTCATGATTAATCTGCATTGAATCTACTGTCATTTCAAATTCATTGTCCCCTTTTACAATTTTTATGTTGTCTCCAGTGGCGATAGCTCCATCAAGCTTTACCACCGCGACCATGGCTTTATCAAAATAGTGTATGACTTTGCCAATTGGCTGTTCGTCCATAACATTAAAAAATTCACTAATGAAAAGACCTTTAATCGGCATCCCGGAAAGCGATCCGGAACACACATCACGCTTTTTATCATACACATTTTCTAACGTATTTCCAGTGCCCAGACAGTAACGCCGTTTTTAGTGCTTTGCTTAAGCAGTCATGATCACTGCGATAACGCGCGACCCCTCAAAAGCATGGCGTTCACCGCTACGATGACTGTGCTTAATGACATAAACAATGCAGCCAGCGCTGGCTGGAGAAAAATTCCTTTAAAGGCCAATATTCCTGCAGCAAGCGGAATGGCTATCACATTATATCCGGTTGCCCAAAACAGATTTTGGAGCATCTTTACATAGGTGAGACGGGAAAGCCGGATGATTTTTGGAATGTCCCGCGGGTCATCCCTTACAAGGATGATGCCTGCTGATTCTATGGCGACATTCGTACCGGCTCCAATCGCAATGCCGATATCGGCCTGCGTGAGCGCAGGAGCATCGTTGATACCATCGCCAACCATTGCAACCTTCAAACCGCGCCCCTGCAGTTCTTTGACTTTTTCTGATTTTTGGTGAGGTAATACACGCGCAAAGTACTCATCAATACCAAGCTCATCGCTTACCCACTTTGCCACTTCTTCCGAGTCGCCGGTAATCACCGAAACCAGAACCCCAATCTCTTTAAGAGCTTTGACGGCCTCGCGTGATTCTTCGCGGATAATATCAGCAAGAGCAATCGCTCCGAGCAATACCCGATCTTTCAACGCAAAGATTATGGTTTGTCCTTTTTCGCCGGCATCCTGAACCTGTTTTGTAAGTTCCTTCGGAATAGTTATGCCAATGCTATCCAAAAGTGCTGGTCCGCCCACCATAATCTCTCTATCCTCAATGAACGCTTTTACTCCTTTGCCTTTTAACGCCTCAAATCTCTTAGGCTCCGTGAGCGGGAGTCCTTGTTCCTTAGCCTTTGTTACTACAGCCCTTGCAATCGGATGTTCGGAGAAGGCGTCAAGTGAAGCAGCTAATTTCAAAACCTCATCTTTGCTGTGGCCGTTCGCGTTCCAAATTCCTACAACTCCGAACTCACCTTTAGTGAGCGTACCGGTTTTATCAAAAAGCACTATGTCAATCGTTCGCGCAGCCTCTAAAGCAATCCTCTGCTTTACGAGAAAGCCGCTTTGCGCCGCTTTGGTTGTGGAGATAGAAGCAACAAGAGGCACCGCAAGACCCAAAGCGTGAGGACATGCGATTACGAGAACTGCCACCAGACGCGCCACCGCAAAACCAACTCCGGCACCTGCGATAAGCCAAGCAACAAACGTAACGCCACCTCCCATAATCGCGATAACAGTGAGGTAGAAAGCAGCTCTATCGGAAAGCATTTGAAGGCGCGATTTAGATGCCTGCGCCTCGGCAACCAAGCGCATGACGCCGGCAAGAAAGGTTTTCTCGCCGATATTGGAAACCTTAACTTTGAGCGCGCCATCGCCATTGATCGTTCCGGCAATAAGAGTATCACCTTGTTTTTTCGGAACCAGTTTTGATTCTCCTGTGACCATTGACTCATTTACGTCCGAATATCCATCAATAATCGTGCCGTCAGCAGGAATTTTAGCTCCGGGTCTTACAAGCACCATATCATTCTCCCGAAGTTTAGAGAGTGGAATTTTTTCTGTTTTGCCGTCGCGGATCACATCTGCAGTATCCGGAAGCAGTTTAGATAATTCCTTCAGTGCGCCTTGTGCGCCGCTTACCGCGCGCATTTCAAGCCAGTGGCCGAGAAGCATGATGGTTATAAGCGTGGTAAGCTCCCAAAATAAAGCTTCCGCGCCTGCAAATACTGCATACAAACTCCAGAGGTAAGCGGTAGAAATAGCAATACCGATAAGCGTCATCATGCCGGGGAGTCGCGCTCCTATTTCTCTCCATGCTCCAACTAGAAATACCCAGCCGCCGTAGAAAAAAACGATTGAACCAAACGTAAGCGGCAGATACTCCGATCCAGGAAAAGCAGGCGGAGACCACTTGAAAAGTTTCTCGACCACATCTGCATAGAGCACGACAGGGATCGTGAGAACCAGACTCGTCCAGAATTTTCTGAAAAACATAGCGGTGCTGTGCCCGGCATGCTTATCATGCGAACTGTGATTACGGTGACTCATAAAATTTATTCAATATTCCACTTAAATGATCGTCCGGAGACACCACCGACGTTCTTGATTATTAATTCGACATAAAGCGGTGCCGGATCCAGTGCCCCAAACGTCAACACTCCTTCGCGGTGATGACCACCAGGCCCCTGTCCCTCCCAAGAGATTGGTTGATAAGTACTGCCTTCGTTATCTACCAAAGATGTTACCTTTAACAGATCATCATCTAAACTCCCTGAATGAGTATCAAACGCAACAGTAAACTTCCATACTTTTGCGTCTCTCCCAAACTCGATGGGGGTAATGTTAATCGTCACCGGTGGCTGGTCATCGGTTTTGGTTTCCCAACCACCTTGCGATGTGTTTGCAGATTGCTCTGCCGGTTGATGATTGGCTCGCTGCGATTGTTCACGGTTGAATACTCCAAAATAAACAAGAACAATAGTGGCCAAACCAATAATTATGTAAAATAAATATTTCATGTCTCCTTAAATTTAATGACTTTGTTTGTCATATAGAGAATGCCGCCGAGATTAAACAGGAGTCCTACCCAAAACAGCTCAATCTGGTACTGGGCGACAAACGTCACGATACCGACAGTGCCTAAAATAGGGAGCAGATTTGCAAGGTAATGGGTGCAACAGGAGATCATTGCCGCCGTAGATGTAGTACCGGTCACTCCCAAAACTCTGCCCTCGCCGTGCATACCTTTGACGAGGCTTCTTAAATGCGTATATAGCCCGATCTGAATTCCGAAGCCGAGGGCAAGACTTACAATAAAATACCAGAAGTCAAAAAATTGAGCTTGAGCATAGTTCCATCCTGATACCAACGAAAGCACTACGAAATAAACTCCAAGCAGCATAGAGCCTGCTAGGATTCCATATAGAATTGATTTTGCAATGCCACTTGGCATAGTAATTTTTATTTATTTGATAAGGTATACACCTTCATTGCTTTATTTTTATTTTTCATATTTTTTGAGCGTGAAAGAAGTGATTATACCCGTAGCGCACATACATTTTTATTGAAAAACCGTGGTTTTGCAATAACTGTTCCATTTCTTTTTGAACATAATATCTGTGCGCTGACTCTGTTCGTTTGGCAATCCACCCAAAAAATCTTAATAAGGCAGTCTCTCCCGCAACATCAACCAGAAAGAAACTGCCGCCGGATTTTAATACGCGCGCGATTTCGGCAATAGCGCGCTCTTCTTCAAATATATGGTGGAGGGCATCTGAAATAAGCACAATATCAAACATTTTGTCGCGGAAAGGGAGTGCAGCCGCATTACCTTCAGCAATGGTTACGTTACTTAAATTTTTTATTTTATGCCGTGCTCTTAAGACCATTGCTGGTGTTAAATCCACACCGGTAAATTGTGACTTTGGGAATGTTACAGCAAGTCGCCGGACAACCTCGCCAGTGCCGCAAGCAACATCAAGCATCGCCACCCCCTCCAGAAGTATGATACCGGCTTCTTTTGTAATCATGCCGATGACCCGTTTATAAAATGGTTCAAAATATATTCGAAATATTGAGCCGTCATAAAAACCAGAACACCAAGTAAAGAGGTTTCTGTTTTTCCGCTCAAAAGTTGTTTTATCCGCTACTGTCATTTATTACTTTTTCTTTGATAATTTATACACGGAAAGAATTTCCTTCATCGCTTAAAGTACTGCTAACTTACTCTTATATGGAATATCTGGAGCGATATAATTTCGTGCAAGTGAAACCTCAGATCACTTCCATGCCGGCCAACCCTGTGAACTCGCATTAAAATGCTTCTTCCACACGCTGTCGACCAGAGCTGAAGATCCACCATAACTGCTGGGATCCGCACCTGTAAGGGTCTTAAAATTGGGAATCAAAGACAGGTTTTCTTCCTTCCAACGTCGGGCATAGGCAAAGAGCGGGGGGTGGTCAGTATAGGAAGAAATCCCCAATATCTGTAAGGCAAATGCCATTCCCTCAAAACCCTTGTCACAACAGCGACGATACGATTCCATTTTGCTCCCACCACCTGAGGCGTCCACTTTAGACCACTCAGTCGGGTGCAAATGTTCATGCTCGCCGTTGCTCGTCTGTTTTCGAAACAGCACTTTTGCCCCGGTCCAACCCCGCCCTTTCGGAACAATGGTGCTCACGATTTTACTTGTTCCATCACTGGAAAAATAAAACTTATCTCTTGAGCGAGTTTTCATTCTGGAACCCTGATCGCTCAGCGCATTATGGGAGTCTTTGAAAAAATTTAGGATGTCGGGATCATTGAGGAGATGACCCGCAAACAAAACCGGGTAGTAATAAAACGAGCTATCACCATGCCCAATTTTATGTGTGAAGTAATCGTCCATCCCTCGCTGAATCATATATGCGATGAGGGATCGCTTCTCAACCTTGGGCAAATCCAGGAGTATAAAAACAGCCACATCCGAGTAATAAGAGGTAATCTCTTCGTGATAATCAAGAGTATTCGAGGGGTGCAAATCCCGTCCTGACCACTCTGTCTTATGCATCAACCATGGTGCTTTGATCACGTTCAGCAGACCCGCTCTTTTACTGCTGGAGGGAAGCGTAATACCGTCAGTAGAGAGTGTTGGGATCAAATTGAAATCGACGTTTTGAATGTCATAAAGCGGTTTTTCAGAACCGACAAAAGGTGGCCTAAGCGAAAGCCGTGGCGGAACGCCAGATAGGACCGTCAAAACCTCGGCTGAATGAATAGCGGTTGAGGCAATTCTTTCACAATGTCCAAGAGGGCTTAGGATACCAGGGAAATCCTCTCCGTTGTATTTTGTAGTACAGTTCGCATGATCCAAACGCGAACTGACCGCTTTAACGACACTGCTTCCGTGGGAGATTTTCGATGGGATGGGCAGTAGTAAATTTGTCGTAAATCCCGAAACATCGCCGTCATAGGCATGCGACCCACTTGTCTGTGGGTTAAGCATGACTCCATTATTTTGATTCGAGTAATCGGGCGTGATTCTCGTGATCGTAACAGGACCAACTACCCAATGTCCGCCCGTAAGAAAACGTCCGCTTTGATAGGCCTTATCAAAATAAAATGTCACTTCACCTTGGGTAATAGAACTTCTCATTGAGATCGCGGGATCAAAATCGTACGGCCAGTCCCCGTCTACTATGGGTGGCTCTGGGGTTGATTTTGGGTGAACAACCACATTGACAGTGGCAGCACCAGTTAAACCGTCATTATCAGTCACTGTGAGTTTATAGGAGTGGGCCGATCCATCCGCCACCTGCGTGACTGTCTGTTGAACGGCCGTACCTATACTGATTCCAGTTTTCTCCCATCGGTAACTTTTAACACTGCCATCGGGATCAAAGGACCCTGCCCCATCTAAAGTAATGATTTCGGATCCATTCCCGTCACTGTCTGTAACTGATGATGGAGCACTAATGACCGCTTGCGGAGGTTGTTTTGGCGAGCAGTTTGAAGGATTGGCGCTGGTACAAGTCCATCCCGATTCCACCGCACAGCTTACGCTGCAGCCATCGCCTGATCTCATGTTTGCATCGTCACATGTTTCTCCCGATTCAATAACTCCGTTGCCGCAGACTGGAGAAGGGATGTTGCGGCATTGGGTGGTGTTCAGTGTGCAGTTTGCATAACAAGACACGCCGCCTTCGTCGTACCCGAGATTCTGGCAGGTGTTCCCTCCCATATTCGATCCATCGCATGTTTCTCCCGCCGCGCTTTGGATCACCATATCTCCGCAAAATTCCCTCGGGATGCAGGCGCTGAAACTG
>Ga0209542_10000260_pt1 | contig 131121 bp, 147 predicted proteins | sample RifCSPhighO2_01_FD_184028 | JGI IMG/M metagenome (GOLD analysis project Ga0209542, IMG submission 184028) | Soil microbial communities from Rifle, Colorado - Rifle CSP2_plank highO2_0.1 (SPAdes) (version 2) | ecosystem: Environmental > Terrestrial > Deep subsurface > Rock core/Sediment ... | reverse complement strand
AGGCGAGCGATTCCTTCAACAGCGATTTTGCGGGGCAGAATGCCTTCGACAATAATCTGGGTACGTCCTATAGTAGCCAGTACTTCAGTACCGACCAGAACGATAGAAACGCGTTCATCGCAGCATGGGTCAATAATGGGCCGGTTACCGTCTCGCAAGTCACGCTTACTGCGCGCATGTACAACAACGCTCCAACAGGGTTCCCTGTGCGCTACTCGATAGCATTCACTTTGCCGGATAATTCAGCCTGGGTATCAGCAGGTGAATTTACCCAGCAGCCGGACAGCAGCGGCGTCGTGCATATCACCCTCGGGCAAAGCTATACAACGCACGGTATCTTAATCCGTCCGATAACGATTGGCACGGATCCAGGCGGCGGTCATTACTTCCAGTTAGGGGAGATCGAAGTGCGGTAGAGAACTAGAAGACATCATCGCGTCGAGGAAGTAAGAGCCTCTCTCCACTCGCATACCTCGACAGTGTCCGCAGGCATGTCATGCTGTAGGTATTACCACTAGGGGCTTATTCTCTATGCTTAAAAAAATCGCGTTCGCAGGTGTCGGCATCGCACTACTCGCTTCTCCGCTCCTTGCTTCGGCAGATACATTGAGCGACTTACAAACACAAATCGCGGGCTTGCTCGGACAGCTCAAGCAATTACAGACACAGCTCGGGCAGACGCAGGGAGCAAATCCCACGACAAACAGTGGGGGAGGTGTCGGAATCGCTGTTCCGGCTTCTCTGTATCCTGTCGACCCAATCTCTATCTGTCCCGCGTTCAGGCGTGTTCTCGTGTACGGCGTAAGAGGAGACGACGTGGTTCAACTGCAAAAATTCCTTGTTGCTCAGGGACTGCTCTCGGATGACTCCGCGACGGGATTCTTCGGCCGGATGACGGAAGCTGCCGTGCAGAAATTGCAGGCCGCAAACGGCATAGTTTCTTCCGGTGACCACGCGACGACCGGTTGGGGAGCCATCGGCCCCGCGACCCGTGCGTGGATTGCGCGCTGGTGCAACGGCAACAGCCGAAACTTCTCCGCCTCACCGCGCTCGGGCCCTGCGCCACTCGCTGTCTCGTTCTCCGCGTGGGGTGGCAAAGATGACGACTACTCAATTGATTTTGGAGACAGCTCAAACGGCGCGATGACGCGTGGCCCGATGGCCGCTTGTGCGGAGTCCCAGTCGTACCCGACGAATGTACGTTGCGGCAAGTACTCATACAGCACTTCGCATACCTACACCGCAAACGGGACCTACACCGCAAAGCTCATGTACCAACCGCCCGCGCCGCCATGCAACGCTCCGGAGGGCGCGGCGTGCACGATGGTATTGCCGCCCTCCCGGGTCGTGGGCACTGTGACGATACGAGTCGGGGTAGAGGCTCCTTCGTGCCCCATCTACTCGCCGCCGCTGTGCAACGCAAACGAGCAGTTGGTCGCAGGCGACATTGGCTCTGACGGCTGTCAGCGTGGCCCCCGTTGCGTTCCAAAGACCCCGACGTCCGGCGCGCCGGTCATAAACGGTATTGACGGACCCGCATCACTCGCAGTCGGTCAGCAGGGGACATGGACAGTCCACGCGTCCGTTGCAAACGGCGGGAACACAAATCTTCGCTACTCGGTGATTTGGGGCGACGACGGCGTGCTCGACCAACTCAATGCATTCGCGGGCAACACGACATCCGCGCTTCAAACATCGGGTTCGTTCACACATGCATACGCAAACGCCGGTACCTATCGGCCGACATTCACCGTTTCCAATAGCGCGGGAAGCGCGCAGACGAGCGCAAGTGTAAGAGTCGGCGGAAGCGACGATGACGATGGCGGGGGTGGTAGTGATACGTTCTCCGCCTCACCGACTTCCGGTACAGCGCCGCTCGCCGTCATTTTCAGGTCAAACATTGTCAACGGACTCGATGCATACACGATTAATTTCGGTGACGGGACAAACGGTAATTGGCAAAACAATTGTCAGACCGGATACGGTGCGTGCGGCCTGCCGACTGCCACGCACACCTACACTGCAAATGGGACTTACGCGGCGACACTCTATCAGCACATCGGGGGGCCGAGTGGTCCCGACCAGCTAGTCGGCACAGTGACGATTACGGTCGGCGGCGGTAGCACGAGCTCTGGCACCTTTACCGCCACGCCGAAAACGGGCGCGCCGCCCTTGATGGTCACGTTCACGGGCGTGGGCAACAACATTTCCTTTGGGGATGAAGGGCCGACGTTCATCGCGAGCGGCAACGGCTCGCTTGGTACGATGACGCATGTGTATCGCAGTGGCGGCGAATACACCGCTACGAGCGACGGACGGTCCGTGAATATTTCGGTAACCCCCGATAAACTCGCTGATTGGAGGAGTGCCTTCGGCGGCGCGAATGCTTCTTCAAACTTGTGCGTGTATAACAACCGGACATACCAGTCCGGCACGTCAGCCGACGTGCCCGTGTGGTCGTGCGGCACATTTGCCGACTACAGAAAATGCGGCGGGGCGATAGCGCAAGGAGCAACGGGTCCAATCATCACAGAGAAGTATTCCTGCAGAAGCGGCCAATGGTTCGACTCGAACAATATTCCGCTCGAGAGTGAATTGGTGAACGCGACCTCCTGCTTGGCTTCCGACGGCGTGACCGCGGTCGGCAATGGGCAGTTTATCGCATATGGGTTAGGCGCGATTGGGTTCGCCGACTTGAACACTTTTGGCAGGCGAATACCGACGATGAAGTGCGACAACGGAAAGTGGCTCAGCTGCGATGCCTACGGCAACAATTGCACGCAGGCAAGTGCCGATACGAACGCAAATCTTGCGAGCGCACTCTCCGCGCTTGAGTCGGCACTCAAGGCGCTCATCGGGAAGCTCGGGCAATAAATACAGTGCGGTGAGTAGAAGACCTGCGCTGCGGGCCGTGCACATCCGCATCTTCTGAAACGGAAAAACAATGTACACTATCGGTATGATGAAGCGTTCCTACATCGTTCTCACGGGTGCGGTCGTCGCTGTTGTACTGATAGGCGGAGCGATCGTGCTTACCAGAAATTCTTCACCCGTAACATCGACAGAGAAACCGCACGTAGTACCACCGATTGAAAATCGCGTCACGACACTTGATGCGCTCGGAGAAAACGGCGCCAATGCCTCAACCTCCGTGCAGACTTCGGAGAAGAAGCTGCAGGTGCTCGAAACGTTGTCCGAACAAAACGCATCGTCCCAAAATACGACAACATCATCCTCGCAGCCGACCACGGGTTCTTCATCCGCCGCTCCCGACACGTCCGAAAAGTTGAATGTCCTCCAATCGATGCGCGGACAGTGAGGTGTGCATAATTATGTCGCGCGGGCAAGACGGGATGTTACGATACTCATACATGCGCCGGATTCTTCTCACTTCACTTACCGCACTCGCCTTTCTCGCACCGATTGCTGTTTTTGCGTGGACAGGCCCTACGGCGACGGCGCCGAACGGCAATGTACCCGCTCCGATTAATGTCGGCTCGTCCGACCAGGTCAAGAACGCAGGACTCGGCGTCAACTACCTCGCGGTGTTCGGCAACATTCTCCTCTCCGGCGTCGGCAACTATCTCAACTTCGGTTCCACAGCAGGGACGTCCGGGTATGGTATCCGTGACAATGCCGGCGTCCTCGAGTTCAAGAACTCGGGTGGAACATGGGGCTCGCTCCAGAGCATCATCTACAGCTTCGGCGCTGCGGGACCTGCAGGCCCCGCCGGGCCGCAAGGCCCAGCGGGTCCGGCGGGTGCGACCGGTGCAACCGGACCGCAAGGCCCCGCCGGCTTCGCCGGTTCGGGAACCGCCGGCAGAATACCCCGCTTTACGGGAGCGACGACCCTCGGTGATTCTTCCATCTCAAGCGACGGCTCAAGTGCGACGGCCAACGGCAATTTCTATACTACAGGCGGCATCTACGACGGCTCGACGGGTTTGTGGACGAGTCAGTTGCGCTTGAGCCAGCAGTTGGGAGCTACATACGCGGTGGTGACGAACGGGTGTGGGGGTGAAATTGCAAGTGATGCAAGGCAAGGTTGCGGTACGTTTGGAAGCGGCGGCACGGCTTCCTCGGTCGTGACATGCCCCAGCGGGTCCGTGATGGTCGGTTTCGATCCGACGGCCTCGGTCAACTACATCGTCTACGGTTACGCCTACGGATACACCAATACCTTGTATTGCCGGCAGATACTCTATTAATGAATATATATGGTTGACCTCAAGAAAAATATTCTGTTTGTCCCCTCGATTCTGATATTCCTTGCCGCACTGATTTTCGCGTGGGCGGTCACGGCGCAACGCGCGCCGCAATCGGGAAGCTCCGCACAAAATGCGCCGTCCGTACAAGTGCAAGCGCAGCAACAGCTGCCCGCGGGTGCGCCGAATCCGGCGGATTCGCTGCCTCAGCTTAGTGCCGCAGCGGTCACCGGAAAAATAACGGCGGTAGAAGCTGACGCGGTCACCATCCAAGCCGGAGTGCTCGGCGGGCAAGCGGCACCGACCGCAACGTTCCAAATCGATGCGAAGACGGTACTGTACAAACGGGGAGCGTCGAAAGATCCGGCTGTATATAAAAAAGAGATGAACGACTTCTTGGCCAAGCTCGCGTACGCCGACCCTGATTCTCCGAACATCTACCGCGCTCCCGACCCATACGAACATGCCGCGCTCCAGCTTTCAGACCTGAAGACGGACACGCTCGTCGCTATTACGCCGAGCGCCGATAATCTGGAAACAGCCGCGACGATATTCGTCGCCGCGCAGCTTTGAGAAATCAAATACTATGAGACTCGCAGGGTGTCAGTGGAGGGTGCTCGTCGTCCTCGCATCGTGCGTTATGCTCGTAGCGCTCCTCTTTCTCTTTGGTCCTCGCAGCGTTCTCTCTCAGCAAAATGGCGGCACGGTAATAACCGGCTGGGCGTGGAGCGATACCGTTGGGTGGATAGATCTCAATTGCGCCAACACGAATTCGTGCGGCGTGCATAATTTCGGGCTTGCTGTCGCACAGAACGGTGACATATCGGGCTACACATGGAGCGACAACATTGGTTGGATATCGGCGAACAACTCCGACCTCTCCGGATGTCCGTCGGGTGCATGCAAGGCCAAGCTCTCGGGCAACAATCTGCAGGGTTGGATGAGAGCGCTCTCGGCTGACGGCAACAGCTGGGACGGCTGGATATCGCTCTCCGGCTCCGGCTACGGCCCGACGGTCTCTAGCGGGAATTTTTCCGGCTATGCGTGGGGGAGTGATGTGGTCGGGTGGGTGGATTGGTCACGGGCGCACACGACATTCGGCCAGTGCGCCGTATCGTATTCATGTTTCGGGCAAGTCATTCAGCAGACCGACACTTCCTGCAACGTAACCAACGTCACCACGTGTACTGCGCCAGCTTTTTGTTCCGCCGGCTCGTCTGTTTGTCTGTATCCCGAGGTACAATATGCGCCGTCAGGCCACCTCACCGTACAACCGGCTATCGTCCCGATGGGCTTTTCGTCTCATGTGAGATGGAATGTGACAAATGTTACCGGCTGCACCGTTACCGGTACCAACGGCGACACGTGGACGATAGCGGGTAGCGCCGGCAACGGCTGGACAAGTGCCAGCCCATCAGGCGGCGAGACGACGAGCAACATCATGGCGCAGACCACCTATACACTCACCTGTACCGGGCTCGATGGTACACATCCGGAATCGGAGAGTGCGACGGTCAACGTTTTGCCGATATTCCAGGAGGTCTAGAGCGAGCCGCGCTTGACGCAGAAGTGCACTCTGATACTATGTCCCGACGCACGCCCAGTGCGTATTATTTTGCCTCGTTTTATTTCCGTGCGGCGTAGCGACCCGCGAAAAGCGGAGTAGAGCGGCAAAAAATCACAGCTGGGCACCGAGGCACCGCCTCACTCGCGTTGGCGTTAGCAAATTATTATTCGCATCAGCTACGGGCTACCGGCTACGAGCTGTAAGCTATTAAAAATATGGCAGGAGAATTTAACCGTACGAAGCCGCACGTGAACGTCGGCACCATCGGTCACGTTGACCACGGCAAGACCACGCTCACCGCGGCAATCCTCACCGTCCTCTCGAAGGCCGGCGAAGGATACTCGGCGACGGTCAAGGGAGTCGATGACATCGACAAGGCGCCGGAGGAAAAGGCGCGCGGTATTACCATTTCGCTCTCGCACTCCGAGTACGAGACGCCGAAACGTCACTACGCGCACGTCGACGCTCCCGGTCACGCCGACTACATCAAGAACATGATTACCGGCGCGGCCCAGATGGACGGCGCAATCCTCGTGATTGCAGCGTCCGACGGCGTCATGCCCCAGACACGCGAACACGTGCTTCTCGCGAAGCAGGTGGGCGTGCCGAAGATGATTGTGTTCCTCAACAAAGTCGACCAAGTGGACGACAAAGACCTCGTGGACCTCGTCGAAGAGGAAGTCCGCGACTTGCTCGAGAAGCAGGGCTTCGACGGCAAGAACGTTCCGGTTATCCGCGGTTCGGGCCTCAAGGCGCTCGAAAATCCGGCGCTCGGCAACGAGTGGTCCGACAAAGTCATGGAGCTCGTGAAGGCACTCGATGAGTACATCCCCGAGCCGGTCCGCGAACTCGACAAGCCGTTCCTCATGGCTATCGAAGACGTTTTCTCTATCGAAGGCCGCGGTACTGTGGTGACCGGTCGTATTGACCGCGGCATCATCAAGGTGGGCGAGGAAGTCGAAATCATCGGTCTCAAAGACACCGTGAAGACCACGGTCACCGGTGTGGAAATGTTCAACAAATCACTCCAGCAGGGTCAGGCCGGCGACAACGCAGGCGTGCTCTTGCGCGGAACCAAGAAAGACGACGTGCACCGCGGACAAATCCTTGCCAAGCCTGGGTCCGTCAAGCCGCACACGGAATTCGAGGCCGAAGTGTATATTCTCAGCAAGGAGGAAGGAGGCCGTCACACGCCGTTCTTCTCCGGTTACAAGCCGCAGTTCTACGTCCGTACGACAGATGTCACCGGCGAGGTGACGCTCAAGGAGGGCGTGGAGATGGTGATGCCGGGCGACACCGTGACCTTCAAGGTCAAGCTGGTGAGCCCGATTGCCCTCGAAGAGCAGATGCGTTTCGCCATCCGCGAGGGTGGCAAGACGGTCGGCGCCGGCGTCGTGACCAAGATTGTTGCTTAATTTTCTCTCCAGAAAATTGCAAAGTGAAAGCCCCGGCGTTGCGCCGGGGCTTTTGCTTTTCGTGTTTTGAAACGGTCAGGTCTTCGGGCCGAGCCAGCGCTCGACGAACTCGCGCGTGCGCACCCACCGGTACGCGTCGATTTCGACACAGTCACTTTCCCCGCGGGGGTAGCCCCAGTCGAAGACTGCGACGACGTTTTCACGAGCGCCGAGCGGCTCTTGGCGGAAATACGCATTTCCTTTCCTGCCGTCGGGGCCGACGCCGAATGCTTTCACCTCGTACATCCACGACCCGTCAGAGCGGACGAGAAGTCCCGAACAGCTGTCACGCTCTATGGAGTTCAACAGAAGACAGAGAACGACGCCGGGTGCATATGCCCGCAGTTCGGCTGCGCACTCCTCGTACATTCCCGCAACAGCACGGGTGCCTACGACGAGCAGACGCTCAAGAGGCTGGCCCAGTATTTTGCACTGGTGACTGAGCGCAGACTCGAGGGCAGGTAGTGTGTAGGCGTTGCCGTACCTCGCCCCATGCCTCCACGCATCTGTGAGAGCGGAGTGCACGGCGTTGAAATCGAGCTTAGTGATGATGTCAGGCATTTCGCCCTCCCAAATGGAACCTCGGACAATAAAGCTCTTTTCGAGCTTGAAAGTCAAGCCGCTCGCCGCTCAGCATTTCTTCATGTTCGTGCTCTATACTTTAAGAACTTAACAAGTAGACAAAAGAGATATGAAAAAATACATGGCAGTGTTTCTGGGTACGCCGAAGAAGATGCAGGAGTGGAAGCCCGACGAAGCGACGATGAAGCAGGGAATGGAGGCGTGGAGTAAATGGGCGACCGACAATGCGAAATCTATTGTCGACATGGGTTCGCCGCTCGGCAAGACGAAGCGCGTCGACAAGAATGGTATTTCGGATACCAGCAACGAGATGGGAGCGTGGACGGTCGTACAGGCGGAGTCGGCCGAAGAGGCCGCGAAACTTTTTGAGAATCACCCGCACTTCACGATTTTCCCCGGCGAAAGAGTCGAGGTGATGGAATGCCTCCCGATGCCCGCCTAGCCAGTCGAGGCTGGCCGAAGATGTAACCGCATCTCTATGAAAGCACGGGTCACTCTCATCACGCTCGGCGTCGACGACCTTCAGCGGTCGCTAACCTTTTACCGTGCGCTCGGTTGCAAGTCGGATGGAATCGAGGGAGAGAGCGATGCGGAAGGTGGCGTTGTTTTCTTCAAGCTTGAGAACATGCGCTTCGCGCTGTGGGAGAGGAAAAGTATCGCGAAGGACTCAGGAGTTCCGTACGAATCCGACCCGACCCTTCGACTTCGCTCAGGGCAAGCAGAATTCATGCTCGCGCACAACGTCGGCTCGAAAACGGAAGTGGACACTGTGATGGCGGAAGCGAAAAAAGCGGGCGCAAAAATCCTCAAACCCGCCGCCGATGCTTTCTGGGGCGGTTACACGGGCACCTTCCAAGACCCCGATAGTCATCTCTGGGAAGTCGCGTGGAACCCCGCCTGGGAAGCAGAAGACGCCCAAAAAACGGCTTAAAAACCGCAAGATTCAGCGTCCCGGCCTACGAATGAAAATCTCCTAATCCCAATACTTAGGTCTAGACCTAAGTATTGGGATATCCGAAGTACACGTCGTTTTGTTGAGGAAAAGAAAAGGGAGGAAAAAAGAAGAAAAGGTGTCAGGAGTCTTTTGTTCGGTATTCAAGCGGCTTGTGCAGGCAGGCGGGGCGGGATGATTGACAAGTCGTTGGCTTGCCGACACAGTGGCCGTTAGTTGAGCGATGAATGTTGCGGGAGGCAAACATGAGGGGATATTTTAGGGTAGTTGTAGTCATCTTCTTGCGATCCCAAGAATTCTTGAAATATTGCGCGTACCTATTCGTTACCTATTTCGGCATCGTGTGTGCGGCATGTGTAGCATTCATGCTCGGTCTCTTTGCCGTTGCGGCGTGGCGATATGGCGGACTGTCGGGTGACCTGACGAAGCTGGCGCCGTTCTTTGCGACACTGGGCGCGTTTCTCGTTGCGGGCATCCTGTGCTTCGTCGCACGTCGGCGCATCCTTCGTGCTTGGCCGGAGGTCGCAAACCGGAAATAGGTTTCTGCGGCGCGAGGCGGTCATCCATCGGGGTGACAGCCCGCTTCTTTTGCGCAAGAAGTTTTATGGGCCAGTGGTATTCTTGAGATATGGTGCTACCTCTAGAGAAAACATTTTTGCCAAATAAATATCTCGGTCTGTCGGTAGAGAAACCGGCGATTCCGGATTTTGTGCGCAAGGCGGCAGAGCAGAACGGATTGCAGGAGAAGCCCGAAGTTCACATCAGCGTGATGGTTACGAAGAACGCGATGCAGATGTGGCACGCAGCAGGCACAGAGAAAGTCCAGTCTGTCGAAGAGCTTTTTAATAGCGGCGAGTGGGATTACACGTTTACCGGTGAGTACTTCTTGCACGAGAGAAAGTACACAAGGCAGGATTTGACCGCGAACGGATACGCCGAAGATATCCCCGAACACACGCGACGTACCATCGTGCAGAAAGTGCTCCTGCCGGACCTGCCTGTTTTCTATGCGAGGGTCAATGAAGTGCTCGGCATTTCGCTTCCTGTTCCGGTACCGCATGTCACACTTTTTGCGTGGTCGGACTATGCGCCGTTCAGGACGCGGGGCATCGGCATTAATTCCACTGAAGAGTTTAAGCAATTCACGAAGAAACGCCTGGTTGCTTGAGAGTTACATAGACATTCCCTAGCACTTTTTGCCGGAATGCTGTAAGTTCTCTCGATGTCAGCCAGTGAAATCGTCGTCCGGTTCGAAAAGGTTTCATTCGAACGCGGGCACAACAAACCCATTCTCGATGAGGTGAGTTTTTCTGTACGTCGCGGCATGAAGATGACGCTCATGGGACAAAACGGCGCGGGAAAGAGCACGATGTTCGGCCTCATTACCGGCATTATCGAGCCGGAATCGGGGAGTATTCACAATGCGCACGGCATCTCCATTGCGGCAGCGCGGCAAGTCATCCCGCGCGCGGAGCTCGCGCTCACCGTGCGCGGATTTTTCCAGAGCATGTTCCCGAACAAAGTGTATGACATCGACCCGCGCATCGACGAGGTGCTCGAGGTGGTGAATCTCAACGCGCCCGTTCGACAAGCTCAGGGCAAGCCACATGAGCGCCTCGTATCCTCGTTTTCCGGCGGTCAGCAGGCGCGTCTCCTGCTCGCATCGGCGCTTATCCAAGACCCCGACCTGCTTCTACTCGACGAGCCGACCAACAACCTCGACAAAGAAGGCATCGCGCACCTCACGAAATTCCTTGTCGACTACGACAAGACGGTCATCGTCATCTCCCACGACGCCGACTTTCTCAACGCATTCACCAAGGGCGTGCTGTATCTCGATGTGCATACGAGAAAGGTGGAGCAATACACCGGCAATTATTTCAATGTTGTCTCGCAGATTACCGACCGCATCGAAAAGGAAAATATGAAAAACGCGCAGCTTGCGAAGACGGCGCAGGCGAATAAAGAGCAGGCCAATGTCTTTGCGCACAAAGGCGGACAGCTACGACTCGTCGCCAAGCGCATGCGCGCCAAGGCGGAGGCGGCGGAAGAGGCCATGGTAGATGTACGCCGCGAGGACAAAACGATAAAAAACTTCACCATTCCGTGTCAGAGCGGTCTCACCGGTGAGTTGTTGCATATCAGCTTCTACAAAACCATCCGCAACCACAAGGCGGTCGTGAAAAAGAAGAAGCTTTCGCTCAAGAAAAATCAGCACCTCTTGCTCACGGGTCCCAACGGCATCGGCAAATCCACATTGCTCGAATCACTCGCGAGCGGCGATGCGGAAGGTGCGAAAATCGCCGAGGGCGTGAAGGTCGGATACTACCGGCAGGATTTTTCGAACCTCGATTTCAGCGCGACGGTCCACGACGAGCTCATGCGCGCGATGGAGCGGCCGTTTGAAGAGACGATGCGTGCGGTCGCGGCGAGCTTTCTCATCACGAGCGAGGTTATTCACAGCACCGTCGGGCATCTGTCGGAAGGGCAGAAGGGGCTCGTCGCATTTGCACGGCTCGTCTTGATGAAGCCGGGGCTCCTCATCCTCGATGAGCCGACCAACCACATTAATTTCCGTCACATTCCCGTCATCGCAGGGGCACTCAATGCGTACGAGGGTGCGATGATACTGGTTTCGCACGTACCGGAATTTGTCGCCAAAGTCCGGATTGACGATACGCTCGATTTGAGCAAATGAACCGGCGGGGTAGGATACCCCGACGTAAAGTCGGGGTCCCGACCGCATCGCGCGTCGGGATTGCGTTTTTTGTGGCTTTGGTGCATACTCTGCGGGTTCTATGACAGCGGAAAAGACGATAAAGAAGCGCGCCAGTCGCGCCAAAGTCGCCAAGAAAACCGGTGATGCCGTTGCCGCTGCGGGTTCGACTCGTTCACCGCAAGCAACTCCTCGTGCGAAAAAAGCGGCTGATTCCGTGCACCGCCTGCGCATCCGCGTTCGTGCCTACGAGCACGGCGTCCTCGATGGCGCGGTCAAGCAAATCATCGACGTCGCCGCCCGTCACAATGCGACCGTCGTCGGCCCCGTTCCGCTTCCCATTGATATCAAAAAATACACGGTCAACCGCGCGTCGTTCATCGACAAGGATTCGCGCGAGCAATTTGAGATGCGCATCCACAAGCGCATGATTGATATTCTCAATCCGGAAGGGAAGGTGATTGAGGCTTTGACGAATATCGATTTGCCCTCGGGCGTTTCTATAGACGTGAAAATGATGTAAGTCCTTCGAGTGGCGCTCGTTCTACGTCGCCGGTAACGAGATGCTCGGCCGGTAATCTCTTTGGCCGTCGCTATCTGCCGCTGCTGCGGCAGCGCTGAATCTCGTCGCCGACGCGACTGCGAACACGGCAAAAGAGATTGCCGGCGCTCGCTTGAGGTTGGTGAAATACAATATACACACATCGCCGCCCCAGAGGGGCGGCGGTGTCTTTTCATGCAGTACACTATAGAGGATGCTTCACGACCACCCGACCCGCACACTCCTCATTGCATTGGCGGCTCTTCTGTTCGCGGCGATTCTCGTGTACTTGTTTGCCATGAACTACGTATCGCTCCGCAGAGTCGCTGCGCCGGCTACAACGACGAATGTACCCACACCCCGAGACTATGTCACCGCACAAAAAGGTTTTCAGTATCTCGTCTCGTACACGGACAACGGGTTTGCACCGCCGGCACTCTCTGTGGGGGAAAATGAAACCGTCCGCTTCACCAACAACTCAAACAATCCGTTACGACTCTCGCTTGAGAATGCACAGGTGACATCCCTCAACCACGGCGAATACTACGAATACACCTTTGCCAACGCAGGCACATTTGCGTATTCCGACAGTATTAGCGAAATGACCGTGACGGTCAAATGATATGAAAACGATACCTGTTCGCATCATCATCTCGCTTGTCGCAGTCGCGATGGTGGTCGCTTTGTATAGTGCTGTGCACGCGGATTCAATAAGCTTCGGCACGCCATACTGGGTCACGAGCAATTGGAGCAACAGCACCAGTCCGCCTCGCGGTGCGCAAGCGAGTCCAAACAACGACGGCATTGCATGCCCCGGCGGTTCCGTCCAGACGGGTTGGCGTATCATCGTGGACTCCGCGAACGGCTCATCGCCATACTCCGGGTCTGAATATGGCACTCAGTGCCGACAGCCGTCATTAGCGGTTACGACTGGGGCACGCACTTGGGTCACGAGCAACTGGAGCAACAGCACCACTCCGACTTACGGCGCGCGAGCGAGTAACAACGATGGTATTACGTGTCCCGGTGGTTCCATCCAGACCGGCTGGCGTATCGTTGCAATTGACCCCGGCATGGGGGTGTACGAATACGGCACGCAATGTCAACCGCTCGTTTCGTCTATTACGCTCGACACACCATACTGGGTCATCAGCAACTCGAGTAGCGGTAGCACACCAACCGGCGCGCGAGCGAGTTCCAACGACGGCATTACCTGTCCAAACGGCTCCGTGCAGACCGGTTGGAGAATAATTTACACGAGCTGGAATGATGCCTATGCACCCGAAGGGTCGGGCGGTGGTTACGACTCCTACGAATACGGTACCCAATGCCGCCCAATCAGCTCGACAGTGATACCACCTCCGCCCCCGCCGCCGAGTTCTTGCAACACCAACACCGCCATCTATAACACACCGGGAAGTTACACATTCACCGTGCCGCCGGGTGTCACGCAGATTCGCACCGTTGCAATCGGAGGAGGAGGAGGCGGCGGCGCGGGTGCCGGCGGATGGGGTAGCGGAGGTGGCGGAGGATGCGGAGGCGCTCTCACAGGCGGCACCATGACGGTTACTCCCGGTCAGCAGATTACGCTACAAGTTGGCTCCGGAGGCGCTGGCGGCAATGGCATTGATCAATGTCCTATCGCAGGGTTCCCTTGGTGTGGTACGTACTCGCCGGCGGAAGACGGCTCGCCGGGTGGGGATTCCCGTATCGGTACGTTTGTTGCAAGGGGAGGAAGTTGGGGGCGTACCGGATTTTATAATCTCTACAACCAGCATGCCGGAGGGACCGGCGGCGGCTCAGGCGGCGGCGGCGGCGGCAACGGCTGGCCAGGCTTTTACGGACAGCCCGGATGGGGCGGCACTGCCGGAGGGCAGACAAATAGTCAGGGCTCCGGCGGGTACTGCACCGGTGACGGGTGGAGTATTGACCCGGGTTCATTCATCAAAAAAGTGTCGTATGCGGCCGGCGAGGGAGGATATGCCCCGCCTCCGCGCCGCCCGGGCATAAATTTCTACGGACCGGGCAATTACGTTTACTGGGGTGGAGGCGGCGGCGGCGGTCTCGTCGTCAATGGTTTTCCCACCAGAGGCGGCGATGGGCAGAGTAGTCCGGGGAACGGCGGAGAAGGGTACGGCGCAGGCGGTGGCGGTTCGAATCTCGACAACAAGGGCGCTGGAGGCGCAGGTGCATCGGGGGCAGTATATATAGAGTGGGATGGAGGAGGGGCAAACTCTTGCACCCTTTCTTGCTCCGTCACCTTCGACCAGAACCCTCTCACGACCGGCTCGACGGTCATGCGCTGGACCTCGACCGGACTTACAGGATCCAGCGACACGTTCCTTATTAACGGCGTCGGCTATGTCGGCGCTTCCGGTGCTGCTCAAGTACACTTTGCAGGCGATTACTCCGGCACGGTCACCAATGTGAGTGGCACCATGACCTGTCCTGCGACTCTTACCGCCAGCTCTTGCAGCTCGTCCGTGCAATACTGCAACGCGACCACCGGCAACCTCGTAAACAACTGCGGCCAGACGACCACCACCTGCCCGTACGGCTGCTCCACACAGACCAACCGGTGCCACACCACCTGCCAACCGAGGAACGTCTGCAACGCGGACGGCACCAAGGTCGTGAACAGCTGCACCGGCGCAGTGGTCAAAGACTGTTCCCGCACCGGTCAGATGTGCGTGGCCGGTCAATGCATCAGTCCTCCCATCGGGTTTGAAGAATTCGACGCAACCAACGTCTCGGGCAATACATTCAGAGCCACCGGCCACCTGCAGGTCGCACCCTCGCTCGTGAAAAAAGGCGACACCACCCGCGTCTTCTGGAACGTCGCCCACGCCGCCTCCTGCACGGTACTCGGCAGTAACGGCGACGGCGCACTCGGAAGCGGCACGGGTATCTGGAACATGTTCTTCTCCGGCGTCACGGGCAAAACTACAAGCGCCATCATGGCCAAGACCACCTACACCCTCCTGTGCCGCTCACTCGAAGGAGCAACACCCCCGACCGTCCAGGAAACAGCGACGGTGAACGTCTTGCCGAGTTTCCAGGAGCTTTGATGTTGTTCACATACACTGAATGCGCGGCCGCACCAAGCGGCCGCGCTTGGTATACTTCTTGTATGAAAATGCTCTCACTCCGTTCGCTACAAGGACTCGTTGTACTGGGTATTTTTTTGGTGCTCCCGCTGCTAGCGCACGCGCAAAGCACCGACCTCAATGAGACCATCCGTGCGGCGCTCTACGCCGACCCGCGTACCTCGGCGATGTCGCAGGCGCAAGTAGACGCGATGGTTGCCGCGCTCTCACAGCGCGTACAACAGAAGGGCATCACTCCTGCGGACATCACATGGCGTCCGGTGCCGCCGTCCGGGTTTGCCTCAGTGCAGACGTGCAACGGATTCCCGGTATATCTGTGCGCCATTAACGATGCGTTCGGTTTTGAAGGGCCGGATTATTTCATCCCCATTTGGCTCGCGGCGGCCGCGCTCCTCTTCCTGCTAATCAACGCGCTCCAAACTCATCACGGACGCCAGTCGAATGCCGCCGCCCCGCCCGCGCCCGGCTATTTGCAAAATTAAATACCTTGCGTATACTGCCTGCACTCCTCCTTCGTTCATACGAACTACGGAGGACAAGCCATGTCCGCATATGGACCAATGGGGAGCTTTAGAAGCCCGCCATTGCGGGCGTTTGATTTTTTAGCTACGTACTACGTTCTACGAACTACCCACTATGAAATATATGCTCGGCACCAAAGGAAAGATGACGCAGGTCTTCGACGATAAGGGCGTTGTTCATGCTGCGACAGCGATTGTCGCCGCGCCGCTCACGGTGACGCAAGTCAAAACCAAAGAGAAAGATGGCTATGAGGCGGTGCAGGTGGGTGCCGGTGTGCGCCGTGAAAAGAATGTCGCAAAGGCCCAGCAGGGTCACCTCAAAGACCTCACGCTCTCGCGTCACCTCCGCGAGTTTCCGCAGAGCGGCGAGGCGAAGCGTGGAGACACCATCGATATTTCAATATTCGTTCCCGGTGATGTCGTCGAGGTTTCCGCCATTTCAAAAGGCAAAGGCTTTCAGGGCGTCGTGAAGCGTCACGGCTTCTCGGGCGGTCCGCGCTCGCACGGTCAGAAGAACAAGGAGCGTGCACCGGGTTCAATCGGCGGCGGCGGTCGTGCAGGCGGTCGTGTAGTCAAAGGCATGCGCATGGCGGGTCGCATGGGCGGGGACCGTGTCACGGTGCGCAATCTCAAGGTGTTGCAGGTTGATACGGAAACCAATACGCTCCTCATCTCGGGTGCCGTTCCGGGCCGTCCGGGAACGCTCGTCGAAATCCGCGCGACCAAATAACTTTTTATATGAAAACAGACATTTACAACATTCAGGGCAAGAAAGCGGGTTCCGTGGAACTGCCGGAGAGCATCTTCGGTGTCGCATGGAATGATTCGCTCATGCATCAGGTGGTCACCACGATGCAGGCGAATGCCCGCACACTCGTCGCTCACACCAAGGGGCGCGGTGATGTCCGCGGCGGCGGCAAGAAGCCGTGGCAACAGAAGGGCACCGGTCGCGCGCGCCACGGTTCCTCGCGCTCTCCCATCTGGAAAGGCGGCGGTGTCACGCACGGTCCGCGCAACGAAAAGGTCTATGCACGCACGCTCCCGAAAAAGATGCGTGCGAAGGCGCTCTTCATGGCACTCTCCCGCAAAATGAAGGACGGGGAACTGATTCTCGTCGACTCGTTCGGATTTTCGACACCGAAGACCGCGGGGGCAAAGAAAGCGCTCATGGCACTTTCGGGCGTGAAAGGCTTCGAACGTCTTTCCTCGCGCCGCAATGCCGCACTTGTGGCGATTCCCGAGCGCACGGAGGCGACGATGAAAAGTTTCCGCAATATCGGTTCGGTGGAATGCGACAGCGTGGCAAACCTCAATCCGGTGGATGTCCTCAAATACAAATTCCTCATCGTCGAGAATCCGGAGGCGTCGCTCAAAATAGTCGAAAAGCGCGTCGCGCAGAAAAAGGATTAATTTTCTATCAACTACCAACTACGTACTAGCAACTATTCTTATGGCACTCTTCGGCAAAAAAACGGAAAAGAAGGTAGAACAGAAAGCGGCGACTGTACCTGCTCCGACATCAGGCACACCTGCCCTCCGAAGCCTTGGCGGAGGAGGGGACCTGTCGCATGTCCTGAAGCATGTGCGCATCACCGAGAAGGCCTCAATGCAGCAAGGGATGAATGTCTATGCGTTTGATGTCGCACAGAGCGCCACCAAGCGCGACATCATGCTCGCCGTCCGCGCACTCTACAAAGTAACGCCCCGCAAAGTCGCGGTCGTAAACGTCCCGACCAAGACGCGCAAAAATATGCGTACGGGTCGCGAAGGCCTCAAGCGCGGCGGTAAAAAGGCGTATGTATACCTTAAGAGCGGAGAGACCATAACAGCTGCCTAGTTCGATTAACTCACTACAAGTCATATGAGCATCAAAACCTACAAACCGGTCACCAAGAGCTTGCGTCAGATGACGCGTGTGAATTACCGCGAAGCCCTCTCGGGCCACAAGCCGCACAAGCCGCTTCTCAAAGGCGCGCGCGGTCGCGGCGGTCGCAACAGTCACGGCCGCATCACGGTTCGTCATCAGGGCGGAGGGCACAAAAAGCGTCATCGCGACGTCGATTTCCGTTTCGACAAGAAGAATATTCCCGCAAAAATCTCGACTATCGAGTACGACCCGTTCCGCTCGGCCTTCATCGGTCTCGCGGTATACCAAGACGGCGCGAAGCGCTATGTGACCCTGCCGCGCAATGTGAAAGTGGGGGACACGTTCATCGTGAGCGAGACCGCGCCGGTCAAAAACGCCAATCGTCTGCCCTTGGGCTCGATGCCGGTCGGCACATTCGTCTACAACATCGAAATCAAGCCGGGCTCCAAGGCCGCGCTCGCCCGCTCCGCAGGCAACTTCGCAGAAGTAGTCGCGCAGGACAGCGGTTATACGCACCTCAAGCTGCCCTCGACCGAGGTGCGCCGCGTCATCTCGACATGCTGGGCGTCCGTCGGCGAAGTTTCCAACGAAGAACACCGTCTCGAAAATTACGGCAAAGCCGGTCGCTCGCGCTGGAAGGGCATTCGCCCGACCGTGCGCGGCACCGCAATGAACCCTGTCGACCACCCGCACGGCGGCGGTGAAGGTAAGCAGGGCCGCGGGCTCCGCCGCGCCAAGACCATGTGGGGCAAACCGTCCGGCAAAGGTCAGAAAACCCGTCGCCCCAAGAAGTACTCCAACGTATTCATCGTCACCCGCCGCAAAGTCGGCAAGAGAAAATAAAGTTAAAGGCCCCGGGAAACCGGGGCCTTTTGCAGCTCAGTCGTACGTATACGGAAGTGAGTCTACATAATCTCTTTGCGTCAGCAGGTCGACATGCTCCTCACTGAGTTCGACGATGTCGTTTAGAGTAAGTGTGACATCGTCCGGCACTATCAGGACACGATTTCCGAGTGTGGGTGCGTGCAGGACCCGTACGCCCCTGTGAAGGAGAGCGACAGTTGCCGCACGCGCGAACAGGCTCTCCAGAGCACCTTCTCGGGACTCACTTGCGAATGCCAGCAAACCCAATCGAGAGGTTTTCTTCATAAAGAAGAGCGTTCCACTGACATCGGGCCGACACTCATCTCCGCCTAGTCCACGAAGCCAAAGGCAACGGAATGCTCGGCAGGAGAGTGGTCGTTCAGCGTATATCGTGCAGCTGTGAAGTCCGATGTGTCGACAGGCGACCATTTCGGGCTTTTCCAACTCTTTCACTTCATAGACGGTACAGCATGCGGTGCAACCATCGCATGCGCGGTCGGTTGCGCGTGTCATGACGGACCTCCTGTATGAGTTGTAGCATGCCTCCGACAGCGGAATCAATGTCGGTGAGTTTGAGCTTTCTTGCGTTGACGTCTAAAGTAAATTCACAGCGAATGATTCCGCGCGCTCGGCGCGGGCGACGATTTTTTCCATTTCAGCGACCGCTTCGAGCGGGTATTTTCCGAGCGCGGTTTCTTCGGAGAGCATCACCGCGTCCGAGCCGAGCAATATTGCGTATTCCACATCGGTGACCTCCGCGCGCGTAGGCTCCGGATTGTCTTTCATCGAAAGAAGCATCTGGGTGGCGGTGATGACGGGCTTATTGGCGAATTTCGTTTTGGCGATGATGTCACGCTCGATAAAAGGGATGTCTTCTATGGGGACGGCAAGTCCCAAATCACCGCGCGCCACCATGATGGCGTCGGCGGCGGCGATAATCTCAATGATGCGGTCGAGCGCTTCCTGCCGCTCGATTTTTGCGATGATGGGGATACGGGCACCGTGCTTCTCTATCGCATCACGCAATGCATGCACGTCGTCGGCGCTTCCCACGAACGACTGCGCGATGTAGTCAACTTTTTGCGAAATGCCGAACGCGAGGTCGGCGAGGTCTTTCTCGGTAATTTCGGCGGCGCGAGCATCAAATGAGTGCGTCGCGCCGGCTTGCTCTCGCGGTCCGGCGAGGTCCTGCACGACAGGCACCTTCTTACCCGTGCGCTTTGCCGCTTCGCGTATCGCTTGTATGTATCCGCCGTTGCTCTCGTGTGTGCCATGGGAGAAGTTGATACGCGCCACATCCATACCCGCGAGTATCATTTTTTCGAGCAACGCGCTTTCGCCCGATGCGGGCCCGATACTAGCGACAATCTGTGCGCGTGAAGCCATGATAGTTACGATTGCGAGATAGCTTGGAGTCTCTCGTATTTTACTACGCGTTCCGGCTTTCGCGGCGCGCCGCTCTTGAGCCCGAAACAGCCGAAGGCGTACGCGAGGTCCGCGACGAAATCGTCCATGGTCTCGCCGCTCCTGTGACTTACAATGCAATCGATATTGTTCTCGCGCGCCGCGCGCATCGCCTCGAGCGTCTCCGTGAGCGTCCCGACCTGATTGGGCTTGATAATGACGGCGCGTATCGCGCCCGCACGCGCAGCTTCGCGGATGCGCGCGGCGGAAGTCACCGTGAGGTCGTCGCCGACGATGCGGATCGGGAGCTTCTTCTGGAGACGCGCAAAATCTTCAAGCGAACCCTCCTCGAACGGGTCTTCGATAGAGAGAAGAGGGAAGTGCGCCGCAAGATATTCATGCAATTCGGCAAGTCTTTCCGCCGAGCACTGTTCACCACCGACCGCGTACGTGCCGTTCTCAAAAAAAGACGACGCGGCCACATCCGTAGCGAGATTCACGCGTCCCGCGTAACCTGCCTTCTCGACGGCGTTCACGAGAAGCTCGAAGGGCGTCGACGGATGATTCTCCGGAATCACATATCCGCCTTCGTCGCCCATGGTCGCAAGGGTGTCGGCGCCGTATTTCTCGGAAATCAGTTTTTCCAATTGTGCGCCGATGTCGCGTGCCATGGAGAGTGATTCCGTGACCGATTCCGTGTCGGGCACAATGAGGTGCTCCTGAAAAGAGAGCGGTGAGCGGGCGTGTTTGCCGCCATTGATGTAATTCATATAAAGAAGCGGCACGCGGCGTGACGGCGTGATATCGGCAAGTGTTCGCAAATGTTCAAATGTCTGCATCCCTCGTGCGGAAGCCGCGGCTTTTGCCGCGGCGACAGAAACGCCGATGAGCGCGTTGCCGCCGAGGCGCGACTTATCGGGCGTTCCATCAAGCTCAATCATCTTTGCGTCAATGCCGGATTGGTCGGCGACATCCATGCCAAGAAGCGCCGGTTTGATGTCCTGTTCGACATGAGTAATCTCGATTTGTTCACCACCGTCTTGGTCGCGTAATTCACGCGCTTCGTGCGAGCCGGTGGATGCACCGGAGGGGTCGGAAAATGTTCCCTGCGCATTCCCTGCGATGACCGTGACGGCAAGTGTCGGCTTTCCTCGCGAGTCGGGGATGGTCGTCGCGCGTATGTCGGTGATGGTGTTCATGAGCGCAGAAGGAGGAACAGGTCGGAAACATTGGCGTCGGTCTTACCGGTGAATATCAGCCCGCCGGAGGTTTCAAAGAATCCGTACGTATCGTAATCGGCGAGACGGTCGGGGATGGAAAGTCCGCTAGATTCCGCATTTGAACGAATCGCAGTGTCGGCAATGGCGCCCGCCGCCTCGGTGTTGTCTATTCCATCGGAGGCAAACGCCACGAGAATTTCGTTGTCGCGCACCCGCTCGAGCGCCTGCAGTGCGATGTACTGGCAGCGGCCACCCTTGCCGCCCTTGTGGGTAATGGTGAGACTCGGTTCACCGGCACCGATAACGGCGGTTTTCTCTTTCAGCGGGGTGAAGAGGCGTTCTATGAGCTGGGGCGGCGTGTCGAACAGGTCGCTACCGACTCGTACCACCGAGAATCCCAGCTCAACCGCTTTCTTTTCCATCGCATCGAGTGCGGTCGAGTTGGAAACGATGGGGACGTTGTGTACGCGCTCGAAAAATTTCGGGTCTTTTGGTGTTTCGTGGACCGCATAATCCGAAAGGTGGTACTTCTCGAGTACTGCACGCGCATCGTCTACCGTCGTCTTGTCCATATAGGTCGCGCCGGAGGCAACTTCTTCAAAATGGTCGCCCGGCACATCGCAGAAGACGAGTCCGACGACGGTCGCTGGATGCAACATTTTTGCAAGCCCGCCACCTTTTACATCGGAAATGTGTTTACGTACCGTGTTCATCTCTTCTATCGTCGCGCCCGTCTTGAGTAAGTCGTCGTAGAGCCGTGCGGAAAGCGTGCACTCCTCGAGCGGCCAGCACAGGAGTGAGGAGCCGCCGCCGGAGACGATGACGATGACGAGGTCGCGCTCGTCGGAATCCTGTGCCATGTCCACGACGCGCTTGCTGACCGCCAGATTCTCCGCGGAAGGCTTCGGGTGGGTGCCTTGTGCGATTTCAATCACGTCGCAGACACCGGGCCGCACATCGATGACGACGCCGCTCGTGATATGCCCGCGCAAGAGTGACTCGATTGTGGTCGCCGCGGCGCACGAGACCTTGCCGAAGCCGATGACGCGGATACGGCGGAACCACGAGAGGTCGTAGGAGCGTCCGTCGACGACGAGCGTCGTTCCCGCAAACGAGATTTTGGAACGTATCGCGGCGTCAGTGTCTATAGCGGCGTAGGCACTCTCCGTTATCGTCAGCGCTTTTTCGCGGAGTGCTCCGGTATTCAACTCGTCGAAATTGGTGATTCTATGGCTCACATCTTCACGATATTAGAGGGCGTCCCCGCGGCGAAATTGACGATATTTTTGGCGCTTGTAGAAAGTATTTCGGTGTAGGCCTCGCGTGAGAAGAAGGCGATGTGCGGCGTCACGACGACGCGCGGCATGTCGATGAGCATGTGGTCGCGTATCACGGCCTTGAGCGTATTAATAGACTCGGTGCCCATGACGAGCTCCATTTCGTCTTTGAGCGCGCGCTCGCCCTCGAGGACGTCGAGCCCCGCGCCGGCGACCGTGCCGTCTTTCAGTGCGACGAGCAATGCATTTGTATCAATAAGTTCGCCGCGCGCGGTATTGATGATGTATGCGCCGCGTTTCATCTTTGCGAACGCTTCTTTACCGAGGAGGTGGTGATTTTCGGGGAAGTAGGGGACATGGAGCGTGACGATGTCCGACTGCGCGAGCAATTCGTCGAGCGAAACGTACTTCGCCTCAGAGGTTTCCAATCCTTGCGCGGGGAATTTGTCGCACATAAGCACCTTCATGCCAAATCCCAGTGCGATTTTCACCACATTTTTTCCTATCGCCCCCGTACCGATGACGCCGATAGTCCTGCCGAAGAGGTCGAAACCTTCGAGTGCTTTGGTTTCGAAGTTGCCTTCTTGTCGCACCTGATTGGCGGCTTCCGGCAGGCGGCGCGAGATTGCCAGGAGAAGCGAGAAGGTGAATTCGGCGACGGTACGGGCGCCGTAGGAGGGGACGTTGCATACGACGATGCCGCGCTCTTTGACCGCAGTCATGTCTATATTGTCTACACCCGTCGAGCGCGCGGCGATGCATTTGAGAGCGGGTAGTGCCGCAACGTGCTCTTTGGTAAAGCCTGAAGCGACAAATAGTGACACCACTTCGGTGTCTGCATGTTCCTTGAGCGTCTCGGGCGAAACACTGCCGTCTATATATACGATGTTGTGCCCCGTGAGCCCTGCGGTAAAGGTATCCCGCACAGACTGGTCGGCGTCGAATACAAGGATTTTCATGCTCCCAGTATACCGCGCAAATCAAAAGGCCCGGTAATTGCTACCGGGCCTTTTCGTAAGACGCGCCTTCACGCCGTTTGGTGTTGCAGTTGGTGAATGTGGTCCGTATATTGCCGCATACGCCGCCCCTTCGCATCGTTCGCTTTGAGAGCCGCCGCGATATCGGTTTGGCTCATCCCGCGAATCAGGAAGTCGAGCGCAATCACCGCCTGGTCGGCGTCGAGTGTTGCCGGGTCGGCAGCAGAATCAACCTCGATTACACCATGTCCTTGCACGGTACAGCTGATAATCATCTTGTCCTCCCGTTGCGCTCGCAGGTCAATCTGTGGAACCAACCCTTTGTGGAACTAGCAACACTATGACACACCTTTCAGGCTCTGCAACACGACCTCGATTTTTTCCATATTCCTCTTGGAAATTTGACATACCAATTTTTTTCCTATACATTGTGCGGACTCCCGCTCCGGCGGGTTTTAAATTGACCATGGCAAGAAGTCTCAAAAAAGGTCCCTTCGTCGACGAAAAGTTGATGAAGAAAGTCCAGACCCGCAAGTCGGGTGCGGGGTCTATCAAGACGTGGGCGCGCCGCTCGCAAATCGCACCGGAATTCGTCGGGTACACCTTCGCTGTTCACACGGGCAAGAATTTTGATGACGTGTTCGTGACCGAAGACATGGTCGGGCACCGTTTGGGCGAGTTCGCGCCGACGACCAAATTCCTCCGTCATGGAGGCAAGATGCAGAAAGAAGCCGAAATGGCCGCGAAGGCTTCAGAAATAGCTACCGCACAAGCCGCCAAAGCCACCGCCGCGACCGCGAAGAAATAATACATGAAAGCGCTTCTCAAAAATTATCACCAGTCACCGCGCAAGGTCCGTCTTGTGGCCAATTTGATACGCGGCAAGTCTGTCACGGCCGCCCGTTCTCTGCTCGCGTTCCAGCCGCAGAAATCTTCGCCCGCGCTTCTGAAGTTGCTTGAATCCGCCGTCGCCAATGCCCGCTCCTCGGGCAATTCGCCTGAGAATCTGTTCGTAAAGACCATCGCCGTCAACAAGGGGATGGTGCTCAAGCGTTTCAAGCCGATGGCCCGCGGCCGCGCCGCGCAATTCCACCGCACGATGAGCATCGTCACGCTTGAGCTTGCAGCTCAAGCGAAAACCCAAGCTCCAAAATCCAAAACCCAAAGTGCCAAAGCAAAACCCGCAAAGAAGCGCGCGTCGTCTAAAAAGCTAACAGCTACAAGCTAACAGCTACAAGCTATTCCTATGACTCACACCGTACATCCATATGCACATCGCCTCGGTATCATCCGCGACTGGAAGAGCCGCTGGTTTGCCAAGACCCCCGCCGAATACCGCACCAACGTGATGGTGGATTCCGCAATCCGTCGCTTCCTCAAGAAGCGCCTGCGCGGCAACTACGTCACCTCGACGGAAATCGAACGCAATCAGAAAGCCATCCGTATTCTCATCAAGACCTCGCGTCCGGGCCTTGTCATCGGCCGCGGCGGAGAGGGAAGCACTAAGCTCACCAAAGAGATTGAAAAAGTCGTCCGCACCGTGAAGGGCGCCCCGAAAATGGCTATCCGCCTCGATATCGAAGAGGTCCGTAGCCCTGAATCGCAGGCACCGGTGGTCGCCTATATGGTCGCCGAAGGCTTGGAGAAGCGCCAGACGTTCCGCCGCGTGCTCAAGCAGACCGTGGAAAAGGTGATGGCCAATCGCGACGTTCTGGGCGTGCGCATTGGCATTGCCGGCCGCTTGGGCGGCGCGGAAATGTCGCGCACCGAAGAAATCAAGCGCGGCCGCGTGCCTCTGCAGACGCTTCGCGCAGATATCGACTTCGCGCGCGAGCAGGCATACCTTCCGTACGGCGTCATCGGTGTGAAAGTCTGGATATACCGCGGCGATATCTTCGACAAGAAAGAAGCAAACAAATAATCGCATTGAATTTACTATTCCCTAGCACCTAGTCCCTAGAACCTAATTCTTATATGCTGGCACCAAAAAAAGTACAACATCGCAAATGGCAGTCGGCACGCCGCCGTGGCGCACGCCTTGTTGCTCCCGATACGCGCGGCCTTACCGTGGCGTTCGGCCAATTCGGTCTCAAGGCGATGACGCAGGCACGCGTCACTTCCAATCAGATAGAAGCGGCGCGCCGCGCGCTCCATCGTGCCGCAGGCAAGGGCGCCAAAGTGTGGGTGCGCATTTTCCCCGACAGACCGTTCACCCGCAAAGCCGCCGAAGTGCGCATGGGTAGCGGTAAGGGCGACCTCGCAGGCTATGTGTTCGACGTCCGTCCGGGCCGCGTGATTTTCGAAGTTGACGGTGCCACCGAGGCGGTGGCGCGCGAAGCGCTTCGCAAAGCCGGTACCAAACTTCCCGTAACCGCACGTGTTGTCGCCCGCCATTAATCAATTTCATTCCACTACGTACTACGTTCTACTGACTACTAACTACTCTTATGGCTGATCTCAAAACAAAAGACATCGCAGAATTGCAAAAGGAGCTCGCCGACAAGCGCGAAGCGCTTCGCGTGTTCCGTTTTGAGGGGCAAGGTTCCCGTGCCCGCGACGTCCGCGGCGGCCGCAATCTCCGCAAAGACATCGCCCGTTTGCTTACCGAGCTGAGTTCGCGTAAGGTGTCGCAATAATTGTATGGAATCAGTCACTGCACAGGGAAAGACATTTGAAGGCGTCGTCGTGAAATCGGCGATGAAAGACACGGCTACCGTCTCGGTGGAGCGCTACGTGAAGCACCCGAAATACAAGAAGTACATGCGCCTCTCCAAGAAGTTCCTCGTGCACGATGCCGGAAATACCGCGAAGGTGGGCGACAAAGTGACCATCAAAGAGACGCGTCCTATTTCCAAGCGCAAGAATTTCATCCTCGTCGCGGTCACCAAGGCAGCGGTGCAGGACAGCGAATCCCCCTTCGCCGAAGGCTTCGGCGGGACACAGTAATCATATGTTGCAGGACAGAAGCCTCGTCAAAATAGCAGACAACTCCGGCGGTCAGATCGGACGTGTGTTCAAAATTCTCGGCGGCTCCAAGAAGCGCTACGCAGAATTGGGCGACATGATTGTCATCTCCATTCAGACCGCCCAGCCCCGCAAAGCCGTGAAGAAGAAGGAAGTGCACCGCGCGGTCGTCGTCCGTCAGGCCAAGGCCTACCGCCGCAAGGACGGCTCCTACGTCCGCTTCGACGAGAATGCCGTCGTACTCATTGCAGGCACCGGCAAAGACCCGTTTGAACCCAAGGCGAGCCGTGTCTTCGGTCCCATCCCTCGCGAAGTAATCGAACGCGGATATCAGCGCATCGGCACGCTCGCGCCTGAGATAGTTTAAGCAGTAAATAGAACGTAGTACGTAGAAAACGCATATGAAATTAAAGAAAGGTGACGAAGTGTTGGTGATTGCAGGCAAGAACCGCGGCGAGAGCGGCACCATCGTTCGCGCGTTTCCCAAGGAGAATAGGGTGCTCATCGACGGCATCAATGTTGTGAAGCGTCACCGCCGCGCCACCCGCCAGGGAGGCAAGGGTCAAATCGTGGAGCAATCGATGCCGCTCCACGCTTCCAACGTCCAGCTGATGGACCCCAAGGACGGCAAGCCAACCCGCATCAAAATCGTTCGCACCAAAGACGGCGGTCGCGAGCGAGTCGCTGTCAAAAGCGGAGAGACATTGAAATAGTTGATAGTTATTAGAACGTAGAGAGTAGTTATGAATGCAAAAACAGCAACACACAACAAAATATTTCAGGCGCTCAAGGCCGACATGGGCTATACCAATGTCATGCAGACGCCGAAAATCCTCAAAATCGTCGTTTCGACAGGCGTCGGCAAGGTGAATAAGGACAAGAAGCGCATGGAGCTCATCGTGGGCCGCCTCGCGCGTATCACCGGTCAGGCTCCCGCTGTGCGCGGCGCCAAGAAAGCGGTCGCCAACTTCAAGTCGCGCATCGGAGACCTCGTCGGCTATCAGGTGACGCTTCGCGGCGCCCGTATGCAGGCATTTTTCGACAAGCTCATCCATGTGGTCTTGCCGCGTGTGAAGGACTTTCGCGGCATCCGCACGACCTCCATCGACGAGATGGGCAACATCTCAATCGGCATCAAGGAGCACATCGTGTTCCCCGAGACGTCCGACGAAGATTCCAAGGATATCTTCGGCCTCGCAATCACCATTACCACGACCGCAAAGAACAAGAAAGAGGCTGAGGCATACTTGCGCCACATCGGCGTGCCATTCCGCGCGTAGCGCAGGACGAGAACTGCTTCTCGTCCGGCAATGGCACGAGGCGGAGCGATGTTTTTGAGTAGCAAAAACCGCGAGCCCGGGGAGGAAGCACTTAGATTTTCTGAACGCGAAGCGCAATAGAAAATCTTAGTGACTTGACCCTTCCGTTTCAAGTAGCGAACTAAGAAAAAGATAAACGGCCGCCCATCGGGCGGCCGTTTCGTCAGGGTATCTTCGTCAGATATTCAGCGTATGAGGGAAGATGTCGGTATTGTGATGGGTTCAGCAAGCCTAGAGTAATCAAGAGTTCATCCTGCGCAGTTTCACGTTTTTTCCCCGAAAGTGAGTCGATTGTGTTGAACGCACGCTCGATGTTTCTGCAGGCTGATGTGAATTCAGACTTAAGTCCTGCCTCAAATCGCGCGAGTCTCCCCTTAAGTTCCTCATCCATATTGCTTGCGCGTGTCGTTGCAGTCTTGAGTAAGAGGCGATTCATCAGCCAGCCTGCGCTCCTGAATGATTTTGCGTAGCGTTCATATTCCGTAACAGGCACCTTGAATATTGCGCGGAGAAGTCGTTCCTCAGATTCCATACCATCGTCAAAATTCTCGAAGAAGGCTTGCTCGGCGGACGATATCATCTCCCCGTGGCAGTAGTCGATATACTCTTTCGGTTCAAATAACTCTTGTAACCTATGAAGATCATGAGGATTTTCTCCTGTCGATTTCAGTACATTGTATTTAGCGAGTTGAGTCGTGAATGCCCTGTTGGGGTCTTCGGCAATCACGAGATGTTCGGTCACGTTATGGAGTTGTTCGTGGCGGACGGTTCCTTCAGCTCCGGTAATGCCACCCCGTATCACCGAAAATGGCGTTCGGCGTATATGAAACCCGCGGGAGTCTGGCTTGTTTTTGGCGAACCAGTTTTCTTCAAGCGTGAGTACGATACCCCATGCATCTTCAGTGCGTACCGAGACGATATCCTCTGCCGATATACCGAATCCATAGCGATGTAAAGCAGTCACCATCTTTCCGATATCTGAACCGTATTCCAGAACCTGCGCATGCTTAGATAAAAGATTTCGCCCTAACGAATGTAATGTATGCAAAAGCTGGACATTGGGATTATTCATCAGCTCAATTTCTCGCTCAATGTAGCTCATCATCTCGTCGTCAATTCCTTGGGCCTCTTCGCTCTCTTGGTCGAGCGAATCAAGTCTTTCTCGGAGCGCCGCGTCTCTTTCTTGAAGCCCCCGATATTCTTTGTATGCCGCCTGACTGTCCGCTGGAAATCCTGCGAGAGTTCTGCCAAAAAGCTGCTGCATTCGTTCCTCGACCGGGTCTTCGGGCCTCAATTTCTCCGCGTCGGCGATAAAGCCGTTTATCGTAGCGACCTTATTTCGGAGCGCCTCCAATACTTTGTGTTCACGTGCCTCGCTCTGTTTCAGCACGGGCGTCTCTTTCATTCTCTCAGTATATCGTCAAAACAAACGGCTCACCTCGGTGAGCCGTTTCTGTTATGATGCGCTCGATGAACCCACGGGAATTCTGGAATCGGGAATATCAGACCAGCGAGCACCTCGCACTTTCGAGCGAGTCTTCCGACGACCTCGAAAAGTTCACGCGCTTTCTAGAGCGTGGCTACAAGCGGGAATTCCTCAATCCGTTTGCAAAAGTCGTGGACCTCGGCTGTGGCAACGGCCGCAATCTGATTTACCTTGCGCAAACTTTTGGCATGAAGGGGACAGGCTACGACATCTCCGACGTCGCTATCGAGGCGGCCCGCAAAGCCTCCGCCGGACTCCCTATTCAATACGAAGTCCGCTCCATTTCAGAGCCTCTGCCGCTTCCCGACGGCTCGCAAACATTTGTGCTCGATATGATGACCTCGCATTTCCTCAAGAAAGCCGAGCGCGAAGCACTGCGCGCGGAAATAGTACGCGTCTTGCGCCCCGGCGGTTGGCTCTTTTTCAAGTCATTCCTCGCTGACGAGGATTTGCATGCGGCGCGCCTTCTGCGCGAGCATCCGGCCGACGAAAAGGGGGCGTACATCCATCCGGCACTCGGGGTGTATGAATATGCGTGGACCGAGGATGCGGTGCATGAATTTTTCGACGGATACCTCGAACTGCACAAATTCAACAAATCGCACAAGCACATCAATAGGGGCAAAATAGGGGAGGAGCGCGCGTGGAAACGCCGCACCTTTTCGGCGTATCTGCAGAAGTTTTAACCCAAAAGCGTAGGCTGGGTCTTCTCGTACTCGAGTACTTCCGAGTCGCGTATCAACACCGTCTTGCTCGTCGTATAAGTAAGTCCTTTATTTGGTTGATTCTCGAACCCCAAATAAGTACAGGACACTCCTCGGTTCCTAGTTTCGTATATTGCGGGTTGTAGATCTGAATCAGAACTACCCAAAATGATTTGATCGAAAGTTTTATCGCAAGCGCAGGTTACCATATCGACGGCAATTTTGACGTCGACACCCTTTTCTTTAAAAACCAGAACCTTCTTTCCTTTCGGCCCATCTTCCATCTGACCGCGTACTCGGCCACTAAGCACAACTTCAAACCCTTGGTTTTCTAAATGTGTTTTGAGCAGGCGCTGCTCCTCGATAAGCTGTTTCGACTTTTCTTTACTATCGTCGTGCTCTTTTATACGCGCAAAGTAGACGAGGCGTCTGTTTATTTCGAACCCTTCGAGCACCTTATCCAAAAGCCCTTGAAAGTTGTACTCATGCCACACCGGTCGACTCTTGCCGGCGCTCAAAAAGACGCTCTTTATCTTGCCCTTGAAGTTCTCTCCGTCGATGAGAAGAATAGTCCCCATAGGGGGTATTCTAGCCTATTTTCCAATAGCAAACCCCAGCGGGCCTTGCGGCTGGCTGGGGCGTGTATATCCATACTCTACTCGGATACCATGAGGTGTCAATGAAGGATTGGGGATGAGGAACCGTCGGACTTTCTGCCGAAATCAAGTTCTCCTCGTTCAATAAAATCTCGCATGAGTTGGTTCATAATCGCAGAGAAAGGGATTCCCCATTTCTTTGCCAACTTTTGTACAGCTTCTTTGCGCTTCTTGTCGGTCTTGAACATGACGGTTGTTTTCATATACCAAAGTATATATCCTGGTATAACTTCGTCAAGCCCCCTTTCTGTTCTAAGGTTAAACCTCCGGAGACACATATAAAAAACGGGCGCCACACGGCGTCCGTTTAGCGATCACCGCTAATTAGTGCAGGTTCTATTCTGCCAACCATTTGGCAATCGTTTGACGAGTCAGACCGACCATTGCGCCTGCGGCCGATACGTTTCCCTGCGCCGCCTCGACTGCCGCCCGCGCAACATCTGCACGGATTTCGGCAAAGGTTCTGAACTTGCCCGCTTTGTCGTACAGAGCAACTGATGGTCCTTGCGCGAAGTCTTGCAGGTCAACACTGATGCGGACAATCGCCCCGTCCCGCTGGACTGAAACGGGCGGTATTCTAATTTCAGCTGTTTTCATCAGAGTTCTCCTTGGCTGGTCGGCATGAAAACACGTAACATAAGATAAAGCAACCTGATTGACTTTGGCGGGCGGTTCGCGTATATTTCCTGTGCCTCGTAGGGGGCCTTGTTTTTTGTCGGCCGAGGATAGCGAGAGAAATGAAAGTGCTTGCACTTACATTTCCGAGCGCCACAGGTCGCGAAGGCTGTTTCAGCCTTCGCCCACAGGATGGAAGAATAGGGTCACGCGATGAAGCTTCTGTAAGTCGGCTGCGCAAGCGCCGGATGCAAGGGCTTCTAAGCTACTCTCTTGGGGCGCAGACTATTTAAATTGTCATGGCCAAGAAATCAATGATAATCAAGGCAAACCGCCCCCCGAAGTTCAAATCTCGGGTTGTTCGTCGTTGCTTCAAGTGCGGTCGTCCGCGCGGCTTTATGCGCGATTTCAATCTTTGCCGTATCTGCTTCCGCGAGGAGGCACTCGAAGGAAATATTCCGGGCATCAAGAAATCTTCCTGGTAGCTGTATTGTCTTTCACTACTAGCTACGTACTAACAACTACCAACTACTCCTATGATTACAGACCCAGTCGGAGACCTCATCATTCGCCTCACCAATGCCGGTGCTGTTAAGCACGCGACTGTTTCCATACCGTTCTCCAATCTCAAACTCGCCATCGCCGAGAAGCTCAAAGACGCGGGCTATGTCACGGGTGTCGACAAGAAGGGAAAGAAGGTCAAGAAGACGCTTGAAGTGACTCTCAAATACAACGCCGACGGCTCGCCGTTCATCGAGGGCGTGAAGCGCGTCTCCAAGCCGGGTCGCCGCATGTACAAGAGTGTTCACGAAATCACGCGCGTGCGCTACGGCCACGGCTCGCTCATTCTCTCGACTCCGCAGGGCATAAAGACCGACAAGGAGGCTCGCAAGGAGAAAGTCGGTGGCGAAGCGATGTTTGAGATCTGGTAGTTCGTCACCAAATATAATATGTCACGCACAGGAAAACTTCCTATAAAAATCCCCGCCGGCACAGATGTGACCGTCGCTCCGGGCGAAATCATCGTCAAGGGCAAAGGCGGTACGCTCAAGCGTGCTACTCATCCTGCCGTCACCATCACCGTCAAAGATGGCGAGGCGCTCGTCACTCCGTCCAACAACACCCGTGTCGCACGCGCTCTCTGGGGCACGTACGCCGCGCACATCCGCAACATGGTCGCGGGCGTCAATACACCGTTCGTCAAGAAATTGCAGGTGGAGGGCATCGGATACCGCTGTGAGCTTAGCGGCAAACAGCTCAAACTTTCCGTCGGCTTCTCGCACCCCGTTCTCGTACAAATTCCGGAAGGTCTCACGGTCGCGGTGGAAAAGAACGTTGTCACCGTTTCGGGCGCAGACAAAGAACAGGTCGGTGAATTCGCCGCATCGGTGCGCGCGGTGAAGAAGCCCGAGCCGTACAAGGGCAAGGGCATTCGTTACGAAGGCGAGGTCGTCCGTCAGAAGGCAGGCAAGAAAGTCGCAGGCGCAACAGCATAATCTTATATGTCACTCTCACTCAAACAACAGAAACGGGACCGCCGCCACCGCCGAGTGCGCGCCAAGGTTATCGGTAGCGCCGCACGTCCGCGCCTGTGCATCTACAAATCCAACACGCGCCTCACTGCGCAGATAATCAACGATGAAGCCGGCAACACGCTGGCGGCGGTTTCTTCCGCCGACGAGAAGGGCAAGACGCCGCGTGAGCGCGCAGAACAGGCCGCCACAACACTCGCCAAGCGCGCCAAAGATGCGGGTATCAAAGCGGTTGTCTTCGACCGCGGCGGCTTCCAGTACGTCGGCACCGTGAAAGCCTTTGCAGATGCCGCCCGTGCCGCGGGATTAGAATTTTAAACTGTGTAACTATTAATTTGTATGATGACTGAAAACACAGACGAAAATGTCGTAGCGGCCGAGACCCCGGTTGCTGTAGCAGCACCGGTAGCGGAGACAAAAGTCGGCGAACGACGCCCGTTTGGCGGACGCGACAGTCGCGACCGCCGTGGAGGCGGAAGTCGCCCGCCCCGCCGTGGGGGTCCGCGCGACGAGCGCCGCTCCGAGTTTGCACAAAAGATGATCGGTATCCGCCGCGTGGCACGTGTCATGGCCGGTGGTCGCCGTTTTAATTTCTCGGCGGCACTCGTGCTCGGCGACAAGAAGGGCCGCGTCGGCGTGGGTGTGGGCAAAGCTGCCGACACCCAGCTCGCTATTGAGAAGGCGACCCGCGCCGCGAAGCGCGCGATGATTCAGCTCGACCTCACCAAGACCCGCTCCATCCCGCACAACGTCGAGGCGAAATTCTGCGCATCCGTCGTGGAAATCCGCCCGTCTCCGGGCCGCGGACTCGTGGCAGGCTCTTCGGTACGCGCCGTCTTGGAGCTCGCCGGTGTGAGCGACGTCACTGCAAAGCTCCTCTCGCGTTCCAAGAACCCCATCAACAACGCACGCGCCGCCGTAGAGGCATTGCGCCAAGTTGCGGCGAAATCCGGAAAAGGCGGACCTTCTCTCGGAGGAAAATAATATTGTCTTTCACTACCAACTACGCACTAACAACTATCCACTACTCCTATGGCATCACTCAACGCACTCAAACGGACAGGGAAGCGCCCGTACCGCCGTGTCGGTCGCGGTCAGTCTTCTACTCGTGGCAAGCAGTCGGGTCGCGGTGGCAAGGGCCAGACGGCGCGCGCAGGCAACAAGCGCCGACCGGAAATGCGCGACATCATCAAGAAGCTCCCGAAGCGCCGCGGATACGGCAAGAACCGCGGTCGCACGTTCAACCCAGACCGCGTACAACCGCTCGCGCTCTCACTCACCCGCATCGACAAGGCATTTCAGAATGGTGCGGAAATAACTCCGGCGACACTGCTCGCGCAGGGTCTCATGGGCCGCGGGCGCTGGCAGGTCAAGATAATCGGCGGGACCACGGAAAAGAAGTTCACCGTCAAAGGATGCACCGTATCGGCTTCGGCTACCTCGGTCATCGAGAAAGCAGGCGGAAGCGTTGCTCCGCTCGTCGTTGTCGAGAAGGCCAAGAAAGCAAAAGTTGGGAAGCCCGCAAAAGCCGGGAAGAAGTCCGAATAGAATCTATGTTTGAAACATTTCTTCGCAAAGTAAAGCTCGTCTTTGAAGACGGAGCACTGCGCTCGCGCATCCTCTTCGTGTTGGGCGCGCTCGTTGTGTTCCGCCTGCTTGCGGCAATCCCGATTCCGGGCATCAACGCGGCGTCGCTCGAGTCGTACCTCAACAGCAACCAGTTCCTCGGCCTCCTGAACATCTTTTCCGGCGGCGGGTTCTCCAATCTTTCCATCGTCATGCTCGGCGTCGGTCCGTACATTACTGCAAGCATCGTCATGCAGCTCATGACCGTCCTCATCCCGAAGCTCAAAGAGATGTATCAGGAAGAGGGTGACGCGGGCCGCATGCGCTTCGCGCAGTACTCGCGCTACCTCACCGTGCCGCTCGCGTTCGTTCAGGCGTTCGGCTTCCTCCTGCTTCTACAGCAAAACGGCGTCGTACCGGGGCTCACACTCTTCGGGCTCATGACCAATGTCACCGTCATCGCCGCCGGCTCGATACTACTCATGTGGATTGGCGAGCTCATCTCGGAATTCGGCGTGGGCAACGGCATCTCTCTCATGATTTTCGCCGGCATTGTGGCAAGCGTCCCGCAACAGATTGCGCAGGGCGTGTTCAGCTTCGATATCTCACAACTCCCCGCATATCTCGGATTCATCGCGGCCGGAGTCGTCATCATGGCGGGGGTCGTGTTTATCACCGAGGCGGAACGCCCGATACCGGTCACCTACGCGCGCCGCGTGCGCGGCAACAAGGTGCTCGGCGGCATCTCCACCTACCTGCCGCTTCGCGTGAATCAGGCGGGAGTCATGCCGATAATCTTCGCGCTCTCGTTCTTACTCTTCCCGCAGATGATAGCGACATTCCTTTCGGGCATTTCCATTTCGTGGTTGGCCGCAGGTGCTTCGGCGGTCGTCGCGGCACTCGCCAATCAGTGGGTGTACGGCGGCCTGTACTTCGTGCTCGTCGTTGTCTTCACGTACTTCTATACGGCCATCACCTTTGAGCCGCACCAAATCGCAAAGAACCTGCAGAAAAACGGCGCGTTCGTTCCGGGAGTCCGCCCAGGCGGGACGACCGCTGATTACCTCGGCAACATCATCACGCGCATCACGCTCGTGGGCGCCCTTTTCTTGGGACTTCTCGCTGTTCTGCCGATTATTCTCCAGGGCATTACGGGCATTACCGCCATCACCATCGGCGGCACCGCACTCCTCATCGTCGTATCAGTAGTTCTCGACCTTGTGAAGAAGATAGACGCCCAAACCTCGATACGCGAGTACTAAAGTATTGCCCGACCGCGTAGTCTCCTTTTGGTATCATCCTTGTAATCCCAATACTTAGGTTTTGGACTAAGTATTGGGATTTGACTCTTGGCCCAAGTACGGACTTACGAAGTCCTTAAATCTCGCGCTACCTCACATGAGATTCTCCGCCATTTCTGACGGAGCCGCGGGAAAATCCCGAATGTATTCACAGTGTATACCACGTCAGATAAAGCGCAAATGAAGCCGCGCACAACAAATCTACACCCCTAAATGTTTTCCGCCCGCTCTTTCGAGCGGGCGGCAGGTCGAAGCCGTTTGTGCATATAGTATAGACCAGCGTTTGAAAATATACAATGAAGAGCGGGTGCGCAAAAATACGGCTCTAATCCTCGGCGGCACGGCACTCCTCATTGTTGTCGCCGTCGCGCTCGACTTGGTGAAGAAGATAGACGCCCAGACCTCCATCCGCGAATATTAGGTTTTCAGAAAGTTGGCGTATCCCTTGGAGTTGTGTTAGACATACGGCATCCGCATCCCTGTGGACGCGGGTTTAGAGGTGCTGTGCACCAGAGAAGGAGCTCTTTATGTCTAGGATAGCCATCGCGGTGTCCCAGGAGGGCGAACCGTTCGTGACCGGTGAGCAAATGTTGTCCGTCAAGAACGCCTACCATCAAATGCTCTTCCTGCTTGGCGACCTGAGCAGCGCGGTGAAGTTGTTCCGCGTTTCATTCACGCGGGTCGAACAGACTACGTCGTTTGGGCCCGATATTCAGGTCTTCTTCGTGGATCCGCTCGGTAACGAATGCTCGCATTCGACCGGGTACCAGCAAATCGGAACCAGATCACCAAGGCCGTCGGCTGACGAGATAGCCGGGCATCTCTGTTCGGAAAACTGTCTGCCGCGATATATCCGCGAACATCTTGCTCGCGGAGTACTGAAGCTGGCGAGTATTAATGCGTCGTTCAAGCGTCTGGCCAAACGTGAGGGATTCCGACTTGAGTTCGTGCAGATGAATCCCGCATGCGGCAAGCTCGCACACTACTTCGTAGCTGATTCACGCGAGGCGGCTCTGAAGCACGTCGCGGAGTATCTGCAGATCCCGTACCCGATGACCACGCAAGCATTCTACGAGCACGGATGTGCTGCGGTGTTCGCGAACTTCACGACGCAGATTTATCCGCTCGTGAAGAAGTAAGATCTAAGCAATTACATAGACACCCGACGGGAGCGCCCTGCAACCGTCGGGCGCTTCTTTTTAAGAAAATGGGGTCGGGTACCATTTTCGGCCGGTATTGACGTCATTCAACCGTTGTATATACTTCGGTTATATGAAAACAGTCATTAGTGTCAAAGTGGATAAGGATGTGCATGACAGGGCGCGCAAGGTCGCCAAGAAAATCGGCGTGCCGCTCTCAATGGTCGTCAATCAAGGGCTCAGGCGCTTCGCAAAGACAGGACGGATCGAATTTGGCACGTAATAAGAGGGGCTTTTTTCATTTGCAGGACGTGATACATTTCTCCCAATGTCTTCCAAGAAGCAAGTCGTCGTTATTGCCGGCCCGTCGGGGAGCGGCAAGAACGCTATCATCGGTGAGATACTCAAGCGCTATCCAAATTGCGAACGGCTCGTGACCGCGACGACGCGCAAGATGCGGCCGGGCGAAGTGGACGGCATCGACTACCACTTCTTCTCGATGGAGCGATTTGATGCGGAAATGAGCAACGGCAACATTCCCGAGCACCGGTTTGTGCCGTCGCTCGAAACCTACTACGGCATTTACATTCCCGACTTGGAGCGTCGGCTCGAAGAAGGGCACATCGTCTTCGCGCAGGTGGATATCGAAGGCGCTCAGCTTCTCAAAAAGCGCTACCGCGCGACGAGTATATTCATCATGCCGGAGAGTATCGAGCAATTCCGCGGACGGCTCCGCGCGCGCAATCCGGAGTGGTCGCAAAAAGAGTTTGATGCACGTATGAAAATCACCGAAGACGAGTTGCGCACGCACGCGCCGCAATATGACTACCGCGTCATCAACGCCGACGGCTCGCTCCACGAGACGGTCAGCCGCGTGATAGAAATTCTCCGCAAAGAGGGGTATAGTCTGTAAGACGTTATAATCGCGCGAATCGTTCTAGCTGTTCTAAATGCTCGAAGATACGATACGATTACAACACTTAGAACAATTACAACATCTACAACATGAACCCTCTCACGCTTCTCTTCTTCGGTTCGCAGGGCGCCGGCAAGGGCACACAGGTGCAGATGCTTATCGATTACCTGAAAGCGCACACGAAGAACGACGTCATCCGTATCGATATGGGCAACGAGTTGCGCGCACTGCGCGATACCGGCACGTATGCGGGCAGGCTTACGGGAGAGGTGATAGACGCGGGTCATCGTATGCCGGATTTCATGCCTGTCTATTTGCAGACGAAGAAGCTGGTAGACAACTTCACCGGAGACCAACACATCATCGCCGACGGCCTCGCCCGCGGGGCCGATCAGACGAGGGGGTTCGACGATATGATGCAATTTTTCAAGCGCGATAATTTTCAGATAATTAACCTCGTGATTTCGGATGATTCCGCCGTCAAACGCTTGCTTTTGCGGGCGCGTAACGATGACACAGAAGAGGCGATACGACGCCGGCTCGCGTGGACCAAGACCGACGTCCTGCCGCAAGTCGAGTTGCTCAAGGGTCGCGGCCGCGTCGTTCACGAGATTGACGGCGAGCCCGGTGTCGAGACTATTCACAAGAGTATTCTCGCAGCGCTCAAGCTCACATGATCGCAAAGACACAGGAGGAAATAGCGATTCTGCGCGAAGGCGGCAAACGCCTCGCGCGGCATGTCCGTATTTTGAGCGAGATGGTGAAGCCGGGGCTGATAGCGCGTGAACTCGAATACAAGGCGCGGGAATTGGTAAAGGCAGACGGTGACGAACTCGCATTCCACGGACACAGAGAGCGCAAAACCGATGTGCCGTACCCTTCGGGACTTTGTCTCTCCATCAACGATGTCATTGTGCATTCACCGGCGAGCGAAAACAGCGCCGTAATCGAAGAGGGGGATGTCGTCTGTCTCGATTTTGGCCTCATCCACAGAGGTCTCTATACCGACCATGCGGTCACCGTGATTGCAGGCAAGCCGCAAAGCGCGGACGACGCGCGCCTCGTGCGCGGGGTCTTTGAAGCGCTTGCGCTCGGTATCGCCCAAGCGAAGGTAGGCAAGACGACGGGAGATATCGGTCACGCAGTGGAGCGCTACGCCAAGAAGCATGGCTTCGGCTACCCCAAAAATCTTTCCGGCCACGGTGTCGGCAAGAAAATCCACGAAGAACCGCATGTGCCAAATTTCGGCGCGCCCGGTTCGGGAGAGAAGCTCGTCGAAGGCCTTGTCATCGCCATTGAGCCGATGTTTACGCTCGGAAGCGGCGAGCTGTATATCGACAAAGACGGGCACTCCTACCGCACCAAAGACGGCTCACGCACCGCGCACGCCGAGCATACGATTATTGTGACAAAAAACGGGCCGGAGATTATCACGAAAGAATAACTATGAATGTTCTTCTCGTCGGGAGCGGGGGACGGGAGCATGCGCTTGCGTGGAAGCTCAAACAATCACCGCGTATCGGGAAGCTCTACATCGCTCCGGGGAACGGCGGAACGTCGCAGTGCGGTGAAAATGTGGATATGGCCGCCACCGATGTCGAAAAACTCCTCGCGTTTGCACAAGAAAAAGAAATCGCACTCACCGTCGTCGGCCCCGAGAATTCGCTCGACCTCGGTATCGTCGACGCGTTCAGGGCGGCAGGGCTCAAGATATTCGGCCCCACAAAAGCGGCGGCGCAAACAGAATCATCAAAAGTCTTTGCGAAGAATTTGATGGAAAAGGCCGGTGTTCCGACCGCGCAATTCAAGACGTTTTCCGATGAGCCGTCGGCTGTCGCATATGTCCGCGAGCGCGGAGCACCTATCGTCGTCAAAGACAGTGCGCTCGTATTCGGCAAGGGGGTAACCATCTGCCGGAGTGTGCAAGAGGCCGAAGATGCGCTTCACGATATTTTTTCGCACCAAGGCAAGGAGGTGGTAATAGAAGATTTTCTCGAAGGGCCGGAAGTGTCTATCCATGCTGTGTGTGCCGGTAGCGATTTCGTGCTATTACCCGCCTCGCAAGACCACAAACGCGTCGGAGAAGGCGACACGGGCAAGATGACGGGCGGCATCGGCGCGATATACCCACTCCCGTTCATGACGCAGAAGCTGATGGATGAAATAGGGGAAACGATAGTGCGACCTATACTTCAGGTGCTCGCGGATGCGGGCACACCGTTCTCCGGTCTTTTGTATCCGGGACTCATTCTCACAAAATCGGGACCCAAAGTGCTTGAGTTCAACTCGCGCTTCGGTGACCCCGAGTGCGAGCTCTATATGCGTATTTTGCAGGACGACATTCTCACCATCCTCGAGGCGTCGGCAAGCGGCGACCTGCGCGGCCTCTCCGTGGTCTGCGGACAAATGGGATGCGTGAACCTTATCCTCTGTTCCGACGGCTATCCCGATGAGTATAAGAAAGGTTTGCCTATAACGGGCATTGAAGAAGCGGAAAAAATCGACGGTGTCGTTGTGTTCCACGCCGGCACTACCGTGAAAAACGGGCAACTCGTCACCAACGGCGGTAGGGTGTTTGGCGTAACGGCGGTCGGCGACACGCTCAAAGAGGCGCTCGAAACCGCCTACGAAGCCGCTGACAAAATCGAATTCGAGGGCAAATACTACCGTCGCGACATCGGTGCCAAGGCACTCGAATAAAAGCAAAAGGAGCCGGCTTACACGCGGCTCCTTTTTTCTTGCTTCTGGCGCCTCATTTTGCGCTCGTATTGAATCTTTTTGCGCCGCTTTCCGATAACGGTGAACACCAGATGACGGATTTCATCATCGTCTGTGTATCGTTTGATGACGATGACCACGACATTTTTATATGCCGGATATTTGCGGCGATATTCGGCGGCACCGGTGTCGGACGATTTAATCTGTACCGGTATGAGCCCGACGTCCGTGTCGATTGTCATATCCACGCCGTTCAAGTCGGCCAGCGGACCTGCCATTGCCGCCCCTTTGAACCATCTCGGTTTCTTTGCGTGTTCTTCGCTCAGAGCGTTTAGCGTTCTGTTCTCGGTCGCGAGACCGAGTACCATTTGCGAAAATGCCATGGCCCAGTCTCCTCTGTCCAGCGCAACAGTAACACGCGAGGGTGAATTCGTACAAGTGATATACTTTCCGCATGCCTCCATCAGCGATGGAGAAGCCGCGCGTGGCGGCTTCTGACCCCAACAGAAATAACGGGCGCAGGCAATCAGGATTTTGTTGAACAAAATATGCCCACTAACGCCCTAGGAAGCCGTTTGGAAAATGCGCGCCCTATTTCTAACGGGGCAGGTAAATTCAAATCTCCCGAGGAGGAATTGGCCTATTTGCGCGAACGCGTAGCCCAAAAGGAGCGCGAACTCGAGGTGCCGGTCAACAAATTCGAGAGCGACCGCATCGCCAAGAAGGAAATTGCGGCGTATGGAGATGTTCCCGCGGCAAAAGTGCTTCACGAGACGGTCGTCATGCCCGAGCACGAGACGGTGCGGCATCTCCTCAAGCTTGAACCGGAAGCGCACGATAAGCAGCTCGACGGTCTGTTGGAAATAGTCTCCCAGCGCGGTATTCGTAACGCACTCTCCGTCGTGGCGCGCATGAAAAATCCGCACCTTGAGGACGATTTCCACCGTGCACTCGTGCGCTACGTCGCCGAGGGCCTGCCGCAAAAAGGTTTGCCGGTGCCGGAAAAAGTGAAGCATGCACTTGAGCTCGTGCTCTTCGAGATACAGCCGCAGGCGCACGGGGAGGGGACCAAAGAAGAGGCGAGACAGGTGAAGCTCGAGCAGCTGCTCAGCTCGTCCGAACAGCTCTATGCGGGGCTCTCCGGACTGGCGGAGCACGGCGAAGGGTTTTCGCTTGAGATTGCAGTGCCGGAGGGTTCGGAAGAAGCGACACTCTACCTCGCGATACCGCGCGTAAAGAAGACGCTCGCGGAGAGACTCATCTCGTCCGTTTTCCCCAACGCGCGTATTTCGGAGAGTCGCGGCGACTACAACATTTTCAATTTCAACGGCCACCATGCGGGGGCGTATGCGACATTCGCCAATCACCCCGCGTTCCCGCTCAAGACGCCGGACATGTTTGAGCACGACCCGATGAATGTACTACTCGCTTCATTCGCGAAGCTCGCGAAGCACGGCGAAGGCGCCGCGATACAAATCACCGTTTCTTCCGAGGGTGACCGGTACAACCATCACTACAAAAAGATGATTCGCGAGATTGAGAAAGGGAAACCCTTGAGACAGGCGCTCAAGGTCGCCGAGACACAGCTCGGAGAAGCGCTCCATGATGTCGCCAAGCAATTGTTTTCGCCGAAGGCGCACGGAGAGGACAAGGAGCGGGAATTCAAGCGGGGAGGCGACCAATTGGCGACCGAAGAAATCGGCCGCAAGGTAAAGACGCGCATTTTGCCCGCAAGCATCCGGCTTGTGACCTCGGCACCCGACCAAAGGCGGGCGGAAGAGCTCTTGAGCAATCTCATCGCGCCATTCAGCCAGTACGACAACGCCAAGGGCAATCATCTCGTCTTCAAACACGTCGGCAGTTGGAGCATCACGAAATTCCTGCGCGATTTCACGTATCGTTCATTCGACTCGTCTATCGCGATGCCGCTTTCGCTCGGCGAAATTACTTCGCTGTATCACTTCACGGCGGAGCGCGTGACGACGTCGCGCGAACTCAAGCGTTCGTTTGCAAAGCAGGCGCCGGCCCCTGTCGAGATAGGAGGTGAAGGCATCACAATCGGCATCAATAAGTACGGCGCCGACGAGACGCCGGTGCATTTCGGCGCGGCAGACCGCTTGCGCCACTGCTACGTCATCGGGCAGACGGGCACCGGCAAAACAGGGCTCATCAAGAACATGATTATTCAGGACATCAAAAACGGCGAGGGGGTCGCCTTTATCGACCCGCACGGCAACGACATCGAAGACGTGCTGGCGAGCATTCCGCCGGAGCGTGCCAAAGACGTGATTTACTTTGACCCCGCATACACCGACTCGCCGATGGGCCTCAACATGCTTGAGTACGACCGCTCGAAGCCGGAGATGAAGACGTTTGTCATCGACGAGGTGTACGGCATCTTCCGCAAACTGTATTCGGACATTCCCGAGGCGTTCGGCCCGATGTTCGAGCAGTACTACAGGAACGCGGTACAGCTCGTTATCGAAGACCCCGATACGGGAAGCACGTTCGTCGAAATCCCGCGGGTCTTCGCCGATACGCCATTCCGCAACATGAAGCTCTCTCACTGCCGGAATCCGATCGTGGTTCAGTTTTGGAGAAAAATCGCCGAGGCCGCCGGTGGCGAGGCGTCGCTTGAAAATATCGTGCCGTACATTTCGGCCAAATTCGACGTCTTTCTCTCCAACGACATCATGCGCCCCATCGTGTCGCAGGAGAAATCGGCATTCAACTTCAGCGATATCATGAACACCAAGAAGATATTTATCGCCAACCTCTCGAAGGGCAAGCTCGGCGAACGCAACACGGCACTTCTCGGTCTCATTTTGGTTTCCAAATTCCTGCAGGCTGCGTTTTCGCGCACCGACGCGCGCGCCGAGTACCCCGTGTACTATCTGTATATCGACGAATTTCAGAATTTCGCGACACCAAGTATCGCGACGATTCTCTCCGAGGCGCGAAAATACAAACTTTCTCTCACGATAGCGCACCAGTTCATCGCACAGCTTGACGAAGACATCCGCGACGCCGTCATTGGCAACGTCGGCACCAAGATATCGATGCGCATCGGTACGACCGACGCCGAATTTCTCGAAAAACAGTTCGCGCCGACGTTCAATGCGCAGGACCTCGAGAATCTTCCGAACAGGAATGCGGTCGCGGCACTCCTGGTGAACGGCACACCCGCGCGGCCTTTCACGCTCGAGACCATGAACCTGCCGCACTTCGATTATTCGACCATAGACGCGCTCAAGCGGCTCTCATACAAAACGTACGGCAAGAACCGCGAAGAGGTGGAGGCCGAAATCCGCCGCAAGTTCGGGCAAGGGCAAGAGCCGGCAAAGCTAGACATTCCGTCGTCTTTGTATCAATAATGTAGATATATGAAGCACCGAGCTGTCGCATTCGCCACGGGAGCAGTATTCACACTGATGCCATTTGCCGCATCCGCGGTATCTGTTGCGGATATGGAGACACAGCTCATGCACATACTTGGACAGATTGCGGCTCTCCAAGCTGAGAAAAGCGGAAGCGCCGTCGCCTGTGCGCTTGTCGCGAGTAAGTCGTCGGTCGCGGTGGGTGAGCCGTTCTCTCTGATATGGAATTCTTTCGGTGCAAAGGACCCCGCCGACGGAGGGGAGTTGAGCCAATGGGCACGTGGCGGCATTTCGACCTTGCGCTTGGACAAACCGGGCAACTACAAATACACATTTACGTTCAACGGAGTTTCGGGCGGCCGAACGGACTGCTCGACCACGATTTCGATTCACGCCGCGCGCTAACATCTCGAATAGACGCAGTATGATATAGTGCATGCAGGTTCGATTTACGACACATGCGCTCCGGAAGTTTGCGATATTGAGAAGGCACGGCTTTTCGGTGGCTAAACGGCAGGTTGTTCAGGCTGTGGAAAAGCCCGACCGAATGGACTATAGTCGGTTGCCGCTCTTGATTGCACAAGTTGGCTTCGATAAAAGACGAGTCTTGCGCATAGTGTACAAAGTTGAGGGAGACACAAAAGTCGTCATCACGTTTTATCCAGGTAAAAGATCGCAGTATGAAAAAGAAAACTAACACAAAAATCTCATACGACTCCGATGCGGACGTTTTGAGCATGGAAAGCGCAGGGAACACGGTCATTGATCACGCCGAAGAAATGGGAAATCTCGTCGTGCATTTCAGCAAAAAGAACAGACCGGTGCTCGTTGAGATACTTGAAGCTTCGCGGCTCTTCAAAGATCAGCCGAAGTCTTTGCGAACGACAATCCGCGAGACTTTCGTTGCCGCCTGACGGATTTAGGAAAGCGTGCTACATTGTCGCTCATGAAAGAACATCCCAAGAAAGAGCGTACGCTCGTCATTATTAAGCCCGATGGTATTCAGCGCGCGCTCATCGGCGAAATCATGGGTCGCTATGAACGCCTCGGTCTCAAGCTCGTTGGTCTCAAGATGACGGTACCGAGCGCCGAACAGGTAGAAGGGCACTACACGCTGGACCCAGAGTGGCGCCGCGTCACGGGCGAGAAGACCATCAACAACTACAAGTCGCGCGGCCTCACGCCACCGTCCGAGGACCCGCTCGAAATTACCGCCAAAATCCTCAAGAACCTCAAGAAGTACCTCACTGCCGGCCCCGTCATCTGTATGGTGTGGGAAGGTGCACACGCCGTAGAGCTCGTCCGCAAGGTAACAGGCGGCACGGAGCCGCGCGGTGCCGCTGTGGGCACGATTCGGGGTGATTTCGTGGTGGATTCGTACATCATGTCCGATGCCGATGACCGCGCCGTGCGCAATCTCATCCATGGCTCCGGCTCTATAGAAGAAGCCAACATGGAAATCCCGCATTGGTTCAAAAAAGACGAGCTTATTGACTACAAAGTGACACACGAAGACATCATCTACGCCAAAGAACTAGAAGGTATTCTCTAGTGTTTCTTTTTCACCGTTGCTTTTATTGGTGCGGTGGTATACTAAATTCAGCGGCAGGTACGAAAACCTGCTGGTGCGAATAAGGGCAGACCGAATCACTGTATTCCAATGAGAACCGTTCACGGATTTCAGCGGAACACATGTTGAGGTTTCCCACCTGGCTCCAATACCAGGCTCACCGTACCTCCGCTTCCAAGTGTCCCACCATCAAGGTGGGATGTTTGGTTTCAGTGATAACCAAAGTTGGCGCCTGCCTGCCGAAGCCTCGGCGCAGGCAGGGATTTTTTGCGTTAGAATGACGCGATGCGGCAACGGCTTCTGTTCTTACAACTCTTCGTACTCTGCGCTTTGTGGGTCGCGCAGACGTTGGGGATATATTTCTTTGCACGCACGCCCAACAATGCTTTTTTCTCTCCGTCGCATTTTCTCGGCGGTATGTGGGCGGCCGCCTTCGGGGCGTGGGCATTCGGCTACGTCGGAAAACACCTTTCCTTTTCGGGATATTTGCTCGTCGCGCTCGCGTTTGGAGTTGCGTGGGAAATCTACGAAGTAGTCGCACAGCTTATCTCGCCGGATTCGCTCGCGTATGCAATCGATACGATTGCGGACCTGATGTTTGATGTTCTCGGCGGCTACTGTACCGCGTTACTCGTGCGCAAATTGACCGCATGACTTCGACACTGACATTTTGCGGCGGGGCGGGAACGGTGACGGGCGCGAATTTTCTGCTCGACACCCATTCGACGAGCTCAGGGCAAGCTGGCACGAAATTGCTGATTGACTGCGGCACGCTCGAGGCGGCTGACTCCGTCACCGCACTTGGATTTTCTAATGCGGAAGCACCCGCTAAGAAAATCTCGGCGCAGGAGCATGGGTGCGACACGGTGAACTCGGCGCCGTTTCCTTATGACGTGAAAGAAATCAGCGCGCTTCTGGTGACGCATGCGCATCAGGACCACATCGGACGCATTCCGCGTCTCGTACGTGATGGCTTTTCAGGCGCTATTCACTCGACCGCGGCGACAAAAGACTTGGCCGCCGTTATGTTTGATGATGCGCTCGGCGTCATGCAGGAGCATGCGGAGAAATTCGGTTGCGAAATGTTATACGGGGCGGCCGACGTGGAACGGGCGTTGTCGCTCTGGGCAGGACACGACTACCACGAACCGTTCCCGCTCGACGACGTATCGGTTGAACTGCTTGATGCAGGGCACATCCTCGGTTCGGCGATGGTTCGGCTCACGCGCGCAGGAAAGAACATTATCTTCAGCGGCGATTTGGGCAATACGCCTGAGCCGTTGTTGCGCGACTGTGAGTCGCCCGCGGGTGCGGACTATATCGTGATGGAAAGTGTGTACGGCGACAGGGTGCACGAAGGCCGGAGTGAGCGGAAGGAGGTGTTACGGGCCGCCGTAGAGGAAGTGCGCAATCGCGGTGGAGTACTCCTGATACCGTCGTTTTCCATCGAGCGTACGCAAATACTGCTTTTTGAGCTCAACGATATGGTGGAAGACGGCTCGATGCAGGCCATTCCGGTCTACCTCGATGCGCCACTTGCTTCGCGTGTGACGCAAGTCTTCAGGAAATATTCCGGGCTATTCAACCCGGCTGTACGCGAACATTTTTCCCGGGGTGATGACCCGTTCTCGTTCCCGGGGCTGAAAGTCGTGCAGACGACCGACGGGTCGCATACTATTCGTCGCGCTCCCGACCCGAAAGTCATCATCGCGGGCGCCGGCATGTCGGGCGGCGGACGCGTCCGCGCGCACGAGAAGTATTATCTCGGGGAGAAGCGCACAACACTGCTTTTCGTCGGGTATCAGGCCTCCGGCACCCTCGGCCGGAGACTGCAGGAGGGGGAGAAGAGGGTGATGATAGACAAGGAGCACGTCAAAGTGCGCGCGCAGGTCTCCGCGCTGACCGGATATTCCGGACATGCCGACCGCGACCAGCTTTTGAACTACATTGAACAGGCGGGCCCCTCGCTCAAGAAAGTGTTCATCACGATGGGCGAGCCGCGTGCCTCACTTTTTCTCGCGCAACGCGCACGCGACTTCCTCGGCGTCGACGCCGTGGTGCCGCAGCAGGGAGAGTCGTGCGAGATAGAATTTTGAGTAGTGTATAATTACTCCGACATGGCGAAACGCATACTGCACCCAAATCACACGGCAGTGCCGCTCAATTTTTGCCGGCTTCCCGACGGCTACGGAGTCGTGAAAATCTGCGTTTCGGGCTCCGCAGATACAAAATATTCCGGCCTCGATTCGTTTGAAAGGGCAAAAGAACTCGGGCGCGAGATTGCCAAGCACGGTGCCATCATCACGACCGGCGCCACGACGGGCTTCCCGATGTACTCGGCGATGGGTGTCAAAGACGAGTGCGGTTTTTCCATCGGTTTTTCTCCTGCGGCGAACGAGGGTGAGCACATCGAGACATATAAGCTGCCGCTCGATTACATGGACGTCGTCGTTTACACCGGGTTCGGATACTCGGGGCGCGATTTGCTTCTTGTGCGTTCGTCCGACGCCGTCATCATCGGTCCCGGTCGCATCGGCACACTCAACGAATTTTCGGTCGCCTTCGAAGACAGGAAGCCGACGGGTATTTTGGAAGGAAGTTGGGAGACCGATGAAATTCTTAAACATGTCATTGACGCCGCGCATCGCCCGAATCCTAATATCATTTTCGACTCCGATCCGAAAGCAATTGTGGAACGGCTTATTGAAATGGTGGATAAACAGAAAGGGAAGGATCAGCTTGCATACAACAATCATGACGGGTGGTCGGCGACCGGCAAGAATTCGGAGGTGATTTTGTAGCGAGGCGCTCGGCCGCATCGGGTCGGCAAATATGTCGCTCGGCCGCCGCATCCCTTTGCCGTCGCTATCTGACACTGCTGTGTCAGCGCTGAATCTCGCCGCCGACGCGGCTGCGAACACGGCAAAGGGATGCGGCGGCACTCGCTTACTGCTGAAATAAAAAGTCCCGCGGAGGCGGGACTTTTTATTTTACCTGCTCGGCGACGCGAGCGAAGACTTGCGGGTGGTCTTTGGCGAGAGCGGCGAGCGATTTGCGGTCGAGGGCGATGTTGGCCTTCTTGAGGGCACCCATGAATTTTGAATACGAAACTCCCGTTTCGCGCGATGCCGCATTGATGCGCAAGGTGAAGAGATTGCGGAATTCGCGCTTCTTGGTGCGGCGATGACGGAATGCGTGAACGCCGGCGTGCTTGATGGCGACCTTGGCGACGCGCTCTTTCGACTTGTGGTCGAAGCGGTAGCCCTTGGTTTGCGCAAGAATATTCTTGCGGCGCTTATTCTTCATTGTTCCCCGTTTGACTCGTGACATACCTTAGATTTGATTAGTGAGCGGAGCGAGCTTAACAAATCTTAGGCCCGCCCATCCGCCGTCTTGTAAACGATAGTTTGTGGTGATTGCTGACATGGTGATATTGGAGTTCATTGTTGTTGCAAGTGGCGGATAGGCGGGTTAATCAAACTATACTCGCTTCGCTCGTTAGTTTGCTAAAAAACGGCTACGGTTCACATTGGTAAATACCATGTTGGTCGTGCGGTTCTTGTGCTGGTGTTCCTTACCGGAACGCTTGGCGTTGAAATGGTTGTGTCCCGGCGCGCGGGCGATGACCTTACCCTTTTTTGTGACACGGAGCCTTTTCGCGAATGATTTGTTGGTTTTCATGTAAAAACCGCTCTTTGGCGGTCGGCACAGTATGCCCGAGAAGGGTTGAAAAAGCAAGGTATTGGAGAGAGGGCGGGGCGAGGATTTTGCCGCCTGCGGGACTTTCGCACAATATCCTCGGCGGGCAAAGTCCTCGCCCCGCCTGGCCGCGTTAGCTGACTTCTTCTTGTGCGGTTTCGGCCGTCGGCGCCGTGTCTTGGGGTGCCGTTACTTGAGTCTTAGGCTTGGCGTTTTGGGGCTTTTTCGACAGGTCCCGCTCTATGGCGACGGAGAGGCCCTTGGGGCTTTTCTTGATGTCGTCGGCGATTTTGAATCCTTCGGGGATGATGGCGAGGAAGCGCTCGAGACGCTCCTTGAGGAAGGGAAACTCCATGTACTTGTAGCGGCCCCAGAGGAAGAGGTCGATTTTTACGCGGTGTCCCTCGCGTAGCCAAAGCGCAATTTTGGAGGCTTTTATGTTCATGTCATTGGTGCTCGTGCCGATTTTGACTTGTGCCTCTTTCGTCTCGGTCACCTTTGCCTTCGACTTCACCTCCTTGTCTTTCTTCTTCTGCTCGTACTTATGCTTGCCGTAATCGGTCACTTTGCACACCGGCGGATTCGCGTTCGGCGATATTTCGATGAGGTCGAGCCCGAGCTCGGCCGCTTTTGCGAGCGCATCGCGCAACGGCAAGACACCGAAATTCTCTCCGTCCGGCCCCAGTACGCGCACTTCTTTGGCGCGGATGCCTTCGTTCATGCGGACGCGTTCTTTGTCCGCTTGCGTAGTGTATTTAGTGAATCCCATTCGTCGGGAAACTATAGCAGAAACGTCTGTTTTTTCAAACCGCGCGTCAGCTCGCCTCCTAAGCGGCGGTTGTGCCGGTGAGTCCTCTCAACACGTTGAGCGCCCACATAAGTGCGCTCTTGAGACCATCGAGGACACTCTGAAACGCGGAAGATTGCGTACCATACTGCCCGTTGTATGTGTTGCCCAAGTCGCCCGAAGTGAATGTCTGCTGACCGGGCGGCGGTTGTACGGAGGAAATAATTTTCGGTGCGACAGCGTCTTCCTTGCGTTCCGAATCATCGAGCATCTCGACGTCGCCGGTGTCCGGATTGAGCCGGAATGCGAGCGTCGTCGTCGTGCCGATTTCTGTGGGGGTGAAAGAAACGGGATTGACCATCCGGTCGAGCAGTTCGGAGACCGACGGGCCGGTCGTGGCGTTGTCGTTGTCGTTCGAGTTCTTGTTGGTGATATCGATGCCCGTGCCGGTGAGATTGCGGGTCGAGGTCGCCGCGGTACTCGTCGAGGTGGCGCATGCGCTACCGGTGGCCGAGCAACCGTATTGGCACACCTGATACACCTGCGTCGTACAACTGCTCGTCTGATAGTACGTCACGTTTCCGGTGCATGAGAGTTTCGGGTCACAGATTTGCGGCTGATTCGTTGTCGGATTTTGTGTCTGCGTTTGGGTGGTTGGTGTTTGTGAGGGCGTTAGGGCAGGAGCGGGGGAATTCATTATGTTCGGCTGTGGTAGCGGCTGGTACGGGACGAACGGTGCGCCGTTGTAATTCGTACCGCTATCCGAAGCCCAGTATGCCGGGTCGGAGGGCAGTTGTTCCATACCTCTCACGGCAGTTCCCGGCTCGATGTGCCATGGCTCAACGAGCATGGGGTACCGCAGACCGTATTTCGCCGCGTTGTCGTGCGCCCATTTGCACGATGGCAGCGCCTGCAGGCACTTCGCCGTATTGCCGTTACCGAGCCCGAAGTTGGAGTGGCGGCCGTCGAAGAAAAGGTCGTATGCGATGCCGTAGTTGTGTTTCGAGCGACCCGGTGGCGCCACAGGAGCGCCGCCTCCGCCACTTGCCTTAAACTTCGCATAGAGTTCTGCTTGTCTTGAGACTGATCGGTATCCGGAGTTGAGTGTGACGTTTTTTCCCTCTGCGTCCGCTGCTTTCAGGAATTTGTAGAGACGACACGCGAAATCGGAGTTCAGGCCCTGCACGTGGTCGGGTGATTGCTTGCTTTTCGTGAGCAGGTATGCCCGCGGGTCTTCCGGACAGCCGGCTCCGTAGATGAGCGCCTTGTCCTTATCGCAAAACTGTCCGCTGGAGGGGATAGTCGCGCCCGCCTCTTTGAGCGCGACGCGTTCTGCGTCGGTAATGGCGTGGCAACCGAGCGCGATTTGCGCGCGCGCAAGGGGAGCGCTCACCAATACAAAGATGGCGACAACGCCGGATAGCAATACAAAAAAGAAGGGAGCGACCGAGAGGCGCATGCCATCAGTATAGCGGACAAAAACATTGTTTTTTCGCGCCCTGTGGACGCTCACTTCATGTTCCGGCGCACGCACCGTCCGCCCACAAACCTTTTTTCTCCGTACGTGCCCGCACTTCGGCCGCCTTGAATTCTTTTTGGTATTTGTACGGCAAGTTGTATGTGTATTCGTGGCCGTATCCTTCGGCAATCATGTATTTGTTGAACAGTGTGCCGTCGGGGAGATATACATAGGCAAGCAAGCGGCCGTATTTGTCGTACTCGCCTTGTGAGGCGTCTTTTTCCAACCGGATGCTCTTGCCCGTGAGCAACTCTTTCGCCTTTGCGGAAGCCTCTTTCCCGAAACACTGCACCGGTTTGCGCGGGTCCACGGTCTCCGGCGTGTCGAGTCCGATGAGCCGTACCTTTACGCTCTTGCCGTTCATCTCTACGGCAAGCGTGTCGCCGTCGACGACCCTCACGACGGGATACGTATCCACCGCTGGCTGCGCCACCGCCGCAATCTCGGCGGCGGCGACCGACGACGTCGCCGAAGTGCTGTCAACAACAGACTTTGCGTTCCCGCCAAAAAGTATTGCGCCAATCAATACACCCGCCATCAGAATCACTGTCGCCTGTACTATCTGCCGCCGCATCCCGATAGTATACGTAAATTATCTGCAGGTTTGTTATACTGCCGGTATGAACAAAATCGTCGGATATGTGCTCGCTATTGCCGCGCTTTGTATACTCGCGTATGCGATATACGCCAATGCGCCGCGCATTCCCGCGCCCGCGGAGAGTGCGAGCGCACCGGCGGGAACGGCGATGCGCGTGGCGACCGAATTCGACGACTCTACCGCGTATCGCATTGAGGCGCGATATCCGCAGTTCGGTATTCCTGCTGTCGACGAAAAAGTAAAGGCGGCGGTTGATTTGGCCATCGCAGATTTCAAAACCATTCCGCCGAATCCGCCTGGGAGCGCAACGCCGAAGAATGAGTTCATCGGCTCGTTTGATGCGGTGTACGCGGGGGGCGACATCGTGTCCGTTGAGCTCTTACTCTCACAGGACACGGGCGGCGCTCACCCGAATACGGTTGCAGTCGGCGTAAACGTAGAACCGAAAACGGGGAGGGAGCTTACTCTCGAGGACGCGCTCGCGCTCACCGGCCTGTCACTCGAGCAAGTGGCGGCGGAGTCACTGACACAACTGAAGACAAAACTCGGGTCCGACCTCATCTCCCCGCAGGGCGCGGACCCCAAGCCGGAAAACTACAATACATTTCTCGTCGACACGGGCACTGTCACGTTCGTGTTCCAAAGTTACCAAGTCGCTCCGTATTCTTCCGGCATGCAGGAGGTTTCGTTCCCGAGGCGATAGGACCGAAGCAAAACCGCCCCTCGACGAGGCTCGGGGCGGTTTTTTGCGTTGTCGACAACGATACTTACTTGAAATAATTGCTTAGAACGCCATAAAGCCACACGGCGAGCACCGCAACGATATTCCAGATGATAAGACCGGTGATAAATGTAGTGAGAGTCATCTCGTTCGTACCGATATCAGCCCGCGTATGGAGTGCATACTCCATAAACCACGGCCGTATTCCGGGCACCAATGCGACACCTCCGAAGCACACTACATATACGATGCTGATCCACGCACTTGTCACCTTGAGTGATTGCGACATTGTATTCATACAGGTTTAGTTGGTAATTGATAATGCATTCATTCTATACCCACCCCCTTGCGCTGTATACCCCTAGGGGGTATACTAGGTGCGCTGAGCACTTGTATACATTCGCAGTATATGAGACTCTACGGTAATCATATGGTCACACGAAAGTTTTCAAGAAGCTTGGTGGTCGCCGCACTTGTCGTAGTGTTCTCCGGCGCCGTTATGGCCTGCATTCTTCCGGGCGTTCTCATGGCGGACAGCCACGCACACGGTAGTGCATCCATGATCGGTCATATCGAACACGCGAAACAGCTTACGCAAGCATCCGCCATGACGGTTTTGCTGGTGGGTCTGTTGTTCATGGTGGTTGCAGCAGCCCTCTCGTCGTACCGAATGCCGGCATTGCCCGCGCTCATTTCGCACTCGTCGTACCGGCCAGACCGTATTCCCATTTCGAGGTCTCTCCGTTTGCGCGCCTGGCTTTCGCTTCTCGAAAGCAGTCCCACCACTTTCAGATCGGCATAAGAAAGCGTGTTGCGCTTGCTTATGCCGATGCTCCTGCACCCGCAGGACATTTTTATTTGTTGCACTCAACATACCTATGAAAGAACACATTCAAGTCATTCACCAAAACATACGCAGAGGCCATGTCCCGACGATAATCATCAGCATAGTTCTGGTGGCACTTATCGTTGCCGGTTTCGGGAAAGCGGCGCTATCCTTTGCGGTCAAACAGGATAAAAGCAACGTCCGCAGCGCGTCGGCCGCGGTCCGCTTTGACTACGACTCAATCGTCGGTGTCGTGGGGGCGGAATACGCGTCGTCGACGGGGGCGGCGCTCGATAATTCGTGGCCCGCGGAGATAATCTCGTCGAAGATTTCGCACGTGCAACCGCAGCGTGAGGGCGTACTCGTCGAGTGGCGGGTGCGCGTGGGCGACTTCGTCGGTGCAGGACAAGTGCTGGCGAAGATATCCGCGCCGCCGGCGACCCCCGAACTCATCGCGATGCTCGCGGAGAAGACGGAATCGCTGACCCGCGCACGTGCGCAGGCACAACTCGCGGGCGAATACGCGGCGAAGGAACAGGCGCGCTTTGATTCGTTGAGCGGGGCGCTTACGGCAGGTGGCGGGAGCGGCACGGCGTTTACCGCTCTCGAGCAGATGAGAAAAAAGGCGGTAACAAAGCAGGCGCTCATGCGCAGTTTTGTCGAGCAGGCGCTTTCCGCGCACGTCGCCATGGTGACGGGCTACTCGGACTGGCGCCATGTGAAATACGGCGGACTCAATACACAGTACGGGGTGCTGAATCAGAGCCTGCAGAACCAGTACGAATCGGCTCTTATCTCACTTGCCGCAACGCTCAACGCTTCCACGGACACTCCCGAGGCGGAGGCGGAGAACTACTTTTCGCTTGCGGTGAGGCTCGCGAACAGCTCGGGCTCAAATCCGGACGTGGCGGGATTCCGCGCGATGGCGATAGCCGATCAAAAGGAATTTCTCGACATGCTCGCGGATTATCGCGAGGCACTCGCCGACGTCTCCGACAAAGAGGCGGAGTACAAACTCATGATCAGAGAGCAGGGCGCGATGGTGGAGCGGGACCGCGGTATGGCGGAGGCCGACGTGAAAGCCATGGAAGCGTCGTATGCGACGGTGCGCAACGAAATATTGGGCGGGACGAACATTGTCGCGCCTCGCTCCGGCACTGTCTCGGCGATCTACAAGAAAGCCGGTGACTTGGTGGACCCGGCGACTGCGGTTGCCGTCATATCGGGCAAGGGTGCAGGCGAGCTTACGGTGCGCATACGTATTCCAAATAACGTCAGAAAACCCTCGGCGGGTGATATCGTCTCCGTCGTTCGTCCCGGTTTCTCCGGCGATATAAAGAGGGCGAGAATACTCGGAGTCGGCGACTCGCTCGACGACCTCGGCTCCTACATGGCGGACGCGGTACTCCTCGACCCGACAGACTGGCCGGCGGGCACGTCGGTGCGCGTCATTGTTCCGGTGGATTCGAGCGTGCCGAGCATCAAGATAACGTCCGTATGGTGGGCCGCAGACGGCGCGCCGCGTGTGTGGAAAATCTCGGAAGCCGGTCGCATCTTCCCGCAGGAGGTCAAACTGGGGCGCACGCTCGGCACCTACGTCGAAATCTATGAAGGGCTCAAGACGGGCGACCGGTACATTGTGAACACCGCACCGGATATTACGGAAGACATGCTCCTCGATACTCTCGTCGCACCCGTTGCGCCGGCAGGTGTCTCCGGTGGGGAGAAACCCGCCGGCCACCAGCACTATGAGGGTATGCAAATGTAACGTATGTTCAACAAAATCATTCTCTGGTCGCTCACACACAAATTCGCCGTGCTCGCCGTAGCGGGTCTTGTGACGGCAGGCGGCCTCTGGAGCGTTGCCACCATGAAGGTGGACATTCTTCCCGATATCAACAAACCGACGGTGACCGTGTTCGCGGAAAGCCCGAGCATGGCAGCTGAGGACGTGGAGCGGCTCATTTTGAATCCGATGGAGGCGGCGCTTGCCGGAGCGCCCGGCATCGAGCGCATCCGCGGGAACGCATCGTATGCGCAGGCGACCATCGTCATTGAATTCGCATGGGGCAGTGACATTCTGCGCGACCGGCAAATCGTGCAGGAGCGTCTTTCGCAGGCAATCCTTCCCGCCGGCGTGAAGCCGGTCTTGGGTCCGTCTACCTCGCTTCTCGGTGAAATCATGTGGGTCGGTATGGCGTCGCATCAGAGCGGCATCTCACCGATGGAGCTGCGCACGCTCGCGGATTGGACGGTGCGACCGGCGCTTCTCAAAGTGCCCGGTGTCGCGAGCGTCCTCGTGATGGGCGGTGACGTGCGCGAATGGCAGATAAATCTGAACGCCGAGCGCATGCGCCGTTACGACATCATGATTGACGACGTGCGCGAAAGTGTCGAGTACGCGCTCACCAACAAGAGCGGCGGACTCATAACCGAAGAGACGCGCGAGTACGCCATCCGCATCATGGTCGCTCCGTCGCAGGTGTCAGAACTGCAGGAGATTGGGATCGGGCGCAACGCGGTGGACGGCCGTCCGGTGCGCCTCGGCGACATTGCGTCGACCGTCGAAGGGCCGAGCCCGATTCGCGGGAGCGGCGCGATAGACGGCGAGCCGGGCGTCATTCTGCGCATCATCCGCCAACCGGACGCGGAAACACTCTCCGTGACGGATGATATCAATGAGGCGTTCACGTCGCTCTCCGCGAGTTTGCCCGCCGGCGTCGTGCTCCATCCTGACCTCTTCCGTCAGGAAAGCTTCATTCGTGCCGGACTCGGCAATGTGGAGCGCGCGCTTCTCGACGGCACGATACTGGTCGTTGTCGTCCTTATCGTCTTTCTCATGAGCGCGCGGACAACGGCGATTACCCTGACCGCAATACCGCTCTCCATTCTTACGACAGCTATCGTATTTAAGCTTTTCGGGTTTTCGGTCAACGTCATGACGCTCGGCGGCATCGCGGTCGCCGTGGGAGAGCTTGTGGATGACGCGATTGTGGGAGTGGAAAACGTATTCCGGCGTCTGCGCAACTGGATGCTCGGCGGAAAACTGGAGAACCGCGAAGATGTCGTTCTGTCCGCTTCGCTGGAAGTACGGAATTCTATCGTCTATGCGACGGCGCTCGTGGCGGTCGTGTTCCTGCCCATCTTCTTCCTGCCGGGAATAGAAGGCAGGCTCCTTGTCGCGCTCGGCGCGGCGTATCTTGTATCGCTCATCGCGTCGATGGCGGTGTCGCTTACAGTAACGCCGGTCCTCTCTGCACTGCTCCTGAACGACAAAGCGCTCTCGGGACATGAAAAAGAAACGACTGTCGTGCAGAAGATAAAGGAGCGTATCACGCCGCTCATCTACTGGTGCATCGGGAACGTGAAGACGATGGGAGTCGCAACACTCGTTCTTACCGTTCTCACCGTCGGGCTCTATGTGTTCGCGGGGAAGCAGGGTATCCCGCCCTTCAACGAGGGCTCGATGGTCACTATGGTCTTTCTGCCGCCGGGGACCGCGCTGAATGCGACGAACGAATACATGGTGAAGCTAGAGCGCGCGCTTCTCGATGTAGACGGCGTGCGGCAGGTGAGCAATATCGCGGGCCGCGCCGCAGCGGACCCGCACGGAGGCAGTGCGAATTCAAGCGAGATGCAAATAGCAATCAAATCCGGATACGAAGGGGAGCGCGAACGCATCTTCCGCGATATCCAAGCCGTCCTTGACCGCTTCGGCGGGGCGGACTTCAGTTTGGGACAACCAATCACGCACCGCGTCGAGATGCTGCTCTCCGGCGTGCGCGCGCCGATTGCCGTAAAAGTATTCGGCGATGATCCCGTGGAGATGGAAAAAGCAGCCAAACAGGTGGTCGCCGAACTCAAGAAGCAGGAGGGTGTCACCAACGCCCGTATTCAGCAGAACACCGTCGTGCCGGAATTCCGCATCTACGTAGACAGGAACAGGCTTGCAGAGTACGGCATATCGTCGGGAGTAGTGGCGAATGACCTCGAAATGGGACTCATGGGGGATACGCTCGGTCAGGTGCGACTCGGCGGCGCGTCCGTCAACGTGGTTGCGCGCTACGACGCGGAATCAAAAGGGACGATGTCGTCGCTCCGCGACTTGCCGCTTCCATTCATGGGTGCCGACTCGCTCGGAAGCATCGGAGACGTACGGCTTGAGGGGGGACGGAACAGTCAGGACCACGAGGGAGGGAAGCGCGTCCTCGTCGTATCGGCGAACTATCAGGGCAAAGACGTTGTGGGCGCCGTGGGAGCGGCAAAGGCCGGCGTCGAGTCACAGAAACTCCCTGTCGGTGTCACGCTTTCGTTCGAGGGGGACTACAAGAGCCAGAAGGAGAGTTCACGCCGTCTCGCGCTCATATTCGGAATCGGTGTGGCGATGATTTTCGGTATTCTCTACCATGCGTTCCGCTCGAGTGCGATTGCGCTCCTCGTAATGACGAACATCCCGACGGTCGCAATCGGCGGGATGATAGGTATCTGGCTGACCGGCGGCTCGGTGAATCTCGCACACCTTGTGGGATTCATTTCACTTGCCGGTATCGTATCGAGGAACGGTATCTTGCTCATCGGCAGGTGCCTTGCCCTTGTCCGGAAAGAGCGTGCGCCGTTCACGCCCGAGACCGTCGTGCGGGCGACTCTGGATAGAGTCGTGCCGGTCCTTATGACTTCACTTGTGACAGCTCTCGCGCTCGTGCCGCTCCTCATCTCGGGGAGCGAGCCGGGCAAGGAGATGCTGCACCCGCTTGCCGTCGTCATTTTCGGCGGACTCGTCTCATCTACTGTTATTTCGCTCTTTCTCACGCCCGCGCTCTTCTATCGCTTCGGCAGGAAAGCAGTTATGGAGGCCGCGGACTCGTCCGGATTCTGACGTATGAAGTCCTTACACACAGAGAAAAGTCCTCCGTAAAAGTGCAGCGCTTAACATTAGAATTAAACAATAAAAAACAATGAACAGTTCAGCAACACTTATTATCGCAATCGTCGTCGCGCTCGCCGCGGGCGGCGGGGGAGGATACTTGGCCGCAGGCGGCGGACAAAGCGACGCCGGCATGACAAAATCGCAAGTTGATGACCTCATCATGATGATGACGGACGAGGGGAAGCAAATGGAGGAAATGGGGGGCATGATGAAAGAGGGAGGGGTGATGATGCGGGAGCGCGGCACGCGCTACAATGATACAGAGATGGTGAACAAAGGAAAAGACATGGAAGCGCTGGGCATGAAGCATCAGACGGACGGGCAGGCGATGGTGAGCCACGGTTCGCCGATGATGCAAATGACTGGCATGACGCACTAGGTCCGATTTTACAAGAGGTTTATGGCTATTACTCGATAACTATCGTACATATGGACAAGAACACAGGCTTGATAATCGGGCTCCTCGTCGCTCTCGTTGCGGGTGCGAGCGGCTACTTCGCCGGTGCGGCCCAGTCGGCGCCGCAAGCGGGACAGCACATGATGTTCGGCGGCTCCATGATGGGAGATACCGGCATGACAGGAATGAGCGGCGCGATGGATGGGATGATGGCAGGCATCAGCGGAAAAGCGGGGGACGGGTTCGACCGCGCGTTCCTCGAGGGAATGATAGAGCATCACGACGGTGCGGTACGCATGGCTGAAGAAGCGTTGAGGAGCGCCAAGCATGAGGAGCTCAAGAGCATGGCGCGGGACATCATCACGGCCCAGACACGCGAGATAGGGCAGATGGAAGGATGGCTTCGCGATTGGTACGGAGCAGTGCGCTAGGTAAGAAGGCAGTAAAAACACGACCTTGCACAGTATACCCCCTAGGGGTATACTGTGCGTATGAAAGCAACGATAAAAAAGTCTGCCTTGCGGCGGCTCAATATAGCCCGCGGCCAGCTGGGCGGGCTTATCAACATGGTCGGCGAAGAGAAGTATTGCGTGGATATCATCACGCAATCGAGCGCCGTCAAAGAAGCGCTTTCCGGCGTTGAGCGCCTCATCCTCGAGAACCATCTTTCAACTCACGTTATTCATCAGATGAAATCGGGAAGTGAAAAAAAGGCGGTCGCTGAGATCTTGAGGCTTTATAAATTGGCGCAGCGCAAAAAATAGTATGATGCACGGCCACGACCACAAAGGACACGACAACATGACGTGGATGATGGTGCTGTGCTGCATGCTCCCGCTCCTTGCCCTTGCCGCACTTACAATCTTCAAATGAAAGACTGCTGCCGCGACACACGGCCCGCGAGCGAGAAGGATGCTCCGCATACTTCCGCGCAGACGTACACATGCCCGATGCATCCGGAAATTATCCGTGAGAGACCCGGTATGTGTCCCGAGTGCGGCATGAATCTGGTGCCGGCGACGAAGAAAAATGTTCATTCAGAGCACAACACTTCGACTTCGCTCAGTGCAGGTAAGCACGCCGGTCATCAGACGTCTTCGTTCCTCACCAAATTCTGGATCGCTTTCGCGCTGACGATTCCCATTTTTCTCTATTCGGAACTCGCGCAAGCGATAGGCATTTTCATGCCTCAATTTACGGGCTCGGTGATGTCGTCTCTCGTTCTGGGTTCCATCGTCTACTTCTATTGTGGCTGGACATTCCTGACGAGCGCATACCGCGAACTGCGGGCCAAACTGCCCGGCATGATGACGCTCATCGCGCTCGCCGTTACATCGGCGTACGTGTTCAGTGTTTGGACGGTATTCCGGGGCACGAACAACAATTTGTTCTGGGAACTGTCGAGCCTGATTGCCATCATGCTTCTCGGCCATTGGATAGAAATGAAATCGGTCCAAGGTGCGCAGGGAGCACTCAAAGAACTAGCCAAGCTTCTGCCCGACACGGCGGAGGTTTTGCGCGGCGGGAAGACGGAAGTTATTGCTTTGCGCGACTTGAGAGCCGGCGACATCGTCCTCATCAAGCCGGGCTCAAAGGTTCCCGCCGACGGAAAAATAGTGGAGGGCAGGTCGGACATGAATGAATCCATCATCACGGGAGAGTCAAAGCCGGTATCAAAGAAAATCGGCGATGAAGTCATTGCAGGCTCAATCAACGGCGACGGCAGTCTGAAAGTCGAGATACAGAAGATCGGTGATTCCACATTTCTTGCCGGAGTCATGCGACTGGTCGCCGATGCGCAGGCTTCGAAATCGCGCCTGCAGATGCTCTCCGACCGCGCCGCGCTGGTGCTCACGCTCGTCGCCATAGTCGCCGGAGGAACCACCTTCGGCGCGTGGCTTTTTGCCGGCGCAGGTATCGTCATCGCCGTCGAGCGGCTGGTCGCAGTCCTTGTCATCACCTGTCCGCACGCGCTTGGTCTCGCTATTCCTCTCGTCGCTTCCATTTCCACCACCAAAGCGGCACAGAACGGTCTTCTCGTCAAAAGCCGTATGGCACTGGAGTCGGCCAGAACCATCGATACGGTACTTTTTGATAAAACGGGCACGCTCACCAAAGGAGAGTTTGGCGTGGACACTATCATTGCGGGCAGCGGTGCGAGCGAAGCGCAGGTGCTCACGTACGCTGCCTCGATCAACGCTCACTCGGAGCATTCTTTGGCCAAGGCGATGGTCAACGAAGCAAAGACAAGAAATATTTCGTTGTTCGATATCAGAGAGTTCGAGCGCCTCCCGGGAAAGGGCGCGCAGGCCGTCATTGAGGGGCGCGTCGTCAGGGTGGGTAGTGAGGAACTTCTCGCGGAGGCGGGGATCGTTCTTGAAAACGGCATAAAGAACAAGGCGGAAATTCTTTCCAAGCAGGGCAAAACGGTTGTCTACGTCGTCTCCGGCGATGGTCTCATCGGCAGTCTCGCTCTCGCCGATGTCATCCGTGAAGAATCACGCGCGGCGATTCAGACGCTGAAAGAAATGGGTGTCCGGAGCGCGATGATTACCGGCGACTCCGAGGACGTCGCCTCGTGGGTATCCAAGGAATTGGGCATCGAGGAGTATTTCGCCAAGGTCATGCCCGGTGAGAAGTCGGCGAAGGTCAAGCTACTTCAGAGCAAGGGCGGGAAGGTCGCCATGGTCGGCGACGGGGTAAACGACGCGCCTGCGCTCACACAAGCCGACCTTGGCGTCGCAATAGGCGCGGGCACCAATGTAGCCATAGAATCTGCCGGTATCATTCTTGTCCGAAACGACCCGCGCGACATCGTAAAGATAATCAAGCTCTCGCGTTTGACCTACCGGAAAATGATCCAGAATCTACTTTGGGCGACGGGCTATAACGTCGTAGCGTTGCCTTTGGCTGCGGGAGTGTTGGCATACAAGGGAATAATCCTGCAGCCGGCATTGGCGGCCGTCTTCATGTCGCTCAGCACTGTCATCGTCGCCGTAAACGCGGTACTCTTAAGGAGACAAAGCCTATGACTCCGGTGTCACGTTCGCCGAAACAAGTCGTTGCCGTCCTGCTCATGGTGGCCTTTCTTGCGCTCGCACTTTTCAGTTTCGCTGTGATGATGCGGGGAGCGGATGACGGCATGCAGGGCGACTGCCCGTTCTCTGCGATGAGTGCGTCGTTGTGTTCTCAGGACGCGTTCGCCACGGTTACTCATCATATTTCCGCATATCTGTCGTTTCTTAACACTTTGTTCGGTTCTCGTGCCATGTCCGTTCTCCTTGCAGTTCTCTTTTTTGTTCTCTCCGTGGCTCTAGTCAGGATAGGCTCCCCGCATATACGCCGTATTGCGGGCGTCTTACGGCGTTTTTGTCTTCGGCCGCCCCTTGTCCCGCAGAACGGAAGCTCGCTCCGCTGGCTTTCATTATTTGAGCACAGTCCGTCCTTCTAGGCAGCGGCCGCCGGCACGTCCGGCGCCGCAGGACTCTTTTTGAAGAGTCTTTTATCAGCACCCAATGACATCATTCAAACAATATGAACAAAACAACAATAACAATCGGCGCTCTCATCGTGCTCGGCATCATCGGGCTCATGGTGTGGGGCAAGAGCAATGCATCGGTCTCCGGTGCGCAGTCGGCAAACCACGCGGCTGCGCCGGGTGGAAGCGCGCAGAGTCCGCTCACCGCACTGGAAACATTCTACGACTTCGGGACTATCTCCATGAAAAAGGGGGTGGTCGAGCACAGGTTCACCGTTACCAACAACACGGAAGCATCCGTGTATCTGTCCAAGGTATACACCTCGTGCATGTGCACGACCGGCTTTCTTGAAACTCCGAAAGGAGAGAAAGGACCGTTCGGCATGCAGGGCATGGGATATATACCGCCCGCAAACGAATCTATCGCTCCCGGAGAGTCGCGTGAGGTGAAAGTAATCTTCGATCCGAACGCGCACGGACCGGCCGGCGTCGGTACGATAGACCGTTTCGTGTATCTCGAGGACGACAAGGGCGGCATGCTCGCGCTCGAGATAAAGGCGGTCGTGACACCGTAGCCGTATGAAACGCACACTCATCACACTTAGCCTCATCGCAGTCGCCATCATCGGCGTCGTCGTTCTGAAAGAAAGTTCCGCGACAGCGTCGCTCATATGGAGCGCGAGTCAGGGCGGCGCATGGCTTCTGCCGCTCGTACTCATCGCGGCAATACTCGACAGCGTGCATCCGTGCTCGTTCTCGATTCTCCTCATCACCATAGCGTTCCTCTTCGGAATGCAAATGACGCGGGAAAAGATTCTCAAGATCGGTGGTGTCTACATCGCAGGCATCTTCGCCGCGTACTTCCTCATCGGTCTCGGCATCTTGCAAGTCCTGCACATCTTCAACACACCGCACTTCATGGGCAAGCTGGGTGCGACACTTCTCATCGCCTTCGGACTCCTCAATCTACTCAACCGGTTCTTTCCGAATTTCCCGCTGCGGCTGAAAATTCCGTCCGTCTCGCACACCGCAATGGGGCGCCTGATGGAGAAAGCGTCTCTTCCGGCGGCCTTCGGACTCGGACTTCTGGTAGGCATCTGCCAATTCCCGTGCATGGGCGGTCCGTACCTCATGGTCATCGGCCTCCTGCGCGACCAGGTGACGTACTTCGCCGGCTTCGGATATCTGCTGCTCTACAACGTCATTCTCATCGTGCCGCTCGTCGCGGTGCTGTGGATTTCCGCCGACAAAACGGTCGTGGAGAAGATGCAGGAATGGAAGCGCACGAACCTAGGAGGCGTACGACTGTGGGCGGGTATCGCAATGATTATTCTCGGATTCCTAATCTTCTTCATCTAGCCTATGAGCAAACAACCAACGACGGAACAATTTCTCGCGACCATCGAGAAATTCAAGGAAAAAGCTGGCGTGGACCTCTCGACTGCGGAAGACTTGAGTCTCGCGGTCATGAACCTCGTTTCCTTGGAAGAGCACTTCTTCTTCACGGGCGTGAAGACCAAAAAGGACGAGTATTTCGACACGTCGCGGGAAATTCGCGATGTCCGGAAGGAGCTCTTGGCGAAACTCATGCCCAATCACGAGGGGGAAACGTGGTGCATCTCGAAGCACCTGCTCGCGACAACGATGCGCCTCATCGAGGTCGGCAACAAGCTCCACTCGGAGAAAAAAGAGAAAGAAGCGAAAGACATGTTCGAAAAAGCCTACAAGGTATACTCCATCTTTTGGGCGCTCAAGTTGAAACTTATCAGCGGCTCAAAAATTAAAAATGTAGCGGCCGGCAGTACGATACTCGAGGATCTTGTGTCGAAGCTCGCTGACTGCTGTGACGAGTAGTGCAGAGAGTGAACAGCGCAAAACGCCCGCATATGTATGCGGGCGCCTTGCTACCGGTAGTACAAAAATCTCTCAGTATTTTCTAATCTGGAGTTGTGGCGGGAAATTCTGTACAATAGGTCTATGAAGCTCGGTATCATCTTACAATCCAACAAACCCGAACACGTATGGAATGCGTTCCGTCTGGGCATCACCGCGCTCAAGGCGGGCCGGCAAGTCGAGGTCTTTCTGATGAGTGAGGGCTCGGAATTGGATACCATTCCGGATACGACAGATTTTGATATCGCGGCAAAAGTGGCCGAGTTCAAAGCATTAAAGGGTGTGATATACGCGTGCGGCTCCTGCCTCAAGGTGCGCGGCAAAGAAGCAAGCAATGTGCGTCCGGTTTCCACGATGTCAGATTTGCTCGATATGGTTGAGCGTTCAGATAAAGTTCTCGTGTTTGGATAGAGGTGGCGAACTTTAAATCTTCGTAGGCAATCTTTTTCTGTATCGTTCAATCAGCTTTTCTTTCTTATCGCGACGCCATTTCTTGATTTGAATTTCGCGTATTCGGGCGTCAGCAAGAGTCGGGTGCTCTTCAAGGAATACTATGTCAAACTCTGAATCTCTTTTTGTAAACAACGCTCCGCGCTTTTCGTTGTGGTATTTGAGACGTTGTTGAGGATTGTCAGTGACACCAACATACAAATCGCCGTGAGAGTTCTTTATCATGTAGACGAAATACATAATTGCATAATAACCCTTCGACTCTCGCCTGCGGTGAGCGCAGTCGAACCGCTCAGGGTAAACAGTCCCTCGACATTGCTCAGGACACTCGACTCAAAAACAAAAGCCACCTCAATGAGGTGGCTTTTGTTTATTCTCTCGTGGTGGTTTCCAGTCCTTCGACTTCGCTCAGGACACTCGATTCGCCTTGGCGATACGTGTGTGTTCTGAGAGTCGAGGTGGTTTACCACGAGTGAGCCTCGGATTTATTCGAGGCGAATCGAGTGGAGGTGCGGGGAATTGAACCCCGGTCCAGAAAATGATGTGAAAGCGATTCTACGATGCGTAGAGCATTCTGTGTGTTTAGGCGAAACGAGTAGGGAATGCACAAGATGACGTTTTGCCGGACTCTCTTTCTTTAGATTCTTATCCGGAGTGAGATAAGAATCGAACCCGATGTTTATGACGTTCGCACCGGTGAATCGGATATCAGCCGAGCGAACGGTCGTTCAGGAGTTTAAGCGAGAACGAGGCCGAGATTTCCCACCTGAATCGGTGAGAGAACCCCCCGTGCAGTTTTGTTTGCACTTAGATTTGAATGTTTTTATGTCCTTCTTCGCACAAGGCTACGAAGGACGAGGAAGACCATTCAACTTCCGCATCGCACACAGGCACATTGAATTTCCTGTCGAAGCCAGTCACCCCCGAAGAACAGTCTGTAGTATGTGGAACGTAGTTGATAGCAAATACAAAACACAGACTTCTCTTCACGAGTGGCTGGCATTTTTCTATTTAGTTTTCAAAGTTCTGCGAATTCTCCGCTTCTCGTCGCGCTCGCGTATATGCTGACGTTTGTCTTCCTTTTTCTTTCCGCGCGCAATCGCGATGAGGAGCTTGAGATTTCGCCCCTTATTATACACCTTAAGAGGCACAATTGTCAACCCCTTTTCGCCCTCTGCCGAGGCCACGTGGGCGATTTCTTTGGCCGAAAGCAAGAGTTTTCGGGTTCGTTCAGGGTCGTATGATTTCGGCGCATTTTTCACCTGCCATGCCGGTATCGTTGCCCCCACGAGATATGCTTCGCCGCCGCGCGCGACCACGCGCGCGCCCTTGAGCGAGCCTTGTCCCGCCCTGAGTGATTTCACTTCGTATCCGTACAATGCCAAACCCGCCTCGATTTCTTCGAGTATTGTGTAATCAAACCCTACGCGTTTGTTCTCTACCAGAGCCATGCCGATACTATACAGCTTTTTCGGGAGGAGTTTATCTCACCGACGCATGCCCGCCCTCGATGCCTTTTTTTGAGAGCACGATTTGCCAGAGTTGTGTGTATCGTGAACGGAACATGCCCGCACAAGAGAGCAAGTAATATTTCCACATTCGATAAAACCGTTTACCGTATTTTGCTTCAAGCTGTGGCCATGCACGGTCGAAGTTCTCAAACCACGCCATAAGTGTCTTATCGTAATCAGGCCCGAAGTTATGCCAATCTTCCAAGATAAAGACCCTGTCTATCGCTTCACCGATTTGCGCGACCGAAGGCAGGGTCCCGTTCGGGAAGATGTATTTGGTTATCCACCGGTCGGCAGCGTACACGGTGTAGTGCGCACCAATGGTATGGAGAAGAAATAGCCCATCATCTTTCAAAAGACTGCTTACTTTTTGCATGAAGGCACGATAGTTGTGCGGTCCCACGTGCTCGAACATGCCGATAGTGACAATATGATCGAATTGTCCCTGTGTATCGCGGTAATCTTCGACACGAATTTCTATGGGCAGTCCCTTACAAGTTTCCCTCGCCAAGACCGCTTGCTCTTTCGATATGGTGATGCCAACGCCCTTCGCTCCGTATTTCTCTGCGGCGAATTTCAGAAAGCCTCCCCATCCACAGCCGATATCGAGCACCGTCTGGCCGGGTTTCAATCCGATCTTTCGGCAAATGAGGTCGAGCTTGGCGTCTTGTGCTTCGTCAAGATTCTTGGCATGTTTCCAGTATCCACAGGTATAGCTCAGTGTCCTCCCGAGCGTCGCTTCATAGAGGTCGTTGCCAAGGTCATAGTGTTGCTCGGCAACCTCAATGGCGCGCGACCTATTTTGCAGATTAGTAATGCGCGCGCGTATAGCGTGCAACAATGTGGAGAGGTTGTAGAGTTTTTTGTCGAGTCGCGCACGGGATACGCGGGCGAAAAAAGCAGAAAGGTCTTCCACATCCCACTGACCGTCCATGTATGCTTCTCCGATACCGATAGAGCCGTGTCCGAACGCGCGGCGGTACACGGCGTCGTCGTGAATTTGGATGTCGTAGGGCGCCTTGCCGTTCACCGTAATACCTGCGATAGCTAAAATCTCGCGCGCTCTGTTCTCAAGTCGTGTCATTCAGGCAACTATATCCTGCATTCACTAGAACCTAAAAGCTAGCACCTAGAACCTATTTCGGTATAATGCTTCCTTATGCCCAACTCCGCAGATAAGCCAAAAAAGGGCCAGAAGCCGTCGGTTCCGCAGGGGCCGAATCTCTGGATGCAACTCGCTTCCGCGTTCGCAATATTCCTGATTCTCTCCGTCGGGTACTCTTTTGCGCGCCAATACATCACGGAGCAAACCGAAACAGTTGCCATTTCTCAAATTGCGAGCGACATCACTGCAGGGAAAATAACCGCACTGGTGGTAGAGGGGGACACGGTGACGGCCACGTACGCCGACCCTTCGAATACCTCAGGGCAGGCGAAGAAAAAGAAATCACGAAAAGAAACCGAGGATTCACTCACCGAAACTCTTTCGAAATACAATATTCCGCCGCAAGCGCTTTCGGGGGTAACAATCACCGTGCAGGACGAGGGCGGATTCCGCTTCTGGTTCCTCTCGCTCGCGCCGATACTGGTGCCCGCACTCCTGCTCCTCGGTGTTCTCTGGTACCTCTCGCGGCAGTTGCGCGGAGGCGGCGGCATGCAGGCCTTCACCTTCGGCAAGTCGATGGCGCGGCTTGTCTCGCCGGAGGACAGCGCACAGCGCGTGACCTTCGCCGATGTCGCCGGCGCGAAAGAAGCCAAGGCCGAGCTCACCGAAATAGTCGACTTTCTCAAAAATCCCAAGAAATTCATCCAGATAGGCGCGCGTATCCCCAAGGGGGTGCTTCTCATGGGCGCGCCGGGTACGGGCAAGACACTGCTTGCGCGCGCGGTCGCGGGCGAAGCGGGCGTGCCATTCTTTTCCATCTCGGGCTCTGAATTTGTCGAGATGTTCGTCGGCGTCGGCGCTTCGCGCGTGCGCGACCTCTTCGCGACCGCGAAGAAAAGTTCTCCCGCGATAATCTTCCTCGATGAAATAGATGCGGTGGGGCGTGTGCGCGGCACGGGAGTGGGCGGCGGCAACGACGAGCGCGAACAGACACTCAACCAGATACTCGTGGAGATGGACGGCTTCGAACCCAATGAAAAGGTCATCGTGATGGCGGCGACCAATCGCCCCGACGTGCTCGACCCCGCGCTCGTGCGTCCGGGCCGTTTCGACCGCCGTGTCGTCATCGATTTGCCCGACCGCAAAGACCGAGAAGATATCCTCAAAACACACTCGCGCAAAAAGCCGCTCGGCCCCGATGTGCAGCTTAGTGTCATCGCGGAGCGAACCCCCGGATTTAGCGGTGCCGACCTCGCCAACCTCATGAACGAAGGCGCAATCCTCGCCGCGCGCGAGAACCGCAAAGAGCTCGCGCAGTTCGACCTCATCCGCAGTATCGAAAAGGTGATGCTCGGTCCCGAACGCCGCTCGCACGTGCTCAATAAGAAAGAGAAAGAAATCACCGCGTACCACGAGGCTGGCCACGCGCTCGTCGCCTCGGTGCTCGCGTACGCAGACCCCGTGCACAAGATTTCTATCATTAGCCGCGGCCGCGCTGCGGGCTACACACTGAAGCTCCCGTTTGAGGACCGCAGGATGCAGTCGCGCAAAGAATTCCTCGACGATATCGCCGTCTCGCTTGGCGGATTCATTGCCGAGAAGCTCGTATTCAAAGATGTGACGACCGGTGCGAGCAATGATTTGCAGGTATTGAGTGCGCTCGCGCGCAACATGGTGGAGCGCTACGGCATGTCGGAGAAAATGGGGCCAATAGCGTTTGCCGCTTCCGCACAGGCCGCCATGTTTGGCGATGGAGTAGAGGGAGGGCAGTCGCAGGAAGTCGCCGCAATGATAGATGCCGAAGTGAAGGCCATCATCGAAGGTGCGCACAAACAAGCGGAAAGCGTCATCAAGAAGCACCGCAAAACGCTTGATGCGATAGCGAAGCGGCTCATCGAAGTGGAAACAATAGAACGCGACGAATTTGAAAAGATTTTGATAGCGAACGGCATCACCCCGAAGAAAAAGGAGGATATAGAGCACCAGCCGCTCGCATAAACGAAATGCCCGCGAGGTCCGCGGGCATCATGCATTTTTGCATACGCATAGGTTCATCTCTTCTTTTTCGATTTCTTTGCTTTCGCGCTCTTATTTTGCGGCTTTGCGTAGCGCTCGGAAAGACGTCGTGCCTTCCGCGTTGCGTATATGCCCCATGGCAGGTAGTACAAGATAATAAGCTCGAACCAGCCAAGGTCCATCCCAACGATCTTCGAAATCACTAAGCCGAGAACGGGAATACCGCCGATTACGCTAGAGGTACGAAAGTACCCCAGGTATTTTTTGGGAACATTCGTACGATTCGTCCATCGCCACAAGACGACGGGCCACATCATAAGCCACGCGCCGGTCAGTATCGATTGCCCGGCCCACAATAGAATGCCCACAAGCGCCTCCTCCTTTTTGCGAGCCGGACGGCCTGCTCGCGACACGGTACAGAATCGTCGGGATATGTCAAACACCTTTGATAACTAAAAACGCGGGGCCCATTCCCCGCGTTCGTGCGATTCAACGCCACAGCGATTTCCGCAAATCTTGCAGCATTACGCCGGCGTCCGCATTCATCAATCTAACGTACCAGCTCGAGTTGTTCGGCCAAATGAAAACCGGAGCGGCCATCGAGCCCATCAGCAAAAGGCCCAAGAGTGCAACGGCGACAGCTCCGCCGACCGAGGTCTTTTTTGACGACCTGTCTTCCTCTGTGGCGGCCTTCAGTTGGTTACGGAATTCCTCGTCATCAAGGATGCTCACAGCGTTTCTCCCGTAGCGATTGCTGTTGCGACTGTATCGCTTGCCGTCCGCGCGGTCAAATGCCGGAAAACGCAAAATTTGTACTTCTATACCCCGCGTGCTAAAGTGCATTTTTGATGGCTGTCATATTAAGCAAGAAGTCTCCTTCAGCGGCGGAAAAGGACCTCAATTCGATTCGCAAGGGTCGAGACCTCTCCTTTTTTGACCTCGTGTCCATAGACCAAGTGACGCCCGAAGATCTCGGGCTTTTGTATGATGTGGCGCGCCGTTTTCGCGAATATAAGACCTACAAATTCTCGTTCAACAAAGGTTCCTCGCAGGTAAACGCGTTTTTCGAGCCGTCGACGCGCACGAGTTCGAGCTTCGACCTCGCCGCCAAACAACTCTCGATGGATACGGCCGGTGTCAGCTCCAACAGCTCGGTGGAAAAAGGTGAGAGCTATCTCGACACGGTACAGACCATCGACTCGTACAACGTGAAGACAATCGTCATTCGCTCCAAGGAAAGCGGCGTGCCGGCGGTGGCCGCACGCTACACACAGGCGAGTATTATCAACGCTGGCGACGGGTGGCACGAGCACCCGACGCAGGCGCTCCTCGACGGCCTCACCATGCTCGACCACTGCAAGTCGAAAGATATGAAGGGTCGCGTCGTCGTTATCGTCGGCGACATCATGCACTCGCGCGTGTTCGGTTCGCTCGTCCGCCTGTTGAAAACGCTGAAGGCCGAGGTGCGTATCAGTGCACCGCTCACGCTCATTCCCGAAGACGTCGAGAAATTCGGCGTGAAATGGTACGGCAAAGTGGAAGAAGCGCTCACGGGGGCTGATGTCGTCTACGCACTACGAGTGCAAAGCGAGCGCGGCGCCAACGGGTTCATCCCGACACTGCGCGAATACTCAAAAATGTTCGGTATCTCGCGCAAGCGTCTCGACCTCGCCAAGAAAGACGCCATTCTCATGCATCCCGGTCCGGTCATCCGCGATATCGACGTGCACTCCGCGCTCGCCGCGGTCGACGAGCAGTCCTATATTTTGCGCCAAGTGGAGAACGGCATGGCGGTGCGCAAGGCACTGCTCTGGCTCATCGTGGACCGCATTGATGGCAAGAAAAAAACGTTCACCCGCAAATAATATGAGCACACTTCTCGTCGCCGGCGGACACGTAATAGACCCGAAGAACGGTATTGATGGCGTTGCCGATGTGTTCGTGCGCGACGGAAAAATTGCGGCGGTCGGCAAGAATCTCAAAGAGAAAGCGGACAAGAAAATCGACGCAAAAGGTCTCACGGTGACACCGGGGCTCATCGACCTGCATGTGCACTTCCGCGAGCCGGGCAGAGAAGATAAAGAGACTTTCGAAACGGGTTCACGTTCCGCGCTTGCCGGCGGCATCACCGCCGCCGTCGCGATGCCGAACACCAGTCCCATCGCCGATAATCAGACCGTCGTCGAATTCATATTGAAACGCTCGCGCGACCTGGGCCTCATCAATATTTATCCGACGGGCGCCATCACCAAAGGGCAGGAAGGCGCGATGCTTTCCGAAATTAACGAGCTCAAAAATTCCGGCGCAGTCGCGGTAACCGACGACGGACACGACGTCCAGAAAGAAGGAGTGCTGAAGCGCGCGATGGAATATGCAAAAACCTGCGGGATTCTTCTCATGAGCCACTGCGAGACGAAAGACCTCACCGAAGACGGAGTGATGCACGAGGGGTGGATTTCCACACAGCTAGGGCTTCCGGGAAGTCCGGCACTCTCCGAAGACATGGCTGTGTACAAAAACATTTTGCTCGCCGAGAAAACCGGTGCGCGACTCCACCTGATGCACAATTCGACCGCGGGCGCGATACGCGCCATCCGCGAAGCGAAAAAGCGCGGTGCAAAAAATGTCACCGCGGAAGTCTCGGTCCAGCATTTCGCGCTCACCGACAAAGAGTGCATGGGCTACAACACCAACGCCAAGATGTACCCGCCTCTGCGCTCGCAGGAGCACATCGACGCGATAATCGCGGGTATCAAAGACGGTACCGTTGACGCGTTCACGACCGACCACGCGCCGCACATCGAGCCGGAAAAATTGAAGGCGTTCCAAGACGCGGCCTTCGGCACCGTGGGACTTGAGACAAGCTTCGCGGTCATGTACACGTATCTCGTAAAGCCGAAACACATTTCGCTCAAGCAGGGCATCGAGAAAATGACGTCCGCACCGGCGCGCATCATCGGCATCAACAAGGGGCACCTTTCGAAGGGAGCGGATGCGGATATCGCGATTTTTGATACGGCAAAAGATTGGGTTGTGGACGAAAAGAAGTTCTTCTCCAAGGGCAAGAACTCGGCATTCATCGGCAAGAAACTGCGCGGCAAAGCGGTCTACACGATTGTCGGCGGGGAAGTGAAATACGACCGTGGAACTATCATCGCTTAGTTTTCTTACGAGCTCCGGCTCGTTGATTTTGATTGTCGGCGGTTTCGTCGTGGGTGTTTTGGGTGTTGTCTTCGGAGGCGGGATGTTCTTCTCGGTGCCGCTCATGCAGTGGATATTTCCCGGCATCACATTCGGTTCCGTTGTCGGCAATATCAAGGTGGGCTCGTTTTTTCGCAGCATCGGCTCCACGTGGACCACTCGCACGCAAATCGAGTATCGGAGAAACATTGAGATATCAATGCTTGCCTTTGTCGGTACCGTGCTGGGGGCTTTTCTCATAGCGTACCTCGACCAGTCATGGATTCTGCCGGCCACCGTTGTCGCAGTAGTCTTCGCTGAGTTGGCACCGCGCATTGCGCGCTATATCACGAATCGAACCTTCCATGTCGCGGCGTTTATCTGCGGGCTGTATGCCGGAACATTCGGAGCTGGCATCGGAATCATTCTCGTTGCGCTGGTGCGGTTGAAACATCCGGCTGATACGGAAATAGGGCTCGTCAAGATTCAGGCACGATTCATTGAATTCATGCTAGTCATCGTCGCAGTAATTACGCACTGGTATAGCGGCAATCTTCTCTTGGCGGTGTGGCTTCCGTGGTCAATCGGCTCTCTCGCAGGCGGGTATGTTGGCGGAGTCGCGCTTACCTACCTCGCGAAATTCTCCGGAGCAGTACAGAAAGTGGTTTTGCGTATTGCGTACGCGATAACAATTCTCACCGCGGCGATACACCTGTAAACGTTTGTTATACTGCACGCTCATGATGGACCGCTTCGACAAGCTCAAGGCAAGCAACAACAAAAAGGCGATTGCCTTGCACTATAGTCGGCGGGGAAGTGAAATACGACCGTGGAACTATCATCGCTTAGTTTCTTGAATGACCAAAGCGCAGTAAGAAGCTCGCCGTACGTGTTGACTTAGGAGGGCGGAGAGCGCATCTTGCACGGAGGTTTGTTCGCACGCCTGAGCGGATCAGGCCCGACCGCATGTAGGAGAAAGCAATGAGGCGAGTGCGTTGGCACGACGTCCGTCGCGTCATGCGGTTTGTAATCGCGGGCGTCGCGACACTGCTCGTGTACTATGGGTCGCTCTACGGGCTCACGGACGGCCTCGGCTACTGGTATATCGCTTCGGCAACGATCGCGATGATACCTCAGCACGGGGTGAACTTCTGGCTCATGAAACGCTGGGCATTTGAAGACAGGCACACACCACTGCTCTTGCATGCGTGGCCGTACGTGAGGGTATCGTCACTCAGCTTCGTTCTCAACCTCGTGCTCCTGCACATTTTCGTTGAATATGTGGGCTTGTGGTACATGTACGCACAAGGCGTCGTGACAGGGATCCTTGGAGTCATCGTCTTCTGGCGATACGATAAAATGTTCGGGAAATAGCCTCCGCTTGGCACACGTGCCGGTCGGAGGTTTCCATTTGGTATACTGCGTTTTTATGAAAAACGACAACAATAAAGAGGCGATTGCCTTGCACAAAAGGCTTGGCGGGAAAATCCGCATCGAGCCGGCTGCGCCCGTGCGCAACCGTGCTGACCTCGCGCTCGTCTACACGCCGGGCGTCGCCGCCGTTTCAAGCCTTGTCGCCAAAAATCCGAAGCTCGCCCGCGAATATACGATGAAGGGTCGCATGGTCGCGGTGATTTCCGACGGCTCTGCGGTGCTTGGTCTCGGCAACATCGGTGCGCTTGGCGCGCTTCCGGTGATGGAAGGGAAGTGTGCGATTTTCAAGAGCTTTGCCAACGTGGATGCGATACCGCTTGTGCTCGATACACAGAATGCGGATGAAATAGTAGAAACGGTGTTGCGAGTGGCGCCCGCGTTCGGTGGCATCAATCTGGAAGACATCGGTGCACCGAAGTGCTTCGACATAGAGCGTCGCATTATAGAAAAACTGGACATTCCCGTCATGCACGACGACCAGCACGGTACGGCGGTCGTCGTCTTGGCGGCGCTCATCAATGCGTTCAAGGTAGTGAAGAAACAAATGAAAACTGCGCACATTGTCATCTCCGGTGCGGGTGCGGCGGGCACCGCAATTGCAAAGCTTCTCAAAGTCGCCGGTGCAGAACACATCATTATGATAGACAGCCGCGGGATAATCGACGGCACGCGACCCGAATCGCACAAAAAACAACTCGCATCGTTCACCAATCCCGACGGCATCAAGGGCGGATTGCGCGAGGCGCTCGTTGACGCTGATGTATTGCTCGGGGTTTCCGGTCCGGGGCTTGCAACAGCGGCCGACATCAGGCTTATGAACAAAGACGCGATAGTGCTCGCTATGGCGAATCCGACGCCGGAAATCATGCCCGAGGAGGCACTTCGCGGCGGTGCGAAAATCGTCGGCACGGGACGCTCTGATTATCCCAACCAAATCAACAATTCGCTCGCGTTCCCCGGAATCTTCCGCGGCGCGCTCGACCACAAAGTCTCCAAAATCACCGACAAGCACAAACTCGCCGCCGCAAAGGCGATAGCGCGGCTGGTGCCAAAACCGACCGCCAACAAAATCGTCCCCGACATGTTCGACAAGCGTGTTGCGAAAGCCGTTGCAAAAGTGATACGCTAGAAATGCCACTTGTGGTATTATTGATGAGTATGACAAAAATGCTTAAAGATTTATTGGAACGCGCGGCTCATTGGCCGCAGGAGGTGCAAGACGAAGCGGCGGATTCTCTGCAGGCGATTGAGCAAGCATACCAAGGATCGTATGTCTTGACTGCCGAAGATGAAAAAGCTCTAGAAAAAAGCGCCGAAGACGTTCGAGAGAGGCGGTTCGTATCTCCGAAGAAGCTTCGTACGTTCTTCAAGACCGGTCGTGCATGAAAGGGCGGGTCACGGTCACTGCATTTGAGGAGCTTGCGGAGATACACGCATACATCGCCAAAGAAAATGAAACAGCAGCACGGCTCGTCCGGTCTCGCGTCGAAGAGCTGATAGAACGCATCTTCGAGTTTCCACTCATTGCGCCTGCACTCAATGATACCGGCGTGCGCGTCTTTCCTGTCCGGCCGTTCCCGTTTCTTGTTTTCTATACAGTCGGCAAGAGAGAGGTTATCATCCGTAACATCCGGTATGCCGGACGAATGCGCCCGTAGCTCAAAGGTTAGAGTGGCCGGCTTATATCCGGTTGATCCTGGTTCGAGTCCAGGCGGGCGTACAAAGACACAGAAATCTGCCAGTGGCAGATTTAGTGCTTTGTACGGGTCGGAGCGCGACGGCGTGAGACGTGCCCAGGCAAATTTTCAGCAGAAAATTATGCGTGGGGACAAGACAAAAAATGGTGTGCTACCATTTCGCGATGGCTCATATCCACGAGAAGATAGATTTTACGGCCAGCGTCTTCATCGTCCACGGAGACAAGGTGCTTCTTCATATGCACAAGAAGCTCGGTATCTGGCTGCAGCCGGGTGGCCACGTGGAATTGCACGAGGACCCGGTTCAAGCGGTCATGCGCGAAGCGAAAGAAGAAAGCGGTCTTGATGTGGAACTCGCCGGCAAAGCGCCGGAGTCCCTGAATACAAAGTTTGGCGCGCGCGAGCTCATGGTGCCGAGATACATGAACAGACATTTCTTCGACGAGGCGCATACGCACGAGCATATCGATATGGTGTATTTTGCCCGCGCCAAGAGCGACGCAGCGGTGCCCGAAGCGGAAGGGGGAGAAGTTCGTTGGTTTACCAAGGAGGAATTGGCAAATCCGTCACTCGACCTCCTGCCCGATGTGCGCAAATATGCGCTCGCGGCGCCCGAAGAATTGGCGGAGTAACTTCATTAAGAAGATGTGTGTATAGGCGCGTTGCACACCGGCGCTCGCGTGCCACAATGTGTGCATGAGATATTTCACCCGTTTTGCGGTTGCCGCGGTTATCACGCTGCCGTTCGTTACCAGTGCCGCAACAGCGGCGGAATTGCAGGCGCAGACACAGGCGCTTCTCGCGCAAGTGCAAGCGCTACAGGCACAACTTGCCGCGCAGGGGATTACGGGTGGCACAAGCGGCACGACAGTACCGGTCTACACCGGTACGACGGGTGTAAGTCCGGCCACCCCCGGCGTTAATTCAAGTGCATGTCCGCTCATCGGCCGCGCACTCGGACTCGATGCCTCGGGAGACGACGTGACGCGCCTTCAGCAGTTTCTCGCGCGCGACCCGTCCGTATATCCCGAGGCCAAGGTCACCGGCTACTACGGTGCACTCACCGAAGCGGCGGTGAAGCGCTGGCAGACGAAATACAACATCGTTTCAAGCGGCACCGCGGCTACGACGGGTTACGGTGTCGTCGGTCCGCGCACCGCGGCCGCGATTTCACTTCAATGCTCGACCATGACGACTACGGGCGGAACGGGAGGAACAGGTACTCCCGTCAACACGACGCCGGGGATTATGGCCGGATTCATTCAGGTGACGCCGATTTCCGGCAATGCGCCGCTCAACGTGAAAGTCACCGTCACCGCCAATACTGCAGGTTCGTGTTCGGGCGGCGTGTATCAGCTGCAGTGGGGAGACGGCAGCTCCGTGCCGCAGATAGTGGTGCCGGCGGGAAATTGCGGCACAGTCGTGCAAAACTACGCGCACCTGTATCTCTACGGCGGTACCTACATCATCAAGCTCTCTGCGGGAACGCACTCGACGAGCGCCACCATAGTCGTCTCCGGTCCCGGTGCACCCGCAGTCGCTTCGCAACAGGAGACATTCAACGCGACGCCGACCAACGGCGACGCGCCGCTTACCGTCACATTTAGCGGCACGGTCACGGGAACCAATCTCGGCTGGTGCGCATCGGGATGCTCCAGCGCGCTCGAATTCGGGGACGGCTCTACCGGCTCGGTACAGCTCCCCATCGCGACCAACGGTGTCGCCAACTATTCTCTCCAGCACACCTACTCGACCGGTGGCACCTACACCGCAAAACTCCACCAAGGCTCGGTGAGCTCAAGCGCTCTTGTCGGAAACCCCATCACGATATCTGTCACAACGAATGCGGCCACGTATTCGTACTCTCCGCTCGCGGTGACGCCGAATGTCGGCGGCAATCCGCTTGCGGTGACCGCGCGGTTCGACCTCTTCTCTTCCTGTACCGGCTATGACCTCTCGTGGGGTGACGGCACGGCGCACGTCATGCAAAACGACGGCGGTACCGCATGCGCGGCAACACCCGTCACCAAAACGTTCTCACATGTGTATGCAAATGCCGGCTCGTACACGATTTCGTTGAAACGAGGCCCGACTCTCTCGCGCAACGACAGCGTCTCACTCGTCATCTCGAACCAGTAAGTTCCGAATTCATGCGACGTCATAACACAGTGTTTGCGACGATGGCGGTAGCCATGCTCATGCCGTTCACCGCGGGCGCCATCACTACCGACGAGGCGCTCGCTCAAATAGCGGCACTGCTTGCGCAGATAACGCAGATACAGAAACAGATAGCACTTCTTGATGCGACTCCGGGCAGTTCAAGCGTGCCGAAACCTGCTCCGGCGGCGGAGGGTATACCGGCTGCGGCACCGTATGCGACTTGCCCGACACTCACGCGCGCGCTCTCGCTCGGAGCGACGGGAAGTGATGTCCGTTCACTCCAATCATTCCTCGTCTCGCAGGAGTATCTCAATCAAGACAGTGTGACGGGGTATTTTGGTGCAATGACCGAATCAGCGGTCAAATTGTGGCAGAAGAATAAAGGTGTCGCTTCTTCCGGCACCCCAGCGACGACCGGGTGGGGCTCCGTAGGGGCACAGACCCGCTCGGCGATATTTGCTTCATGTGATCCAAGCGTGCCGCAGAACGACAAGCTCTCCCTCACCGAGCGTGGACTCGCGGTGACTATAGATACGGTGGTCAATGCTCAAAGGTCCTGTAAAGCGATGGAGTACACACTCGACTACGGAGACGGTTCGCCGGTGCAGAAGATATTTATACCCGCAGGCGCCTGCCGTCCGTTGCAACAAACGTTCGCTCACAACTACCGTTCAGGAGGCCGGTATACCATCGTGCTTTCTTCGGGGACCAGCCGTATCAACGGTCCGATAACTCTTGTCGCGCCGCCGTCGTGCAGTGCACCGGTGTTCGCGACGGATGACGTTCCGGCCGGCGCTGTCGGCGCGCAGTGGACGTTCCCGCTCCTCATTTCACTGAACTATTTCGACAACATTTTGGTGAACGCAACGGGTACGCCTCCGGGCATTGTGCTTGCGACTACGACAACCGGTGCCACAAGCACGGGCAATTTCTACCGTAGTTGGGTCCTCACCGGCATACCTACGGCGACGGGGACATACAACATGATACTGAACGCCAGGAATTTCTGCGGGATAACGTCACGCACATTCAGAGTACAGGTCGCCAGCACATCGCCCGCGAGAAGTTGCACCACTATTTCATGCGCTTCCGGCTACCATGCCTCCGGTCCTGTATGTGAGGCCTATCAGACCTGCATTCCGAATTGAGATGTATTCGCCGGATATTGGTTCGCCATACAACCCGGCTCCGGTGTTTGTGACGCGAGCGTCATCCGGTAGTCATTTGTTTTTTGGCTCCGCAAAGCGCCCGTCCGGCTGTCCACCTGTGCGGCTATCTTTTGCGACGGGACGTAAGATAATGGATGCATATCCGTCTCTTATTAAACAAACCGTATGAAATTAAGACACATCTCAGCAGTTGCAGCATTAGCCGTCCTCTTGCCGTTTGCGGCAAGTGCTCTCACGACCGACGAGCTTCAACAGCAAATACAGTCACTCCTTACGCAAATTACCCAGCTTCAGCAACAGCTCAAGCAACTCCAGATACCGGATCCCGTTCAACCGCCGCCCGACGTGGCGCCGACGCACCCGATTTGTCCCACATTCAGTCGCACGCTCGCTCAGGGGGCGACCGGTGACGACGTGACACAGCTTCAGCAGTACCTCGGCGTCTCGCCAACAGGCTACTTCGGGTCCGCGACTGCGCGCGCCGTCGCCGCGACACAAGCCGAAGCAGGACTCGATCAAGTCGGCATTGTCGGCCCGCAAACCCGCGCGTGGATATACAAACGTTGCGGCGGGGGAGGATGGAACCAGAATTTCTCCGCATCGCCGACTTCCGGGCCGGCACCGCTTGCAGTGACATTTACCGCAGGCAACATGAACTCGACCGGCGAGTACTCAATTGATTTTGGCGACGGCACAAGCGGATCAGTATGGGCAATATCGCAGATTATGTGTATTCGCGCCCCGTGCATTCAGCCGCCGCCGTCGATGGGTCATACCTATACCTCCAACGGCACATATGTGGCGAAGCTGATGTATCAGCCGCCCACACCACCCAATCCGCCCTGTGCGCAAGGTCAACCGTGCGCTGTTTACGACCAAGCAATGCCGCGAACCGTCGGCACCGTGACGATATACGTCGGTGGAACTTCTACTTCGGGCGCACCCTCAATTATCGGCATCGACGGACTCGCCGCACTCAATGTTGGACAAACAGGCACGTGGACAGTCCATGCATCTGTCGCAAACAATGGGAACACAAATCTTCGCTACTCGGTGATTTGGGGCGACGAAGGCGTCCTCGACCAACTCAACGCATTTGCCGGCAATGTCCCGTCCGCGACTTGGGCATCCGGTTCATTCACGCACGCATACGGCAGCGCGGGCACGTACCGGCCGACCTTTACGGTATCCAATAACGCCGGTAGCGCGCAGGCGAGCGCGTCGGTAACGGTCGGCGGCGGCGGCTTCATGTGCCCTGGCGTGACACTTGTCTGTCCAGCCGGCCAACACGCAGTACGTGCCGCAGATTCCTGCCAACAATCATGCGTTTCCGACACTACGACCTCTAGCAACTTCTCCGCCTCGCCCACATCCGGCTCGGCGCCGCTTGCCGTACACTTCTGGGCAGATGTCAGTGGTAGCGAATACAAGATTGATTTCGGAGACGGAACAAGTGGGAATCTTTCCGGAGGCTGGTGTCCGCCGAATCCTGCAATGGGCGCTCCTTGCATGGCTGCCGGAGCGGATCACACCTACACTTCCGCCGGCACATACACGGCCCGACTTCTACAAAAGTCGACCTGCGCGATTGACACGACGTGCTGGGTCCCGGTTTTGGGAGCGTCATCGGTGACAGTCACCGTATACGGTACACCGGTAAATCCCTCGACCGGCACATTCTCCGCTTCTCCCACATCCGGCGGGGTACCGCTCTATGTAACGTTTCGATCAAACACCACCGGCACCGTAAACTTCGGAGATGGCACATCCGGCCAGATGTCACCGAATTGCAGAATGGGCTTTGAGCCGTGGCTCGGCGGGGGCGGCTCCACCTGTGATACCGGAGAGTACTTTGTCGGGCATACCTACACCTCGGCCGGTACCTACAACGCGACATTCACGACTGCCGGCGCCTGTGCCGCGGGGTATTGCGCACAAGTACACAGCGTGACGATTCTGGTGACGGGAAGCTGGACGAACTGCGGAAGCAATGGCTGTTCCACCACCCTACCGCCGTCCATGTATCCGAATGTTACAGGAACCGCTCAATCGTCGGTCGGTACTACACAGACATCGGTCTCCGCCGGTTCGTGCTTCTACAACGGGCAGACGTATGCAAACGGAGCCGTCATGTCGTCTGCCGGTACCGCATGCACAAACCCCATGGGATGCGGCATAAGTAGCACCTACCTCGTGTGCCAAGACGGCCACTCAGTAGTGACCCTCAGTCCTCCTAGCAGATAACAGGTGGTTCATTCGCCGTGCAATTCCGCTCCGGCGCTCGCGACTCTCTCCGCGAGCACTCGGAAGTATCCGCGTTTCTCCTTGAGCGTTCGATAGTCTCAAGATTGTTCGTGCACTTTCTTAACTCTCACGGTCGCAAGGTATAAGAAAGTCAGAAAAACGAGGGAGCGGGAACGAAGAGAGGACGTTCCTCATTTGTTGGTGTGGAAGGGGAGGTCAAAATGCCTGCGGAGCGGTACATCATACTCGATTGCGTCCGCAATCACGTACAGCATCTGCGTACCGAGCTTAAGTTCCGTTTTCAGCACGGTAATAACATCTTCGCAGTCGTGGGGAAATACCCATACGCTGTCTTGAAGGCGTACAAAACCGAATCCGGAAACGATCGAACGGACTTTGTCGCGCAACTTTCGACGCTTTTCCGGAATATCAAAGACGAGCATACGCCACCGTCTATCCCACCGGAGGGCATGTGGAAGCGGCTGTCCGAGCATAGCGCGCCGTGCGGCCGCCTTTCCTTTTTCCGTCAGGCGCATGCGTGTCCTTCCATTCTCGTCCACAAACACCACAAGACCCTTTCGTTTGAGGCGGCTCGCCACCACATATAATCGCTCCCTCGGGTCACGTTTTCTCATCCAGTCCGGATCGACATGTTTAAGAAGCTGTAACACGTTGGGTGCTGCGAGCGCGACGGCGGCAATGCCTGCAAGAGCGAGCGTCCCGAGAATCGCCGACTCGAACTGTCCCCGGCGCAATCGCTTGCGAGATTTCGTTTCCAGATGTCCCATAGCTTACTTTCTTATTATATACGGTCGTGAGAGTTAAGAAAGTAGATGGAGGCGATGCTGAATTCATGTGAGGGGCGGTGATTATTCGGAGTGGAGTTCACCGGATACGCTCGCGACTCTCTGCGCGAGCCCGGAGTGGTTTGAGAGTGTCGAATCACGCGCGACGAGCACTTGTGCTTCGTCGCGCGCCGCCTGAATGAGTTTTATATTTTTGAGCGCTTCCATGCCGAGATCGCTCACACCCCACTGCTTACGGCCGTAAAGGTCGCCCGCGCCGCGATTTTCGAGGTCGGCTTCGGCGAGCTTGAATCCGTCGTCGGTCCCTTCGAGCGCTTTGAGCCGCTTCATTGAGATGTCGCTCTTGGTTTCAGGCAAGAGAAAGCAGAGCGGAGGGAACGAGGAGCGCATTACGCGGCCGCGCAGTTGGTGGAGCTGGGAGAGGCCGAAACGCTCGGCGCCCTCAATGAGAATGACCGTCGCATTGGGCACGTTGACGCCCACTTCGACGACGGATGTGGCGACGAGAATATCAATATCTCCGGCATTGAATTCCTTCATAACCGCATCTTTCTCGGCGGGTTTCATCGCGCCGTGCAAAAGTCCGATAGTGAATTCAGGGAAGACGTCTTTTTGTAATCTCTTTGCCTCCGCTTTTGCGCTCTTCCCCATGAGCGCATTGATTTTTTTCGGGTCGGGCTCTTCGATACGCGGACAAATCACATATGCCTGCCGGCCTTTCTTGAGTTCACTACGCACCGCATCGTATGCGTCCGCACGTTTCTCCGGCTTTGCGATTTTTGTCGTTATTTTGGCGCGACCGGGTGGCAGTTCGTCGAGCAGTGAAATATCCAAGTCGCCGTACATGGTGAGGGCGAGCGTGCGGGGGATAGGGGTTGCGGTCATCGAGAGAAAATGCGGCGCGGCGTCGCCCTTGTGGGCGAGCTCGCGCCGCTGGCGCGTACCGAAGCGATGCTGCTCGTCCACTATTGCGTACGCGAGGTGCTGAAATTCTACAGATTTCTGGATGAGCGCGTGCGTACCGACAAGCATCGCTATTTCGCCGTTTTTTATCCACTTGAGGAGCTGGGTACGCGAGATATCGGTCGCCGCGCCGCGGACGGATTTTGACGGAAATTTCTTACAGCCGGACCCCGTCATGAGCGCGATATTGACGGGCAGGTCTTTGAAATATTCCATGAATGATTGGAAGTGTTGCTGGGCGAGAATCTCGGTCGGCGCCATGTAGGCCACCTGTAATGTGCCGCTTGTCCTCTGCGGCGGACGCGAGGTCACGACGGCGTAGGCGCTCGCCGCGGCCACCAACGTCTTGCCGGCACCCACGTCGCCCTCGAGAAGGCGCGCCATCGGGTGCGGCTTGCCGAAATCGCTCACGATATCGGCGATGGCGCGCTTCTGCGCATGCGTGGCCGTGTAGGGTAGGGCAGTGAGAAATTTCTCCGCCTGTATGCCGGCGCTCTGTACTTGGAACGACGCTTCGGCGTCGTTTTGCGCACGCTCAATCGCCCGCGCGACTTGGAGCGCAAAAATCTCCTCGAACGCAAACCGCTTGCGCGCCGCTTCGGCATGCGGCTGTTTCTCCGGCGTGTGTATCCAGATGAGCGCGGTCTGAAGGTCGGGAAGGTTGTATCGCTTGCGGATGTCTTCCGGTACCGGATCTCCCATCTTGGAGAGCATGCCGCTTGAGAGAACGCGCTCAAGTGCATGAAAAAACCACAGGCTCGTGATGCCGCGGCTCTCCGGGTACACGGGGAATATCCGCGACGGCTCGGCCGGCTTCGTTCCATCAGAAAACATTCCCTCGGGCATCATGCCTGCCGGCACCACTTCGACTTCCGGATTGGTGATGTACGGACGCTCCGCGCTTCCGCCCACGGTGCCGGTGATTTTGACGGCGGTGTCTTGCGCCACGTACGAAGCCATGTACGGCTGGTTGAACCACATCACTTTTACCCGTCCGCTCGAATCTTCGAACCATCCCTCGGTCGCGTTGCGGCGGCTTTTCCAGAGCTTCTTGGCCTTCAGCCCCGACAGCGAACCGAATAGCGTGACCTTTGTTCCGGGTACGAGACTCCTCGCCTGCGCGGAGCCGCCGGCGGTCTCGTAGCGCGAGGGGAAGTGGCGGAGCACGTCCTCGACAGTGGTGATGCCGAGCCGTTTGAGCGCGGAGACCTGCACGGGAGTGAGGCGGAAATGCTTCGTTAGAGCGTCTTTCGGAGACATGGCCGAATCATACACCGAGTTATTCACACCCACTCTTTTTGCAATATTGCGTGCGCCCACGGGGTGCGTACTATATCTGTGTTCAGTGTTACAAAGTAGTTTTTACTGATATGGCATTTTACGACGATGAAGAAAAAGACAAGGAAGACGGCACCGTCAGCGAGGATGCGCTCGGCGAGGTATTGGGTGTGGATGAGGATGCCGACGACGATACGCCAATCGTGCCTCCGGTAGAAGAAGACGAAAAGTGGGAGTGAGGGGGTGCTCGGCGGGACGAATATTTTCCCGTCGCTGTCTGGCACTGCTGTGCCAGCGCTCAATCTCGGCCCCGTCGGGCCTGCGAAGACGGGAAAATATTCGTCCCGCCTCGCTTGAGTCGGAAGAGGGGGCGCGATGTTCCTGACACTATCGCCGCACTCGCTTGGGGTGGTAAAAGGAGTACAATACTTCCCATGCACACCGTGTTTCGATATGTGGGGACAGTCGCCGCGGTGCTGCTTACCGTCTATATCGTGCCCGGCGTCACCATCACCGGCGGGTGGGAGAGCACACTGCTCGCCGCCCTTGTGTGGTCCGTTATTACGATGGTCGTCAGGCCCATGCTTTCCGTCCTTACACTTCCCATCACCATTATCACATTCGGACTGTTCTCGGTTATCCTCAACGCGCTCCTTTTTTGGGGCATGACGCTCGTCGTGCCGGGCTTCTTCGTGGCCGGTTTCGGGGCGGCGCTTCTCGGTGCGCTCGTTCTCTCGATTTTGAGCTGGTTCGTCCATCAGGTTCTCTGAATAGCCATGAACGAACCAATATCCGGACCGGCATTTTTTATAGGCAAGGGTGACGACACGCTCATATCGTTTGGCTCCGGACAGCCAGACATGCCGCCTCCGATTGAGGCGTTCAACATATTAAAAACATACACCCGTTTCAAGTACGGGCTCATTCAGGGGGAAGAGTCACTGCGCGCTGCGCTTACACCGCTATATCCGCAAGCTGCGGCCGAACACTTCGTCATCACCAATGGCGCGTCCGAGGCGATAGATTTGGTTCTGCGCGTCATCTCCAAGCAGGGCGCGAAAGTCCTTCTGCCGCGCCCGTATTACTATTCGTATCCGTTCAATGTGCTGTTTGCCGGCATGGAGCCCGCATACTACGACCTCGACAAGGACGGCAAAATCGATTTTCCGGCGTTCGAGAAAGAGGTAGAGCGGTGTCATGCGGTGCTCATCAACTCGCCATCGAATCCCACGGGTACGGTGCAGGAAGTGGAGACACTCAAAAAGATAGAGGCACTCTGCGAGCGTCTCGGCGTCTGGGTGATTTCCGACGAAGTCTACAAAGACATCATTTATGTGCGCGAAAATTATCTCCTGCAAGGGCCGCGCGTCGTCACCGTCAACTCGTTTTCCAAAACGTACGCCATGTGCGGCCTGCGCGTGGGGTATGTGTACTCGCAGAACAAGGAGCTAGTTGACGGCATCATAGAAATGAAGACCCATACCGCCATGAATACCTCCATCGTCGGGCAGATGATGGCGCTCGCGGCGCTCTCGTCTCCGCGCTCGTACGTCGCCCATAATCTGGAGATGTGGAAGGAGCGTCGCGACCTCATGTACGACGGGATGCTCGAGCTCGGACTCGAGCTCTGGAAACCGGAGGGCGCGTTCTACGTGTTGCCGAAGTTCAAGGATTCGGGGCGCGCGGTCAGTGACTTGTATCACAACTATCAGGTCATCACATACGACGGCACGTGGTTCGGGGCACCCAATCGCATCCGATTCAGCTACGCGCTCGATGCAAGCAAGATTCAGGAAGGCCTGCGCAGGCTGAAAGAGTTTCTCGGCAAGGAGCACGCCTCGTACTGACTATGATAGGCGTGTTCGATTCCGGCTCCGGCGGACTCACCGTACTCAAGGCGATGCGGGACGCGTATCCGTCGATAGACGTCGTGTATTTCGGTGATACCAAAAACGCTCCCTACGGTCTGCGTAGCCGTGAGGAGCTTTCGCGGCTCACTGTCGCGGGCATCGGCTTTCTGCTTGAGCACGGCGCGAGTGCGATTGTGAGTGCGTGCAACAGCGTCTCCGCCTCGCTCGTTCTTTCGCTCTACGAAGTGCTCCCGCTCTCGAACGTCCCGCTCATCGAGATGGTGGGTCCGTGCGTCAACGCCTTCAAGGGTACGAATGCGCGCGTCGCGCTGTGTGCGACCACCGCGACCGTGGAGAGCGGTATGTACCAAAATGCGTTCCACATGATAGGAAAAGACATCATCACCGTTGCGATACCGGAGTTGGCCGGTGCGATAGAAAAAGGCGAGGGCGCTGAGGCGTACGAACGGTATATACGCGCGGCATTCGCACAAGTACCGGCCGATTCATATGACATCTTAATACTCGGGTGCACGCACTACCCGCTCGCTCTCGACGCTTTCCGCCGCTCTCTCCCCGGCAAACCCATCTTCGATCCGGCTAATGCGGTCGCGGAGAGGATTGCGACCCGTCTGTGGCCGCGCGAGATGGGATACGGCAAGACCGATTTCTATATCAGCGCGGAATCCGCGCAGTTCAGGGGGTTTGCCGCAAAACTGTTTCCGGACGGTGCGTACACCGTTACCGTCCTTCCGTAGGAGGCGGTACAAGAAATGAACACGGGGGCCGTCGGCCCCCGTGTTCGCGCACACAGTCGGTTAGCTCTGCTTTGGTTGCTCGCTCGTGCCTCCGGTGAAGTCGGAGATTTTTGCACCGGTGACGCCGAAGAGATAAATAATCTCAAGAATGCCGAGCGTATTGATAAGCAGAAACGCGATAAACCACCACTTGTCGCTGCGCTTCGCCGCACGCCACAGCGCGAGACCCTTCCACAGCAAACTCCATATCACTACTAATATAATCATGGAGCCGAAAGCCGGCGCCACGAAGCCCATCATCCCGAAATCCCCAAAATTTGAATAATTCATATGCCAATAAGTATAGCCCTTTTGCAAGGGCGCACAATGTGGGGGTGCAATAGCACCATCTGGGAGAGTGTATGATGGTAGGGTGTCGGAGATACATTAATAAAAGGCACTCATTACATACAGTATGAAAAAAACAGCAACAGTGATTATCAGCTCCGCGCTCGGCATGTCGCTTCTTGCGGTTGCGCCGGTATTTGCGCAACAGGGTCCACAGCAAGACGGCAATCAGGGACCGCGCCCCGGCGTGATGCGGATTTGGGGACATCGCGGAGACGACCGGATCCGTGCGGAAATTCGTGCAGATATACGGGCGAACAGGAACACCGACGACAGTACCAATAGAAATGGAAGCGAGAACAACGGCAAACCGCTTCTTCCGGGCATGGTAGACCGCCCGCTTCAAGTGCTCGTGGGTATGGGGCTGGTGCAAGGCAAGGGGCAAATGATAGGGCGCTCGGTCGGCGGCAAGGTGACCGCCGTGAGCGCGCCGAATTTCACGCTTGAATTGCCTCGCGTGGGCGACAAGGCAACGACGACGGTCACCGTCACGACGAATGCATCCACTACTTTCCTGCTCGGCAAAAATAGCGCTTCGATAAGCGATGTTGCGGTCGGCGGGTTCGCGCTCGTCGCAGGACCGTTCGCAAGCTCGACGCAGACCATCACGGCGCTACGCGTGAATCTCTCCACCTCTACACCCCCGCGCGGTCAGGAGGTGCGCATCGAGGTACGAGAGGCGGTCGCTGAGCGTCTCGAGAACAGATTCGGCACTTCGGCGCCGCGGGGATTCGTTCGGGAAGTAGTGGACTCAGTTTTTCAAGGTTTCGCACGCTTCTTCGGGCGATAACCTCGTAACACAGAATTGCAAACAACAGCGGCCCGCATATGCGGGCCGCTACGATGTTCGATGTCTGAGAATTAATGCACGTATTTTATGGGAAGAAGCCGGCACTGGATTTTATAGGCCACATGGGGCACTCTTGCCTGTAGGAAGACCTTTCACTTGCTTTCTTCCAGAGATAGGGGAGCTAGCCCATGTTGCGACTCCTTGAGGTTGTATACGTTTTCGCACGGCACTTGCTGTTTCATTGGTTGAGATCTGAATTGCGTCGCAAGCATTTTGCCGAGCGATTGCGCATGACGCTTGAGCGTCTCGGACCAGTCTACACCAAGCTCGGTCAGTTCTTCGCCGCACGCGATATTCCCGAGGCAATCAAGATCGAGCTTAAGAAACTGTTTGACGGCCAATCTCCGTTGTCGTTCGAGATCATCGAGCCGATTGTTAAAGCGGCTCTCGGCCTCACGCGGCTAGAGGACTACTTTAGCAGCTTCAGTCGCGAGGCGTTCGCCAGTGCCTCCATCGCCCAAATACATATCGCCGAACGTGGCGGTAAGAAGTGTGTGGTGAAAGTCCTTCGTCCGGGCGCCCGCGAATCTGTGCGCAAGGACCTTCGTATCGCAAAATGGCTCGTCTTCTTCGGTGCCCTGTTCTCGCGTCGGATTAAGTACGTTCGGGTTGCGGGGGCGGTCAGCCAGATCGAGTCGTGGCTGCTAAGAGAAACTGACTTCCGCATCGAGGCCAAGAATGCGCGCCTGTTCCAGGTTGGGTACGCAGGCGTCGATTGCATTGTCATTCCCGAAGTCATCTTCGATTCCGAAGAAGTGCTCATTGAGGAGTTTCTGGAGGCAGGCGTCCCGTGCCACAAGTGGGATGAGCGTCTCGTGGGGCAAGGATATGACGCAAGGCTCTCAATCCGTAATCTGCTCACGCACACATTCGGTCCGCCGTTCAGAGGCATTCCGGTGCCTATCCACGGCGACCCGCATCCTGCAAACATTCTGATTCTGCCAAAGGGCAAGGCCGCGTTCGTTGATTTCGGACTCGTGGGCGAGATATCGGAAGCCGATCTGGGTCTCTTCAACGCAGTGGTCTTTGCCGTCTATGCGCAAAATGCCAAGCTGACGGCGGAAGCGCTTATGATGTTGGGCGGTAATCCATTGCGTAGCGAAGCGAAACAGCTTGCTTTCGAGCGGGATGTCGCGCGGTACGTGAGAGCGTGTCAGACGCAACCGTTTGACTACTGGCTGCTTGAACTCGGGGAAATCGTGATTCGGCATAATATCCCGACACCCGAAGTCTTCACGCTCATCTGCCGCTTCGGTATCTTGGGGAATGCGATTACCCAGATGTTCTTTCCCGGCTGGTCGACTATTGATCTGGTCGGTAGGGAAATCGAAATGGGCATGCTGTATCAACTATTCGACCGAATACGGCATCTCGAACCTTCTGCATTGTTGCCTGTCGCTTACAGCGCAGTGATGCGGATTGAACGGGCACCGCTCGATGCTGCGAAGTTCATTGAGCACCCCGTCGCGACCATTGCTGAGATACTTGAAACACTGTTTGGGCCCATACGCAAAACTGCGTGAGCGGGCTCCAAACGAATGCCTCCGGCCGCAAGCCGGAGGCAAATCTTGTAATCCATTGCTTAAAGAGACAGCATCGTCAGCGCTGCGCCGATGTAGTACGGCCAGATAATGATGGCCAACAGTCCTTTGCCGAGGCTTAGCTGCAAAAAACCGATGGTGAAAAGCCACCCCGCAATCCAGAGCAGCCCAATCGAACTATGCTGCTCAACCTTTATATTGTTCATACAAAAAGTATACACCTACGTTGCGGAGAGGTCCGAAATCCTAAGTTAGTTTTTCTGCGGTTGTTTTTTGCCTCGTATCCAAAATACCCTTCAGCATAGTTGATAGCGTATCTAGCATCTTATATACACTCGGCTCACGTCCCATCCTTTTTCTAATTGCGTCCGAGTAACCGCTCAAGGTGATTTCATGGATACTCTTCAAGACATCCTCCCGGCGTACGTCGAATGCCGGCATAACATGTCTTAGTTTCGATAGAGCAACTGCCCACGCGTCGCGCTCCTCCCGGAGAACTAACTCAGAAACCTCTTCAAATCCCTCCACCCGGGCTTTTCCTGTGAATATCGGGTGAACTCCAATTTCCCCTTGGTATTTTCCCCTCGCCCGCGAGCGTCTCGCCACCTCTCTTTTCGTGAGTTGCTTCTCGCATTCGAGATGCCCGATTTCATGGAACAAAATTAAAAGACTAAGAATGCTGGTCGGTGGACAATACAGCAAGACGTCCTTTGTATATCTTTCCGCGTACGATGAGCGTATCCAGGTGTCATCTGTACTAAAAAGTACGTGCCGTACTGGAAGCCCTGCGAGTTGTATGCTTTTGCCGAAACTTGTTTGAATAGAAAGAGATGTTAGTTTTCGGCACTTCTCCCTCAACTTGACCACCATGGTCTCCGAGGCAAGATGTTCATAACCTTCCATCAAGTCCGAAGGGGAAATTTCGCCGTATATTTTTCGATATTCTTCAATTGCGTCTACAGGAACAGGTTCATATGAAAAAGCGAGCGTTCCTCCTCCCGGCAATTTCACAGTTTCGGTTCCTGAATCGTCGAACTTCAGTTCCGGGAGCAACTCTCTACGAATGCTTTCAGGAAAAGAATGTAACCATGTTTCCGAAGACTGGTCGTCATCTCGATTTGAAAGGGGCTCAAGATGCCGCTCCAGATACTCTCTCATTGGGTCATTATACAGTTTGAATCTGCGGAGAGGGAGGGATTCGAACCCTCGATACGGTTTTACCCGTATAGCGATTTAGCAAACCGCCGCACTAGACCACTATGCGACCTCTCCAGCCAACGCATCGTACTCTAGTTCAGGTATCTCTTCAAATGTTTCGGGTTGTGAGTTCCGACAATAGAGAAATATTTTTTGACATCAGCGATACTGTCAAGTCGTACGTCATAGCCGCTGAGCCTCAAACGGGTTCCGATGGTTCAGCCTAGCAAAACAAAAACGCCCGGACAGGGCGTTTTTGTTTGGTTGGGGAATGCTACTTAATCATCCTTGCCGAGACCAAGGCGGAGACCACCGAAGAGATTCAGGCCATTGCCCTTACCTTCGTGTCCGTCCTTGAAGCTGGCGTTCGCGTTGGCACGAACTTCCGCCCTTGCATTGACCTCATGGTCTTTGCTCTTGCCCTTGCCGCGATTGTTGTCCTCATCTCTATCGGTACGGACGACCACTTTTGTCGCCGTGATGACGGAGCCGTCGGCATTCGGTGTGCCTGAGACCTTGACCTCATCACCCGCTTGGACAGAGGCGAGTGTCGTGGTCGCCGTGCCGTTGACCATAATCGTCGTCGAGGCGTTGGTCTGCACGGTGATGGAACGGTCGCCCTTCTTGATGACGAATGAGCCGCCCGCGCTATTCACGCTCGAGACTTTCCCGCCGATGACGTGTCTGAAGGGGAATAATGGAGTGAGGTCACGGATTTTGCTGGCCGCGACGGTGAACGGAGAGGTGGTGCCCGTAAGCGCGCCCTTGAAGCTCACCTTATCGCCGATAGTGATGCCGGTCGTCGAAGCATTCGCCGTACCGTTGCCGGAGACCTTGGTCGTCGCCGAGATGTTCACAATCCAGCTGAGGATCGTATTGCCGAGGGTGGTAACGGCGTTGACGACACCGTTGCTTACCGCGGTCACATCCGCGCCGATGACGCGCACGATACCGTTGGGACTGATAATAACGCCCGTGGTGCTCGACGCATTCAGCGTCGCGGCGCTCGCCGCAAACGGCATAAGCACGAAAGCAGCCGTAAGAGCGGCAGAACCGATAGTCGAATTCATTTTGTTCATAGTGTTTTCTTTAGTCTGCTAATTAATCGCGGGTTTGCGCCCGCATAGGTGAAGACGTGGCAGCCGCAGAAACCTTACATCACTCACAATGCTGCACAGCACTTCCGTTCGTTCGGGGAGCAGGATAGTATGGGCAGGCCATCGGTTGTGCATGTACGTAAGAAAGCGGGCTCCGATACGTCTCAACTAACAGGCGGAATAATGAAATCTTCACAGGAGAAAGCGTTTCTCGAAGCGTTCGAAGCGCACGCAGACGCGCTGTTTCGTCATGCATTCTTCCGCGTGAGCGACCGCGAAAAAGCGTACGACCTTACGCAAGACACCTATCTCAAGGCATGGGACTATGTCGTACAGGGAGGTGAGGTGAGGCAGTACAAAAGTTTTCTCTACCGCATTTTGCACAACCTCATCGTCGACTCGTACCGCAAGAAGTCCTCGCGCTCACTCGACGAACTTCTGGAGAACGAGGCTACGGCCGCGGCCACGGAAGCACTTCTTTCCGAAGGGAGCGTGCGCGAAGTAGAGGAGAGCATGGACGAATCAATGCTTGTAGTAAAAATCCGCGAACGCATTCCCGAATTGCCCGAACACTATCGCGACGTGCTCACGCTCCGTTTCATCGACGGATTGGGCACCGGCGAGATTGCGGAGATGACTGGTGTATCGGAGAATGTCGTGTCGGTGCGCATTCACCGCGGTATCGCGAAGCTCAAAACAATCTGCAACACACAATAAATATATGGACGACAAATTTCACACATATCTGAAAAAAGCGGGAGATGAAGTCACGCTCTCTCCAAGCGAGCACGCGCGCATGCGCGGCGTTTTGAACGCATACATGGAAATGAAACCCATCCGCTCCGCTTCGCGCGCCTCGGTGTGGAGCACGCAATGGTTCTTCTCAATGCGGCCGCCTGCCGCGACGCTCGTGCTCGCGCTCTTCGTTTCTTCAGCCGGTGTTTCTTATGCCGCCGAAGGCGCGCTTCCGGGCGACACACTCTATACCGTAAAAGTGAGTGTCAACGAACCTATTGCCGGAGCGCTTGCGGTCACGAGTTCGGCGAAAGCGGAATGGGCGATGAGGGTCGCGGGTGAACGCATCAAAGAGGCGGCCACACTTGCCGCCGAGGGGCGTTTGAGCACCGAGACCCAAGATGAGTTACAGACGAGTTTCGAGACGTACTCGGCGCTGGCGATACAACATATAGATGAGGAAGCCGATGCGAACCCTGACACGGGCGGGCAGAGTGCGGTACGTTTTGAGGCGAGACTCTCCGAGTACGGGCGCGTGCTCGCCGAAGTCGGCGGTGCAGAATATGCCGCAGATACTCTCGCTTCAGCAATCCGTACTCAGCACGACCGTATCGCCGGAATCCGCACACGCGCCGAAGCGAAAAGTGCCACGATAGCCTCATCCGGGAACGCGGCGGTCGCGGCTTCCCGTATGCGCGACGCGGCCAAGCACCAACTCGATGATTCAGTAAGTCTCGCGCTCCATACCGCCGAGTCCTTTTCGTCGTCCTCCGCGGACGTGCTCGAACGTGAGCTTCAGGAAGCGGGCACTTCGATTGCTGACGGAGAAAAACTGCTAGGGCGCAATTCGACACAGCAGGAGGCCCTCGAAGCGTTCCGCGGCGCACTTACGAAAGCCGAAAAAATCGGAATCTTTTTGCAGACGAGCTCCGCGATTCACAGGCGCACGGGTCGCATTGTCTCGGAACCGGAACGTACAGGGAAACCTTCGGTCGCATCCAAAGCCGCGGCGAAACTGCAGAACACGCTTACAGCTGGTGAGGGGCCGAGCATAACGGCCACGATGTCCGTTGAACAGGAAACTCAACCCAGCGCGTTTACAAAAAGTTCCGCGACCGGTTCCATAGAGTCGGATACGTCACCGGACTCAAGTCGGCAGGATTCTCCGCGCGACTTTGATTCGAAGAGCGGGAGGGATGAGAACAGAGAAGAAGACTCTGATGGTGAGGACCCTTTGATTCGCATCTCCGCGCCGTCGTCGCTTCTTCCTTAATATTTTCACCCGGTTATGCCCGCGCAAGCGCGAGCAGGGTAACGGTTGCTCCGGCGCGGCGTAGCGGGGTGGCGGCGTTTGCGAGTGTGGCGCCGGTCGTGGCGACGTCGTCAATGAGGAAGACGTGCGTATGTGTGACGAATCCCGCGTCGGGCACTTCGAATGCGCCGGCGACATTTGAAAGTCGTTCAGAGCGCGGCAATTTTGTTTGCTGTTTGGTCGCGCGGCTACGGACGAGCACCTCCGGCGCGAGACGCGCTCTGGTGCCGTCGCGAAATTCCGGCGGGAGCGATTGCAGGACGAGTGCTATCTGGTTGAATCCGCGTTCGCGCGCGCGCGAGGCGTGGAGCGGCACGGGGACGAGCAACATATTCTTTTGCGAGAATTGTTTTGCCGAGGAAATTTCTTCCATCAAGTATTCCGCAAGCACCCCTGCGCACAGGTGCGCGGCCCTTCCGCTGCCGTCATACTTCAGTGATTGAATCAGGTCTTGCACTTCCTGCCTCTGATAATCCATGAGCGTCGTAATTTTTACGCCGAGCAAATCATGCGACGTCGGCATGAGCGGAATATCTTCCGCCGACAAATTCTTTGTGCGTAGAGTACGCGCTCGTGGCGGTAAAATTGCGTCAAATATCATCTCGAATACTTTCCACAAGCGTGACATGGTAAGATTCTCGCATGGATTTATCTCAAAAGAAGTGCGTCGCATGCGAAGGAGGAACTGCGCCTATGAATCGCGCCGAAGCAGAGACACTCGTGAAGCAATTGAACGGGTGGACATTGAGCGGGGACAGACAATGGATATCAAAAGAATTTTCATTCAAGGATTTTGCCGCGGCAATGGCGTTTGCCAACAAAGTTGCGGAGATTGCGGAGGAGGAGGGACATCATCCCGACCTGCAAGTGCGCTGGGGAAAAGTGGTCGTCGAGCTTACGACACATGCCGTCAGGGGATTGTCCGAAAATGACTTCATCCTTGCGGCCAAGCTGGACAAAGTCGAGAGCTAAATAAGGTCAAGACCTTGGAACCAGATCCTTGACGACATCGTATGTCGTTATATTCCCGATACCCGCATCCAAGCCCTCATCGCCGAGGTCGTCCTTTCTTACAACTCACGGTCGTATGATATAAGAAAGTATGTCCAAGAGGTGTCACCTCTTGAACTACTGAAGGGATTGCCGCTCGGAAATCTGACATCACAATTACTCGTCAATATCTATATGAACGAGTTTGACCAGTTTGTGAAGCACCAGCTCAAAGCGAAATATTACGTCCGTTATGCGGACGACTTCATCTTCCTCTCGGCATCAAGGCCCGGCCTTGAAGAAGTGCTGCCTGACATCGAGCATTTCTTGAGATTGAGGTTAAACCTCAATCTGCATCCGGATAAAGTTTCAATCCAAACATTCGCTTCAGGCGTTGATTTCCTCGGCTGGGTGCATTTCCCCGACCACCCTGTGCTGCGCAGTGCGACGAAGCGGAGAATGCTGCGGAATCTTGCCGATGATACGTTCGATGCGCGCGTGGAGTCGTATCGGGGATTGCTGGGGCATGGGAATGCGCACACGCTTGCCACATCGCTACGCTAACACTGCTTCATTGACTTCTCATACGTGACGGGTAAGATGTATTCATTAGTGGCTTCGGCCTCCGAGAGCCCCCGAAAGGGGCTCGATTCGTCCTAAGTTATCTACTTGTTATTCGAAGCGAGATATTCTTGCAGGCTCTCGAGTATCACTTTGAAATCGTCTTCCGATATTACCCCAACTTTGCGCAATAGGCATTTCGTGCTCATGTTTCGGAGTTGGGAAAGGAAGCGGTCGAGCTACCACCTTCATAGCGCACTACCTTAAAGAACTTTCCGGATCGTTCGCGCGAAGTGAGCGGCAACCCCCAAAACATATCCGCATTGAATTTCTTGACCACGAGCGCAGGACGTTCGAATGAAGCGTGTTTGCCGTCCGTCTCAACTCCAACATTGACACCGAGCGTGCACCACCACACTTCGCGCTCGTGGAAAAAAAATAAATCACGTGGTTGTGCCGAAGCATGGATCGCCTTTTTGCGTTCGTTCCAAGTATCAAAATCCTTATTCATGATGCCGACCATTGACCCGTCGTCATATGACCACCCGCCTTTCCCTCGTGATATAATTGTACGAATGGCCTTTTCTTTTGGAGATTTGTTCAAGAGTTTTGGCGGTGCGGGTGCCGAAGCGTCGGTCTTGGGTGTGGATATCGGTGCCGCTTCAATCAAAGTGGTCCAACTGCGCTCTTCGCGCGGCACTGCGATTCTGGAAACCTACGGCGAGATAGCACTCGGCCCGTACGCGAAGATGCCGGTGGGGAAGGTGGTGAAGCTTACGCCCGAAGTGACGGCGCAGGCGCTCAACGACCTCATGAAGGAGGCCAACGTGACGGCGAAGAGCGCCGGCATCGCAATCCCTTTTTCCTCAAGCCTCATCAATGTCATTGACTTACCGAAAGTGGATGCGGAGAGTCTCAAGCGCATCGTGCCGATTGAAGCGCGTAAATATATTCCCGTACCTGTTTCCGAAGTGTCGCTCGACTGGTCGGTCATTCCACAAGACGAGGCACAGCAGGACAGCGCGTTTGACCAGTTACAACAGAAAACGCCTTCTCCGGTGCGCGGACAGGAAGTGCTTCTCGTCGCGATACAAAACAGCACACTCAAAAATTACCAGACCATCATGGAAATCGCGGGACTCACGGCAAACTTCGTGGAGATTGAAATTTTCAGCGTAGTCCGCAGTACCTTGGGTCACGGACTGGCGCCCGTTATGGTGGTGGATCTCGGCGCGGCGACGACAAAAATGTACGTGGTGGAGCGCGGTATCGTGCGGATGACGCACCTCCTGACGCTCGGTGGCCAACAGACGACCGAGGTCTTGATGCGCACAATGAACTGGGAATTCGAAAAAGCGGAGCGCATCAAGCGCGAACGGGGTCTCATCGAGGGGAGTGCGTTCAGCGCCGAAGAGAACGCGCGCATCAAGGAGGCATTGTTATCAACACTCTCTCGTGTGTTTAGCGAGGTCAATCGGGTACTATTGAGCTACGGGCAGCGATACAACAAAAGTGTATCGCAGGTGATTCTCACCGGCGGCGGCGCATCGCTTCCCGGCTTGGCAGAGGTTGCTAGACAGCAGCTCAGCGCTCAGGTCTCCATCGCAGACCCGTTCTCGCGCACCGAGGCACCCGCTTTTTTGGGCAATGTGTTGCGGGAAATCGGCCCTGCCTTCTCGGTACCGGTAGGCCTCGGATTGCGGAAGTTGAAGCACTCTTAAATAGAATATGGACATAGGCACACAACCGTCACTCATACCCCACGACGCTGCGACGGCGGCGCCCATGCCGGGCAAACGCTCCGCCGGCGGTCTTGCCGAAGTCGGTCTCCTCATTTCAATAGTACTGCTTGTCGCCTCCGGGGCGCTTGGCGGGGCAGTGTTCCTGTATGGTCAGTACGCGCAGACGAGCGCGGGGAGCAAAGTCGAACAGCTCCAGCGCGCAAAGCAGGCGTTCGAGCCGTCGCTCATCGAGGAGTTGACGCGGCTCGACGACCGCATGCGCGCCGCCGCCGCGATTCTTTCTGCACACATGGCACCAATCGCATTTTTCGACGCGCTCCAGCAGTCCACCCTTCAGACCGTTTCGTTCCAGACACTCGACCTCGAGGCGAATGACCCGCAGCACATGGTCGTCAAGATGAACGGCGTCGCGGAAGCGGTCAATTCCATCGCTCTGCAGGCCGACCTCTTTTCCAAGAACGGCGTCATCACGAACCCGATTTTTTCCGACATATCGCGACAGCAGGATGGCGTACATTTCGCCCTCAGTGCGAGCGTGAACCCGACGGCCATCAATTACGTACAGCTCATCAACGCCGCCTCCGCCGCCCAGCCGGGGCAGCAGACGCAGCAACCGGCAGGCACACTGTTCTCACCCGCTGTGCAGAGCGCGACTCAGCAACAACCGCAGGGAGCATTACAGCAGCCGTATCAGCCGGCGACGCAGACCGCACAATAATATGATGCGCACCATTTTTTCCGTTTTGTGTCTCCTCGGCGCCGGCGCCGTATTCTTCATGTACACGCAGCCGACGTACGATTCCGTGCAGGCTGAGAACGTGCAGATTGCGCAGTATGATGAGGCGCTCTCGAAAGCTTCCGAACTGCAGCAACTGAAGCAGTCGCTCCTCTCGCGCTACAACACCTTCGACCCCGCCCAGATTGACCGCCTCCAGAAGCTCTTGCCCGACCACGTCGACAACGTCAGACTCATTCTCGATATCGACTCGCTCGCCGGCAAGCACGGCATGGCGCTTCAGAATGTTGTCGTAAGTCAAAATGCTTCTTCAGCAGGTTCCCAGAGTGCGACCGCCATCATCGGAGCCTCGAAACAGCCATACGATTCGCTCACCATCAAGTTCACCACGCAAGGGTCCTACGAGACTTTCCGCCAATTCCTCGCCGCTTTTGAATCGTCGCTACGTATCGTCGACCTCGTTTCCCTCAATATCGCACGCGGGTCCAACAACGCGCAGGGAAACGCGGCGGTGCCGTTGTACACATACAACATCACACTCCGGACCTACTGGCTCAAATAACGCTATGCAATGGATACAACAACATAAGCTCATTTTCACCGTCATTGTCCTCTTGGTCGCCTTTGGCGTGTGGTACGGGCTCTCGCAATCCGCCGCGCCGGCACCTCTCCTTACTACCACATCGGATACGGGCTCGCCCACGGTCGACAGCGCCGACCAGCAGCTCGTGACGACGCTCCTCGCACTGCGCGCGGTCACGCTCAACGGCAGTATATTTAGCGACCCCGCCTTCATGAGTCTGCAGGATTTCAGCACGACAATCGTGCCGGAACCCATCGGACGTGAAAATCCGTTTGCCCCATTACGTTCTACGGCCACCAGCACCCCGGAAAATCCGCACGCGGCGCAACTCTTTGCCCCCAAGAAGTAATATATGGTTGTGACTGCGACTCAATCCGCGGGTTCCGATATTCCCGTGCGCTCGCTCGGTGACACGAAAATACCCTACGATGTTCTGCGGGCGATACCGGAGGAGAGCGCCGAGCATTACCGGATAGCGCCGCTCTCCCTCACGGACGGTATTCTCGAGGTCGGTCTCGTTGACCCCGACAACATTCAGGCGATAGACGCACTCAATTTCATTTCGAAGACGAGCGGCCAGCCGTACAAAATATTCCGCATCGACGAAGCTGATTTCACACGCGTGCTTACGATGTACCGCGGCTTGCGCGGGGAAGTGGAGAAGGCGGTGTCGGACCTTCAGACGGAGAGTTCCGCAAATCCGGTGCCAAAAACCGGCGAAGAGGCGACGACACTCGATCTCGAAGACCCATCCATCGGCGCTGACCAGAAAAAAAGCAACAACATTCAGGAAGACGCGCCTGCGATAAAAATCGTTTCCACAATTTTGCGCTACGCTATCGACGGCAAGGCGTCCGATGTACACATCGAACCGTTGTCCGGCGGCGTGCGTGTGCGCTACCGTGTCGACGGCGAACTGCACACGTCCGTCGTCTTGCCCTTGCAGACGCATCGCGCCATCGTCGCGCGCATCAAGGTGCTTTCGAGCATCCGCCTCGACGAACGCCGCAAACCGCAGGACGGACGTTTCTCGGCCTCCATCGACGGCAGACAGATAGACTTCCGTGTCTCGACGTTCCCGTCGTACAACGGCGAGAAGGTCGTTATTCGTATCCTCGACCGCGAACAGGGATTCATCCCGCTCGACCAAATCGGACTTACCGAGCGCAATCTCAAAATCATGCGCAACGCTATCCGACAACCGCACGGGCTCATTCTCATCTCGGGTCCGACGGGTAGCGGTAAATCAACGACGCTCTACTCGATGCTTAGCGAGCTCGATCGCGAGCACAAAAACGTCCTTTCGCTCGAAGACCCGATTGAATATTTCGTCGACGGCATCATCCAATCGCAGGTGCATCCCGAAATCGGCTACACCTTTGCTTCCGGCTTGCGCACGACACTGCGTCAGGACCCGGATGTCATCATGGTGGGCGAAATCCGCGACGGTGAGACGGCAAAGCTCGCCATTCAGGCCGCGCTCACCGGCCACCTCGTACTCTCGACCATTCACACCAACGACGCCGTCGGCACCGTCGCGCGCCTCATCGACATGGGCGTCGAGCCGTACCTCATTCCGCCCGTGCTTATCGCGAGTATCGCACAGCGTCTCGTGCGCACGTTTGCTCCGGGGGCGGAGAAAGAATTTGAAATATCCGCGAGCGACCGGAAAAATATCGAAACACAACTCGAATCTCTACCCAAAGAATTCCGTTTTGCGGTTCCGAAAGTCGCCTATGAAGCGCAGCGGACGGCGACATCACCCACTGGCATGCGCGGACGTGCGGCGGTCTTCGAGGTGATGGAAATGTCTCCGGCGATAGAGAAAATCGTGCTGGAAAATCCCGTCGAGTCCAAATTGTGGGCGGCTGCCCGTTCGGAAGGCATGCTCACCATGCGCGAGGATGCTATGATAAAGGTGTTCAACAAGAAGGTGCCGTTCTCCGAAGTGAATACGCTAAGCGCCGTGATGCTCGCCGGAGATGATGATGTCGTAACCGCGCCCAAATCGCCCGAGACACCCCAGGTCACCGAAGACACAACCTTATGAGCCACACCGGCAACATTCTTCTCGTGGACGACGACAAATTCCTTCTCGACATGTACAGCATGAAATTCGTACAGGAAGGATACAGCGTGCAGGCGTGTCTTTCGGGACACGACGCTATCGCGGCGCTCAAGACTGGGTTCGTGCCCGACGCGATACTGTTTGACCTCACGATGCCGGAGTGCGACGGTTTTGAATTCCTGCAGATACTCACCAAGGAGGGTCTTGCGAAGACGGCGATCAAGCTCGCGCTGACAAATCAGAGCACCGACGCGGAGAGACAAAAAGCGATTGAGCTTGGCGCCGACCAGTTTCTCGTGAAGGCGACCCTTGTCCCGTCCGAAGTTGTCAACACGGTAAACACTGCACTGTCCGCTCGGAAAGCCGCATAAAGTCAGGCTGGGGCGGATTCTCCGTCGTCCTTGCCTTTTGCAATATATTGTAGTATAATGTCCGTCGCTGATGATTGGCACCCAGACCCCTCAATTCGAACGCTCACTTTCTTCTCTTTGAACGCGCCCTCGGGCGCTTTTTGCGTTTGAGAGCCTTCGCATACATTTCATCGGGAGTGCGGAATCCCAACACATCCATGAAGCGCCGATTCGCTTTCGCTTCGAGCTGTCCGAATGTATAGCGTGAAAATCTGGAAATATCGGAATTCTTTGGAATGTAGCGACGAAGCCACTTGTTGAAGTTCTCAACGCTCGGCTTCTCCCACGGAGAACGGGGATGACAGAAGTAGATCTTCACGTCGAGCTTTTTCTCCAGTCGTTTGTGCTCGAGAAAGAGGATGTCGTTGTCGAACGTGATCGTTTTGATCTCGGGAAATCGTTTCTTCATGCGCACGAGCGCGCGCTCCACATTCCGCACGGAAACGGGAAGTATCATCTCCAAAAACACCTTCCGGATGTTCCGGTCGATGAGAACGAGTCCCAACCCTTTCCCGCTTTTGCCCGAGACAATGAAGTCACCCTCCATGTGACCGAGCCCCTTTCTTTCGTTGACACGCTTGGGTCGTTTGGAGATCATGCGTTTGCCGTCGAGGATGGCTCGCGGAGTTTTTCTGCGATGTTTGCTTTTGAATATCTTCGCGCGATGCGATTCGATGCGCCGTCCGTACACGCTTTTGATATACCGCTTGATGGCGGCGGGAGAGACGTACGCGATGGTTTTCTCAACGGCACGCAGCCTTCCCGCGATCGCATCGGGAGACTGATCGTCGAGTAAATTGGCTTCGACGAACGTTCGCAGATCGGGATCGAGCGCGATCTTCTTGCCAGCTCTCCGACCCTTTCGAGCTCGAATGTATGAAAGGTATTTTGCGTATGTGGCATCGTATATTCTGCGAGCACGCTTTTTCTGGAGCTCGTACCAAATGACGCTCTTTGGACGTTTCAGCGTTGTTGCGATCTCGGCGATCGAATACTTTCGGTCCCGGAGAATCTCGATCTCGCTGCGATCCGCATTGCTAATCCGCCTCCACCTCTTTCTTTTTTCATTACGAAACTATATCGCGCCGTTCGAATCTCAATGAGCGGGCGCAATTCCGCATTTCGGCGGACTCAGAACAGTGCATTCACACCAAAGGAGATGACGCCATGGCAAGGCCCATGTCTGCATCAGGAATGACCGACGGGCAGATCAAGGATTTGCTCAAGAAAGTCGCCGAAGCCGCCCGCAAGCATCGCAAGGATGTCTCGCAAAAGGCCGCGGGACAAGCGCTTGGCGTGCCGAACATCGGCACGATGATGTTCGCGGTCTTCCGGCAACTCGCCGATGCGATGAGCAATCTCATCGTCCATCGCGTGAAAGTCGATCGCACCCGCACGCCCCAACAGGCGCTCGATGCGTGTGGCCGCAAGCAATACGTCAACAGTGAAGTCGTCGCGACTATGCCGGCCGGCAAAGGCAAAAACGTCAGGCTTACATACTTCAAGCCAGACAAATCGGCCTACGACGATAACGGCTTACTGAAGCCGGGCGCGCTCGACGAGGAATACAAGAAACACGGCCTCAAAGCCGATCCGCAAGCGCAGATCGACGACAACGCCGCGAATCCCAACTTCGCCGATAAGACGCCCAACGCTTGTCAGTGGACCGACAAGAACGGCAATCACTGCTACGCCACGTTCTACCGCTGGAATGGCGGGCCGGTCGTGTTCGTCAGCCGCTTCGGGCTCGACTGGGACGGCCGCTGGTCTTTCGCTGGCGTCCCGGACGGATCTTCGGCTTCGGCCGTTTGACCCTTGTTCTGCACTTGGTCACTTTGGCCTCTGCTCTTGTCCTCGCACTGGAAATGTCCTCGCACTTGAAACGGTGCGAGGATATCTTTTTGTTATACTAAATATGGTAGTAGGCGAATCTGCCGCAGATTACGGTTTGCGGCGGCCGAATCCGGGATTTCTCAATCCAGAGCCGCAAAGATCACGGTCGATGTGGGAGCGACTGATAACATCTCTAAAAAACGAAGATACTTCGTGCGATGCGTTAGGGCATTTGAGATGCCGAATACGATACAGCTCGGAGAGTACTCAATGGGCAGTGGAGCAGGCGACGCATCACACAACTGCTACGCCACGTTCAACCGCTGGAATGACGAGCCGAACGTGAACGTCAACCGCAACGAGAACGACTGGAACGACAACTGGTCTTTCGCTGGCGTCCCGAAACTCTCTTCATTTCTCACCCCGCGCCTTTGCGGGGTCGAGTTTCAGGAGCTGTCCCTGCCATCCGCCCAGCATCCTCCCGATTTCATCGACCGGTCCCGAAAGCGCGGCATATTTCTTGTTGTCGAGCGACTTACTTTCCCAGAGGACGAGCAGCAACAGTTTCAGAGTGTCGAATTTCCGTATCGCCATGCGCAAGTACGGTAGTTTCTCCGCTTTCGGCAAAAACGCCGCGGCGGAAATCATTTCCATCACTTCGACGAAGAGCGCGTCTATCTTTGCTCCGATAGTGTATTGGTGAATCTTCGGTAGTTTAGAATGATGTTCATGCCAGAGCAGATAAGCCGACTTAATGCGCTCAAGCACGGGCAAAATCCGCAGGGGGGGGGGTACGGCTAGGCGGATTCAATTCACTCATCCATACGAGGATATCATCTCGGTGGAAAACTTGCTCGCGGCGTGGCGGGAGTTCGTGCGTGGCAAGCGGAAGAAAGAAGATGTCCAAGAGTTCCAGTATTGTCTGATGGACAATATTATCGCACTTCACCGCGACCTTGCGGCAGAAACATACAAGCACGGGAGCTATGAGGCGTTCAAAATCAGCGACCCCAAGCCCCGCGACATCCACAAGGCGCTCGTCCGCGACCGCTTGCTTCACCACGCACTCTACCGCAAGCTCTATCCGTTCTTCGACCGCACGTTCATAGCCGATTCGTACTCATGCCGCAAGGGAAAGGGGACGCACCGAGCCATGAACCGCTTCCGTCAGTTTGCATACAAAGTCTCCAAGAACCACACCCGCACCTGCTGGGTACTCAAATGCGACGTCCGCAAGTTCTTCGCGAGCATCGACCACGCAGTCCTTAACGACATCGTATGTCGTTATATTCCCGACAAGCGAATCGTCGCCCTCATCACCGAAGTTGTCGGCAGTTTTCGTTCTGAACATACCCCTTGTTTATCTCATCCGACCGGACGAGATAAACAAGAGAGCCAGACACCGTTAATTGGTCTGCCGCTCGGGAATCTCACGAGCCAACTTCTCGTCAATATCTATATGAACGAGTTCGACCAGTTTGTGAAGCACATGTTGAAAGTGACATACTACGTCCGCTATGCCGATGATTTTGTATTTCTCTCCGCATCAAGACCCGACCTTGATGCGCTGTTGCCTTGCATTCGAGGATTTCTCACCACAAGATTGCGCCTCGCACTACATCCGGACAAAGTATTCATCAAGACGTATGCATCTAGTGTCGATTTCTTGGGTTGGGTACATTTTCCCGACCATCGGGTGCTGCGTACGGCAACAAAACGGCGAATGATGCGAAATCTTGACGATGATACGTTCGATGCGCGCGTGGAGTCGTATCGGGGATTGCTGGGGCATGGGAATGCGAGGAAACTAATTACACAGGTAATTGTGGATAGGCGCTTGGGCGCTTGAAAAACGCGATACACTATAAGGTGATGGAGTACGCCGCAACACTTAAGAAATATATAAACGTCGTTGTACACGAGGGTGCGTCCGATTTGCACTTCTCGACTGGTGCGCATCCGACCGTGCGCGTTGCGGGCGCACTTACGCCGATGCTCAAAGAAGACGTACTCAAACCGGAAGACACACTCGGTTTCCTGCATGTGATGCTGAAGCCTGAACAGGAGAAGCGATTCCTCGCCGAGCAGGAAGTTGATTTTGCATACGAGACCGACGACGGATTCCGTTTCCGCGGCAACGCGTTCTATCAGCGCGGCTCCGTCTCGATTGCACTGCGCCTCATACCGAAGGTCATCCGCACCATAGCCGAACTCAACCTGCCCGAAGTCCTGACCAGCTTTGCCCGTCGCTCGCAGGGATTTTTCCTCGTCGTCGGTCCGGTGGGGCAGGGGAAGACCACGACACTCGCGGCGCTCATTGAGCTCATCAATACCGAGCGCATGGAGCACATCGTGACCATCGAAGACCCGATTGAGTATGTCTTCGAGCCGAAGCAGTCGCTCATCGACCAGCGCGAGGTGCGCATCGACACAAAAGACTTCTCGACCGCGCTCACCTCGGCCTTCCGTCAGGATATCGACGTGCTTCTCGTCGGCGAAATGCGCGACCCGGAGACGACCGCCGCCGCCGTGACTGCCGCCGAGACCGGCCACCTCGTCCTCTCGACCTTGCACACCAACAACGCCGCACAGACCATCGACCGTATCATCGACATTTTCTCCGCCGGCCAGCAGGAGCAGATACGTCTGCAGCTCGCGGCCTCTCTCGCCGGTATTTTCTCCCAGCGTCTCGTTCCACGCGTATCAGGCGGTCTCATCCCTGTGTGCGAGCTCCTCGTCAACAACAAGGCGGTGGGGAACCTCATCCGTGAGAAGCGCACGCATGAGATACAGACCGTCATTGAGACGGGAATGCAGGACGGCATGATAGACATGAACCGTTCGCTCGCGGAGCTGGTCGCCCGCGGTGAGATAACTACCGAAACCGCCTATCAGTATTCACTGAATCCCAACGTGCTCGATAAACTTCTCTAGTCATGGCTGTATTCAATTACACCGCACTGGATAGCGACGGTCACGAGCGGCAGGGCACCATCGACGCGGTGTCAATGGACGTCGCCATCACCGCACTGCAGCGTCGCGGACTCGTCGTCTCGTTCGTCGCACCCGTGGAGAAATCCATGTTCGGCGGCAGCATATCGTTCTTCGACCGCGTCACCAATGCCGACGTCGTGATGTTGAGCCGTCAGATTACGACGCTGTTCGAAGCGCAGGTATCCGCTTTGCGCGCCTTCAGGCTGCTCGCGGCCGAGGCCCGCACGCCGACTCTCGCCGAGAAACTCACCGAAATAGGCAACGACATCCAGAGCGGCAGCTCTATCTCCGCCGCACTCTCGAGACATCCGAAAATCTTCTCGGCTTTCTATGTCAACATGGTGCGCTCCGGTGAGGAGTCGGGAAAGCTCGATGAGACGTTCTCCTTTCTTGCCGATTACCTCGACCGTAACTACGAAATAACGCAAAAAGCCAAAAACGCGCTCATCTATCCGGCGTTCATCATGGGTACGTTTATCACGGTGATGGGTCTCATGATGACGCTCGTCATTCCGCGTCTTGCCGACATGCTCAGCGGCTCCGGACAGGCGATTCCTATCTATACTCGTGCGGTCATCGGTGCGAGCACCTTTTTGCAGCACTACATAGTGCTCATTCTCATAGTGCTGGGTCTCGGCGGCGTCTTTTTGATCCGGTACAGACGCACCAAGCAGGGTGCCGAACTCTTCTCGCGCGCACGGCTCGAACTTCCGGTCATCGGCGGCATCTATCAGAAGATTTATCTCTCCCGCATCGCCGACAACCTCTCGACGATGCTCCGGAGCGGTATTCAGGTACTACGCGGGCTCGAAATCACCTCGAACGTCGTCGAAGACCCGACTTATGAGAAGGTGCTCAACGATGCCGCGACCGACGTGAAAGCTGGTCTCCCGGTCTCCGAGGCATTGCGTAAACACAACGAGATTCCGGGCATCATGGTCGCAATGATGAAGATAGGCGAAGAGACAGGCAACATGGGTACGATTCTCGAGACAATGGCGCGCTACTACCGGCGCGAGGTGAACAACGCCGTCGACACCATGGTCGACCTCATCGAGCCGATCATGATTGTGGCACTTGCGGTGGGTGTATCCGTACTGCTCGCCTCCGTGCTTATCCCGATCTACAACCTCGCGTCGAGCTTTTAACAGGTAGTAGTATTTAGTACGTAGAACGTAGAAAATACGATACTTGATTCATCCGGAACATCTTCTCTACGAACTACGTTCTACGCCCTATAAACTGCCCGGTGGTTATCCACACAACAGGTGCGTTTTGGGAGGGAGGGGTATACAATGAGCGTACTTATTAGAGCAAACGTGAAATGCAATTATATGATGCAATTTATTCGACGTGACCATACATCTGCGCGCGGCTTCACACTGATTGAGCTTCTGGTGGTCATTGCGATCATCGGTATCCTCTCCTCGGTGGTGTTGGCCAGCCTCAATTCAGCGAGGCAGAAAGGCCGTGACGCCAAGCGTATCTCCGACGTCAAACAGCTTCAGCTCGCGCTCGAGCTCTACTACGATGCCAACAGCAAGTACCCCGCAGCTATCAGCGGGACGCAGTTGACGGCGCCCGGCTATATCGCCGTCGTTCCGAAAGACCCGACGGGCAATACCGACTACTCGTACACGCCGTACGAAGTCACCGGTGCCACCGGTATCTGCAGTAGCTACCACCTCGGCGCTTCGCTCGAGGTCTCCACCAACTCCGTGCTCTCCTCGGACTCCGACGTAGTCGCGGTGCCGACCGGCTACTCTATCTGCTCCGGAGGTCCGGCGGCCGACTTCAGCGGTGCCGATGCTCTGCCTGCCGGCGCGCCGTCTCCTGCGGTGCGCTGTGCCACCGGTGATGCAGGTACCGCCTGTTTCGACGCGAAGTCGTAATCTCGGCCAACTGGTTGCTTGAACTCCCCGAAAATGCGGGGAGTTCTTGCTATACTAAGTGAAATGCTGGACGCGCTCATCTTCGGGCTTTTCGGTCTCATTGTGGGGAGCTTTCTCAATGTGGTCATTGTACGGCGCGGGGGGAAGAGTCTCGGCGGCAGAAGCGCCTGTATGTCGTGCGGCGTACAAATCCGCTGGTACGACAATATCCCGCTGCTTTCGTGGCTTGTGTTGCGGGGCCGGTGCCGCTCCTGCGGGAGCCGCATATCTGTCCAGTATCCGCTGGTGGAGACGGGAACTGCCTGCCTCTTTGCGCTCTCGGGAGCGGCACCGATAGAGCTTCTGCCGCGTATCGGCGCGCTGCCGATACTCGCGCTCCTGCTTATGATAACGGTCTACGACCTCCGCCACACCATCATTCCGGACGAATGGGTGTATCTGCTTGCCGCTCTCGCGCTTGTATACCAATTCACCTTTCCCGCTCCGGTCGGGTTCGGAACGGCTCTCCTTCTCTTGGCCGGCCCCGCCGCGGCGTTGCCGCTTTTTTTGTTGTGGCTGTTCTCGAAGGGCGCGTGGATGGGACTCGGAGATCCGAAGCTCGCGCTCGGGGTAGGCTGGCTTCTGGGGCCGCTCTGGGGAGTGTGGGCGGTCTTTTTTTCTTTCATCGTCGGCGCGTTTGTGAGCGTCTTCATCCTGCTGCCGTTGCCGCACATCATGCGGTTTGCAAGCGAAACGGGGATAGCGCGATTGAACAGACAGTCAGCGCGATTTACAATGAAGAGCGAAGTGCCGTTCGGACCGTTCCTTGTCGGGAGCTGCATATTCGTATGGTTTTCACTGCTCTACCACATACCACTGCCGCTATGACGTCACACATTAAAACGCGCGCTTTCACGCTCATTGAACTGCTGGTCGTAACCGGCATTATCGCGATAATTTCCGGACTCGTGCTCGTCAACAACAACAAATTCGGCGGGGCGGTACTCTTGGAGAATCTCGCATACGACATGGCGCTCTCTCTCCGGCAGGCGCAGGTGTACGGTATTTCGGTACAGCGATTCAACGGTGCGTTCGGTGCGGCCTATGGAGTGCACTTCACGCAGAGCGCCGGCGGTGCGCAGTCCATCTATGTGCTTTTTGCCGACGCCATAAATAAAAACGGTGTCTATGACTCCGGAGAGCTCGTCCAGTCAACGCAAGTGGCGCAAGGGTATACCATCAGCAATCTCTGCGCGAATGCGACAGGGAGCGAGATATGCACGGCGGCGTCGGCTCTCGACATCACGTTCCAGCGTCCGGAACCCGATGCATTTATCCGGATATCCGGAGCCGGCAGTCTCTATGAGTCCGCCACCATCACGGTGAGTTCGCCGCGCGGCGACACGAGACGGATTATTGTGTATGCAAACGGGCAGATATCGGTTCAATAATATGCAGGGAACAGGGAATAGGTTTCAGGGAGTAGAAAAAGCAATACGCACGATGTTCGAAGTGCGTCCCCATTCCCTAGTCCCTAGTCCCTATAACCCATCCCGCGGCTTCACGCTCATCGAGATGATTGTCTCGGTCGGCTTGTTTGCGGTCGTGATGCTTATTTGCGTGGCCGCGCTCCTCTCTCTCGTGGACGCCAACAAGAAGGCGCAGGCCATCCAGTCGGTCATGAACAACCTCAACGTCGCAGTCGACGGCATGGTACGTTCGGTTCGCATGGGTACCAACTATCATTGCGGTACAGATCTGTCAGTCACATCTGGTTTGCCGTCACCTCGCGACTGCGTATATCCCGGCGAGTCGTTTTTCCAGTTCGAGCCGTTCCGTGATTGCTCGGCGCAAGGCACGAGCTGTGACTCGAACGGGAACGTGCCGCCGACCTCGTATTACTACCAAGTTGACACCATCGGCGGTAAGGCCGTCGGGCGGCTTTACCGTTCGACAGATGGTTTGCAGGGCATAGCCATTACCGCTCCGGAGGTTTCCATCGATAGCGTGAAGTTTTTCGTGACAGGTTCGTGCCCCGCCCGAACAGGGTATTCGTGCACACCGGACGACGTACAACCGAAAGTGCTTATGGACATTAAGGGAAGGGCAGGTGCTACGAAAGCGACGATACATACCACGTTCCACATACAAGCCACCGCCGTACAGCGTGTACTCGATATATGACAATACAGGGACTAGGGACTAGGTTACAGGGAATAGTGGGCAAAATCCGCAATCGGACACATTTGAACTATAACCTAAAACCTAACACCTATAACCTGCGTTCCGGTTTTACTCTCATCGAGACGCTCGTCGCCATTTCGCTGCTCTCAATAGCCATCGTTGCGCCGATGTCGCTCACGTCGCAGAGCCTCACCGCCGCATTCTACGCACGCGACCAGGTGACTGCGTTCAACCTCGCTCAGGAAGGTCTCGAGGCCGTCCGCGCGTTCCGAGACGGTCAGGTGTTGCAGATATCACAAAACGCGAGTGCCGCCGGCATCAACCTGTTCGGTGTCGAAGGGGCGGGTATTCCCGTCAACCAGAACTTCATCATCGACTCGCGTATCACGGATCTCTCCCAATCCATGACGACATGCGGGCAGGCCGGCTGCCCGTATCTTCAGGTGGACGGCACCGCTACTCTCTACGGCTACGACCCGCAGTGGATTCCGACGTACTTCAAGCGCATCCTCCACGCGTGTTACATCCAACCGACCCAAACATATACCTGCAACTCGACGCCGTCGGACGAGATGCGCGTGACAGTGACGGTCACGTGGCCGACAGCGGCACAGCAGACACGCTCGTTCACCATCTACGACGATCTGTACCGGTGGGTAAATGACGGCTCCGCCGCGCAATAATATGAAGAAGCTTGTAGCCAGTAGCCTGCAGCCGGTAATCAGAGAGATAAGAGCGGCCTTTTTGCGTTTGCTACCGGCTACCGGCTATCGGCTACCGGCTCAAAAGGGATTCACCCTGCTGCTCGCGGCGCTGGTCTCGTCGATAGTGCTCTCGCTCGGGAGCTCGATATTTCTTATCGCGCAGAAGCAGGTCATCCTCTCATCCTTGAGCCGCGACTCGCAGTTTGCCTTCTATGCGGCGGACACGGGAGCGGAATGTGCGCTCTATTGGGATTTGCGGTTCAACGCGTTTTCCACCACGACACCCGCGACGGCACCAATATGCGACGGCAAACTCCTGAACGCACCCGCACCGGCACAGGGAACGGAACTTCCGTATACGGTCGCATTCAACCTCAATCTCTTCGTCAACGGGGACGGTGTTGCGGGCACTTCGGACGACAGGGGGTACTGTACCTATGTGACGGTCACCAAAGGCGACTCCAATCCGTTCACTGTTATTCATGCCGACGGGTATTCGACGTCATGCGAGGCGACGACGACGAGTGCGAGGACACTCCAACGTTCCGTAGAGCTCCATTATTAATCCGAGCTGTCAGCTTGCAGCTGGTAGCTTACAGCACGAACAAAAACACTTTGCTTCTGCAAGCTGCAAGCTATAAGCTACAAGCTATGACGGTTCCGAAAGACGTTCGCACGCACTACGAAAAGCTTAAAGCCACGGTAAATCGCTACCGCACCCTCTACCACGTGTACGACAAAGAGGAGATATCGCAGGAAGCGCTGGATTCACTCAAGCACGAGCTCACCGGACTCGAGGCGAAGTATCCGGAACTCATCGCGCCCGATTCGCCGTCGCAGCGTGTCGGCGGCAAGCCGTTGCCGGGATTCAAGAAAATCCGCCACACCGTCGCGCAGTGGTCGTTCAATGACGCGTTCTCTTCGGATGAACTGCGCGAATTCGACGCGCGCGTGAAGCGTTTTCTGAAGTCTGCGGGAGAGAGTGCGCGTCCGACGTATGTGTGCGAGCTCAAGATAGACGGCCTCAAAATAGTGTTCACGTACGAAAAGGGAATACTGAAAACCGCGGCGACACGCGGTGACGGGGTCGTGGGCGAGGATGTCACGCAAAACATCAAAACGATAGAGAGCGTACCGCTCGTGCTTTCGCGCCCCATAGACATCGTCGTCGAGGGGGAGGTGTGGATGAGCTCAAAGAATCTGGAGAGCTTGAACAAGGCGCAGGAAAAAGCGGGCAAACCCCTCTACGCCAATCCGCGCAATGTTGCGGCCGGCTCCATCCGTCAGCTCGACCCGGCGGTAGCCGCATCGCGCAAACTCGATGTGTTTATATACGATGTCGCGCAGACATCCGAGAAAATGCCCCTCACGCAGTCCGAAGAACTCGATTACCTGCGCGAGCTCGGTTTCAAGGTGAATCCGAATCACGTCGTCGCAAAGAATATAGCTGAAGCGGTGGATTTCTGGGAGAAATGGAAGGGGAAGGGCCGGCATCAGGAGTATTGGATAGACGGCATCGTCGTGAAGGTCAATGAGCGCGAATTGCAGGAGAAACTCGGTTACACCGGCAAGGCGCCCCGCTTTACGATTGCGTTCAAATTTCCCGCAGAGCAGGTCACGACTACCGTCGAAGATATCGTCTTGCAGGTGGGGCGCACTGGCGTGCTCACGCCTGTCGCGCATCTGAAACCGGTTTCGGTCGCTGGTTCGATCGTTAGCCGTGCGACGCTCCACAACGAAGACGAAATCAAGCGGCTAGACGTGCGCATCGGCGATACCGTCATTCTGCAAAAAGCCGGCGATGTGATTCCCGACATTGTCCGCACGCTTACCGAGCTACGTACGGGGAAAGAGCGGGAATTCAAATGGCCGGCATATGTCGAGGAGTGCGGCGGCGACGGCCGCATCGAGCGCGTGCCGGGCACTGCCGCGTGGCGCTGTGTGAACAAGAATTCTTTTGCGGTCATCCGCCGCCGTTTTCACAATTTTGTGGGCAAGCACGCGCTCGATATCGAGGGGTTCGGACCTGCCACTGTGGACCAACTGCTCGAAAAGGGTCTCGTCCAGCACTACGACGAGCTTTTTACACTGACCGAAGGCGACCTGCTCACGCTCGAAGGCTTTGCCGATATCTCTGCCAAGAAACTCGTCGCGTCTATCCAAAAAGCCCACCGCGTCGAGTTTGCGCGGCTTCTCGTCGGGCTCTCCGTTCCGCAGGTGGGGGAGGAGACTGCGATACTGCTTGCCGATAAATTTCGTACGATAGATGCACTTGCAAAAGCGACTGAAGTGGAGTTGTCGGAGATAAACGGCATTGGCCCTGTCGTCGCCAAGGATGTCGTCGAATGGTTCGCCGAGAAGCGGCACCAGACCCTCGTCGCGCGGCTCAAAGAAGTGCTGACAATCGTTGCGCCTGCAAAGGTACCGGTCGCAAAGAAAAAACTTGAGGGGAAAACATTTGTGCTCACCGGCAGTCTCGAAACTATGTCGCGCGATGAAGCAAAAGCCAAAATCCGCCGCTTAGGTGGCGATGTCTCCGGCTCGGTCTCAAAGAAAACATCGTACGTGGTCGCGGGGGAAGAAGCCGGTTCCAAGCTCGACAAGGCTCGCAGCCTAGGCGTCACCATTCTCACCGAACAGAAATTCCTCGATGTATTGAAAAATTACTAACAATCCCGATATACACTAAAGCTATGCTATAGCGTATGCTTAGTGTATGGGGATGCTGGAAGAGTCGGGAAAGTGAAAGACGAAAAGAAGGAATGTAAAGTCGTTGATTCTCGGCACTATAGGTATTGCCGGCATGCTTGGTGTCGCGATGGTGGCACCGAACATACTGGGTGCAATGGGCAAACTTGGCTTATTGCCGGGGAGACGACAGAAAGAAATAGTGAATCGCGCTCGCGACAGGCTGATTGTTCAAGGGCTTTTGAAACGCGAGAACGGATTCTTGCGTCTCACACCAAAAGGGAAGGCCGCCATTCGCACCTTGGAAATCCGCGGGTTCGAGATTGCGCAGCCGAGGCGATGGGACGGCAAGTGGCGGGTTCTCATTTTTGATATTCCAGAATATCGGAAGAGTCTTCGCGACAAAGTCCGTCGTACGCTCGAAACGATCGGGTTTGTTCGTCTGCAAGACAGTGTGTGGGTGTATCCGCACGACTGCGAAGACTTCGTGGCGCTTCTGAAGGCTGATTTCAAGATTGGCAAAGACATGCTCTATATGATTGTGGAAGAATTGGAAAGTGACAGGCATTTGAAAAGTCATTTCGGCATACACTAAAGCTACGCTATAGCGTAGGCTTAGTGTATATGGGGGAGTTGGAGGAGGGATATAATTAAGAACAAGAATGGATCGGTATCCAAAAAGACCTCGTAAGTCGTTTCGGGTGAAGAGGCGGGCTCCAAGCTCGACAAGGCCCGCGAATTGGGAATTGAAATCTTGGGAGAAGAGAGGTTTTTACAAATATTGACAAAGTCATAATTCGTGCAATAATGTCGCTCACGACTGCAATCACGGAGGGATTGTCATGAGTGCAGCGAGCGCCGATGCGTTAAAAGAGCATCGGAATACAGTGAGTCCTTGGAACGCGTGGGGGGATTTGGAGATTAAGCTTTCCGACAAAGCTAATCCCAAGGCTATTCCAAAACGGGCGAAACGAGTGGGTGATCTGTTCACCTTCCACGGCAGTCTTAAGTCGCCGTATTCGCACGTTGACGCCATGTTGGCGTTTACGTTTGAATCGCTCGAAAACCCGTTCACGTTGGACCAAGGCCACGTCGAGTACGTCATTTGCGATGGCCGTCTCCTTTGGGTTAACGACGACTATCGGCCCAAGTGACGACGCAAATGTACAGATTCGAGATTCAATACAGAGGGCGGGCATCCAGCGCGGTGCCCGCCATGAATCTTTTTATATTTGACCCGATAGGCTCATTAGTGCAGAGTGCCGCTAGTTTTGGAGGGATGCGCTATGCCCATACTCGAAACTGACGGCAAACGCGTCGTCATTGTGCGCGGTCGCTTGTACGGAGAATGGACTCTTCTGGATTTTAGCTACAACCATCCGGGCGCACAGTTCGGCAAGCACCTATTCACGTTCGAACGTTCGGGGCATGTTCTCCATGTTTCCGACGTCAACTGGTCGGGCGACAAGATGCCTTGTATGTTTGAAGGGCGTTGGATTCCATGCCCCAAGGAATTGAGGGATTTTGGGAACCGACATTCTCGCGTAATTTACGAAATCGTTCCTGTATCGTTGAAACCGCTCGTGGAGGCGCCGGAAGGCTGACTCCCGCGGGCGGTCTTCTGTTTGGGACGTTTTTCTTGTACTATTCGGCCATGACTGTCGATGTGAACGCACTCGCAAAGCTCGCACGGCTTGAAGTCTCAGCAGAGGAGGCTGCGAGGCTTGAGAAGGAGATACCCGATATTTTGAAATTTGTTGAAACGATACAGAAAGCGGATGTTTCTGGTGTGTCGGAAGTGAAGAGCTTGCGCAATGTCATGCGTGCGGATGAAAACCCAATCGAGAGCGGGACGTACACGGAAGTGCTTTTGAAGGCGGCACCGACGCGAGAAGGCGACAGAGTGTCCGTGAAGCAGGTCATTTCACGCAAGAAATAACATGGACCTTTCTACACTCACTATCAAAGAGGCGCGTCGCGCACTCGATGTCAAGGAATATTCCGCACTCGATTTGACCAATGCCTATCTCGACGCCATTGCGGGGAAGGACAAAGAAATCCACGCGTATCTCGAAGTGTGGGCCGATTCTGCGCGCGAGGAGGCGAAGGCTGCTGACGCTGTGATTGCGAAAGGGGGGTCGCAGCCGCTCACGGGAATCCCGCTCGCAATAAAAGACAATATGCTCATCGAGGGCCGGCGGGTAAGTTCGGGTTCCAAAATCCTTGAGAATTATGTCGCCTCGTATGATGCGACCGTTATACGGAAGCTCAAAGAGCAAAATGTCGTTTTCCTTGGGCGCACAAATATGGATGAGTTCGCGCTCGGCAGTTCGACGGAGAATTCCGCATATGGCCCGACGAAAAATCCGCACGACACCTCACGCGTTCCCGGCGGGACGTCTGGAGGCTCGACTGCTGCAGTTGCGGCAGGTATGGCGCTCGGGGCGCTCGGCTCCGATACGGGCGGCTCCATCCGCCAGCCGTCGGCGCTCTGCGGTGTTGTCGGGATAAAGCCCACCTATGGCGCGGTATCACGCTTCGGGCTGATTGCGGCCGCATCGTCGCTCGACCAAATCGGCTCCATCGGGAAGACTGTTGCGGACACGAAAGTTATTCTCGACTCTATTCAGGGCCACGACGCGAACGACAGTACGTCGCTTCCGGACAGCTTCTTTGCAAACAAAAAGCCGGTACGCAAAGTGCTCGGCGTACCGCGCGCGTTTTTGGGGAAGGGGATGGAGCCCGACATGCTCGCCGCTTTCGAAAACTCTCTCACCGCGCTTTCACAAAAAGGATACACACTCGTCGATATCGAATTGCCCGCTTTGGATTACGCGCTTGCCGTGTACTACATCATCAATCCAGCCGAAGTCTCGACGAATCTCGCGCGACTCGACGGCATCCGGTACGGCCTCTCCGTCCCCGCCGATACAATAGCCGAAGTGTATTCAAAAACGCGCGCACAAGGATTCGGAACCGAAACGCGGCGTCGTATTCTCACGGGGACGTTCGTTCTCTCTGCAGGGTACGCCGATGCGTACTACAGAAAGGCCCGTGCAGTACGCGAACTCATTCGTGCCGACTTCGCCAAAGCATTCGAATCAGTTGACGCTATTGCGCTTCCGGTAAGCCCTATCGCTCCGTGGAAATTCGGTGAGAAGGCCGACCCTGTCGCTATGTATGCCGCGGACATTTTCACTGTGCCGGTCAGTCTCGCCGGCGTGCCGGCCATCTCGGTGCCGGGCGGCACCGTCGAGCGTGATGGTAAGAAACTTCCTGTAGGATTCCAGCTCATCGCCCCGCATGGGGGAGAGGAGACCTTGTTCGCAATTGGCAAAGATATCGAAAACAGTTCTTGAATTTTCTAAAACCTAGTCCCTAGTCCCTAGAACCTAGTGCTATACTTTTCGCATGGAAGGCGATCCTTCAATCACAGGCGGTTTTTTCTGGGCACTTCGCTCGGTGAGTGATATCGCCCTGCGCTGGATTCCGGGGACGGTGGAAGTCATCGCGGGCACAGCCGGGCCGGGGTATATCAGCTCATCTATTATCACCAAACCGATTACCGAGCCCGTCACCACGCAAGACGTCGCCAATTTTCTGCAAAGCACGGCATCACAGGCGGCGTACGACAGCCTGTTCCGCAATTGGGCGGTGTGGGTCGCCATCGCGGTCGTCATATCGCTCTTGCTTCTTGCGGCCGTCATCTATTGCCTCGTACGGGTCTGGCAGATACGGCAACACGAGTGGGCGAAGGCGCGCGCCGCCGGCGCCTCCGTCGCCCACAAAGACGTGCCCAAGTCGCAACTCCGCTGGAATCACATTCTCGAGCGGGCGCACTCCGACGACGAGAAGAGCTGGCGGCTCGCTATTCTCGAGGCCGACATGATGCTCAACGAATTGCTCGACGTACTCGGATACCGCGGCGAGACAATGGCCGACAAAATGAAGCAGGCCGGTCGCGCACAATTCCAAACTATCGACCTCGCATGGGAAGCGCATCGTGTGCGCAATGCCATCGCGCATCAAGGTTCTCTACAATCGCTCTCCGCGCACGAAGCGCGCCGCGTTATCGGACTCTACGGGCAGGTGTTCCGCGAATTCAGATTTGTCGCGTGAATCTGCCGCTTGAGTTCCTCGATTGACCCCATGATTCTGCGCCGCAGTGCCGTGCCTCTGCGGACCTTAATACGCAGCGTGCCATAGTGGTCGGCTGTGTTGGCGTATGTTTTGCGGACTCGCGTTAGCACGAGACTTGGCTTTGTGAACTGGGAGAGGGGGACTTTCGTGACGTTGGACCAGTACCGTTCAACCACCGCGATCCGCCGCCGATGAATGTGATTAATCGATACGCGAAGAGTCAAGTTTGCACGGGTAACGCCATAGCACCGCTGTAACCAGATGATAAAGGAACGCAAGATATAGGGGTCGCTGTTGGTCAACCCGCATTCTTCGTTCCCGCTTTTGTACCCCTCTCCCCAGTACAGAGCGAGACCAAGAACGAACAAGTCGCGGCTGGAAATCGCGCCGACATCTTTACCGCCGCGTCTCTTTTGTTGCTCCACAGCGGCTTGTCGCGATGCACGTTTCTTTTCCGCGGCGCGTAACATGCCGATCCTGCCTCGTGCACGGCTTTTGAGGGCGAGTGCGCCCATCTGTGTGTCTGTGAGCGTGATGTCCCTGCACCAATAACTGACCGTGCTTTTTGGAGCGCGAGTAATCAACGTAATGTCGTTGATGCTACGGCCCTTGTGTCGAAGGGCGCGTGCTCTATCGCGTAATGCTGTATGTGCCATTTCTATTATTATATCACCAGGTATAGAGTGGATAAATCGGCAGTGCAAACTTGTAGAAACCACCGTGCAGTGTATACTCGTACGAGCGGGGTGGAGCAGTAGTAGCTCGCCAGGCTCAATTGGGCTCATTCGATAGGAATGTCGAATGGATTATCTGTCAAAGTCGGTGAAATCTTCTTTGTCGCAAGACAACATGACAATACCGAGCCAAGTCCCGAGCATAGTCGAGGGAAAGGTGTAGAGACTAGACGGCAGGTCCCGACTCTTCGTAGAGGGGAAAAGGTATAGTCCAGACCACAAATTGACGCACAGGTGTCGAGCGGCGAAAGCCGTAGCGGTATGCATAACCTGGAGGTCGCGGGTGCAAGTCCCGCCCCCGCAACAAAATGAGAAAAGTCCGTCCGCATGGCGGACTTTTCTCATTCCGTGAGGATGCCGAGCACGACCTGTGCAATCGTCGCGATAATGAACACAACGACGGCTATGACAAATAGTTTCCATTGCCAGAAAATAATGCTGTGCCCTGTGGCGTAGATGAGGAAAACAACGGCGGCGGGCCAGATGACAACTGAATTAACGGCCAGTATCGTGCCCCACATACGACGAGTGTACTAGCCGTTTTTTTAAAAACAAGTTTACCCCGTGAGATAGTTGGGATAGCTTTGTTCAGTTTTGGGCGAAAATGCCCGATTCGACAGCATAGGATATTGGCGCTGAGATATCTCATGGGGTATAGTTTTCGCATTGTCGGGGTAGTCGCGCCGCTCGTTCACCGACGGCGCTCGGAAAAAGTGAAAATATGTTGTATTCTCACTTTGTTCCTCACTTGTCGGCGTAGCTCAGGTAGTTAGAGCATGGCACTCATAAAGCCAAGGTCGAAGGTGCAAGTCCTTCCGCCGACACAAGAGAATGTAATGTCGTTGGTTAGCGATATACACTGTCACGTGATATGATGCAATTATGGCACCTGTCTTCCGTCCCGTGCGGAGAGACTTTTTCCGGACATGGTCACCACACATGGCTTACGTGCTCGGGTACTTTGCTGCGGATGGGGCAATGATTCAGAATAGTCGCGGGTCACACTTTATTGAGTTTCATAGCACAGATAAAGTTCTTATTGTCGACATACGCGCGGTACTCGGGTCTATGCACCGTATCGGTGTGCGAGTTCCCGCGAAGAACAAACCGAATCACAAAACGGCATATCGACTTCAGATAGGAAGCATGGAAATGTATAACGACCTTCTCGCGCTCGGCATGAGTCCGAGAAAGAGCCTAACACTGCGCATGCCAACTATTCCGCGAGAATATATTGGACATTTTGTTCGCGGATACTTCGATGGTGATGGCTGTGTCTACTTCAAAGCATTACAATTCGCAGACAGAAAAAATCAGCGACAAGTGTTACTTAGTGTATTTTCGTGTGGAACGTATAGCTTTCTTGAATCACTTCTCGCGCTCCTCAAGGGCAGTGGAGTAAAGGGAGGGTCGCTGAAGCAGAAAAAAAGCGGTAACGAGCTCGCGTTGAGTCACCGCGACAGCGTTGCTTTATACCGAATAATGTATAATAATCTCCACGACAGTGACATCTATTTAGGTCGTAAATATAGGCTGTTTACCCATGCGATAGAGACACTGTACGGAAACATGCGGGAGTAGCTCAGCTAGTTAGAGCGCCGCCCTGTCACGGCGGAGGTCGCGGGTGCGAATCCCGTCTCTCGCGCAAAGTGAATACATGAGCATGGTTGGCGTTGCTACAATACTTTCATGTTCCTATGACGACGACCGCACAAGACATATACGACACATACCGCATCATGCCGTCGCTCCGGTTGCACCAGCTGCGCGTCGCCGCGGTGGGGAAGACCCTGTGCGACAACCTGACGCGCGACGTGGATACGCACGCGGTCGTACTCGCCTGTCTTTTTCACGATATGGGCAACATCATCAAGTCCGATCTGTCGCTCTTTCCGGAGTTTTGCGAACCAGAAGGAATCGCACACTGGGAAATGGTGAAGCGGGAATTTCTGGCAACGTACGGGAACGATGAACATAAGGCGACATATGCAATAGCGCGCGCAATCGGATTACCGGAGCCCGTCATACGCCTCATGGACGACTTCGGATTTTCGAAGCTTGAACTCGTACGCGACGGCGCGTCGCTCGAGAAGAAAATAGCAAAATACGCCGACCTACGGACAGGCCCGCATGGTGTCGTGTCGATGGCGTCGCGGCTCGCAGAGGGGAAACAGCGTTTTTCGAGCAAACATCCGGATACACCGCGCGACGAGCAAGAATGGGAGCGTCTCACCGCTGCCGCCTACGACATAGAGCGGCAGATATTTGCGGAAGCGACGATAGCGCCCGACGACATCACGGAACAATCAGTTCAGCCGCTCGTTGAGGAGCTTCGCGGGTTCCCGCTCGCGTGATATTATCTGCCGTGCAATCGACGAGGAGTCGATGCGATAAGAAGCCGACGTAGCTCAGTTGGTAGAGCACGTCCTTGGTGGGTCGCGCACCCTGCCCATGTACTCGGCAACGTATACATGAATCCCGAATAACGGTTAATACCCGACTAGCGGGCAAGACCGTGGCGTCCAGAGTTTAATTGGCGCCCGAACGACTGACAAGGGTCTGCCTCTGGCAGAAAGATACAGTCTAGCCCTCCGATACTAGTCAGATAAACGGAGGTATAAGCGAAGGACGAGGTCACCGGTTCAATCCCGGTCGTCGGCTCAAGAATCAAAGAGGTCCCGATTTTGCCGATTTTTTCGCGGGCGGAGCGAAGCTCCGCCCAATGATTTGCCGCAATTCCGCACGCTTCGCGTGCTTGTAGGGTGAGGTTCAATCCGAAGATTTCCTGCATGAGCCCGAGTCATTGCGGACATTTCCTCTATACTAGTGTTTTGCAAAACACTAGTATAGGGTATCATGTATATATGGTGATTGAGAAAAACTATCGACAAATAGAACGTATAGTGAAAGGATTCGCGAACCATCGGCGCCTTCAAATCCTGGATCTCCTGAAGCGCGAGCCGGAGTTGTCTGTGGAAGATATTTCCGAACGTCTTACTATCGGGTACGAGAATGCATCCGATCATGTACGGAAACTCGCAATAGCCGGCCTCGTCATGAAGCGGAACGAGGGAAGCGCGGTGAGGCACAGGCTTACGCCGCGCGCGGAATCTATACTAGTGTTTTGCAAAACACTAGTATAAGAATCCCGTCAATCCTCTCCGCCAAAGGCGGACAGGCATTCTCATCTATTTCGCGGGGGTTTTTGAAAATTGAATGCATCGCCCGTCCGAAGTTTTAACGAAGGAGGGGGCGGCGGGGCGGGTAGAAATCAGCTAAAATCCTTTGATACAATACTACGAATGCAATCAAAGGATTTTGACCGATGGAACGGTGAAAAGAAGAAGCTGCACGCCAGCGAGCGCGAAGTGCTTTTCCACGAGCGCGAGATTTGGTGGTGCTCGCTCGGCGTCAATATTGGATTTGAACAAGACGGCACGAACGAACTTTTCGAGCGGCCTGTGTTGGTCATGAGAAAATTCAACCGAGACGTACTTTGGATATTGCCGCTCACGCGCTCCGACAAGAGAAACCGATACTATGTTCCAATCACCGTAGGCGATGCGAATTCCGCGGTCATTCTTTCTCAACTGCGTCTCATCAGTAGCAAGCGCCTCCAGCGGTACATGCACAAGCTTCCGCAGGGACAATTCAAAGAGATAGTACGCCTCGTACAGCAATTCTTTCCTCGAATATAAAATCGAAACCCCGCCTTGCAGCGGGGTCCCTCGGTGGCCTAGATGGCCATTTGTACCCGTAAGTATAGGGGATAAGTATGAGTTGTCAATGAACCCCTGATGTCGCCCATCTTCACCCCGCCGCCAATCCTCTCCGCCAAAGGCGGACAGGCATGCACATCCATTTCGCGGGGGTTTTTGAAAATTGAATGGGCGGCGGGGCGGGGGGTGGATATTGGTTGCTAGTTGACAACCTATACTGGATAGTATATCATTGCGATATGGCGATAGAAGGACATATATCAGTTACCGACCTAGCTCGCATCTTTGGGGTGTCCCGTCAGGCGGTACAAAAGATGCTCAAGGGCCAGGAGGGGCTTCGTATCAAGAAAGTCGGGGCGGGATTCTTGTATGAAATTGATGCCCTCCCAAAGGAGATGCAGGAGCGAATCCATGCGGCGCAAAAAGAGGCGGCGGATAGCGTAATTCGCGCCGGTACTCGAAAACACAAAGATATCGACTTCGAGCAGGAACTTTGGAGCGCGGCGGACAAGCTCCGCGGGAACATTGATGCCGGCGAATATAAGCACGTCGTACTCGGGCTCCTCTTCTTGAAGTACGTGTCCGATGCGTTCTATATGCGCCGCGCAGAACTCGAGAAGCGGCTCGCCGACCCGAGGGACAAAGAATTTTACATAGCGGACGAAAAGGGACGCGCTGTCATTTTTGAGAATCGCGATTCATATCGAAGCACCGGTATTTTTTATATACCAGAGAAATCGCGGTGGGAACATCTGCGTGAGCACGCGATGCACTCCGATATCGGCAAGTATATAGATGATGCGATGCTCGCGGTCGAAGAAGAGAACCCGAAACAGCTCAAGGGAGTGCTCCCGAAAATATTCACCCGTACGCCGCTCGAGAGCAACGTGCTCGGCGAGCTCGTGAACATTTTTTCTCGTATCAAATTCAACCACGACATCGACCACGAGAAAGACATGCTCGGGCGAGTGTATGAATATTTCCTTGGGCAGTTTGCTTCTTCCGAAGGAAAGCGGGGCGGCGAATTTTATTCGCCAAGGTCGCTCGTAAAACTTATCGTCGAAATCCTCGCGCCGTATGAGAACGCGCGCATCTTCGACCCTGCGGCCGGAAGTGGCGGTATGTTCGTACAATCAAGCTCGTATCTCAAGGCGCACGGTAAAGACGCGGCGCACCTCGCGGTATTCGGGCAGGAAAGCAATACAACGACTTGGCGGCTTTGCCGGATGAATCTCGCTATAAGGGGAATTTTCGGTGATATCCAAGTGGGCAACTCCTACTACGACGACAAATTCTCCGACCTTCGTGCAGATTTTGTAATCGCCAACCCGCCCTTTAATGCGGAATGGGACCCCAATCGATTGAGCGAGAACGATCCCCGCCTCAAATATGGGACGCCGCCCGCAAGCAACGCCAATTACATGTGGATACAGCACTTCATCCATCACTTGGCACCGAATGGCATGGCGGGCTTTGTTATGGCCAACGGCGCTCTTGCGGTCGGCGGCCGAGAGGGCGAAATCCGCAAAAAGATTATTGAAGCAGATTTTGTGGATGTCATCGTCGCATGCCCTCCGAAGCTCTTCTACAACGTTGCTCTGCCTGTTTCTCTGTGGTTTGTGGCAAAAAATAAAAAGGGCGACCGATTCCGCAATCGCGCCGGAGAGACGCTTTTTATAGATGCGCGAGAGCAAGTTGAAGCGATATCCCGTAAACAGGTTGTCTTTACCGACGAGCACATAAAAAAGATTGCGGATACCGTTCGCGCATGGCGCGGGGAGAAAGGCGCACCGGAGTACCACGATGTCCCCGGCTTTGCCAAGGCGGTCAAGAGAGAAGATATCGAGAAGTCGGGCTATGTGCTCACGCCCGGCCGATACGTAGGACTCGCAGACGAGGTGGACGATGGTGTGTCATTTGAGGACAAGATGCAAAAACTCTCGGGAGAGCTAAAGGATGCGTTCAAGAAGGGTGATGAACTCGAAGCGCGGATAACAGAAAACCTTAAGCGAATGCAATTTTAAATATGGCACTCCTCAATCCTTTACATCTCAAAAGTGTTGTAGCGATTGGCGCGCTCAATAAGCGAAAGAAATTCACCTGCCAAGCGACCGGGTTTTTGGTTGGTTTCCTCGCTAAAAATTCCAAAGATCCTACAAAGCGCGCATATTACGTCTTTCTTGTGACAAACCGCCATGTCTTTGATGGGAAAGATGGCGCACATCTTCGATTTAACTTGCAAAATGGAAAATCTGAAGTCGTCCCACAAGCGTTGAAGTTTCCGAATAATGAACTGAGGTGGCTAGCCCATCCGAACAAGAAAGTTGATCTGGCTCTTCTCAATGTCAACCCTCAAGTACTCGTCCAACACGGCATCGACTACATTTTCTTCAATGAGGAAATGTTTGCCTATCAACGAGATTTCGGACGGTTAGGGATTTCTGTTGGAGACGATGTCTTCGCGCTTGGCTTCCCGATGGGATTCGCTGGCATCACGCAGAATTTTCCATATGCAAAAACAGGAATTATATCTCGGTTTGACAAGGAGTTACTAAGAAGTAACAAAGCATTTCTGGTCGATTCGTCGATTTTTCCGGGAAACAGCGGTGGTCCGGTTATCCTAAGACCGACTAACACCGCCTTGGCGAATACCAAAGTGGTCTCATCGGCATATTTGTTGGGCGCAATTACGGGTTACTTGCCTTATAGAGAAGAGTTATGGACTCACCAAACAAACCCGCCGACGGTCGTCAGTTTAGAACGTGAACATTCTGGGCTGTCCTTCGTAGTACCGATGGATTACGTGAAGCAGATTTTCGGACGTTGGATAAAAGCCAAGAAACGGCTTGAAAAGGCGCAGGAAAGCAACGGAGGGCAACCCGCTGCGCCGGATATAAAAACAAGCGTATGACCACAAAAAACGAAATGTGATTGAGACAATACAAAACACCTCGCTCCTATTTAATACGCTGGCAGGCGTGGCTAATGTTATTTTAGGCGGTCTCAATATCTATTTGTTTATCCAAAATCGGAGGGAAAGACATTCTCGACTGCATCGCGACATCAATGTCAAGGAATCAGAGTTAGAGGCCTTGAGGTTGCAACACCGGCAGGAACGCGAAGAGTTGGAGGCCAATTACGAAGGCGGAGTTAGAGAAAGTGAATTTATGCGTGTTGACGCTAGGACTGAAAATGACAGGCGAAGGTTCGACAGGATGTGGCAGAGACAACGAGGCGAAGAGGAAATAGCTTTTGCTGAACTTGGCCATCTGTATGAATTAAGAGACGGACAGCAGGGATATTTTGTCCAGCAAGAGTCAAAAATCATCAAACCTTGGAATGCTATCCGAAAGTTTTTCAAACGCCTATGACCGCAAAAACCAATACAACTTGGCGAACGATGAGGTTGGGAGACGTGGCGAGCAACTTTGACTCGAAGCGTCGGCCACTTTCCTCTATGCAACGAGCAAGTATGCGCGGCTCATACCCATACTATGGTGCAGCAGAAATTTTTGACTACATAAACGATTATATCTTTGACGGTCTGCATTTACTTGTTGCTGAAGACGGTACCGTTACTACAGACGATGGACATCCTGTCTTGCAGCTTGCTGATGGAAAGTTTTGGGTAAATAACCACGCACATATCATAAAAGGAGAGGATGACGAAGATACAAAATATCTATACTACGCCCTTTCCACCATCGGGATTAATCCTTACATCACGGGAGCTGTTCAGCTCAAGATTACGCAACAGAACTTGAATAGCATTGAGATCTCGTTTCCGGAAAAATCGGAACGTCAAAAGTTGGTGGAGGTACTGGCGGCGTTTGATGAAAAAATAGAGAACAACAACCGCATCATCAAGACACTTGAAGAAATGGCGCAGGCGATTTTCAAGAAACGATTCGACGTCCCAGTCGATGATCTACCGAAAGGATGGGGGGTGAGAAATGTGCTTGAAATAGTGAAGCGAATCTCTGTTGGCAAAAAGTACGAAAACAAAACTGCTCTATCAGCCGGCAAAGTGCCCATCTTGGATCAAGGACAATCGGGATATATCGGCTTTCATAATGACGAGCCAGGTGTGGGGGCAAGTATCGATGAGCCGGTCGTCGTCTTCACAAATCACACTTGCAATTATCGACTTATGACACGGTCATTTTCTGCAATTCAAAACGTACTACCGTATGTGGGGACGAACGGCTACCCAACGCTCTTCGTCTACTACCTCACACGTGGGAAAATCACTATGCAGGAATACAAGGGACATTGGCCGGATTTTGAACAGCAAGATTTCGTGGTACCGCCCCCAGCACTCGCTGAGGAATTCGCGTCTTTCGTAAAGCCAATGGTGCAGAAAACAGTTGAAGCAGAGAACGAAAACCAAAAACTCGGTGCCATACGCGACCTCCTTCTACCGCGCCTGATGAGTGGAGAAATACGAGTATAAATATGGCAACAACCACAATTTTGCAGCTAATCTCCAACTCAAATGTGTTCTCACCGCTAGTTTCCGGTGTTGTGGCAGCTACTGTCGCTTTGTGTGGACAGTACTATTTTTTCTTAAAGAATCGTAATGAGGAAAGATACCAGAAACTCTATGGGCCACTCATATATCAATTGCTGAAAATGAGACTACTCACTAGCAACAGAGAGCAGCTAACGGCGGAAATTATGCAGGAACTCCGAGACCCAAGCCAAAGAATAGAAGAGATGCAAACACATGGCAGGCCGTTAGTTCTTGAGTGGATAAAACATAAAGAAAGCATAGAGAAACTTTTCGAAGAATATCCAGGGCAAATAAAAAATGAAGACATTGGCTTGGTGGGTGACTTTTTGGATGGATGTATCAAACGAAAAATAACGGAAGATGGAAAAAACTGGTACACAACGGAAGAGAGAACAAACAAGCTAATGACAGCAATTCAAGCCTTACAAGAAAGATTCCTGCCATGACCAACAAACTCAATGAAAATTCGCTTGCCGAACAGCCGGTCATTGAATGGCTCAAGGAGCTCGGCTATGACTACGAATTCGGGCCGGACTTGGCACCCGGACAAATAACCGCAGAGCGGGAGAATTTCCGCGAAGTGCTGCTTTTGACGCGCTTGAAACGTTCTATTCGTAGGCTCAATCCCGACCTTCCGGATATTGGCATAGAGGCGGCGAGCCGAGCCCTGTCTGATGTCGTGCGACAGAATCTCGACCTTGCAAACCGCGAAGCGCATACATCCATCACGGAAGGTATCAAGGTTGAGCTCCGTGACAGCGATGGAACTGACGAAGTGCAGATTGTAAAGGTGATTGATTTTGACGTGCCGCAAAATAATGAATTTCTTGTGGTAAATCAATTCGCGATTCAAGGTCCCGACTCTGTGCGCAGGCCGGATGTATTGGTGTACGTGAACGGTATTCCGCTCGGCGTGTTTGAACTCAAGAGCCCAACAAGCGAGTCTGGAACCATTCGCTCCGCCTTTCTTCAGCTTGAGGACTACAAAAAAGAAATCGCCGACCTCTTCGTGTACAACAACCTCCTCGTTGTCAGCGATTTGGTAAAGGCCCGATACGGGACTATTTCAAGTGCGTGGGACCGCTTCGCGGTATGGAAAGGGCTTGAGAGCGAACAGGACGACCTCAAGGGAATGTCGGAGCTTGAGATTTTGGTGAAAGGCATTTTCCACAAAGAACGGCTCTTAGATATTTTTCGCTACTTTACGATTTTCGAGGCAGACAGCGACGGAGAGTCTCCGAAGTATACGAAGAAGGTGGCGCAATACCATCAGTACTATGGGGTAAATAAGGCAGTCGCCGCGACTGTGAAGGCCAAGAAGCCCAAAGGCAACGGCAAGGTCGGAGTATTTTGGCACACGCAAGGATCAGGCAAGTCCCTCTCGATGGTGTTTTATGTCAACAAAGTCAAAGTATCTCCGACGCTCAAGAGCCCGACTTTTGTTTTCCTTACCGACCGCAACGACCTCGATGGCCAATTGCACAAGACTTTTTTACGAACCGGCTACCCGCATGCATGGCAAGCGTCAGGGGTTGACGCATTGCGGGAGCGTTTGCAGACACCGAGCGGCATTGTATTCACTACGATTCAAAAATTTGAGGATGAGGAAGAGAAGCTGGCGGGCGGGCTATCTCCCGCGGAGAACATAATCGTCATTGCCGACGAGGCGCATCGTTCACAGTACGCCAAGCTTGCAGGCAATGTGCGCGAAGCGCTCCCCAACGCTTCGTTCATGGGCATCACCGGCACGCCAATCAGCACCGAGTCGCGTGATACCAATCTCGTTTTCGGTGATTACATCAGTACATACAAAATCAATCAAGCGGTTGAAGACGGCGCGACTGTCCCGATTTTCTATGAGGGTCGGCTGGTACCCCTCCATCTCACCAATCACTTTATAGACGAGGAGTTTGACGAACTTGCGGAAGAACACACGATACCGCAAAGCGAGGTACTGAAGCGAAAGTTTGCAAAACTGGCTGAACTTGTAGGTACCCCGGAGCGAGTGCGGGAGATTGCCAAAGATATCGTCAACCACTTCAACAACCGCGGACTTGAGGGCAAGGCGATGGTGGTAACCATGAAGCGAGAAATCGCCGCCGCTATGTACGAGGCAATCACGGCGCTGCCCTCTGCCCCAGAGGTGGCGGTAGTCATTTCAAACGCGGAGGAGTTTGCCGGACGTATCCAGCCAGAACTTCGCGCGAAAGAATTGGAGAAACGATTCAAAAGTATTACCGACCCCCTGAAAATTGTCATCGTCTGCGACATGTGGCTCACCGGCTTTGACGTACCGCACTTGCACACCATGTATATCGACAAGCCGCTCAAGAACCACACGCTCATGCAGGCGATTGCGCGAGTTAACCGCATTTTTCGAGACAAGCCCGCAGGGCTCGTCGTTGATTACATCGGTATAGCCGATAATCTCAAGAAGGCACTTTCAATCTACAGCGCCGACGATCGAAAGAACACGATGTTCCCAATAGAAGACATCGTGGCGAAGATGAAAGAGAAATATGACGTTGTTTCTTCGATGCTTTCCGGTGTGGCATACAGCGGATATCGCAAACTCGCCGCAGGCGAAGCAGCGAAGGTGTTTTATGAAGCGCTCAACTCTCTACTCACTGACCCGAAGACCGAAGGACTCGATGAGGAGCGCAAGATGAGATTCTTGAAAGAAGCAGAGCTTCTCTCGAAGCTTTTTGGATTTGTCATGCCCCATCCCGAAGCTAACAGGATTCGCGATGACGTTGAATTTTTCCGTGCCTTGAAGCGGGCAATAAACAAGCTTTCAGACTCCGCAGATTTTTTGCCGTCTATGGATACGGCCGGTATCGAGTCTGCGATTCGCGAACTTATATCGGAAAGTGTCGCAGCGGAGGGTGTTATAGACATTCTCAAGATGAACGACGGCACGAAGGCCGATTTATCAATTTTCGACGATAAGTTTCTTGAAGAGGTAAAAAATCTCAAGTACAAAAACTTGGCTGTAGAAGTCCTGAAAAAACTATTGAGCGATGAGCTACGTGTCCGAGTGAAGAAAAACGTCACCCGCTACGAGACACTGATGCGTTTACTCGAACAGATTATTGAGGAGTATGAAAACAACATTATCAATTCGAGCAAGGTAATCGAACGACTCGTTGAACTCGCTAAGGAAATTAAAAAGACGGAACTCGCGATGCGCGATACTGGCCTCACGGAGGAAGAAGCGGCATTCTACGATCTCGTATCAAAAGGTAAGCACGCAATCGCACGAAACGGTGAGCTCAAAGCATTGGTGAAAGAAATGGTTTCGTTGATTAAGCGCGATTTGACGGTGGACTGGTCAAATAGCGAGGTTATTAAATCACGCATTCGCGCAAATGTTCGGCTCATGCTTTTGCGCAAGCAGGTTCCCGCGGAAGAGGCGGAGGTGCTCGTGGAGTCTATCTACAATCAAGCGTTCGCGTTGTTTAGGGACTTTAGTGCCGCGCGATAGGGAGAAAATCTTATCCTCTAATTATACCACTTCCAGCCAAAAAAGCAAGCATTTGCGGGCCAACTATGTGAGCCGTTCGGCTAGGGTAAAATACGGGCATGGCTGACGACGCACCAGTACAAGTACCAACGCCCGAACCAACGCCACCGGAACCCGCACAGGAAGCGCCTGCGCCCGTAGAAATGCCCGTCCCTGCCCCCGCAGAAGCAACAGCGCCCGAAACCACCCCCGTCGCACAAAGCTCCGGCGAGCCAACGCAAACGGCTCAGCCCGAAACCCAAACGGCTCAAATGGGAAGAAGTGAGCCGTTACCCGCTCCGAGTGAGCCGTTACCGAATCAGCAACCGGCATCGCAGCCGAGCGTGCCGGCACAAGTTGCAGCGCCAATCGTACACCTCGGTCGCGATGTGCTAACCAAAGCCCGCGCCACGATTCAAGACCGGAAGCACAAAAAACTCGAAAAGATTCTGGAATTTCTGGACGCCAAAGCTAAAAATGGTTCGACAGGCTCACCACGAGTCACCAACGACGAGGTAGAAAAACTTCTGCACGTCTCGGACGCAACGGCGACACGATATCTCTCTGCATTGGAAAAGGAAGGAAAAATCCAGCAAGTCGGGAAAACAGGAAAAGCAGTTGAGTACACACGCATTTGAATTTGAGTGCAAGGAGGCAAGAAATCGGATGTGAAATGCGATATACAAACGACGCGCAGCCGCGTTTCTCGCGGTTGACCCATGCGCCTGACCAGAGACAGGCGCATGCATAAAATGGATGCCATCAGGCGGGCAGGTATCTCGCTAGGGAAAGCTGGACCGAGGCCGGCCCGCGCAAGCGGATTTGCAACTATGTACCAATAAAGTGGAAGTGAAATACTGACCGCGGGTGGGGGGAGCTGCAGCGCGCTAGGAGGCTCCAAAAGCCGAGGCACAAACGCAAACGGAGCGGCGGATAAATGAGACCTACTGCAAGCTAGCAAACCTGAAACCTATACAAAGACGAAGCGAACGGACGCACCGCGAGGCAATAAATCTAATCGAGGGTTTTTGGAGCACTAGCGTGATGGAGCGGGGGGTGGGTGTGCCCACCCCACTCGGATGAGCGCCGTAGGCGCACCGATACTGCCGGGCGAGCCCTAGCGAGATACCTGCCCGCCGGATGGCGGGTAGTAATTCAACATCTAGACGAAGGCACTGTTCGCAACCCGTGGCATCCGCTATTGTATTCTTGCATTTCAACGGCTCACTCCTTCCGAGCCAACGGCTCAAATGGGAAGAAGTGAGCCGTTTGCCACCTCCTTACAGGAGCAGTACACCTTGCGGCTCTTTTGTTCGCTTCGCTCCAAAACAGCTCGCAAGGTCCTGCGAAGCTTCATGCATTCGCTTCGCAGCCCCGCCGCCCATTCAATTTTCAAAAACCCCCGCGAAATGGATGTGCATGCCTGTCCGCCTTTGGCGGAGAGGAT